>ERZ1066127.5-NODE-5-length-239960-cov-17.403972_pt1 | contig 239960 bp, 212 predicted proteins | sample MGYA00382774_ERZ1066127 | MGnify/ENA primary metagenome ERZ1066127 (study PRJEB33369, sample SAMEA5778357) | biofilm metagenome | biome: Industrial cooling water; feature: Water cooling tower basin; material: Biofilm | place: United Arab Emirates | collected...
GTGTTAATCCGCTCAGGCGTATGGAATCCGTCGGCTGTACTGTTCGGGTTTGAAGAATGTTTTGAAATTGAGCATCAGCGCTGAGTTCAAAGGTACAAGACGCTTGGAGTTCGTCTGAAGACACCCATCGGGCAGTAAAAGCATTGGTAACAATGGATGATACGGACAAAAATCTTGGTAAAGGAGAAGTGGATGCTGTTGTAAAACGGATATAAGTGGTATCGGATAAATATGGATTACCATCTGTCTGCGGCACATCATAGAGAAAATAGTTTGCGCTTTGTAGCAAACGCACAAAATATGTTGTTGCAGGTTTTAATCCTGTAAGGACAGATTGAATAATAAAAACGGTATCAATGTTTTGTCTAAACACCGATAATGATTGACAACCATTAATAGATATAGGGATGTGTAACCTAATTACAGAAGGCGTTTCAAATATTCCCGAAGTAGAAGTATCGACAATAATTATAGATCGTGATCGCTCTGCTCCTATGGAGTAAGGCGAGTAGGCCCTACAGCGAATAATCGCTTGCGTTGCCTGTACGTCGCTAGAGGTCTGAAAAACTTGCGGTTTAAGCAGTTCCCGCATTCTATTCCTGAATTCTTGAGCAGGTGTTAGTTGGGCAAAAGTAATCTCCTGCGCTATGGTCAAGAGTATGATACTGGTTAAGCACTTGACAATAAAATTTTTCATAGCCGTATTTTTTAATATAAAAAAATAGATTGCGAACAATATGATAAACAAGGTTGCCGAAAACCCGTTCTACTACAGCGTTCTTGCACTCTTGAAGCCGTAGCGTAGGAAAGGTCTGAATCATTACACTTTACCGCCTATTCAGCCTATCTGTCTCTGTTCTGTATGACAATGCCTATTGATATAAAAAAGGAGGAAAAATACATATAATAAAACTCTCTAGCCAAGACTGTATCATAAGAGTAGAGTTTTGTATTATGCCATTTGACCTTTTTTACAAACCGCCCGTCATTTAACGGATGACCGCCAAACGCCGCACTACCACTTGTCCGCCAATGTTGCAACGTACAAAATAAATGCCTAAGGGTAAACCCTCCAGCGAAAACGGTACTTCGTGTGTACCTGCTCCATACCTACCTTCCGCAAGAAGCCATAATTCACGCCCTAAGACATCATGGAGGGATAATCGTAGAGAAAAAGGTATTGAACTCCTGAGCGTCATTGTTGCTGATTCCTTGGCAGGATTTGGGGCAATGACCGCTTCTCCATTTGTCGGCGCAGAACGTTCCAATACAGAACTTGGAACAAGCTGTGTGTACGTGCGGAACTGCCGACACTCCGACGACCCCACCCAATCGGTATGACCAAGAGCAAATCCCAAAGAATCCATCTGCGGATTTTCACGAGATAATTTCACGACAAGTTCTGATATACCGATAGAATCACTCTTGCAGGTGGTATTGCTTTGGACAAAAGCTGTATCAAAAGCAATGCCGCGCATAACGAGGTTTTGAAGGAGTGCCTCGGTGTCGGATAACGATAATCGAAGGTTTTTTCGATAACGGTAATAACGGGAATTGGTACTGCAATAAAACAGGAAAAGATTTTGCGGAAATGTATAAGGTCGAGGAATGTGCTGCAAAAAAGTATGGATAGGCATTTGTGTTGCCATCAGATTCTGAAGGGAAAGTGTCTGCACAGGGTTTTCGCCCACAATGTCCTGAAGAGCGCTCCCAGACCGCACCCGCAGACGATAGAAATAGCGTGTATTCGGTGTTAATCCGCTCAGGCGTATGGAATCCGTCGGCTGTACTGTTCGGGTTTGAAGGATGTTTTGAAATTGAGCATCAGCGCTGAGTTCAAAGGTACAAGACGCTTGTAATCCGTCGGGCGACATCCATCGGGCGGTAAAACCGTTGGCGACAATGGATGATACAGACAAAAATTCAGGTGAAATTGATACTGAAGAGGTGGTGATAGCGATAAAAACTGTATCCGAAATAAAACTGCTCCCATCGGTTTGTGGAGCATCAAAACTAATGTATTCAGTGCTTTGCCATAAACGTACTTGATATATAGTCGATGGTTTTAGGTTTAAAAGAACTGTCTGTACGGTAAAAATAGTATCAGTGTTTTGTCTAAACACTGATAATGATCGACAACCATTGATAAATACAGGAATTCTTTGTCTGATGGAGGGAAGAATATCAAATGTTTTTAAAGTGGAAGTATCTAATCTAATAATTGAAGTAAGTGGCTCACCGCCAGTAGGACCTATTTGAGAAGAGGGAAAATATATTTGACAGCGAATAATCGCTTGCGTTGCCTGTACGTCGCTAGAGGTCTGAAAAACTTGCGGTTTAAGCAGTTCCCGCATTCTATTCGTGAATTCTTTAGCAGGTGTTAGTTGGGCAAAGGTAATCTCCTGCGCTATGGTCAAGAGTATCATACAGGTTAAGAACTTGACAATAAAATTTTTCATAGTCTTACAGCACGATAGATTCACCGATGCCTAAAAGCGTCAGTTTTTTCCCTGTTTTGGCAAAGGTAGCTTTTGCTTCGTCATGATTGATTTTGATGAAACCGAAGGTGTCGTAATGTAGCCCGATGATATTATCGCATTTGATGAAATCCGCCGCAATCGCTGCGTCAGCAGCATCCATCGTAAAATTATCGCCAATCGGCAGCAGCGCTACGGTGAGATTGTGATAATCACCGATAAGTTTCATATCCAGCGTCAGTGCTGTATCGCCGGAATAATAGAACGTTCCTTCGCTTGTTTGGACAAGAAAGCCCATAGGATTGCCGCCGTAGCTCCCGTCCGGCATACCGCTTGAATGTTGGGCTACGGTGCATTTCACCGTTCCGAAATCAAATTTCCATTTGCCACCCGTATTCATCGGATGCACTTTTTCGATGCCTTGTTTATTGAGCCAGCCCATGACTTCCCATGCGCAAACAGCCGTCGCGCCGGATTGCTGGAGAATACTGACAGCATCTTGGATATGGTCGAAATGACCATGCGAAATGAAGATATAATCCGGTTTGAGTGCCGAAACATCAATGTGCTTTGCGAGTTCATTCGGGGTAATGTATGGGTCAAAAAGCAGGCGTTTACCCGTAACTTCGACCATAAAGCACGAATGTCCGTAGTACGTGATTGTCATGGCAAATTCTCCTGTGATGAGTAGGGGAAAATTAACAATTGAGCAGCGAGTTGAGTAAGCAGCAAAAAAATTCTCTGTCCGAGAAATCTTATGCCTTTTGCAGAAAACCCGCCACACCACGCTTGAAATCATCGGTTGTGCGGGCTATGGCGTTCATTGAGCAAGCATAATCCAGCGCGGCATCTAAAGACATTCCCGATAAATTACCGAGAATTTCTTTGGTGAGCGCCATCGCAGAGGAACTATTTGCAGCAAGCATTTGAGCGACTTCTGAGACTTTTGCGTCTAAATCGGCATCATCCGCAACGTGCGTAGCAAATCCCAAACGATATGCTTCGTCGGCACTGACATTTTCAGCCGTAAGCAAAAGGCGCTGCGCCTGTGTTCCCCCGATGCGGCGTATCAAGTACACCGACACAATCGCCGGAATAAAGCCAATTTTCACTTCCGAATACCCAAAGAGTGCTTTTTCCCTTGATGCCACAACAATATCGCAGACCGAAGCAATACCGCAGCCTCCGGCAATAGCGGCTCCTTGTACACGAGCAATAACGGGCTTCGGGCAGGAGTATATTGCCGCAAGCATATCGTGAAAGCGCCGAGAATCAGCCTTATTTTGCATGACAGAGTTTTGCGAAATCTCTTGCAAATACGCCAAATCCATCCCTGCGCAAAAGACTTTACCGTTAGCAGCCAAAACAATACTCTTGACGGAATCGTCTGCGCCAAGTGTTGTAAAAGCGTGTGTGATTTCGCTAATGAGCGTTGGATTGAGCGCGTTGCGCTTGTCGGGGCGATTCAGTGTAATGGTTGCAATGGGAGACTGGGGCGAGTGGTCAAGAAGAAGAGAAGTATAATTCATAACACCTGAACACAAAAGAACGGAAGAGAAGTAATCTGTAAGAATTTCAATGAGTTAATCGAAAATGTAGCGATAGCCTTGTTGGGCATACCCTGCGAAATCATCAACGGGATGCTGCTGCCAATTATCAGAATAATGAATGAGGTACATTTTCTTTTTTACATCCGGCGGGAGAGATTGTAAGTCGCTGAGGGGGGTGTGAACGGCACCGGAGAAAAACTGCACATCGTGGAACATTACTTCGGAAATTGGGGCATAATGATTCAAAAGGTCGATATCCATGCGCGTATCAGCCGAAATAAACACGCGGTGATTGACATACACGCCGTACGAAATAAAGGAATCCTGCCATGTTGCGGCTTGTTCGGGGACGTGTTTTGTGCGGAACATTTCAATATGAATATCGCCAATTTGTACTTCAAACGTCTCGCGGTCATGCCCGCCTTTCCATTGAGGGCGAATTGGGTCAAAATAATCATAGAACGACAGTTTTTTTCCCGCATCATCTTGTTCGTTCCATTCTAAACCGCCTCTGAGCGTCATATCCCACAAAATGCGTTCGTATTCTTCGGTAATAATCATTTTCAGCTTGGGCTTGCCCATGATTCGACGGGCAATGTAGCGATTTGCCAGCGCGAGTGATTCCATTCCTCCAACGTGGTCAGCGTGGCTGTGTGTCGGTAAAATCACCTCAAGACCCGACATCTCCAGACCAGCGAGATTGTGCAGTGCCATTGGTCCCGTCATGCCAAAATCAACCACAACGTGTGTATCGCCTTGAACAATAATAAAATTTGTTTGATACAAGGTTTTTGCAAAGGCAGAACCGACACCAAGGAAAAACAGTTCCAAGGTGCCGTCGTTTTTCAGGCTAAATTTGCCGTTTGCGGGTACTATACGCATAGTGTGGCTACAAAAGGAGTTAGGGCAAAGTCGTTCACAAAATGAGATGATTTTTTACAGCATAAAAACAGGCTGTCAATCTACGATAAATACAGGAATCTACAAAAAAAATTCACGTTACAGTAAGAACTTATCGTATTTTGTGGATAAAAATCACCTTGTTCTATTGTTCATTACTTCACAGTATGGAAACATTACTTGCGCTCTTATACGACATTGCAACGTTGCTAGAATTATTAGATGATAATCCCTTCAAAATTCGTGCCATTCAAAACGCTGCTCGTGTGCTGGAGGATATTGACACGTCGCAACTATCAGTCCAAGAATTACTTGCATTGCCGGGTGTTGGTAAAGCAACGGGTGAATTGATTGCAGAGTTTATAGAAACCGGTTCTATTTCGCAATATCATGCGCTCTTAGAAAAAGTACCTGAAACGGTGCTTGAGATTACCCGCTTACGGGGGCTGGGAGCAAAGAAAGTTCGTACGCTCTGGTTGGAATTGGGCGTTCAATCAATCAGTGATGTACAACATGCCGCGGAAAGCGGGAAAATAGCTGCATTGAAGGGGTTTGGTGCAAAAACACAAGCGAATATCTTGGAAGCGATAGAGCAATATCGCAGCGCAGAACATCGCTTCTATCTTCACAAAGCAAGTCGTGAAGCCGAGCGCTTGCGCGAGATCTTGCTGGCGTTTGAAGGAGTGTTACGTGTAGAAATTACCGGAGATGTGCGTCAAGCTGAAGAAACTATTTCACAAATTGTGTTGATTGTGACCACTGACAATATTACCCTTGTTCAAGAACAAATACAAGGTACAAGCAAAGATTTGGTACAAAGTGTTTGGGAAGAATCATGGGAGGGTAATGCGGTGATGCGGTGCACAAGCACAAACGGGATTCCCGTGCTGGTCGAATTTTTGCCTAAAGAGCAAGTTGTCATGCGGCTTCACGAACATTCTTCGTCAAAGGCGTTTCACGAAGTATTACTGAAGCGACTGGCTGAAAAAGGTGTGGCGGTACAAGAAGTGGCATCGGAAGAAGAAATGTACAGCAAAGCAGGTTTACCATATATTCCGTCCGAATTGCGCTTTAATCCTGCTTTGGTAGAAGATTCCGCATTGCAAAGCCGCATCGTAAACCTCGTAGAACTTCAGCATTTACGCGGCACTGTCCATGTTCATACTACATGGAGCGATGGCAAACACACAATTCGGCAAATGGCGGAGAGAGCAAAGAATCTTGGGTACGAGTATATTGGTATTTGCGACCACAGCAAAACGGCTGTTTATGCTAATGGTTTGAGTGAAGAGCGTGTAAAACGTCAGCACGAAGAAATAGAAGCACTCAATGAGGAAAATCTTGGTATTCATATTTTGAAAGGCATCGAATCGGATATTTTGACTGATGGTTCGTTGGATTATTCAGATGCAATCTTAGAGACATTCGATTTTGTCGTAGCATCCATTCATTCGGCTTTTACGCTGAGTCCTGAGGCAATGACAGCAAGGATCGTACGGGCGATAGAGCATCCTGCTACAACTATTTTAGGGCATCCTACCGGACGTTTATTACTCAAACGCAAAGGGTACACATTTGACTGGGAGGCTGTTTTGCAGGTTGCCAAAGAACATAATAAAATATTGGAAATAAACGCTAGTCCCTACCGTTTAGATGTCAATGCTGAAGTCGCTGCAAGGGCGCATAAAATGGGGATTCTGATTTCTATTAACACTGATGCTCATAATTGTGATGATTTGGAGCAAATGCGTTATGGTGTTCAAATCGCACGTAAGGCGGCATTACCAAAGACCGCAATTGCTAATGCACAGTCATGGCAGGGTTTTCTCAATCGAGGGTAATTGTTTCATGTAAAAGCACACGACGAAGTGGTCATGTGCCAAGGAACAAAAAACTGAGCGCCTTGTTTCTCGTAAAAAGGAGAGACAAGGCGCTCAAGAGCAAGCAGGGGAATAGGCAATCTACTATGCCATTACAGTAGCTTTATTTACCGCGAACTGCTTTAACTTCTGCAACCGTGACCGTGCCGCCTGGATTACCCCAAGCATTATAAACATACGTTAAAACATCAGCTGCGTCTTGGTCGGTGTAGTTTTTGGGAAGAGCAACCATAACACCATTAAATTTTTTGCCATTAACAGTAATTTCGCCCTTCAAACCATTAACCACACTTTTAATAATTTCTTTTTTGGGTTTGCTTTTGATGTAATCCGAGCCTGCAAGTGGCGGATAGACGGTTGAAAGTCCTTGACCATTTGCCTGATGACAAGTTGCACAGTATGCTTTATAGACTTTTTCGCCTTTTGCTTTATCTTGTGCGATCAAGGATGCTGAACTGCCTAACATCAATACTATCGCGAATACGGACAGTACTTTAAGAAATGTTTTCATAACAAGAGAATTGGTGGATGAAATAGGAAAACAAGAGATGCAAAATTACGCATTTTCGGATAAATTTCACCTTTTTGATGAGTATCTGTCAAAAAAAGTTTAATTATGCGCGAATGTCGGCGTGTTTTTAACAACGTTATTTTGTACATCTTTAGGCAGGCGAACAGCTAGAATCGAACAAGGCGCAGTGCGTAATACTTTCTCGGTAGTACTACCGAAAAGCAAGTATTCCAGACCTCTGCGTCCGTGTGTACCCATGGTAATAATGTCAATCTTATACTGTTCTGCATAACCATTAATAGCAAGGTCTGGATGTCCTTCCATGACTTTAATGCGTACATCATAACCTTCGTTAATCAAATCTCCGGCAATTTTTTGAAGTTTTTCTTCTGCTTGTTCAAACGCTCGTCCAACGAGGTCAGTCATGGGAATTCCTTCCCACGAGCCGTATGTTGTCAGAGGCTCTAAAATATGCAGAAGATGGAGTGTGGACTTGAGTGGTCCGCCAATTTCTTTGGCATATTCCAACGCTTGTTCCGAATGTTTCGAGAAATCAAGTGGGACGAGGATATGTTGAATCGGTAACATGGTTTTAACCTTCTACAAATGACAATAGAAATGAGCAAAATATAATTTTCGTGAATTACTGTTGGTTGCATTTTTTCTGCAATATATCATATCATTGAGAATGTATCCCTCAATATAAGCATCTGGACGTTAAAAGTTTTCATCACAGGCAGATTGAGCAGAGCGCTCAACTGTGTGTGCGGATAATCCAAGATAATTTTGTACAGAACCTTAACGATAATAAGCCTAACTCTCTGAAAAAAACACGGCGGCTGCAGCCCTGCCTATTCCCCTTGAAAAATCTTCCGCGTCATAGATATAAACAGGGCTCACAGCAGCCATTTTCGGGTGATTTCTGAAAGCATTTTCTCTTCTCCCCTTTATCCACCCTTTGATGATGAGATTTTCAATGTACTGGCGCATAGCGCGTTTTTGGTATTATTTTCTTCGCTGGCGCAATATTATCTACTTGGATTGTGTTTGGTCATTAAAGTTCAAAATAGCGTCATGCAATCAGCAGAAATGTCGTACATGCAGGTTTAATTTTTCAGACTATTTTGTCTTGTTTTTGACAAATAAGACCGTCCCGAAGGAAGTCTTATTAAGATTAACAGCGACAAAAACTCAAATAAGAAAAGAACGTATACTCAAGCAGTACTTGCTTCTGTATTTCCATTCATGACAGCAAGAAGTTTTGCGGGATTCATTGGTCCATGTGCATTGGCAAGACGTACATTCAATTGATTAGCGCGTTTGCCGAGTTCTTCGAGCGTCAGTGTTGTGCAGAGGTGATGTAGGCGCGAACGCATTGTTGTCCAGTTTTCGTGTGCAGGACAAGGATCGGCAACACCGCATCCCGGTAAGCCGAACAGGCATTCATTGAAAATATCCGAGCCGTCAATCGCGTCAATAACATCTGCCAGACTGATGGCTGAAGAATGTCGCGCTAAAGCTACGCCGCCATTAGGACCTCTATACGATACGAGTAGTCCGGCTTGAGTAAGATTCTGTAAAACTTTCGTGAGAAAGTGAAATGAAATATTTAACTTTCCGGCTATCTCTTGAATAGAAACATATTCGTTGCGTGGCAATGAAGCCATATAAATGGCAGCTTGTACGCCGTAGACACAACTTTTTGAGAGCAGCATAATTACCTCCTTGTAATACTGGTGAGTAGTTCGTTCCTGTGGTGTTTTTGCTGTAAGCAGTCAAGAATTGTGCCAACTCAGTAATTCGTTTAAGAGCGAGTAGATTTTCAGATAAAACACTCTTAATACAAAAATACACAATCAATAACCACTTGTCAAATTTTTTCTGAAATATTCTGGATTTTTTCTTGAGAATCCAGCGCCAAAGCCACTTCCATACGCTTCGTTTTGGGTAATCCCGAAACGACAAGATGATATGAATCATCAATCCATGCGTAAACAAGCGGGATAGGTACAGAACCATCAAGAGGCGCTGTTATCCAATGCTTTTTACTCATGTGATAACCGGGTTGTACGCTGTCATATTCTGCACGGCGTTCAATTGCAATCTCGGGATCGCATTTCAAATTCACAAAACCCCAATCGTCCGTCGCTGCAATGGCGAAAATTTTGCCGTGTACTTTATAGACAAGTGTGACCTCATCGAAGGGAAGTTCTTCGGTGGTAAAAGGCTTGTGTAAGCAGTATTGACGAAGGCTTTCGAGGTTTATCATTGAAAAGAACCAGCAATTAAACGACGGTATTTATAGTTTCTGCTAAACCGCCAAGAAGAGTAAGTTGTTCAATCAACTGAATATATGTTGTTATTCCTTGCTCTATTTCAGAGAATCGGATATATTCATTTGCAGTGTGAGAGCGCTCCGATAAACCCGGACCTATTTTTACCGAAGGAAACGGCATCACAGATTGGTCTGAGAGCGTTGCTGAAGCAAATGTAGGAATGACAAGGTGCTTTGCTGCTTGAACTATCGGATGCTGTCCGTAGATACTTGAAGGACGCAAACGAGTAGAACGCGGTACAATATCACAATCAACGTTTGCTCGAATAATTGACAATATCTCTTCATGCGAATACGCATCGGTAGTGCGTATATCTACAACAAACGTGCATCGGTCGGGGATGACATTATGTTGCGTTCCGGCATTGATGAGCGTGGTTGTCATTTTGATTGGACCGAGATGCGGTGATGTCTCTGGGAACTGAAACGAATGAAACCACAAGATATTGTGTATTGCTTTATCAATAGCATTAACTCCGGTATTTCGCGCCGCGTGTCCGGAAACACCATATGCGGTGCAATCCAGCACCATCAAGCCTTTTTCAGCAACGGCTAGTTCGCAATTTGTCGGCTCGCCGACAATTGCTGCGTGGATAGTACCAAGTTTCGGTAAAATAGACTCTACACCGTTTTTTCCGATAATTTCTTCTTCTGCCGTAGTTGCGAGAATGATGTTAAACGGTAAATCCTCACGCTCGTAAAAATGAATGAACGTCGCTATCAAGCTGACAAGCGCTCCGCCTGCATCATTACTGCCCAATCCAAAGAGCGTTGTCCCTTCCGGTAGTTCTTCCACTGTCGGAGAAAAAGGGTCGCGTGTCCAATCCGAATTGGGCTTCACCGTATCATGGTGAGAATTGAGTAGCAGTGTAGGTTTGGAGGAGTTAAAATGGCGATTACACGTCCATACGTTATTCATTTGCCTTTCGGTCGGAATAGAGCGGGCGTGCAAAAAATCCTGAATGTGCGAAGCCGTCTTGTCTTCCTCGCGGCTTAGAGAAGGCGTAGCAATAAGCGTTTTCAGAAGCGTAATCGCGTCAGAAAGATGCAGTGATGCGGAATGTGAGGGCGTTTCCATAGCAGAAAACCGTGTTTACGTGAGAACAATAGTCGTGCCGAGCCGCTTGGTTTGCTCCAATTGGCGAATTGAATCGGCATGAGTAATCATCACCGATGAAACGCCCCGCTTCAATGCCGCAAAAGCATTCTCCATTTTAGGAATCATACCTTTAGCAATCACTCCATTGTTCCGTAAATGCTCGTAGTCGTGAGCAGTGATGCGAGGTATCACAGAGGATTCATCCTCGACATTTCGCAAAACGCCCTGTTTCTCAAAGCAATATACCAGATGTACAGCGTAATCTGTGATATGGTGCGAAGCAATCGAAGAAGCTACTTCGGAGGCAATGGTATCGGCATTGGTATTGAGAAGGGAACCCTCACCATCGTGTGTCAAAGGCGCAAGAATGGGAAAGAATCCGGCTTGAATAAGGCTCAAAATCCTCTCCACACCTACGCGCTCTACATCGCCGACAAAACCGTAATCGGTCGTCGGATTAACGCGCTTTTTCGCACGAATACAATCACCATCTGCACCTGTTAAACCCAACGCATTGATTCCTTTCGCCTGTAAAGCAGCAACAATGCGCTTATTGACTAAACCGCCATAGACCATTGTTACCACGTCCAGTGTTGCTTGGTCGGTGATGCGCCGCCCGTCAATCATCTGCGTTTCGATGCCGAGCCGTGTGCTGAGGTCGGTAGCAATTTTGCCACCCCCGTGAACGAGTATCCAAGCGCCTTTAAGCGTTGAAAGATCGTCAATAAACGATGCCAACGCAGAATCATTATCAATAACATTTCCACCGATTTTGATAACAAATAGCGATTTCATGCGGACTTAAATTCAAAAGATGTGAAAAGATGTGAAAAGATGTGAAAAGATGTGAAAAGATGAACACATCGAAAATACCGATGTACTCTTTGCAGAACCAAAAGGATTGTTCAAAAAATGCAGCGTTATTTATCAACAATCGCAGCCATAAGTTCTGCTTCGGCAACAAGTTCGCCCATGACTAACGCTTTAGCTTCCATTTGAAATGTGTTCATGCGCTGACGAATCATTTTGACATCAAAGACAAGTTGGTCGCCCGGTACGACGGGTTTGCGGAATTTCGCATTATTGATGCCCATAAAAAAGACGAGTTTATTGGCTGGGTCGAAGGTTTTAGTGCCTTCGGTACTGTCCTGCGATTTACCCATGAGCAGCAAACCGCCTGTTTGCGCCATTGCTTCAATAATTAATACGCCCGGCATAATCGGTTTTCCCGGAAAATGTCCCTGAAAAAACTGTTCATTGAACGTAACATTTTTATAGCCGACGATACGTTTTTCCTCGTGGTTAATTTCAGTAATACGGTCCACAAGCAAAAACGGATACCGATGCGGCATTGCCTCAAGAATAGCGGAAATATCAAGAACGGTGTTCATAGCGGATGAAAAATGGTAAAGTAAAGAGAATTTGCAACAAAAAATGAGAATGATAAAGGAACTTATCAGGTATGCCCTGAAAGCCTCGCTACGGCTTCTTCCAGCCGCACCCCGCGTGAACCTTTGACCAGTAGAACATCACCCGATTGAAGCCGCGACGCAAGCATTTCTGCGGCTTCTTGAGTGCCGGGTGCATAGAGGATTTTTGATGATGTACTGTGTTCTCCGACAAAGCGCGTGTGTGCTTGAAGCATCTCCGTACCCGTTAAGACAACCAAATCCAGCCATAATGCTTGACGCAATACGCCCAGCAGCAAATCATGTTCTTGAGCCGATGATGCACCAAGTTCGCGCATATCGCCCAAAAGTGCTATGCGGCGAGAATGTTGGGTGGATTGTAATGTTTCTAATGCTGCATACATTGAAGTCGGATTCGCATTGTAGCAGTCGTTGAGCAGCGTAATGGTACGATTCCCGTTCAAGGTCAGTGTTTCTGCTACCATACGTCCGTATCCCGCTTCTGATGTTGCGGGGCGAAAGCCTTCTAAGCCTTTGCGTATCTGCTCCGGCGAAAGTCCTAATCCAAAGCCGACTGCCGCCGCAGCAAGTGCATTACGAGCGCCGGTCGAGCCAACGGTCTGTAATCTCACTTCTAATGGCTCTGCATTTGCCGGAGTGCTGTTTTTTTCGGTCATGCGTAAAACAGCATGAGTGCTGGGTTGTAGGGTGAACGTTGCGCTAATGTCAGCCACAAGATTTTGTTCTTGAATCCCATAATGTAACCAGCCGGAACGTCGGTATTTTCTCAAACGGTGGTCGTTCATATTAACGAAAGCTACGCCGCCGTGTTCGGCTAAATATCGAAAAAGTGCGGTTTCTTCACGTTCAACGCCGTCCTCGTCAATGAGTTTTTCGAGATGTTCTTTGCCGATATTGGTAATAATTCCATGCGTAGGAGCGACCATTGCCGATAAAATTTCAATTTCGCCCGGTTCATTTGTCCCAATTTCGATAACGGCTGCCGTATCACGCTCGCTGAGACGCAAGAGTGTCAGCGGTACGCCGACCTGATTATTGAAATTTCCTTCTGTTTTCAAAACCGAAAAATGTTCGCTGAGAAGCCTCGCTGTCATTTCCTTGGTCGTGGTTTTTCCCGCCGAACCCGCAACGGCAATGACAGGAAGCGAAAACCGTTTGCGGTGCAGATGAGCAAGTGCGCCGAGCGCACGTAATGTATCGGTAACAAGCACAAGCGGAACTTGAGGATCGGAAATGCCTGTTTTTATGCGGTCATCCACAATCGCGACCGACGCACCTTTTGCGAAGGCTTCTTTGACAAGCGTATGCGCGTCAAAACGCTCTCCACGCAAAGCAACAAAAATATTCCCCGCCGTGATACTGCGTGTATCGGTTGAAACGCCCGTTGTAACAAGGCTTTCGGGCAAATGAGCGCAAGCACGTTCTCCAAAAAGGGTGATAAGATTGCTGCGAGTGAAAGAAGCGTGATTCGTAATGTTGGTGTTGCTCATTGTTGAGATGAAATCAGGGAGTTAAGATTAACAAGTGCTACCTAGCGAACAATCAGAATTTTTTTCATGGTACTGAAGCGTTCTGCCCGCATACGGCAAAAATACACGCCCGGAGCAAGATGGGCCGTACTGATTTCACCTTGATATGCGCCTTCGGGAAAAAATCCTTCCGTTAATGTCGCTTTAACTTGACCAAGTGCATCCAGAATATCCACGGTAACAACGGACGGGTACGCTACTTCAAAGCCGATACGCACGGCGTCACTTACAGGATTTGGGCTAATGTCGCTGAGGAGGAAGGTGCTATTGCCCACAGCAGCGACCTTTGCTTCTACACCGCAGACTGAATCCAACGCAAATGTACCTGTTGTTGAGGCATTTTCCAAAACGCGCACCCGTACACATCCGCCGGAATCACCCAGATTATCAAAGCGGGCATTGGTCAAACGTAGTGGAGTAGAGGCAACACGCCGCCCCAAATACGCCCGGAAATTTAACCACAATAAAATCTCATTACGGGGGATAAGTTGTGGTTCGCGGGCAATGATGGTAAAACGCAGCGTAGAATCATCATTGAAACTTGCCAACCGTGTAGGCTGCGAGATGTTTGCATTAGCGCTTGCCGTAAGGTTTGCATCAAATCCGGTAAATTGGAGCAATGTACGGTTATACGTAAGCTCAAATGTTGCTCGCTGGGCAAAGCTAAGAGCTGTCTGATTTAATGCTGCGTCACCTGTTGTCGCAGCGCGGACAAATACCGGAATAGCAACATTTTCTCCGGGAGAAGCCTGTACCGTTCCCATAGAAACTGTGATGATGGGCTGACCAATTGCTTCGCCTACCAGCACAATACGGCGCACGCTGTCAATGGCATCACTGGTAATGCGGAGTGTATCAGTAAATATTCCTACGGCATTTGGTCTAAACGTGGCGAAAATGGTTGTTTGTTCACCGGCTTGAATTGTTCCCGTTGTGGGATTAACACTTAATTGAAAAAATTCGTTGCGTTGGGTCAGTTCGGCTCGGAACGTGAGCGGCGTACCGCAATTTGCTCTGTTTGGCGGATTTTCAATAACAATCGGAATCGTACTGTTTACGGGACAACCCGTTCCCAGAGAATTGCGAGGAAATTCCACACGCAATGGTGTTGTGATATTTGGACGAATACCTTCGGCACGTAGTTCCACGATAATCTGCTCGACGCTGTCAGGTGCAGTCGGGACGCGCCCCAGTCGTTTAATGTCACTGAAAAGAATGTATTGAAACGTCTTGACACCTAAATCTGTCGGGCGAAACTGCACAGTGAGCGAGGAATCACGACCATTAACAGGAATGGCACGGTTTTCAGGAAAGGGGCGGACGACCGAAAAGGCTGCGTCATTATTTGGATTGCCGCTTGGGATGCGGTCTTGTCGCCATATTGCAAACGGCAAATTTCCATTGTTTTGAAAAGCAATTCGCACATTCCGTGTCAGCCCGACGCGCAGACAGCCGAGGTCAATAGTAAATTTTCGATAGCCGTTTTGTACGAATGATGCCACTGGGCGCTGAATCGGGCTGTTATTCATGCTGTCCGATGTCGCGCTAACGGCTTCAAACTGCTGTTCTACGCCTATTCCGCGAAGTCTTACTGCAAGCGTTTCTCTTCCTTGTGTGGAATCTACGATGCTTTCAAGGAGGAAATGAGCGCTGTCCAGTCCACGTACACGAGGACGAAAACGCATGGCGAGTTGTCCACTTGCGCCAACGCCGAAACGCCTTGTAATTCTCGCTGTATCTATGGTTTCTGCACTGAAGGCTTGCGAAGCAGTCAGAGGCTGAATGGTGGGTTGGTTTTGCAGCGTTGCGGAAAATGTCGAGGAAAGATTGCGTAAAAGAGTTGTGTCGCGCTGTTCTGAGCCAATATAAACAGAATCAAAAGAAACCGTTGATCGGGCTGGGACGAGAATGTTCGGCAGGCGGTTTACACGCATGGTCAAGGTACGACTGGCGATAATCGTTCCCGTAGCTGGATTTTGTACTTGTACCGTAACATTTGCTTCTTTTCGTCCAGTTGGGAAAGAGGATTCGGCTGTATAGCGCACGGTAATAACAAATGCTCCGCCTGTTGTGCTGTCCAAACTTCCTGAGGGCTGCAAAAGTGTAAATTCGCTTGCATCCCGCACAGTGCCGCCAACACTCGTTCCCAAAGAAGCTGCGATATTCAGCGGCAAATTTCCCATATTTCGCACAACAACGCTTTGTGTCGTTGTTTGCCCTGTTACTACCGAACCAAAATCCAAGATTGTGTTGTCCGTTGGGCTTTGCATATGCTCTATAGTTGCATCGGCAAGTTCGGCTCTACCTCTCACGTAGAGTATTTCATCATCCAAATTTCGTCCACGAATCACAACAGAATCAATAAAATTCCCAAATCGTGTCGGACGGAAAAGAAGAGTCGGAGTAAAGACAGCACTGGAAGCGGCATCAATATCTATCGGTAAAACGGTAAACACATCGCGGTCAGGGCTTTGAAAGGGGCTTCCGGGGGTACGAATGATAGAATCAATCGAAAAATCGGTTGTTACATCGCTGGCACGAATGAAGCTAAAGGTTCGGGAGCTGAATGAGAAATTTCTTGCCGGCGCTTCGGCACTTAAGGTAGGAAAGATAAGCGTGTTTGGTGCATTCAAGCCTGTAAGAGTGATTGCACCGCTAACGGTATTTCCCAGAAGTCGCAACCGAAATACACCCGCTCCGCCCGTACTGACGGGTAAAGTGGGGTCATTCGCAAAAATATCAATATCAAGCATGTGCGAACCTTGTAAGCGTGGCTGATAGGAAAAAAAGAGCGGTAGGGAATCTCCGCGATTGATAATGCGTTGTGAACTGAGGTCGCCATTGGAGGGAAAAACCAAAAATAATCCGTTGGGGTCTGCTCCGACATTGATACGCACGGTAAGTGGCTCTGAACCACGATTATACAGCACCATGCGGCGTAGTTGTTGACTGGAGCCAATGCGAAATGAGCCGAAATCAAGTATTGTATCACGAAATGCTTGACGCGCGCGGTCATCATTCAGGATTCGGGCTGGCTGTACGGAATTGACCGCAAAATTTGGTCGTGCGGAAAGTGCAAGTTCAGGGCTAATGCGCTCTACGCGCATGGTTAAGGTGTCACTATTGTCGTTATAGGCAGCGTTATTGTTCAAACCTAATCTATCAACAAAGACTGCTTGTAAGGGCAGATTTGCTCCTTGAATTGTTGCGAAGTACGCATTATTAGGATTGTACGCATCGTTTTGACGGTCGGGTGTAAAAGCAAAACGGCGTAATTGTTGGGCATTGCTCACAACAAAATCACCACTTTGAAGGGCTGGTGCAGTAGGATTGGTTCTGAGAGCATTAAGCGCAAGGAAAATCAAGCACGGTGATGCGTTTGGCATTGCAGCGAATGTAGCGCAATACTGCTCTGCTGCTGTACCATTAGCATCAAGCGGCATTTGCGGGCGCTGAATCATCTGAAACGGCAGGTTATTAACGAAAAACCGCGCATCTACTTCTGTTTGGGCGTTAAGTACCTGTCCGACAGAACCTCGCCCGCGCACGGTGAGGTTGTAGAGAACGTTTTGAAATAACGTTATTGTCGATTGCGTTACCGTTGGACGGTTAAGCGGGATACGCAGTGTTTCGGGGGCTTGAGCATGAAGAATGAATGTGCTGCCAAGCAAAAAAGGAAGAGAGAGCAATATGCACGGTTGAAGTACGCGCCTAATCAACGCTATCAACATTATAGGCATAGAATATCCCTGAAGACGATAATAATGATATGAATGATTACAAACGACGCATTTGACCAATAACTACACCGATAATAGCGACCGTTCCGGCTCCTTCATGGAAAGGAATGGGCGGGAACGTTTTCGTTGAGGCTTCTAACTCATATACTGTACCCATGCGGGACAGACGGCGTACAAGCAGGGTGTCGTGGAACAGCGCGACAACTATTTCTCCTTCGACTGCGGTAAATTGCTGTTTTGCAATGACAATATCGCCTTCACGTAGGCTATCAGCGCTCATGCCATCATCACTGACAATCGCTGCAAAAAGCTGTGGTGGTGCGATTTCTGTTGTTCCTTGAGAAAATTCCGGCAAGAAAAAATCGGTGTCTATTTTGATTTGTCCACGTGGGGAAAGAAAAGCAGAAAGTGGATTTTGAGCGATGCCGTCACCGACAATCACAACATTTTTAACACCCTGAAATTGATGATGAAACATTGGTGCTAAACTACGTTGTGCGGTTGCAGACAACATCGGTGTATTTGATGAAATGTATTTTGATTGCGGAGTAAAATCAACAATCTGAATTCCACGAGAAGCACCTTTGGTTGAGCGCCGAATATAGCCTTTCCGTTCTAATGCCACAAGGTATTGTGTGACGGCATTCGTCGAAGCAAATGAAAATCTATCGCCGATTTCTTTCATCGTTGGTGGAAAACCGTGCTCTTCGGTGTAGGCTTGTAAAAAGCGCAAAACATCATGTTGTTTTGTGGTCAATGGCTGTTTTGTCGTGTCGGGGTTAATCGTTGCTTTCATAATCGGAATAATATGGTCTTGGCGCAAATATCGAGCGGTCTGTGGAGTGATTTGATTATATGCTCTGCGTAGTTTTTTATGCCAGTAATTTTTCGGATACGGCGTTACGGTTACTTATTGGGTGTTTTGCCAAGTGCGAATTGTGAACGGTAAATTGTGTTGTGAGACGTTGGAGTGTGTCTGCCATAGAGCGTAGGGATTCTGCTGTTTTAGCTACATCACGCACAGAGTATGCTGATTGTTCGGATACGTTGCGTATTTGCTCCATGCGTTGGGCAATATCATCACTAGCTTTGGATTGTTCTTCGCTGGCGGCAGCGATATGTGTTATCGTGTCGGAAACAGTCGCTGTGCGGTGGATAATGGTTTCCAGAGCTTGTGCGGCATTTGCGGCAGCACGTTTGCCAAATTCAACTTGCTCGCGTCCACCGTGCATTGCGGCAACAGCACGTCCGGTTTCTTCTTGGATGCGTTGGATAGTATGGGCAATTTCTTTCGTTGCTTTGGTTGTGCGTTCAGCAAGTTTGCGTACTTCGTCAGCAACAACAGCAAATCCTCTTCCTTGTTCACCGGCGCGTGCTGCTTCAATGGCGGCGTTGAGAGCAAGAAGATTAGTCTGGTCTGCGATTTCTTCAATTGTTTGAATCACTGCGCCGATCTGTTCGCTGGATTTACCAAGTTCTTCAATTGTTTTTGCAGAACTCATTACTACTTCCGCCACAGCGTTCATGCCTTGAATTGTCTCACGGACAATAGTACCGCCTTGAAGAGCTTCTTTACTGGTTTGTGAGGCTTCGTTTGCAACAAGCGTAATTTGGTAGGTATTTTCAGCAATAGTTCGTGTCATTTCTTCAACTGCAGCCGCTACCTGCGCTGTTTCACCTGATTGCACGTTTAAGCCGGAGGCAAGTTGCTCCGAGGCAGCAGAAATTTGAGCAGCAGCAGCAGCTGTCGTATCAACAGCGCTTATCACTTTCCCGACAAGATTTCCCATGGTGCTAACGGCGGTATTAAAGCCTTCAAAAAGCCGACCAATGGTGTCGCGTGCTTCGATGGCAAGTTGAGTTGTCAGATCGCCGTTTGCAAGGCGTTGCATTTGGTAGAGAATTTCTTCCACTTTTTGCGAAAGATAGTCTTGGTGTCGGACAGCTTCAGAACGTGCAATTTCGGCTTCGTGTGCGGCGGATTCTGCAAGAAGAGTTTTGGCTCGTACTTCGGAAAGTAAATCGCTAATATTAGACGACATCGTATTAAAAGATGTCCCCAGTGAGCCTAGTTCGTCTTGAGAGCGTACGGTAGCAGTTGTATCAGTTTTCCCGGCAGCGAGTGCTTCAGCCGCTTTTTTCAAACTATTGATTGGTTTAAGGAGACTGCGTAAAATCATCCATGCAATACCAAATCCAAAGACAAATGCGATGACACCAATAAATGCCAGAAGAGTTTTAAGACGAGTGCCTCGTGCGGCAGAATCATCATACAATTTTTTACCGACAGCATCTTGGATGTTGACAATTTCAGTGATGGATTGCGCGACTTTTGCTAATGCTTGGGTTTCTTCGTTGAGATGAAGTTGTTCGGCGCTAGCGGGCTGTCCATTACGGCTTAAATCCATTTTCTGATTAAAGATACGACGAAAATCACTGAGGTTGGTTCGGAGGTGTTGGAGAGCAATTTCTTCCTCAGGAACAAGATACGTCGCCGAATAATCGCTAATTTCTTTGTCAAGATTACTGTTGAGTTCATTAAGTTTGAGTTCAATTTCTTTTACATCCGTTAGTCCGCTTGTTTTTATGTGTGCCAGCGAGTATTCGTGCATCTCTACAAGGTCTTTAGAAGCGCGGTACATATGAATCGCAGGAAGAAGGCGGTCTTTATACATAGAATCAAAGTTCGGGATAATAACATTGACTGCTTGATACCCTGCTAAAGCACTGATAATAACAAATAAAAGTAATGCCCCAAAACCGATACGCAGTTTCGTTTTGATGCTGAGATTGTAAAACCATTGCATAGAAATTCAATAAAAAAAGATGGGAGGAAGGAACAGTTAATGATGCAAAGCCCTACCCGACAATCAACAGCAATGCAAGTATTCGGAATACACAGATGTCTGTGCAATTATTCCCATAAACGAACAGCTTTGACATCGCGGATTTCCTTCCGCAAAATTCGTTCCACTCCTGATTTAAGCGTGATATGAGAAGCTGCGCATGTTGAACAAGCGCCACTGAGTTGAACGAAAACCGTACCATTTTCAATGCTATGGAAGGCAATTTTACCACCGTCGCGCTCAATAAGCGGGCGGATTTTTTCGTCTATTATCATTGTTACACGCTCAAAAAGCGCTTCATTGCTCAGTTCTTGAGTCATAGCGGTGAGGTTTGATACAAAAAATAACTCTGTTGAGTAAACTCCGTTGAGTGCTGTAAACTAGCTGTATTTTTGTTCACGTCCAAGCCTTTTTTATGCATATTTCTAAAATCCGATTAGTGCTGGGAGACCAGCTTTATCGCGGTCATTCTTGGTTTCAATCTGTGGAAGACGATGTACTCTATGTACTGATGGAATTACGGCAAGAAACGGATTATGTCTGCCACCACATACAAAAAGTGCTGGGCTTTTTTGCCGCTATGAGAGAATTTGCCAAGGACATTGCCGCTCAGGGGCATCGTGTTCGTTATCTTTGCCTTGATGACGCGCATAATACACAAATACTAACGGAAAATCTCGAATTTATCCTCTCTGAAACAGGTGCAAGTGCGTTTGAATATCAAGACCCTGACGAATATCGTCTTGACAAAGAGTTATCATCTTTCGCCGATACTTTGCGGCGGCGAGGTATTACGGTAAATTCAGTGGATACTGAACATTTTCTCAGCTCTCGAAATGACGTTGCGGAAATATTCCGTGAAAAAAAAACGTATTTGTTGGAAACGTTTTACCGAGCCATGCGCCGAAAATATGGTATTTTGATGAATGGCTCAGAACCTCACACGGGGCAATGGAACTATGATGCGGAGAATCGTAAAAAACTTCCTGCTCGGCAGCTCATACCGGCACCGTTTGTCTTTACGCATGATGTGACGCACCTGTGGGAAATGCTAGAACAGTGTGGTGTCCAGACGATTGGACGAGTTAATCCGAAAGAATTTCTTTGGTGTATAAATCGTAGTGAAGCGCTAAAGTTACTGGAGTTTTTTGCAACAACGTGTTTGCCGTATTTTGGTACCTACCAAGATGCAATGACCGAACGAGGTTGGTCATTGTTTCACGCACGGCTGTCCTTTGCATTGAATACTAAAATGCTTCACCCCTTAGAAGTTGTTGAGCGTTGTATTGCAGAATGGAATTCCAGACCGGACGAAATTTCGTATGCTCAGATAGAAGGCTTTGTTCGGCAGATTATCGGATGGCGTGAGTATATGCGCGGGATATACTGGGTGAAAATGCCGGAATACGCGGAGTTAAATGCACTAAACCACACTGCCCCCCTTCCTCAATGGTATTGGACAGGTCAAACACAGATGAATTGCCTCCGTCATGCTATTAACCAATCCCTTGACTACGCATACGCGCACCACATTCAACGATTGATGATAACGGGAAATTTTGCATTATTGCTTGGTGTACATCCCGATGAAGTAGATGCGTGGTATTTGGGGGTGTACATTGATGCCATTGAATGGGTAGAAATTACCAATACACGAGGTATGAGTCAGTTCGCCGATGGCGGGATTGTTGGTACAAAACCATACGTTTCGACTGCGAACTATATTGACAAAATGAGCGATTATTGTTCCGGATGTACGTATGATAAAAATAAGCGACACGGCGAAAATGCTTGCCCGTTTAACAGCTTATATTGGGATTTTTACGCTCGGCACAGAGAGCGGTTTGCAAAAAATCCTCGAATTGCGGTTATGTATAAAACGCTTGATGCCATGAGCATGGAAGAACGTCAGGCAATCCACAATTACGCTGAATTACTCAAGCAAACTATTGAAGAAGTATGACTTTTCGTGAAATATCACCATTTTTTTCGGTTGTTATTTGTACCTACAATCGCGCTCATCTTCTTCCGCGAGCGCTTGATTCTTTGCTTCTACAAACGGAAGCAGACTGGGAGGCAATCATTGTGGATGACGGAAGCACTGATGAAACGCAAGAAGTGGCGCTACGGTATCTGTGGCAGGATAATCGTATTCGCTTGATGAAGCATCAGAATCGGGGTGTGGGTTTTTCTCGAACAGCAGGAATATACGCGGCATTGGGGCGATATTGTACGTTTTTGGATTCTGACGATGAATACGCACCGAATCATCTTGTTTCACGGCGAACGCTGCTGGAAGAAGCACCATTGGTGGATATTCTACACGGTGGTGTAGAAATTATTGGAAATCCTTACGTCCGCGACCGGTTTGATTCATCGAAAGAAATTCATTTGAGTGAGTGTATTATGGAGGGAACGATGTTTTTGCGCCGCGAAGCTGCTCTGCAACTAGGTGGTTTTGGTACAGAACGCTATGGTGAAGGCGCTGCGCTTATGGAACGCGCAACAGCGATTGGTTTACAAATCGCAACAACAAGCCTTCCAACATACCGCTATGACCGCACAACACCCGATTCCTTGTGTAGTACATTTGAGAAATAGGGATAAAATCAATGAGCAAAAGCACCAACCATATTTCCCTCGAATTCTGGTTTTCTGACGAAGGAAGAAGAGTACTTACCCAAGCAAAGCAGTACCTGCAAGCAACGCAAAACGATATTTTGCGGGCAAGTATGCAACTTCGTAAAGCAACGAATTGCTCACCCGAAATAGCTTCTGAGGCTTTTGAAATAACGCTTTGTCGGGAAAAAGCATTATACTTTGGGGAATGGACTGAGCAAGGATTGTTTACGCGACAAGCATTGGAGCAATCAACTGCGCCCGCCATTGCCAAACACCATGCGGAGCGTTTTCGCGGCTGTCGGCACGTGTTGGAAATCTGCACCGGTGCAGGATTTGACACAGCAGCGCTGGCGCGAAACGCCGGACGAGTAACAACCATCGAAGCAGATGAGCGGCTTGCCGCAATGGCGCGGCACAATATGGCATTGCAAGGAATTACCAATGTCGAGGTTTTATGCGGTCTGGCTGAGGAGGTTGTTTCTCGGCTCAGAGTGAGTGATTTTGATGGACTCTGGTCTGACCCTTCGAGGCGTACGGTGAGTGGAGAGCGTATAGCTTTGCCGGATAATTACACGCCTGCGCTCCAATGGCTGCAAAAGTTGGAAATACGCGGTTTAAGGGGGATTAAAATCGCTCCTGCCGTGAACTGTGAAGCTCAGCATCTCCAGCCTTTCGGTGAAGGCTTGGCAAAGGATATGCGCTGGAAACGCGAATGGATTGGTTTTGGGAATGAATGTCGTGAACAGGTTTTGTGGTGGTGGGGGGACGATTTTTCATACGCTCTTTCCGATAGTTCTTCTGCCGATGCTCACGTGCATTTCCGGGATGGAACAGCTACATTGCTGGATAATCACGGTTTGCTGGCGCAATGGCACAAAGCAGATAGACTACATTCAAGAGCCATCCTACCAACACAAGATATTGTACATTCGTTATGGAATAAGGACGAAACTATATTAAAAGCAGCATATATCCTTGAGCCGCACCCTGCACTCATTCGGACGGGTTATCTGGCTGACTTTGCCGATGAATACGGCTTTGAAATGTTTGATGGCCGCATTGCATATATGTTGAGCTTGCATGAGCCGTTAAAAAGCCCTTGGTATGAGAGTTTTCAAATAGAAGAAGCATTTCCCTTTCACTATGCACTGCTTAAAGAGCGTTTACAGGCGCGTATGTGGGGAAATCGTTTAGAAATCAAAAAACGCGGTTTTCCCGAAACTCCGGAGGAAATCAGAAAAAAACTCAAGCTCAGGTTAAGTCCCGAACAAGGGGTGCTCTTTTGTACACGAAAAGGTCAGCGGCATTGGGCAATTTTAGCAAAGCGTCTATGAAGTGCTGATAAAGATAAAAAGGCACTACGAAAACCGTTTATGCACAAATGCCATCTGGCGTACAAACTTCGCCGTCAGTGATCTGCAAATGTTGAGCAGCCTCTTCTTGCGACCATTCGTCGAACAATTGTTGTAACACTTCGGCAAAAACTTGCGAAGATTGCGCACCGGAAACTGCATACCGACGGTTAAACACAAAAAACGGTACGCCTTGAATGCCTAAATGTTGTGCTTCGTGAATATCGTTCTGTACGTCCTCCTCATAGTCTTTTCCGGCAAACATTGTTTGTATATCGTTTGTGTTCAGTCCGATACTTTCGCCCAGACTGATGAGTGTATTGAGATTGCCAATGTCTGCACCGTCAGTAAAATGAGCTTTTAACAGCACTTCTTTCAGGGTGTTTTGTCGTCCATCGGCATGTGCCAAATGCAAAAGGCGATGCGCCGGGAAAGAATTGGCAATGATAGCCGTATCAAAATTCAGTGTAACGCCGGCTTCTGCACCCATAGCTGCAACATTGGCAAACATTTGACGAACATGAGAAATGGACATTCCTTTTCGATGTGCGAGGTATTCAGCATACGTACCAAGGTTCTGGGCAGTATTTGAGGTCGAATCAGCAATGGAAGTTGAAATTGGAATTGTGGGGTCGAGTTGAAAACTTTTCCATGTAACGGCAATTTGTTCTGCATGAGGAAAATGGCGTAATGCTTCTTCAAATCGCCGTTTCCCAATGTAGCAAAAAGGACACATGACATCAGACCAAATTTCAACCTGCATTGAAGGGCGAGATGCTTTTGCGTGATTATGTGTAGAATTATGATTTTGTGCGGTATTCATCGTGGAAACAGAAATCGTGGTGAGAAAACATTGTTGGATGATTCGGCAAATCTACATAAATTTTTGCAAGGACAACCCAATGGCTCTGTTCTGACAATCTAATTCTCGGTTTTTTTTCATGTTTCTCGGAAATACACAATGGTGCGAGGATTGCGAACGGTGATTTATGCTGCGCCGGATTTGAACGCGGCAAAAGATTGGTACACGGATGCCTTTGGTATAAAGCCATATTTTGAGGAGCCGTTTTATGTTGGTTTTAATATCAATGGCTTTGAGCTTGGGCTAGACCCCAATATATCTTTTGCAGATGGTTCTACTATTACCTATTGGAGTGTTGATGATATACACATCGCACAAAAGCATTTTTTAGCACACGGAGCAAAACCACGTTCCGAACCGGAAAATGTCGGTGGTGATATTTGGGTTGCTACGGTATTTGACCCTTTTGGCAATGCCATAGGTCTTATTGCAGAGCGGTAAATGGCAGAAGGCTGAGGGAAAAGTGTTGGTGCTTTCTTTGTCAAAAAGAAAAAATTGGCAGTGTGGAAAAAAAATTGTATTTTAGCTTTCTGCACTCAAAAAACTATCGTATCACCTAACTTGTTGAAAAACCGTCATGGCTAAAACACAGACCTTTGGCGATAAGTCCAAAAAAGCAAAAGACACGAGTTTGAATGTCAAAGTCGTAAAAGGCTTTCGCTCTGAAAAAGGAACAGTAAAATATGTAACACGTTTTGTCCGTGTTGCAGACGTAGGTCAAGTAGATAAAATTGATATTTCCAAGTAATTTCAACCTGATAAGCAGATAACCATGAAAAAAGGTATTCATCCCAATTATCATACCGTTGAAGTCGTGATGACCGACGGTTCGACGTTTACAACACGTTCTTGCTTCAAAAGCGACCGTATGGTGCTGGAGATTGACTCAAAATCACACCCGTTCTATACAGGCAAGCAAGTACTTGTAGATACTGCCGGTCGTGTCGATCGCTTTAATAAGCGTTTCCAAAAGACACAGCAGATGAAAGAATCAAAATAATTACCAGCATTTTTTCACGACTTTATACCTTCCCCATGCGCAATCAGCAGCAAAATAATCAAAGCGCGGTATATGTTGGAGCGCGTACCAAGCGCAACGAACCGCAACAAAAACGCAAGCGTCGTAACCCACTTAAAGACTCGCGTTATGTTGATTATTTAGATGTGAAGTTTCTTGACCGTTTTATCAACGACCAAGGAAAAATTCTTCCTCGTCGTATTACCGGTGCAAATGCTCACCAACAACGCCTTTTGGCAAATGCTATCAAGCACGCCCGCCATTTGGCTCTTATTACCTTTGTTGAGCAAGATGTAGCATAAAATACGCTACATACTTATCTTCTCGAATATTTCAACGCCGTGTTTAGCACTTCTAAGCACGGCGTTGATATTTTTACCAACGTGAGTTGCCGATAGTAATTCCCGCACTTGCGATTCTGGTAATCTTGAATGAACATATTCTCAATAGAGGAAGTGTGATGACTATTGCGATAGACGAAAATATCCCATTGCTGGCTGAAGCAATAAACAATGAACACAATGACTTTCAGGTCTTGCGCTTTCAAGGGCGTACACTGACAAAAGAAGCATTGCGGGACTGCGTTGCTCTCTGTGTTCGCTCGACAACTCGTGTAGATGAATCATTGCTTTTTCAAACGCCGGTGCGCTTTGTCGGCACGGCAACAAGTGGTTCGGAGCATATTGACCACAATTTTTTGCGAGCATCGGGTATTCTATTCCATGATGCAAAAGGGTGTAATGCTGATTCGGTAGCGGAATATGTTCTCTTTGCGATACTTTTGTGGGCTGAGAAACGAGGTTTTATACGAGATAAACAAGCTCTGCGAGGAAAAACGCTCGGAATTGTCGGGTATGGACATATTGGGCAACGCGTGGCGCGATTAGCTCTCAAAATGGGCTTGCGAGTGATTGTCTCTGACCCGCCTTTTCTTGATGCTGGGGGAGAATTTGCTCGTGGAACAGAAGCCATGGCACTTCAAACGATTGCTCAAGAATGTGATATTTTGACTAATCACGTTCCTTACACGCTTGGCGGGAATTATGAGACGGTGGGGATGTTTGATGACGGAGTATTCAAAACACTGCGAGCAGAATCGTTGTTTATTCATGCCTCGCGGGGGGGGATAATTTCCGAAAGCGCATTGCAAAATGCCATTGAAGAGCGTCATATCTTTGCCGCCGTTGATGTCTGGCATAACGAACCCCACATTAATGCAGCCCTTGCCCAAAAATGTCTTTTGGCGACTCCACATATTGCCGGGTATTCCCATCAAGGAAAAATTAATGGTTCACAAATGATTGCGCGAGCATTAGAACGATTTGTGGAACGGGTCTTGGGTAAACACTTGTCGGTTGATTGGGGAGTATTTGAAGACGCCTTAGAGCAAGCCAAGCCAAGGTTTAAGCATGATTTTACCGACCATCAATCGTTATTGGAAGCATTGCGGGAGTCTCGAAAATTTGAAGCTGACAATTCGCAATTACTTGCTTCGCTGGCAGAGCCGAATGCCGGTGCATCATTTGACATTCTCCGCAAGACCTATCCTCAAAGGCATGAAATCCTGTTGGGCACAGAATGAGGATTCAAGAGCATTTCGCGTATGTCATTGCATCTACCACCGTAAAAAAAAGAAGGATGCACAGCCTATGACCAAAAAAGCTAAAGACCAAAGTGCAACGCGCGGTTGCTTTGTGAGTTCGCCCCACCAGCCCATAAGCACGGCACTAATAAAACATACAAGCGTGAGAATATAAAATCGCGGCGCTTCCGGTGGCGTAATGACATGAAAGAGATAAATGCTACTTTTGCTTTCCAGCCCGATTGAATCTATACCGGAGAGCCGCACATACCATTCTCCTTCGCCGAGGCGAACGTGGGCAGAATCTTTGTTACTGATGGTAGCATAGATAGGTTTATCAAACGCGATAGTTTGTGATACCTCGAACCGTGCGCGGGGCGAATTTTTACGCCAGATAAAAATAATGGTGCCTGCCGCAAGGGAATCTATTCCCAAAGGTTCAAGTAACTGTGGTACAGGAGGAAGAGGGCGGGGTTTTTCAGGGGTTGCATTTGCCGCAATGCGGGTGCCGAAATTTTCTCCTATCGTCATATTGGTGGTGTCGGATTCTGACGAATTTTTGAGGCTGACTTTGCCGCTATGTACCGAAATTAAAGATTGTGCCGTCGAATCAACTTCGATTTTTGCACTGCTCGTTCCAAGAGCAAACTCTCCTGAATTGGTGCTGATACGCAGTGCCTCCGCTTGTTGCAACGACTTGATATTCACCCAAATTCCTCCTTGAACTAAACGCAATTGTTCTTTGGGTTTTCCTTCGAGCGGTGATGCGTCTTTACCAAAGACAACGACTTGAGATTGTTCTGCAATTTGAACGCGGTGTTTATTCGCAAAGGTGATTTCAGCTCGTGCCTTTATGCCGGTTTCAAGCCGATGGTACTCGTAGATAGCTTCTCCCAAGCGTGCCTGATTCCATTGTGTTTCCCAAGGAGTCATGGAGCGAACAGGCGGTAGCATAGCTGTAATGCGTCCTTCGGGTAATAAAGGTGAACCGTTGATATTCGTCAAGGGGCGCTCGGTAAAAGGGCTTGTAGCAATAATTTCTACGCGACGATTTTGTGCACGTCCCTCATCGGTTTCATTTGTTGCTAATGGAGATTCTGAGCCTTTTCCTGCGGTTTTTATGCGCACAGCCGTAACGCCTCTCTGCACCAGAAATTCCTGAACACTTTTTGCTCGTGCCTCCGATAAACGCCTATTTGCTAATGAATCGCCTTGATTATCGGTATAACCGGTAATAACAAGATAAAGATTCGGGCGCTGTGCTAAATATGCTGCAAATTCTCCGAGCCAGATTGATTCTTGTTCTGACAAAACTGCGCTTCCGGCAGCAAACATATTACCTTTCACGATAACTTTTTTACCGGGACGTAAATCAAAACGAGGTGGTGCCTGTAGTCCAACTACAAGCGTTAATGCACATAAAGCGCACACATACAACAACGGTAAACGCAAGTTCATGAAAAAATGAATGGGCAAACAAACCAAAAAATGAGGTTGATGGAAAAAATTTTGTGCAGCGTAGAGAGATTCCTCAACCGTTACATCAGAAAGATACCATCGTAAATTCAGAGAGAATACAGAAACACGAAAATCCTAATTTTTAGAGCGTTTTGCAAAGGGAAAATTCTACCGTTTCAGCCAAAAAGCGAAGATTGCACCGCGTCCTCATGTTCTTGATACGGAGCAATCTCAATTCTCTCAATCATGCTCGGGTCGTCTGCTGATACAGTATTGATGCGAGTGGAAACGGGATATGCTTCCATTGCTTCTGACGGAAAAGGCTTCAAAACTCGCAATAAATCTTGTGTTGATATACCGTCCTGTAACCACACGTCCTCGTCCTCCGGCGAGAGTATAACCGCCATACGATGATGAAGCGTTGCAATCAGGTCGTTGGGTTCAGTGGTGATAATCGTACAAGTCTTGATATGTTCTTGTGTCGCGGGGTGTTTCCATTCTTCCCAGAGTCCCGCCATTGCAAAAGGTTCTTGGCTTTTTAAGCGTACATACATTGGTTGTTTGATGCCGCTGCCACTTGTTCTTTTTCCTCGTTGTCCTGTCGGGGATATATGTCCTACCGGTATGCTGCTTTTCCATTCGTAAAAACCATTGGCAACGACTAAGCAGCGCCGCTTTTGAAAGGCATGTTTGAAGGAGGGTTTTTCGAGTACTGTTTCTGCACGGGCATTGATAAGTTTGCTTGCGATGGTTTCATCTTTCGCCCATGATGGGATTAAGCCCCAGCGGACCATTTCTGCGATTCGTTCCCCATTGATGGTGGTAATAATCGGGACATCTTGCGTAGGGGCAAGATTATAGCGCGGTTTAGCAATTTTTTGTATAACATCGTCCGAAACAGTCGCACGGAAGCGCTTTTTAAGGTCTTCCGGCTTGAGAAACATCGTATAACGTCCGCACATAATCGTAGAGAGGAAAAGAGGTGTTCGATGTTAGAAGATAATACATTACCTGTTCGAGTGTAGGACAGGTTATTTCCGTGCCAATATTTATTTGGCAATTTATTGATTTACTAATGTGTGTACATCTACTTGATGTAGCGTTCTTTGATAATTCCCAAATGGTGTATCTCGTGTCCACAAACAATGTAACAAAGCGACCGGACGGTTATGGATTTGCCGTTTGCTGTGCCGCTTGCTTCAAACATCACCTCGGTAAAGCTATTAATAAGTGCTAATGTTCCTGCACGGACAATAGTAAATTCTGCCAAAAGGTCGTGAATTGAGCGTGTTCCGGCATTGGAGGCAATGACGTAGTCATTTTCTTCAAATCCGGGTAAATCCGTTGTGTCTTTACGGGCAAAGCGTAGCATTCGATACGCAAAGATACGCTCTGCATCAATTAAATGCCCAACGATTTCTTTAATGCTCCATTTGCCTTCAGCGTAACGATACAGAAGTTGTTCTTCGGTCAGGCTGCCGATAAAGGATTGTGTTTCGCGGTGTGTGGTTTGCATTGATTGAAGGAGATCAGTCCCTTGAACTTTAGAAATATATTGTTCATAGTAAGCAGGGTATTCACTGCTAAGCGGGCGTTGGATGAGTTTTCCCATATGAAATTGACAAAGAAAAAAAGAGTATTTCCCGCAAATCTAGTGCTTTTATCACAGAATCCGAAATAATTGCCATAATTTAGCTCTGCAAATTGTCAAATTTGCAAGTTTTGGAAATATTCAGTGAAATTTTTATATTTGCAATCTGTTTTTTATCATCTGCTATGAGAATACGAACCCTTACATCCTCTTCACTGAATAATGCCGGCGGTAACGCCAAAGGCGGCATGAAAGGTACGATTCGCGGCGGCTCTTTTTTGAGCGGTCAGCGTTTGCGTTCGTGTTTGCTCCTGATTATCTCCCTTGCGAGTTCCATTCCCGCCGACCCACATTTGTACCCGCTTCTCTGAATTGAGATTCTTAATTTTCCCGCGATAAGTAGTAGCTACACAAAGGATACGACGCGAGGAATTCATGCCAAAGACACGCTTCTAAAGCACAAATAACACTGCTGTTTCCTGATACCGTTGTTAGCATGAGTTACTCATGAATGTAAACACTTATACGTGTTTGCAATGTGTCTTGTCATGGAAAATGCTCTGGTTTCAGGAGAATCTCAAGCCGAATTTTAACACACGCTGACAATCATATTTTGAATTTCATCACTTTTTCCCAATCGGAGACTGCTATGTCCACAACCAAAACTGCTCCAGTGGCTGCCCCTGTCGCTAATGGCAACGGCACACACACCAAAAAAATGCACCATTCTTCATTTTTACCGACGAATGTGGCTGCAAAAGATGTTCATAATACGCTGCGTAAACATATGTTGGCAGATGGTTTTGATATGGTGCTGGATTTGCACGGTAGTAAGGGTTCGTATATGACCGATGCCGCAACCGGCGATAAATTTCTTGACCTCTTTACGTGTTTTGCTTCTATGCCGATTGGCATGAATCACCCGAAACTCTCCGACCCTGAGTTTATCTACTATTTGGGCATGGTAGCGCTCAATAAACCTTCCAATTCCGACCTTTATACCGAGGAAATGGCAGCGTTTGTTGATACCTTCTTCAAAATTGCCGTACCGAAGCACTTCAAATACAGCTTTTACGTTGAGGGCGGCGCATTGGCAAATGAAAACGCCATGAAAGCAGCATTTGATTGGAAAGTGCGTAAAAATTTTGCCAAAGGCTACCAGCACGAGCGCGGACATCGCGTTATGCACTTCCGTCAGGCATTTCACGGGCGCTCCGGTTACACAATGACGTTGACCAATACTGATGAGAAAAAGGTAAAATACTTCCCCAAATTTCAGGGCTGGCCCCGCGTAACAAACCCTGCAATGCGCTTCCCGCTTACGCCGGAGAACGTCGAGCATACGTTGAAATTAGAGCAACAATCCATTGCCGAGATGAAGCAAGCATTTTTCGAGTTCAAAGATGAGATTGCGTCTATCATCATTGAGCCGATTCAAGGCGAAGGCGGCGATAATCACTTCCGCCCTGAATTCCTCCAAGCAATGCGCCAACTTTGCGACGAAAACGAAGCCTTGCTCATTTTCGACGAAGTGCAAACAGGCGTTGGCATCACCGGTACATGGTGGGCGCATGAGCAACTCGGCGTAGAGCCTGATTTGATGACCTTCGGAAAGAAAATGCAGGTTTGCGGTTTGCTTGCCGGTGGAAAATTGGACGAAATTGCCGAAAACGTCTTCCACGTACCGAGCCGTATCAATTCTACTTGGGGTGGTAATTTGGTAGATATGGTGCGCGTTGCGCGGTATTTGCAAATTATCCAAGAAGAAAACATGGTGCAAAATGCCGCTACGGTCGGGAAATACTTGCTCGGTCAGTTAGAGGCAATGGCACAGGAATTCCCGAATTTGGTAACAAATCCGCGTGGACGCGGCTTGTTTGCTGCATTTGATTTGCCGACAGCAGAGCAGCGCGATGAATTCCGTCGTATTTGCTACGACCACAAAGTTATTCTTCTTGCGTGTGGTGTTCACTCTATCCGTTTCCGCCCACCGCTAAATTTGACAACAGATCAAGTAGATGAAGGCATGAAAATTATGAAAGAGGCGCTTCGCAGAATGAAGCAAAATGTGGATTGCTAAATCATAATATCTCATCAAAGCCGCCTTCCATAATGTTTGTGGGGCGGCTTTTGATTTTCTTCACTGCATTGTCTCCAATTTTTCACTATTTTTGTACTCAATTTGTTGTTTCATTTTTCCTTCCTCAATGCAACCACGCGATTTAGAACGCCGTAATGTCGCTATTCTCCTCTTCGATGATGTAGAAGTTTTAGATTTTGCGGGACCTTTTGAAGTGTTTTCCGTAACAGCCGAGTTAAACTCCTACAAACCGCTTTTGGTTTATACCTGTGCAGAAGAAGACCGTGTACTGACGGCTCGTAATGGATTACAAATTATTCCGAATTATACGTTGGTAGATGCTCCGAAGCCTGATATTATTGTCGTTCCGGGTGGAATAGGTTCAAAAGCAGCCCGTAAAAGTCCGGCAATTATTGCATGGCTCCAATCTCATGCAGAATTAGCAGAAATCATCCTTTCGGTCTGTACAGGCGCACGGATTCTTGCCACGGCAGGATTGCTGGATGGAATACCCGCGACTTCGCATCACGAATCTATAGCCGATATGAAAGAACTTTTTCCGACAACTGATTGGCACGAAGGTGATTGGCAGGACGTGCGTTTTGTGGAATCAGAAAAAATTATCACTGCCGGGGGCATTTCTGCCGGAATTGATGCGTCTTTGCACATTATTGCCAAACTTTTCGGACGCGACAAAGCCCGCGCTACGGCGGAGTATATGGAATACAACACCACACTTCTGTAATCCACCGTTTAGTGGATTACCAGATTTTTTCTGTTCATTTTTTCATAAGGATTTCTCCACATGAAACGTACATTGTTCACAGCACTGATAATTGTCGCGTTTGGCGGTATAAACGCTGTCGCACAAACAGGTAAATGGGCGCTCGACCGCACACACTCTCAAATTAGCTTCTCTGTGAGCCATATGGTTGTCGCTGAGGCGGAAGGGAAATTTGATTCCTTTGATGTCGTGGTTCTCTCCGACAAAGAGGATATGACCGATGCAAAAATTGATGTTACAATTCAAACAGCAAGCATCAATACTGATAACAAAGACCGCGATAATCACCTTCGCAGTGCGGACTTCTTTGAGGCAGAAAAATATCCGACTATCACCTTAAAATCCAAAGAGTTGAAAAAAGTAGGCGACAAAAAATATAAACTTATCGGTGATTTTACCATGCACGGCGTAACAAAGCAAGTAGAATTTGACGCAAAATTCGGCGGTATCATTAAAGACGGAAAAGGCAGACTTCATGCCGGTTTTAAGGTTGTTGGTGAAATTAATCGTCAGGATTTTGGCGTAAAATGGAGTCGTAAACTTGACGCAGGTGGTGTCACGGTTGGTGATATTGTGGAGTTCAAAGGCAACGTTGAACTTATCAAGCAGTAAGCCGTATTTATGGGCGTGGGGGTGAGTGTCTTTTCTCGCCCCAAGTTTTCTTTCACTTGTCATTTTTTTCATGGCATACACCATAGGCATTATCGGCACGGGTTATGTTGGGCTTGTAACAGGAACGTGCTTTGCAGAGACAGGGAATAGTGTGATTTGTGTAGATATTGACGCTGCAAAGGTAGAGCGTTTGCGCTCCGGTGAAGTACCAATTTATGAACCGGGTTTGGAATATCTTTTCGAGCGTAACATCCGCGAAAAGCGTCTCCTTTTTACGACGAATCTCGAAGAAGCCGTCGAAAAAGCCCAAATTCTCTTCCTGTGTTTACCCACACCTCCGGACGAGGACGGCTCTGCCGATTTGAAGCACGTGCTGGGTGCAGCGCGGACTATTGGAAGTATTTTGACGGAAAAATCAATACCGGACTTCAAAATCATCGTCAATAAAAGCACTGTTCCTGTCGGCACATCCGACAAAGTGCGCGATGCCATTTTGGAAACCGCTCCGAATGGTCAGTTTGATGTGGTAAGTAACCCTGAATTTTTGCGCGAAGGCTTTGCTGTTGAAGATTTTATGAAACCCGATAGGATTGTCGTCGGAACAGAAGACCCGCAAAGTGCCGAAACCATGCGCGACCTCTATGAACCATTTACGCGGAGCGGTAATCCCATTTATATCCTTGATACTAAAAGTGCTGAAATTGCGAAATATGCCGCCAATGCGTTTCTGGCAATGCGTATTTCGTTTATGAACGAACTTTCGGCGTATTGTGAAGTGGTTGGAGCGGACATTGAATCAGTACGTATGGCAATTGGTGCTGATAATCGCATCGGCAAGCGTTTCCTCTTTGCCGGAGTAGGATATGGCGGAAGCTGTTTCCCGAAAGATGTGCGTGCGCTCAAAACCTCCGCCGAACAAGCAGGAACACCGCTTGGTTTGGTAGCTGCCACTGAAGAAGCAAATTTCCGCCAGACAGAACGCTTTGGAAGCCGTATTATTTCACGTTTGGGAGGGAATTTATCGGGAAAGAAAATAGCGGTCTGGGGCATTGCGTTCAAACCCAATACGGACGATACACGCGAAGCGCCCTCATTCAAAATCATTGACCGATTGCTGGAAGCAGGAGCAACAGTTGTTGCCTACGACCCTGAAGCAATCGAAGGGGCAAAACGGTACTATGGAGACCGTTTCAAAGACCGCCTCAGCTACGGCGCAGGGATGTATGAATGTGCCGAAAGAGCTGATGCGCTGGTAATTGTTACCGAATGGAGTGAGTTCCGCAAGCCGGATATGAAGCGGCTTGCAGCATCTATGAATGCACCGCTTATTTTTGACGGTCGGAATCTTTTTGATGTACAAAAAATGACTGATGCAGGATTCGAGTATCACAGTATAGGGCGTGTCAGTGCTGGATTCTAGGAAATTGAACAATATGAAAAAGAAACGGGCTTCATTCCTTTTTTGGAGTGAAGCCCGTTTCTTTTTGTTAAAGTGCCTGTTTTTATTGCAATGAAAAGGTCAAGCGTGCATAGATGTAGCGTCCACCCATACCCCAAGGAGCGCCTAAAGCTGGATATTTGAATACTGTGCCGTTGGTACCAACACCTTGATTTGCCGGAACACCCATCGGGAAGGGAACACGTGCCATTGGCAAGGAAGGATGTTGCGGGATGCTTTGCCAGAGCGTCCACTCTTGGGGCATCACATCAAAAACATTATTAGCACCAACCGCTAAACGCAATCCCTGTACAATCTCGTATCCCAAATCAATATCCGTTACAAACAAGCCGCTTGTTACTTGGTCAAGTTGAGGAACACCGATTTGATTAACGACGGTCACTTCTCCAAAACGCATGGAGCGAACCATGGCGGCAAATTTGCCAACATTGTATTGAGCCATAAGATTCAAATTTGTACGCGGTTGCCCAAGTTCCAAACGAATCAATTCATTACGGTCAAACAAAGAATTTGATGGATTAAGCGTACCATCTGGGCGAAGAACACCGGGAATACCACCAGTAACGCCTTCTAAGCGCTTGAGAGGTGCCGGAGCATCGGCAAGCCGTTCGATTTTTGTTTCGTTCCAGTTGAATGCAGCAGTCAAGCGTAGGTTTCCTGCATCACCTAAGTTAAAGCCGTAGCGGATGATAACATCTAAGCCTTGAGTGCGTGTATCAAGATTATTTGTAAAGAAACGCCCACCGCCAACACCTAAAACACCATTACGAGCTAAGATTGCAACAACGCTATCACCGGTAAAATTACCAGAAAGCGTTACACGGTCTTTTACAGCGATATTATAGTAATCAACGCTGACGGAAAGGTTTTCAATTGCATCAAAGGTAATACCGCCGCTAAGATTGAGTGAGGTCTCTGCTTTCAATTGTGGTGCGCCGAATGCCTGTCCGGCTTGACTTGATGCTGGAAATGTACTAATATCAAACGGGATCCCGTTAATAAAATTTGTCGAGGTCGCACGGAAAAACTGTTGCTGTAAAGAAGGGGCGCGGAAACCTGTGGCAATCGCCCCGCGTAGCGCTAATCCCGGAATAAATTCATATCGTGTCGCAGCTTTCCACGTTAGCAGCGAGCCAAAATCGCTATAATTTTCAAACCGCGCAGCAGCTCCGATGTTCCAACCTTGTATTAATTCCGTTTCTGTATCAAGGTAGACCGAGACGTTACTGCGGGATTGGTTGGTGGCATCGGTCGGACGAAAACCAGGGAAAACTTGTGCGCCTGGTGCCGGAATTCCACCGCGACTTTCTTGACTGAACGGAATACGATTGACTATTGGGACAAAGTTGCGAATAGTCGTTGTGCTTGCGGGTAAACGAACCGTAACTCCATTAAGTATTGTATCACGTGCAGCACCCGGACCAACGGTAATTGCCTGTGCTCCAACGTTTCCGGGTTGATTCCACCATGATTCTGGTTGTCCTGCGGTAATGGTATAGTTTTCTAAGCGCAGTTCAGAACCGAATGCTAGATTCAAAGGTTTCGCTAATCCGAGGTCGAAGCCACGTGAAATATCAATGTTGATAGAGCCTTGATTATATCCTAATGTACCGCAATCAAAGTTACGTGGGCTACTGGCGCCAAGCGAAGCATTGATGCTGTTCCGAACATTAAAATTGAAGCTGTTACCGCCATAGACAATAGAAGCGTCGTAATTCCAACCGCCAACTTCACCTTTTACGCCTGCACCACCGGAAAAGTCCGTACTACGAACAAAAATCTGTGGTAAAAAACCATTCGGATAAACATCATAGATATTTCTCGCATCGCGTGGAGTACGGAAAAAGCCGTAGGCTTCAGATTCGCGGTAGGTGTAACCACCAAATAGATATGCAGACATATTCTCTGAAATGGGTAGCATTCCATTGATAAAGCCACCAATATCATGTGTACGCGAATCACCCTGCCAGTGATTGACGCGACGTGGATCATCGGCAGCCCAATCTGCAGGGCGTGAACCAGCAATTGTATCGGGCATCATACGACGAATATCAACACCGGTACGATTTGTTGAATCTCGAAAACGATATTCACCGCCAAAGTGCAAGTATCCGCCATTTGGTAAGCCAATACCGTAGTTTGCGCCAACTTGGGCAACACGACCATCATTACGGGTTGTTTGACCGCCAGTTGCATTAACGCTTAATCCTAAATCTTTCCGTAAAATAACGTTAATCACACCTGCAATAGCATCAGAACCATATTGTGCCGCAGCTCCGTCGCGCAAGACTTCAATGCGTTCAATCATATTTGCCGGAATAGCGTTCAAATCTACACCGGTCGAACCGCGTCCTACTGTTCCATTTACGTGAACAAGTGCTGTGGTGTGACGACGTTTACCATTTACCAATACTAATGTTTGGTCAGGTCCTAAACCACGCATTGTTGCAGGACGCAGTGCATCCGTACCGTCAGCAATTGCAGGACGAGGAAAATTAAATGATGGGACGACCATTTGAATCATCTGATTGGTTTCAGTCATACCGCTTTGGCGCATTTCTTGAGCTGGAACAATATCTATCGGTACAGGAGATTCCACAACAGTGCGGTCTGCGCGGCGTGTTCCCAAAACGACAATCTCGCTCAAACCGACCAAATCTTCTTCCATTTGAATATCTAGTGTTTGATTGTCGCCTGCGGCAACGGTAACGGACTTTTTGATCGTTTTGTACAGCGGAAAGGTAACAATGAGCTGATGCGTTCCGGCAGGAAGCGAAAGTGAATACGTCCCGTCTGCTTTGGCAACGGCACCCGTCTTGGCAGACGGTACATTGATGCGTGCTGTTATCGCATCTTTGGTTTTTTTGTCGGTAATTTTACCGCTTACGGTTGCTCGTTGAGCAAAAGCACTGAGCGAAAACAGGCAAAAACAGATAATGAACGTCAATGCCCACGAACCAAATTGAGAAGCAGCGTATCTGCTTCTATGAGAGAGGAACAATGATGTCATAATCACTCCTTTGTGTGTGAATATGTGATGGTAAACAGTGAACAAGCAATGTAAGAAGATACATAAGAAATTGCATAGTTCAAAGGTTTTGTACCAATTACGTGAAATTTCCACCGAAATTGTTCCTTTGTTCCATAAAACATCAAAGCTCAATTGGAAAAATGTTTGTGAGGAACGAAATTTTGAACGTAACTTTGCATCGCTTTTTCTTGCAGACCACATCCTTTTCCAACAGACCACATCCTGTTGTTTTCTTGCCAAAGCACTATGCATATTCCTTCTAAAGAGCGTACGCGTGAACTACTAGCCTCTGCATCCGGTAAACGTATTGCCGTTATTGGTGATGTTATGCTAGACCGCTATTTCTGGGGAGCCGTGCAACGTATTTCGCCTGAAGCACCTGTGCCTGTTGTAGATATTGAACGAGAAACAGCTCATTTGGGCGGTGCATCGAATGTGGCGGCAAATATTCAAGCGCTTGGTGCTGAACCATTTATGCTTGGTGTGATTGGCGATGACAACGCAGGAAGCGCTGTGTTGGATTTATTGCGGACTGCCGGCATGGAGACAAATGGCTTGCTCAAGGATAGTACGCGCCCAACAACCGTGAAAACACGTATTATCGGTAACAATCAGCACATTGCACGGCTTGACCGCGAAATAAAAACACCGATTGATAATGCCCTTTGTGAGCGGATTTTGTCAAGCCTGACTAAGAGCGTAGAGCAAACCCCGCAAGGATTAGCCGGGATTATTTTGGAGGATTATAACAAAGGCATAGTTACGCCGTTTTTGATACAATCCGTCATTGATTTTGCGAAAAAGCGCTCTATTCCTGTTTTTGCAGACCCTAAATTTGCGAATTTTTTTGCATATCAATCCGTTACAGTCTTCAAGCCAAACAAAAAAGAAACACAAGATGCCCTTGGTTTCTCACTTTCGACCGACGATGATGTCCGCAAAGCAGGAACAGCGCTTCTTGAACGTTTACAGTGTGAAAACGTCCTTATAACGCTTGGCGCACGGGGAATGATGCTCTTTGAACGGAGTGGTACTATTCACAGCGTCAGCACGCAAGCACGACACATCGCTGATGTTTCCGGCGCGGGCGACACAACAATTGCGACCTTATCAGTTTTAGCTGCTGCCGGAGCAAGTATTGTCGAGGCTTCGGCGATTGCAAATGTAGCTGCCGGTGCCGTCTGCGAAGAACCCGGAATTGTTGCAATTACTCCTGAACGTCTGTTAAGTGTTTTGCCCTAAAGGTGGCTTCAAATCTTCGATATTTACCATCACTCAAACTTATCACGTATTATTTTCCCCTACAAATATGGTATTTGAATCAATCAAAAACGTCGTCGTTGTCGGCGCAGGAACTATGGGCAACGGTATTGCACACACGTTTGCCCAGTATGGATTTCAAACAACAATGGTTGATATAAAGCAGGAATTTCTTGACCGCGCTTTGACCACCATTACCGGTAATCTCGACCGTCAAGTGAAAAAAGGAACACTGACGGAAGCTGATAAAACCTCGACGTTGGCAAATCTCACCGTTTCAACAAATCTTGTTGAAGCCTGTAAAAAAGCCGATTTTGTCGTAGAAGCGGCAACGGAGAATTTTCAACTCAAAAGTCAAATTTTCCGTACGATGGACGAGAATTGCCCGCCAGATGTTATTATTGCAAGCAATACATCGTCTATCTCCATTACCGAAATTGCAGCTTGTACTAAACGTGCTGACAAGGTTATCGGAATGCACTTTTTCAATCCCGTTCCGCTGATGAAACTCTGTGAGATTATTCGCGGACTTGCCACGACCGACAGTGTTTATGCGCTTACACGGCAATTAGCAGAGAAGTTAGGTAAAACACCTGTCGAAGTGCAAGATTATCCGGGCTTTATCTCGAATCGAATTTTGATGCCGATGATTAACGAAGCGGTTTATTGTGTAATGGAAAATGTCGCAAGCGTAGAAGATATTGACACGGTAATGAAATTGGGGATGAATCACCCGATGGGACCGCTCACGCTCGCAGATTTTATCGGCTTGGACACCTGTTTGGCAATTATGAACGTCCTGCACGAAGGTTTGGGAGATACAAAATATCGCCCTTGTCCGCTCCTGAAAAAAATGGTCGCAGCGGGATACCTTGGCAAAAAGTCAGGGCGTGGATTTTATCAGTATTGATACTATTACAGCATTGATACTGCAGCGATAATCTTGCTCAAAATCACCGAAAGATCCGACAAATCCTTATCGTACGTTGTTCTTTTTTCCCAAAGCCGTAATAATTTGACCAATCTATGAAATCGCAAAAACCGTCATCCAAGCCTTCCTCAAAAACACGCCAAGTTGGCTCTTCACGGGCGACATTGTTTTGGCAAACATTCGTGCTGGTTTTGGTGGCATTTCTGCTCTATGGTCAAACGCTCCGCAATGGTTATATGCTGGATGACCGAATGGTTATGCTTGAGAATAGCATTGTGAAGCAAGGTTTGAAAGGTATTCCGACACTTTTGACGACTGATTCGTTTTATGGCTACGATAAAGAGTTGGGAAGAACGGGGCAGCGCAAAACGTATCGCCCCGCTTCCCTCGTTATGTTTGCCGTCGAATGGCAATTATTCCCCAATCAACCACTTGCCGGACATCTTGTCCAACTCAGTCTTTATGCGATTGTGGGGCTAATGCTCATGCTTCTTGTGAGAAGATTTTTTGCCGGATGGGCGAGCGAGAAGCCGCATCAATTTTTGTATCAATGGCTTCCTTTTTTTGCGGCACTTCTTTTTATTGCCCACCCCGTTCATACAGAGGTTGTTTGCAATATCAAAAGTCGAGATGAAATTCTGGCTCTTTTGGGTATGGTAACTGCACTAATGCTTTTCCTGAAACATACCGACAAGCCCTCTCCGTTTCTGTTTGTAGGAAGTATCGCCGCTGCAGTGCTTGGATTGTTGTCAAAAGAAAGTGCTATTACGTTTATACCGATATTTCCGCTTGCGTTGTACTTCTTTCGTCCGACGCTGAGTTTACGCCAAATTCTTGTCTTCAGCGCTCCATTGTTAGTGCTGGGAATAGCGTATTTGGCGCTGTGGTTCGGGGTAATGGGGCGAGTTGAAGATTCATTTTATTCGATTCCTCTCACGAATCCTTTTACCGGAGCGAGCTTTGCAGAGCGCACTGCTACTGCATTTTGGCTCGTAGCGTTGTATATTGGAAAAGCACTTTTTCCGCTGACCTTATCACACAGCTACACCTTCAATGCTATTCCTGTTGTGGGGTGGTTCCATTGGAAGCCGCTTTTTGCCTTAATTCTTTGCGGTGGACTTGTGTTTTTTGCTGTGCGCACTACGCCAAAGCGCGATGCTTTGGCTTTTTGTGTGTGGTTTTTCTTTGCGACGATTGCTCTTGCGTCTAATCTGTTCGTCTATGTTGGCGGGATGCTGGGTGAACGCTTTGTGTTTACGCCGTCTGTGGCAGTAGTGCTGGCGCTCGTTCTTCTGGCGGCAAAGTATTTGCAGCGGGAACGCTTATGGATTTTTGCTGCGGTTGGTATATTGACTGCCGCATATAGTATTCAAGCGCTTTCCCGCATTGGTGATTGGAAAAATGAAGAGGCGCTTTTCAAAGCTGACGCGGATTCTACGCCGGAATCGTACCAAGCTCAGACCGAATATGCAAAGGCACTTCTTGTGCGCTCTATCGCAAGCAATGATGCAATGCAAAAACCACAATTAATGCAGACAGCGTTAGAACATTTAGAGAAGGCACGAGAGATTGATTCGCTGAACGACCCGCAATTGTACACGACGATTGGCTTATGTTATGAGCAGGCAGGTAATCTCGCAGATGCTTTGCGTAACAGCAAACGCGGCTTTGAGCAGACTCTGGTTTCCGCGCTGTACAAAAATACGCCCGGTTACGTGTGTTATGCTGCTAAATGTTATGGGCAAACAGTGTTAAGTGCTTTGCAAGCAGGGCGTTTGATTGATACCGCTCAGGCTGCCGTTCTTTTGAACGAAGCAAGTGTAATGCTCACAACAGCAATTCAGCGTGACACACCGACCGTAGATGCCGATGTACCGATGACGCTGGCAAATTGTTACGATGCGCTTTCTGAATATGATTCTGCCATTTCTGCGGCAGAAATAGCGCTCAGGGTAAAAAATGCTGATGAGCGTCATAGGAATAATTTTGCCATTATTGTTGGAAACTACGGTGGAAGCCTGATGCAGAGCGCTCAGTATGACCGCGCAATTGCTGTTTTTGGGCGTGGTGCAAAGAGGCTTGAAAATAACCCGCGTTTACAGTGGGGCTTAGGAATGGCGTACTTTGCTGCTGGACGCTACAAAGAAGCCCTGCCGCCGCTCAGACGTGCGGTCGAACTTGACCCGATTGCGCAGCGCTTGAAAGATGACCTTGCTCGTGCTGAAAAAGCAGCACAAACAATGTAATAATCAATGCAAGCGCGAGTTGCCAATCTGTTTGGTATTTTTGTAACTTTGTCAAAAGCTGTGAATATACTTCACAGCTTTTTTATTAACTGAGCTCTCGTATCATTAGCAAGGGGAACGGTTTATGGCACGTACGAAACATCATCCTCAACGCCATGCGGACAGTCGCCATTCAACGCAACAGCAATCACACAAAAAACATAAGCAACGGCATCATAAACCGCATCACAAAAGCCACAGTGATACGGCAACGTCGGCAATTCACCGCTTGAGTATTGATGAAGCTCTGAAGACTCTTTGCTCCTCGCGCGCGGGGTTAAGCAAGGATGAATCCGGCAAACGACTGCAAGAGTTCGGGGCAAATGTCGTGGAGCGCATTGAGCGAGAATCCCTTGTTATACGCTTTCTGAGAGAATTTACCCACCTTTTTGCTCTTGTACTTTGGCTTGCCGCCGGACTGAGTTTTTATGCTGAGTGGAAAGAACCCGGCGGAGGCATGGCTACGCTGGGGTTTGCAATTATCGGCGTTATCGTGATTAACGGAGCATTTTCCTTTTGGCAGGAATACCGCGCCGAGCAAGCAATCAACGCATTAGAAAAACTGTTGCCGCACCGTGTCAAAGTTCTCCGCGACAATATCACAACCGAAGAAGACGCACCAAACCTTGTTCCGGGTGATGTTATTCTGCTCGAAGAAGGCGATAGTATTCCTGCTGATTGTCGTGTGATTGAGTCGGTGGCTCTGCGGGTGAATAATGCAACCATGACAGGTGAATCTCAGGCTAAAGCGCGCAGTGCCGAGCCTGACAACAAGGAGGACAACATTCTCGAAGCGCACAATATGTTACTTGCCGGAACTTCCGTTGTATCGGGGCACGGAAAGGCGCTTGTTATCTCAACAGGAACACATACGGAGTTTGGGAAAATTGCGCGATTGACACAGGTATCGGAAAGCGGTATTTCGCCTTTGCAGCAGGAAATCAACCTCGTAACACGCATTGTGTCATTGCTGGCGTTTGGTATCGGGATTGTGTTTTTCTTTATCGGTCAGGCAATTGGGCTGCCATTTTGGGCAAATTTTATCTTTGCCATCGGGATTATTGTTGCGAATGTACCCGAAGGCTTGTTGCCGACTGTAACGCTGGCTCTGGCAATGGGCGCACAGCGTATGGCACGGCGTAATGCGCTTATACGCCATTTACCTGCAGTCGAAGTGTTGGGAAGTGCCAATGTGATTTGCTCCGATAAAACTGGAACGCTTACCGAAGGGCGTATGACGGTCAAAAAAATTGCCGTTTTTCGTGAGCCAATCACCGAAAACGTCGCACAACTTATACAAGAAGCAAACACAGAAACACTACAAAGCCTCAGAACATCGCACAAAGCCTTGATGCAATGCGCTTTGCATTGCCATACACTAAAGGCGAATTCAAAACAAGGCGAGGCTCAAGAGCAAGTATTTATCGGGGATTCAATGGAAATTGCGCTTGTCGGGATGGCACGAAAATCCCTCGCTGATGTTGATAATCCTTTGCTTCCGGTGATAGATGAAGTTCCCTTCGATACTGAGCGCAAGCGAATGTCCACTCTCCACCAAATTGACGGTAGTTTGCGGCTTTATACTAAAGGAGCGATGGAGTGTGTTTTGCCGCTCTGCGAGCAAATCTTGACTTTTGAGGGAATACAAACGCTTACCGAACAAGACCGAGAAAATATTGCGGCAGCACAAAATGCTCTTGCAGAAGAAGGTCTGCGTGTCTTGGCGCTTGCCTATCGTGATGTTCCGTCAGGCTACAAGTACAGCGACCTTGAAACGCATCTTGTTTTTGCAGGATTAGTCGGCTTGGAAGACCCACCCAGGGAAACTGTCAAATCAGCTGTTGCACAATGTCATAGCGCCGGAATACGAGTAATTATGATTACCGGCGACCACCCTGCTACTGCAAAAGCTATCGCTCAAGAAATTGGCATTGTACGCACGGTAACTCCGATGATTATAACGGGCGACGAATTGAAACATCTTTCGGTAACACAACTGCAGGTCGCCTTAGGTGCGGAAGATATTATTTTTGCCAGAATGGGAGCTGACCAGAAAATGCGTGTAGTGGAGGCATTGCAACGCAAAGGCAATATCGTGGCTGTTACGGGTGACGGTGTGAATGATGCGCCTGCGCTGAAACGTGCTGATATTGGTATTGCAATGGGGCTTTCGGGTACGGATGTTGCACGTGAGGCGGCTGATATGGTGCTGTTAGATGATAATTTCGCAACGATTGTGGCAGCAATTGAAGAAGGGCGAACCATATTTGCCAATATCCGTAAGTTTATGACCTATATTTTGAGTTCCAATGTGCCGGAGATTATTCCATATTTAGCATTCGTGTTGTTCCGATTGCCGCTGCCACTCACGATTATTCAAGTTTTGGCGGTGGATTTAGGAACGGATATGTTTCCGGCACTTGCTTTGGGAGCGGAACGCCCTGAACATGATGTTATGCACATACCACCCCGGCAACGAGACGAACATATAATGAATATACCGCTTTTGTTGCGTTCGTATCTCTTTTTGGGGGGTATTGAAGCTGTTATCGGCATGGGAGCATATTTTTTCGTGATGCACTCAGGTGCTTGGCAATACGGTCAATCTCTCGCCGAAAACACCCTGCTCTACAAACAGGCAACGACGGCGTGTTTGACAGGGATTGTGATTGCGCAGATGATGAATGTTTTTCTTTGTCGTAGTTCTCGTTTATCAGTTTTTTCGTCTGGTTTCTTTAGTAATCGTCTGCTTTGGTATGCGCTTGCGATTGAATTTGCGCTGATTCTTGCTATTGACTACACGTCGATCGGTAACGCCGTTTTCGGCACAGCGCCTATCGGTCTTGATGTGTGGCTGTATTGTTTGCCGTTAGCGTTGGGAATGTTGGCACTGGAAGAACTACGAAAATTAGTGGTACGTCGCGTGATGTAGAATTTGCCGCAAAGCCGTAAAAAACAATGCCGAATAGTCAAAAGCTATTCGGCATTATTATCTGCAAGTCTGGTACAAAGCTAGTATTTATTGGTTTTTGCACCGATTTTTACATTATTTTTTTGCTGCCTTTTTTGCGGATGCTTTTGGGGCTGCTGCCTTCGGAGCCGCTTCAGTGCTTACATCTTTTGCTTCTACTTTTTTCGCAGGTGCTTTCGCAGCAGGAGCTTTGGTGGCAGCAGTTTTAGCGGCGACTTTCTTTTTTGCGGGTTTTACTCCCGGAACGTAGTCTTGGTGCGGTTTTAAGGGGTCATTCCACCATTCAACTTCCAATTCGGGGAAAATACTGTTGCGCTCTTCCATTTCCGTAACAGCTTGGTCGTCTTCTTTAGAAAGTTTTTTCGACGTAGCGTAATGCTCCGCAAGGTCGCATAGTTTCTTGAAGTCAGAATAATGAAACATAAAGCGGCGCTCTGCATAATCCCGCGCAGACCACGTTGTGATAAGGAATTGCCAATCGGACGACTGCAAAAGCAAGAGTTCGCGCATTGCCTGAGTGCAGATACGGCGCATGGTGTCATCCATTTTCGCGGGGTCGAACTTGCCCATGATAGCATCGAAGCGCTGCTCAGCCTCGTAAATAAGTTCCCACGTCCATTTTGTGCCGTCATTCATCCACACGTTGTGATTGCCGTTTTCGCCCCATGAGCCTTCGGGGAAGCGCATAACTTCATGCGGTTTGATATGATCAAGCTGCTCCGATGCTGTGACAGCGCTTGCGTAAGGCGAATGATGCAGCGCTTTCAGCAATGCCTTGATAAAGAGCGGTCCCTCGAACCACCAATGTCCGAAAAGTTCGGTATCAAAAGGCAGGCAGAGCGTTCCTTCTTTGCCGGTTTGGTATTTGTAATGCCCCAAAGCGCCTTCAATGCAATACACAAAATGGTGAACCTGATTGCCGATTTTACCTAAAATCCAATCCGGGTTATAGGGCTGTTTGTACTGCATATCGGCTTTAGTATCGGTAACTCGCCAATAGCGCAAGCCTGACGGCATTTTCTTTTTGTGGAAATCCAGATAATCGGGGTCGCCCGGATAGCCTGCTTCGGCACTCCAAACCTGCATAGCGATATTTTGATGTCGCGCAAAGGCAACGGCTGTTTTTTGGTTATCAATATCGCCGTGCGAACTGACGTTGTACAGACTCATCGGCGATTTATCAAAATTCCAAGGGAAGTGCGTGTATTCGGGAGCCATCGTCGAAAGCAGTCGCTGTTTGCCGCCGTCTTGGTCAATCAAGACACCGAGCGGATTACCGCCTTTAGGCAGGTGTTCGTCCACAACGAAATACTCAATGCCTTGCTCTTTGACGAAGTTCTCTACACCATAACGGTAAACGGGATGCTGGTGGTGCGGCGATTTGACGAAGGTGCGCCAATCAAAGCCCGGACGGTATGCACACTCAGGAAGCCATGTTCCGCGTGGTGCGCGTCCGAAAAACTTGATATAATTTTCTTTTGCGACTTTCATCTGCATACGGATACTTTTATCCATGCCCAAAAGCGCAAAATAGCCGTGCGTAGCGCCGCAGGTCATTACTTCGATGACACCTGCATCTTGCAGTTTTTTGAAGCCACCGATAATGGATTTATTGTAGCGGTTCAAGTATTGTTCGCGTTTGTCGGCATACCACCACTCCCAAAATTTCGCCATCGGAGCGAAAAATTGCTCGTGTTCGCTATGGATGAAATACTCGTAGTCCGCCTGAGCGCCTAAAATCTTGTCTTGGCAATAGCGCACGAAGATTTCCTCGAAATCCGGATGCTCCATCTGTTCACAAAGAACAGGGGAAATGTCAAACGTCATCTTAGAAGTAGAGCCTTCTTCGACAAGTTCGTTCAAAACGTTCAACAGCGGAATGTAACACTCCGCAACCGCCTCGCAAAGCCAATCCGAACCGTGGGGCCAAGCGCCATGATGCAGCACCCAAGGCAGGTGCGTATGCAAAGTCAATACAACGTTTCCATTATGCACAAAAACCTCCTGAAAAGAGAAATGGGGAATGAAAGAGAAAACTTTTGAGTTCTATAGATTTGGCGCGGCTTGAATACTCATGCTTCTGAGAAAAACTGCCCGGTAAAAAATCAACCCTAACGCATGATACGAAAATTAATGGAACTGCGCTCCCGAATTACCACCAACCGGAAATGAGCCGCCAACAGGGTTCATCATCTGGTTGTCAATGTTGATTTCGCCGTATTGTGCTTCGTAGCGAGAGATATTGTCATGCAGAGCATGAAGTAGGTATTTGGCGTGCTGGGGAGTCATCACGATGCGAGCATGAACGCGGGCTTTGGGAACTCCGGGCAAAATGCGTGTGAAATCAACAATAAACTCTGCAGGAGAATGGGAAATTATCGCCATGTTAGAATAGATACCTTCGGCTTCTTTTTCGCCGAGTTCGATATTGATATTCATGGTCTGGTCTTGAGGAATCTCGTTCATTGGTCGAAGTAAGGAAAGTGGAGTGAAGAAGAATAATTGTGGCGGAAAATAGCGTAAATCCTGTGTTTATGCAAGTGTTTTTTATGTGGGTATGGCATCTTCCTGAATCAACTCCGCCGCCATCTTTCCTGACAAGACCACAAGTGGTACGCCGCCGCCCGGATGCGACGAACCACCACAAAAATACAACCCCTTCAAATCTCGACTGCGGTTTGCGGGGCGCATAAATGCTGCCATTTGTGTATTCGAGGAAATGCCGTAAATGCTGCCTTTGTTGCTGCGGTATAGGTCGTACAGGTCTTGTGGTGTGTGTGTGTATTCGCAATCTATCGCACTTTCCGCATCTATGCCCGAAGCAGCAAGGCGCTTCAAAACAGCAGATTTCATGCGGTCTTTCTCAAACTGCCAATTTTGTCCGTTTAGGTAGGGCATATTCAGCAGTACAAACCAGTTTTCGCCATTTGCGGGTGCGTGAAATGCGTCGGTTTTGGAGCTAATCGAAATATAGACTGTTGGTTCATCGGGAGCAATTTTTTGCGTGAAAATTTGCTCAAATTCGTGCCGATAATTGCTTGAAAAAAAGATATTGTGATGCTCAAGCTCTGGAAATGTGCGCTTCATCCCCCAATACAGCACCATACCTGAAACAGAAGGTTCTAAGCGGTTGAGGCGCTGTTGCCGCGACGAAAAACCCTCAATAAGCGTGTTGTGAGCTTCGACTACATCCGCATTACACATTACATAATCTGCATCAAATTTTTCGCCTTTTGCCTGAACTCCGCTTACCCGCTTACCGTCATGAAGGATTTTTTCTACGGGGCATTCGGTCATGATTTTGACACCGAGATTTTCTGCAAGGCGCGTCATTTCTTCCGCAAGACGGTACATCCCGCCACGCACATAAAAGCCCCCCAAGCCAAACTCTACCCAAGGAATTATGTTCAGCGTGGCGGGCGCTTCAAAAGGACTGGAGCCATTGTATGTCGGATAGCGGTCGAAAAGCTGAATTAATCGCTCATCGTGAAAATAGGACGTAACGGCTTTGTGAACGCTGCGCATAGCATCAATTTGAGGCAAGCGCAAAAGCGTTGGAATATGGCGTAAATGCAGGAGTTTACGAAGTTCTTGGAAGGGGGTGAAAAGGAAAATTTCTGCTGTCAGGTCGTAAATTCTTTTGGTGTAGTCCAGAAAAGCCTCATAGTTTCTCGCTTCTTCAGGAGAAATGACGCTGTGAAGTTCGTGCATCATTCGAGTTTTATCAGCAAAAGTACTGAGGCGTGTTCCATCGGGATAGAAATATCGGCAAATCGGCTCAACAGGTACAAAATCAAGCACTGAAGAGCGCTCTATACCTGCAAAATCAAATAATTCATCAAAAACAAACGGCATAGTGAGTAGCGAAGGACCTGTACCAAAGCGGTATTCACCCATAGAGCCTTGCAGTGTCAGGTGATTCATTTTGCCGCCCGGTCGGGTATTCTTTTCAAAAAGCTGTACTCGAAATCCCATCCGCGCAAGTCTGATAGCGCCACTCAAGCCCGCCAGACCACCACCAATAACGATGACACGTTTTTGCATTATATCTGTCCTTTTCAAATGGTGAAGAAATAATCACAAAGCTACAAAAATTGCGGGATTAAGTTATTATTTGGTCGGGAAAAACGCTTCCAGAATCTAATATGTTACTATATTTGTGGTAAATTTCTCCAAATTGTGGGAATATTTCGTTGATATTTTTCTGAGAGAATCATTGCACAGATGGGAACTACGCCATTGAAATCATTATCTTTTTTCCGGCGCTCTATTTTTCGGCATACCGTTTTTCGGTACACCGCTTATCGGCATTTTGCTTTTCTTCGATATGCCGCATTGATACTATTTGCTGTAATCGTGATGGTTGGAAGTTGTGGAGGGATAATTCCTCTGTTTGCTCAATCAGTTGTGAAATTTACTCATTATTCCGTTGAGCATGGTTTATCACAAAGCAGTGCATATACGATTATCCAAGACAAGCGTGGTTTTCTCTGGATTGGTACACAAGACGGGCTTAATCGGTTTGATGGGTATACGTTCAAAATTTTTCGCAATTCTGTTCAGTCTAACAGTCTGACAGACAGCCATATTCAGGCGCTGACAGAAGATAAGAACGGAATGCTCTGGATAGGTACCAAAAATGGTGGTTTGAGCCTGTTTGATTATACGACAGAAAAAATTACGAATTTCGGTAACGGTACAAAAACCGGTATGCGTTCTGATGAAGCCCCGGGGATAGATGTTCGAGCAATCGCAGAAGATAATGTGGGTAATCTGTGGTTGGCAACAAACGATGGTCTTGCTAAGTTCGATCGTACTTCAAGAGTATTTACTTCCTATAAACACCTAACTAATTCGCCTTTGGTCAATGATATGTATGCCATTGTGGTCAGCAGCGACGGAGCGCTTTGGATAGGCACATTTGAAGGATTGCTGCGCTTTATTCCTGCCACAGGTAAAGTAGAGCATTTTCACAAAGGTTTGAGTAATCAACGAATTCGTACACTCCTTTTGAGTAAAACTGTCCAGCAGACATTGTGGGTTGGGACAGAAGGTGGTTTGTATAGTTTTCAAACAGTACAGCAAACTTTTACAGCATCGCAGCGTGAAATAGCAAATACGCGGGTTTTCAGCGCAGATAATATTCGCTCTTTATGCGAAGATCGTTTGGGTAATCTTTGGGTGGGTACGTATGGAGGTGGTCTTTTGCAGTACTTCCCGAAACATAAACAGTTTATCGCTCATAAAACCGAAGAAACTCGTCCTTCTTCCATCAGTAATAATTTTATTTTTTCTGTTTATGAAGACCGCTCCGGGGTAATTTGGACGGGAAACTATGGTACAGGCATCAATAAATATGACCCCGCACTTGCTAAATTTACAACGTATTATCGCAATCCGCACATCTCCGCACCTTTGAGTAATACTTTTGTGTACTCCTTTTTAGAAGACCGTACAGGTACGCTCTGGATTGGTACAAGTAATGGATTGAATAAGCTCGTGAGTCGTGAGCGTGGAGAATTTGCTCAGTATTTTCCCTCTGTTCAGCTTGATCCCAGCAATCCGGTGAATCATATCCGCGCTTTACATGAAGATGTAAAAGGACAAATCTGGGTGAGTACCGGCAAGGGACTTGCCAGGTTTAATCGTTCTACGGGGCGTTTTACTCTCTTTAATCCGCCAGTGTTAAATCCTGTACTTCCTGATACCAATAGTTTTGCTCATGCAATTGTCGTTGATGACAGAGGGATGTTGTGGGTAGGTTCGTATGGTGCGGGGATTTATTGTTTCAATCCGCAAACGGAAAAGTTTATTGCTCATTACACCCACGAACCGAATAATCCTAATTCTTTAGCTCATAATTATGTGTTTACGCTCTTTCGAGACAAAAGCGGTCATATCTGGATTGGAACCGATGGTGGTGGTGTGAGTTTATTCAAACCCGAAAGCCAAGAATTCGTTACCTACAAACATGATCCGCTTGTGGATGGCAGTATTAGTAATAATACGGTTCGGAGTATTTATCAAGACCGTTCAGGAGTTATGTGGTTTGGTACGGCGGCGGGATTAAACCGCTTTGATGCTGATAAGCAGTCATTTAGGGCGCTACGTGAAAAGGATGGTTTGCCGAATAATGTTATTTATGGCATTCTCGAAGATAATAGCGGTAATTTGTGGTTAAGCACAAATCGCGGTCTGTCACGCTATACACACGAGGCTAGCAAATCCGTCAAACAACATGCAAATTCCTTCTACAATTTTGACGCTGCCGATGGTTTACAAAATAACGAATTTAACACGGGAGCGTATCATAAAGGAGCGAGTGGTCGGATGTATTTTGGCGGTATTCAGGGCTTTAATGAATTTTTTCCTGATAGCATTCGCCGTAATGACTATATCATGCCTGTTGTTATTACGGGATTTCGTAAGCGCGGTATTCCGGTCGAGTTGACACAATCTCTCAGCATTATGAAGGAGTTAGAAATTCCTGCTCAGGATAATGTCTTTTCCTTTGAGTTTACTGCTTTGAATTTTACTTTGCCGGAAAAAAATGTCTATGCTTATAAACTGGAAGGCTTTGATGAAACGTGGCAATATCATGGAACACGCCGCGAAGCGACGTATACGAATTTAAGCGGTGGAACATATATTTTTCGTGTTAAAGCGGCAAATAACGACGGTGTTTGGAATGAAGAAGGTGCATCGCTGCGCGTGGTGATTTTGCCGTATTGGTATTTACGTTGGTGGGCGATTGCTTTGTGGATAGGATTCGCGGGTGCTGGTGCATTTTGGGTGTATAAATGGCGCGTAAAGACTATCGAAGAGAGCAATCGTATGCTCCAAAAAACGGTTGATGAGCGCACGCAAGAAGTACAACGGCAAATTACAATTTTGAACGAGTTAGCACAAGAAATTGAATTAGCAAACACGGAGCTTCAAGACCGAAACAGCCAAGTTGAAAAGCGTAACGCCCAATTTGCTGAAATGAACCAGCAACTTAATGAAAAAAATCAGTTGCTTGACCAAACTCTGGCAGAATTACATTCGCTCAACCAAGAATTGGAGTCAAGAATTCAAGAGCGGACTATTGAGTTGAAACAAGCAAAAGAAGCACTGGAAAAAGCCTTGGTTCAAGAACAAGAAATTAATACCCTCCGCGCGCGTCTCATTGCTTCGATTTCACATGAGTTTCGCACTCCTATTACCGTTATACAGTCTTCGTGTGGTATTTTGCAACGGTATATTGACAAAATGAGTAGCGAACAGCGCCAAAAACAATTTGGGCATATTGAAGAAAGCTCTCGTCGTTTGGTCAATATCCTTGATGCTGTTATTATGATGAGTACGGTGGAAAACCGTCCTTTGCGTCTTATGCCTGCCGATGTAGTGAAACGTACGGAAGAACTGGTCAGCGATTTTAACATTCACCAAGAACCTGACGGAAGTTCGCCACATCGTATTTCATTCCTGACCAATACACCTACTTCGGTTATTAATATTGATGAAGAAGCGCTACGGCAAGTTCTTTCCAACTTGATTTCTAATGCTGTCAAATTTTCGCCACCGGAATCGTCAGTCGTTGTAGAATTTACACAAAAACCGGAAACATTGCTCTGGAGTATTAAAGACGAGGGTATGGGTATTGACGATGAAGATATGCCCTATGTTTTCGATCTTTTTTATCGCTCAGAAAAGACAGAATCCAGCACTATTCAGGGCGTTGGGTTGGGACTTTCCATTGTCAATAAACTTGTTGAAATTATGCGTGGCGAAGTATGGTTTGAGACAGAAACTGGCAAAGGCACAACATTTTTTGTGGAAATACCGATTATTCAGCGAGGAATTATGTAGGGAGTAAATATTGAGGATGGTGTGAAAACAGTGGTGTAAAATGATATTCGCACTGAGTTTAGTGGAGATTTACAGCGCAATAGTTTTCGTGTTCGTTGTTATACTTTTTGATGTTCATCATCAATGGCGGGAAATTCTACGATAAATGTTGAGCCTTTCTCCTGTTCGGAGTGGCAAGAAATAATGCCATTCATTGCCTGCGTGAGTTTTTGAGCAATGTACAAGCCTAAGCCTGTTGAAGGTTCATCCGCAGTTGGTTTGACCGAAAGTTTGGCAAATTTAGTAAACATCGTGTCAATATCGTCACTGCTTAATCCTTCTCCTTCATTATGAATTTCACACCGTAAACGATTCTCATGTTTGGAAAGTGTGATAGTAACGGTTGTGCCCGGAGGTGAGTATTTAAGGGCATTAGAAAGAAGGTTGTCGAATACTTGGGCTAAACTATCAGAATTACCTTTTATTTTGGAAGAAAAATTCTCTGGCACGTTCAGTGCAAATTGAATATTTTTTACGTCGGCAGAATAATGAGAGTGGAGGTCTATCAAATCCAACAAAATTGATTCAACGTCTACTGGCGCAGTATCAAATCGAAAATTTCCTTCTTCAATCACACTGACATCTAACAAATTCCGAATAATAGAAAACATCCGTTCCGATGAACGAACAATGTTTCGCAGCATCACCTTCATGCTGTCTGCCGGTAATTCACTTTCTCGACGGAGAAACTCCGCTAGTCCTTTAATAGTAGAAAGTGGGCTTTTTAAGTCGTGTGCTGCTATTTCAATGAAAGTATTCTTTTCGTTATTGAGTTTCGAGAGTCCCTTGGTAATGACTTCCAAATACTTGTTTTTTGAGGCGAGTAAATCACGTGCATTTTTAAGTTCCAGATGTGTATGAACACGTGCAAGAAGCTCCATTGTGTTAAACGGCTTAGTGATATAATCAACTGCACCGAGTTTAAAACCGTCAACAACATCGTAGCTATCTACCTTTGCTGTAAGAAAAATAATAGGAATGTCTTTATATTTAGGATTTGCCTTAAGTTCACGACAAGCATCAAAACCGTTCATTTCAGGCATTTGAATATCAAGCAAGATAAGGTCCGGAATACGCTTTGCAACTTGTTCCAGAACTTGTCTCCCATTTTTTGCTGTTTCCACATTATAGCCTTTGTAGCCAAGGACAGCCTTGACAATATTCAAATTGTCTTGTAAGTCGTCAGCAATAAGTATCCAGATGTTTTTAGGAGAGACAAGAGATTTTGAGGCTTCGTCAGAAGTTTTTGTGGTCGGCTGTGATGAAGAAGGGGGATGTGGTGTGGGCTGCATAACTCGTGCCTATAAACACAAAAAAATGTATGACAATTCAAATGCGAGAACCGTCGGAATGAGTAATAGTCAAAAAATCAAATTTATCGTAAAACACTCAGAATCCGATGTACAGACCGAGTGCGCAGACCTTCTACAATCTCAAGATAACAATAATATACGCCACTTGCAAGCTTATCCTCGTGTATAATGAATGTATGCTGACCACGTGATACGTATTGATCCATTGGTTGTGAGACAATCGTACCACGCACATCGCGTATGGTCAAACGAACATGACTTGAACTTTCCAATGCAATTGTACATTGTATCTCACCATTACTGGTAGGATTAGGGGAGATGCTGAGAAAAAAATTGTCGTTGGTGTCGTGTGTCGCAACATTTGTTGGGGTCAGCGAAAATAGTGTCGGGCTGGTTTGAGCGGCGGTATCGGAGTTTTGTGCTACAATACGATAAACGTAGCTGGTATTGGGCAGAAGACCCGTAATTCGCGTTGCGACTGTTGTTGCAGTGTCCTGTGCTGAAAATTCGCGTATAAGTCTGCGATTAGAAAGAGGAAGTGTCATTGAGCCTGCTTCCCCCCATTCGACAAATACTTGGGTGGCAGAACCCTGAGGGCGAATAAATGCTGAAAGAGCAACAGAAGATTGAGCATTTTCGACACTCATTGTTACATTACTAATTACTGGCGGATTTAAAAGAGCGAATACACGGTTGCGGTATGTTGTAAGCAAAGGGTATTGCATGTTTCCGGGGCAATCTGTCGCGCAGCCGTCTCGATGTCCTGAAATAGTATGCAAATTACGATTGGAGTTTGTATGCAGCGTAATTGCACGCGGATCAATGCTGTTTGCTGATACTCGATACGCCAAAAGCCGCACTAAACTGCGTTGTGCGGCGGCAGTCGGGGCAATACTATTAAAATCGCCCAACATACAGATTCCCATAGTTGCACGATTAAAGCCGCAAAAATGTGCTCCTTGAGCATTATCCATTGAATCAATCCAAGCTCTTCCCTGATAAATCACACCTTGCGGGTCAATAAGCCAATTATAGCCAATATCAGACCACCCGTTAGAATTGACGTGAAAATTCCAAATTCCGCGTACAGCGGCTGCCCAGTCGGTAATATCATTTCCCGGACTGAAAGAATGATGAACGATAATATGTGTCGGGATGGTTGGTGTGAGTGTGTTTGGACCACTTGTCTGTCCCCAAGGGCAACCCCACTGTGTCCTTGTGACAAATGCCGGTCTGGAAAAACTATTATTTTGTAGTGTTGTTGTACCTTTATGTGTTTGTATCATCGGCTGGAGATACGCTGGCAAACTTTGTTCCGCCCTGAGTCGTATCAACTCTTGTGTGGTTGCATCTGTTTTGCCGGGATTATACAAAAAGCATTGATATTGCTGAAGTGTAGGTAAAGGTCGTAGAAATGAGCGTGAGAACTCAATTTTGACCTCCACCCATTGTGTTTCCGCGGGAAGAGTTGCAATGTGTGTCCGTAGGGTTATTGCACCAAGGAATGTTCTCAATGCTTCTTCGGGATGAGCATCGTCGGTTCCATCTTCTGTGTGCAAATCAAAAGGAAGATATTGCCAAGACAAAGCGCTTTTATCCGTAACGAGCGTATGAGATAAGTCTAAATTCGATAATTCTTTGTGTGGTCGCACAAATACACGAATATTTTCTTTGGTCGCATTATTCATTTTTAGTGTAATACCGCACATCACAAAGGGTGCATCAGTACTCATTGTTACTACTTCTCGTAGAATGATGCTGCCACGAGAATTTTTCCCCGTAACTAGTGTTAAACCTCGCTGTTCAATATCGTTTATCAACATTATTTGGTCTTGTGGGCGTATATCTTCGAGACCGTAATGACGTTCAAAATCTCGTAGTATTCGCTGCGAAAGTGCTTGTCCAAACGCAGGAATGAACGCCAAACAACACAAGGTAAAAGCAAATATAACGATTGTGCTACCACGGGTAATTATGCGGTTTTTCATAACATTCCACAGAAATTAGTATCTGGGTGTTAAAAGATTTGATCACAGACTGAAAAAGCCTAATACTCTTCCTGTCTGTACAGATAGTTTAAGATAATTTCGTACAGAATCTTACGGGAAAAACTGTGTGAAGAAGAACATACGAGATGAGAAGCAATCTGTACGTTAGAGCGCTTTTTGTAGTTCTCCGAGGAAACCCTCTTTTGTGGTTGAGCCTTCTATGCGCTGAACAATTTTGCCATTTTTACCGAAGATAAATGTTGTTGGAATGGCTTGAACATCGCCATACAAGCCTGAAAGTGGTTGAATGAGATTTGCATCGCCAACAAGATTAATATAGTTTATATTGCTTTTGCTTGCATAGGCAGAAACAAGTTTTTCTGCTGCACTTGCTTTGTCTTCATTTTCAAGCGCAATGCCGATAAACACGACTTTATCACCATGTTCTTTGGCGAGTTCAATAATATCAGGAATTTCACGACGGCAAGGCGGACACCACGTCGCCCAATAATTCAAAAAAACCACTTTACCTTTGGTAAACTCAGAAAATTTCACTTCCTTACCGCCTTCTGACCATGAAAAATCAGGTAGTGCAACGCCTTTGGCTGCGGTGACATTCTTAATGGTATAAACTTTTGCTTTGGGCGATGAGGGAGTTGTTATTGCCGATTTGTTGGCAGAGGACGTATTCTTTTTTTGCTGCGCCTCTGCGTCATTATTGGTGCAATTCATTAACAAAAAGGCACTTAGAGCAGTTATTGACGTAACTCTCCGGAGATTAGAGGAAAAAGACATAAGCGTAAAAAACTGTAAAAAAGGAAAAATTTGATGCAACTAATTTAGCAAAAAATCCGGCAAAGCAGGCTAAAAAAAGAGTGGGGTCGAAATGACCAAATATGTCATCATTTGAACAAAAAGCAACAATATTTCATGCAAACGAGTGTGCAAAAACTCGCTAACAAATTTTTAGGCAAAAATACCTTCGTGGTGCCCTCGAAAACCACGCAAAAATTCACTAACCGACATAACACGTTTTCCTTCTGGCTGGATTTCCAATATTTGCACCCTGCTGCCATTTGCACAACCAACAAACCATTGTTCCTTTTCAATACAGTATTCACCTTGTTTTAAGGAGCGTACGAAGTTTGATTCAGAATTTGCTTCAGCAAGAGCGCAGCGCATGATCTTCAGTGTTTTTCCGTCCTGCATCAACGTCCAAGCGCCGGGATGTGGAGAAAGCCCAAGAATGTGATTTCTAACCTCACGTGCCGATTTTTGCCAATCTATATGGCATGTCTCGCGAAATATCTTTGGTGCTCTTGTCGCTTCTTGTTCGTCTTGTGGTAAAGGAGTAATATTTTCCGAGATGAGCATTCTGCAAGTTTCAACGGCGAGTTCAGCACTTAATGGCATAAGAACATCGTGAAGCTCTCCCGCGGTCATGCCATCGGGAATAGTGATAGTGCGCTTCCCCAGCATCGCACCTGTATCAACACTATCCGCCAGCAAAAACGATGTAACGCCGGATTCGGTATCACCATTAATAATCGCCCAATTGATAGGCGCTGCGCCTCGATGTTTAGGCAATAAACTTCCGTGTATATTGAACGAGCCTAAACGTGCCAATGTATAAACCTCACGCGGTAAAATCCGAAAAGCGACGACGGCAATAATATCAGGTTGCAAAGCCGATAATGCTTCCTGAAATGTCGTATCTTTGAGTGAATCAGGCTGGAAAATCGTCGTAATACCAAGCTCTAGAGCAGCTTTCTTTACAGCAGAAGGCTGTACAACCAAACCTCGCCCCTTCGCTTTATCAGGCACAGTAACAACCGCTCGTACAGGGAAATGTTTATGAATCGCGTGAAGCGAAGCTACCGCAAAATCTGGTGTTCCCATAAAGACAATGTTCATAAAACCCCTCTCCTTTACTCAAGTTCTACAATGCCCATTTTTTTATATGCTTTTCTGAGTGTCCGCATTGCACGGCGGTTTGCTTCTTCTGCACCTTTTTTCAGAATAGCATTTAATTGCGTTTTATCATTGCGTATTTCGTGAAAACGCTTGCCAATAGGCTCTACCATTGCGACCATCGCATCGGCAAGCTCCGCCTTAAACTCAGCATATCCTTTTCCGGCAAAATGCTCCTCTGCCTCTTGAATACTTGTTCCGGTGGCAACGCCATAGAGTTCCAGTAAATTGGTAATCGCCGGGCGTTCATCACCCGCACGCACCTCTGAACCGGAGTCTGTAACTGCACGCTTGATTTTATTCCGTATCTCGTCGGCAGAATCTGTAAGAAAAATTGTCGCTTTGGGGTTGTCATCCGATTTCGACATTTTTTTCGTCGGGTCTTGCAAACTCATTACCCGTGCGCCAACCTTTGGAATAAACACATCCGGTACAGTGAATGTATTGGAATAATAATGGTTGAAACGCTCGGCAAGATTGCGAGTCAGTTCCAAATGCTGTTTCTGGTCTTCGCCCACGGGAACAAGATTTGCTTGGTACAGCAAAATATCCGCCGCCTGTAAGACGGGATAGGTAAATAAACCGACGGTCGCGCTGTGTTTTTCGGATTTTTCTTTGAATTGTGTCATTTTCTGACATTCACCCATCGAAGCAAAACAGTTCAGTAACCATGCACATTGTGCGTGCGCCGGAACCTGAGACTGCAAAAATACAAGACTTTTGTCGGGGTCAATACCGCTTGCAATGTACATTGCTGCCACATCGAGTGTTTGTTTGCGTAATGCAGCAGCTTCGGGGCGAATGGTGAGGGCGTGTAGATCTACGACACCATAGACGCAATCATAATCTTTTTGCAATTCTACCCAATTTTTCAACGCACCAATATAATTACCAATAGTTAAACCGCCGCCTGCGCCGCTTGTTGGCTGCATTGCGCTAAAAATAATGGGGCGTTTTGCGGGTTGTTCTAGTTCTTGAGATGTGTATGTATTCATGAAAATCTATTATGCTAAAACTTTGGGGTAATTTACTTCAATTATACCTTTGATACATTTATTCTATTACAATTCTTTTGTTATTGTGCTAAATTACTAATTTTATGACAACATCAAGGCAAAGTCTGCACTATCTTTTTTGAAGAAGTGCGATGACCATACATATTTGTAAGGAGCAGAGAATAGAGTATATTTGCATATCATACATAAATTCAATTGACTTATGAATCTTGTTCAGCAAAATACCGACCTAAAGATAAAATTTGACGGGCAAGTCAGTCAAATTGACGTAAACACGTTAATCAACTCCCTTCTCCATATTACTAATGCCATCACCGAAGTCAATAATGAACTTTGTAAAGAAATTGGGGAATACAAAAAAATAGAAGTAAAAGTAAATGCATTTTCGAGCGGTAGTTTTCTAGTGCATTTAGAGTTAATAGGCTCTATTGGTGATATTGTAAACCAAATATTTTCTCGTGAAAATATTGAGTATTTATCATGGATTGCAGGCATTTTGGGTAGTGCAATTACTCTCAGACAGTTCCTCAAAAGCAAAAAACCGGAAAAGATAGAGCAATCTGATAAAACTTCATTTGTTATCACCAACACCGATGGCGGTAAAACGGTCGTTAATCAACGGACATATAACCTCTATTTTACCAATGAAAATTTCCAACAAGCAATAACAAAGACATTTGAGACACTTGAAAATGACCCCTCAGTCTCAGGATTAGAAATAACAGATGCTCAGGATGCACCAGTAATATCTGTTCAACAAGATGATTTCAAGATATTATCAACCTCAGTTGAGGTGTTTCAAGAGAATACCAAAGTCGAAAATGATACTGAAGCACGTCTAAGTGTATTCAAAATCGTTTTTGATGAAGGGAGAAAGTGGGAGTTCTATTATCGTGGAAACAGGATTTCTGCGAAAGTATCCGATGAGGATTTCTTTCATCGAATTAATGAAGGAGAAAAGTTTGCAAAGGGTGATATGCTTGTCGTGTCGCTTAATATTCACCAAGTGTATGACAAGACTGCAAATACATTCATTAATAAGCATTATGAGGTTATCAAAGTACATCAGCACATTCCACGACCGGAACAACAAAATTTAGGATTATCCTCATAAAATTTTTGTCAAAGATTTGAAACTAAAAAGCGGCAAGGCTTAAATAAAACCTTACCGCTTACGTTTTCAAGAATATAGCGCCAATGCTAGACAGAACGCAGATTATGCGTTACCTTCTGAACGGCGTTTTTGATATTCTTTTGTCATCTCTTCTTGAATAGACTTCGGTACTTGTGCATATTTTGCAAATTCCATTGAGAACTCGCCTTTGCCTTGTGTCGCCGAGCGAAGGTCAGTAGAATAGCCAAACATCTCGGAGAGCGGTACTTCGGCATTCACAACGACGTAGTTACCATCGGTGTCTGTACCCATAATCACGCCGCGACGCTGGTTCAATTGACCGATTACTTGTCCTTGGAACTCGTCCGGTACGGAAATTTCTACATTCATAATCGGTTCCAAAATAACCGGACCCGCATCTTTGTAGAACTCACGAACAGCAGTCATAGCAGCAACTTTGAACGCCATTTCCGAAGAGTCCACTGAGTGATATGCTCCGTCGTTCAAGACAACACGTACGCCCATAACTGGCTGACCGATAAGCTGACCATTTTGGAACTGTTCTGCAAAACCTTTGTCGCAGGCAGGAATGTATTCACGCGGAATAACACCACCAACGATTTCATCAACAAATTCGTAGGTTTTATCGCCTTCAAGTTCAGCAGGCTCAAAGTATCCGGCAACCCGGCCGAATTGACCTGAACCACCAGTTTGCTTTTTGTGGGTGTAGTTGAATTCTGCACGTTTGGTAAGTGCCTCGCGGAATGCCACTTTCGGCTTACCGACGTTTACTTCGCAGTTGTATTCACGCTTGATACGCTCAATGTAAATTTCCAAGTGCAATTCGCCCATACCTTTGATAATAGTCTCGCCGCTCTCTTCGTCGCGGTACACGCGGAAGGTCGGGTCTTCTTTGGTAAAGCGGTTAAGCGCTTTAGAGAAGTTTACCTGACCTGCTTTATCTTTCGGAGCAACAGCCAATTCAATAACCGGATTCGGTACGAACATAGACGACATTGTTACATTCTGTTTGCCATCGGTAAAGGTATCGCCGGAAGCGCAATCCACACCAAAAAGCGCTACAATATCGCCTGCTTGTGCCGAATCGATCTCATTCATCTCGTTTGAGTGCATACGAACAAGGCGTGGAACTTTCACTTTTTTCTCGTTGCTCATGTTGATGATCGTGTCGCCTTTGCTCACTTTGCCTTGATAGATACGCATATAGGTCAACTGACCGTATTTTCCGTCTTCGAGTTTGAATGCAAGCATAACAAGCGGCTTCGATGGGTCGGATTTCAACTCAATTCTTGCTTCGTTATTATCTTGGTCGAGGGCTTCAATTTTGGTTTCTGGTGGACTGGGAAGATAGCTAATAACGCCATCCAACAAGGTTTGAACGCCTTTGTTCTTGTAAGCCGAACCGACAAATACAGGCGTAAGTTTCAATGAAAGCGTACCTTTGCGGATAGCTGCAACGACTTCTGCCTCGGTAATTGCATCTTCTTGTTCACCCAAGAATTTTTCCATGATAGCATCATCGAAATCGGAAATTGCTTCGATGAGTTGATGGCGACGCTCTTTCGCATCACTGAGAAGTTCAGCCGGAATATCGGTATAGCGAATGTTTTCACCGGAATCACCATCGAAATAGACAGCTTTCATTTTCACGAGGTCAATAATTCCCGCAAAATCAGCCTCACGACCGATGGGCATTGTTACCATAACCGCATTATGATTCAATTTTTCGCGGAGTTGGCTTACTACTTTGTCTGCATTCGCACCGGCGCGGTCCATTTTATTGATGAATGCAACACGCGGAACGCTATAACGGCGCATTTGACGGTCTACGGTGATAGACTGGCTCTGAACACCTGATACTGAACAAAGAACAAGCACTGCGCCATCAAGTACGCGCAAAGCACGCTCAACTTCAACCGTAAAGTCCACGTGTCCGGGAGTGTCAATAAGGTTGATATTGTAATCACCCCACATGCAATATGTTGCTGCTGATTGAATCGTAATACCTTTTTCGCGCTCCAAATCCATGGAGTCCATTTTCGCACCAACGCCGTCTTTACCGCGAACTTCGTGGATAGCGTGGATGCGACCTGTGTAGAACAGAATACGCTCGGAAAGAGTGGTTTTGCCGGAGTCAATGTGCGCGGAAATACCAATATTGCGCACCTTCTCAAGGGGAACTGCGGTGGAAGACATGATATGCTCTAAAAACTGTAAAAAAAGAAAAATGAATGGGTTATTTGCTATGTTAATACCAAGCAAATGCGCCGGTAAAGATTACTAAATTACAATTTTTTCTTGACATATCCTAATTTTCCACAGATGGCTTGTGAAGCCGCGTTGTTGGTACACTTCTTGATAAGTGTTCTTAAGATTCAAGCAATATTTTTTACAAACTTCTTTATCTTGCATAAGAAAAGCGTTTGACGGAATCGGAAAAGGTTTGTAGATTTAATTTCTCGCAAAATTTAATCTCAGGCAACCTTATTTCCCAATATTCTTTACGTTGCAGACAAGACTTCATCATTCTTTTTCAATTATGGTTAAAAACCTCGTCATCGTAGAATCTCCCGCAAAAGCGAAAACGATTGAGAAATTTTTAGGGCAAGATTTTATCGTCAAATCATGCTTTGGACATATCCGTGACCTTGTAAAAGGCGACGACGCAATTGATATTCGTAATGGCTTCTTGCCACGCTACGAAGTCTCACCTGATAAGCGCGAAGTCGTTAGCAATCTCAGTAAACTTGCCCGCGAAGCCGAAACTGTGTGGCTTGCCTCGGATGAAGACCGTGAAGGTGAGGCTATTTCGTGGCATTTGTTTGAGGCTTTGAAATTGCGCAAGGATAACACAAAGCGTATTGTTTTCCACGAAATTACCAAACCTGCTATTTTGAAAGCAGTCCAAAATCCACGCGGAATTGATGAAGATCTCGTAAATGCCCAGCAAGCACGCCGCGTCCTTGATCGCCTTGTGGGATTCGAGCTTTCGCCGGTTCTGTGGAAAAAAGTTCGTCCCAGTCTCTCTGCAGGGCGTGTACAATCTGTCGCCGTGCGATTGATTGTGGAGCGTGAGCGTGAGGTAATGAATTTTATTCCGATCTCATCTTACCGTTTAAATGCAGAATTTGAGCCATCCGGAGGTGGACGGACGTTCAAAGCTGAACTCCCTAAACGTTTTGACAATGCTGCCGATGCCGAAAGGTTCCTGAACGCTTGTAAGGGAGCATCTTTCACAGTAAAAAATCTTGAAACCAAGCCTGCAAAAAAATCTCCCGCAGCGCCCTTCACCACTTCAACACTTCAGCAAGAAGCAAGCCGTAAACTTGGGTATTCGATTACCCAAACAATGCTTTTGGCGCAGCGATTATATGAAGGCGGTCATATTACCTATATGCGGACGGATTCCGTGAATTTATCGGACTTAGCGATAGATGCCGCAAAAGAAGCCATTTCCAACGCTTTCGGTGCTGAGTATAGCAATCCGCAAAAATACGTTACCAAAAATGATTCCGCTCAAGAAGCGCACGAAGCCATTCGCCCGACGGATTTCACCCGCCGCGTCATCGCTCCAAGCGGTGATGTCGATGCGAGCGCCGTACGGCTTTATGAACTCATTTGGAAACGTGCGGTAGCTTCGCAAATGGCAGATGCACAACTTGAGCGGACAATAGCAACTATCGGCATTTCCACTGTGCCAGAAACATTAACGGCAACAGGGGAAGTCATTAAGTTTGATGGCTTTTTGAAATTATACCTCGAATCTACTGACGATGAAAATGATGGTGATGAAGAAGGTATACTGCCACCACTCAAGCAAGGCGAAAATTTACGGTTACGGCAAATGACCGCTACTGAGCGTTTTACCAAGCCTTCTCCGCGCTACACAGAAGCAAGTTTGGTCAAAAAATTGGAAGAACTCGGCATTGGTCGCCCTTCTACGTACGCACCGACAATTTCCACCATTCAAAAACGCGGGTATGTTGTTAAAGAGGAGCGCGAAGGCAAAAAGCGGGAGGTAACGATTTTTACATTGAAAGATAATGCTGTTACCAAACGCACAGAATCGGAAAATTATGGTGCGGAGAAAAACAAACTTTTTCCCAGCGATGTCGGAATGCTCGTTACTGACTTTTTGGTTAAGCATTTTGATCAAATCATGGACTATAATTTCACTGCGACTGTTGAAAAAGAATTTGATGAAATCGCACGTGGTGAAAAAGTGTGGAACAAGATGATAGAAAATTTCTATATTCCGTTTCACAACGTCGTTGAAGCTACTGTTTTAAGCGCTGATAGGCAAAGTGGAGAGCGCTTATTGGGGCAAGATCCCGAAACTGGACGGAATGTCTACGCGCGTCTGGCACGGTATGGTCCGGTTGCGCAAATTGGTGATGCTGAAGACGAAGATAAAAAATATGCCAATCTTCGTCCCGGTCAGTCTATTGAAACCATTAGTCTAGAAGAGGCTTTAAGGCTATTTACAGAGCGCACCGACAGACTTTTGGGTCAAGACCCCGCAAGCGGAAAAAACGTGTATGTTCGCATGGCACGGTACGGTCCGGTCGCGCAAATTGGTGAAGCCGATGATGCTGACAAAAAGTATGCAAGTCTCCGAGCAGGGCAATCGATTCAAACAATCACTTTGGAAGAAGCAATGACGCTTTTCCGTTTGCCACGCGTGGTCGGTCAGTTTGAAGAAAAAAATATGAAAGTTGCTCTAGGGCGCTTTGGACCGTATATTTTGCACGATGATAATTTTTACTCTTTGACCAAAAATGACGATCCATACACGATTTCTTCAGATCGAGCAGTAGAGATTATTCTCGCTAAACGCCAGGCAGACAGCGACAAAATTATCAAAGAATTTACGCTGGAAACGGGTGCCATTTTGCGCGTACTGAAAGATCGATGGGGGCATTGTTTGGCTGTGGGCAAACAAAAAGTTAAATTACCCAAAGGTACAGCCGCAGCAGAACTGACATTGCAAGAGTGTCTAGCATTGGCAGGAGATATTGCTCTTCAGCCTGAAAAACCGAAGAAAAAGGTAGCTTCCAAGGCAAAATCTGACACTGTAGCGAAAGAAAGTAAACCGAAAAAATCATCGGTGAAATCATCAGGTAAAAAGGCTTCTTCTGCAAAAAGCACGTCGTAAAAATGTGTATCCGATGTTATCATAAAGCCTGTAAACCTATTTGTATTTCATCGTAATGGTAAATGTCACAACGCTTAATATCCCAAGCAATCAATCGCAACCTCTCGTTTATTTCATGCTTGATTAAAGCAGTGCTATGAAAAAAATTTTGGTCATTGACGATACAGACTTTATCCGTGAGGACATTGCCACGACACTACAGTTCGAGGGCTATGAAACTATTACTGCCGAAGATGGTCTGGCTGGTCTTGAGAAGGCTAAGTCTGAGCGACCTGATTTAATTCTTTGTGACGTTTCTATGCCACGCTTAGATGGTTTCGGAGCATTAGAACAAATTCGCAAGACTGACGGTATCCGCACTGTTCCATTTATTTTTCTCACTGCAAAAGCAGAGAAAACGGATATGCGGAAGGGTATGGAACTTGGTGCAAATGATTATCTGACCAAGCCTTTTACCACTGATGAACTTATCAATGCGGTTAATGCGCAATTTGCCAAGGTGCAGGAAATCAAAAAAGAGATAGATGATGTTGTTGATAAGCGTGTTTTTGAATTAGGCGCTAATATTAGTTATGCACTGCCACACGAGTTCCGAACACCACTAACGGGCATTATTTCTTCGACAGATATGATTGACATGGTTGCTAACGATGTCAAGAATGGCAGGGGCGTGGATTATACGGAATTGGAAAGTATTGCCCACGACATTCGGATTTCTGCCGAGCGCTTGCGTCATTTGACCGAAAATTTTCTTGTGTTCACGCAATTACAAAATATTGCTGCACGTCCAAATGATGTCGCACAATTACGCAAACTGATGACTGAAGGTGGTATTTTGGGGATGGTTGAAGATATTTTTAATATGCAAGCGACTGATTTAGAGCGTACGGGCGATATCAGTATTACGGTGGAAGACTCTGAAATCGGCATGGATAGTAAAGATATTTACAAAATTATTCAAGAAATTGCCAGTAATGCCCTGAAATTTTCAAAGCCTGGTTCTGGTATTTCCGTGATTGGGCGGATCGAAGGAAAAAATTATCATTTAATTGTCAATGATAAAGGCTGTGGAATCAAGGAAACTGATATCCCTAATCTTGGTGTTCCATTTGCGCAATTTGACCGTATTAGTAACGAGCAACAGGGTGCTGGTTTGGGAATGGCTATTGTCAAAAAATTGCTGGAAATTTACAATGGTTCGATGACAGTACAAAGTGTTCTTAATCAAGAAACAACCGTTATTATCACTGTTCCAACCGCTCCGTCGCTGAATGAGCGCAGTTAACATATTCTAATAGACGGAGAAATTTCCCGTAAACCGCTCTGCATCATGCGTGGCGGTTTGTTTTTTCTCGTAGAGATTTTTTCTTAACACACTCTTCTAAACATTGACTCAATTGTTGAACTATGTTTTCAAAACTTCAACGTATTCATTTTGTCGGCATTGGCGGTATTGGTATGAGCGGTATTGCGGAAATTCTTATTGACCAAGGTTTTACCGTGAGCGGCTCGGATTTGCAAAAGTCCGACGTAACCAATCACTTGGCTTCACTTGGAGCCACGATTTTCGAGGGACATCGGGCGGAAAACATCGAAGGAGCCGAAGCTGTGGTCTATTCAAGCGCCGTGAAAATTCATGAAAATCCCGAAACCGTTGAAGCGCAGCGCCGCAAAATTCCGATTATACGCCGTGCTGAGATGCTTGCTGAAGTTACGCGGCTGAAATACTGTCTGGCAATTGCCGGAACACATGGAAAAACAACAACGACCTCAATGGTGGGTTTAATCTTGATGAAAGGCGGCATTGACCCGACAGTGATTGTCGGTGGTAAGTTAAGCGGTTTGGGTGGTACGAATGCTCGTTTGGGGCGTGGAGAATGGACGGTTGTAGAAGCAGATGAATACGATCGCTCTTTTTTACAACTTCTACCCACAATTGCCGTTATTACGAATGTTGAAGCGGAACACTTAGATATTTATGCTGACTTTGACGACATCAAACGCACGTTTGCACAATTTGCTAACAAGACACCATTTTACGGGCTTGTAGCGGTATGCTTGGACAATCCGGGCGTAATGGAAGTACTGCCGAATATCAATAAAAAAGTTCTCACCTACGGGCTTTCGCCGCAATGTGATGTGCGTGCAGCGAATATCACGCACAGTGAACGTTCATCAGATTTTACGTTGATGCAGCATGGTAAAGAATTAGGGCAAATTCGCGTCAATATTCCCGGGCTTCATAACGTCCGTAACGCGCTTGGTGCAATTACGGTTGCTCTTGAACTCGGCGTGAGTGTGGAGGACATTCGCAGCGCTTTAGAAGGATTTTCCGGTGTGTACAGACGTTTTGAAATTAAAGGTGAAAAACGCGGCATTATGGTCATTGATGATTACGCGCATCACCCTTCAGAAGTTAGCGCAACGCTCGAAGCGGCACGAAAAGGCTGGAAACGACGTATTATCTGTGTTTTTCAGCCTCATACGTTCACCCGAACCCGCGACTTTTGTATCGATTTCGGAAAATCATTCGGCGACGCAGACCATCTTATTGTTACCGATGTGTATCCGGCACGCGAAATACCAATTGAAGGAATCAACGGTGAAATTATTGCTAATGCAGCCCGTCAATTTGGGCATCGTCACGTTCATTATGTTCCGAATAAACAAGATATTCCCGAAATGCTCCGCACAATGACCCAAGAAGGTGATATTGTAATGACACTTGGAGCAGGTGATATTTGGAAGTACGGCAATGAGTTTTTAAGCAGTTTGTAAAATATGAATGTAGATGAATTTATTTCAAGCATTCGTCAGGCTGCTGCCAAGCGCATTTTGTATTTACCTCATACATTGCAACAGATAGCCAAACCTGAGCGCATGATTACCACAGACGAAATACGCTCTGTCATTGATCATGGAGAGGTTATAGAAGATTATCCCAACGACGCTCGCGGTCACAGTTGCCTGATGTTGGGCTTTGGAACAAATAATCGCCCAATCCATATTGTATGCGCTCCTAAAAACGATTATCTTGCAATTATCACTGCATATTTACCCCACCCTCTTCAATGGAACTCTTCATTTAGAGAAAGGTTGTGATTATGAATTGTCTATTTTGTCAAGGTGCTATGAAGCAGGGAACTGCCCCTGTACGCATTGAACGAAAAGGATATTACCTCTCATTTGATGCGGTTCCAGCCCTTATCTGTGAACAATGTGGTGAAGTATATTTTGAAGAACGTGAAGTGGCAAAAATTCAGGAAATCATTACAAACATTGATGAACAAACTGTAGTTTTTTCCCGCCCAAATACTGCACAAGCTGCTTAACGATCTACTTTCGATGATTTTATTGTGGTTAAACCAAATGACACGCTACGAAGAACTTCAAGCACTCATCCGTACCTTTGAAAAGGACTTTACGAAGTTCTATGAAAAGGGCAATAAAGAAGCTGGAATCAGGCTTCGGAAGCAAATGCAAACACTTCGTGCTTTTGCTAAACAAGTGCGAGATGAAGTGCAAGAACGCAAAGAAGCATCGCAGCCGCCCTCGCTGGGCGAGTAGCGGACAGTTCTGTGATAGCGTCGTAGAATCTTTATTGACGACATTTTTTCTGTTTTACTTTTTATCAAATTTATGACATCAGCATACAAATCCTTCCAAACCATTGAGCGGCTTTCCGACGCTATCGGACAGGAAGTAACGCTCAATGGCTGGGTTCACGATACAACCGGTAAAGGCAAACTCCAATTTATCAAACTCCGCGACGGTTCCGGTATTGTCCAGTGCGTCGTTTTTAAGCCAAACGTAGCGGAAGAAGTCTTTGAAGCCGCAAAAACACTCACACAAGAAAGTTCTGTGCGTATCGTTGGTACTGTTCGTGCCGAAGAACGTGCGCCGAATGGTGTGGAAGTAGATGTGAAAGAAATAAAAATCTGGCATCTTACTAAGGATTATCCCATTACCCCAAAAGAACACGGCGATGCTTTCTTAATGGCAAATCGCCATTTATGGCTTCGCTCGACGCGCCAGCACGCAATTATGCGGGTTCGGGCTACGATTGTCAAGGCAATTCGTGATTTCTTCGATGGTAATGGTTTTACGCTGATGGATTCTCCAATTCTTACGCCGGCGGCTTGCGAAGGTACTTCTACTCTCTTTGAGACGGAGTATTTTGATTTGGGCAAAGCCTATTTGTCGCAGTCAGGTCAGCTCTATGGCGAGGCTTCCGCTATGGCTCAAGGAAAAATCTACACCTTCGGACCAACGTTTCGTGCGGAGAAATCCAAAACCCGCCGCCATTTGACGGAGTTTTGGATGGTCGAGCCAGAAATGGCATTTTTTGAGCTGGATGATGATATGGATTTGGCGGAAGATTTCGTTGAATATATTGTTCAAACAGTTTTGAAGCACCGTCAGCAAGAACTTGCTACGCTCGGACGCGATATTACGAAGTTGGAAAAAGTAAAACGTCCGTTTCACCGTATGTCTTACACAGAAGCTGTAGAATGGCTCAACAAAAACAACATCAAACTCAACAAAAAACAAGCTGACGGTACAGAAATTCAAATTGATTTCCCTTGGGGTGAGGATTTTGGCGCTCCGCAGGAAGAAGCGCTCATGCAGCAATTCGAGAAGCCGTGTATTGTTCACCGCTACCCGACAGAAGTAAAAGCCTTTTATATGAAGCGCGACCCGCAGAATCCCAAAGTCGCATTGGCAATGGATATGCTGGCTCCCGAAGGTGCGGGAGAGATTATTGGCGGTTCCCAGCGCGAAGATGATTTTGAGGCATTAAAAGAGCGGATTTTAGCACACGATTTACCGCTTGAAAGTTTTGAATGGTATTTGGATTTGCGCCGTTACGGTAGTGTTCCGCATAGCGGCTTCGGGCTTGGTTTGGAGCGAACCGTGAAATGGATTACGGGCGCTGAACATATCCGTGAAACGAATCCTTACCCGCGAATGATTTATCGGATTCAGCCGTAAATCCGGTCTTCAGTACCTTGCATCCTTTGACGATTAAACCCGCAGTACCTTGTGTTTCGATGTTAGTAGCGAAACGCTGTAATGCGGGTTTACTGTTATCATCAGGAAAGGATGCAACGATTTTTTATGTCGTGCTAAAGGAGAGAATTTCTGCAAAGAGTTCGTGTATCTTTGCAAAGGCATTATTATGGGCTTTTTGGCGAACGTGCGCGGCGTAATCCGTTGTTGGTTTTTGGGCGTAAAATTTCTTTACTGCTTCCGCTAATGCTGCGGGAGATTCCGGCGGTACGACAAAACCGGTTTTCCCTTCTTCAACCGATTCCGCTAGTCCACCGACATCACTGATAATCACAGGGCGCTCAAATCCATAAGCAATACCCAAAATACCGCTTTGTGTGGCGCTGCGGTAAGGCAGCATAACCACGTCGCAAGCCGCATAAAACTTTGCTACTTCTTCATTCGGGATAAAACGATTGATCATTCTAACGTGCGAATCTAATGCAAGTTCATTGATGATGTCGTGATATGGCTTTGGGTCATCGTAAAACTCCCCTGCAATAAGCAATTTCGCTTTTGGATTATTCTTGATGATTTCCGGCATCGCACGAAGCAACATGTCTAGTCCCTTGTATTTGCGTACATAGCCAAAAAAAAGCAAAACGTCATCATCGGAAGAAAAACCAAATTGTTGTTTTGCTTCATTATTGCTTGTTTGAAGCGAGGTTTGAGCATAAAATTCACCAAAAACAGGTAACTCCGAGCGATAAATAGGTTTTTCTCCCGCAAATTTTTTTACATCCTCCGCAACTTGCCCCGAAAGTGTCAGAAATGCTGCCGCATTGCGCAAACCAAGATTGGTCAGCACGGTATCTATGGCTCGTGCTTCGTGTGAGATGACATTTTCAGTGATGAACAAAATTTTATCGCGGAGTTCTTTCCCCAAAAGCGTAGAAACCGCATAATGGCTCGGTCCAAAGAAAGGATTCCACCAATCAAAAGCAACTAAATCCGGTTGGAGTTCCTTAATACGGTCTGCTACGCGCCACCACGAAAGCGGGTTTATCGAACTCAAAAGCCGCTCTGAAGGTATGCGTTTTGTCATCGTTTGGCTTTGGTCGAATTGTGTCGTTCCGGGAAAGAGCAAACTCGGATACAGCAGAGTATAGTTGATGAAATACACTTTGAAATGCGGCTCTAATGCTTCGTAAAGGTGAGACATAAACAGCGCATTGCCGCCACGATACGGATAAGCCGGACCAATAAGAACGATGGTTTTTTGAGGTTGTGAGGACATTATAGCGGGATAATTCGTAAACAGAAGAAAAGCGCCGGAAAACTGCGGGAGTATTTTCTCAGTCTTTGTAAGGGTCAATTTCATTCTCACCAGCCATTGCCACACCAAGTGGCGTGAGTGTATGCAGAACGCGGATTGTTTCGGCATGATGCTCTAAAACTTCCGGTAAACGCTTGTAGCAATGCGGGGATTCGTCCACTCCTGCACCACGCAGTTCCACACCTTTGCCCAGTACCCATTCGTGCATCATTTCGCGGCTGATAAGCCCGGGTGCGATGATTTCTTTAGTGCGATAATTCATCTTCCCACGAGCTTTGGTGCGGCTCATCACACGCCCTGCACCGTGAACGGTGGAATAGAGCGCTGTTCGAGATTCTTCCGATTCAATTCCCTCTAAAATGACAGAAATATCACCCATTGAACCGCCGACAAAACCTCGTTGTCCCGGGAAAGCAGGAGTAGCGCCTTTGCGAATAACCCAATAGTCTTCCCCGCCATGCTGCTCTTTCCATGCGAAATTATGATGGTTATGGACTTCATCCAAAACGTTAGCACCGAGTATTCGCGCTACTTCCGCACAAACCCAATCGCGTCCGGCATACGCATACCGTCCTGCCAGCCGCATGGATTCAAGGTAATCGGCACCGAGAGCGGAGTTTTCGTCCAAAACAAGCGGCTCTGCATCAATCGCATCTTTTGCTCCTCCTTTTTCGAGATAATACGTGGCTATCGTGTGTCCAAGCCCGCGTGAACCAAAATGCACACCAATCCAGATACGCTCCAATTCATCCGCGAAAATATCCACATAGTGATTACCGCTTCCGACCGTTCCAAGCTGGTTTCGGGCTTTGTCTTTAATGCCGTTAGCAGGGCGAAGTTTCCACGCATCATCGTCGAAAAGCTCGTGATCTACCTTTGTTGCATTTTTGCGTCCCATACCAAAACTAACGCTTTTCCAAACATCATCCATAATGGTCGCAATATTGCGGCGAACATCGCTTGCATCGGCATCAGTCAAAATAGCCTTATTGCCGCAAGCAATATCATAGCCTACGCCGGAAGGGCTAATGCGTCCTTGATATGCGACTACACCGCCAATTGGTACAGCATAGCCCTGATGGTGGTCGCCCATAAGTGCCGTTTTATCGGCTGTTTGAGCGCAGACGCGAATTTGTTTCAGAGCGCCTTCATCAATTGGGTCACCCCAAATCGGGATATTGTCTATGAATTGCATGGATAGATTTAGTCGGTGGCGGTATGTTCGTTATTATCGTTTTTTCAAGCCTTTTTGACCAATATCGGTGCGATAGGTTTTTCCGCGAAAATGAATATGTTTGATAGCTTGATAGCTTGCTTCAATTGCTTCTGTAAGAGTTCTGCCGCGAGCAGTAACGCCGAGAACACGACCACCGCTTGTGCGGAGGCTTTGCGTGCCGTCAGTGTCATCGTGGAGTGTGGTTCCGGCATGGAATACACTAACTGCACCATTGCTCATCGTTTCAGCATTTTCAATCCCTGTAATTTCATCTCCCTTGCGAACTTCTCCCGGATAACCGCTCGCTGCCAACACGACGCAGCACGCAACACCATTGGCAACATTGCGTACGGTGCTTGTATCAAGATTACCCAGAGCCGCACTATGAAGAAGTTGAGCCAAATCACCATCCAAAATACTAAGAATTGCTTGCGTTTCAGGGTCTCCGAAGCGGGCGTTAAACTCGACGACACGGGCATTTCCGTTGGTGTCAATCATCAAGCCGACGTACAAACAACCGATAAACGGATGCCCTTCCGCAATCATTCCTCGAAGAGTCGGGGCAATAATACGTTCCTCAACATCGTGGAGAATCGCCTGCGTTACAATTGGTGCGGGAGAATATGCCCCCATCCCGCCTGTATTCTCGCCTGTGTCACCGTCTCCGATGCGCTTGTGGTCTTGTGCCGAAGCAAGTGTCAAAAAGCGTTCTCCATCGCACACAGCAAAGACTGATGCTTCCTCACCGTGCATAAACTCTTCTACAACAATACTTTTACCGGCTGTGCCAAATTTGCCATCGAAAGCCGCATCCAGCGCCTCAAGCGCGTGCCGGTGTGTTTCCGCGACGGTGACACCTTTCCCTGCTGCCAGACCGTCTGCTTTAATGACGATTGGTAATGGATGCGAAGCAACGTATTCTTGTGCTTCTTTGTGTTGGAGTTCTCCAAAAACCCGATATTGTGCCGTCGGGATGTTATGTCGTTGCATAAAGGCTTTGGCAAATGCCTTTGAGGATTCTAAGCGAGCAGCTTCGCGTGAAGGTCCGAAAACGGCAATATTTCTCGCACGAAGGTCATCTGCTAAACCTGCCGCTAAGGGCGCTTCGGGACCAATAACCACAAGGTCAATGCTCGCTTCATCACAGAAATCAAGTATTTCTGCGTGTTCTGAGGTGTCAATGCGTGCATGGTGGGCAAATTGCAAAATACCCGGATTCCCGGGAGCTGCATAGAGTTTTGTCGTCTGTGGAGATTGGCTGATTTTTTTGGCAAGAGCGTGTTCGCGTCCACCGGAGCCGATAAGAAGAATGTTCATGGTTTGGGTAAAGAAATTATTGGTCTTTATTCGGAACAAATGTCATTGTAAGCCAACTGTCTTTGAATGAGTGCTTTTCAAGTGTGTAATACGCCAGAAAGCGAGGAAGAAAGAGGTTCTTACGGCGATTTTTGAGTTGAATAATGACCTCATCAGCAAGACGTTTAATTTCAAACTCGCCTTCATTAGTAAAAGGAAGTTTGGTTTTCAGAAGATAGTTTTTTCCGTCTTGTGTGAGTTCAAAAGGTTTTTCTTTATAGTAAAAGTCCGTCGGATTGTGGTTTTCATAGAGGCTTTCACCGATTGTCCGCAGTAAATCTAGCCCAAATACTTCTTTACCGGCGTGTTGCACTTTCAATAGCGGTAGTGGTGCAAAAGACTCTTCGATTTCACTCAGATATTTTTTTTGGGATGCGACATACTCCGCAAAAAAGCTATCCTTCGTTGCAACTTCAGGCATAATGCGATTTACAACAACACTATCTACCGTAAAACCGTACATTTGCAAATATGTGTATGCTCGCCGCGCTTCTTGAATTACCATGCGTTCAGGATTCATCACTAGGCGAATAGAAGCAACATCAGGATTTGTCATTAAGCGTTGCATCCGTTGAAGTTTCTCAAAAAGATTGTCGAGTTCCATAAAGCCTTTGTCAAGCGGAATGCCTGTAATTGTGCGCACCGCAGCGCCAACCGTCTGCACGGCTGCTTTCTGAAATGGGAATGCGCGGGTCATCCACCACTGTACGGTTTGCGGCAGTGTGAGAAGCGTTAATGTTTCGCCCGTTGGTGCGCTGTCAATAATGATGCAATCGTATTCTTTGGCTTCCACATAGTTATCAAGCCATAAAAAGGCTGATGCTTCTTCCATGCCGGGTAGTGCGGCAAGTTCTTCGGCGACCATATTGCTGACACCCTGCCATTGAAACACTGTTAAAAGCAGTGTGCGTACATTACCCCAGTATTTTTTCATGGAATAATAGACATCCAACTCTTGGGCAAAAAGATTGGGCGCAATTTGCTTTGGTTCGGGCGAAAGTTCAGTATTGAGTGCGTCACCGAGACTGTGAGCGGGGTCTGTTGAAATTACCAGTGTTTTTTTACCCATTTCTGCCGCGCGAAGTGCTGTTGCAGCGGCAGTAGTAGTTTTGCCGACACCGCCTTTGCCGGTAAAAAGGATGATGCGTGGTGCATCACTGACGTTGTGGTCGTTTTGGGCTGCCATAAGTCGAAAACGTTTTTGTGGTGAAATGTTAAGCGTATAGCTATGAAAGGTGTTGTAATGCTGCATTGACGAGTAATGCTGCGCCGATTGGCAAGGCATTTTCATCAAGAATAAATTTAGAGTTATGCAGACCGGGTGTAAAATCAAGATGTGGCGGACGAATGCCCAGCATCCAGAATGTACCAGGGATTTCGTGCGTATAGTATGCGAAATCTTCGCCCCACATTTTGGGTTCAAAATCTTCCACATTCTCAGCCCCAATAAGATGTTCAGAGACTTGGCGGGCAAAAGCTGTCGTTTGGGGATTATTCACAAGCGGCGGATAGCCGCGCTCAATGCGGAGTTCTGCTTCTCCACCTCCGTACAATGGAGACGCTCCCAAAATCTTTGTGTGTTCTTGGAGCGTTTGGAGAGCAGCCTCGCGCCATGCGAGATTCATAGAACGCAGTGTGCCGGACATTTCTACAACATCGGGAATAACATTAGTCGCATGACCACCGTGAATTGTACAAATAGACATTACGCCGGATTCAAAGGGATTAAGGCGGCGTGAAATCAAGGTTTGAAGCTGAGTAATCAGATGGGCAGCCATCAGTACGGGGTCTGTCGCCTTATGTGGCTGTGCAGCGTGTCCGCTTTTACCGCGAATTGTCCAATAGAGTTCGTCGGTCGCCGCCATCATGGTTCCGGCAACGAAAGATGCTTTGCCGCAGGGATCATCGGGATTAACGTGCTGACCGAAAATAGCTTCGGGGCGAGGATTTTCCAGAACACCTTCCCGAATCATGATTGAAGCGCCTCCGGGAGACATCTCTTCGCCCGGCTGAAAAATAAGTTTTATCACTCCACCTAGTGATGAAGCGCCTTCTACGGCTTCTCGTTCTTTGAGGATTTGAGCAGCTCCCAAAAGCATAGCAGTGTGGGCATCGTGTCCGCAAGCGTGCATCACACCTTCTTTGGTCGAACTGTACTCAACGCCTGATTCTTCTTGAATCGGTAGTGCGTCAATATCTGCACGTAGCGCGACGCATCGGTCTCCTTCGCCGATATGCGCTACAACACCTGTATTTGCAAGAACGCGAAAGGGGATGCCAAGTTCAGCGAGGCGCTGTTGAATAAACTTGCTCGTTTCGTATTCTTGGAAAGACAGTTCGGGATTGCGATGCAGAGTGCGGCGTATTTGACGCATTGTCTCATGTGTTGCGTGAGCAGCGTGCAGAAGTTCGGGGCTGGACATAACGTAGTAATCGAGGACGTGAGGGGATTGAAAGTGTAAAATGAGGTGGTAAAATGCAACAAAATCGCAATATGACAAAATGACAATACGTCCAATAGTCTAAATTATAAGGACGATACAGGACTATATAAAATGGACTATATAAAATGGACTATGCGCATGCTTTTACCAGTAAATCCGATATCGCTTCATTTCTTGCACATATTCTGCTTTGCCTTGCTCTAGGCGTTTATTCCAAAATTTGATGGCACTTTCAGAAATATACAAGCGCGGTTGGTTGCGTTGTACAAAGTAGATGTTATCAATGCTAGGATCTGTCGAATAGACATTTCCAATAGGAAACGGGAAACTGTTACGATGAGAAATCAAAAAATCGTGGAGTTTATGGGCATATCCTTTTCCGGGTAGAACAGATTTTAAGCCATGTTGAACAAAATCATCGGCAGCAAATTGTTCTACGAGTGGTTCCAATGAGCGAAGCATCATGCGAGCAACTTGAGTATAACTTGCTTCTCCCGCCTCAGGAGAATCGCTGATGTAAAGATTGAGCATCACTTTTGCCGCCCATTTGTCGTTTTCACTTTCGCGTGAGACTTCAATATAGGTGCGTTCGTCGATCGGATACTTGTGCTGAAAACTCATTGCAAACTCCGTGTTGATGCGGCTTTACGCTGATTGGAGAAAATAGAACACTGAGCAAGTAATCTACATAAATCAAATTGTATCCCAAAGGAACTTTTGGAAATTTTTTTGGTATGGATTGTATGTGCATGCACTACAATTTCCACGAAATAGCTATTCCGAGGGCATTTCCGATGGGAAAAAGCGTTTGAGGAAGCATGCCAACACGAACATCGCTGAATATCTTGCGCAAAAGCGGCTCAGCAGTATGGTGATGGACAAAATAGGTTGCTGCATCAAATACTAATAAAAATATACCTTGGACGATGAGTGATTGTCCATATCCTTGCCATAAATTACGCTGATCAGCAGAATTTTTACTGTGTTCCAGCATCCATGCTCCTGCACTAATATATGCTACATCTAAGCCTGCATTCAAGAGCAAAATACGTTCAATAGACGCTTGTTTGTCAATAGTCTCGAACAGTGATATTCCATGAGGAGTTTCTGTATATGCTCCGTATAATCCGCCAGCTGCTAAACCAAGATTAACCAGATTCCAAAAGACATTCATTTGTTGGAAGTAATATACCGTTGATCGGTTTTGAGGTGTTTGATTGCTTTGCAACGCAATCAATGTACCATTAACGGCAATATTCCCTATTGCCCAAGCACCAAGTGTGAACATGGCGGTTTTATTGATATTGATGCGCGAAAGGTTGAGAGAGTCTGTTTCTGTCGAGGAAGAGAGTACAGAAGCAGGAGGTATCACGATAAAGAGGATAATCGCAAGAAATGTAAAGCGCAAGGCAGCAAAAAAAGCAGTATGTATTTGCATAAGGAAGGCTTGGTGATGAATAAAAATCATTGTACATTTGTAGATTGTATGCGTATGAACGCTTTAGGGCGATGGATATTGGATTTACCACATCAATAGACAACTTTGCAAAAACGCTATTCACCTCAGTTGTACAATTTCTTTTCTCATTTTTATTATGCAACAATTTCGGTGGACACTCTCCCGTAAACTTTTGGGTATGGCAGGAGTGATGCTTCTTTTTACGCTTGTCGTCAGTGGTTTTGCATTATTGTCGAATCAGGCATTGGCAGAGCGAGAAACGGTGCGTCTTATAGAGATTCAGTTTTTGCAAGCCCGCCAGCATGACCTCGATTTTGTGACGTTTCGGCAGCTAAAGTATGCCTTGCGTATGGACTCAACGATGAAATTATGTGATTCTCTTGTTAATGAATTTGGACATGAAGCAACGGGACGGCGTTTAGATACAGCGTTGTATAATTATCGTCGCAGTTTTGATTCAACGGTTCAAATGTACAAAAGTATTGGTTTTAATGATAGTGTTGGAATTGCCGGAGAAGCCTATACGTTACTAACAAAAGCCTCAGAACTGGCTTCTTCTGGGGCAAATTCTCAAGACCTCAGTGTTGTTTTGGCGTTATCTCGGAGTAAATTTCGGGATGTTGTGGATGCTGCGTTACTGGGAAAAAAAACAAAAAATGTTGTGGTGGAATTTGAGGACGCACTTCAAATTGCTCGTAACAAAAGTGGTTCGATTCCCGGGGGAGGGCAGTCTGAGTTTATACGTTCATTAGATGAGTGTCGTGAAAAGGTTACCGAATTATCAAGAGTTGCAAAGGCGATGGAAAGTAACCGTAGTGGTTTTAAAGAGTATGTCAAGGCAGTTCGCCCGATTTTGAAGCAAATGGCTGCGGAAAAATCAACTCGTGCAACAATTTATCTTGCATCGTCGGGTGTCGTTATTGTTCTGACGATTATTTTGAGTATTGTTATTGCGCTGTTTCTAAGTCGAATTATTACGCGCCCCGTAAATATTTTGCAAAAAGTTGCTTCAGAAATTGCACAAGGAAATTATGCAATTAAGGCTGACCGCATTAATACTAATGATGAAATATATGATTTAGCGCAATCGTTTGAAGTGATGACGGACAACGTTCGTAAGGCTATATCGGAGTTGCAACGCGAAAAAGCAAATGTACAGGCAAAAGTAGAATTAGCAGTACAGGAAATCTCAGAGGAAAAGCAGCGTTTAAGCCAAACAGTGGAAACAATATTGCGCAACATGAGTGCGTTTGCGGAAGGTGATTTAACGGCACATATTGACGTTTTATCAAATGACAGTGAAGAAGTGTCTCGTTTGTATAACGGATTTAATGCAGCAGTGGCGAATATTCGCCTTATTGTTGACAAAGTAACTGATGCCGCAGAACAAACTGCTGCTGCCACCCAAGATATACTTCAGAAAACATCACATATGGTGGAGGGTATAGCACAGCAAACGGGAGAGATGGAGGCTGCATCAATGACTGTTCATGAAATGAACATCAATATTACGGAGAATACCCAAAAAACTATGCTTGCCGCTCACGATGCCGAGTTAGCAAGCCAAGATGCGGCTGCAAGTGAAACGACAGTACGAGAAATGATTCAAGAGATGAGTGCTATTGGATCTGTGGTAAGCAATTCAGCGGGTGTGATTATGCAGTTAGGAACGAGTAGCCAGGCGATTGGTGATATTGTGCAGGTAATTGAGGAAATAGCTGACCAAACAAATCTTCTGGCATTGAATGCCGCTATAGAAGCAGCTCGGGCTGGTGATCAAGGGCGGGGGTTTGCGGTTGTTGCCGATGAAGTGCGTAAACTTGCTGAAAGAACCCAACAAGCTACAAAACAGATAACAGCAATGATTGGTCACATTCAGCATGACACTGACCGTGCAATTTCTTCTATGAAAAGTGGTAAAGAGCGTGTACAGCGTGGAGAAAGAATTACACGAGAAGCGGGGGAACGCTTGCAGCAAATAATTTCGCATACACAAAACGTAGCAGGTGTTGTAACAAACATTGCTGAAGCGAGTGAAGAACAGGTTGGTTTGAGCATGGGGATAGTGAAAGCAATTACGACTATTAGAACGATAGCTGTCGAAGCGGGTCAAGATGTAAGCCAAATTCAATCACATATCACACAACTAAGCCGACTGATGGGAAATTTGCAAATGCTCTTGGGCTTTTTTCAATTAGAGAAGGATTCCTCTACCATTCCGACAGCACCTATCTATAAGTCATCATCTGCGGTTGAGGGTAAAAAAGATATATCCGAGGTGTCCTTATCGCTGTTAACACATACAAATGTTCGTAACGAAGATCCTCATAGTATTTATGATAAAAGCGAGCATCAAGAAGGGGCTTACCAGCAAGAAAAACTGATTTTGGAAGTACCCCCGATAAAGGAAAGAAAAACAGTAACTATTGAACTTTGGTAAAATGTAAAATGGGAAAGAGTATGGTGCTAAGTTATCTATCATTATTTTGTTTTAGATTTTGTGCGAATATCATGCAACCATAAAATGCCAAAATAGAGAGCTATGGACATACAAACTTGTAAAAGAAATACCGCATAAAACGCAAGTGCTAATCCGCTATATAGTTCCATAGCTTTTCTGATTAAAAACACTGGCGGGTTCAATACACCCCACAATGTACCTAAAATTGCTCCTGCGAGGGGCATCGGCTTGCCGGGTATTTCAAAAGCAACAAGAATATACAGGCAAAAAAAACTAATAATAAAATGGAAAATGGCAATGCGCAGTGCGCGACGTTGGATAGTCATCGTTGTAAGAATGAAAAAAAAACTTGAAGGCTAAAACTCTGAATTATTTAATAAAAAAGACGTAAGCTGTTTAATATTTAGAATTTAAACATCGGTTTCAGTTTAAACGTGTCTATGGAATAGTTCAAATAATGTAATGATCAAAACTTATGTGGTTTTTTTAGTATGTAAAATTGTTTTATGAGCGAAAAGCAATCTACAACAATTTTTTTTGAAAAAAATGAGAAAAAGAAAAAGTCCGCCGAAGTAAGATTTTACAAGGGTTTTGATGAATAAATGACGGATGCTAAAGAAGTGTCATGAGAAAAAAAGAATAAAAAAATTTGCGTAGAAGAAAAAAGAGTTGTAATTTTGATGCTCACTTGAATTTACTACTGCTGCATTTTGCAACGAACATTGATTCAAAAACAAACGATAGAAATTTTAGGACGCTATGCCTACAATTAATCAGCTTATCCGTAAAGGTAGAACAGCCGTACAGTACAAGAGTAAATCTCCCGCACTTGATGCGTGCCCACAAAAGCGTGGTGTTTGTACGCGTGTTTACACCACGACGCCAAAGAAGCCGAACTCTGCTCTTCGCAAGGTGGCGCGTGTTCGTTTGTCGAATCAAATTGAAGTTACGGCATATATTCCTGGTGAGGGGCACAATTTACAAGAGCACTCTATCGTGATGATTCGCGGTGGTCGTGTGAAAGATTTGCCGGGTGTTCGTTATCACATTATTCGTGGTACTGCGGATACGCAGGGTGTAAAGGATCGCAAGCAGGCTCGTTCTAAGTATGGTGCAAAGCGTCCTAAGCCGGGCGCCGCTCCTGCTGCTACGGGTAAAAAGAAATAATTTGAAAATTGAATCTACCTCATACGATTTCATTCCTTTGAAGCAATGAGAAAAGCAAGAGCAAGACGCCGTGTAACAGCGGCTGACCCCAAATATAAAGACGTTATCGTGACGCGTTTCATAAATAGTATTATGTTGGACGGTAGAAAGTCCGCTGCGCAGAAAATTGTTTACGGTGCGCTTGATATTATTCGTGAAAAATCCGGACAAGATGAGTTGGAGATGTTTCGCAAAGCATTGTCCAATGTGTCTCCTTCGGTAGAGGTTCGCGCCCGTCGTGTTGGTGGTGCTACATATCAAGTTCCTTCGGAGGTTCCTGAAAATCGCCGTGTGGCTCTGGCTATACGCTGGATTAAAGGTGCTGCTCGTCAGCGTCGGGATAAGTCAATGGCGCAGCGATTAGCAAACGAGTTGACCTCTGCTGCGAACGGAGAAGGTTCTGCGATTAAAAAGCGCGATGATATGCACCGTATGGCTGAAGCAAACAAGGCGTTTGCTCACTTTAAATGGTGATATCTGACAATAAAAATTTAAAATTAGTTCTTTGATACATTAGTTTCTTTGCTTTAGGTCGAATTATGCCGCGTTCCACACCGATAGAAAAGGTAAGAAATATCGGCATTATGGCGCACATCGACGCGGGTAAAACTACCACAAGTGAGCGTATCTTGTATTATGCAGGTGTCGTTCATAAAATGGGTGAAGTTCATTACGGTACTGCTGTAATGGATTTTATGGAACAAGAGCGGGAGCGCGGAATTACAATTAGTTCTGCGGCTACATACTGTCAATGGCGCGATTGCCAAATCAATCTGATTGACACTCCGGGGCACGTAGATTTTACAGTCGAAGTGCAGCGTTCGTTGCGCGTTTTAGATGGTGCAATAGCTCTTTATTGCGCTGTAAGCGGTGTAGAGCCACAGTCAGAAACAGTCTGGCGACAGGCAGAGCAATATAAAGTGCCGCGATTAGCTTTTGTCAATAAAATGGATCGCGTTGGTGCAGATTTTTTTCGCGTGATCGAAATGATGAAAGAAAAGCTAAGTGCGAAGCCGGTAGTGATGCAATTACCAATCGGTTCTGGCGAAGATTTTCGCGGAATGATTGATCTTCTTCAGATGAAGGCAATTATTTTTGACGAAGAGTCGTTGGGGCTTAAATTCTCTTTGGAAGAAATTCCGAGTGAAATGAAAAGCCAAGCAGAAGAATATCGCTCTAGGCTTGTTGAATCGGCTGCTGAGATAGATGATGCCTTGCTTGCCTCGTATTTGGAAAGCGGAACACTTTCAGACGAAGAAATAGTAGGCGCTATTCGCAAAGGAACAATACAAGCACAAATTACTCCACTTTTCTGTGGTGCCTCTTTCAAGAACAAAGGCGTTCAGCACCTGTTGGATGCCGTCATTGAATACCTGCCGTCCCCGCAAGATATAGGCGGCGTAAAAGGGTATAAACTTGATACGCACGAGGAGTTGTATCGCAGCTTTAAGGATGCAGAGCCGTTGGCGGCTTTAGCCTTCAAAGTTGTAACAGACCAATTTGTTGGTCGCCTGACTTTTATGCGCGTGTACTCTGGAACGCTTAAAACTGGTGCGTATTTGCTAAATACGACAAATGGTAAAAAAGAGCGTATAGGAAAATTGCTCCGAATTAGAGCAAATCAGCGCGAAGAAGTTGAGGAAGAGTATGCAGGTTCGATTGTCGCCGTTGTAGGACTTAAAGGCGCACGAACAGGTGATACAATATGCGATGCAGCCCATCCAATTCTCCTCGAAAAAATAGAGTTTGCCGAACCGGTGATTAACCAGGCTGTCGAGCCGAAAACTCTTGCCGACCAAGAAAAATTACAAGACGCACTACAAAAACTTACAGACGAAGACCCAACGTTTCGCTTCAAAACCGATGAAGAGACTGGGCAAATACTCATCAGTGGTGTTGGTGAGTTACAGCTCGAAATTATGGTTGATAGAATGAAGCGAGAGTTTAATGTTGAAGTTAACGTTGGTAAGCCACAGGTGGCGTATCGCGAAACAATTACTGCAAATGTTCTGCAAGAAGAAACTTTGGATAGGCAGGTTGCTGGAAAAGCACAGTTTGCCCATGTTGTCTTAAACGTTTTGCCAAACGAGCCCGGTAAGGGTATTATCTTTGAAAATAAGTTGAGCAGTTCTGTCTTGCCCAAAAACTTTCTGTTAGCGATAGAATCGAGCGCGAGACAAGCGCTTCAAAATGGTCCGATAATGAGCTACCCAATTGTTGATGTAAAAATAGAGTTGGTGGGAGGATCATTCAACCAAATTGATTCTACGGATGTTGCGTTTAGTATTGCTACGTCGAATGCGGTTAGAGAAGCAGTTAGAAGCGCCGCTCCTGTTTTGCTTGAGCCAATTTTTGAAGCAGAAGTTCTTACTCCTGACAAAAACATGGGTGATGTGGTAGGCGATTTAAATGCGAGGCGCGGAAGAATCGAAAGTATAACGCAGCAAAGTCAAGAAATGCAGTTAGTTAAAGCGTTGGTACCACTTTCCGAAATGTTTGGATACGTTACTCGCTTGCGGTCTATTTCACAAGGTCGCGCTTCTTACTCGATGAAATTTTCTCGTTACGAACAGGCTGCTAATGCGCCATCGTCTTATTAAAGAAATTCAATACATTTTCACTTTTTCACAATTCTTTGCATTGAGGAGCTACTACAATGGCTAAAGAAAAATTTGAGCGTAATAAACCGCACGTCAATGTCGGTACAATCGGTCACGTTGACCATGGCAAAACAACCTTGACGGCAGCTATCACTGCTGGGCTTGCAAAAAAAGGTAAAGCACAATTCCGTGGTTACGATTCGATTGATAACGCTCCCGAAGAGAAAGCACGTGGTATCACCATCGCTACAGCTCACGTAGAATACGAAACAGATAAACGCCATTATGCACACGTAGATTGCCCTGGTCATGCTGACTATGTAAAGAATATGATTACAGGTGCAGCGCAAATGGATGGCGCTATTCTTGTAGTAGCTGCTACAGACGGTCCTATGCCGCAAACGCGTGAGCATATCCTTCTTGCTCGTCAGGTAGGTGTACCGCGTATTGTTGTATTCATGAACAAAATCGACATTGCTGACCCAGAGCTAGTTGAACTTGTTGAAATGGAAATACGCGAATTGTTAAGCCGCTATGAGTTCCCAGGCGATGACACTCCGATTGTGAAGGGCTCTGCTTTGAAGGCGCTTGATGCTGGCGCTGATCCTGGTGTTGCTGCTGACGATGAACGTCTCAAGTGTATCTACGAGCTTATGGATGCAGTTGATAGCTACATTCCGCTTCCTGAGCGTGCAGTTGATAAGCCGTTCTTGATGCCTATCGAAGATGTGTTCTCAATCACTGGTCGCGGTACAGTGGGCACAGGTCGTATTGAGCGCGGTATTGTAAAAGTAAATGAAGAGGTTGAGATTGTTGGTCTTGGTCTTAGCAAGAAAACAACTGTAACGGGTATCGAAATGTTTCGTAAGCTCCTTGATGAAGGGCAAGCTGGCGATAACGTTGGACTTCTTCTTCGTGGTGTTGACAAAAACGAGCTTGAGCGTGGAATGGTTCTTGCAAAGCCGGGATCAATTACGCCTCACAAAAAATTTACAGCCCAGGTATACGTACTATCAAAAGAAGAAGGTGGTCGTCACACGCCGTTCTTTAATGGATATCGCCCGCAATTCTATTTCCGCACGACAGATGTAACCGGTGTCGCAACGCTTCCCAATGGCACAGAGATGGTTATGCCGGGTGACAACCTTGATAACCTCAGCGTTGAACTCATTACGACAATCGCCATGGAAGAAGGTCTCCGTTTCGCTATTCGCGAAGGTGGTCGTACCGTAGGCTCCGGCGTTGTTACAAAAATTATTGAGTAATTTCAAGTTTGAAAAAGTTGCGGGCAGTTTTTTCTGCCTAAGTAAAAAAAACTGTCCGCCAGCTTGTTTCAAGTTATCCTAACAAATTCCGCATTACAAGAGTTTCCCTGAAAGAGGCACAAAAGTGGCACGTCAGAAAATTCGTATAAAACTGAAGTCCTACGACCACAATTTGATTGATAAGTCGGCTGAACGTATTATTCGCACAGTAAAACAAACTGGTGCGGTAATTTCTGGACCAATTCCTTTGCCGACTGAAAAGCAAATTTATACGGTTTTGCGTTCTCCGCACGTCGACAAAAAGTCACGTGAACAGTTTGAATCGCGTACGCACAAGCGTCTGATTGATATTCTGAACTCCACGCCCAAAACAGTGGATTCCCTTATGCGCTTGGAGTTACCTGCCGGCGTAGATGTTGAAATCAAAGTTTAAGGAGCCAAAGAACAATGAGTGTATTACTCGGCAGAAAAATCGGCATGACAAGTATATTTACTGATGCAGGTGACTATGTTCCTTGCACGGTGATTGAAGCTGGTCCTTGCCCTGTTGTGCAAGTTCGCACAAAAGAAAATGACGGTTACGAAGCTGTACAAATTGGTTTTGGTCAGATTCCGGCTCGTAAAGTCAATAAGCCGCTTGCAGGACATTTTGCAAAAGCAAAAGCAGAATTTAAGCGTTATCTTCGCGAATTCCGCAATGTGAAAAAGCAAGTCAAAATTGGCGATGAGTTCACAGTCGCCGATTTTACGGTAGGAGATAAAATTAAAGTTTCCGGCGAATCAAAAGGTCGTGGCTTTCAGGGTGTTGTAAAGCGTCACCACTTTGGTGGTATTGGTATGATTACACACGGGCAATCTGACCGCGTTCGCGCACCTGGTTCTATCGGTTCATCGTCATTTCCTTCGCGTGTATTCAAAGGCATGCGAATGGCAGGGCGAATGGGTGGTGAGCGAGTAACAGTTCGCAACCTTAAAGTGTTGCGTATTGTACCTGAATCTAACCTTCTTATTGTAAAAGGTAGTATTCCCGGCGCTCCAAATTCTATCGTAGAAATCGTAAAACTCTAATTTTAGTATTTGAAGCGCAGGAATCCTTCGCGGAATCCCCAAAATGAAATTTGACTATGAAAGTTGATGTTTTTTCAAAAGAAGGAAAAGTAGCCGGTCAAATTGAATTGCCGGATGCAATCTTTAACGTTGAGCCACATGAACACGCTATGTATCTTGCAGTGCGTCAGTATTTGGCTCATCAGCGACAGGGTACGCACAAATCGAAAGAAAAAGCTGAGGTTTCTGGCGGAGGCAAAAAACCATGGAGGCAAAAAGGACGTGGTACTGCTCGCTCTGGATCGTCACGTTCTCCTTTGTGGGTCGGAGGTGGTACTGTCTTTGGTCCACGTCCACACAAGTACTCTCTGAAATTACCCAAAAAAGTAGCTCGTCTGGCACGTAAGTCAGCCTTAGCTCTGCGTGTGCGCGAACAGAACTTCGTTGTTGTGGAAGACTTGAATTTCACAACAATCAAAACAAAGCAAATGACTGAGGTACTTGGAGCCTTGAAATTGTCAGGTGAAAAAGTTCTTCATCTTCTTCCTGCATCTAACGATAATGTATACCTGTCATCTCGCAACATTGATCGTTTAACAACACAAGTTGCGGACAAAATCTCAACATATGACATCCTGAGCAACAAGAAACTTCTTGTTCACAAAAGCGCTGTTGATGTCCTCATCAAAACCTTTGCATAGTCCGTTGTATAGGACATTACCAAGGAAACTACAATGCAAGTTCTGAAAAGACCCCTGATTACAGAAAAAGCAACGAAACTTAATGAAATTCGTCAATACGCTTTTGAAGTTGATATTAATGCAAACAAAATTGAGATTCGCAAGGCAGTAGAGACGCAATTTGCTGTGGAAGTCACAAGTGTACGTACTATTCGGGTGCGTCCAAAGCGCAAGTTGCAGTTCACTCGTCGTGGACGTTTTGTAGGAAAAACAGCTGCGCGCAAAAAAGCATACGTAACGCTTAAGGCAGGACAGGTTATTGACATAGGCAATGGTGGCAACGAGTAAAGTACTCGTTCCAATTTACTGCAGCATGTTGCTTTTTTTTGGAATTCGTTCTACCGAACCTCGCTTAACAACGAAATTAGAATTATGGCTCTTCGCAAACTTAAACCGATTACGCCTGGAACGCGCTTCTACTCAGTAAGTACGTTTGAGGAAATCACGAAATCTACACCTGAAAAAAGCCTCTTGGCTCCTATTAAAAAATCAGGTGGCCGGAACAACACCGGACGTATTACATCTCGCCATCGTGGTGGAGGGCATAAGCGTCGCTATCGTATTATTGACTTTAAGCGTAACAAGCACGGCATTAACGCGCGTGTTGAAGCGATTGAATATGATCCAAATCGTACTGCTCGTATTGCGCTTTTGAAATACGATGATGGGGAGTTGCGTTACATTCTTGCTCCTAATTCTGTAAAAGTTGGTGATGTGCTTCAATCAGGCACTAATGCAGAAATTCGCGATGGTAATGCGCTTCCACTTGCTAGAATTCCCGTTGGCTCTTTTATTCACAACGTGGAAATGAAGCCCGGTAAAGGCGGTCAAATTGCTCGCAGTGCTGGCAATGCTGCTGTCCTTGTAGCAAGAGATGAAAAATATGCACAAGTAAAATTGCCTTCGAGCGAGGTGCGCATGGTGCCGGTTACTTGCCTTGCGACACTCGGTACAATAGGCAATGCAGATCACGAAAATATCTCGTACGGCAAGGCCGGTCGCATGATTTGGTTTGGTGTACGTCCTCAGTCGCGCGGTATGGCGATGAATCCTGTTGATCACCCAATGGGTGGTGGCGAGGGACGTTCAAAATCAGGCGGTGGTCGCTTACACCCACGTTCACCTTGGGGGCAGCTTGCGAAGGGGTTAAAAACCCGTAAAAAGCGTAAACCGTCCGATAAATATATTGTTCGCCGCAGAGTGAAGTAAACTTCTTACCACGAATACACATTAGCAATACCGTACAATGGCTCGTTCACTGAAAAAAGGACCGTTTATCAGCATTAAGTTGGCTAAAAAAGTTAGCGTCCTTAATGCTTCCAACAAAAAAGTCGTTATCAAAACGTGGTCGCGTGCTTCAACAATCGCACCAGAGTTTGTTGGTCATACATTTGCCGTACATAATGGTAATAAATTTATTCCCGTGTATGTATCGGAAAACATGGTTGGTCATAAACTTGGTGAATTCGCGCCGACACGTACCTTCAAAGGTCATTCCGGCAACAGAAAAGATCTTAAAGGTAAATAATTTTTTCAAAGGTTACACCGATGCAAAAGTTTGAAGCACAAGCAACTAAGCGTTTTTTGCCCGGTTCACCGCGCAAAATGCGTCTCGTGGTGGATTTGATTCGCGGTAAAAGCGTTGCAGAAGCAGTCGCTCTGCTGAAATTTAATCCGAAACATGCTGCTCGTGAAGCAGAACAGGTTCTTCGTTCTGCTTACGCAAATCTCGAAGATAAGAACGAAAATGTTCGCTTCGATATGGATGACACTGTCGTGAAGGCAGCTTTTGTTAATGGCGGTCCGATGCTTCGACGCATCAGCCCCGCTCCTATGGGACGTGCGTATCGTATTCGCAAGCGCATGAATCATTTGACAATTGTTGTTTCTTCCAATCAATAAGCCGATTATTTATAACGTATCATTTCGACTAGGAGATTAGCCTTGGGTCAGAAAACTAGCCCTATTGGTTTCCGTCTTGGAATCATTCGCGCATGGGACGCTAACTGGTTTGATGATAAAAACTTTGCCGGTAAGCTCTCCGAAGATATGATGGTTCGTAAATACCTGCATGAACGCTTAAAAAAAGCAGGTATTTCCAGAATTGTCGTAGAGCGCACGCCAAAGCAAATTCGTCTAACAATTAAGACATCACGTCCTGGCGTCGTTATTGGGCGCTCTGGGAAAGAAATTGCACAGCTTGAAGAAGAATTGAAAAAAATTACTTCTAAAGAAGTGAAGATTCTTATTAGCGAAATCAAGCGTCCTGAAATAGATGCCCAGTTAATTGCTGATACAATAGCACAGCAGTTAGAAGGTCGGATTTCCTATCGTCGAGCGATGAAGCAGGCTGTCAGTTCTGCTATGCGGATGGGTGCTGAAGGTATTCGCGTTGTCTGTAACGGCCGTCTTGGTGGTGCTGACATGTCGCGCATGGAACAGTATCGTGAGGGGCGCGTACCTCTCCATACTTTGCGAGCGAATATTGATTATGCAACCTCCACCGCTCAAACTATTTACGGTGCGATTGGCATCAAGATTTGGGTGTGTTTAGGTGAGGTACTGGGTGGTAGTGCATCTATGTACCAGGAAAAGCCGGTAACACCAGCCGGAAAATCTTCGCGCTAAGTATAGTGTATTCTGAATTTAAAGAATATACAATTCTCAGCGATACTGAACTCTAGCAATTACGCATTACAAGCATTAAGGAATTATCATGCTGCTACCAAAACGAGTAAAATACCGCAAAACTCAGCGCGGTAGAATGAAAGGTAAAGCATACCGTGGATCGCAAGTAGCTTTTGGCACATTTGCTTTGAAAGCGCTCGAGCCCGCATGGATTACCAATCGCCAAATTGAGTCGGCGCGTATTGCCATCAACCGTTATCTTCGCCGTGACGGTAAAGTTTGGATTCGTATATTTCCAGATAAACCGTACACAAAAAAGCCCGCCGAAGTTCGAATGGGTTCCGGTAAGGGTAGCACTGAATACTACGTTGCTGTCGTAAAACCGGGTCGTATCCTCTTTGAACTCGATGGTGTAACGAAAGAACGGGCAATGGAAGCAATGCGTCTCGCATCGCATAAACTGCCGATTAAAACGAAATTTGTAACGCGCGTTGATGCGCAAGAGCATCACTAAGAAGGAGCCTGAGAAACAATGAAAGCTCGTAAATCTGAAGACCTCCGCAACCTCAATGATGCAGATTTGGCGATGAACCTCAAAGATGCTCAAGAGACACTTGCAAACCTTCGTTTCAAAAAAACGCTCGGCGAAGTGGAAAATACAGCCTATCTGAAAACCCTTCGTAAAGATATTGCTCGAATCAATACTATCATCAGTGAGCGTAAACGTTCATAATAACGACTACACAAAGATTCCACTATGGAAACGACACAAACTCAGCCTCAGCGCGGAAGACGCAAAGTAAAAATCGGTAAGGTTGTTAGCGCAAAAAAAATGGACAAAACAATTATTGTCGCAGTTGAGCGTCAGGTAGCACATCCGATTTACAAAAAATACTTCAAGAAGACAACAAAGTTCATGGCTCACGACGCAGAAAACACCTGCAATGAAGGTGATACTGTTCGTATCATGGAGACTCGACCACTTAGCGCTCACAAACGGTGGCGTTTGGTAGAAGTTTTAGAACGTGCTAAGTAGTCTTTCTACTGTCGTTCTACAGATTTCTCAAGTTTTTTATTACCAGAAGTATTCTTTCTTACTTTGCGACCATTTTACCTAGAAAGTGAGCGTATTTTGCGATGATTCAAGAAGAAACAAACCTCGTTGTTGCCGATAATTCCGGCGCAAGAAAAGTACGTTGTATCCGCGTTTTAGGCGGTCATGAGAAACGTTATGCCGGCATTGGCGACATTATTGTTGTGTCTGTAAAAGACGCGATTCCTAATGCTGGTGTAAAAAAAGGCGATAAGTCGCGTGCAGTTATTGTTCGCACAAAAAAAGAAATTCGACGCAAAGACGGTTCTTTCATTAGATTTGATGAAAACGCGGCGGTGTTGTTGAATAATCAAGGCGAACCACGTGGTACACGTATTTTTGGACCAGTTGCTCGTGAACTCCGTGATAAAAACTTCATGAAGATTATTTCGCTTGCCCCTGAAGTACTTTAAAGGTACGCTAAATTCTCGTATAGAGACGATGATAATTTGACGAAGACTTATTTTTACAGTTGCTATGAAACTCAAAATTAAAAAAGGCGATAATGTTCGCATAATCGCAGGAAACGATAAAGGCAAAGAAGGACGTGTTGTTGAGGTGTTGCCTGATAAAATGCGTGTTGTCGTCGAAGGTGTAAACGTTCGGAAACGTCACATGAAGGCGAATCCAAACGCACAACAAGGCGGTCAAATTATTGAACGCGAAATGCCAATTCATTATTCCAATGTTCTCTTGCTTGATGGAGCGGGCAATCCCACCCGCTTAGGTGTAAAAGTAACCACACAAGACGGAGAAACACAGCGCGTCCGTATTGCAAGAACGACCGGCGAAGAGGTATAAAAGTATCACTATTATTTGAGAGCTTCTTCAGTCGGAAACTATTACATTCCTTGAAAATTATTTAGATATGGCAAAGCAGCAGCAAGGCAAAAGCAAAAAAACAGAGTTCGCGTTTGAAGGGTCACGTTTACCCGATAATGCGACTAAAGCACCCGATGCACGGTTAGCAAAAATCTACAAAGATAATGTTGTGCCGGCACTCATGAAAAAATTTAATTACAAATCAATTATGCAAGTACCCAAACTGCATAAGATTGTTATTAACATGGGGGTAGGTGGAGCTACGCAGGACCAGAAAATTATGCAGGCAGCCATTACTGAAATGGAACTCATTACCGGTCAGCGACCAGCTATTACTGTAGCAAAAGAAGCGATTTCAAATTTTAAACTGCGTATTAATCAGCCTATCGGTTGTCGAGTTACACTTCGCCGTGGTCAAATGTTTGAATTTCTTGATCGGTTTATCAACATTGTCGCGCCTCGTATTCGAGATTTTCGCGGTTTGTCTGATAAATCATTTGATGGACGCGGTAACTATTCTATGGGCATCAAAGAGCAGATTATCTTCCCAGAGATTGATGTAGACAAAGTTGGTAAGATTCGCGGTATGGATATTACATTTGTAACTACAGCGCAGACTGATGAAGAAGCATACGCGCTTCTGAAAGAATTTGGCTTCCCGTTTCGCAAACAACAAGAAGCCGCAGCGTAAATTAACGAGGAATTATTCTTTATCTTCTTAGAACGTTTATGTCCACTACAGCAATTAAAGCACGGAACGCAAAGCGTCAAAAACTCGTTGATAAGTATGCGGAAAAGCGTGCTGCCTTGAAAGAAGCAGGCGATTGGGAGTCACTTCAGAAGCTCCCACGTAACAGCTCTGCAACACGTCTTCGTAATCGGTGTAGCCTAACAGGTCGTGGAAAGGGTGTTTACCGCAAATTCGGTTTAGGGCGCAACAAATTTCGTGAGCTTGCGCTTGACGGTAAAATTCCAGGTATCCGTAAGTCATCGTGGTAATAAAAATCCTTTGGATAAGAGTTTATCCTCTGATTTGCGACGAAATAACGAAACAACTATCAAAATATCATCAATTGTTCAAGTACAATGCAGGTTACTGATCCAATATCCGACTTCCTGACCCGTATTCGTAATGCAGCGAAAGCTCGGCATAAGCGTCTGGATGTTCCTTGCTCGAATATGAAAATCGCAATTGCAAAAATTCTCAAAGAGCAAGGCTATATTGCGGATTATCAGGTTATCGAAGATAACAAGCAAAATATTTTGCGCGTTTCTTTGCGTTATTTCAATGGTCGAGCACCATTCGACGAAATTACCCGTGTAAGTCGTCCAGGATTGCGTCGATATACCCCATCTGTTGAGGCACCACGTGTGCGCAGTGGTTTGGGTATAGCAATTCTTTCGACGCCAAAGGGTGTAATGACTGACAAAGAAGCGCGAAAATTAAATGTTGGTGGCGAAATTCTTTGCACTATCTATTAAGAGAACGTAAAGAATCACCTGAGTTATTGAGCAGTATTCTGCATTTACCTACACAACTTTAGAATTTGAAGGAGAACTTGCCGTGTCTCGTATCGGTAAAAAACTCATTTCCATACCTAAGGAAGCGCAAGTTTCCGTCAACGGTACGCAAATTAAAGTGAAGGGTCCGAAAGGCGAACTAGAATTTGGTTTGCCGGTAGGAATTTCTCACGAAATGAAAGATGGCACAATGTCTTTCGCTCGCGCTTCGGAAGAAAAGCACACGCGTGCTTTGCATGGTTTAACCCGTGCAATGGTTGCTTCTATGATAGAAGGTGTTACAAAAGGTTTTACCAAAACACTGGATGTCGAAGGGGTGGGCTATAAAGTTGAATTGCGTGGCAAGAATCTCTATCTTACTCTGGGTTATTCCCATCCTATTTTATTTATTCCACCTCCGGGTATTACTTTTGCTGTTGCAACACCAACACAATTTAGTGTAAGCGGAATTGACAAACAACTTGTTGGTGAAGTAGCTGCAAAATTACGCGAACTGCGTCCACCGGAACCTTACAAGGGTAAAGGTGTTCGTTATCAAGGCGAGTATATCGTCCGCAAAGCCGGCAAATCGGGTGGCAAAGGTAAATAATATTCCTTCTCAATTTGGATGCATTCCGTTTATCCAAATTGCAACAATGTTCAATGATTTGACAATACAGTATTTGTTCAGTCTGAAATTATGATTACCACCAACAAACACGAGCGTCGTGAACGTCGCAAAAAAAGTATCAGTCGCAAAGTACGCGGCACTACCGAGCGTCCACGCCTTAGCGTCTATCGTAGCTTGAGCCATTTTTATGCTCAGGTAATTGATGATTCCAAAATGCACACTGTCGTAGCTGCATCCAGTGCTGATAAAGAATTGCAAGGTAAACTTGCTTCTGCAACTAGTAAAGCTGATGTTAGTAAGATGGTAGGCGAGCTTTTAGCGAAGCGTGCTTCTGCTGCTGGAGTAAAGAAAGTCGTGTTTGACCGTAATGGATATATTTATCACGGCAGAGTGAAAGCGTTTGCTGATGCTGCGCGTGAATCTGGATTAGAATTTTAATCTGGTACTGTTCTTGAGGACAATTGTCTTCTTTCAATTTGTAATCAATACCTATCACATTTTTACAGAGTGTTGCTGTGGCTAGACAGAAAGCATCTGAGTTAGAACTCAAAGACAAACTTGTAAACGTTGCCCGTACAGCAAAAGTAGTTAAAGGCGGTCGGCGATTCGGTTTTAGTGCCATCGTTGTCGTTGGTGACGGGAACGGTCATGTCGGTTATGGTCTTGGAAAGGCTAATGAGGTTACCGACGCTATTACTAAGGCAACCGATGCAGCGCGTAAAAGCCTCGTGAAGATTACCCTCAATGGTAATACTATTCCCCATGATGTTTTTGGTAAATTTGGCGCAGGTAAAGTGTTGTTAAAGCCGGCAACTCCTGGTACCGGTGTTATTGCATCTGGTGGTGTTCGTGCTGTCCTAGAGATGGCAGGAGTGCAAGATGTCTTAACAAAGAGTCTTGGTTCATCCAATCCTCACAATACCGTAAAAGCAACTTTTAGAGCGCTAACGCAGCTACAGGATGCACAAACGATTGCAGAGCGTCGCGGTATTGATGTACGCAAAGTAATGTTTGGCTAGTGCTCTAATGGCATTGATACTGAATTACGCGAAAATTACGCAATAATATTTATCGTTCATGTTATGGCAAAGCTCAAAATTACTCAAGTGCGTAGCACTATCAATTGTAAAGAAGCTCAAAAGCGCACAATGAAGGCTCTAGGGCTCGGTCGTCCACATTCTACAGCGATTCAGCCCAAAAGTGCATCTACACTCGGAATGTTGAACGTTGTTCAACATCTTGTCAAAGTTGAAGAAATCGCAGACTAATTCTCATCCTTTTAAGGTTGAATATCAATGAAACACGTTGGCAATTTGACATATAGTCCCGGCTCGCGTAAAAGCGTTAAGCGTATCGGTCGCGGCACAGGTTCCGGTCACGGAGGAACTTCAACACGTGGTCATAAAGGACATCAATCTCGCAACAATTTTAAGCGTAAGCGTAGCTTTGAAGGCGGGCAGATGCCTTTGAATCGACGTTTGCCCAAACACGGTTTTAAGAACCCCTTCCGCATTGAGTATCAGTGCGTTAATGTTGCCCGTTTAGAAGAACTGGCAAATGAAGGTGCACTTCAAAATAATACCGTTAACTTTGACACTCTATTCGATCTTGGTGTCATTAGCAAAAGTAATGTGCCCCTTAAAATTTTAGGTAACGGTACATTATCGAAAGCGCTGAAAGTATCGGCACATAAATTCTCTGAATCCGCAAAATCCAAAATTGAATCAGCCGGAGGCTCGGTAACGGTTCATGAATAGAATCATTGAAACACTCAAAAACATCTTCAGAATTGAAGAACTCCGGCAGAGAATTCTCTTCACCGCCGGAGTATTGCTTGTTGTGCGTCTTGGCGCATTTATTACCATTCCTGGTGTAGATGTTGCAGCACTCAAAGCAGCTACAGCAAGTTCTTCCAACTCAAACACTCTATTTGGTCTTTTTGACTTGTTTGTAGGAGGAGCATTTTCTAATGCAGCTATTTTTGCGTTGGGCATCATGCCATATATTTCCGCAACGATTATTCTGCAATTAGGTGGTATTTTTATTCCTGAGTTGCAACGAATGCAGCGCGAAGGTGAAGAAGGCCGTCGCAGACTGAATAACTATGCACGTATAGCAACAGTTATTTTGGCTGCCCTACAGGCTTGGGCTGTGAGCATTAAAGTAGCCTCAACTCAAGGGGTCGGTGGGTCGTCGGTTGTCCCTGACTCAGGTTTTCTCTTTACGATGACAGCAATTGTCTTGATGACCGCAGGAACCGTTCTTTTAATGTGGCTCGGTGAACAAATTACTGAACGTGGAATTGGCAATGGTATTTCGCTAATAATATTTATAGGTATTATAGCTCAGTTACCAGTTGCTGTTTTACAAGAAGTAAAGTTGATCCAAGCAGGTTCGCGTCTTTGGATTGTTGACATTATCTTACTTGGTTTGCTTTCCGTAATCATCGCTCTTGTTGTTCTAATGACCCAAGGCACACGCCGTATCCCAGTTCAATATGCAAAAAGAGTTGTTGGTCGGAAGGTCTATGGAGGAACAACACAGTACATTCCTCTTCGGGTGAACACTGCCGGAGTTATGCCGATTATTTTTGCACAATCTATTATGTTCATACCAAGTACGATTTTGAGTTTTTTTCCTGATGCGCAGTGGGCTGCATCGCTGGCGCGAGTTTGGAGCGATCGATCATTTGTTTATGCTTTCTTTTACGCAATACTGATTGTATTCTTTACATATTTTTATACAGCTATTGCCTTTAATCCAAAAGATGTTGCAGACAATATGAAAAAGCAAGGTGGTTTCGTGCCGGGTGTTCGACCTGGTGCACCCACGGCAGAGTATATGGATAACATTCTAACTCGAATAACATTGCCCGGATCAATCTTTCTTGCTTGTGTTGCTATATTGCCCGTGTTTGTTTCTAATGTTTTGGCTGTCCCATCACTTTTTGCATCGTTCTTTGGCGGTACAAGTTTGCTGATTATTGTTGGTGTAGCTCTTGATACATTACAACAAATTGAATCTTATTTGCTTATGCGTCATTACGATGGATTTATGAAAAGCGGAAAGTTGCGTGGGCGCTCTGGTAATGTGAGCGCACAAACGCCAGGTGGGTACTAAGAATTATTCTACGATTGTCAGTTCTTTTTCAGGATAATGGCTATGGTCGGTGCGCCGTCAGTCAAAGTCAAATCTGCTCTTGATTATATAGAAGAAGCCTGTCGGATTGTTGCCGACACTATCTCTCTTGTCGGGCAGTATATGAAGCCCGGCATGAATACATTGGAAATTGATAAAATAGCAGATGATTTTATTTGCTCGCGTGGCGCTACGCCATCCATAAAAAACTATCAAGTTCCATGGACGACTACTATTAATGGCAAACCTCGGCAGCTTGTATACCAGTATGCTACCTGTATATCTGTAAATGATGCGGTTGTCCATGGTGTGCCAAGTAAAGACATTGTATTGCAAGAAGGTGATATCGTTTCATTTGACTGTTTAGCGTATAAAAACGGTTACCATGGTGACAGTGCATATACTTTTGCCATCGGCACGATAAGTGATGACAAAGCAAAGTTGCTTCGCATTACACAGGAAGCGTTAATGCTAGGCTTAGAGCAAGCCACCGGACGCAATAAAGTCTATGCTATATCTGGTGCAATTCAAAAACATGTTGAAAAAAATGGTTTTTCTTGTGTTCGCGAATTAGTTGGGCATGGTGTAGGTGAGACAATTCATGAAGAGCCTTCCATCCCAAACTTTATACCACCGCTCATGCATCGCGAGCAGTATCCAAATGTGCGGTTACGTCCAGGGCAAACTTTAGCAATTGAGCCAATGGTAAATGCAGGTAAAGCTAAAGTTTTCACTGATAGTGATGGTTGGACCGTTCGCACCTCTGATGGCAAAGCCTCCGCTCATTTCGAGCACACAGTCATAGTGCAAGAAAAAGAACCACCTATTATTTTAACATTGTTACGTTAATTACTAGGATTCTTTCGTAGATTATTCATCTTGGTTATTACTTTTCATTTACGCATCGTTATTTATGGCAAAACAAGGCTTAATACGAGTTGATGGTCTTGTCGAAGAAACTCTCCCCAATGCACAATTTATTGTGAAGTTGGAAAACGGACATAAAGTGCTTGCGCACGTGTCCGGCAAGATGCGGATGAATTTTATTAAAATTATTCAAGGCGATAAAGTTACTGTAGAACTCTCTCCTTACGATTTAACAAAAGGTAGAGTTGTTTATCGTTACAAATAGTATTATATTTGTAATTCTGTACCTGTTTTTCGCTTCATTTTAGAAAATCGCATACTTACGACATTTTATCAAGGATTAGCACAATGAAGGTTCAAGCCTCCGTTAAAAAACGTAGCGCCGACGACAAAATAGTCCGTCGTAAAGGCAGAGTCTATGTCATTAACAAGAAAAATCCTCGTCATAAACAACGTCAAGGTTAATTTTTCATTTCAAGGAGTAGCAACTTGGCACGTATAGCCGGCGTCGATTTGCCCAAAAATAAACATGCATTTATTGGGCTTCAATATATCTTCGGGATTGGTCAAACTCGCTCTATCGAAATTCTCGAAAAAGCTAATGTCCCGTTAAATAAGCGTGTAGCAGACTTTACCGACGAAGAGGTCGCGCGTCTGCGTCAAATTATTCAAAACGAATATAGCGTTGAAGGTCAGTTGCGTAGCGAAATTGCGCTTGACATTAAGCGATTAATGGATATTGGCTGTTATCGCGGTTTGCGTCATCGTCGTGGGTTGCCTGCGCGTGGTCAGCGTACTCGCACTAATTCTCGTACCCGCAAAGGTCGTCGTAAGACAGTTGCAGGCAAGAAAAAAGCAGCTAAGAAATAATCAGAGCCTGAATTGTCTCTCGGTCTTGCCCGAGATGCCTTCGGTTTTTTCGATGTCCATCTTCTTGCTGTTTGTACATTGCTTGGCTTTGTACAAAATAATTGATTATCGGTATCAGCACAGACAATTTTGTCTGTGCTATTGCCGTCTAAAAGCTGCAAGGCGTTTTTGAAGCGTCTTTGCAATACTACCTGAGATATAGAATATTTTCTTGTTATATTTTTTTAACGAACTATGGCTAAAACTTACGCGAAACGCGCAAAGAAAAAGACAGTTTCCGATATCCATGGAAAAGCCTTTGTCCGTGCGACTTTTAATAATGTACAGGTAACAATTACCGATGTTTATGGTAATGTTTTGAGTTGGTCCTCGGCGGGTCGGAATGGTTTTCGCGGTTCAAAAAAGAATACCCCGTATGCTGCTCAAGTTTCTGCCGAAAATGCTGGTAAAGAAGCATACGATATGGGCTTACGCAAAGTAGATGTCTTTGTAAAAGGTCCGGGTTCAGGTCGTGAAGCTGCTGTCCGTGCGCTTAATCAAGCAGGACTCGAAGTCCAGACCATTCTTGACCGTACTCCAATCCCACACAATGGTTGCCGTCCACCGAAGCGTAGAAGAGTCTAAAATACGACTATCTTAAGCGAAGTGCCGTGTGTTCATCACGAATGTTCATGCGGTGCTTTTCTGTTGTTTGGATAAATCGTCCGCTTCCTGTTTTTTCAACGAATTCTTCTTCACGGACTAAGGAAATTATTAACCATGAGTCTTTCCATGCAAATGCCAGAGCGTGTTATCGTACACGAAAGTTCGACTCCAAATCACGGTATTTTTATTCTTCAGCCACTTGAAGGTGGGTATGGTGTTACTATTGGTAATTCCTTCCGCCGCGTTTTACTTTCTTCTATTCCCGGTGCTGCGATCGTTGCCGTGCGTGTGAGCGGCGTTTTGCATGAATTTCAGACAATTCCCGGGGTTATTGAAGATATGTGTGAAATTATCCTGAATTTAAAAGGTGTCCGCCTAAAAATGATGGATAAAAAAGGCGTACAAGTCGCTTTTCGCTTGAAAGGTCCTCACGTTTTCACTGCGAAGGATATACAAACCGCTAGTGATCAAGTGGAGGTGCTAAATTCTGACCACTACATTGCGACGCTCTCTAAAGATGCTGATATTGAAATTGAATTGATGATTGGACGTGGTAAAGGGTATGTTCCTGCTGATGAAAACCGCGACCCTGAGCACCTTGTGAATACCATTCCGATCGATGCGATTTTTACCCCAATTAAAAATGTTAAATATAGTGTTGAGCCGTTCCGTGTCGGTCAGAAAACGGATTACGAACGCTTAACAATGGATGTAGAGACTGACGGCACTATCTCTGCTGAAGAAGCAATGGAACAAGCCGCGCGTATTCTCCGCGACCATATCCAACTTTTCATTAATTTTGATTTCGAGGAAGAACCCGAAGCAGAAGACGAATCCCGGGATGCGGAATTTGCTCGTGTTCGTCGTATTTTGAATACATCAGTGGATGACCTCGAACTTTCCGTCCGTTCGCATAATTGCTTAAAAGCAGCAAACATCAAGACCCTTGCTGATCTTGTTCGCCGCCAGGAAGGCGATATGCTCAAGTTCCGTAACTTTGGTCGTAAATCACTTGCTGAACTGACAGAAATTGTCCAGCAATTTAACCTCCATTTCGGTATGGACGTTGATAAGTACCTGCAAGAAGACGAAAAACAACCGGCAGAAGAATAATTTCTTCGCTTGTTGTGATGGATGAACGGTGTACTTGGTGAACAGTACACATCCACATTCTGGCACGGCTTATTGGCGATAATTTTTTCACCCCCTTTTTCCGTACAATTTTACCATGAGACACTTACGTTCCGGTAGAAAACTCAAGCGTACAGCGAGCCACCGCAAAGCGCTTCTGAATAATATGGCTACTTCGTTGTTGCAACATAAAAAAATTGCTACAACAGAAGCAAAAGCAAAAGAATTGCGCCCCTTTGTAGAGCGCCTTATCACTAAAGCGAAAAACGCATATTTGGCTGAACAAAACGGTCAATTGCAGAACGGTCATACCATTGATATTCATGCTCGCCGTACTGTTGGTCGCTATATCAAGGACAAAGCAGTCTTGCAAGAACTGTTTGATGCAATTGCACCCGTTGTAGAGAACCGTCCGGGTGGATATACTCGTATCATTAAAACAGGTACTCGTCATGGTGATGGTAGCCGTACTGCGGTTATTGAACTTGTTGATTGGTCAGAATCGCAAGATGGTAAAGCATCACTCGGTCGTAAGAAAAAGCGTAAAGAAGCTCCACAAAGTCCAGCACAAGCTCGTGTACAACAGCAAGTTGCTGCAAGTGTCGCAGCAGCAGTAGCACAAGTAGAAGAAGTTGCTGCCGCTACTGAAGAAACTGTAGCTGAAGCACCCGCAACAGAAGAAAAAGCAGCAGAATAATTTTCGCCGCAGACAAGTAACAAAAACGCCGAAGGAGAAGTCTCTTTCGGCGTTTTTGCGTATATTGGTTGACGGTTTTTTTTCTTGAGAACATTTTTTTTCTCCGCTATGCAAAACCAGCGTTCAAACCTCGTTGTGCTATTACTTGTCGTGCTATTATCGGCGCTTCAATCACTACTGCCATGCCTTGTTTTTGCGCAATTTTTGCGGAATGAGCCAACGCGCATCTTAGTAAAACTACAGTCTCAAAGTGCTATTCTGCGTGAGCTTCAGCAATGGAACAATCAAGCAGCACACAAGACATCATCGCAGTCACACACTACCCAGCAATCCATAACGACGGGAATTGTTTGTGATATTAACGTAGCAACACAATCTTCATCATTACCCATGCTCACGAAAGCATATGATAACGGGCTTGCAAGATTACAACAATTGTGTCCTCTTATTGCCGGAAGCCCAGAACATCAGGAAAAAAGCGGTCTTGAGCGGATATATGTGGCGGAATGTCGGGAAGGAGTGTCGGTAAACGAGGTGTTAGAAAAGTTAAAAACCTCAGGTTTATTGCATGAGGCATTTGAATATGCCGAGCCTGATTACATAGGTTATGGAGCAGGTACAGAGTGTTTTCCATCCGATGACCCAAAGAATACAGCACAATTACAATCGCTCATTCCAAATGACCAGTTTTTTAGCTTGCAGTGGGGATTGCGTAATGTGGGGCAAACAATAGGCGGTAATGTTGGAAATGTAGGTGCAGATGCGAATTTGGCTCCTGCGTGGTCAATAACGCAAGGTTCTGAGACAATGATTCTGGCGATACTAGATTCGGGTCAGCCGACGAATGTCGCAAGTATGCCGGATTTTTCCGGGCGGCTGATGCAAGGATACGATTTTGTGAATAACGATAATGACCCGACGGACGACCACGGACACGGTTCAAATGTCATGAGCATAGCCACAGCTAGAGGAAATAATAGTGCCGGAATTGCAGGAGTGGATTGGCGTTGCAGGATTATGTCGGTAAAAATTCTGGATAGCAGAAATTTCGGGCAGTATTCATGGTGGATTAGTGGAGTACGGTATGCGGTCGATATGGGCGCGAAGGTTTTGAATATGAGTGTAGGCGGGTTGGGGAGAAGTAATGCCTTGGAAGATGCGATAAAATATGCACATAGCAAAGGTGCAATCATTGTCGCGTGTATGATGAATACCAACAATAATGTGCCGTATTATCCGGCTGCTTACACGGAAACAATCGCTGTCGGAGCGACAAACAACCGCGATTTACGAGCCGTACCTTTTTGTTTCAGCGCTACAAGCGGAAGTAATTACGGCGCACATCTGGATGTCGTCGCTCCCGGAGAGCTTATTGCAGGATATAGAAATACTGATGGTGCCGTTACAACATGGTGTGGTACATCCCAAGCAACACCAATTGTGAGCGGTATTGTGTCGCTAATGCTTGCCGTTCAGCCACGATTGACCTTTGAGCAAGTGCGAACAATTTTGCGTTCAACGGCAACAGACCGCATCGGACCGGTAAACGAAGATGCGCAAGGGTGGGATGAATACTTTGGTGCGGGACGAGTAAACGCTGAAGCCGCTTTGCAAGCTGCTTTACGGACGACATCAGTAGGAAATACGATAGAAAGTGGAGTGTGCATTGATGCCGTGTATCCTCAACCCGCGAGCAGCGAAACAACCTTTCTTCTCTCATTGCGACAAACAAGCCACGTAAAAATAACCCTACACACTATGCTGGGGCGAGAAATAGCGACGATTGCCGATAAAATCTTGGTTGCCGGGCAGCATAGTGTTCTTTGGAATTGCCAAGATACTCCAAGCGGTGTATATACGTATCGTCTGGAGATTGACGGTGTGGTAAGAAGTGGTTTTGTTAATGTCGTGCGGTGATGAAGTGTCATGCTGTCAATGCTCTGTGATTATACAACGAGCGAATCCGGCACATCAATTTCCATCAGAAGCATTGCCGATGCGATAGTTTTACCCTGTGCATCAAGTTTTAAGGAGACCGTTCCGCCACCGCCAAGTGTGTTGTGAAGCACGAAATTTAGCGCCCAGATATTCGGTAGTTCATACCGCTCCACTTCACCCAAGCATAAGCCCGCGAAATGGTTTTTGACACGCTCGGTCGTCAGCGCATCGCGCAAAATTGGGTACCATTCTTCTTTGTAGGCGATTACACCGCAGTTTGCCGCGTCGCCTTTGTCGCCGCTTCGGGCGTGAGCGAGTTTTGCTAATGGGATTCGCATAAACGTTTGTCCTTTCTTGTGCGTCAAATAAAGAAGTAAAAACCATAAGTTCAAGAATTACAAATTTACAACGCATTGGCGAAAATTTGTACAGCAAATAAAATTATCCTAATTTTGTAGTCTTGGCTCAAATTTTTCCGACGCATAACCGCGCTGTAAAAAAAAAAATGCCGCATCTAACGATTTTTCAAGAATCTATATTCGGATGACCGCAAGCACACAAAGCAGCAGCGCTGTCATCAGCTACTCACAATCAGCACCAACCAACGGAGAGCCGTACGATGAATCGCCTTATGTTTAAGTCAAAAATCCATCGCGCTTGCGTAACGCAAGCCGAGTTGCACTACGAAGGCAGTTTGACAATTGACGAAGACCTCATGGATGCCGCAGATTTGCTCGAATACGAGAAAGTCTCGGTGGTAAACATCAATAACGGTGAGCGTTTTGAGACCTACGTGATAAAAGGCAAACGCGGAAGCCGTGTGATGTGTTTGAATGGTGCGGCTGCACGTAAGGCGATGGTCGGCGACCGCATTATTGTTATTAGTTATGCAATGATGTCCGACAAAGAAGCTCGAGAATACAAACCCACGATTTTGCTCGTGGACGAACACAACAACGTAAAGCAAACAAGCCATGAGGTATTGGCGGAAACTGTTGTGTTGAATTAAGTAGACACGTCTTAACACTCTTTAACATCGCACGAGTGTTCTGCACTCTAGAGTATTTCGTAATTTTGCCCATTCTTTTTGTTCGTTATTGATGGTACAATCTCTTGCAGTTGTCATTCTTGCTGCCGGAAAAGGGACGCGGATGAATAATCCGAATAAAGCGAAAGTTATGTTTGAACTTTCCGGTAAGCCGATGATTGATTATGTCGTGCAACAAGCGGAATCGCTTGCTCCGAAGCGTATTGTGGCAGTGGTCGGTTTCCAAAAAGAGTCCGTGATGGAGTATTTGAGTAGGGAATTTCCCGGACGCTTAGAATACGCTCATCAAGATGTTCAATTAGGAACAGGACACGCTGTACAGCAGGCAGAACAACTCTTGCAAGGATTTGAGGGCGATGTTCTTATTCTTTCTGGCGATGTTCCGCTTTTGCGTAGGGAAACACTAGCTGCCTTTGCCGAAGCGCACCGCACGCAAAAAAGCGCTGTTTCTGTTCTGAGCGTTGATGCGCCTAATCCTACGGGGTATGGGCGTATTGTCCGTGTCGGCAATGGTGATTTTGAACGTATTGTGGAGCATAAAGATGCAAGCGAAACAGAGCGAGCGATAACCGAAATAAATAGCGGTATTTATTTAGTACAAGCCGCAGCGCTTTTTTCTGCACTGAGCGAAGTGTCGAACTCAAACGCGCAAGGTGAATACTATCTTACGGACATTATCGGTATTTTGCGGAAGCATGGTAAGGGCGTTTCGGCATGGAAATGCGACGCTTTTACGGAAGTTTTGGGCGTAAACACAATTGAACAACTCGCTGATGCACAAACAATGCTGGAGCGGCAAATCGAATCCGGTGTAGCAGCATAAGTAGCCTAAATCGCACAGAACCTGTTGTTTTACCAAAAAAAGGAAGCAAATATGATTGGCGGCGTAAATCATCTCGGAATAGCCGTGCGCGATTTAGAGAAAAGCATGGCGCTATTTCAGCAAATTTTTCGTGTGGAGAAATTTCACCGCGAAACGGTTGCTGACCAAAAAGTTGATATTGCCTCATTCAAAGCCGGTAATGTCTTGATTGAACTTACTGCGCCTACCGATGCGGAATCGCCGATTGCAAAGTTTATCGAAAAGCGCGGCGAGGGTATACACCACGTTGCCTTTACCACCGAAGGCGTGAATGATGAGCTGCAACGCTTGGCAGAAAGCGGCGTACAGCTTATCAATACAACAGCACAAAAAGGCGCTCACGATATGATGATTGCTTTTTTGCATCCAAAATCTACCAACGGCGTGCTAATGGAACTTTGTGAGCCGCCAACAAAAGGATAATCGAACGTACTATATTCTCTCATGTTTTCCACTGTTTTACTATCTAGGAGATAACCAACGCATGAAGCGTATTATTTTTAGTCTTGGCTTCTGTGCTGTGCTGTTGGGCATGACACTTGCCACCGCAAACGCACAACAAACAAAATCAAACGGCAAAAAGAAATCGTCGACAAAGGCTGCTGCTGCGAAACAAGAAGCACCTATTCAGACAGGAAAAGCTGCTGCACTTGCACCTGACCGTAAGCCCGATGCAGAAATGGCTCTGCTGGATTCAGCACAGAGAAATGCTCGTCGGTATGAGTCTATCGAAGAAGGCTTGAAAGAGCCGGAGAAAGTAGAATTACTGGATTTGCACGAAAAGAACTTGACTTCATTGCCACCAGAAATAGGCAAATTCCCCAATTTGCACACCTTGAGTTTGTATGGTAATAAGCTGAGCACTCTTCCGGCAGAATTTGCGAATTTGAAGAATTTGAAATCGGTTGATTTCGGCAAAAATGAATTTACACAAGTGCCTGCGCTTGTCGGAAAGTTGACAAATTTGAAGGTCTTGTATTTTACCTCCAATGAAATCACCAAAATTCCCAAAGAAGTTTTCAATTTATCCAAACTGTCGGTCTTAGATTTTGCTGGTAATCGGTTGACGGAAATTCCTGCTGATATTGGGAAATTGTCGAATGTTCGTATTCTTAATTTCCGTTTCAACAAAATTGACAAAATTCCTGCAACGATGGGAAAATTGAAAAATTTGGAATTGCTTCAGTTGAACTCGAATCCGGTTTCGGAAACAGAATTGCGCAAAATTGAAAATTTATTGAAACGAACGGATGTACGCTTTAATTACTAATGCGTTATTTGTTCTAGTAAATTATCAAAGTAAAAACTCCCGCAGACAGCTGTTGTGCTTGTTGCAGGAGTTTTTTTGTTTAGCTGTGGAAGTTATGAAAATTTAGTACAGGAAGAATTTTTTTTCGCCATAAAACCTTGTATTTTCGCCTTTCATACTGCAAAACAGAATTGTTCTACGATGTTCTCGTATTATTGCCCATGACAACTATATTGCTGGATTTTCTGACATTGCTCACGGAATATGTTCCTGTGATTGTTAGTGTGTCGATCGGGGTATATTGCCTGAGAACAACAATTTTTATACTGGGGGCAGCAAAAGAGCGTCGTCGGCGCATTCGATACGACGAAGCGTCAGATTTTGTGCCGATTGTTTCAGTTATTGTACCTGCACGAAACGAAGAGACAACAATTGAACAATGTGTTCGTGCATTGGCTCTAAGTGATTATCCACCGGAGCGCTTTGAAATTATTGTTGTCAATGACCGTTCATCCGATAAGACAGGGGAAATTTTAGAAAGATTGGTAAAGGAAATACCCAATCTGATAGTTCATAATGCAACCGATGACCGCTCCAATACTAATCTTCAAGGTAAACCCCGTGCTGTACATCAAGGTATTATGCGTTCCAAAGGGGAATTTGTGCTAATGACCGATGCTGATTGTACTGTTCCGCCGACGTGGATTTCTGCTATTGCCCATACCTTTCAAAATCCACGTATTGGCTTGGTTGCTTCTTACACGTTAGCAAAAGGCAAACGACTATTTGACTATCTGCAAATGTACGAATGGCTTATCAATAACACAATGGCAAGCGCTGGAGTAGGTCTGGGGCAGCCTTTAGGGTGCTTTGGGAATAATTTAAGTGTGCGGCGTAGCGTGTATGATGCGCTTGGCGGTTATCCTCATATCCGTTTTTCGCTTACGGAAGACTTAGCATTATTGCAGGCTGTTACTGGTGCGGGGTATGAGGTGCGTTATATTTGCGCTCATGCAACACAAATCACAACGCTTCCGTGTCCGGATATAGCCGCGTTTATCAAACAGCATCATCGTTGGGTGAATGGTGGTAAGGCTCTTGGGTGGCGGGCTGCGGTTTTTGTGATTACTTCGTTGTCAATGTGGATTGGTATTCTTGTCTCGTTGGTAACCGCTTCATGGCTTGCTTTGGGCGTACTTTATTGTGCCAGAACACTCGCAGATATGGCACTAACGTATCCGGCGTACAAAGAGATGCGTATAACAAGTCATATCGTTTGGATGCCGCTTGTCGAACCATTTTTCTTATTAGTGGAGCTGATGACGCCATTTTTAGGGTTGAAATCGCGTGTGGAATGGAAGGGGCAAATTCTCCGTAATCATTGATAAATGTCGATAAAAACGATGTCGTAAAGTACCATTTCGCCAAGAGTTGCAGGGAAAATGTGATTAACATTTCCTTAACATCCTTTAACGTCTGATTAACAGCCGAAAATCACGGGTTGCCGTATATTTGCAGGTAAAAAAAATTCTTTCTGTTTTACAAATGTTCGGAGATCTGTCATGGACGGTATATCATACTCAAAAAACGCGAATAAGCGTAGTGTATTGCTGAATTTTCTAATTAGCGGGGCAGTATGTCTTGTTATTGCAATGACGACTAATCTTTTTGCACAAAGTTCCTCCCAATCGAACAGTTCGGACGATACGAAAAAATCGAAAAAGAAAAGTGTTACCATCATCAAAAATGGCGAAGTAATTTATTCGGGTGATGGCGAAGACATGAAAGAAAAAGTGGGCGATTGGAAGACGATTGACGAAATCATTATTAAAGCTGATAGTGGCGCTCGTCGCGGTGTTGGTGCAGTAATGGATAGGATTCGTAAAAATGTGCGTATCAGTTCGACTAACAACACAATGACTGTTACAATTGATAAAGACGGTGACGGTGACACCGATCGTAGCGCTGTTTTTCAGTTTTCCGGTGATGATATGCGCCGTTGGGGGGGCGAGTTTTCTCGTGCATTCGGACATGGAATCAATCAATTCCATTTTGATACTAAGCCTTTTGAAAATCTCGCGCGTAGTTTCCGATTTCACGCGCCAAGACCGCCGAGAATACCAAATGCTCCGAATGTATGGCATTTTGACGATGATGATTTTGAATCCAAAAAAGCGGAAGATTTAGCAGAAGATGCAAACGACCTCAGCCGCGAAGCCGAAGCTCTTCGCAAAGAAGCTGAAGCAATGCGCCTTGAAGCCGAAGCAATGAAAAAGCGTGCAGAGGCAATGAAACTAGAAGCAGAAGCACGCAAAAACAAAAAATCCGACGACAAAAAATCGGATAAATCAGATAAAGGCAAGAAATAAAAGCATCTGTTTAGTTTGCAGAAACGTAGACAAACAAACTTACTCAAGCGGTACATGGGATTATTCCGATGTACCGTTTTTGTTTGAAAAAAGCTATGAGTTCGGCATATTTGATATAATGACCGCTAAAAACTCTTTACGCAATTTTTACAACATTCATGACAAACTTTCAAGCCGGAACATTCCTCGCCGGAGCAGTAGATATAGGGAATACACGTATCAAAATTCTTGCTGACGGACATTTTTTCGCTGCTGAATTGTCGGGAAATTGGCAAGAGGCTATGCACAAATATCTCTGGAATTTTTCCGGCAAACACTTGGTTTTAGGTGTATCGTCGGTGAATCCTGAAATAACGGTGCAATTGGAAACAGAATTGAAAAAACGTAGTAATATTCGCTGGAGCCCTCTGCAAAACGTTCTTCGTGAGCAAACGCTCATAGATATTACCGGCATACAAGGCATCGGCAGCGACCGTGTTTTGAGCTTGATTGGAGCACTTCATCATAATTTAGAGCATAATCCAACGATTGTGGCGCCGCTCATTACCATAGATTGCGGGACGGCTGTAACGGTAAATGTCGCCACTTCACGGCGAAAATGTTTGGGTGGAGCGATATTGCCGGGTGTAGGGACGCAATTGCGTGCTTTGCGCCATTTTACTCAACTTTTGCCTGAGGTCGAACCTGAATTTGAAGATGCAAGCGTCGGTACAAATACTGCTCAAGCGATGCGTATTGGTGTTGTTCGTGGTATTGGCGGAGCGCTGAAGGAAATTGTAGAAGTAATAGTCAAGCAGGATTGCAATGGTGAACACCCTCTTGTGTTTATTACTGGAGGAGACGCGCCAATAGTCCGAAAATCATTGGAAGATTGGCATATTGAACCACAGCATGAGCCGCATTTGGTCTTGTATGGTGCCAGTGCGCTTATGGCACAGCGGATGCAGGAAATAGCACGAGGAAAGTATCCTGAAAGTGAGTTAATAAGCGGTTTTGCGGAGTTATTGACATAGAACTTCACCTTAGAGAAGAGCACTTTTATTTTCCGCGAAAATTCGCTACTTTTGTGGATAATGAAAACAGCAACCACATTCGCAAACACAATACGCCCCTCGTCCAGCATCAAATCTTGCTTGGAGAGTGGGCGTTTCTTTTGATTTGAAATCAATTACCATCCTTCTTAAAATTCTAAGCTATGCCCAAACGTTCAGACATCAACAGCGTTCTCGTCATCGGCTCCGGACCTATCGTCATCGGACAAGCCTGTGAGTTTGATTACAGCGGCACGCAAGCCTGCAAAGCCCTTCGTGAGGAAGGAATCCGCGTGATGCTGATTAACTCGAATCCCGCAACGATTATGACCGACCCCGACATTGCCGATGCCACCTACGTCGAGCCGATAACGCCTGAATACATCGAAGCAATCATCGCCAAAGAGCGTCCCGATGCCATTCTGCCGACCGTCGGCGGACAGACGGCTCTGAATGCGGCGTTGGAAGTACACCGCTTGGGAATTTTGGATAAATATGGCGTGAAACTTATCGGCTCCAAGCCCGAATCTATCCGCATGGCAGAAGACCGCGAAGAATTTTTGGAAGCAATGAAACGCTGTGGTCTGGAAATGGCACGGGGCGGCTTTGTGAATACGATGGAAGAAGGTATCGCGGAAGCGGAGAAAATCGGCACATTCCCGCTTATCATTCGCCCGTCGTTTACCCTCGGCGGTACGGGTGGCGGCATTGCTTACGATTGGGATGATTTCAAACAAAAACTGAGCGCAGGCTTGGAAGCAAGCCCTGTTCGTAGGGTTTTGGTAGAAGAAAGCATCATTGGTTGGAAAGAGTACGAATTGGAAGTCATGCGCGACACAAAGGACAACTGCGTGATTATCTGTTCCATTGAAAACTTCGACCCGATGGGCGTTCACACGGGAGACAGCATCACCGTCGCGCCGGCACAAACACTGACCGACCGCGAGTATCAGTTTATGCGCGACGCTGCACTGAAAATTATGCGTGAAATCGGCGTGGAAACGGGCGGCTCGAATGTACAGTTTGCTGTCAATCCGAAAGACGGACGCTTGATTATTATTGAGATGAACCCTCGCGTATCGCGCTCTTCCGCGCTTGCCTCGAAAGCAACGGGCTTTCCGATTGCGAAAATCGCGGCGAAACTTGCTATCGGCTACACGCTGGATGAAATCACGAATGACATCACGAAGAAAACCCCTGCCTGCTTCGAGCCGACGATTGATTACGTTGTGGTGAAAGTACCGCGCTGGGACTTTGAAAAATTCAAGGGCGTGGACGATGAACTTACTGTGCAGATGAAATCTGTCGGTGAGGCAATGTCCTTCGGGCGCACCTTCAAAGAGGCTCTGCAAAAGGCACTCCGCAGCATTGAGAAAAACCGTCATGGTTTTGGATATGACAACGCTTCATACTTAGAACCAATTTCGACCTTCCGTGTAGATAAAGAAGTCCATTTGAAGCGGCTTTTCCGCCGGAAATCCGATTCTATTTTCGACCTTTGCGAAGCACTTAGAATGGGCATGACGACCGACGAAATTTTCCGCGCAACGGGCTATGATGCGTGGTTTATTGAGCAGTGCAGACAGATTGTGAATGAAGCGGAAGCGCTTTTAGCAGAAAACCGTTCTTTCTCTTCACTCCCTCTCCCTCAGGGAGAGGGCAGGGGTGAGGGAAAAGGAATCCACAACACAAAACCTCGCGCCCCAATTCCGCCCCATCTCCTAGGACAAGCACGGGAATTACGCAAAAATTCCACCGACGCAGAAAAACTTTTCTGGAATCTCATTCGCAATAATCAGATAAACAACTTAAAGTTTCGTCGTCAGCATCCGGTTGGAAGCTACATTCTGGATTTTTATTGCCATGAAATAGGCTTGGCTATTGAGTTAGACGGAAGCGGACATGCAAAAGAATCGCAGAAAGCGCACGATGACAAGCGTACAGAGTTTCTGAACAGTCAAGGAATTACGCTTGTAAGACTTTGGAATAATGAAGTTTTGGAAAATACACAAGGTGTATTGGAACGAATTTGGGACATTGCTGAGGAGATGAGAGGTGGCTTGAAACCAAGTGCCGCCGACCCTCACCCTGCCCTCTCCCTGAGGGAGAGGGTTTTGGGAGATACGGCTACGTTCCTCCAAACTCTAGATTCTACGCGCCTTTACCGTCTCAAACAATTCGGCTTCTCCGACCGCCAATTAGCAATCTTAACAGGTTCGACCGAAAAAGAAGTACGCGCTCATCGCCTCAAACTCGGCATCAAACCTGTCTTTAAGACGATTGACACGTGCGCCGCAGAGTTTGAATCCGAAACACCCTATCACTACTCCACTTACGAGCAAGAGAACGAGTCCGTGCGCTCTGCACGCAAAAAAGTCGTGATTCTGGGTGGTGGACCGAACCGCATCGGGCAGGGAATTGAGTTCGATTATTGCTGCGTGCAAGCCGTGTTTGCCTTGAAACAAGCAGGCTACGAAGCAATTATGATAAACTGCAATCCCGAAACTGTTTCGACAGACTACGACATCACCGACAAGCTCTATTTCGAGCCGCTCACGCTGGAAGATGTGCTAAATGTGCTTGAACACGAGCAGCCAGATGGCGTGATTGTTACCTTCGGCGGACAAACGCCGCTCAAACTCGCTCATGCTATTGATGAAGCAGGTTTCAAAATTTTAGGAACATCGCCCGAAGGAATTGACCTTGCTGAAGACCGCAAACGCTTCGGCAAACTCATTGACGAACTGGGTATTCCTTGCCCTAAATACGGCACGGCGACGACGGTTGATGAAGCATTGGAAATTGCGAAACGCATCGGTTATCCCGCCCTTGTGCGCCCAAGCTACGTTCTGGGCGGACGCTCCATGCAGATTTGCTACCATGATGATTCCTTACGGCAGTACATGAGCCGTGCCATCAATGTCTCGCCGGAACGCCCGATTTTGGTGGATCAGTTTTTGGAAAATGCTTACGAGTTCGATGTGGATGCAGTTTCCGACGGGGAAAGCGTGATAATCGGTGCGGTGATGCAGCACATCGAAGAAGCAGGCGTGCATTCGGGCGACTCGTCGTGCGTTTTGCCGCCGTACAACATCACCAATGAACAGTTTGATCGCATCGTGGAATACACCCGCAAACTGGCGAAAGCACTGAATGTGGTGGGCTTGATGAACATTCAATTTGCCTTGCAGGAAGATGAACTCTATGTGCTGGAAGTTAATCCTCGCGCTTCACGGACGGTTCCTTTTGTCTCGAAAGCGCGTGGTGTGGCACTTGCGCAAATTGCAACACACGTGATGACGGGCAAAAAATTTGGTGATGCGGGCGTACCGCCGATTGAAGAGTTTTCTCTTTCGGCAAGCCGCGTGGCGATTAAAGAATCGGTCTTTCCGTTTACGAAGTTCCCGAAGGCTGATATTTACTTGGGTCCAGAGATGCGCTCGACAGGCGAAGTCATGGGTATTGACCGCGATTTTGCAACGGCAATGATAAAAGCAAATATCTCTGCGGGTATTAACATTCCCGATAAAGGACGCATATTTGCTTCGCTCTGCGACCGCGATAAAACCTCGCGCACCGCTCATATCATCAAAGGGTATTATGAACTCGGTTTCGAGATTTTAGCGACATCCGGCACGGCTGAGTGGCTGAAACAGCACGGTGTTCCGGCTTCCACGCTGCTGAAATACTACGAAGGCAGCCCAAACGTCATTGATTATATCGAACAAGGTTCCATCAACCTCGTCATCAACACGCCGAAAGGCGAGAACTCTCGCGTGGACGAGCAAGTAATGGGGCGGGCTGCGATGAAATTCAAAGTGCCGTTTATTACGACACTCGCCGCAGCACAGGCTTCACTGAAGGGCTTGCAGAATGTGCGGGCTTCGGATGCAGTGCGTGTGCGGTCGTTGCAGGAGTATTATGCGGAGTAAAGTTTTATGGGCATAAACATTTCTCAATACAACACTGTTCTTCAGCGCACCGAGACAGGCTATATCTACTTTCATCACGTTTGAACAACTAAAAAAACATGACCAAATCTTTACCACTACTCATTATTCTGATGATTTGCAGCACGTTCCAAGCACCTGCTCAAACGATAGATTCCTTGCGCAAAAAAATACAGAATATCGTCGCGGCGAAGAAGGCTACCGTCGGCGTTGCCATTATTGACGGTAACGGCAAAGATACAGTGTCCTTGAACGGTGAACGGCATTTCCCGATGCAAAGTGTATTTAAGTTTCACATTGCCTTAGCGCTATTGTCTGAGATTGATAAAGGGAAGTTTTCGTTAGAGCAAAAAATAGCCCTGAAGGGAAAAGACCTTTTGCCCGGTCTCTATAGTCCGATTCGGGAAAAATATCCTCAAGGCGTAGAACTGACAGTTGCAGAAATTATCGAATACACAGTTTCCCAAAGCGATAATGCCGGTTGCGACGCGCTCTTGCGGCTTTTGGGGGGACCGCAAAATGTTGAAAATTATTTTGTCAAAAATGGCTTCAACAACATTTCCATTAAAATCAATGAAGAGGTGATGCAAAATAATTGGGATTTACAGTTTCAAAATTGGACCACACCCAAAGAAGCAAATCAAGTTCTGTCAAGTTTTTATGCGAATAAAAACAATACTTTATCGGCAAAAAGCCACAGTTTTATTTGGAATGTGATGAAGCAAACGGCAACCGGAAAAGACAGAATCAAAGGGCAATTACCGAGCGGAACGGTTGTTGCACACAAGACGGGTTGGTCGGGAACAAACAAACAAGGAATCACTGCCGCTGTCAATGATATTGGCATGGTGTTGCTACCGAATGGACAGCATTTTTTCATCAGTGTCTTTGTTACCGATTCAAAAGAAAATTTTGAGACCAATGAAAAAATCATTGCCGATGTAGCAAAAGCGGCGTGGGATTATTTTGTCAGTCGGAAGAACTAACGCTTTATCTCTTGAATCTCAAAACCGCATAAATACTATGATAAAATACTCTTTCCTTTTTTCGGCCATAATGTCTCTGTTCTTACCTACCCTTAAGTCTCAGCCAATGATGCAGAATTCGCTCTTGTGGCGAATTTCAGGTAAAGGGCTTGAAAAGCCTTCATACCTATATGGAACGATACATTTGATTTGTCCACAAGATTATGTTTTGCGCGGGCAAACGATAGAAGCGATGAACCGATGCCGACGCATAGCGTTTGAAATGGATTTGATGAACAAGCAAGAAATGATGGCAGCTGCGCAACAGTTCATCAACCCAAACCCTGATAACTACCGACGATGGTTGGGTGAAAAGAATTATGCAGAAATGCGGAAGTTTATGGCGACTACTGCTAAGATTCCTGATACAATATGGACAAAAGTCCGCCCTATTATTCTCAATAGACGGCTTATCCAAAAGTCAATGAATTGTATTGAAACGGGAGCAGAACAAGTTGTTTTCGTTGTTTCATCGCGTGATAATGATTCGCGTGGTTATGAGCATGAATTTACAGGGCTGGAAACCACAGAAGACCGCAAAAGAATAGGTATGTTCCTTACTGAACAAGATTCCCTCTCTGCGCATAGTGTTCTTTTGATGATTCAACATTGGAATCAGATGCGAGTTTCTATGCAGCAATTTGTTAAACTCTACAAATCCGAAGATATAGCCGGAATGCAGAATCTTTCGGAGTTTATGTCTCCATCAGTTGCACAAAACGATTCCAAACAATACAAAAAACAGTGGTCTGTCGTCGTCAATGACCGTAATCGCCTTTGGCTTCCGCGGATGGAGAAAATGATGGTTGAAAAGCCTACATTCTTTGCTGTTGGGGCGGGACATTTGGCGGGAAATGCCGGGTTAATCACACTTCTTCGCAAACAAGGTTACAACCTTGAACCAATAACAAAACGTGAGCAAGTTCTCAATTACAAATAATACGTCACATTTTCCCATGAAAAGAACATTTCTTCCCGCATTCTTCCTCGTATTCACGTTCGTTTCCGCTTCATGCGTAGCACAAACACGCGACTCGCTCGACCTCAAAATCGCACAAATGCTGCTTATAGGCTTTCGCGGTATGTCGCTGCCGGAAACAGACCCGTTTTTGAAGGATGTGAAAGCAGGGCGACTGGGAAGCGTGATTTTCTTTGATTACGATGTTCCGACCAAAGAATTCAAACGCAATATTGAATCACCTCAGCAAGTACGCGCTTTGGCAGCGCAGTTGCGTAAGGCTGCAAGCGAGACTGGAAGCGGATTGCCGCTTTTTATCAGCATTGACCAAGAAGGTGGGCGTGTGAACCGCTTAAAACCGAAGTATGGCTTTCCACCATCAGTTTCGCAGCAATATTTAGGCAAAATCAACAACCTTGATTCTACACGCTTTTATGCAGCAAAGACCGCACAAATACTTGCTGATTTGGGTTTTAATCTCAATTTTGCCCCGTCGGTGGATGTGAATATTAATCCTGAAAATCCGGTTATTGGTAAAGTCGAACGCAGTTTTTCCGCAGAGCCAAGTGTTGTTACTTCTCATGCAGTAGTGGTTGTGGAAGAACATCGCAAAAAAGGCATTATTACAACGCTGAAGCATTTTCCTGGGCACGGCTCATCAAAGGCGGATTCGCACAAGGGGTTGGTTGATGTGAGCAAAACATGGCAGGCTAACGAAATAAATCCTTACGCCGACCTCATTAAGCAGGGCAAAGTGGACATGATTATGACGGCGCACATCTTCAATAACCGCTTAGATGCTGATGTGCCGGCGACGCTCTCAAAGCGCGTCATTACGGGCATTTTGCGGGATAGCTTGAAATATCAAGGTGTGGTGATTTCGGACGATATGCAAATGGGCGCAATCGCTGACCACTACGGGCTTGACTCGGCTATTGAAAAGTGCATCAATGCAGGTGTGGATATTTTGTGTTTTGGTAATAATTTGCAGTACGACCCTGAGATTATCTCCAAAGCAAGCGGAATTATCAAGCGACTCGTGAAAGAAGGAAAAATCTCAGAAACAAGAATTGATGAGTCGTACAGGCGAGTTGCAGCACTCAAACGAAAAATACAGTAAATATCATATAAATCTAATCAATGAATTATGCACGATTTTCAAATAGGAAAACACACCATTGGTGCGGCTCATAAGCCGTTTGTTATCGCAGAAATGAGCGGTAATCACAATCAATCGCTCGACCGCGCACTAGAAATTGTTGAGGCTGCCGCGAAATCCGGCGCACACGCTATCAAGCTCCAAACCTATACTGCTGACACAATTACGCTCGATGTACAAGATGGAGACTTTTTTATCAGCGATCCGAACAGTCTTTGGAAAGGTACGTCGCTCCACAAACTCTATCAGCAAGCCTACACGCCGTGGGAATGGCATAAACCTATTTTTGACCACGCGCGAACGCTGGGGTTAGAGGTTTTTAGTTCGCCCTTTGATGAAACGGCAGTGGATTTTCTGGAAGAACTCGGCGTACCGTGCTACAAAATTGCTTCGTTTGAAAATATCCATTTGCCGCTTATTCGTAAAGCTGCTGCAACAGGAAAACCACTCATTATTTCAACCGGAATGGCAACAGTAGCAGAGTTGGACGAAGCTGTGCAAGCCGCTCGAAGTGCCGGGTGCAAAGATTTAGTACTGCTCAAATGTACCAGTACTTATCCTGCAACACCGAAAAATACGAATATCCTCACGATTCCCCATTTACGTGAACTCTTTGGTTGTCATGTTGGGCTTTCCGACCATACGATGGGTATCGGTGTTTCGGTGGCTTCTGTCGCGCTCGGCGCACGAGTAATTGAAAAGCACTTTACTCTACGAAGGGCTGATGGTGGCGTAGATTCTACGTTTTCGATGGAGCCGGAAGAGATGGCTGCACTCGTGATTGAATCAGAACGTGCACATCAGGCTTTGGGTGGTATTAGTTATGGACCAACAGAAGCAGAGAAAAAGTCTATACAATTTCGTCGTTCATTATTTGTTGCGCAAGATATGAGAGCCGGCGAAGTATTTACCACAGATAATCTCCGCATTGTGCGTCCGGGTAGTGGTTTACAACCCAGATTTTATGAAACATTACTTGGTAAGACAGTGAAGCATGACGTGAAAAAAGGCACTCCTGTTTCGTGGGATATTTTGGGATAATTTATGACACCCATTGAAAAACTCGTACTTGGCACAGTACAACTTGGTATGCAATATGGTATTAACAATAGTACCGGACAGCCTAGTAATGACGAGGCTTTGAAGATACTGCAATATGCTCATTCACGTGGAATTTATACGTTAGACACGGCAGATGCTTACGGTAATGCGATAGAACGCATTGGAGAATTTCATGCAACTTCATCCGAGAAGTTTCGTATTATCACAAAGTTTCACGCGGAAGCAACAACAAATTTGCTTGAAAAAACCCCACAAACACTTACTAAACTTCACGTCTCATCGCTCTACTGCTACCAATTTCATCGTTTTTCTGATGTAGCTTCATTTCCGCATTTGCACGCGCAACTTCTTAAACTCAAAGAACAAGGTTTTATCAATCGTGTAGGAGTTTCTGTTTATACGAATGACGAAATTCTTGCCGCGTCACGTTCATCGTTAATTGATGTTATTCAATTACCGTTTAATCTCCTCGACAATATGCGTTTACGAGGTGATGCAATTCGTTTTGCCAAAGAAGAGGGGAAGGAAGTGCATACACGTTCGGTTTTTCTTCAAGGTCTTTTTTTTAAGCCTGTTGAAGAAATTCCACAGAAACTTGCTCCGCTTATTCCCCATATTCAACGTTTGCGTAGGCTGCAAGAAAAGAGTACATTTGCGGAGAACATACTAAACAGTACAACGTTACAATCAATAGCGCTCAATTATGCGCTCCATAATCCATATATTGATGCAGTGTTGTTTGGCGTAGAAACTCTTTCTCAATTATCAGAAATACTGGTTTCCGTTGAAACTTATTTTGATGAGGCAGTTCTCCAAGAAATAGAGTCAATTATGGTTGAAGAACCGTCATTGCTTAATCCTGTGAATTGGAACTCGTAATTTCCCATCAATACTCTTCAGACGGTTATGAACAAATGATGGCAAAACATAAGGATCGGTCTATATTTTAAACGGCTACCCCAACAAAGATTACTATATCCACTTCAACAATTGTCATTATGCCCAATATTGTCGCTATTGTTCAAGCTCGTATGAGTTCTACGCGCTTACCTGGGAAAGTTTTGAAGCCTCTTGGCAGCAAGATAGTTTTGGCGCGAGTTATTCATCAATTATCCGGCTCACAACGCATTAATCAAATTGTTCTCGCGACAAGTATTGATGGTTCGGATGATGCACTAATTGGCTGGGCAAGGCGGGCTCAACTACCCTATATGCGGGGCAGTTTGCATGATGTTTTGGACAGATATTATCGAACTGCAACGCACTATAAGGCTGATATTGTTGTTCGTATTACTGCAGATTGTCCTTTGATTGATCCAACAGTGGTTGATAGTGTTGTTGAACGTTTTTTGGAAGGTGATTGTGATTATGCTGCTAATATAAATCCACCGACATTTCCCGATGGTTTGGATAGTGAGGTAATGTCTTTTGAAGCATTGGAACGTGCTTGGGTTGATGCCAAGCTTCCTGCCGACCGTGAGCATGTAACGCTTTACATCCGTAACAATCCTGAACGTTTTAAAATTGCCAACGTTGCTTATCATGATGATATTAGCAAGTTGCGATTGACTCTCGACACACCAGAAGACTATGAGTTTTTGAATCGCCTCATTCAGAAATTAGAAATGCAACGTGTTTCGGAATCAAACCCACGTTTTTTACTTGGCGAAATTCTGGATACACTCAATAAAGACAGATTTTTATTCAATGATGGCTCCAATGAGACTTTTTCACCAAAAGAAACGTATTATTCTTCTTTGCAACGTGATTACATGCCACGATTGTAGATAACTATCAACAGTCAAGAAAGGATTATGACAATTTTATTTGGTAAAAGCTAGACTATAAGCGTTTTAGACGTACACAAGCACAAATACAATAACATTTATTTTGGTCATGCAACGAATCTCAAATTTCACTAAATCTAACGAGCATCGCTCCAAAATCCACGATCTCATACCCGGAGGAGCGCATACATATTCACGCGGAGATGATCAATTCCCTGAACTTTCTCCTACAGCAATTTCTCATGGCAAAGGCGCATATATTTGGGACATTGATGGAAACAAATATCTTGATTGTCCTATGGGGCTTACTTCGGTCAGTTTAGGACACGCCTACGAACCTGTTTTGGAGCGGGTTCGAGAAGAACTGCTGCGAGGGGTTAATTTTCAGCGCCCATCCTATATTGAGCGTGAAATGGCAGAAAAATTTCTCGCTTTATTGCCGCAACATGACATGATAAAATTTGCCAAAAATGGTTCTAGCGTGACAACAGCAGCCGTCAAATTGGCTCGTGGTTATACAGGGCGAAAACTCATCGCTTTTCCGGGCGACCATCCGTTTTATTCATTTGATGATTGGTTTATTGGGAAAACAGCTTGTAATCTCGGTGTTCCCGACGAAATATCGGCATTGTCCGTAACGTACAAAGGTTGTGATATTGACTCTCTCCGTGAACTATTTGCCAAATATCCGGGGCAAATTGCGGCGGTCATCACCGAGCCGGAGCGAAATGCTTGTGGCAATGGTTGTGGGTGTGCGTACGGACAAGAAGCCCCGAAGCGCTTTTTACAAGAAGCGATTGCACTTGCTCACAAAGAAGGTGCGCTGTTTATCATTGATGAGATGATTACGGGGTTCAAAACGCATTTTCCGGGAACATTGGTAAAATATGGCGTAGAGCCGGATTTAACAACGTGGGGTAAAGGCATAGCTAATGGATTTTCCTTCTGTGCGCTGACCGGTAAAAAAGAAGTGATGGAACTCGGCGGCATCCGGAAAACCGGTGCGGAAAAACTCTTTCTCATTTCCAGCACGCATGGTGGCGAGACACACGCGATTGCAGCAGGACTTGCAACGATTGATGAATTTGTAAAGCATAATGTGGTTGCGCATAATCACGCTATCGGCGACCGATTTATCGCAAAAAACCGTGAAATTATTACCCAACATGGCTTAAGTGCTTATGTTGAAGTTATACCGTCAAATTGGATGCCGTTGATGGTGTTCAAAGATAAGAACGGTGAAGTTTCTAATGGCTTACGGACGCTTGTGATGCAAGAAATGATTGCTCGTGGTGTGTTGTTTCAAGGGGCATTTGTACCGTGTTTTAGCCACACCAACGATGACGTAGATTTCTTTGCCGAAGCAATGAATGAATCACTTGAAATCTTCAAACGCGGATTAGAAGATGGTTTTGAAAAGCATCTCGTCGGTGCGGCGGCAAAACCTGTCTTTCGGAAAATACTGTAATTTACTTTGACATTAAGTAGAGGTATTTACAACTTTTAACCTCATTTTCACTACGAAAATCATGATTGATACAACGCTCAAACGCTGTTCACGCTGTACCACACCGGAGACTCATGAGACTATCACCTTTGATGCAGAGGGTGTGTGTAATATCTGTCGCGGGCAAGAAATTAAACAGGAAAAAATTGACTGGGCAACACGCAAAGTTGAATTAGATGCGCTTGTCGAACAATATCGCGGCAAGTATGATTATGACTGCATTGTCCCATGCAGTTTTGGTAAAGACAGTACGTGGACATTGTATTATTTGGTGAAAGAATATGGATTAAAGCCGCTCGTCGTGCGGTTTGATCATGGATTTTATCGCCCGAATATCAACGAAAATGCAAAAAAAGTACAGCGAAAATTAGGCGTTGATGTACATCAATTTACGCCGAATTGGAAAGTTGTACAAAAGTTGATGCTGCAATCATTTCTCGAAAAAGGCGATTTTTGCTGGCATTGCCACACGGGAATTTTTTCCTACCCAATGTGGGTTGCTATTCGCTACAATATTCCCTTGATTTTTTGGGGCGAACCTTCGGCAGAGTATACCAATTATTATAGCTACGATCAACCCGAAGAGGTTGATGAAAAACGCTTTAACCGTTTTGTCAATCTTGGTATTAACGCTGACGATATGTACGTCCGGCTGGAAGGGCAAGTGGATAAGCGAGATTTAATGCCGTTTTCGTACCCGCCACTCAAAGAATTACGGCGATTGCAGTACCGTTCGGTATGTTTGGGATCATACATTCCTTGGGATGTTCAAAAGCAATCGAAAATTATTATGGACGAACTCGGTTGGCAGGGCGATGAAGTGGAAAATGTACCGCCGGAATACAACTACGAAAAAATCGAATGTTATATGCAAGGTGTGCGCGATTACATCAAGTATATTAAGCGCGGTTACACTCGCCCGACGCATCTTACTTCGATTGATATTCGTAATGGACGCATGGATAGATACCACGCCCTCGAAGTCATTAACGAATACGAAGGCAAGCGTCCGCCGTCGCTGGATTTGTTCTTAGAATTTGTTGGTCTGACAGAAGCAGAATTTATGGAAGTTGCTCTTGGTCATCAAGTTTCACCCTATCACCATGACGCGGCAAGTGTTACTCCCGGTAAAAAACTGGCAGATTTTGACCAGTGGTCTCGTGACGGTGGCTTACCCCGTGCAGAGGCGGAAAAGCAGATTGCGCGTTGGAAAGCACGCACTCAACAGGTATAATTAACCGAAAAGGTAATAAAAAAGCGTTGTCTTGTTTCTACAATGACAACGCTTTTTTTTTGTTTTGCCGCGCTTAGTTAGTTTTTTTTGCCTCATCAGGAAAGCCGAGAATAGGCGGTTTTGCTTGTGATTTTGCTTTTTTCTGTGCTTCGATTACATTGACAAGTAAACTTGGTGATGACGCTGAAACAGGTACACCACCGGATTCTGCGCCGCAGACACCATTAAACACTCCCATGTCATTGCCAGCAGCGCTGATCTGTTTAAATGTTGTTAGCGGAGTACCAATTAAATCCACACCGCGTACAATCTCATCTGGGCGACTATCAGTGAAAATTTTATAGACTAACAGCGGTAGAACATTAAAAGCGTTGGGCATGGTGCGATTTGTGAACGTAAAACCGCCTTGAATTTCTACAAAATACAAACCGTATTCTTTCCCCTGTCTTTTACATTCCGCGCGTAGCAAAGAACGGAGTGTATCGAACGGAACAGTTTTGGCTGCTTTGACCATCAAATTTGATTGCCGCGCTACGACCGAAAAACCTGCTTGTCTGCGTCCATGACCATTGGAATTTGGCATTTGGTCAATAGGTGAGCGCGACATGAGGAACTCACGGAATACCCCGTTTTTTACCGTTGTTACCTTTTGACCTTGAACGCCTTCGTCATCAAATTTGAAATATCCCGCCAAGTTTTGTCCTGCTAATGAACGTTCTGCGGGGTCAAAGACGACATCAATAAATTCCGGCAGGATACGTTCCCCAACAAGATTTTTGAACGTTTGACTGGAGTTGACATCTTTTTGACGATGCCCTTCGATTCTGTGTCCAAAAATTTCATGAAAGAACACACCAGAGGCTTCACCGGATAAAATTGCCGGACCGGAATATGTCTCCATCAAAGGTGCTGTGCGGAGTTTTGCAAGAAGCACGGTCATTTCAGAAATCTCTTTCTGCATGATGCCCTCGCTAGGCAAGCTATCAGCTGTAAAGGCAAAATAACTGCGGAAAAGCGGTAATGACATTCCGTCATCTGCTTTGGTGCGCCCTTGTGCGAAAACTCGCACGTAAGGGTCGCTGGTTTGAATGACCGTTCCCTCACTATTGACAAAGTAACGATGAATCACTTCTGCTCGCAAATACACATCGCCAGTGTAGATCTTGGGATCATTGTTAAAAATTTCGGATAAGCGACGTAACCGTTCACGCCAAACCTCGGTATTGATGACAAGTTTTTGGAGTGGTTCGCTGTATGATGCGGGCTTTTCTTTAGAGAAATCGCCCGACGAATCTTCTTCTTTGACCTTCACAGCGCGATTACTGACAACTTTCAAATACCGCTCTGCTGCTGCTTTATATTGCCTATCGGTTGCCGCCCAAATGGCAGTTCGTATTGATGCTGCATCGTCATCAAGCGGAATAGACGTTCCGCGTGAAAAGCCGCCCATTTCAAAGTTCGTTCCGCGAATCTGACGTTTATTGTCAAGGTCATAATTCCCAACACGTACTTCCACATCGAGTGTTCGAGTACGATTAGAATCTTCCAAAACAATTTTGCCAAAGGAAGCTGTCAGAGTTACATACTGCGTTTCGGTAATAGCATACGAAACAAAATACGGAGGATTGGGCTCGGTTTTAAGGTCGGTCATTGTTCTCTGCATTTCTGCTTTCATTGCTTCAATGACTGGCGAATGCTTGGTTTGAGCAAGTATCGTGGTGGAAAATATACCCTGATGTACGACAAAGAGTATAAGTGCAATAGTATGAAAAGAAGTGCGTAGTGGGCTTGTAAGCATGAAAAAAAGAAAAAATGTATCAGGCAATGAAGAGTAATACAGGCGTTAGTGGGCGTTGGTGAATTCCGCTAAATAACGATTACTGAGAATCTTAAGAGAACTGTCTAGCACATAAAGTGCAGGAATACCCGTTGGGATATTGACTTCCAAAATCTGCTCTGGTGTAAGATTCTCAAGATACATAACGATAGAGCGAAGCGAATTACCGTGTGCTGCAATCATTACATTTTTGCCTTCACGGAGTTTTGGTTCAATCACTTCTTTGTAATAAGGAACACAACGTGCTTGTGTATCTTTGAGCGATTCACCGTTGGGTGGTGGTACATCATAGCTGCGCCGCCAAATTTTTAACTGAGCATCGCCGTATTGCTTGGCAATATCGTCCTTGTTCAATCCTTGTAAATCGCCGTAATGTCGTTCATTGAGCTTTTCGCTGCGTTCTGTCGGTATGCCGCTTTTGCCTGCTGCTTCGAGCGCGAGATCTGCTGTGCGTATTGCTCGTTTCAAAACAGAAGTAAAGAGATAATCTATCGGTAAATCCTTTAAAAGTGGTCCGGCAGCACGTGCCTCTTCTTCGCCTTTCGGTGATAATTCTACATCTACCCAGCCGGTAAAACGGTTTTCAAGATTCCATTGGGATTGTCCGTGACGCAACAAAATGAGGTTTGGCATAGAACAACGATGATAAAAATGGATGAAAAGAATATGGAATGCAGTGAGCGCATACAAATCTATACAGAACTGCAAAATACTCTTTTTATCGAATTTTTGTATGGAATTTTGATGATATGCTGTATGAAAAACACGACCGTAAAGCTCCGATACTATTCGCTATGTCATCACAGTCCGAAAGATTTGTGTAGATTTGTTGATGATGTTTACACCTCAAATCCAACTGTACAACTTCATGCTCACATTCCCGACGTCAATCATGTGTTTACAGAACAACGATTTACGAAACAATAATTTACGAAATAGAAACTCTTTCAGTAACAAGATGCACTGCAAGATAATGTTCCTCGTTTGTCTGTTGTGGGTGTGGATTTTCTTCGTCGAAGCCGTCGCAGCGCAGGATACTGCTTCGTGTGCGAAAACAACCGATGCACTGAATCAAGCAACAGCAATCCTTTTGCGTCTTACGGCAACGCAAAAACGCGATACACTGAAGATAGATTCTCTCACGGCAATTACCCGAACCGCTCATGATGAGGCGCTTGCCTGTAAATCTCACTTAACAGCTATGATGCTACTTGCAACGAGTGAGTCTGCGCGAAAACTCGTACAGGTGGATAATATTTTGATGTTTCGTATGGCAGTCCGCGATACGCGACTTTTTCTTGATGAAGCAAAACGGTATTGGGCAGAACGACGATAAAACCTGATATTCCAAAGTGCTGTGCTGCGTTAAAAAGTGTTAAACATTTCGGTCAGTGGTGGAAGTCTGGAATAGCTGTTGTAGATTTGTGCAAATACTGGTGAGTATTGTATTGCCAATAGTGTTGTATTTGTTCGTTACATACCACCTTATTGTGTATTGATTTGCAAATTATTTTCTTATCTGCTATGAATAAGCGTACAATTTGGACCATTATTGCACTAATGCTGATTGGTCTTTTGGGTATTGTTGCTGTGCAGGTGTACTGGCTGGCGAAAGCTTCAGCACTTGAGCAAAGTCTTTTTAAGCAGCGTGTTCATCGTGCTTTGAACAATGTTGCACGGCAACTCGAAATCCGTGAAACGAAGGCGCTTATTTTACAAAGTTTGAACGATGTACGGAAAACGGCTGAGGCGGTGAAAAATCGGCGCACGGGTACATTGGCAGAATCCCGCCTTTCTGAAGAAAAACCTCACAACACTTTGGTTCCCGATAATACCCCAGCGTCAGCCAAAATTGCCAAAGCAAAACCACTTGCACTTGATTCTTCTTCTGTGGCAACACACTCAAAAACAGCAACAGCACCTAAACCTCAGCAAGAAACGACTTCAGAAAAAAATACCGACAAAAATACGGATAGAAATTCTGAGAGAAATACCGTTTTTAGTATGAGTACAGGTGGAAATGGTTTTGAAATGCGCTTTGGTGATGCAAACGTTATGTTTCAAGCTCCGAAAGACCGTACCAATCCTGCTCGACCCCGTATTCATAATCACGGTTCTGACCGCCACACTAACGAGCGAGTGTCACAGGAACGCCATGCACAAGACAAAGCTGCTCAAGATCGCGCACTTCAAGAACGCTCTGCTTCTGCAGCAATTATCCCGATTCCTTCACCACAAACACTGATTATTACTGTTCCGGGACCAGACGGGCAGCCGCTCAGATTTGCAATACCAAATAATAAACTGTATTCTCTGAAGCGTGATTCGGTTGTGCAGCGTTTTCGTCGGAGTTTTTCCAATTATGGTGCGGCGGCGCAATCTGTTAGTGTTTATCCATCTGTGCCGAGCTCAAGAACATTAGAAGATAGAATCAACGCTGCAGAACAGCGCCGTAAAGAACGTGCAATCGAAAATGCGACAAGTGGCGCTGCTGTTGAGGCTGCTCCGAATGCTGATGTTGTTATTCAGATGAATGGCGACGGGACGAAAGATGCACAGAAAGTTGTACGTGTGCCACGCGAGTTTTTGAATGGTCAGGTGCAGCGTGAATTTGCTCACTCTCAGCAGATGATTGAGCGTTTGCGGCGTTTGCAAGGTGATACTCGTGAATTTGATTCGCTGTTTAATCTTGCATTTAAGCAATGGAACTCTATGGGGAATTTCGGTTTTGAAATGAGCATTATGCCGCCCCCGCCCACAGGCGCTGTCATGCCGCCCGAACCACCGCCCACGGCACTTGATGGAGGAAATACCGATGCGTCCAATAAAAAACTTACGGCTCGAAATCACGCAAAAAATTCCGTACAAAGCACTTCTTCAAAACCGCAAACACCAGAAATGCGCGCAGCCGCTTCGCAACAGTATGAGGCTCAAAGCAAGACAGAATCTCGCTCGCGGCGCTCTGATACTATCAGTACAATTGTAGATAAGATTGATTTAATTGAGAACATTCTGGAAAATATGGTCGCAAATAACCGTGGCGCATTAGACCGCGTGCCGTTGGCTGATTTAGAACAACTGTTAGCGACGGAATTGCGTGAAAATGGTGTCAATACTCGGTACGAGTATGGTGTGCTACGTGGTAACGGTAGTGAGGAAAGACAAACGGGCAAACGCCGTGACTCTATGTTAATTGTTCGTACTTCTACTGCACATCCGTCAGAAGCGCAAACACCTCACATTTCTGCTGCACTCAAAACATCAGAATTTCAAGTACAATTGTTTCCGAATGATATTTTGGGGAGCGACGAAAAAGACTACCTTGCTGTGCGTTTTCCCGACTATACAACCGGTTTGACGTTGGCGGGAATTGCTCCGGTGCTGGGTTCGTCGGTTCTTTTTCTGCTTTTAATTATGGGCTGTTTCGGCTTTACGTTTGTTGCTTTGATGCGCCAGAAAAAATTGTCCGACATGAAGACCGATTTTATCAACAACATGACGCACGAACTCAAAACACCGATTGCGACTATCTCTATTGCCAGTGAAGCGTTGAAAGATGACCATATTCGTAGCGAAGGCGCACGGGTAGAGCGTTTTGTCAATATCATCCATGACGAAAATAAGCGCCTTGCCGGACACGTCGAAAAAGTCCTTCAAGCTGCTCAGATGGACAGAGGCGAACTCAATCTCAAATACGTTTCGCTAGACGCGCACACGCTTTTACGTGCTGTTGCGGATTCATTGGCGTTGCAAATTGAGCAAAAACACGGACAAATTGAATTACGCTTGGAAGCTCATACGCCGGTTCTTCAGGCTGATGAAGCGCATTTCCGCAATATGCTGATGAACTTGCTCGACAACGCCAATAAGTACACCCCCGACGTGCCGCATATTATCATCTCTACGCGCAACACCGCACAGGGTTTGGCAATTACGATAGAGGATAACGGCATTGGTATGTCGCGTGATGCGCAAAAGCAGATATTTGAGAAATTTTACCGTGTGCCGACGGGCAATCGCCACGATGTCAAAGGTTTTGGATTGGGGTTAAACTACGTCAAGACGATAATTGAAGCGCACGGTGGTAAAATTTCCGTTAAAAGCGAACTTGGCAAAGGAAGTACCTTTGAAGTTGTGATGCCGTCTCAGCAGCAGGGCTTGTTGGGATAAATCTTTTTCATGTATTTACTGAGTGCGTATAGTATGATTACTATGATTAGTCGGTATTGTTTGATTATCGTTGTTGTAATGCTTGTGTCAGCGTCCTTGTATGGGCAAATTCATATCATTGGCTCTTTAGCTGACAATCGTAATAAATCGGTAAATGCAAATGTGCTAGTGTGTCTTTCGGATTCTCATGGATTTGCATTTCCTGAATATGGTGCAATTGATACACTCAATGCACCAGAAGGGCAATTTCGCTATGTTTTAGGTCGTCCCGGAATATATTTTTTATGTATTCGATCAGGGCAACTACCTTCAATCAATATTCCGTTACCAGTTGAAGTGCTGTCTAAAGATACTATGCGGCTAACAATTATCATTGATTCAATTCCCACCGTTCAAGCTTTGCCGCCCTACCAGTATGTAGGTGAATTACATAGTATTCATCGGCGTTTTCATCAAATGTTTATCGAAGGTCTGAAAAATGATGATATTGCCCACCAAGAGCAAAAGGACCCAGCGAAGCTCAATGATTCTGCTCTTCGGAAATACTTATACAATATCGTTATCAATCGCAGCAATCATATACTGATAAGACGTTTAGCGGGTAATTATTTGACTATTGCGATACCAACAGGGCGGCATTCATGGAAACAACTGCATACATACAAAAATGCTGTTATAGCACTTTTACCAGAGACTTCGTACTTCTGGTCAATGGATGGCGCAAACGGGGGTTATGCCTTGAAGCAATTAGATACGACAGAAAAACATCCTGATTTTGCATTGCTTCGCAGAATAGCCCACAAGAATCCCGTCCTAAGTGTACGAGCATATACGAACATGGATTTGCTGTTTTTTGCCCAACAGCATGGTAAAAAACGATTATTAGCTGAAGCGTGTTCCGATTACCGAAAAAACTATCTTCACAATCCAAACCTCAATAATGAAACGCGAGGATTTTTGAATGATATTTTTGCTCGCCAATGTTCGGATAAAAAAAGTATTGTTGTAGGTAAAAATGTACCAGAATTTAGTTTTAATGTTCATCATTCGGATGTACCTGTGAGCAGTCGCTCCCTGCATGGAAAAGTTTATTTATTGGATTTCTGGACAACCGGATGTGGTAGTTGCATTAGAGAAATTCCAATTATTGAGGAGTTGTACCATCGCTACAAAGCACAAGGCTTTACCGTAATTAGTCTAAATAATGAGCCTGCGGAAATTATCAACGCTTTTCGGAAGAATCGTTACAAGATGCCTTGGATTCACGCAAAATTAACACCGCAAGAATGGACGCAGCTACAAAAAGCATTTGAAACATACAGTACATTTCCCAATCCTATTCTTGTCGGTGAAAACGGTGCTATTCTAGCTGCACGTGAAGGTGCTATGGGCAATGACCTGAAGAAAAAATTGGCAGAGGTGTTTGGTGGCAAATAGGCGATAGGAATTTTTTCAACAACAAATCAATATTGTGCGTAACTAATCCGGACATTATTCGTAGAGTGCAGAAGTATGGTAATCTGTCCTACTTACTATACGTCTGAATAAGTGGATATAATCAGATATTAGAACATCATGGAACAACATTCTATTTTACTCGTTGAGGATGACACCAATCTCGGTGGTGTGTTGCAGGAGTATTTGTCTATCAAAGGCTACGCAGTGGAGCTCTGCCGTGATGGTGAGGCAGGTTGGACGGCATTTCAAAAGGGCAAGTTCGATATGTGTATCGTGGATGTGATGATGCCGAAGCAAGACGGATTTTCGCTTGCGCGGTCTATTCGAGCAAATGACGAGCATATTCCCATTGTCTTTGTAACAGCCAAATCCATGCAAACCGACAAGATAGAAGGCTTTCAAATTGGTGCTGATGATTACATTACCAAGCCTTTTAGTATTGAAGAACTTCTGCTCCGTGTACAAGCAATCATGCGCCGTGCAAAGCAGCCCGTTGAAACGCAACAGCAGGAACTGCCCGACAATTTCCCCATTGGTACATATACTTTTAGTTATCCAAATCAGATTTTACGTCATTCTGAGGCAACAACGCAACTTACCGGTAAAGAAGCCGATTTACTGCGACTTCTTTGCCTTCATGCCAACCAAGTTATGAAGCGTGAAACTGCGTTGAAAGCAATCTGGGGTGATGATTCTTATTTTAACGGGCGGAGTATGGATGTCTTCATCACTAAACTTCGTAAATATCTCAAACTTGACCCTTCGGTCGAAATTATGAATGTGCACGGGTTGGGATATAAACTGGTTGTGCGGTAACCATGGCTATTCTTCTACGCCGCAACAGTGTTTGTTGCTTGAAGAAGTGATAGGAAAATTCCCAAACCGTCAGTATTTCCCAACGCCGCATCCGAAGCACGTTCCGGGTGGGGCATCATACCGAAGATATTTCCTCGTTTATTGATAATTCCGGCGATATTATTGATTGACCCATTGGGGTTCGCTTCCTGTGTGATATTTCCTTCGGCGTCCGCATAACGAAAAATGATTCTGCCGTCGTCCTCAAGTGCTTTAATCGTGTCATCATCAGCAAAATAATTTCCTTCTCCGTGTGCAATCGGGATACGAAGAATTTTTTTGGTAACGCTGTTGGTAAATGCCGTATCTGTGCGCTCGGTGCGCAAATAAACATCGCGGCAAATAAACGAAAGATTGGTGTTCCTGAGAAGTGCTCCTTCGACCAAACCCGCCTCAGCAAGAATCTGGAAACCATTGCAAATTCCCATAACATAGCCGCCTCGCTCTGCAAACCGCACTACTTCTTGCATGACGGGAGAAAACCGTGCAATAGCACCGCAGCGCAGATAGTCACCGTAGGAAAAACCGCCCGGAAGAATAATGCAATCAAGGTCAGAAGGGATGGACGTGTCTTTATGCCAAAGCGGAACAGAAGATGTACCATCAAGTAATGACGCGGCGTAAAGAGCATCGCGGTCGCAGTTGGAGCCGGGAAAAATAACAACACCAGTTTTCATCGGACGGGAAAAGAAAAGTGAAGGGCAAATGAGAAGTTCAACGACAAATATAGCACTGTCAGGGGTTTTGGCAGAGGAGTTTTTTTACCGAAGATTCTCAAAATTATTAGCGCTGAAAAAGCGTAGCATCATCTGGGAGCGCAGCAATAATGGGCAATTCCACAATAAACGTGGCACCAATATCACCTTTTTCCGGTGTGCTGACACAGCGTACCGTTCCGCTCAAAGCCTCTGCAAAGCGCTTTACAATAGATAATCCCAAGCCTGTTGAATGTTCCCCTGCGGTGGGTTTGGCTGATAATCGTGCGAATTTTTTGAACAAATGTACTTGGTCAGCTGCGGTTAATCCGGGACCTTCATCGCGGACGCTGAACCGAGCGTATTTCGTATGGTCTTTGCCGACAACGGTTTCAAGGCTCACCCAGACAGATTTGCCGGAAGGTGAGTATTTGATGGCGTTAGAAACAATGTTGTCTAAGATTTGACGCAGTAAGCGCCCATCGGTAAGGGTGTGAATAGCGTTGTCGGGGAGTTGAAGATGGAGTTGAATATCTTTATCTTCGGACCGGCGCACGTAATCATCATAAACGATTTGTGCCATAACGCTGAGGTCAATATCTGTCTGGGCAATCCGCATATTTCCTGTTTCGAGGGCATTCAGATCCAGCAGTTCATTGATAATAGTATTCATGCGGTCAGCCGTCTCTTCGATGCGCTTCATATAACGCTCTAATTCTGCTGTCGTACACTCACCTGTGCGCTCAATACTACGACGCACGATAGAGGCTGCCAGCATGATAGAAGCCAAAGGATTCCGCAAGTCGTGTGCGACAATACCGAGCATTTCGTTTTTTTCTGCATCTACGCGGCTCAGAGCTACATTTTTTTCCTGTAATTGAGAGTTAGCTTCTTCGATTGTGCGGGCTTGTTCTTGAAGTAAATCATTTTGTCGGCGGATTTCTCCGTAGGTCTTTGCTAATTCGTTATTGACATCTTGCAGCCGCGTATTTTGGTCATTCATCAGATGCGACATTGCTGCGGCGTGTCGGGCTTGCTGCTCCAAAAGGTCGTTTTGACGTTTAATTTCGGTGTAGGCAGCTTCGAGTTCGGAGTACGTTTGTTTCAGTGCAGCATTTTGGTCGGTCAGGGAAGAAAGTTGAGCAGATTTTTCGATAGTCATACGTTCCATACGCTCGCTTTGGCGTTGGATTTGTTTATAAGCATCGGCGAGAACGCTGTTTGTATCGGCAAGCATGGCATTCTTTTCTTGCAGTTCTCCGTTGATATTCGCAAGTTCAGATGTTTTGCTTTCTAACAGCGTATTTTGTTCATTGATAAAATAAATTGCTTGTAAAGAAATTTCTTGTGCGCGTTGTAGGGCAACATTTTTTTCTTGAATTTCCGTATTGACTAGCAGTAGTTCACGGTTCAAATCTGCTAAGAGCGTATGCTGGTGATTTTTCTCGGCGGATTCTAGGGCTATAATGACAAATGTCCCCAACGTGCGTAAAAATACTTGTTCTTCCAGCGTCCAAACGCGATGCGACCCGGTATGTTCGGCACAAATAACGCCAATAAGCGTTGTTCCCATACGCAGCGGAATATCCAGCATAGCACTGATGCCGTTTGGGCGCAAATACGTTTCCATAAAATCCCGCGTGTACATGTTTTGCGAAGCATCGTCAGCAGCAATGACATCAAGACTTTGCAAGCCGTGAAAATACGTCGGATAATCTTCCATCACCAAACGAGCGTTTGTTTCGTGCTGACCGGTGATGGTATCATAGAGGTCGTGTAGTTCCAGTGCGATTGTATCACGTTCACCTAAAAAACTACGCTTGCGCATAAGCCAAATGCTTACTCGTCGGACATCCAATTGGATAGCACCACACTCAGTAATGGCAGCAAAAGCGTCAGATATGCTGCCGCTATGCAGTTCGTTCTGTTTAGAAAGTTCAATCAAAACTTCTTTATGGCGGGTCAGTTCTTCTATCCGTAAAAACTCACGCTGCATAAACTCGCGTAAGTCAATGTTGTTTTGGCGTAAAGAAGCATTAGCGCGTTCCAGATATTGCGCTTGGACACTCATAATTCGTTGTTGTCGGTCAATTTCATCTTTTTGTGTAGAAATCCGTTCTTGCGAGGAAGCAATTTCTGCAAGCATTGTATTGTAGGAATCCGTTACTGAGCCGATTTCATCATGACGATGGTACTCAATTGTTGCATGTAAATCACCTTTTGCTGCCCGTTGCATTGCCAGGCGCAATGTTTGGAGAGGCTGCAGCACTGATTGACGAAAAAGCACATAAAACAAGAAAAATACTACGACCATAGCACTCAATGCACCAATAACGGCTATTTCTGCTGAACGAATACTCCTTAGATTCTGCTGCTGTTTCTTCGCCGCCAGTTGTAAATTATAATCCAACATTGTCTGTAATATGCTTCGACATGAATCATAATGCTGTTTGCCGATTGTTTCGATGCGCTCAAATGCCTCGGTGTGACGGTTCTCACGCAAAAGAACCATGATGTCTTCATGTGTTTGGAAATAATACTCTTTATGTCGTGTAAATTGCGTATAAAGTTCTTGTTCCGATGCAGAGAGCCGAAGGAGTTTATAGGATTCCTCGTAGCGGATAAACTGCGCCCGCCGCGCCGCTAATCGGGATTTCGCAATATCAGCATGTTCAAAAGTCGCGCGCACAATATGTTCGTACTCTTCTAATCGAAAATCTGCCAATGATGAACGCATCCCGTTGATGTATTCATCGCCGGGTAGATTGTCTTGTTGCACTTCTGTTGTTGAAGACAGCACGGAATTCAGTTGTAATCCCGCAAAAATAATCACTGAGGCAAGCAGCACGAAGGATGTGCCTGCGAGTAGTGCTAACCGTGCAGCGAAAGAAAGATGGTAGAAAAAGCGCATAGCTCTGGGATTCAGACAAGTGTATGCGGAAAATTTGCCCGTCCGCATGAGAACATCTCTTGTATGCTTTCCGTTGAAAATGCAGAATATTCAATAATAATGCTACGAAAAAATGTATCACATAAGTAATTAAGCTATGATGGTGTAAGTGAATGTCATCCTTTGAATACAAGAAATATTTTCCGTTGCTTGCCGACAAGTTTTCGCGTATTTTCGGAGCAACCCTCAAAGCCGTTAACGCATTTCTTTATAGCTTTGCCAAATACCATGAAAATTCGTCGTGATAGCGCTATTGCGGTCGTTGTGGATGTTCAGGAACGACTTTATCCCCATATCCATGAACACAACGAACTCGCCATAAACATTGAAAAATTCATCGTGGGAATGCAAATACTTAATTTGCCTATTATTGTAACCGAACAGTACGTCAAAGGGCTTGGAAGAACGCTTCCGGCACTTCAAACAGCACTTGCCGATTATTATTCACCAATGGAAAAGATAACCTTTAGTTGTTGCGGGGAAGCAGAGTTTGTGGATTCATTAGAAAATCTTGGTCGGCGGCAAATTTTGCTTGTTGGGATTGAAGCGCATATTTGTGTTTTGCAAACCGCATTAGACCTCAGAGAGCGCAATTATCGCCCTGTTGTGATTGAAGACTGCATTTCTTCGCGTAAACCCAACGACAAACGCATTGCCGTAGAGCGGATGCGGCGTGCCGGCTGTATTATTACCACTTTGGAGTCCGTCTTGTTTGAGCTCTGCCAGACAGCCGCAATTCCTGCATTTAAGCAGATTTCACAACTTATTAAGTAGCCATTTGAAAAGATTGACGGGATTCACTGCATATTTTGTGTCCTCCTCATCCTGCAAATCTTAAAAATTCGAGTTTCATCAGCATCAAACACACATACATACACCATAAGCATCTTGTAGAATCAAAAAGGAGAATCTTGCTATGAGCAATGCGGCACATCATCACGGAATGGATACACCGACAACGACCCGGAAAGGTGAAGAACTTGATTCTGCGAAACTCACGGAATATCTTCGTGAATGTATTGACGGAATGAATGGGGAAATAGATGTGCAGCAGTTTCCGAGTGGCTTCTCGAATTTGACGTATATGCTTGGAGTAGCGGTCAATGGTGAACGAAAAGAATACGTCTTGCGCCGTCCGCCGTTCGGTGCAAATATCAAATCTGCTCACGACATGGAGCGTGAATACAAGGTTCTACGCGCTTTGCAAACGCCGTATCCGAAAGTTCCCAAGCCGATTGTGTATTGCGATAATGCTGATGTACTTGGAGCGCCATTTTATGTGATGGAGCGCGTGCAGGGGGTAATTTTACGCAGTAAACAACCGGAAGGACTTGACCTTTCCGCGCCTGTGATGAAGCGCCTTTCCACAATGCTCGTGGATAATTTGGGAGTGCTGCACGGCGTAGATATTTCTTCGCCGGAATTGCAAGCGCTCGGTAAACCTGAAGGATATGTGCGCCGTCAAGTAGAAGGCTGGCTGAAACGGTACGAGAACGCAAAAACCGATGATATTCTCGGCATGGACAAAGCCGCCGAATGGCTATTGGCAAACATTCCCGACGAAAGCGCTCCGCGTAATGCGCCGACATTGATTCACAATGATTACAAATATGATAACCTTGTTTTTACGCCGGACTTACAAGGCATCTGTGCTGTCTTGGATTGGGAAATGGCAACCATCGGCGATCCGCTTATGGATTTGGGAACAACGCTTGGATATTGGGCGGAGGACGAAGACCCGATTCCGCTCAAAATGTTCGGTTTAACGCCACTTGAGGGCAATTTGAACCGCGAAGAACTTGTTGAACATTATGCAGCGATAACAGGGCGCGATGTGTCGGGCATCGTGTTTTACTATGTTTTTGGCTTGGTAAAAATTGTTGTTATTGCACAGCAAATTTACGCTCGATTCAAAAAGGGTTTGACACAAGACCCGCGCTTTGGCGGATTGATTTTTGTCGTGCAGTCCGGAGCAGATATGGCATACAAAGCGCTTCAAAGCGGCAAACTCCGTAATTTTTAAGAGAATGTCAATACAATCAATCTTGAATGTAAGAGCATATTTTTTTATACGTCTTTTCGGAAAGGACTGTTTTCATGAAAGTCGAGCAAATGGTTTGGACTTCAGCAAATGGCTGGCAAATGCGTTCAGGCTCTGATGCCGTGTTTCATCCGCAACTCGTGCTGTTTTTCTGTGCATCGCGTATGGATAATGTAGATATGCGCTTTGTAGAACTACGTTCGCGGTATATGGGTGCAGATATTATTGGTTGTACAACAGCCGGCGAAATTGCCGGAGAAGAAGTGCTTGATAACTCTGTCGTTGCAACGGCAGTTGAATTTAATGAAACTCGTGTGCGCGTTGAATATACCGATATCCAGCAAATGACCGAATCCTTTGATGCCGGAAAGCGCTTAGGGACTGCATTGGAAAAAGAAGGCTTGCGCTTGGTCATGGTTATTTCTGATGGTCATATTATCAATGGTACGGAACTAGTGCAAGGGATAACTTCAGTCTTGGGCGTGGGAATTCCTGTTACAGGTGGTTTAGCGGGTGATGCTGCGCATTTTGAAAAAACTGGGGTTAGTGTCAATGCGCCTCTTGTCGAAGGGCGTGTTGCCGCTATTGGCTTTTATGGTGAACATCTAAAAATTGGTCATGGTTCGGTCGGTGGGTGGAATTCCTTTGGGCAAGACCGCCGCATTACCAAATCGGAAGCGAATGTATTGTATGAAATTGATGGTATTCCCGCTCTCCAACTGTACAAGGCGCTGTTGGGCGAAAAAGCAAAGGATTTACCCGGCTCGTCATTACTTTTTCCTTTGAGCATCCGTCCAGAGGATAATTCGCGTGAACCGATTACCCGCACTGTGCTGTCCATTAACGAAGAAGATAACAGTATGGTCTTTGCCGGGAATATGCCAACGGGGCACATTTGCAAACTTATGGTGGCAAATTTTGACCACCTCGTTGATGGTGCATCCAAAGCTGCGAATGAAGCACTGCAAATTTCTGAACTCCAGACGCTCAACAAACGGTCATTAGGGGTATTAGTCAGTTGTGTTGGTCGGAAACTCGTCTTGGGGCGGCGCACAGCCGATGAAGTTCTTGCTGTGCGTGGTATTCTCGGTGCGCATACAGCAGTGACCGGCTTTTATTCCTACGGGGAAATCTGCCCGCACGGACAATTACTCAACTGTGAATTGCACAACCAAACAATGACCGTAACAACGATTACCGAAGAAGATTAATCGTTATTGATGATAGTCCCCCGTCCCACCGCTTTGGTACAGTCTTGAGCAAAGCGGTGGTGTGGGGTTTACTTCGTTAATTTCAACTTCACTAAAAACGCTCCCGGACGATAAATCCCATTGCGGGGGTCATCTTGGCTGGGAATAACCGTTCCCATAATCCGCCCCTCCGCCCAACCATTGACATACAGCGCGGTTTCATCAGGCGAGAGGCGCACTGTTACGCCACACCCAGAACCCATTGCTAAGGCTCCCAAACACGACCCCGAAGGAGAATACTTCGCCACAAATACCTGCGGAGATGGAGAAGAAAGGGAAGCACCCTGCAAATCCACCGTGCCGTGAAAATGTCCGGTGATATAGGCGCAATCTTTGGAATCGGTTATGAGTCCCATACGCGGTGTTCGGTTGAGGGGAACATAGTTATTATAGTCGGCAACAGCAGGAGGAAAATAGCGAATCCATACCGTGCCGGAGCGCGAGACTTTGGCAAGGAAATACTGCTTTTTGACTTCATCTTTAGCGAGGATATAGACTGCACCACCCTTGCCGAGTGCTATTTGTGTGTCGGTGATTTCGCCCGTGGCTTGGAGTGCAACGGGGAAAGTCTCGGTAAGCAGCCCGTTGGTATCGAGGCGAACGATGTTGTAGCCCGTTTGAACATTGACAAGGGTGCGCGTAGCGGAGGTGATGGGGAAGGGTGTCCCGGCACGGAGGAAGATAGTAGCGTTGCCAATATCATCGGAGGCAACATCGTAGGCGAGGTCGTTTTCTGGTCCGCCCCATTGGTGGCGGACAGGAGAAAACCATCCTCCTGCATCACGAATAATAAAACAATCAGCTTTGCCAAATGTCGGGCAGGTGGTAAGAATTGAGTCTGGTATTCCCGCTACTCCCAATGCTCTAAAACTATCGGTAAAAGTACCCACCATCCACATTGAATAGCGAAATGGATCACGTTTCGGACCTCGTGCTACCGATGGACCAACAACATCAACATCGCCTGAATAGGTGTAGTGACTTAAATCTGGTGAGCCACTAACCGTATTATATCGTGTGTAAGGGTTGGTAAAAAGATAATTACTTGGTGATGAAATAAGTGTATTTTTATTATGGTTGTTTTGAGGGATCGAACCGAAGTAATTAACTAAAATAGCGGCTGAACCCCAGTACTTACTTTCCTCATCAATGATGATATCTCTTGTAACGGAAGAATTTCTAAAGATTTTTGTGCCGTGATAGAGTGTTGTTCCATCAGGATTATAGGCTATCATTATTGGTAAAATTATTCCATTAACGGTAGAATCACCAGCCGTAACAATTTCTCCTGTGCTATAACTATCCATTACCGCTCCTCTGGTACTGCGTATCCATTCTAGCTCAGGGGAAAAGAGTGAAATTTTCTCAGGTCCCACAGGAAATAAAAAACACCCTTCAATCACCACAACGAGGAGTACAATGGCAAGTACCGACAAAATACGGGGCTTCATAGTTTTGCTTAAAAAAGGTTCACAATATCACGGCTCAAAAAGAAAGGGAAGTGGTATGGCTCGTCCAAAGAAAAAGCTGTGTACATTCGAGCTACCATCACTGCAATACTTCGCCTGCTAATCGAATAATCGTCTTTTGGACTTCCTCGAAACTCATCGTACTGGTGCGGCATCCGGCGGCGTTGATGTGTCCGCCTCCACCAAAAAAGCCCGCAATAGTGTTTACCGGAAGAGAGCCTTTCGAGCGCAAAGAAATTTTGATTTCGTCCGCTAATTCCACAATAATTGCTCCCATTTGTACGCCTTGCAAACCCAGCGTTTGCTCAACAAAACCTTCGATGTGATCAACCGTCGTTACTGTTTGCCGCATCATTTCCTGGCTTACGAGCATAAGGCAAAATTTTCCATCGTGGAAGGTTTGAAGCTGAGAAAGAGTCTGCCCCAGTAACCGCGAACGATTGATAGGGTTTTGGTTAAAAACACTGTCATAGACAAAGTATGGTTCAACGCCCACCTCAAGGCAGCGAGCAATAATCCGATGAACATCCGCCGTCGTGCGAGGAAAGCGGAAATTGCCTGTATCGGTCATAATGCCGGTATAAAGCGCCGTTGCAAGCGGTTTGGTGAGATACTCCTTTGCGTCTCGCGTTTCCAAGCGAACAAGCAGGCGATACACCAATTCGGCAGTGGAGCAGGCATCGGTATCAATCGCGTAGGCGGCGGCAAATTGGACAGGTTCTTGATGGTGGTCAATAACCGCTTTGATTGCCGGAGAGCGCATAATTGCTTCTTCCATGCCGCGCATTCGCGTTGGGCTGTTTCCGTCTAAAACAAAAATAACCTCAACTTCAGCCATTCGAGCCGCGTCGCGGGAGGCTTCGCCTTGGTTGTCGGATGCTTCAAACACGCGAATTTGGTCCGAATGTGGCAAAAAACGGAGGTTTTCTGGTACATGGCTGGGATTGATATTGTAAACCGTTTTGCCTAATTGCCGCAAAAGCATGGTCAGACCTAATTGCGAACCGAGAGAATCACCGTCGGAATTGATATGCGTAACGATGCAAAACGTCGTGTGGCGGTCAATAAGGTCAATGCAAGCAGCCAAACCTTGCGAAAATTCGGGTACGGAAGAGCATCGGGGAAACGTGTGCGACTGCATAGTGAGGGTAAAAAAGTGAGCAATATTGCTTTTGAACAAGTGAATTGTTGAACGGTGTATTGGGGTTGAATGTGCTTGGAGAATGATACAATATCAATTCACGCCTTCAAAGATACGCTGCGAAATTCTTCATGCCAAAAGCAATTGAAAATATCTAGTTTTTGCTATCTTGAGAGCCTTGCGCAAAAGCGTATGCAAAAGCGCATAATTCCTTACAACAATCGTTTTTGCTGTTCGCGGAGTAAGTCGTCGAGTATGTCGTCGGAAAAGCAGCCCATAACACGGAATGAAATTCTTCATGGCGCAATCACCCCCACGTTGTGGTCATTTACTGCGCCTTTAGTCTTCAGTTTTATGCTGACGATTGTGTATTCGTGGATTGACACGTACTTCGTTAGTCATTTGGGGGCATCGGCAATAGCAGCTATCGGTATTTCGGAGCAGTTTTATTATTTCATCTATACCGCAGCAAGCGGCTTTACTGTTGGTACGGGAGTGATTATTGCGCGGCGTATCGGTGAAGGCAACGAGGACGATGCCGAGCGTACTGCCGTGCAAGGTCTGACGGGCATTCTTATCGTTTCTGCGGTTATTATGGTACTGATGCAAGTGCTGTTGCCGTTTGCTTTGCCGTTATTTGGAGTACGCGGTCAGACCTTAGAGTATGTGTTGCAATATCTTCCTACGTTATTGGCAAGTTTGCCCTTTAGCAATTTGATTTACCAAATGAATGTAACAGCGCGTTCTACGGGCAATTCGGGCTTTGCAATGCGGACGCTGGTTAGTTTTACGCTGCTTAATTTGGTATTTGCTCCGTTGCTGATTTTTGGTGTTTATCTTTGGTCGTGGCAAATTATTCCCCCACTTGGCATGGTCGGTGCAGGTTTGGCGACGGCATTGGCAAATCTGGGTGCGGCATGGATTGGGATGTTTATGCTAACCAAAGGCGCAACGCGTTTTCGGGTTACGTGGAAATTGGGATTGCCGGAAGCCTCGACAGTGCGTGCGGTGTTGGCAATTGGCGTACCGTCTTCGTTGCAATATCTGGCAGTAGGGGCATCAAGAGCGATAGTGATGACGCTGCATAATGCTTACGGCACACACGCCGCCGCCGCTTATACTTTGGGTTTACGGCTGGATTTTTTCGTGTTTATGCCCGTTTTTGCTATGGGAGTGGCGATAGAAACGTTTACGGGGCAATGTTTGGGAGCAGGCGATGTGAAGCGTATTTTTGCTTTTTACCGAACGGCAACAGTGCAGATGATTGGAATCGTGTTGTTTTTAGGTCTTGGAGTTTTTGTAGGAGGTGAGTATTTTGCATCGCTATTTACCCGTGATACGAATGTCCTTTCGGAAGCAGTCGCTTATATGCGGATTTCGGCGTTGTCGTATCCTTGTTTTGTCGCGCTGATTCTGGCATTGCGCGTTATTTCGGGTGCGGGCGATGCTCTCAGGAGTATGGCGCTTATGGTAACGGTATTGTTCGGTCTGCAACTCCCCGTAATGCTGGTGTTGGCTCGTTGGGCGGGTATCGGCGTTCACGGTTTTTGGTATGGAATTTTAGTAGGATACGCTCTTGGTGCAATTGTCGCATATTACCATCTCATGCAAAAAAAATGGCTTGCAACGCAGGTCTGATGCCTTATTGTCGTTATGTTTGCTAACGGTGCTTGTTTGCTGTCTCGTGCCATATTTCCTCGCTGCGCAGCAATCTTCTCCTCAAGTGTCGAACACCGCTCCTCATAATTTTTCTGATACTCACCACGACGATTTTTCTCGTCTTGAAAAACATCTCGATAAACTTTTTCGGGATTCTCTGGTGCGTTTCGACGGTGGATGCGCACTGTTGCTTGCCCATGACGGAAAGATTGTTTTTGACAAAGGGTATGGATCTGTCTCGTCGGATTCCGTACTGCCGATAGCGTCTGCTTCAAAATGGCTTGCTTCCGCGCTTTTGATGACTTTTGTGGATGAGCATAAAATTTCTTTATCTGATCCTATTGGGAAGTATTTGCGCTATCTTTCCGGCACAAAAGCAACTATCACTGTTAGGCAGCTTTTTTCCCATACGTCGGGATTTGCCGGGGAAATTCCTGTTATGCGGAATACGAGTTTGACTATGAAAAATGCTGTTTATGCGATTTGCCAAGAGCGCTTGAAATATAAGCCCGGAACGGCATTCGCCTACGGAGGTGCTTCCATGCAAATCGGCGGTCGGATTGTGGAAATTGTCGGCGGTAAATCGTGGGAGCAGCTTTTTCAAGAACGCATTGCCAGACCACTCGGCATGACGCATACGACGTTTTACGGGCTTGGTGTAACGGAAAATCCGCTTGTTGCGGGCGGGGCAAAATCCTCGGCACGAGATTATCTGCGATTTGTACAGATGATTGCCAATAAAGGTGTGTGGCAAGGCAAGCGTATATTGTCTGAGCAGGCAATTGCTGAGATGATGAGTAATCATGCGGGGTATCTGCCGGTTTTGAAACAGTATCAACAAACGCATAGCGATTTAACCGGAACAGGCGAAAAAGCAAACTATGGTATTGGAGTTTGGCGGCTTTGTATGGAGCCGATTGGCTCTGTTCCGCAGCCGTTTGATTTAATTGACATTAGCTCACAAGGGCGTTTAGGATTTACGCCTTGGTACGATGTTCGCCGCAATATCATCGGTATTTTGGCAACGGCAACGCCGCTTCGGAAGATGAATCCGACGTACCGCTCGCTCAAAAAAGCAATTCGAGAAACTGTTCCTGTTTCACCATTGCTTATTGCTGCGCAACAAGCCCACCAAATGGCAACAAGTGCAACGTTTGTCAATCCTATGCCTCATCGAAAGCGCTGAGGCAATCTACTATGCAAGAAGATTGTTTTTGACCAGAATTTCGCGTAGATTCGCAGTCCTCCGATTTTCGCCTTTGTTCGGTGTTCGGAACAAAAAAAATTCTCCGATTGATTCTTGAAACCCCTGTGATTATGCGTTTAGCTCTGCTTTTTTTCTGTTGCTTTGTCGGTTCTTATGCGGTACTTCCGGCGCAGGATGTTCGCGTCCGGGCATGGCTGGACACCGCATCAATGCGTATTGGTGAGCAAACACGGCTCAGGCTTTCGATTGAACACACTCCGGGAATTCAAGTGCAATTCCCGTTTATCGCTGATTCTATCGTCAGCAAAGTAGAAGTTGTTGATAGAACGGCAATTGATTCTACTGTGCAAGAAAATGGTCGTGCTTTGCAGCGCCAAACCTTTACAATTACCTCTTTCGACGACGGCGCGTATGAAATACCGCCTTTGACATTTACCTATCGCAAACCCAAGGACGAGGCAGAGTATAGCATTCAAACACAAGCATTGGCGCTTACAGTTTCGGGTGTACCGTTGCCGAAAGTGCCATTGCAAGATTCCACACAGTTTCCGGGCGCTCCATCTGCTGATGCGCAGTCTGCCGATGCTCAAGCGGAGGAGCAGGATAATTTGCGGGATATTAAGCCGCCTCTTGCTGTGCCACTGACCTTTTTAGAAGTAGCGCCGTATCTGGTTGCCGGAATAGCACTACTTGGGGCGATTGTTTGGGGCGTGTGGTATTACCGCAAACGCCGTGCCTTAGCATTAGCCAATATGCCTGTGGCAGTTGTACCGAAGCGCCCGCCGTATGAGGTTGCGATGGAGGGATTGGAGCGGCTTCGAGAGCAGCGCTTGTGGCAAAGCGGCGCTGTGAAGGAGTATTACACAGAATTATCGGAAATAATGCGTGTCTATGTGGAAGGAACATTTGGTATTATCACGCTGGAAGCAACGACTGATGAAATTATAGCGGCAATGCGCACAAAATCTACGCCAATGGCTTCAACGGAAATGTTGCGGAATGTTTTGGAGCTTGCTGATATGGTCAAATTTGCTCGTTATAACGCTATTCCCGACGAACACGAACGCAGTTTTCGTCTTGCTACGGAGTATGTGCAGATTACCGCTTTCAAAGAACAGACCGCAAGTGAGGAAATTCCCAAAGACGTTGTTGCATAAGTTCATACTGTAATAGTAATATCGCAAAGCCAGCCCTGTACGTCAATACAGTAGCTCGTGCTGTCAGGTTGTAAGCCAAGGTTACCGATCTATACTATATGTATCGGAAGTACTGATTATTATCTTTTTTGAAAAATCACCATGCAAACACATCTTCCGCAAAACATTCTTTCGCGTATCAAAAAACCCATCGAACACTTTATCCACGCTGAAACATCCAGTGGTTTATTGCTGCTTGTCTGTGGTGTTCTTGCGCTGCTTGTCGCTAATTCACCGTTCCACGAAGTATACCATCATCTTTGGGAAACGCCCTTTAGCATCGGGCTGGGTAGTGGAACAATAGCAAAACCTCTTCATCACTGGATAAACGACGGTTTGATGGTAATTTTTTTCTTTGTCGTCGGGCTGGAAATTAAGCGGGAATTGCTCGTGGGTGAACTTTCGACGGCAAAAAAAGCTGCACTGCCCGTTATTGCTGCTTTTGGGGGAATGGTTGCTCCGGCGCTGATTTATACGGCATTTAATGCCGGAACCGCTTCCTTGCGGGGCTGGGGGATTCCAATGGCAACAGATATTGCCTTTGCATTGGGAGTAGTGGCGCTTATGGGGAATCGTGTTCCCTTTGTGCTGAAAGTTTTTCTGGCGGCATTGGCGATAGCGGATGATTTGGGCGCGGTCTTGGTTATCGCGCTGTTTTATACCGCCGAGATTCAAGTTTCAATGCTGCTTTGGGCGGCTGCGGTTTTTGTGCTGGCGCTTGTGGGAAATGTGTTAGGGGTACGAAGCGTTCTTTTTTATCTGCTTGTTGGGATTGCTTTGTGGTTCTGTGTTTTGGAATCGGGGATTCATGCAACGATTGCCGGAGTTCTGCTTGCTATTGCAATTCCCGCGAAACAGCGCATCAATGCTGATGAGTTTACCGATAATGCACGGTCATTTATTAGTGAGTTTGCTCGTCAAACCCGCGAAAGCAAAAGTACGCTTGCTAATCAGCACGCACAAAGCGCCGTGCGTGATTTGGAGCGCTCGTGTGAACTTGTGCAAACACCGCTTTCTCGCTTTGAAACGAATCTTCATGCGTGGGTAGCGTTCCTGATAATGCCGATATTTGCTCTCGCTAATGCTGGGGTGCATCTGTCGGGTAATCTGGCTGAGGTGTTTTTGCACCCCACAACACTTGGCATTTTCTTTGGTTTGGTTATCGGTAAACCGCTTGGAATCACGCTTTTCTGCTGGTTAGCCTGCCGATTGAAACTTGCCCACATTCCTGAAGGGGTTTCGTGGTTTGACATTGCTGCTATCGGTGCTTTAGCCGGAATTGGTTTCACGATGGCGCTATTTGTGCAAGGCTTGGCATTTCAAGACGCAACACTGGCAATGGAAGCGAAAATAGGTATTTTTGCGGCTTCGTTGGTTGCGGGAGTGCTTGGGTTCGGGTTGTTTCGTTGGCGTAGCAAACAAGCATAGACGCGGGGTTGAGCTAATCACTCACAATCGGCAATTCGAGACAAAACATTGCTCCCTGCCCTAATTCGCTTTCGCACCAAATTTTGCCGTTCATTGCTTCTACCATTGTTTTGACAATCGAAAGACGGTAGTGGTGCAAAGATACATGATAGCGCTATCAGGTAAAGCAAGAGAGGTTGTAGGCAACAATAAACATTTCCGTTATGATTTGATGCCAAAAATCGGACTTTGAGAAGGAGAGTGTTTCTCGGACATAGCGACCATTACGTTGGCGTAAAGTGTTATTCCATCGCTCCATATGAGCGGTCTCTCCCGTCTCTTTGCCGACGGAACGATGCGTTTGCTTGTCAAAGACTTTTTCATATGCTACCCAGAAGTCGCTGAAGGTGTGGCAATGACGATAGGATTTCGGTATCAATGACCATAATTGCCGACACGTCGTGATACTTCGGTCGCCCACAACAGCCGCAACGATCTGCTTTGTTCTTCGACATATTGCCGTCCAAAGCCAACGTTTATCGCTGCGACGATACACAAAAGACCACACCTCGTCAAGCTCCAAAACATCATTTGCTTGTGCCGGCAGCAGCGTCTCGGCTATGGTCGGTGAGAGAGCGACTTTTTTTTATCCATGAAGCCAGCGTGTGTCGTGATACGCCCGTTGCTCGCTCTACGCCTCGCATACTGCTCCGCTCTTGATACAGACGAAGAATCTCTTCTTGACGTTCCGGTGTGTGCGATTGCGATTTTGGCTTCAAAACACGACAAGTCCCACAATCCCTACACAAGTATTGTTGATTGCCATAGCGATTGCGTCCATTCTTCACGATATTTTGGCTGCTGCACTTCGCACAGCTATGAATCTGGGTTTCGGTAATCATGGTGGTAGCTTACTCAGTGGAGAATTGATATTCCTATCCAAAGTTACTACAAAATCATGTATTTTTATACCACTACCCAAATCCTAATGCACGTAAGGCTTTCAATAAATCTGCTCGTGAAATCGGTCCGAACATCGGCATATTTTATATCTCCACTACTGCTTCTGCATAATTCGGAAGAATAATACCATTCATTTCCGGTAAAGGAAGACCTTTCGCAATGCTCAGAAGAATCCATTCTTCTAATACTTCTATCAGTTCTTTGCGGCAGGCTTCTATGGTACTACCTGTTGCATAGACTCCCTGAAATCCTTCGATTTCACCGTAGAATACAGCATCATCAGTCAGAAATTCGTATTGTGCCTGTGCTATTGCGGTCTGAACATAGTCGTTAAACATAGTGCCGAATGGACTAAGAATGGACAAGGTTTTCTCTTCCGACAATTTACTGTTTTGTCGCGTCTGATACAAGTTTTTCCCAAAGAGGTTTAAACTGGCGACAATACGGGAATAAGCATCTTGATTGTGCTGACTTTCTGAATATCTACACAATACCTGCCTCCTCATCTGTTCAATCCGTTACAATCGGCAATTCCAAACAAAACGTCGCGCCGCAACCCAATTCGCTTTCGCACCAAATTTTGCCGTTCATTGCTTCTACCATTGTTTTGACAATCGAAAGACCAAGCCCTGTCGAGCTTTCGCCGGCTGTCGGACGTGCTGAAAGCCGCGCAAATTTTCCGAAGAGTTTCTTTTTGTCATCGTTACTCAAACCCGGTCCCTCGTCTTGAACTTCGATTTTGATGCAATCACTATATTCTTTCACACGGACGTAGATAGAACGGTGCATTGGGGAAAATTTGAGAGCATTCGATACAAGATTGTCCAGAACCTGTACCAAAATAGATTCATCCGCCACGCCGTGTATATCTTCTCCGGTCTCGATATGCAATGCGATAGATTTTGCCTGCGCTTTTAGCAAATAACTTTGCGTAGCCATACGTGTTACGAGCGAAATATTTGCCGGAGAAAGACTGACGCGCAGTCCTCCTTGCTCAATCGCATTGACATTTAAGAAACTCTTGATTAAATCAAACATTCGATTTGCCGAGGCAATAATTTTTTTCATGTATTCTTCGACCTCTGCGCGCTCAATGTCGGGTAGTTCTTTAACAGTTTGCGCAAGAGCCGCTATGCCGGAAAGCGGATTTTTAAGGTCATGCACGGCAATGCCGATGAACTCATTCTTCTGAGCATTGAGTTCTTCCAAACGCTCATTTGCCTTACGGAGCGCTTCTTCTACCATCAGACGCTCGCCGATTTCTCGTTCTAAAGCGCGTTCACGCTGCTCTTGTTGCAATCGTAAAAAATGCAGTTCCAAATGATGACGTACCCGTGCGATAAGTTCCGGCGTTTGGACGGGTTTGGTGATGTAATCTGCCGCACCAAGCTCAAATCCGCGTACAATGTCGTTTACATCGGTACGGGCTGTGAGAAAAATGACCGGAATGTCAGCGGTAGAGGGCTGCTGCTGTAACCGCTCTTTCACCGAATAACCGTCCATTACTGGCATTTGTACGTCCAGTAAAATCAGGTCGGGACGCTTTGCCTCGGCAATTTTTAAGGCACGTTCACCACTTTGCGCTGCTAATACATTGACCGAGGCGGCTTGCAGTTTACTGCCCAAAACTTCAAGATTTTCTGCAACATCGTCCACAATAAGAACGGTGCTGTTGGCGAGATGAGAGTAGGTGTTCATGGTTGTTGGGGAAAATGAATATGAAAATGAATATGAAAATGAATATGAAAATGAATATGAAAATGAAAATGAATATGAATATGAATATGACGTAACGAGAATAGACTCTTACCCTTAGCAATGCCTAAGTATCGTTGAGGGCTTCTGATGTTCCTGATACTCCCGATATGTTCGATATTTCGGCATATTCTTCGAGAATTGTTGGAAAGCGAAGAAAGTATTGCTGCATTTTGCTGATTTTGAACAAAGACGCATACTGAAACAGTGCCTCGCCGTATTCTTGTGTTCCGATGTGGTGAAATTCCTGACCGATACGCGCGACGATAGTCGCAAATTCTTGAATATCGTCATTGCTCATAACAGGACGGATTGCTTGCCAGATTGGAAATGCTTGATTGAAGAGAGCTGCATACACTATGGCAGTCATTTCTGTATTGTCATGGTAAGAATTGGTGCTGTGCGGAGAACATTCTGCACACGTCATGGGCGAAAGAGGCGTTTCGGAAGACGGAATTGCCGATGATAATTTTTCTGGTGAGAGTACTTTGACAAGGCATTCAAGGAGGTCGTTACAGCGTATAGGTTTTTGCAAATAGGCTTGACAAGACGAGACAATTGTATCCGCTTCTGATTCTAATGCCGAAGCAGTTAGTGCAATGACAGGAATAGTACGGATGTCCTCATTCAAGCGGAGTGTGCGGATTGCTTCGTAGCCGTCCATAATCGGCATTTGCATATCCATCAAAATTACATCGGGCTTGTGTTCGCGTGCCATACGAATACCTTCTTGACCATCAGCTGCCTCGAAAATTTCAACATTATACGGTTCAAGAAAACCCCGTACAACGGAGCGATTCGATTCAATATCCTCCACAACAAGAATGCGTGCGTCTTGGAAGGAAATATTCCGAAGATTATCTTCCTGCACAATGGTATAATGTCTGCTCAAAGCAGCTACTTTGACATTGGGTAAGGTAATCGTGAAGGTTGTGCCTTGCTCCGGTGTGCTTTCTAGTTCAATTGTTCCGTTCATCATTTCTACCAAACGACGCGAAATAGTCAGTCCCAAGCCTGTTCCGCCGTATTTGCGGGTGCTTTGCCCTTCTTGTTGGCGAAATGGTTCAAAAATAAGAGTTTGCTGTTCTTTCGGGATGCCGATTCCGCTGTCAGAGACTTCAAATACAAGGTCAATTGTGCTGGTGTCGCCTTGATATTCGACCGCATCCACACGCAAGCTGACATAGCCTTGATGGGTAAATTTTACCGCATTGCCAAGAATGTTGAACAAAATTTGCCGGAGGCGAATTTCATCCAAAAGCAGGCTGCGAGGGAGTTTGGGGTTTATTGTGATGCGAAAATCCAGCCCTTTTTCTTGTGCGCGGAGCGAAAAAATTTGATGTAATTCATTGCAGAAAATATGCGGGTCGCAGGGTTCATATTGAATATCCAATCTTCCTGCTTCAATTTTCGATAAATCCAGAATATCATCAATCAATTTGAGAAGATTCGTGCCGGCGGACTGAATACCACGCAAATAATCCAGATATTTTTTCTCTACGACATACCGTTCCAAAATATCGGCGAAGCCTAGAATTGCATTCATCGGTGTACGAATTTCGTGGCTCATATTTGCTAGAAATTCACTCTTTGCGCGGTTTGCACTTTCCGCAATTTCCTTTGCAGAGCGGAGTTCAATTTCGGCGCGTTTTGCGGCGGTGATATCGCGTCCGTAGATATTGACATACTTGCTCTCGCAAATCGGAGCGAAAATCAGTGAATAGGTGATAGGACCATATTCTCCTGCACACTCTATTTCGATTTCTTTGTTGTCACCCGTCATCAGAGCATCCAGCACAGCAACCCGAAATTCTTTACCGATGCTTGCGCCGACTGCTGTTCGCCATTCGTGCAGGAGGATGTTGCTCATGGCATTGGCGTACATAATCGTACCGTCCATTGCAACACGCAAGACAGGGCTTGGGTTTTCATCGGGAAAGCGAGCTAGTTGGCTGATAATTTCTTCGGTTTCTTTGCGTTCGGTTATGTCAATCGTTGTTGCAACAATGCGGCTTACGCGACCTTCAGCATCACAAATCGGACGCATTTTCGTATTACACCACCGTACCCCGCTTGGATGTAAAATCCGAAACTCAAAATCTTGTACCATATTGTTTTCAATGGCACTTTGCATATAGATGTTAAACGAGGCGAGGTCATCAAGATAAATAATATCAAGGAATGCTGCCAAATTGGGTATGCCCTGTTCTTGAGAAAATCCAAACAGTGCGTACGCAGCATCGGATAGATAAGCAATGCTGTGCGAGGCGGTATCAAACTCCCATGAACCCAGCCGTGCGACGTGCTGCGCTTCGGCAAGGTGGGCAGACATTGTTTGCAAACTGTGTTCGGTTTCTTTGCGCTGAGTAATGTCGCGGATAATTGCCGTAAAAAGATGGTCACCGCCTTTGGCATATTCGCCAAAAGAAATTTCGATGGGTACTTCCTTGCCGTCTTTGCGTACGGCGATTGTTTCGGTACTTTTCCAGTTCAGCCGCTTTTCACCCGTTGCCATATATCGGTTTGCTCCGGCTTGATGTAAGTGGCGTAATTGCTTGGGGATAAGGATGCTGATGGATTGATTGAGCATTTCCTCAGCAGTGTACCCGAATATGCTCTCCATTCCTTGATTAACAAACAAAATCGTACCATGACGATTGATAGTAATGATGCCGTCGCTGGCTGACTCTGTTACGATACGGTACCGCGCTTCACTTCTTTGTAATTCTTCTTGTGTTCGCATTTTTTCAGTAATATCGCGGTATTGCCAAAGATGCCCGTAGTAGCGGTTTTCAAGAAAAATTGGAATGTAATCGCGTTCCAAAATTCGTCCGTCCACAAGACGGATTTCTTCATTGGTGACGATTTCGCGGCGTGATAAAATCTCGCGGATACGGCTGACGAAGCGCTCCGGTTCCATAAAATTGCCTTTGGACTGTTCGGCAGAATCCGAACAGTCTGCACCAACCATTTGCTCCGGCGTTGCCGGTATGCCGAACATCGCACAAAATGTTTCGTTAGTCAAAACAATGCGCCTGTGTTCATCTTCCAGCAAAATACCTGCCTGAAGATTTTGAATAAGCGCACCCAAACGGCTCACGGCAATTTGCACGGCTTCTTCTGCACGTTTGCGTTTGGTGATGTTTTGTACCAGCATCGAAACTTTGGGTTCGCTTGTCCGCGGAGTGTGGATATAGCTTGTTTTAGAAAGGTACCATTGATCATTGACGGGAGATTTGTATTCCAAAAGCATTGTTTCTTTTGTAGCAACAACATTGCGAATCATATCAGCAAATTGTTGTCCGAACTGTATCCCAAAAACATCTTCAATAGTATTGCCGATAAATGCTTCTTTCGGAAAAAAAAGCTGCTCTTCCTCAGCCGTCCAAACATTCAGAAACACGCCATTGCTACTAAACTCAAAGACAATATCTTCCAGTGAAGAAATAATTGCTGTCAGATTTGATTCATTTTGTTGGAGTTTGTGTTCCGCTTCTATGCGTTCGGTGATATCTTCTAATGTGCAAAGGTCTATAATCTGTCCTTCGTGAGCAATTTCGTTTGCATGAAGAAGGCATGTCTTATGCTTGCTGTTTTTGGTCGTGAGGCGAATTTCGTAATTCAGAATGCCGTTATGGACTTCGACGCTGACAATCCGTCCGAGTGAGGTGTCAGAAAAAGCGTCGTAACCCGCACCAAATTGTAAAAGTGACTTATTTTGCAATTCTTCGAGTGTATAACCTAAAAGGTGCAGCGCGGCATTATTCACAAAGACTATGCGATCTTGGTGTTGCATGACAACGGGTGTCGGCAGAGACTCCAATGCCTGACGGTAGAGCGATAAATTATGATGAACGGTGGCTTGCATAGTGATTTCTGAAAAAGAGATGTGAGCATTATCATTGCGATTTCTTTTATCAGATACGAAATCAATGCCATTTTTCACAAACTGTGTATGAATTTGGTAACAGGTGTTGTAAAATGCTGTTTTTGAATGACTTCTGCTTTTTTATTTAAAGGTAAAAAACGATAGCCTGATAGGAAACAATACCCAAAAATGATACGATGTATTCAGTATTCGATACAAAGTATAGATACGAAGTATAACCGTGAAGTACCGTTACCGCACAAAGGCTTCTTAACGGCGGTTAGTTTTTGTTTTGGGAGATGATGAGCGGGGTTTTGCTGTTTTCGTTGAGGAGAGACTTTCTGCGGCGCGGGGAATGAGCATAAAATCAAGATTGTCAATCATATCGCCGTCAGCGGTGATGCGGACGGTAAAGAAGCGCTTTTCGGGTGAAGAACTCACTTTGAGCATTGTAAGTTGATTGCTGTCAAGGGCAACAGTGTATGCGCCCGGAGGCAAGCCCATTTGGTAAAATGTGCCGTCGCCGAAGGAGGTGGTTGTTTTTTCGTAGCTGCCGTCGCGTTTACGGAAGGTGATATTCAGACCGGGGACGGGCGTGCGTTTTTCATCATCAAGCCTGACAATACCGTTCGCTGCACCCGCCATCACAAGCGGAATATCAATCGGTTTATAGGCTGCGGGGTCGGCAATGAAGACGTAGCCGGGCGAAGCAGGCAAAAGCAAGGGATTATCAAGAGAATTTTCATCCACAGAAACTTCGTATTCGGCGTTTGGCGTGAGGTCTTTGACGCGGATAATACCGTCGTCGTCGCGTGTAGCGATAACGGATTGTTTGAACGCGACCGACGCATTTTTTAAGACTTCATCTTTACCGTCAAAGACACCATTGCCGTTTTTATCCAGAAATAGCCGAACCGAAGCCGCTCCGCCTGTCGGGGGAGTGTTCGTAAAAAAGACTTTACCGTAATTGCGATCGTATGTGATGCTGCCTTGTACACTGGCACTGATGCTGGGTTGCTGCGGGTCGAGCGTTGCCGAAAGTGTTGTACGCAAAAACGACGCATCAATAGACAGTTGCAGAGCCGAACCCGTATATCCCGAACTCATATCACGAAATACCATATAGCGTAATCGCGCTCCTTGCCATAAATTACGGGAAATTTCGCCGCGAATGTCGGTAATCTGATTGCTGCTGAGTTGATATGTTGCTCCGGCACTGACCATTGTGCCTTCGAGAAAATTCCAAAAGCCGCTTGTTCCTTGCACGGAATAGGAGACATTTGCCACAAGCGAACCATTTGCTTGCGTTTCGCCTGTTTGCTGTGTGCCGGCTAAGCCACGCGCATCAAGCGCAAGGCGCATTCCGCCGAGGTTTGCGGCAAATCCCATAAGACCGCTGTAACTCGTTACATTAAGCGGATAACCATCGCGGACGGCTTGCAGACGGAGGTTTATCGGCATTCCGGCAATATCGCCCGAAACAGTCGTGCTGAGAAGCGTTTGCGAAGCCTTCCCGCCGGAGACCGCCAAACTATAATCTGCGTACTGCGTGTGAGAAAGCGTTGCCGCGAGCGCCGTTCCGATTTCTGTGCTGAAGGTTGCACGGTAAAATGCTCCCGGAGCCGCTTCAATGGCGGCGACGGAACTTGTTCCCAAGCGGGCGGACAATGCTCCTGCCGCTGTCCAGCGTTGGCTAAAAGGGTCTAATTCAATGCTTGCTTGCGCACTGAGCCACGAAGCAAGACCGTAGCTTGTTTTCAGGGAAAGCCCGCCGTTGGTATCATTCAGTACCATGCCGCCCGTGAGAACGTAGCGAAATTCTCCGGTCGGAGCGAATGACGCGGGAACTTGGACGCGATGCGTTTCTTCGCGGACTTCGCCTTTTGTGCCGTAAAGTTTTAATTGAAGTAAGCCGGAGCCGTACTGAAGCGGTATGGAGAAGGAATACCGCCCCAAGCTGTCGGCAAATGCAACGCCGACAAATTGACTGTTCAAATAGGCTTCAATTTCCCATTTCGGCAAAGCTAATCCCGAATAGGTGAAGGAGCCTAGGTCTGAAGCGGGGCGTAGAGGCTCGTTGCTTAATTGCACACCCAAAAGCAAACCTTGGCGTGAGCCGAATCCCGGCAGCGTTCCCACGCGAATATGCGTCAGCCACGCATTTTGCTTGAGCGCGTAATCCCATCGAAAAGCCGCATTGAAGGAGCTTGCGAGAGTAGCTCCGGAGGAATGGACAAGGCTACTTGTCGCGGTCGCAGTGGTGGTGCTTTGCTGTTCTCCGATACTTGTCGAAAGCGGTACAATCGTTCCCAAAGCCGAAGCCTGCAATTCACCGCCGAAAAGCTCTGCTTGCGCACTCAGGGAATAACTATGCGCACTCGCTGAATGACTGAATGACGACGAAAGCGAATACGAAAAAAAGCCACCATTCAGGACATGGCGCGAGCGGTCAAAAAAAGCACCACGCCTTGCAAATGCTTTGCCTTCGGCTTCACTTTCGCGCTGCCGAGCTAGTTCCGCTTGTTTACGGCGCACCTTGCGTTCATACTGCTCTTCAGCCGGAAGAGGCACTGCGGAGGAAATATTTGCTGCAAGGTTATTGACATCAACATCAATTATCAACCCAAAAACGCGAGCAAGCACCGACGGCAGAACCCATACATCAAGCGTACCGACAAGAAATGCGGATTGGGGCAGAGGGAACGTTTTTCCGGCATATTGGAGTGTTCGGCGTTGAAAATCGAAGCTATACGTGGAATCGTTCCGAATAAAAAAGCCTGTTACGCTCCGCGTTTCCATATCCAAATGGGTTTCTATGCTCAGTTTCATAAATACATCACGGAGCGGCACATAAACGGAATCGCCGTAATACTGGCAGACTAAGAGCGTCCGCACATAGCGTTTGTAGGTCGTCTCGACATAGATTTCCTGCGCATCGGCGGGAATTTGTGCTGAGAGGTTTTGCCTCAGCATAAAGATTAGCAGTGCGCTCAAAACAAGATATATCAGGCGTTGCGGAGACATAATTGCACAAATGGCGTAAAATGGTGCTTGAGGGAAAAATACTTATGAGAAAGGTACTTGTGGGAAAGATGCTTGAAAGACAAAGAAGGGTATCAACAGTAGGCATTGATACCCTTCCGAATGGCGTGATACCGAAGCCATAGAGTGGCTTTGCCTAGCGGCTTTGCGGAGAGTTTTTGACAGAGAACGGCACGATGACATTCACGGGCGGAATAGTACGCAAAAAGCGTTCTTCGACATCGCCGCGCTGTCCTGAAATAGCAATCTCTGCTTTGTATGAACCTGATTTGTAGAGTTTTCTGTCAAGGCTGAAGCGTTTCGCAAGATTAAAATAGACGGCAACCGGAGCTTTTTGCTCCTCTACAACACTGCCTTTATCATCAAGCACTCTGAGCGATGTTGCGCCAAAAAACGGTGTGTGTCCGGCGCAGCGAATTGCCGAGATAATATCTATGCGCCCTGTGTCGGCAATGACGTTGTTTCGTTCAATGGAAATGGTTGATTCCAATTTGCCATGCTGGAATACGACCGGAACAACTTGGTTAAAGACAAAATTCAGTTGCGCTCCGATGGCAGCAGCGTTTGTATCAGTAAGCTGGGCTTTGGGCGCGGAAGTCGTCGTCATACGTCCCCAATATGCGCCGTCGGGGAGGTCATTTGGCGTTTTGACGGTCAATCGCACGGTGCGTTGTTCGCCGGGTTGAAGGGTGAATTGTCTGGGAAAAACTTTTATCCACGAGACTAACGAGTATTTGCGCTCCAGAACGGAATCGCGGTAATTCACCGAAACATTTCCCAATGAATCAGATTGCGGATAACCAAACTTAAAATCCAGCGACACATCGCGTGATTCGTTAGAACGGTTAATGATCATTACACTGGCAAATTTGCTGCCGTCATCCATAAATACTGCGGTCGGAGCGATAATGACTTGGCTCCAAAGACTCTCTTGCATCGAAACAATACAAACAAGAGCCATACAAGCGAGCAATACAAAGCGTTTCATGGTACACACCTTCGAGAATATATGTGAGAAAGATTTTGTGAAAGAAAGTTGCAATGTTTACCCGTAATGCTCAAGAGGCGTGCCAAGAAGAAGAATTACTTGCAACATTATGTAAAATAATGGCTTATGAAAAAGCGGCGTTTCTTGTGTCAGTGGAAATTCTTGTACGAAGTATTGAAGATTGAATACTTTGTATCAATACGATGTGAGCAAATCAATGAATCAGCAAATCAACGAATCAACGTCGTAGCGTCCAATCGGACAAGAGCCGTGTACCGTCCGCTTCGCAGCGTCCGTGCCGGTGTAAGCGAACATCCTATCCAAAGAAATATCATACCCGATGCGGGGATTCTGATACGCTGAGGCAACATCGGATTAAAGGTTGTAACGCCCAGCGTCGGAGAATCTCGTTCCGACCATGCCGCCGAAGCCGCATTGAATTGAATAGGAGTATCGGCATTTGAGCAAAGAAGTCGCGTGGGAAGAGCCAGAGAAAGAAGAATTTCCGAAGCAGGCGGGGCAACAATACGAAAGCGTGCGGCGGCGGCATCACGAAAGCGAATTTCCTTTGGAACACCGACAATCACAACACCACACGCTAATTCGCTCAGGCATTGGACGCGCACAATCGAACTGAGATTTTGTTGTGCAATGTTCTGTTGTGTAAGGTTTTGTTGGACAAGGTTTTGCTGGACGAGCTGCGTTGGTGTTAGTGTCGGCGTGGTTTGCTGCGCAAATATGTTGCCGGGCGCAAGGAGAAGGCAAAACAGCGTCCATGCAGAGAAGAGAAGTTGCGTTTTCATGGCTTTTCAAAAAATTGATATTGCTCAGATAAAAAAACGGCGTGAACGCTTGATTTCTACGTTCACGCCGTCATTCGGAGGGTGTGTGTGCTTAATACTCGACGTTGATAGCAAATGTTCCGGTGTAGTTTCCTCGTGCTTGCGTTGCGCCGACGTTAATACTGCCGCCTAAGTACACATACGCTTTGCCGTCGCTGCCCAAATCCAGATTCGAGCCGGAAGTCAGTGCTGACGAACTTGCGACGACATCCGCCGTGTTTGCTTTCACGTTAGATGTGAAGGGCAGGGTGTTGGAGCCGGAAGCAAGGTTCGCAGGCGAAGTGAAGGTTACTTTGATTGTTTCGCTCGGTTCACCCGTGATGGTGAATTTGACGGCTTTGGTATTGTCCGGCGCGATAGCCACAGCACCTACGCCTTGTGCAACCTTACCGAAATCCAAATCTTTGTTTTTGGCGATACTGAGCGAAGAAATCACTCGTGCCGATACTAATGCGTTTTCCGATGCGCTGTTTTGTGCGAAAGCAAAAAATGGTACAGCAGCAAAAACCAATGCGAGTGCAAAAAGAATGCGTTTCATGATAGAACCTTATAAAGATGAAGTGTAAAAAAAGGATTGAAAAAGCGAAATATGTTGTTGTGCGGTTTACGGGGAGAAATACTCCGCGATTTAATACTCGACGTTGATAGCAAATGTTCCTGTGTAATTTCCTCGTGCTTGCGTTGCGCCGACGTTAATGCTGCCGCCTAAGTACACATACGCTTTGCCGTCGCTGCCAAGGAGTAAATTTGAACCGGAAGTCAGTGCGGATGAACTTGCGACGACATCCGCCGTGTTTGCTTTCACGTTAGATGTGAACGGCAGGTTGTTGGAGCCGGAAACAAGGTTTGCAGGCGAAGTGAAGGTTACTTTGATTGTTTCGCTCGGTTCACCCGTGATGGTGAATTTGACGGCTTTGGTATTGTCCGGCGCGATAGCCACAGCACCTACGCCTTGTGCAACCTTACCGAAATCCAAATCTTTGTTTTTGGCGATACTGAGCGAAGAAATCACTCGTGCCGATACTAATGCGTTTTCCGATGCGCTGTTTTGTGCGAAAGCAAAAAATGGTACAGCAGCAAAAACCAATGCGAGTGCAAAAAGAATGCGTTTCATGGTAACACCTAAAAAAGAAATGTGAAAAAAATGAAGTGAGAAAAGTTGATAATGAATTGCTATATTCAACTTGTATGATGAAGAACAGAAGTATTTCTGTGCCAAAGAATAAGCAGGACAAAAAAGATGTTTCTAAGTTTATTTTTATGAAGCATTAAGCGGGAAATACTCTGAAATTTCCCTTGCTGTAATTGGCAAAAAAATTATCAACAGAATATCGAATGTTCATACTTTGTATCGTTACATTTTATCACAATGTTTTTCTATCACAGTTTTTCTATCACAACGTTCAAGAATCATGACTGGAAGAACGACAATATGTAATCAATTCAAATAAAGGAATTTCACTATGTATCGTGATTCGGGCGGCGGTTTGCAGATTTTGATTGTAGATGATGATGAAGATATTCGCGTCAGCCTCTCGGCATTTTTGCGTTCGTGGCGGTATGTCGTCGTGCAAGCAAGCAACGGCGAGGAAGCATGGGAGATTCTTCAAACAACAGATATTAGTTTTGTTATCAGCGATTGGTCTATGCCTATGCTGAATGGTCTTGATTTATGTAATCGCATTCGTGCTGCTGCTTTTGATCGCTATATCTATTTTATTTTGCTGACGGCAAATACCGAAAAAACCGATATGATTGCCGGTATGGAAGCCGGAGCTGATGATTTTTTGGGTAAGCCCTTTGACCACAATGAACTTCGCGTGTGTATTCGGGCGGGGGAACGCATTCTGCTTTTGGAACAACGCTTAAAACATCAACAGAAGCAACTCGTCGAGACGAATGCGGCTCTTATTCAGACGGAGAAATTAGCGACGCTGGGTGCAATAGCCGGCAGCGTTGCGCACGAACTTAATAGCCCGCTCGGGGCTATTTTGAACGCTTCCGAGCGCATACAATCAGCGTTGGACAATCCTCGCGAATATGGTTTCTCGTCTGCATTTGCAGGTACGGTGGGCTTTGAGGAAATGAAAGAAGATTTAGAATTACTGATGAGTGCGGCACTGCATTGTCGGTCGGTGGTGGCGGATTTACTTACTTCCGCTCGTACTCCGGCAGAAAATGAAACGTGTACATTGCCGGAAGTTGTGCAAGGTTGGTTAAGATTATACCGCAAACAATTGGAACTGTACGGCATCGAATATGATTTTTCTGCCGAAGAGTCGCGCCGTCTGGCACTCAGTTATCCCGCGTTATCGCAAGTGCTCACCAATGTTTTGATGAATGCTCGTGATGCGTTATTGGAGCTGCCCGAAGATAATCCGCGCAAAATATCGCTTCGTACAGAATCTGATACAACACATTGTATTATTACTGTACGCGACACCGGAGACGGTATTGCTCCGCAGATGCAAGAGCAGTTATTTAATGCCTTCGCAACCTCGAAAGAGCAAGGCAAAGGGACGGGTTTAGGCTTGTGGGTTTCGCGTTCCCTGTTGCAAAAAGTAGGCGGTGGAATTGTTCTCAGAAACTACGACGGCGGCGCGGAAGCCGTTATGATTGTCCCTTTCGCAGATGCGATTTCTTCACCAATTCTTTAGGAATGACAATTTTATGATACTCGAACAACACGCACCGGAAGGGCGCGAAGAAAAGCCAACGAAGAATGCCTCGCATCAGGACACCGATTCAGTGCAAGAAACAACAGTTTCTGTGCTGGTTGTGGAGGATGATACCTTTGCATTGCAAAATATTTTGACGACACTCAAACGCAAAGGATATGCCGTCGAGGGCTACACTACTGCCCCAAAGGCGTTGAAAGTGCTGGAAACAAAGCAATTTCAGGTAATTGTCAGTGATGTCAAACTGCCCGTAATGGACGGTCTGGAATTTATTGGTGAATGTCAAAAACGAGAGGTACGCAGTAAATACATCATCGTTACCGGATATGCCGATGAATCCTCCGTTATCAGGGCGCTGCGTTTGGGCGTGGACGACTTTTTGAAAAAGCCGTACCGCGAAGGCGAGCTTCTGCACGCAGTCGGGAAAGCAGTCAAAATGCACAGACTGGAAGAAGAAAACCGTCGCTACAAAGAGCGTTTGCAAGCGGAAAATACCATTTTGCACCGCGAACTCAATAAACGCATAGCCATTGAAACATCGGGGCTTGTCGGTACATCGCAGCCGCTCAAAAAATGCCTTGCCACAGCCGATAAAGTCGGCAAACACAGTATCAATGCGCTGATTCGGGGAGAAAGCGGAACGGGCAAAGAAGTTATGGCGCAGTATATTCGTCAAAACGGCGCGCGCAGCACAAAACCTTTCGTCGCGGTTAATTGCGCAGCACTTTCGCCTTCGCTGTTTGAATCCGAACTTTTCGGTTATGAAAAAGGTGCGTTTACGGGAGCGACAGAAGCCCGGGCGGGCTTATTTGAAGCGGCAAACGGCGGCATTATGTTCTTGGATGAACTTACCGAAATCCCGCTTACGTTGCAGGCAAAATTACTTCGCGTGGTGGAATCTCAGGTCGTTAGGCGTGTGGGTAGCGCGGAAGCTCGACCGATAGACGTGCAAATTCTCTGCTCGACAAATCGCAATATTGCGGAGGCTATCGAAGGCGGTTTTTTGCGCTTAGATTTGTATCACCGCTTGGCTGCTGTCGAAATCGTCTTACCGCCGCTTCGGGAGCGCATCGAAGATTTTGAAGCACTTACGGCACATTTTATCGCGCTGTACGAACAGCAACTCGGTTTGCAGGCTGTCCCCATCCCGCCCACAATTATGAATTTTCTTAAAGAACAGCCTTGGGAGGGCAATATCCGTCAGCTTTCTAATATCATGAAACGGTGGTGTTTATTTGGTGAACATTCCGACGGCAATGATGTCGCGGTTTGGCTATCCCAAACTTCCTTAGCGGAAAGCTCCTTACCAGAAAACTCCTTAGCAGGCGGTTCATCAGCAGGAGGCTCAAAGACCTCACCAAAAGGCGTGGATTCGTCGTTATCAGCGTCCGATGCGTTTCTGCATGGTGTATTTACCAAAGGAACATTTGAAGAATTAAACGACATCAAAGAGCGACTAATTCGGGAAGTATTGAAAAAATATCACGGCAATAAGACCAAAGCCGCACAGCATCTTGGCATTTCGTACCCGGGCTTGCTCAAAATGCTGAAAGCAATGAACGGCGGCAATGCTGAAGAGAGCCTCGAATAAGCATTTCTAGGAATGTTTACGCATGAGCATCATGTGTGCAGACGAATGGGAATCCCGGCATTAGCGATATGGGCGCGGGTTTGCATGGGGTTCTGGTCTTGGAAACAGAAGAACGTTCCCGCAGAAACCGCATCCGCCTTGCCTTTGAGAAAACCATCTACAAAATCCATCGCTACACCGCATCCACCCGCCGCAATGACAGGAATAGAAACACTTTCTGCCACTCGTGCTGTCATTTCTACATCCAAGCCTTTGCGCGTGCCGTCGCGGTCAATCGAAGTGAGCATCAGTTCGCCTGCCCCGAGTTCTTCCACCTTTTGCGCCCATTCTACGGGGTCGAGTGGAGTTTGTTCTTTGCCGCACCGTGTCCAAACGCTGTATTTGCCTTGTTCGTCTTGTTTGAAATCAATACTCACGACCACACACTGCGCTCCGAAACGCTCTGATGCTTCCGTGATAAGCGTTGGAGTTTCAATAGCAGCAGTATTGATAGCAACTTTATCTGCGCCATTTTCCAGCATGAGGCGAAAATCATCCAGCGATTGTACGCCGCCGCCAATGGTCATCGGCATAAAAATTTCCTCCGCCGCTTTGCGGATAATGCTCGCCATGGGTTTGCGCGAATTGGGCGTTGCGTCAAGGTCAAGAAAGACGAGTTCATCGGCTGCTTGCGCCTGATAAATTTTCGCTTGCGACACAGGGTCGCCGACTTCAACAACTTTGTCAAACTGTACTGTTGTAACTAGCACCATTTGCTGAGGACTGAAGCGGCTTTGCTTCATTTGAAGTTTGGGTATTAAGCGGCGTTTGAGCATGATAAGATTGAGTTTATGCAAGAGAAATGGTATCATGAATTACAAATGCTATTTCCTTATCTTCATCGCTTTGTGAAGCAAGTATCGCGTCAAGTTCTTGCTGTTCCTCGTCGCTGACATATTCAATCATCATCATTGATGCTATGCGGCGAATTTCCAGCAGCATTTCTGCGGCTTTTTGTGGTTCATTTGCTTTATCAATCGTGATAACGATAGTATTGGGGTTTTCGGCGATTTTTACCAAGGTTTCCATAATTATTCTCCAAGTTCTTTGTATTTATCACGCTTGCGAAGCAGTTTTTTCGCGGCTTTGTTCAGCTCTTTTTCTTTGGGAAAAAATGTCGAAACGGTATGAATCGTCATGCCTATTCCCCATCCGAACAAAGTTGCAAGCGCCCATGTTAGGCGACCGTGCATTTGGATAGCATTCACCGTTAATAAGACAGCATTGACTCCGAGATACGACCCAAGATGACTGCGCCATTCACGGCGATTTTTTTTGATGACTTCCTGTTTTGCTTCTTCAAATGCACCAAATCGCAGCTCATCGTCTATCGCCCGCAGTAAATCTTGTTCGGTCAGCCCAAGTTCTTTGCCGACTTCCATGAGGTGTTCGCGGGAAACATTGCCTGATTGCGCCCGTTGTGCCAGAGCGCGTTGCAAAATGCGCTCCATTTCTTCTTGGGTGTATTTTTCGGGAAAGCTCATAATTATTCTGAAAGTTCGTTCTGTTTGTCTTGTTTGCGAAGTAGTTTCCGTGCGGCTTTGTCGAGCTTTTTCTTATCGGGAAAAAATGTTGTGATGGTGTGCGAAGCCATACCGATACCCCAACCGAGAAGCATAAAGAGCGCCCATGTAAACCGTCCGTCCTCCTGCATAAAATTCAAACCCATTGTGATAGAATTTACGCCGATGTACCAAAGAAAATGTTCTTTCCAGCCTTGTTTCTTCTTTTCCAACACTTCTTCTCGTGCTTCCTTCAATGCTGTCCCGTTGTGCTTCTCGTCTGCTACAGCCCGCTCCAAATCTTGTTCGGTCAGCCCAAGTTCTTTGCCGACTTCTATCAACTGTTCGCGGGAAATATCTCCGCCTTGCGATTTCTGGCTGAGTGCGCGTTGGAGAATTAACTCCATTTCTTCTTGGGTATATTTTTCGGGTAAATTCATAGTTGTCTCGAAAACAGTTGATACATTTCGTTAAGCAAGCCCTGTCAAGCGCATAAAACCAAAGACTACGAAAAAAGCAACAAGCGCAATCGCCGTACCGAGCAAGCATCCGACAGGAATTGACCAAAGTGCGCCAAGCCCCGCTCCGTGATTATGTCGCACAGCAATATTCATCAGCCAAAGCATTGAAACAAATGCAGGCAAACCATACCAAAGCCACATAAGCGGCTGTGTATAGCGCTCCAAGAACGGCTTTGTTTGGTCTGCTTCATTGTCCATAATCCCTAAAAGCAAACACCAGCCAAGCGATAATGGTAGTGCAAAGGCGTAAAACCATTTCGGTACGGCTGAAAGTGTCGTAAGAAAGCGCTTTGCGGGATGTTGCTGTATGATATTCATGGTCTCCATCGTAAAAAATTCTCTAAAACCCGCAGACCAAAGTCTTGGCTTTTTTCGGGATGAAATTGCGTTGCGACAATATTGTTTTTGCGTACCGATGATGTTACCGTAACGCCGTATTCGCACGTGGCGGCAATATAGTCAGGGCTATCGCATTTCAAATAGTACGAATGAACGTAGTATAAATCAGGATTGGACGGAAGTCCCGCCGCAAGCGGCTCTCCGGCTCGAAATGCGGTGCTGTTCCATCCGATTTGTGGAACACGGATTGTGGGGTCGTCCGGCTGAATTTTGACAACATCCGCCTCAAACCATCCTAAACCCTCGTATTCACCGCCTTCGTAGCTCCGCCGCGCCATCATTTGCATCCCGACGCATATTCCTAAAATCGGCAGTTTTTGTTGAAAAACCAACTCATTCAACATCGGCACAAAGCCGCCGTTCATTAAGCCGCCAATGCAGTCTCGGTATGCTCCCACACCCGGAAGTACGATACGGTCTGCACCCGTAAGTTCTTCGGGCGTGCGGCATATTTCAAGGTTTGCGCCAGCCATTTCCAGTGCATTGCAAATGGAAAGTAAGTTGTTTACGCCGGTATCAACAAGATGAACGGTTGTCATAGCAAGGAAAAATGAGGCTTGGTGAGAATTGATATTGTTCGCCATCAAAACGTACACAATGAGGCTTATACAACGAGACGTATACGAGCAATCTATCAAATGGATTCATACACTTGAAAAACGCCGTTACGGAATACCGTTACGGAATACCGTTACGGAATACCGTTACGGAATACCGTTACGGAATACCGTTACGGAATACTGCGCAAAACAGTTTTTCTGAGGGCAATTTCGAGAAAGAGCAGAATGCCTGCCGCGATTGCGAAGGGGAAAAACTCTTCTGAATAGCGTCGGAACTCGGTGACAAAGATTTTTGTCTTTTCAAGTTTGTCAATTTCGGTATAGACTTCTTGGAGTTTAGAGTTGCTTGTGGCGCGGAAATAGCGAGCATTGGTCATATCCGCGATTTGTTTCATAACTTCTTCGTCAATTTGTACTTCCAAATTTTGATATTGAATACCAAACGGCGTTTGCACGGGATACGGCGCATAACCGTACGTTCCAACACCAATCGTATAAACGCGAATACCGAATGTTCGGGCAATTTCTGCGGCTGTGAGCGGTGCAACCGAGCCGGCATTGTTAATTCCATCGGTGAGCAAAATAACCACTTTACTTTTTGCCTGACTGTCTTTGAGGCGGCTGACGGCGGTACTGAGTCCAAGCCCGATAGCTGTGCCGTCGAGTACCATGCCGCTTTTGATAGCAGTAAAGAGGTTTTTGAGGACGTTATGGTCGGTTGTCAAAGGGCATTGAGTAAAACTCTCTCCGCTAAAGACAACAAGCCCGATGCGGTCGTTGGGGCGCGAATCTACAAACTCCACTGCCAGCTTTTTCGCGGCTTCGATACGGTTCGGCTTAAAATCTTCTGCCAGCATGGAGCCTGAAATATCCATCGCCAGCACAATGTCAATACCTTCGGTTTCTACATTTTGACCGCGTGCGCTGGATTGTGGGCGAGCAATTGCTATGATCAAACAACTTATCGCCAAAAGGCGTAAGACAAACGGCAAATGCCGCAAACGCTGGCGTAGTGAGGGCTTAATGCCTGCAAATCCTTGTAATGTCGAGACACGAATTTCTCCTTGCACTGCTCCCACACGCCAATAGCGATAGATAAGCAAGGGCAAAAGCAGCAACAGCCAGAAAAATTCGGGGTTTTTGAACGTAAAGGGAAACGGGTTCATGGTCAAAAATGTTGAGTGTTGAGTGCTGAATGTTGAGCGTAGAATGGGGTTATGCTTCAATGCCATTAACCTGAGTCCCTCACCCAAACCCTCTCCCAAAGGGCGAGGGCTTTCAGTATTTCTCCTTCTCCCTCAGGGAGAAGGTTAGGGTGAGGGAAATTTCTGACGTTGATGACAAGAGTGTCCGCAATGGCTTCATCAATATGGGTTATCGTAAGCAAATTCTTCGTAGAGCGTCAGTATTTCTGCGGTCATCATGGCTGTCGCTCCCCAAAGCGGTACATTTTTTCCGAGATTCCAAAAAGGAACTTCGACTTCACGCCCAAGCACCGTCCAAGGTTTACGGTCAATGTTTGCCGGATTCATCAAGACCGAAAGCGGTACGGAAAAGACTTCTTCGACTTCTCCGGCATTGGGGCGAGTTTCGGGGATGCCTTCGTGGAAGCCGGCTACGACGTAAATCATACTCCGCGAGACAGGAACATAGAGCGACGAAAGTTCGCCCAAAACCTTGATATTTCCTCGCTTCAAACCGACTTCTTCGCAGGTTTCCCGCAGTGCTGTTTGTATGATTGTCTCGCCGTCGTCGCTGCGTCCACCGGGGAAGCTGATTTGTCCGCTATGATTTTTGAGGTCGCTGCTGCGCACGGTGAGCAAAAGTTCCAAATGCTCGGCGCTGTGCGCATGGTCTTGGTTATTAAACAGCAATGCCAGAACAGCGCTTTGTTTGTACGTGTCAATGTCCTTGGGCTGCTCATAAATCGTCTTGGCAAAAGGAGCCATACGCTTTTGCCCCTCATAGCCCGGAAGCGGCTCTCGGAGGCGTTGTTCGAGAAACGAGATAAATGCTGGTTGTGGCATGACATTTTTGGAAAAGATCATTACAATCTAAAAATAATACGAATAGAAACCCAGCAATCCATGGGCTGACCGTTTTGTTGTAATGCTGGCGTGAAAGTTATGAGCATCGCTACTCGTGTTGCCTCAGCATTGAATAATTCAGAATCTGTTGATTCAATAAAACTACGAATCGGCTTGCCGGTTTTGGATACCAATACACGAATATCTACTCTGCCTTGTATGCCTAATCTTTGCGCCTCAGGAGGGTAGATTATTAGTGATTGTAACAATCCTAAATCAAAAGAGGGTTCTATGGCAACAGGTACAAAATCATACGGTTCAGGCGTTTGACTAACACCGCTCTCTAGTGCGATAGAACAAGAAGAAAGCAGAAGTAGAGGTAGAAACAATACTATTGTCCGCGCTCTTTGGAACCTTGATAAAAATGTGTCAAGCGTTCGGGAAGTTTTCATACACCTAAAAATAGATGTGGAACAGTAATCTATGATTTAACAATTTTGCAAACTGTAAGAAACCACGAAATCTAGCAGTTGTTTCGTAGATTTCTTGGTGCTTATATGATATATCTAATCCTTGCTCAAGCGCAAGCGAAATGGAAGGTTGTAAAAAAACTTCTGCACCTAGAGCAATGCCAGCTGCGGTATACCAAGAGCCACTTAATTCTATACCACTTCCTATGCTTAGAGCTACATATGGTGAAATATCCTTATTAATAGAGATGATATTGTTTATTGAGTGTAAATGGTACTCTCCTTGCACCATAATTCCAACGAACCCGCGTGATTCGTAAAAGACGCGGTTAGGGTCAGGACTATATTGATAACGCCAATCATATTCGATGGATAAATGCATTGAGATTGCAATATTCTCTTTTAGCCAGTATTTTCCACCTAGTGTTTGTAATACGTTTTCATCGTGGAAGCCACCAAAACGTATTGCCATTGTACCTGGAGGATTGTGCGGTGTTTTGTTGGTATTATCCTGCTGAGCCTCTGCATTGACCGACAATAAGCAAATAACTATGATGAAAAACAATTTCACAATCATATACGCCCAAAGTAGATTTGAAGAACTAAACTCGTGTTACCTAATCCCAGATTAATATTCTCAATAAATACAGGTGGACTATTTACACCCGATACGTCTCGCCATGAGTAAGACATTGTAAATGCTTGTTGACCAGCGATGGAGATATTGGGAGTGATAAATATTTCAGCACCAATAAGGGCTGAAGCACCTATGCTTAAAAAGGGTCTTGAAGATGGTAGTGTTCTTGTAACTAATTCATTAGAGCCAAAACCAACTGTAATGCCGCCTGCTATATACGGTGAAATTTGGTTGTTTCGTGCTAAATGATATTCGTATTGCCCAACAAAGCCTAATGAGTAATCGAAAGTTCTAGTGAGTTGTGAATTCGCAGCAATGTTCATACCTAATGCAATTGCCCCTTGCTGTGTTAGCCAATACTTCGCACCCAAGCCGCCGCTAAGATTCAAGCCATTAAAACTAAAACGCAAACCTATCAATTTTGAGCGGTCTGTGGTATCAGTTGTCTGAGCAAATGCAAATGAAGCACAAAAAAGAAGACCAACACAAATATTTCGCAGTGTACGCATAGACATAAAAATTGCTGAAAAAATTATGGTATTGTTGTCTGTTCCTTACGATTGCCCATACCCAAACGAACGCAAATGCGCCGAGCTGTTTCGCCAATCCTCACGAACCTTGACAAAAAGTTCCAAAAACACGCTACACTCAAGATACTGCTCAATTGCTTTCCGTGCAAGACTTCCTGTTTCTTTCAGCGATGCGCCGCCTTTACCGATGAGGATTTGCTTTTGCGTATCGCGCTCCACGACTATATCCGCCGAGATATACCATTTTCCTTTCTCACGCTCTTTGAATTCCACTACGCTCACTTCGGTCGAGTACGGGATTTCCTCGCGGTAGCGTGTGAAGATAACTTCTCGAATCATTTCGCTCACAAAGAAGCGCTGTGGCTGCGTGGAAAGGAGTTCTGCATCGTAGTAAAATTCGTGTTCGGGTATGTATTCCTTGAGTTTGGTCATCAGGTCGCTGACATATTTATTTTCCAGTGCGGAAATCGGCGCAACGTGGCTGACAAAGGGTAGTTTCATCAGTGCGTCCATCACCGGCAATGCCAACTTTTTGTCATGCAGAGCATCCATTTTGTTCAGCGCCACAATGACCGGTTTTTCGACGGTTTCCAGCCGCATTTGCAAACGCATCATCAAGGTTTGCAGGGCTTTTGCGCCGCGCTCTTCTGTTTGAGCGCTTGGTTGTTTGGTTGCTTGGTTGCTTGGTCGGTTCGTGGTGGGCTTTTTTGCTCGCGGTTTTTCGATGAGTTTCTGTACATCCACCACAATTAAGATAGCATCTGCGCCTTCGACCGAACTTTTGACAAAATCCAGCATGGAGCGGTGCAGTTCATAACTCGGTTTGGAAAGAATGCCGGGCGTATCGAAAAAGACGATTTGTGTTCCGCTTTCTTCCGTGCCTTCGGTGAAAATTCCGAGAACGCTGCGGCGTGTGGTCTGCGGTTTGGGCGAGACGATAGAAAGTTTCGTGCCGAGCATAGCGTTCAGCAGTGTGGATTTGCCGACGTTTGGTTCGCCGATGATAGCAACGAAGCCGGATTTGGGGGATTTGCTCATTCGCTTGATGAAATTGATTGAACTGTTCGATATGCTTGTTCCGCATGATTAGGTTTGTCGGGTATTGTGTATTCCAACAAGCCTTCTCGAATCATTGGTTGTAAGTAATTATGGAGAATATGATGGTCGGTACGATTAGTGTACAGTGCTAATTGTTTTGTCGAAAGCGGTCTCCACGCGCAAAGACTAAAGATTATTTGTCTTAAAGATTCTTTACTTGAGCGTTTTGAAAGAAGCAGTAACTTTTCTCGAATGTAAGTAGGTGTTTCACTATACATCTCGTCGAGGTTAGTGGATTTCTCGTCGAGGTTAGTGGATTTCTCGTTGAGGTTAGTGGATTTCTCGTCGAGGTTAGTGGATTTCTCGTCGAGGTTAGTGGATTTCTCGTTGAGGTTAGTGGATTTCTCGTCGAGGTTGGTAAGAGGATTTTCGTGCAATGATTGTATTAACCGTTTTCCTGCAATATAATGGACACCCTGTCCACGCTTGCCACCGCGCTGTTCCAAAAGTTCAAGTTCTCTCAAGCGTGTTAAGTGCTGAGTAGCGTCCAGTGGATGTGTAGCATTAATATCTCTGTATGTTTGATTGTTAATATTTCCTATTTCTCGTACTAACGTTAAGGCTTTTATTTCTTCAGAGGTTAATTCGCAATCTTGAAACGAACGTAACCATTGTAGATCGTCTTCTGACAAAAAATGATGAAATAATAGTGTTGAAACGAATTCATTTTTATCACGATTTGAATCAAAAATCGGTGGTGTGAGTTCGGCTTGAGCCATGTTTTGCCGCATTATGCGTATGCCCGAACCTTTTGTTTCGGCGATATTAACATCATGTAATACAGCAGCAATATATGGATTACGAGCTTCTGAACCGGGTTCGCCCAGAAATTCAGGAGATTTAAGTGAATAACCAGGATTGCGAATTTCCAAACGATTAGAATAGCGAATAATTTGAATTGGCTTATGCACGTTATAGGCTCTGTGCATCAAGGCATTGACCAATGCTTCACGAATGACTCTTAACGGCAATTTGGGTTCAGTAATACTGTGCAGGCTATTTTCCGGTAAATGATATGATTTCATTAAATCATCCATGATTGTTGCTTGTACACGAGGTAGGATGGAAAAGATTGATCCTCGAAAATCTACTGTCCCCATGAAGCGTACATCGGGATTCTCAACCCATTTCGAGCCTTGAATCCGAATGTAATCGACCCGTTGCATCGGAAATAAACGTCGAAATGCCGATGCCGTGCCAAATAGTATAATTCCGGCAACAGTCGGCTTTAATTCGCCCTTAACGCGAGCAATACAGTGCAAAGAATATAATAAATTCTCGTCTGTATCAGATAATTCAATAGCACTGGGATTGGCAATACTCCGCAATCGCCTATACTCCATGAGTGCTTTTATGTCAATATCGTCCATTTCTGCATCGTCAGGGACTGACATATCGTATGTTTTTGAAGATCGCGATTGGAATAGGACAGCGACATCTTCCTCTGTACATGATTGATCTGTCGAGCCAATAAGCCGAAATGCGCCTCTTGGTAAACCAAATTTTTTCAGAAAAAAAGGCTTTTCACTTGCTTGTGATTCTGGTATAAAAATAACAATGACTGTTTTACCACTAACACTTTCAGGACGCATTTGTGGGCGCAAGGGCTTATTAAACATTGTTGCAGCTTGTGAGGCTATATCTGCTTGTGCCTTATCAGGATTATCAATTCCGACAACTTCATAGCCTGACGAAAATAATGTTTCTTCTCCCAAACGCCTAACACCAAGTACAATGTATCCACCACCAAGATGAGGCTCATTTGCAAATGCACACATTGTCTCTGCCAAAGAATGTCCAATCTCTGAAGCTGTTTTCGCCTCAATGTTCGGTGTTTCATCCAGATCATTGAGTTCTGCAAGTAATTCCATAGCGGTTTTGAGCATATTCACCTTACGCATTCCAATATTGTCTGTCCAAACTCCTGTACTGAATCGCCTCGCTCACGTGTTGGGGCAAGATATGGTCGCGGTCGGCGAGGTCGGCAATCGTGCGGGCGACTTTCAAAATACGGTCAAACGCCCTTGCTGAAAAACCCATAACGGTCATTGCTTGCTTCATCAGTTTTTCGCCGTCTGCGTCCAGTGCGCAGTATTTCCGCAGGTCTTGTGCCGTCATATCCGCGTTTTTATGCACACCTTTTCGCCGAGCAAAACGGCGTTTTTGAATTTCTCTGGCGCGGACAACCCGCTCTCGTACTTGTTCCGAACTTTCTCCCTGCCGAGCCGACGAGAGTTCGTCATATTTCACGGGTGTAACGTCCACGTGAATATCAATGCGGTCTAAAAGCGGTCCGGAAATTTTCGCCATATATTTCTGAATTTGCTGCGGAGTGCATGAACACTCGTGATTCGGATTACCGAAATTCCCGCAGGGGCAAGGATTCATCGAACAGACAAGCATGAAATTTGCCGGATATTCAATCGTTTGTTTCGTGCGGGAGATAGTAATTCTGCGGTCTTCAAGCGGTTGGCGCAGAACTTCCAGCACATTCCGTGCAAATTCCGGCAATTCATCCATAAACAGCACTCCGTGATGTGCCAGCGAAATCTCCCCCGGACGCGCCACGCCTACGCCGCCACCCACTAACGCTGCATCGGAAATGGTATGGTGCGGTGCGCGAAAAGGGCGCACGGTAATGAGTGCTTCATGCTCCGGCAGCAAGCCCACCACCGAATGAATCTTTGTCGTTTCCAGCGCTTCGTCGAGGGTGAGCGGTGGAAGAATAGTGGCAAGACGCTTGGCAATCATCGTTTTGCCGCTTCCGGGCGCACCGACCATAATGGCATTATGTCCGCCAGCCGCAGCCACTTCTAATGCGCGTTTGGCATTTTCCTGCCCTTTTACGTCGCTCCAGTCCACCAAATGTGTTTCTTTGCGGCTGAAAAGTGTTGCTGTGTCTATAAATCGCGGTTTGACGGCATTGTCGCCATTCAGATACTCGACCGTTTCGCGCAAGGATTTGACGGGGATAATCTCTACGCCGCTTACAACGGCAGCTTCATCGGCATTTTGCTCCGGCAAAATCACGCGCTCGTATTGTTCATTTTTCGCTGTAACGGCTATCGGCAGTGCGCCGTGAATAGGGCGTAATGTGCCGTCCAAAGCGAGTTCCCCCAGAATCAAGGTTTTATCAAGGTTCAGCGTTGTGCTGATGATGCCGATAGCTTTCAAAATCCCGATAGCAATCGGTAAATCAAAGGCGCTTCCTTCCTTGCGAATGTCCGCCGGAGCGAGATTAACGGTGATTTTCTTTCCGGGAAAAATGAAGTGGGAATTTTTAATAGCAGCCGACACGCGCTCCCGCGACTCCTTCACGGCAGAATCCGGCAATCCCACAACAATAAATGCAGGCAAGGCATTTTCCAAATGTGTTTCGATTTCGACTAAAAATGCTCCAACGCCAAGCGTCGAAGCAGTGCGCAGCCGTGAGAACATGATGATTGTGCGAGTAGATGAGAAATAGTGTGCTTTCGGAACAAAGTGTAGTGACAAATCTACATATTTTTCCGTTGATAATGTGCAATTGTCATTGCCGGAAACTATACCGGACAAGAGCGTGGGTCTTGCTTGCGGTGTAGGTATTTTGGGAGGCGGTTTACATCTGGGAAACTCGTTACTTCGCTGCCGCTTTCCACCAATTTATCAAACCATTGGTCGAAGCATCGTGCGAGGAAATAGCCTCTGCGGTCTGAAGCTCAGGCAGAATGCGGTTTGCGAGCTGTTTGCCGAGTTCTACGCCCCATTGGTCGAAGGCATTCAGATTCCAAATTGCGCCTTTGACGAAAATTTTATGTTCATACAGCGCAATCAGGCTTCCCAGTGTGCGCGGCGTGATTTGTTTGCAAAGAATAGAAGTTGTGGGTTTGTTTCCCGCAAAGACTTTATGCGGTGTAAGCGCAGCTATTTGTTCGGGCGATTTTCCTTCTTTTTCGAGTTCCGTGCGGGCTTCGTCGGCGGTTTTGCCCATCATCAGCGCTTCGGTTTGAGCAAAAAAGTTGGAAAGTAACTTGCGGTGATGGTCTCCGGCAGGCGTACCGACGGGATTGTGCGAAATAGCAGGCGCGATAAAATCACACGGGATGAGCTTCGTACCTTGGTGAATGAGTTGGTAAAAAGCGTGTTGCCCGTTTGTTCCCGCCTCGCCCCACAGCACCTCGTTTGTTTGATAATTGACCGCTTCGCCGCCAATTTGGACGCTTTTTCCATTGCTCTCCATTTCGCCCTGCTGTAAATATGCCGGAAGATAGCGTAAATACTCGTCGTAAGGCAAAACGGCGTGGGATTCCGCACCGAAAAAATTTGTGTACCACACATCCAGCAAGCCCATCAGCATAGGCAAATTGCGCTCTACGGGCGCAGTACGAAAATGCTCGTCCATCTCGTAAGCACCTTGCAACAGCGCGTCGAAATTCTCCGCTCCGATAGCCAAACAAATCGGCATTCCAATTGCGCTCCACAGCGAAAAGCGTCCGCCGACCCAATCCCAAAAGCCGAACATATTTTCGGTGTCAATCCCAAAAGCGCTGACAGCCTTGCCGTTGGTGGAAACAGCGATAAAATGTTTGGCAATATCGTGTTCGGTGCGCCCTTCCTTCAAAAACCAATCTCGTGCCGTTTGAGCATTGGTCATGGTTTCTTGGGTGGTGAAGGTCTTGGAAGCAATGATAAAGAGCGTGGTTTCGGGATTCACAACACGCAGCGTTTCGGCAATATGCGTCCCGTCCACATTCGAGACAAAATGCACGTTTAAGCCGCGATTGCCGAATGGAGAGCGTCCGTAGGATTTGAGCGCCTCCACGACCATTTTCGGACCCAAATCCGAGCCGCCGATACCGATATTGACCACATCCGAAAACGGCAAACCCGTGTAGCCTTTGCGTTTACCCGTCCGAATCTCTTCCGCAAACGTCTTCATGCGCCCCAGCACTTCCAGTACATCCGGCATAATGTCCTTGCCGCCTGTTATGACGGGCTTTTGGGAGCGGTTGCGCAAGGCGGTGTGCAGTACGGCGCGTCCTTCGGTGGAGTTAATCGGCTCTCCCGCGAACATAGCATCGCGCTTTGTCTCGACGTTGGTTGCTTTGGCGAGGTTGGTCAGAAGGCTGACGGTCTCAGCAGTAATGCGGTTTTTGGAGAAATCTACGAGAATATCATTGAACTGAAGCGAGAGTTCCTCGAATCTGTGCGGGTTTTCCGTAAACATTTCGCGGAGGTGTTTATGCTGAATTGCGTCAAAATGGCGCTGAAGAGCATTCCATTCGGGAAGTTGAGTGAGGTTGGGCATAGTGTGTGAGGAAGTGTTTGATGAAAAATTGATACTCAGTTTAGTTCTGCTCTCATATTACAAAAGCGTTAATTGCAAGGTTTTATCAGCCTGAGAAGCCGTAACGGGGTAATTAGTAAGAAATAATTCCTTGCCTTTTGCGGCAGAGCCTTGTTTATAGTTCTTCATGCCGTATTGTAATTCCCATTCGTAACAATGAGCAAACGCGAAATTACGACGAATGACGGGAGAATCATCGTAGGTAACAAGCCACAAATGAGGATTAGTGCGAAGTTCAGCGGCAAACTCGTCGTGATTAAAGGTTGTGTGCAAAACACCATCTTTGCCGTATAAACGCGACTTTGTTGCGGTTAAATACGGTGGGTCGAGGAAGCTAAATACCGCTTCACCACTTGTTTGCAGGACATTACGGTAATCGGTATTCGTAACAGTTACATTTTCCAACAGCGCCGACAAGGGTTTTAAGCGCTCTATGGAAGAATCGGTAAAACGGCTCTCGAAGGCTTTTTGCGAGTAACCGCCCGAATCTACCGTGCCGGAAAAAGAAATACGATTCAAGATAAAAAACCGTACAGCTCGCTCAAAATCTGACATTTGGGATGTGTCTTGACGAGCAAGTTCAGCGAAGAGCGCTTTACCGTCAGTAACTGTACGCTTTGTGTGTTCAATAGTGCGTACAAATCGCTCTGAATCTTGTTTGGTGGTTATCCAAAAAGCATATACTTCGGGGTTCAAATCATTGATCCAAAAACGGCGCTTCGGATAACGTTGTTTTAACCACAAAAACACCGAACCGCCGCCCACAAACGGCTCGCGGTATTCTTCAAACGCCGAAGGCAGATATTGTGCGATTTGTGGAATAGCACGGGACTTTCTGCCCGGATAACGTAAGGGGCTTTTGATTTCTATCATGTTTACTTTCCGAAACCCGCTTCACAGCGCCGTTTGATAACCGTCAAAATATTCGATTGTATATCGTGCATAATCGCTCCCGTCCACAAACCCGCATACAGATTGAAGTTCACGGGATAAGACTGACAGTCCAAAGAAGCAGTGGGTTAATCATAGAGCAAATATTTCTTCCGCAGTTCGGTAAATTCTTTTACGCCTTTTTGCGCTATGCGTCGTATTTCCTCGTCGGGGACTTTTTTCAGAAAAAATGCTTCAAAGAGTTTGTCTGTACCACTTACCTTGATAAACATTCCTTTTTGCGCGTCTGTGATATTTTTGGAGTTAAAATACTCAGGGTGAATTGTCTTCAGTGCAATGAGAATATCAATACTGGCAGAAAATGGCTTAAACTTTATGGCATCGGGCGCAAAGGCAAACAGAATACCGTTGCAATCCGTGTTGGCGTACTTTCCGTAGAACGGGCGATAGCGCGTGGGAATCATCGTAATACCGGAGAAATTTTGTTTACGCACAGCTTCCATCAGTAATGGAACATTAAATGTCGGCGCACCAAGCATCTGAAAGGGCAAGACATAGCCCACGCCGACATTCATCAAACTGATTTCACCATAAATACCCGTCAGTGCCATGCCACGAATAGACTCGACAGTCGGGATATGCGGTGAAGTCGGAATCCATGTGAAATCTGTGTCTTCCCACGTCATCCAGCGCTGCCAGCCTTCGGCGCGAATAATCGTAAGCGGGCATTTACGCGGCTTCCCGTTGGCATCGCGTTGGAGCCAGCCTTCGCCGTTTATCATCATCGCGGTTTCACCGAGCGTACAGCCGTGAATATACGGCACGGGAATAATGCCCACAAACGAGGTAAATGCTGTATCCAAGACCGCTCCGTCAATAACTTTTCCACCAAGTGGGTTTGGTCGGTCAAGGACATAGAGGGGTTTGCCGTATTCTGCGCAAGCATCCATTACCCAATATAATGTCGAAAGATAGGTATAGCCGCGAATGCCGATATCCTGAATATCAAATACCACTGCATCAAAATTTTCCAGCATTGCTTTTGTGGGACGGCGGCGCTCTTTACCAAAAAGCGAGACAGCTTTGATATTCCGAATGGTTTCAACGGAATCTTTCACAATTTCCCCTGCCCGTGCAAGCCCGTAATAACCGTGTTCGGGCGTAAGAATCGAACCGACGGTACAGTTTTTCGCTTGCAAAAACGCATCCAGCGTCGATTGCAGGCTGCGTGTGCGCCCGCTTTGATTTGTCACCAAAACAAGTTTTTTTCCTTCAAAGAGCGCAAAATTTTGTCCAATCAGCACATCTACGCCGTTTTTGACATCGTAACGGAAATTTGCCTGCTGTGCGGTACTTTGGAAAACAAAAGCCAAAAGACCGCTTAGAATCAAGAACCAAAAGCATACTCGTTGAAAAAATTGCGTCATAATGTGCATCCGAAAACGGCGAAAGTTGTTGGTATAAGGGCGTTATTGTAAAAACACTGTGATGAGAGAATGTGCGCAAAGATAGCAAAAATCCTGTTTCTACGGACTCGAAATCACGTGAGAAACAGGATTGCGCGACTTGTATGTAAAAGCCTTAGAGAGTTTTTAGGATTTTCTCCGAACTTGTGTGAATATAGCGCAAACGAGGGTCAATCTCAATTTCGAGGGGTTTACTGCGAACGCGCACACTTCCTTCGGCGCGGGAATTGTTTACGGAAATAGTCCCGCGGTTTATTGAACCGTCTTCCAAACGCAATTCAATCTCCACATTGCCCACAAACGGCTTTTCTATGCGCTTCCCTGTGCCGTCCTCATGAAATTTTTCTACGGAAATTGTACAGTGGACATCATACTGCTCCTGAGATTTGTTCATGATTTTTTGGACGGAAGCATTGTGAATACTGAGATTGTACGTTGTGATATGTTTGAACATATCGTTCAGGAGCTCTTTGGATTCCGGCGGCAGAGCGGTCGCAAATTCTTGTAGTAAATCAGTACTTCTTGGCGCAAAATGTTGATTCGAGGCTGAATACGAGTGCTTTTCCAAAAACCTTTTGAGCGCTTGATTGAGTTTTTCTTCGCCAAGTACAATGCTCAGTTGGTGCATAACAACCAAGCCTTTGGAGTAGTGCTGATGAGGGTTTTGGGGGAGTGTTTTGTAAAGAGGCTGTTCTGCACCGTAACCGCGCTCGGAAAGGTATAAATCATGGTGCATTCTGACGTGTTCTAAGGCTCGCTGTTCACCGTACATTTTTTTCAAGAGCATAAGTTCTGTGTACATAGCAAGCGTTTCTGTGAGCATAGATGCCCCCTCACGCTCGTCGGGAGCTATTTGATTATTGCCCCACCACACATGTGAAAGCTCGTGTCCGGCGAGTTCGTTGATAACATCTTGCTTTTTATCACCTTGCAAATTGGCATGAAAACTCATTGTTTCGTTCATGAAAATTGTTCCCGGATATGCCGTTGCGTTGAAACCTCGCGTAAAACCTGACACTTCAGCAAAACGAATGCTCTTAAAAGGATATGTTCCGAAGGCTGCTTGGCAGTAATCAAGCGTATTGCGGGCATTTTCAATGAGGTGCGGTACGTTTTCATGGTGCGCCGGATGATAATACACCTCAACGCTTACGCCCTTGTGCCGTACTTTTTGAACATCGTACCGAGCAGAAGAAACACCGAAACGAAACGGCACGGGAGCAGCAGATGAATACAGGGCAAAATTTCTTCCCGAGTCGCTCCATTCCTTGATTTTTTCACCAATGCCGATGGGAATTTGGTCGGGCGCAGTAGAAATGGTCATAGTCAGATTGACGAAATGATTTTTCCCGCGAGGCGCATCCACGCTTGTTATTGTTGATGCCTCGCCAAGTTGCATTGCTTCTCGCTCGGCAGTATCGGTAATTTCTCTGTCTGCTTGATAGCCAAATTGCGGAAAATACCTGCTAATCCGCATAAATGCACCGTTTTCGACGATTGCATTCATGGGATTATGCCGTGAAAATCCGTTCCACGAGTACAAAAAAGCAAAAGAAAATGTGGCAGAATCTGAGGATAGGAGCGGCTTTTGGAGCGTAATTACCGTATCGTATGCTGTAATTCGGTATTCAACGCTTGCAATGGTCAGAGTGCCGGAAATATCCTTTGTTTGCGAATCAAAACCGATAAGAATCCGTGAAATAGCGTCTGTACTTTTGTTGTGGAGTATATATGTGCCGGAAACGCGGTAATATCGGCTTTCGGGAACAAGGTCAATCTGCGTCACTACATCCGTAACTATCGGCTGGGGAAGGTTTTGAAAAGAACGGTAATGTTTCTCATACTGCACTGCTGAAGCTAGTTCTGATGAGCTATCGGGAAGTACAAGATTCTGCGTCAGATAATAACCGGAATACACCGTTAGGGCAATAATTCCCGTAATCATAGCGTATCGTAAAAGCTTCTCTGTACGTGATGTTGCAGGCAATAAGGAAGTCGCAAGCGTTGTTTTACGCTGTAAAAATGTTGTTAAGGCAGGGACTTTTTGCAATACCGATGCTAACAACATCACATACAGCACCACACCTAACCCAAAGAGCATTTTCCATGCAAAGACCCGTACATAATCGCTCCAAGCACTCATTTCACTCAGTTTGCCGCTATATGCAGCCGTGAAGCGGATGAGAGGATGAGAAAAGCCCGCCATGCGTGCTAAAGGCGTAGCGGAAATGCCGATAAAGATTGCCGCCACGACAAGGCTTGCGTACTTTGCTCTTACGCCGCGCTCGGTGTTCCATTCTGCAATGCCACTTTGTATGGCGACCGCCAGACCTGCGCTCAAAAGAAGGGGGAATCCGGCAAGCGCATACAAACTCAGATACGAAGACCATTCTATGCGAAAATACCCATAACCAAGTTGGAAAGCCACACCGAGAAGGATCATCCATGTTGTGAGAGCAAAAACAGTTATTCCAAGTGCAAGCCAGTGTGCAAGCATTGAGGTGGTTTTGCTGCGAGGTGTACTATCTTCAATGGTGAAAAATCGTGTGTTGCGGCTTTGCCAAACAAGTTCGTTGCTGAAAAAAAGGAGAAGGGGAAGGCACAGCGACGGAAAATTTTCCAAAATTGTATTGACCATAAGTGCCGTGCTTGCAAAGCGTTCCGGCATTCGTATTCCTTTTTCGATGTCGCCGTATATTTCCATTCCGACATAAAACGCTATTCCTATTGCAAGAACAACAAATGCAGTACTGCGAATAATACTGATAAAATCTAGTTTTGCAGCACTTGTGATTGTGCGAAGATGATACGCAATATTATACGGGGAAGATTCTATATGCTTTAGAAGCGGAGCGTTACGGATAGTTCCGCGATGTTCTTTTTCATCGGGAATCTGGTTTTTCTTGCGCCGGAAGCGATTGATACGACTAGGTTTATCCGAAAAACGAAAAAAAAGAAAAGACAAAACCAGAAAGCCGCACGAAATCAGTAGAAAAAGGATGCGATTCCAAAGTATCATTCCGCTCATTATCGCAAGTTCTGTGTTACGCTCGGCAACTGACCACGCGCTGGTTTGATGGAAAAAAGCGGATAATCCGAATGGGTCGAAAAGCGCGGAAATCCTTATCATTTCAGGTGAAACGGGCATTCCTTTGCTCATAAGCGGCGATGTGGAAAAGATGAGCATAACCATATAGCCGATGTAGATACATAGACCCGAAACGTAGATTGCAAGCCTGCTTTGTGTTATCCATGCCGCACAAGAAACTGCCGCCGCACAAAATAGGAGGTTCGGTACCGTAAAGAGCAAAAACGGTTGCAGATACCACCACCAATGAAATATGTTCCTTCCGGTCGTCATGCGACCAAAGGTAAATCCTGCTGTCATCATCAGCATACACAGAGTGCTTATTCCAAACACTACCAGAAAGCGACTCGCAAGGTAGTGCCGTTTTGTAATCGGTGTTGTGTAAAGAATCTGAGAAAATCTGCTCTCTTGCTCACGTAGAAGGGTTTGAGCCGCTATGAGCGTCGTGAAGAAAATTCCTACAAGGCTCATAAAACCTAGCATGAGCGTCGTGCTGTAAGGGGAATATTGGCTTACATTAGGCGATGGCATTATCCGAAGAGGCGATACGACTGTTCCTGCCATAAAAACAGCCGCTAACGCCGCATAAAACCACCATTTTTTGAGGTAGGCGGCAAGTTCAAATGTGAGAAATGTTTTCATACGTTGCTGTAAAATGATGTGTTCAGTTTTGTGAGGACAAATGCGTAAAATAGACATCCTCAAGCATGGGAGAAATCATTTCAAAACCTTGCTCCGGAGACGTTTCCGATAAAATGTGAATAACGATGCTGCCACTGTTGAAGTACGACGAAATGACATTGTATTGGGCTTCATAGTGTGATTTCTCAGATTTTGGAATGACTTTTCGCCATACCGAACCGTGCAAAGAATCAAGAAAACGCGAGGGATTGCCGTATGCAAGAACTTTTCCTTGCCGAATGATAGCCATATTCGTACAAAGATTTCTGACATCTTCGACCAGATGCGTGGATAAAATCACGATAATATCCTCGCCGAGTTCAGCAAGAACATTGTTAAAGCGGTTGCGTTCTTCGGGGTCAAGTCCTGCTGTGGGTTCATCCACAATCACAATACGCGGATTGCCCAGTAATGCCTGTGCAATACCGAATCGCTGTCGCATACCACCGGAAAAACTCTGCACATCACGCTTGCGGTGTTCATAGAGGTTGGTTTTTTCAAGCAAAGCAGCAATATGCTCGTGGCGTTCTTTCGTTTTCGGCAACCCTTTCAAATCGGCTATATGCTGCATTAAATCAAGCGCAGAAGCCTTTGGGTACACGCCAAAATCTTGCGGTAAAAAACCAAGCTGGCGCTTGATAAACGACGGGTCTTGAATGATGTCTGTACCATTGAAGGTGATGCTGCCGCTATCGGGTTGCTGTAATCCAACAATCGTTTTCATCAATGTAGATTTTCCTGCACCGTTTGGTCCAAGCAATCCAAACATACCATTGGTAAGACGGAGCGATATATCTTGGATAGCATGAATGCCGTTTGCGTAGGTTTTTCGCAGGTTTGCAATGTCAAGATGATTGGTTATTGTCATAGAATTCCTCCGAATTGTAGAGTGAAGACAAAAAGATTCCTTGCCCATTCGCAGGAGTTTCTGCGGGGCGTGAATTCGTTTGAAAAAGGGATTTGAGTGTGCGAGTTTAGATGGCTTGCCGGGGTATTTGCTCTGCGTTATTCCTCAGTGTATTCAAGGATATCACCGGGCTGACATTGAAGGGCTTTACAGATAGCTTCGAGTGTATCAAAGCGGATTCCTTTAGCTTTACCGGTTTTGAGAATCGAAAGATTTGCCTGCGTAATGCCGAGCTTTTCCGCAAGTTCTTTGCTCTGCATTTTGCGTTTAGCGAGCATCACATCTACGTTTACGATGATTGGCATGGAAGAAATATGAGGGTGATGTGAACAGAAAGCGGATTAAATAATGAGGTCTTGTTCATTCTGCAAATGCAAGCCTTGTTGAAAAATTGCCGCAAGAAAAAGCGTAAAAACGCCCAGTAATGCGTGTAAAGCAACCAGCATTTCTGCTGGAGACTCGGTTTCCCAAACGGCAACGACGAATAAATACGCCGCTATGGGAGCAATGATATTGCCAATCGAAAACACGCGAAGGCTCATGAGGGCTTGTTTGGTAAACCATTTTTCACGACGAAAAATATCGAAAATATTGCTCAAAAATGCGAAAAACAGACCATATAAACCGATAAGAACAACCATCGTTGCCATTTGTCCAAAAGTGTTCTCACCGCGCATGAATACTACATCGCTGAAGGGAAAGAGCATCTGAAAACGTCTGCCGTCTTCGATAATGCGGAATTGCGGTGTTTTGAATACGAAAAGAACAACGCTATAGAGCGCCGTACTGCAATACCCGACTGCTAGAAACAGCGAAGCGGCATAGAGAATTTTTGAGAGAATACGGACGGTCTTGAGCATATTTCTGAGAAGAACGTGAATAATGAAGAAATAGTTGTTTGGGAATACGATACGATGTTGTGTTGAAAAAGTTTCTGTAAAACTACGAATAATTATTGTAAAACTATGAATAATTATTGTAAAACAATAAATAATTTTTGTTTCGATATAAATTAAGGCGCTCAAAAAAATATTTGCCGAACTTTGTCAACCATTCTCCACTCACTGACGGTCTTATCCTTCAAATCAACAAATACCGTTTTTTCACTTCTTCGGATATTTCGACCATGAAAACCTTCCAATCATTTCGTTTCGCATACATGGCAGCAATATCGCTATTCCTCGCCGGAGCAATAGCACTAGCAGCAAATTTTTCTGTGCAAACTGCCCTTACTCATCATGCCAAAATTCAAGGCGTGGTGCTGAATACAGCCGATGCACAGCCCATTGCTGGTGCGACTGTACAAATACACAAATCACTTCAGACTATGACCGACGCAAAAGGCGCATATTTCCTGAAGTCAGTGCCGCCCGGCGAAGTAACAATCACTATTGCCGCTTCGGGATTTAAGACGGTACGAATCAAACAAGTTCTTTCGGAGCAAGACTCTACATATCGCATCAATGCTTGGCTCTCGCCGGGTGAAGAGGAAAAGCAGGAAACAGTTATTGAGACGATAGACCGTGAACGCAAAGAAGAAGCAAAAAGCGTACAATCAAGTACACAATCAAGCACACAAGACGCTTTGCAGCCGAATACCGTGACAAGCGCCGAACTTGCCTTTGACCGCAGTTCGCCCGTACAGCCAAGCATTAACGCGCCTTCTGGTTCTTTTGCCCGTAAAGCGCATTTTGGGACGCTGAACGGCGGAATGCTCAAAATGTCCACAATGCCGATGAATACTCGTTCTCAAGCGTATTTTCGGGATAAGGACGATGCCGTCTTCAATACGGAAGAATACTCGCACCAAAACGACAATGAATTTCTGTTTGCTCATCAAAACCCGCTCTCCACCTTCTCCATAGACGTTGATAATGCCTCGTACAGTAATATGCGCCGCTTTTTGACGCAGCGCCAAATGCCGCCGAAAGATGCAGTCCGCACGGAAGAATTTGTGAATTATTTTCGCTATGATTACCCCCAACCGCGAGGCGCAGAGCCGTTTTCTGTCAATACCGAATATGCAGCTTGTCCTTGGAACAGCGCTCATAAACTTGTTCACATCGGGCTGCAAGGCAAGCAAATACCGCTTGCGCAACTTCCCACATCAAATCTGGTCTTTTTGATTGACGTGTCGGGTTCGATGGATTCGGAGGAAAAATTACCGCTTCTGAAAGACGCATTTACGATGCTGACCAAGCAACTCCGCCCGCAAGACCGCGTAGCAATTGTGGTTTATGCCGGAGCAGCAGGCGTGGTGTTATCTCCGACCGACGGCAACGACAAACAGCGCATTCTCGCGGCACTGCACAACCTCAGCGCAGGCGGCTCTACTGCCGGCGGTGAGGGTATCAAGCTCGCGTATCATTTGGCGCGGCAGTATTTCATCAAGGGCGGGAATAATCGCGTTATTTTGGCAACCGATGGCGATTTTAACGTCGGCACAAGTAGTGAAGGGGATTTGGTGCGCTTGATTGAAAAAGAGCGTGAATCAGGCGTGTTTCTGACGGTTCTGGGTTTTGGCATGGGCAATTACAAAGACGGAAAAATGGAAAAACTTGCTGACAAAGGAAACGGTAACTATGCGTATATTGACAATGCCCGCGAAGCCGAGCGTGTACTGGTCGGGCAGATGCAGGGTACGCTCTACACGATTGCGAAGGATGTGAAAATTCAAGTCGAGTTTAATCCCGCTCTGGTACAGGCGTACAGGCTTATCGGTTATGAAAATCGCGTTATGGCAAAAGAAGATTTTAACAACGACCTCAAAGACGCAGGTGAAATCGGCGCAGGACACACTGTTACGGCGCTCTACGAGATAGTTCCCGTCGGTACACCGTTCCAAAATCCTTCAGGTAACGGCTCGGTAGATGCGCTGAAATATCAAAATCCTCAGAAACAGCTTGAAACCAAGGTTTTACCGAATCTGCACAATGAACTGATGACCGTCAAAGTGCGCTATAAAGAGCCTGATGGTACAGTATCGAAATTGATTGAGCGTCCGGTGCCTAGTTTTGATGCGCCTTTGCAGGCTGCTTCGGCAAATTTCAAATTTTCTGCCGCTGTTGCGGAATTTGCCATGTTGCTGCGGGAATCGTCTTTCAAAGCGCAAGCAAGCTACAATCAGGTCTTGAGCCTTGCGCACGAATCGCTTGGTAAAGACCCTGAAGGCTACCGTGCTGAATTTATCCGCCTCGTGGAAACAGCACAAATACTGACAAGCGGTGTGGTGCGAAATCAGCGAGAAAAGTAAATATCCGTAAAAAAGCCGTTTTATGCTTGTTCGATTGTAGATATGTCTGTTCAAGCATAAAGCGGCTTACCAAACTTCAGAAACCTTCCGATGAGCAACACCGACCAAGAAATCGCCCTTCGCGCCACGATTGAGCGCTACTGCCGCGAGAGAAGCGAAGCAGCCTTTCGTGCGGTCTATGATGCCTGCAAACAGCATATTTACCGGCTTGCACAGCATTTATGCGGTCGCAATGACAGCGCGAAAGATTTGTCGCAGGAAATTTGGGTGAAGCTGTGGAAGCATCTGTGCGGCTTTCGGGGTGAATCGAAACTTTTTTCGTGGTTGTATCGCGTAGGAATGAATGTTTTTCTCGACAAAAAAAATTCCCTTGTAAACAGCACAGAATCTCGTCGCAGTGTCGTTCGTGAAGAAATTTCTGTCATAGAATTACTCTCCAACACAAGCAATGAAGCCGAAAGTATCGTACCACCCAGCAATCATAATCCGCAGCACGAAGCGGAACGCGCATCAGCTTATATGCTCGTAGAACGAGCATTAGAGAGACTTTCGGCGGGTGAACGCACAGTTTTTGTCGCCAAACATTTTCACGATTTGACCTTCAAAGAAATCGCCGAAGAACTCGGTACGCATGAAGGTACAGCGAAAACGCTGCATTTTCGCGCCCTCAAAAAACTTCAGCAAATCCTCACGCCGCTTCAAACCGAGCTTACAGGACATTCTTCTACCTCAATTTCCACAGTGCCATGAATATTTCATCCGAACATCAAGCACTGATGCTCTCTGCGCTTTACGGTGAATTGACAGCGCCTGAGAAGCAAGAATGGGAAACGATTCTTGCGGGAAGTCCTGCGCTGAGGCTTGAGTTTGAGCGCCTGCAAACAACCATCGGTATTATCAATCAAGCAGAAAACTCTTTGGAAAATCCTTCGGAAACGACATCGGGAAAGGATGACGAAGCATTCTACGAAGCGCAGTGGGAGGCACTGCGGAATCTTCAGCGCGAAGAGAAAAAGCCCGTGTTCATAACGCTGCCGGAAAGCAAATCGAAATTCATCCCCTTCTCCGTACCGCGTCGTTATTTGGCTGCAGCAACGGTATTAATTTTACTTGGCTTCGGAGCAAGCATTTATCGTTGGCAAATGAAGAATGGAGTTCTTACCAATGAAATGGCTTCAGAACAAGCACGAGAAGGCGTTTTGAAAGAGCAGCCTACTCCCTTCGGTGCTTCGACAGAATCGCCCGGAGACAGCGCATTGGAAAAATCGGAAGAAAAAAAACAGCCAGCCAACTCATCAGACCACTATTTGCAGCTTTCCGGCAGTACAAAAAAAAATAATGAAAAGCCGCTTAACCCTGCTGCCCAAGAGCCAAGCACCTCACGAGAACAGCAAAGGTCGTTTGATGATATTGCACCTTTGAAAGATAGTTACAAAGCGCCTTCCGGCTCTGTTTCTCCCGTGCAGATTGCGCCCACACAACTTCCTTCTGCGGAGGTCTCTGATAGAGAAAATGTGAAACCTATCAGTGAAGAAAAGGCAGAATCATCGGTAGAGCGAAAGGAGAATCTCCGGCAACCATCCAAACAAGACATGATGCGGCTTCAAAGCACGCCAAATCAAGTACAGCCCAGCACTCCCGCACTCAATCTCATGCAAGAAGCGCAACCTCAAAAAAGAGTTTTACCAAGCGGAATTTTGCCAAAAACAGCACAACCAAGTACGAAAGCGACGATGAGAGTTGATAGTGTGCTTTGGCAGGATACTTTGCATAGGCGTAAGTAATTGACGAGAGAGGCTTATCGGATTACTTGAAAAGCCACTCTACGGGTTTCCTGTGGTGTCGTGATAACGCAATAGTAGGTTCCTTGGGCGAGTTGATTCAGTTGATAGGTGTATTCCCAAAAACCTGCCTGAAATTGTCCATTACAAATGTCGGCAAGTTTACGACCAAGAACATCAACGATGCTACACTGAACAGGCATAGCATCAAATAAGGAAATGTCAATATGAAGTTCATCAGAAGCAGGATTCGGATAGACTCGGGATATGAGGCTGCTGGTGGTAAAACCTTCATCTTCTATTCTGATGTGCTTCGGTTCGCTTCGGATTTGACGATAACAATTTGGGTCATTTTTGTCAATGTCTAATGAATACTGAATAGTGTAAGTTCCCGGACCTTTGTACCATGCGCTGCCTTTCGGCATTATTTCAAAATTTTCCGTTGCTTCAATAAATCCATTACGAGACGGATATTCACCATTGATATATCGAAAACCGTTAGGAGAAAAAGAAGAAAGCGGTATGCCGTTGATATAAGTTATTGAACTTGGATTCACAGCACCGCCAAGAAATTTTTCCGCATTGATGCGGAAAATACCGGAGTATCGTATCGGAGTATTTGAGCGGACAGGCGAAGAATTTTGGATAACCGTCGCAACGGTCGTTACAATAGAACATATACTTGCCGAGGTACTATTCCCTTGCATTGTTGCTGTTGTAGGATTAATGATAACTGTAACGGGAATACTTCGATGTTCTTTACGGCATCCACTTACATTCTCATCGGTAACCAAACTGTATTCAAAAGTGTATGTGCCGGGACCGCGATACCAAGCGCTGTTTGCAGCAATCACCTGCATATTTTCCGTTACCTCCAAAATACCATTATTGCTTGGATAAGAGCCGCCAAGATACGAAATACCATTAGCGCGATAATCGCTGGCACCAATTAAACCTCTGCCACCGTTAATGTGAATGTAGGCAATAGGGTTTTGGTCAGATCCCCCGCCGCCTATGAACCGAGATGCTGGCATCCGAAAGTAACCATCGAATCTCATAGGAGTATTGATATTTGTAACGACTAAAGGTCCTGCCAAGCGCGTTTCGACTATGGCAACTGTCGAACAGACCGTAGGAACTGTGGCTGTTGTGGCAATGAATAGTGTTACGGATGAACTGCGAACTATTCTTCGACAATGGAGTATATCATTATCCACACCTAAAACCCATTCCACATTGTATATGCCGGGACCTCGGTACCATGAGCTATTTTGTGCCGTCAATTCCCAATATTCTGTTCCCTCAATGAATCCGTCAAATTCAGGATACACGCCTCCAACGCGGCGTAATCCATTATTTGGCAGCGAATTGAGTAAAATGCCGTTTATATAGAAAGAAGCGGAAGGATTATCGGCATTACCGCGAAATCGGTCTGCATTGATACGAAAAGTCGCTTGTAAACGAATAGGTGTTTGAGGGCTTGATATTGCCGTTGTGACTTGGGCAAACAGGCGAACATTGGTAAGTTGTGAGCAGTGCAGTTGAGCAAAGCATAGCGTATTATTCTGTATCATACATAAAAAGGCAGCTATTATCAGGTGTTTCATTCTAATGCTCATAGGAAACATTAAAGAGAGATAAAAATATGTTTTCAAAAAATACAGATAATTTGTGTTTGATGACACACTATTTTCCTTGATATGCCGACTATTATTCCGATGCTAGCGTATTGATGCGCCCTTGTTCAATCAAACTCCGCACTGCTTCGACATCATCATAAACTATACGGTCAATGTCCATAAACGGCACAACGGCGCGGATTTCGGCGCGAACGGCTTCAAGTGCCTTGCTTGAACGAAGCGGTTTCAGAAAATCTATCCCCTGCGCAGCGCATAAAAGCTCAATCGCCAGCACTCGCTCCAAATTTTGCACCACGCGCCAGCCTTTTTGTGCGGCAATGCTACCCATCGAATTGTGGTCTTCCTGATTGGCGCTCGTCGGAATGGAATCCACACTTGCCGGATGGCATAAAACCTTGTTTTCTGAAACAATTGATGCGGCGGTGTACTGTGCAATCATCAAGCCTGAGTTTAAGCCGCCTTTGGGGGCAAGAAATCTCGGCAGCCCCGATAATGCTCCATTGACGAGACGCTCCGTGCGGCGTTCCGAGATATTTGCTAATTCCGCACAGGCAATCGCCAGAAAATCCAACGCGAGCGCGAGCGGCTGCCCGTGAAAATTGCCGCCTTCCAAGTGTACGCCTTGAGCGGGGTCGTCGCCTTCGGGAAAAATAAGCGGATTGTCGGTTGCAGCATTGATTTCACGTTCAATCACCGAGCGAACATAATTGATGGCATCCCGCGAAGCCCCGTGAACTTGAGGCATACAGCGCAGTGAATAAGCGTCCTGCACACGATTATCGGTTGCTTTGTCGCGGTGGGATTCCCGAATTTCGCTTCCGTGCATAAGTCGGCGGAGGTTTCGCGCAGAATCCATCTGTCCCTGAAATCCGCGTACTTTGTGCAAACGCTCGTCAAACGCCGTATCTGTGCCGCGCAGTGCCTCAGCCGAGAGCGCCCCGGCAATGTCTGCTGTCTCTGCAAGTTGCAATGCCTTATGCACAGACAATGCCCCAAAAGCGCACATCATCTGCGTTCCGTTAATCATCGCCAAGCCTTCTTTTGCTTGCAAACGAACTGGTTTGATGCCGTATTCTGCCAAGACCTCGCCTGAAGGCTTGATGTCGCCCGACTTCGTGAGAATACGCCCTTTTCCGATAGCAGCAAGCGCGATATGCGACAGCTGTACCAAATCCCCGCTACTGCCCACCGAACCTTGCTCCGGCACGGCAGGAACAATGTCATTGTTCAACATGGCAAGAAGCGTGTGCAAGGTTTCAAGCCGTATGCCGGAGTACCCTTTTGCAAGAGCATTGATGCGCAGGAGCAGCATCGCCCGCACGAAAGGACGTGGCATCCACGCGCCCGCACCGACGCTATGCGATAGAATCAGGTTTTCCTGAAGCTGCTCTAAATCTTCCCGTGAAATGCGCACGTTTGCAAACTCGCCGAAGCCTGTGGTGATGCCATAGACAGCCTCGTTGGATTTTACATGATGCTCCACCACAGCACGGGAGCGTTTTACAGCTTCCTCGGCTGCGGAGGTAAGTTCTACGCGGTGTTCGGTTGAGGTTGCAATTAAGGCAACATCGTTCAAGGTAAGGGAATTTCCGTCGAGAAAGATGGTCATAGTAGTATCGTACATTCAGAAAAATATCGTGAACAATGAAAATTTGATGAGTCAGTAAAGTTAACGCTGACAATAACCCGCTAAAAGGTGCATCACAACAAGCGCGGCGAGCTTTGCTGTTCTCCCGTCTGCATCATATTCGGGATTAACTTCAACAATGTCTATGAGCCGTACAAGCCTATTTTTTCCCGCTTGGAACGCTGCTTCGAGAATTTCCTCAGCAAATAAGCCCGTCGGAGAAGGTGCGCTCACGCCGGGAGCATCACTGCTGCGGACAGCATCCATATCAAAACTGACCATAATGCGCTCTGTACCTTGTTCGGCAATGCGTAATGCTTCAGTAAAAGCAGTTTTTATGCCCTTCTCACGCAGTTCGCCGAGCATCATAATTGCTGCTCCACGTTCACGGAGCGCGTTGAAATGTGCCTCTACATTCGCAAAAGGCTGTATGCCGAACTCGACCATGTTTGGCGGTAAAAGTTTTGGCTCTGTTTCATCAAGCATGAGCCGAAACGATGTGCCGCTATGCCGCATCAATCCTTGCTCAGTGAGAACAGGCGGGCGGTAGTCTAAGTGCGTATCAATGTTTACCACGCCGACGCGCTGTGCCTGACGGGAAAATCCACGAAAATTCGGATAAGAAATATCATGCCCGCCACCCAGAACAATAGGAAATATGCCGTTTTCTGAGAGTGCAGCAACGGTAGTTTCCAAGCGGTCATGCGTTTCTTCGAGCGTTGCACCAAGTCGAATATCGCCTATGTCCAAAATTCGCAGGCTTGAAATACGCTTGATGTCTGGTGTCGCGGGTAGAAAAGGTGTAAGTTTATAGAGTGCGCGGCGAATTTCCGTCGGTGCTTTTCGTGCGCCTTCTCGCCCACGATTCCGCTTCACACCTTCATCTTGCGGCACTCCAAGAATGGCAATATCAATTTTTTCATTCCATTGTTCGCGGTTTTTCGCAACAATATCGCCCATGCGAATATCTTCCGAATCGTTCCGCGAGAAAAAGAGTTCCTGTGCGGGTTCGGTGAGAATAGAATGAAGAATATCGTGCAGAGAATTGAGTAATTGCGCCATTTATACAACGACCTTCCCGTTTTTGATGACTTTTTTCACGTGATTTTCCCCGAAATGATACGGCACTTCCGTAAAATTCTTCACGTCGCAGAGAAGAATATCCGCTTTTTTGCCGACTTCGAGGCTACCGCGCTCGTGCGATAACATCAGCGCAGCCGCACCGTTCAGCGTTGAAGCGGTCAGTGCTTCTTCGGGAGTCATCCGCATTTGCGTCGAGGCAAGCGTCATCATCATTTGCATCGAATAGGTCATGGAGGAACCGGGATTAAAGTCCGTTGCCAAAGCAACCGTAGCACCCGCATCAATCAAGGTTCTCACGGGTGGATACGAATGATGAAGAAAGAAAGACGCTCCCGGAAGTGCGGTGGCAATCGTCTCGGAAGCCGCTATTGAGCTGACTCCTTCGGCAGTTGTCATTTCCAAATGGTCCACCGAGATAGCATTCATGCGGATTCCAAGTTCCGACGCGCCGCTTGCGGAAAGCTGGTCGGCGTGGAGTTTGATGTGAAAACCCAGATTTTGTGCTGTGGTTAAAATGCGCTCTGAATCTTCAAGCGAGAAATAGTTCTTCTCACAAAAAATATCGCAGAAGACCGCAAGATTCCTCGCTTTTACTTCGGGTAGCATTTCCTCGCAAATTATATTAATATACTTTTCGCGGCACTCGCGGAATTCCGGTGGAAAAGCGTGTGCGCCTAAGAATGTCGGAACAATTGTCATTGGATGAGTATGAGCAAGTTCTGCGATGACATCCAGCAATTTTAGCTCTGAAGCGGTATTCAGCCCGTAACCGCTTTTGATTTCGACGGTTGTTGTCCCTTGTTTTAGCATCGCATCAAGCCGTTTTTTGGCAATGGCGTAGAGTTCTTCATATGAAGCGGCTCGTGTGGCATTCATGGTAGAAATGATGCCGCCTCCCAATGCCGCAATTTCTTCGTACGTCTTGCCTTCGGCTCTGAGAGCAAATTCGTTTGCTCTGTTTCCGCCGAAAACTGTATGCGTGTGCGAATCCACAAAGCCCGGAAGTGCCGTCATCCCTTGTGCATTGAGGATAATGAGTTCGTTCACATCAGCAAAATGTTTATCGCGTCTGACTTCGTTGAAGACTGCCTTAGAATCTCCAATACGAGTAATCACACCATTTTCAGCCACGATTGCCACGTTGGATTGTGTGTGAATCTCGTGCATCTGTTTGCCCGCAAGCCGCTTTGCGCTGTGCGCTTGAGGTGTTGCGATTGAGCCAATATTATGGATGAGAATGGAAGACATGAAAGAAAAAATTGCGGTTAAAGATTGTCATTTCTGCTTTTTGCAGTATTTATGTGGTCAAGAAAATGAGGTCAAGAAAAATTGTGAAAACTTGAAAATTTGCGTAAATTTTGTGTGTAACTCTACACACACCAACAAACAACGACTTCATTTTTTCCTTTTGCTATGGTACTTGATGTTCATACTGCTCATGCACTGGCTTTAGAACTTGCGCCACGTTGGGAAGGCATTTATACCCTCGACGAGCTGCGGGAAATTCTCTGTTCTGATGAGTACCGTACGATTCAAGAACGTACCGTGAACCTTTTACATCTTTCCGAATTGGAAGCATGGCACAAAGCAATTGGTGCTATGCTGGTGCGCTCACGATAAATCCACATCGGTGAAGTATCGTGCTGATAAACGGCGTACATTTTTCAATATCGCGCTCCGTCCATAATCCTTCTGGCTCTTTGGCAAGCATTTGTGCTGCTTCCCTGTCCAACAACTGCAAAAGAATATACTGAGAAAAAAGTCTAGCCCATAACTCTTTTGGAAGAGTCCAATACTCACCGCCTAAAAGCAAATCAAGCAACTGTGCTTCTTTGAAGGATGCCGTTGTTTGAATAAACGAGTATAATTCCCGCCATTCCGCTAGAATACTGAGGTTGAGCGTTTCCCAAATATGATGCCCGTATTCGTGCCAGAATACTCCTCGTGCGTAAGGGTCGAGAGATAACCGAACTATGTGAATGGTGCATATTTCCTCGCTCTTGATGTATTTTCCCTGCAATCCGGGTTGTTGAAATTGCTCATCAACATTGTGAACAGAATGCAGCAAAATTGCTTGAGGTAAGCGATTCGGAGCAAACGCAGCATTCAAACGTTGCGAATACTCATATAAAGACTGTAAATCCTCATTCGGAAAATATGTGCTTCCGTACTCAATATATTCAAGCGGTGCTTGAGAATACGGATTGATACGAATGTTTTGAAAATCCATGGGCTATCGCCGATTATTTCATCATGGGAATCGTGATTCCATGAGCCTTTGCGTTTGTTTGCGCTCGTTCATAACCTGCGTCGGCATGGCGCAAAATGCCCATTGTCGGGTCGTAGGTAAGGACGCGCTCTAAACGCCGCTCTGCCTCCGGCGTTCCATCAGCAACAATCACCATGCCGGCATGAAGCGAATAGCCCATTCCCACGCCGCCGCCGTGATGCAGCGATACCCACGTTGCACCGCCGACAGCATTGAGCGCAAAGTTCAAATACACCCAATCCGCAATGGCATCCGAGCCGTCTTTCATCGCTTCGGTCTCGCGGTTCGGGGAAGCAACAGAGCCGCAATCCAAGTGGTCGCGCCCGATGACGATTGGCGCAGAAACTTTTCCGCTTGCTACGAGGTCGTTAAAAAGTTTTCCCGCTTTGGCGCGTTCACCGTATTTCAGCCAGCAAATTCGCGCCGGAAGCCCTTGATAACGCAGACTGTTCGATGCCTTTTCAATCCAGCGATGCAGCGATTCATTTTCGGGAAATAGTTCACATATAGCGCGGTCGGTGACAGCTATATCGTCGGGATTGCCGGAGAGCGCAACCCAGCGAAAAGGACCGCTTCCGTCGCAAAAAAGCGGACGAATAAATGCCGGAACAAAGCCCGGATAATCAAACGCATTCGCCACGCCGTGTTCGCGTGCCACACCACGAAGATTATTGCCGTAATCAAAGACCACCGCGCCCTTACGTTGAAATTCAATCATCGCTTCGACGTGTGTGCAAATGGATTTATGTGCTAAACGCAAGTATTCATCAGGGTTTGCAACACGAAGCGCATCAGCACTTGCTTTGGACATATTGGCGGGAAAGTAGCCGTTAAGCGGGTCGTGAGCAGAAGTTTGGTCGGTGATAACGTCAGGTGTAATGCCGCGCCGTAGCAGTTCCGGCAGGATTTCCGCCGCATTACCCAAAAGCCCGACGGAGATTGGTGTTTTATCTGCAACGTGCTTGTGAATGAGTTCCAGAGCCTCATCCAGATTCGTACATTTTACGTCGCAATAACGGTCGTGAATACGTTTATCTATGCGGGTTTCATCAATTTCGATACATAGCGTTGCCGCACCGTTAAAGGTTGCCGCAAGCGGCTGTGCGCCTCCCATGCCTCCCAAGCCTGCCGTCAAAACAAACCGCCCTGCCAGAGTGCCGCCAAAATGCTGGCGTGCGCACTCAGCAAAGGTTTCGTATGTGCCTTGCAAAATGCCCTGTGTACCGATGTAAATCCAACTTCCTGCTGTCATTTGTCCGTACATCATCAGCCCTAAAGCGTCCAAACGCCTGAATTCATCCCATGTTGCCCATTTGGGAACGAGGTTAGAGTTTGCTAAAATCACGCGGGGTGCGTCGGCGTGCGTTCTGACAACGCCGACAGGTTTGCCCGACTGTACAAGCAAGGTTTCATCGGGATTCATGGATTGTAATGACTCCAGAATCGCATCAAAACTTGCCCAGTTTCGTGCCGCTTTGCCCAAACCACCGTAAACGATAAGTTGTTCGGGATGCTCTGCCACTTCTGGGTCGAGATTGTTTTGAATCATGCGGTAGGCGGCTTCGAGTTGCCAATTTTTACAGGTGAGTTCTGCACCGCGAGGAGCGCGAACAGTACGCGAGGAAACAGGTAATGACATAATTTTCCCTTAACAGTGATGTTTTGATATTCACACAAACATTTCAGACTACAAATTTGCGAATAATTTTACTTTTCCGCTTCGTATTTTATCATTTGTCAGCGATAAATTTGCTTACAGCACAAACACAATTTTTGATACTTTTTTCTGAGTTGGTACGTGTATGGTCGAACAGCTTTCTGTCCAGAGTTTCTTAGCGCTTGCCCACGAAACACAAGCGCCCGTGCTGGATGTACGCACTCCGGCGGAGTATGCTCATGCACATTTGCCAAATGCGCACAATCTTCCCATTTTCACCAATGAGGAACGAGCAATCGTCGGTACGGCGTACAAACAACAAGGACGAGAGACCGCGATAAAACTGGGTTTGGATATCGTCGGCGTGAAAATGCGAAACATCGTGGAAACAGCAGAGCGTATCAATACTGAGGCTACGAGTAACAATACTAAAACGCTTTTTGTGTATTGCTGGCGGGGAGGTATGCGAAGCGGAAGTATGGCTTGGTTGCTGGATCTGATGGGATTTAAGGTCTATACTTTGCGAGGTGGCTACAAAGCGTATCGGCGTTTGATGCTGGAAACTATCGCAAAGCTGCGTACTATCATCATCCTTGGCGGGAAAACAGGCTCAGGGAAAACGGCTCTTTTGCATGAATTGGCAGTACAGGGTGAACAGGTGCTTGATTTGGAGCGCCTTGCACAGCACAAAGGCTCTGCTTTTGGTGCTTTGGGCGAAGAATCGCAGCCCACACAGGAAGACTTTGAAAACCGCATCGGTATTGTCCTATGGGGAATGAATCTTGAAAAACGTGTTTGGCTGGAAGATGAGAGTCGGACAATCGGAAAATGTACGATTCCTGCTCCACTGTGGGAACAAATGAGAACCGCTCCAACGCTTGTATTGGAAATTACGCTGGAAGAGCGTTTGCATCATTTGGCTGAACAGTATGGGCAATATTCTCAAGAAGCGCTGCGTGATGCGATATTGCACATCGAAAAGCGGTTGGGCGGAGCAGCAACCAAAGAAGCACTTGCGGCGCTGGATGCGGGAAATATCAAGGAATGTGCCGCGATAACACTTCGATACTACGATGCAAGCTATACTAAAGGTCTTTCTCGGCGTGAGTCGTCATCGTTGGTTGCGCTGGAGTCGTCGTTACGTGATATGAACAGTCTCGTTCGACAAGTAGTAGAGTCTGCATCAATGGTTTGAATAAAAGCAAACGGCTTTTGAGGTGTTACGCCCCAAAAGCCGCTTGAATGCTTAGTATCTAAACAAATTATTCCATACCCGGCTTTGTCATTGCTGCGGGATTGATAGCGGAATCAAACTTCTCACCAGTAATCAAGCCAAGTTCGATGCCCGCATCGCGGAGAGTGCCACCTGTTTTGTGAGCGTGTTTAGCGATTTTTGCCGCGTTGTCATAACCGATGTGCGGATTGAGGGCGGTTACAAGCATGAGAGAGTTTTTCATGTAATACTCAATTTTCTCACGATTCGGCTCAATACCTTCTGCGCAATGCTCCTCAAACATGATACACGTGTCGGCAAGCAAACGAACACTTTGGTTGAAATTATAGATGATAAGCGGCTTAAAGACGTTCAATTCAAAATTACCCGAAGCACCGCCGATATTGATTGCTACGTCGTTCCCCATGACTTGCGCGGCAACCATCGTCATTGCTTCGCTTTGCGTTGGGTTTACTTTGCCGGGCATAATGGATGAGCCGGGTTCATTTTCGGGGATGGTGAGTTCGCCCAAGCCGCAGCGCGGACCGGAAGCCATCCAACGCACATCGTTCGCAATTTTCATCAGGCTGGCGGCTAAAGTTTTCAGCGCTCCGTGAGCAAAGACGAGTGCGTCGTGTGCGGCGAGGGATTCAAACTTATTCGGCGCAGAAACGAAAGGTAATCCGGTTTCCTTAGCAATTTGTTTTGCTGCTTTTTCAGCAAATTCGGGATGCGTATTTAAGCCTGTTCCAACGGCTGTACCACCCAAGGCTAATTCATACACGTCCGGAAGCACAGCATTTATACGCCCTAGCGCTTGACTCAATTGATGCACATAGCCTGAAAATTCTTGTCCGAGCGTGAGCGGAGTCGCATCCATGAGATGCGTACGTCCGGTTTTGATGATGTCTTTGAACTGCTCGGATTTATGCTGAAGCGTATCGCGGAGTTTTGTAACAGCAGGGATAAGGCGCTTGACCAATTCTTCTGCGGCTGCAATGTGCATGGCAGTCGGATAGGTGTCGTTGGAGCTTTGCGCTTTATTGACATCATCGTTGGGGTGAATAGGTTTTTTACTGCCCATTTCTCCGCCCGCCATTTCGATAGCACGGTTAGAAATCACCTCATTAACGTTCATATTTGTTTGTGTGCCGGAGCCTGTTTGCCAAACCGACAGAGGAAAGTGTTCATCAAGTTTTCCGGCGATAACTTCATCGGCAGCTTTGACGATTAAATCACGCTTCTCGGCAGCAAGTAAGCCAAGTTCGGCGTTTACAATCGCTGCGGATTTTTTCAAAATACCCATCGCGCGAATCACTTCGCGGGGCATGCGTTCATTGCCAATAGCGAAATGAATGAGAGAACGTGCGGTTTGTGCGCCGTAGTATTTGTCGCTTGGGACGGCGATTTCGCCCATGGTGTCTTTTTCAATGCGTGTGGACATTGGTAGTGTACAATAATGAAGTGTGTAAAACAGAAGGAATTATCGGAAATTACTCAATGGCTCAGATACAGCGCGAATATAGCATTTTTCACGCAAACATACATTGTTCCTTAACGACTAAAGTGCAGTAGAGCTTGAATCCAAAGAATGTTCCTGTGCCAAACTCGCCCGAAAATGCTTTAATCCAGCCCAATACAATACCACTGCCGCCGACAAACTCAGGATTGCCGTTATACAAATCGAATACCGCAAAGCTGCATCATTTCTAAAGACGAAGTCCGTCAGTGATGAGACAATAAAGGGTCCCGAACCACCGCCCATGACGTTAATAGTGAAAAGAAAAAGCGCTCCTGCTTGACCGCGCATTTGATTGGGCATGAGCTGTTGAATAGCTGCCGGCGCTGCTCCGTAGGGCATAAATCCAAAGAATGCTGTCCAAAGAAAACACCATGCCGCCATTTCTCCGGTCGGTAAAAGCGGCATTATCACTGCCACAGGAAGTAAACCCGCCGCCGCCGTCAGCATCACACGCATATTCGCGTCGGTATAGCCCTTCTTCATAAACCAAGCAGCCAAGCGGCTTCCTGCCCACAATCCCAGTGTTCCGAAAATAATGCTCGTCGAACCCTGCCAAAGTCCGATTTCAGGACGTTTCCAGCCGTAAGTACGGATAAAAAATTCCGGAAACCAAAAACCGACACCTTGATTGAAAATAGAAAACATTCCAAACCCAATCGTATGGCACAAAGCAGCTTTTTTGTGCTTTTGGACATATTGCCACACTTCTGCGATATTAACACTGCGGCTATTGTCCGCGCCGATTCTAGGCGGCTCTTTAACGGTAAACAATAGTAAACTAACCAGCAATCCGGGTAATCCCACCAAAAAGAAAATATACTGCCAAGGATAAATTTCGCCCACAATCGGAAGCGTCATCATTCCTGCGCTGGCGGCAAATCCGGCTATTGCCCCGGCAAGCATGACCGCCGTTCCGTTACCAACGGAAATGCCCATAGAATAAACGCTCATAGCAGTGGTGCGTTTTTCGGGTGGGAAATAATCTGCAATGAGCGAATATGCGCTCGGGCTGAGCGTTGCCTCGCCGACTCCGACGGCTACACGCCCGATAAACAGTTGCACATAGCTTTTCGCCATTCCGCAGTAGGCAGTGGCAAGCGACCACAGCGCAATACCGCCTGCAATCACATTTCGCCGCACGGCTGTATCTGCTAAACGTCCTGCGGAAATGCCCAAAAATGTGTAAAAGAGTGTAAAGGCAATTCCCATAAGCATACTCATATCAGAGTCCGTTACGCCAAATGTTTTTTTGATAGGTCCGACTAAATATCCAAGAATAACACGGTCAATCATGGAAGAAATATACGCCAAAAGCAAAACCGCAATGGCGTACCATCCCTGCCGCGCAGGTGGGAACTGTTGATTTTTGGTAGATTGGTTGTTTGTCATTGGTATAGTGGTCATTAGTGGATTGGTCATGCGTCATTTTGCCGATGTTCCTGTTATAATCGTACCGTACATTCAAGTTGCAAGTGCTTGTTTCATTTGTACTTCGTCTAATTCACCTTCGCTTTTCGCAATTACAAGCGTTGCAATCGTATTTCCGACAAGATTAGTGGTGGACATCGCTTCCGACATAAATCTATTCACTCCCAAAAGTAGCGCCATTCCTTCGACGGGAAGTATTCCTGTTGCCGTAATTGTTGCTGTCAGCGTGACGAATCCTGCTCCTGTTACTGTTGCTGCGCCTTTGGACGTAATGAGCAAGAGCGCGAGTATGGAAACTTGTTGTCCTAAAGACAGGGGGATATTGTATGCCTGTGCGATAAACATTGCTCCCATAACCAGATAAATACACGTCCCGTCGAGATTAAAGGAATATCCCGTTGGTAAGACTAACCCGACAATAGAACGGCTGCATCCCAAACGTTGAAGTTTTTGCATCATGCGCGGAAGCACGGATTCGGAAGATGCTGTGCCTAAGACAATGATAAATTCGTCTTTAATGTATCGAAAAATGCGCCAAAGGCTGAAGCCGTACCATCGAGCAATTGCCCAAAGGACAATGCTGACAAAGAGAAAACACGTGAGGTAAAACGACAACATTAATTTGGCAAGAGGAATAAGTGCCGAAAGCCCAAATTTTCCAATGGTAAAAGCAATAGCTCCAAAAGCGCCTATCGGTGCGACTTTCATAATCACACCAATAATATGAAATAACACCTCCATTACTCGCTCCAGCAGCTCCAACACAACGCGCCCGCGTTCACCAAGCGATAAGAGTCCAAAAGCAAAAAGAAGAGCAATAAAGAGAACTTGGAGTAATTCTCCATCGACGAAAGCGCTCACAAAGGTCTTCGGGACAATATTCATAACGAAGTCCAGCGTGGATTGTGCTTTCGCGGCAGAAGTGTATTGAGAAATATCAGTGTGTGGCACGGAAGCTACATTAAACCCTGCTCCGGGCTGCAAAAAATTGACCACAAGAAGACCAATAATAAGAGCAAGAGTTGTCACAACCTCAAAATATATCAACGCCCGAATACCAATTTTCCCCACACGCCGCATATCTCCTACGTGTGCAATACCGGTAACAATCGTACAAAAGACAATCGGCGGTACAATCATTTTGACCATTTTGATAAAAATGTCGCCTAGGGGCTTCATTGCTGCGCCGGTTTCGGGGAAAAATGCTCCCAGAATAATGCCGACAGCGACGGCAATAATGACGCGAAACGTCAGATTGTTGTAGAATCGTTGTGGTGCGGAAGGCTCTTGGATTGGTGCTTGCATACACGCAATGGCTGGTGGGTTACGAGGGACTCTCGCCGGACGGTCTGAAACCGCCCGACGAGAACGGAAAAAGGAGCGAACTTAGCCAAAAATTGCTTCATCCCCAAAGAAACAACTTGAGGCTCCTGTCCAAGGAATGCGATTATATCGCGCACCAAGCATCGGTCCGCGACCGGAGCGCAGGAGCGACATATACGGTACGGGCTTGGGAGAATTTGGTTCCCAAATGCAGAGAATCCGTACTTCTGCCTTGTTCATGCCGTCCGGTGTATAGACTGCTTCCGCATAATGTACACGCTCTTGTAAAATCCATTTATCGCGCTCTGCGACGGGAACATTTTGTACATCTTCGCGTGTTGGATTTACGTTTACGCCTTTGCCTGCAAAGGCAAAAAGTGGCTTTAAGACGTAATTTTCAATGTCTTGCGGAATTTCTGTTACCGTGTGAAGGAAATGCGTTTTTGGGACGCTTTTATGCTTCAAAAACGGCATAGAATACTTGCTGATGAGAAAATACCAGTTTGGATGCCCTGCCCATTCGACATCCAAATCATCACGCCAGTCAAAAGGAATAACGGCTTTTGCATCGTCTAATTCATCAATAATAGCGCGGTTAAAAATGCGATGAATGGGAATCCATTTTCCGTCGCGTTCGTAGAAGAGTTTGCGCCCTTCTTTTTTGAGCGAGCAAATATCCACTGCCCGTACACCTGTTAATTGCTCGGTGGCAATGAAATCCGGCAGTGTTTTTTGTTTATCCGGTGTAAGTTCCATCAAAACAACGTTTTCTTTGTCGTGTCCGTTCAGAAGATTCTGGCGCAAGGTTGTGAGATAATTTTCTGGTGTGCTGCCGCTTAATGTGTAATACAAACGCGGGTCGAGATGAAAATGTTCAATCGCTTTTTGCGAATAGAGATATTGAAATCCATAGAGCGACGGAAAACCTTGGAGTTCAATCAGTTTCGGCTCATATTCTCCATTGGCGTTTTTGGTAACAGCAAAATCCACAATTCCAAAAAGTGGGTGGGGATGTTGATGTGGTACGGTGTAGCGCTCTTCCAGCGAAGGTTTTGCGTACTCCAAATACTCCGGTGTAATGCACTCCAGCAAAATAGAGACGGCAGCATCTTCAAGTTTTCGGGCAAAGCCGCTCGACAAAAAAAGCGGCATCTCGCAAATTCGGAATTCAACCGTTGTGCCAAGCGTCGCATCAATGTCTTTCAAAAAGGCTTTATAGCGCTCTTCCGTGTAGTTTTCCGTCGTATAGCGGCGTTGCAATGCTTCAAGCATAAGTCTGTACTCCCGCGTAAAATGGGTAAGGAATGAGGAAATAAGAAACGGCACAATTTAGGCGTTCAGCACTAAGAAACAAAACATAATTCTACGGTTTGCCGCAAAAATATCACTAATCCCGTAAATCAATAACTTGTACGCCTTGCGGCACTTTCCACTCAAAAGCACTATCCGGTACACCGGCATCGGGTATAATAGAGGTAATATCCCACTCGTGGAGCGTTGAGCCATCAAAAATAGCAATGTTTTTTAATTTCAAATCTTTGGAAAGCTTCATTCCAACACGCTGCATATCGCTTATTTGGTCACGAGATTTCGCAGGCGTAAGGCTTAGAAGAAGGTCATTGGTGTTTTTTTCAACAGTCAGGCTTGGTTTATAGCCACGCGGAAAATTCATAAAAATTCGCTCCGGCGAGATATTATCAGGATTGTCGCGGAAATCACTAATCACAACTTTTTTCTCGGTCGTATTGTAATTCCATACTGTTTTGCCGTTAGAAATAATCGTGCGCCCCGAAAGTTCTAAAATATATTTATTGCCCCGTTTGAGTACCAGTGAGCCTCGTATATCCTCGCTCTTCATGATAAATTTCACGCGAAGTGACGTGCCGTCAGCATATTTTTTTTGTACGGCGCTAAAAATTTCGTCTGCATTGGGTACTGCTTGTGCCAGCACTAATACTGTCTGTAGAGAGTAAAGTATAACGGCTGTTAACGTAACAATAAAGATACGATTCATACGACGTATGTGTAAAAACAATTTTTGAATGTCAAGAATTAAACCTCTCTATTCGACGAAGAAGTCTTACAAATGGTTTGACAAGCGAAGCCGAAAAAATTTGGGTAGATAGCTTGACTTTCTTATATTCTGAAACTTTTTCCGTTATCAGGCACAAATTTTTATACTGTTTTTAACTGCCATGACCGAAAAATAAGGAAAACAGTTGCTTAAACTTCGTATCAGAACTGATGCTTTAGGTGCGACTTCTACAAGAAAAGCAGCGAGAAACCAATCCGTCGGCTTGATAATCTGGAAAGATGAATGAAAAGTATTGAACATCGTACAGAAAGTGTAGAATACGAAGTACGCAAATTGCGCTGTGATGTTTCCGCCATTAAACGCGTCTTTTTTTGACCACGAGCGGCGGCTAAAAACGTTATAACATGAATAATTTATACCACTTCAATTTTCTAGGAGACTTGTACCATGAAGGCTAAACACCTTATCGCAGCAGGTAGTTTTATTGCCGTATCCGTGCTGACAAGTTGCGGTGCTGCAAAAATCACCGATGAGCAAAAAGCGCAAATTACGGAGTTGCGTCGCCAACAGGCTTCTTTAGGTGAAAAAATAAAATTGCGTCAAAGTGAAATTGCTCGTTTGGAGAGTGAAATTGCTGACCGTGAGCGTGCCGTAGCGAAATGTAATGAAGACAAAACTGCGTTAGAGCAGCGCTTAGCTAAATTCCCTAACGCGTGGCCCGATTATACTGAACCCGCAAAAGATACTACCAAAACAAACACTGGCAAAAAGAAATAACGTTTTGCAACAACACACATTGAACAAGGATTATTCACCTTTTTCCCCACGAAAATTATGACACATCGTATCAAAACGATTCCTTCTTTTCTGGCGGCTGTTGTTGTAGCGGTTTCCGTGCAAACAGCTTCACCGCTCGTTTTTGCCCAACAACAACCCGTCCCTCTTGACCCAAACAAACCCGACGAACAACTTACCAAAGACGAAGCTGATGTTCGTATTAAACAGTTCCGCGAGGCGGTAATCGGTTTGGAAGCACAGTTAAAACAAGGCGAGGATAAGTTCGCCGCCGCAACAAAAAAACTTGCCGACCTTCAAAAAGCCGCTGCTGATTGCGATAGTGCTTTTTATGCTTTGGTGAATGCTTCTAAAGCCGATGTTGCAGCATTTCGCCAGCGTTTAGGCGTGATTGAAGCGAAAGTCCGCGAGCTTAAAGCCCTTTCCGACGATGCTTTGGCGGAAAAAGATAAGCAAGACCAAGTGCGGGCGCTGGAAAATGAATTGAATGCCATGCGCAAAGAAAAAATTGCTCTTTTGCCGGAGTTTTACGATAAAATTATTGCTCTCGCAAAAGATATAAAGGGTTTGTATCGCGAGAAGAAAACCAGTACCTACACCGTTGGTACATGGGCTGAGAACCGCGAATGTTTGTGGAACATCTCCGCTCGTAACGAAATTTATGATGATGCCTTTCTTTGGCCCAAAATCTGGGTTGCAAACAAAAATATCATCCGTAACCCCGATATTATCTATCCCGGGCAGGAATTTGTGATTCCGCCTAAAGCCGATAAAACGTCGGAAGAAATGAAGGCAGAGCGCAAATACTGGCGCACGAAGCGTGGTTCGGCAACAAGCGCCGCACAGCCTGCTCCACTGAAAACAGGCGTGAATAACTAACGATAATTTTTCGATTTAGATTTAACTGTTCGAGCAAAATTTACCCGCAACAAGGCTAAAGAGCGTCTATACGCCGCCGTGTTGCGGGTTTTTCATTGGTGGTCAGAAGAACACACACAAATATTTGCCGCAAATATCATAACTTGCACACTTTACATTTAGCGCCTCTTTTGCTCAAAAATTTACCACTTACAACTTACCACTGTTCTTCATGCTTCAAGTTCTTCAGCATCAATCCACCGGAGAAATCCTCGTCGAAGAATTGCCGTTGCCACATTGCCCTCCGGGTGCTGTATTGGTGAGGGTTTCTCATTCTCTCATCAGCGCCGGAACGGAGCGCACATCTGTCTCCAAAGCCCAATCATCTTTGCTGGAACGTGCTTTACAGCAACCGCAGGAAGTCAAAAAAGTCTTCGATAGTGTGCGCAAAGACGGTATTGTTCCGACATTACGCAAAGTTCAAAATACGCTAGATTCCTACAAACCACTCGGATATAGCGTATCCGGTGTTGTCATTGAATCACGCTGCACAGAATTTGCCCCCGGCGACCGCGTAGCGTGCGGCGGCAACAAATACGCCTATCACGCGGAAGTCGTCGCTGTACCGAAAAATCTCGTTGTTCGCGTACCGGAAGCTGTTTCCGGCGAAGAAGCTGCGTACACAACACTTGGGGCAATCGCTATGCAGGGTGTCCGTCAGGCAAACGTACAGCTTGGGATGCGCGTAGCGGTGCTGGGGTTAGGGCTTTTGGGGCAAATCACCGTGCAATTGTTGAAAGCTGCGGGATGCCGTGTAGCGGGCTTAGATGTCAACGAAAGTCTTTTCCAGACCGCACAAGCCCTCGGTGCCGACCTTGTTCTGCCGAGTAACAATGATGCTCGCAAGACATTAGAAGCCTTCTCGAATGGCTTAGGTGTAGATGCCGTGATTATTACTGCTTCGACCGATTCCGATGAACCCGTGAAATTGGCAATGGATATTGTCCGCAAGCGAGGAACAGTTGTGGTCGTGGGTGCTGTGGGAATGAATATTCAGCGTTCACCGTTTTACGAAAAAGAAGTCAATTTCACGATTTCATGTAGTTACGGTGCAGGGCGCTACGACCCCGTGTACGAGGAACAAGGCATTGACTACCCCGCAGCCTACGTGCGTTGGACAGAAAATCGTAATATGCAGTCATTTTTGGAACTGATTGCGGCAGGGAAAATGGACGTGCGAACCATGACCACACATCGCTTCCCCGTTGAAGAAGCGGCGAAAGCATACTCACTTATTACAGGGGCAGTCAAGGAGCGGTATTCGGGAATTGTGTTGGAATATACTCGCCCTGAAGCATCCCTTAAAACTGCACCAATCCTCACTAATCGTAAAGCGACAACGCAAACAAAATTCTCAGAAACTGTCGGTGTGGGAGTTATTGGAGCAGGCGCTTTTGCGCAAACAAGTTTACTGCCATATATTCAACGTAACAAAGTTGCAAAACTTATTGCTGTTGCCACTTCAACGCCCGTCAGTGCGAAATCAGTTGCAGAGCACTTCGGTTTTGCGGGATTTGGGACAGATGCGAGTGCTGTTGCTGCCCATGAGCAAGTAGATTTGCTCGTGTGTGCATCGCGCCATGATTCCCATGCAGCTTTTGTTTTGGAGGCAATCAAGCAGAAAAAACGCATTTTTGTTGAAAAGCCGCTATGTATCAATAGTGAAGAATTAACGAGGATTGATACGGCTTTGGAGGAATCTCAGGTCTATGATTCTGTCATGGTCGGTTTCAACAGGCGCTTTTCAGAGCCGTTTGTCAAAATGCGGGAATTTTTTGCTCGCCGCAAAGACCCGATGACGATGATGTATCGTGTCAATGCCGGAGCTATTCCGCGTGATTCGTGGATTCAAGACCGTGCGCAGGGCGGGCGGATTATTGGGGAATGCTGCCACTTTATTGATTGTATGGCGTTTTTGACGGGTGCTGTGCCGGTCAGTGTTTTTGCTCAAAGTATTTCTACACCCAATTTTCAAGCCGCACAACATGATACCGTTTCGATTACTCTAACCTTCAGCGATGGTTCATTAGGCACGGTGCATTATTTTGCTAATGGAGACAGTAGTTTGCCGAAGGAGTATTGCGAAGTATTTTGCGAAGGTGCCACAGCACAAATGCACAACTTCACTAAACTTGATATGATGCGCTCCGGCAAGACAAAGCACTATTCTTTCGGCGGTGGGAAAGGTCATGCGGAAGAAATCGCCGCAATGCTTGATTCTGTTCAATCGGGCAAGCCGTTTCCGATTGATTATGCTGTTATTCGTGCTGTAACCCGTGCAACGTTTGCCGCAGAGGAATCGCTCGCAATGGGAACATTGGTAAGGATATGACGGTAAAGATTGAATATTGACATAGTGCTTTATACGTAAAAGTTATCGTCTCGCGATGAAAAAGCGAGACGATAACTCGCGATTCATACTTATAGTGTAATCAATCCGTCAAGCAAACGTTCTGTTTCTGCTACAAGCGAATAGGTGTATAGTACGGCGGTGTGTTCGGCTTTGAGGCTTTCTGATTTGATGAGTGTCGGTGCTGTGAGTGTATGCCCGTCATGATCCTTTACCACGCCTGAAAGCAAAATACAAGCATTGTCTCGAATGGTGAGCGTGTCATTCGGAGCAAGGATATGTATTGAGGACGCGAGAAGCCAGTCTAGTGTATCCGATTGCTGTTCGCTCATATATCCGCCCTGATGCAACAGTAAGGCAATATGTTCTGCGGCAGCCCACTTCCAGAATACGTGTGCAAGTGTCGGATAGGCATTAAGAAATGTCCGAAGATGCGCTGAAGAAATACGGAGTGTGTCGGTGGGGGTGAGTGTTGTCCATGCTTGGGCTTCAGCAAGTCCGCTTGCCGCACTGTAAGCACCCAGCATTGTGCCGATACTACCCAGCGAACCGTCATCGGCGATAAGTTCCCCGCGCAAAACGATGAAGAGTGCTTCGGAGCTTGCTCCTTTCACAACAAGTGGTACTCCTTTGGGAGCGTGATATTCCTCGCAAAGAGTAATAAATGCTTGGAGTTCGTTTTCGGGTATTGCCGTCAGCCATGGCAGTTCTCGAAGGATTTCCTCTGCTCCGGGCAGCGTTACTGTTGCCGGATAATTCACAATCGCTTTCATCTGCATTTCGACGTGTTGTGTTAATTTTGCCGTCTCCTCTAGCTTCAGCAAGCCGTCGTGGTGAAGACGTTCAATGACGGTCAATTCCGCATTCAGTGTGGAGCGAATAGCATCAACTGTTTCTGCAGCAATCGCAACGTTGGGGTGTGTGATGCGTAGATCGGCAATGATTTTTTCAGCAGTATGGCATACGGATTGAATTTCGGCTGCAAGTGTTTGTGCCATTTGCCGTTCATTCTCATCAAACGTATCGTTTTGATTAATGTCATACAGTTCGGCTTTTTTGACCAACGTAAAGAGCTCCTCTTGTGCTTCAATACAGGCTTTTGCTGTGTCATAAATGAGCGAACGACGCTGTGCTTGCTGATAGCGGAAAAATTTTCCCAGCAGTGGTACATTTGCCAGAGCATCCCAATACGACGGAACATTCCACATTGCCTGTAAATACGGTCGTTCCGACAGAGGAACTTTACCGCCGTCATCCATAATGACGCTGATGCCGCTTGTCAAGGCATGAACAGAATCCGCTCGGAGTAAACCTTTGTGAAATTGTTCTTGGTATAATGCCCGCTCAGTTTCTAACAAACGGAGACGTATTTCGGCAAGAGTTTCTGCATCACTACATTCAGCAATAGTGCGTTCTTCGCGGTGATGGTGGGGAAGGTATTCTCGAACGGCACTCCAGCGCACACCTCGCCCGATGTTGCGATATTTGTAACGTAAGACAACATTTCCAAGTTCTTTAGTCAATTCCTGCATTGCATTGCCAAGCATCGCCTGACGTGCCGCAGAAATTTTGGTTAATCCTAAACGTCCGATAATCCATTTGATAGTAGTCGCGTTCACAGTGAGCGTTAAAAACACAATTCCTGCGACGTAGAACATGATTTGCTGCTGAATGGTCTTGGGAATAGACGGTTCCTGCATCACTAATAAACATAAACACAGCCCCAATGCGCCACGTAATGCGCCCCACCAGAGAATGACTGTATCTTTGGGTGCAATGCCGTACCCAAACCGCTGTAACAGTGGATAAAAAACAGCAATCATGACGGCTCGAATAAAGTGAATTGCTACATAAAGCAAAAGCAAATTCAGTACATCACGTCCGGAAAACACTGTGCGCTCGGCAATGAGTACCCCGACAATGATGAAAATAAGCGTATTTGCCAGATATGCCGCCATTTCCCAGAAATTATGTAAAAAATGTTCGACTTGTGGGCTAATGCGGCTGCGACCGACTCCCGACATGACCAAACCTAATGCCATTAATCCTAAAATACCGGAGACGTGGAGAAAATGTTCGGCAATATAAAACGTGAGATATGCCGCAATCACCAGAACGGTAATTTCTACCAACGCATCATTGAAAACCCGTCGGACCCATGCGATAGTCGTTGCTGCAATAATCAAACCAATAATTGTACCTCCGACAACGGTTTTCATAAAACTTTGCGACAGCACCGCCATATCCAATGCTTCCAATCCCGCACCCATGCGAACATATTCCAAAAACACGGTAAAAATCACAATCGCTACGCCGTCGTTCAGAAGCGATTCTCCGTCAATGAGCGTACTGAGTTTTTTACTTGCACCGAGTTCTCGTAGCAGAGCTACAACAGCGACCGGGTCCGTTGCACTAATCAACGCACCAAAGAGCAAGGCAATATACCACGACCATCCCGGTAAATCCAGCACAAACATCACACTGAACGCTGTTAGCACTGTTGCCAGAATCATCCCCGGTACAGCCAGAATAAGAGCATTGATGACGGATTTTTTAAAGGTGTGTGTGTCTATGGCAAAGGCAGCTTCAAAAATTAGCGTTGGGAGAAAAATAAATAAAATCACGCTTGGCTGGATATTTGCTGCCCAATTCAATGCTCCATCAAACGACGATAATGTTCCCGAAAATGCACCGAGGCGGTCTGCTATGCCCAAACCAAACCCCAGTAACATAAGAAGTACTGTGAAGGGAAATATCCGCACAAACGGTATTTTTGTCCCCCAGTGCCGCGCCGCCGTTCCCAGTGCCAAGGCAATAATGATGAACAAAATCCAATCTAACGAGTGTTCATGAGCCGAAGATGTATGCTGTGCAGAAGAATTTGCGCCTGTTGGTGATGCCACTTGCGCTGTAGTTTGTAGAGTTTTTGTGGCTGAGGCAGTTGTTATCGTCGCAGTTGTTTGTACCGATTGTGCAAGAGCCGGCGTGCCGGAGACTTCGGTTACAAGCAACGAAAGACAACCAATACAAACCACGATGCCACAGAGAAGCAACAAGGTGGAACGGTGGATGTTGTTCATAGCACGTGTTCCTTTCTCGAAAAGATGAGAGAGAGAGAAAAAAAATGAATAGTTCGATTGTTTTTGCGGTACAACTCCTAAACATACCACATTTTGATTATCATTTTGAGTATAACTCAAAAGCACGACGGGCAATCTTGCTGTCGTTCACTGGCAAATATGATTGGATTATACCAATCTCTGTGATGAAGTTACCGTACAGTTGCCGTCAGATTTGATAGTTTTGTGCATGGCTGTTCATGCCATGATAAAACTCAATTTTTTCTGACCTTCAAAGTATATACAATAATGACACAAGAACATTATTATGATATGACAGTGCGCTGGGACAGCGACCGCAAAGGAACAGCAAGTTCACGGGTCTTACCGACAACGATTGAAGTCGCCACGCCGCCGGAGTTTCCCAAAGGAATAGAAGGCATTTGGTCACCTGAGCATTTTTTTGTTGCGGCGGTCAATAGTTGTTTAATGACGACGTTTCTGGCAATTGCTGAAAATTCACGTCTCGAATTTTCTGGTTTTTCTTGCCAAGCCGTGGGAAAATTGGAAATGGTCGAAGGCAAATACATGATAAGTGAAATTACGTTGCAGCCTACCGTAACGATTCCGAAAGCCGACGATACAGAACGTGCAGAGCGTATTTTACACAAAGCCGAAGCTGCGTGTTTGATTTCCAATTCTATCAAATCGCGCATCATGTTTGAGCCGAAAATTGAAGTGATATAGATTGGATTCTCCTTGTTGCGGCCCCCCTCAAAAGGAGGCTGCAACATTGTAGGGAGAGAATTAATGCAGCATTTTGTGCGCACGCTTTTTTATCATACCACCTTTGGTATCTTTAATGCTCGACATCACAACAAATGCCAGTGGGTCAATTACATCAATTTCCTGCTGTAAGCGCGAAACTTCCAGTCGCGTAACAACAGTGTAGATAATATCTATTTCTCTATGCCCTTCGCCGCGCTTACCAAAGCCGCTTTTGCCGGAATAAATCGTAACGCCCCGCCGGAGTGTGTGAATAATCATACGGCGTATTTCTTCGCTCCGATGAGAGATAATTGTTACGCCTGTGTATTCTTCAATACCCTCCAAAACAAAATCAACAGCTTTGGAGGCGGCAAAATACGTGAGAATAGCGTAAAGAGCGGTCTCAATGCTGAGTAAATATGCGGCAACCGAAAAAATAACGATGTTAAAACCCAAAATCACATCCCCAACGCTCAAACTGCTTTTGCGCGTAAGGTAAATTGCCAAGACTTCTGTACCGTCCAAAACAGCACCACCACGCATGGCAAAGCCAATTCCCACACCTAAAAAGAACCCACCAAAAATAGCAATAAGAAGTTTATCGCTGGTGATGATAGGAAACGGTATGAACGCAACGGCAACTGCCAAGCCGCATATTGCCAAAGCGCTTTTGAAAGCAAACGTTTTGCCAATTTGAAAAAAACCGAGAACGATAAACGGTGCGTTGATCAATATCAGCAATGGCGGTAGTGTTAGTGGTGTTATCTCAGCGACGAGTAGCGAAATGCCTGTTACGCCACCGTCAATAAAGCCATTGGGCAACAGAAAACCCTTGAGTCCGAAGGCTGCCGATAAAATGCCGAGAGCCGTAAATACACTGTCTTTTACGAGCGCAGTGAGCATCTTCCGACGCTGGTGATGCTGTTTAGCACGGCGGTATGGCGATTGATGACGAGGTGGAGAAGGCGCAGATTGTGCCGCTCTTTTAAGAGCGCTGATAAGAATTGGGTACATAGTTTTTCCTATTGGTGAATGGTGGAACAATATACTTTTGCCGCAAAACGCTTCTTGAATAACAGCTGAATAATAATTGAACAACAACTGAATAATAACTGAACAACAACTGAATAATAACTGAATAATAACTGAACAAATACTCAAGCAGCCAACTTACCGAACAATAAGCAAGGAATTCCGTGCAGTTCGCAATATATTATGCGCCGTGCTGCCGAGAGTGAGTATTTGAAGATTACTTTTGCCTTTTGCGCCCAGTACAATCACATCTGCATGAGCATCGCGGGCAAATTCGACAATCGTTGCCGAGGGTTTGCCCCAGACAACATGAAGAGTCATTGTTAGCCCATTCTGCTTGTGTTCCGGTGTTGATTGTTCGGGCAATGTTTGCTCAAGCGATATGCGCACAAAATTATCAAATTCCCTACGCAACTCGGCTTTGTGTTGGCGATAGGTTTCTTCGGCTTGTTCTTTGCTCATGCCCAGCGTGTTCGTGTCGGGTAGTTCCAGGCAATAGAGTACATCAAGTTGAGCGCGATATTCCTCAGCCAGCGAAGTTGCTTTTTGTAATGCTTTTGCTGACGCGGCAGACATATCACAAGCACACACGATATGGCGAAGCCCGCGAAAATGCTGTGTGTGATAGACCCAAACGCTTGCTTCCGCACTGCGGACAACCGCTTCGGCTGTTGAACCCAGCAATGTCCGTTTTGCATCGGCAGCAATCATGATAACATCAATGTGTAGTGCTCGTGCTACTGCGATGATCTCTTCTGCCGCATTTCCTGACCGCACGAGTGCTTTGCCGGTATGGATATTATGTTCCCGCATGAGCGCCAACCAGTGTTCCAAGCGTTCTTGGGCTGCTAATTCTAATGTTTCGGCTTGTAACCATACCTTGAAAGGCGAGGTTAAAACGTGAATCACCGAAACGGTACTTTGCATTGCTGTAAATAACTGTGCTATTTCCGGCAATCGGTCTGCCCATGCGTCGGAAAAATCCGTTGCTAAAAGAATGTGTTTATTGCGCATTGTTGTGTCCTTTTTTGACGAAAGTGAGGAAGATACGTTGATTGATGAAATTCAGAACGCTATTTCGCCCAATGCCTCTTCAATACTCGCAGACGAAGGCGTTTTTCCACTGCAACCGCGAAATAGACCACAAGACCAATCCCGACAATTACCGCCCAATCAGTCAGCGATAACGGTGCGGTATGAAATAAACGATTCATAAACGGCGCGTGAACAAACAAAGCTTGTAGCGTCATCATTACACCCACGCCAATATACACCCATTTGTTCGACCAATAACCAACATGGCTCACAGGATACACCAAAGAACGGCAATTAAACAAGTACAACGCTTCGATAACCACAAAGACCGTTACGGCTGCTGTGCGAGCGACTGCTTCCGACGTGCCGGATTGCAGTTGCCAATGAAATATTCCATACCCTGCCGCAAACATCATCGTTCCCACAAAGAGCGTCCGCATGATAAGCGGCAACGTCAAAAGCGGTTTATCGGGACGGCGCGGTGGACGCTGCATAATGTCGGGTTCTTTCGGTTCAAATGCCAGCATCAGCCCCAAACAAAGTGCCGTAGCCATATTTATCCATAAAACATGAACAGGCAACATCGGCAAACTGCTCATCAGCATAATCGACAAGAAAATAATCATGCCTTCGCCCAAATTCGTCGGAATTGTCCAGACGATAAATTTCATCAGATTGCCGAATACCGTGCGTCCTTCTTCGATTGCTGCTTCGATAGAAACAAAATTGTCGTCGGCAAGTACCATGTCGGCTGCATCTTTCGCCACATCCGTTCCTGCAATACCCATCGCAATTCCCACATCCGCACGGCGCAATGCCGGAGCGTCATTGACTCCGTCTCCTGTCATAGCGGTAATGTGGTTATGATGTTGCAATGCCTCCACAATGCGGAGTTTTTGTTCCGGAGTGACGCGAGCAAATACTGCCGTGTCTTTCGCGGCGGTAAACAGTTCCTCTTCGTTCATGGCACTCAGTTCTTTTCCTGTTCTTGCGATCAGCTTACCGTCCTGCATAGCTCCGCGAAGCCCTATTTGTGCGGCAATCACGGAAGCCGTCATTGCGTGGTCGCCGGTTATCATTTTTACGTCAATGCCGGCTTCATGGCATTTTTGAATGGCAAATTTGACGGCTTCGCGCGGCGGGTCTATCATGCCTTGTAACCCAACAAACGTCAGCCCTTCGGCAAGGTCGCTGTGAGAAAGGCTTGTTGTGCCGTGCGGCATCATTTTTCGTGCAAATGCCAGTGTCCGTAATCCTTTTGCGGCAAGTCGCTCGGCATCGGCAAGAACGGTGGGTTTATCAAATGCAGCAGTTTCCTCTGTATTTGTTCCCGTACTTGCTCCTGTGCTGCGGAGTGTCGCTGAACACCGCTCCGCAAGAGCCTCCACCGAACCTTTGACGTAAAGAACGCTTCCGCCGTCGGGCGTGCGGTGAAGCGTCGCCATATACTGATAGGCAGATTCAAAAGGAATGGTGTCGAGGCGCGGGAACCGTGCTTCAGAGGCACTCGGAGTAATCTGGACTTTTCGCGCAGCCACGAGCAATGCGCCTTCGGTTGGGTCGCCTTTAATGCCCCAGCGTCCCTCTTCTTCGGTGAGCATACTTTCGTTGCACAAAACCCCGATGCGCAATATTTCTTCCAATGCAGGAAAATCACGGACAAAGGGCGGAGTGTGTTCAGCATGGGGCGAGGAGATCTTGCCCGAAGCCTGATGAGCAATAGCGCCCTCAGGAGCATAGCCAACACCGCTTACGGTAAAATGTTCTCCCGCAGCGATAATTTCCTGCACGGTCATCTGGTTTTCGGTCAGTGTTCCCGTTTTGTCGGAGCAAATCACTGTAACGCTGCCAAGCGCCTCGACAGCAGGAAGTTTGCGAATAATGGCATTGCGCCGCGCCATTGTGTTTACGCCGATAGCCAGCATAATTGTAATGGTCGCAGGCAATCCTTCGGGAATCATCCCGACCATGAGCGAGACGGCAGCCAAAAACATTTCAAACATCGGTCTGCCTTGCCAGATTCCTACGGCAAAGGTTATTGCTGCCAAACCGAGAATCACGTACAAGAGCATCGAACTGAAACCTTTGATTTTGCGGGTCAGAGGCGTTTCGAGTTTGTCGGTTGTGGTTAGCAGATGGGTAATTGCGCCCACTTCGGTTGCATCACCTGTTGCCGTAACGATGCCTGTGCATGCGCCGTAGGTAATGGCGGCAGACGCATAGAGCATATTGCTGCGGTCGGCGAGTGGTGTATCGGCGGCAAGCGTTGCGGTGGATTTCTGAGAGGGAACAGATTCGCCCGTCAGTGCGGATTCGTCGGATTGAACGTCGCGGGATTGCACAAGGCGAATATCGGCGGGAACTTTATCACCGGAGGCAAGCAAAACAATATCCCCCGGCACAAGTTCGGTGGCATCTAGCAGGACTTTTTCGCCGCCGCGTCTGACGGTGGTCATTGTTTTCATACTGTGGAGCAGAGCGTCAATGGCTTGTAATGCTTTAGTTTCCTGCACAAAACCGATGATGGAATTGACCAGCACTACGGCAAAAATCACTCCGGCATCTACCCATTCGCCCAAAGTAACAGTAATTACCGCCGAAGCCAGCAAAATATAGACAAGGGGCTGGTGAAATTGCAGCAGCAACCGCAGAACGGCACTTTGGCGTTTGGGCGGCGTAAGAACGTTGCGCCCATAGCGATTCCGGCGATTCAAGACTTCTTCTTCGCTCAGACCAAGCGTTGCATCTACACCAAGCGCGTCAAAAGCGGCTTCTGGCGAAAGAGCATGGTAATGAATAGCCTTTGCGGTTTTCGTCGCGGTTTGAGGCGTTTGTTTTGTTCTTGGCATCGTTGTTCCTTTCTGAATGGCGATGATAGATATCGAATAACCGTTCAGGAACTACATCGGCTATCACCTTCTTAGGCGGCTGCTCTGCTTGACAAAAAAGGTCAGCGTCTGTCTGACGTACAGCTTACTAGAAATCATACAGACCGTGTAATACCTGAGACCGATTACGATTTTTTTAACAAATGGTCACTTATGGGATTTTTTCATTAGATTTATTCTGCCCGTCATGTAATTTCCAAATTTCCATATCCAATTTTTTCACTTCGTATTCTGTTTCTCGTTCACGCAAGGCAAGAGCGCGTTCGGCGAGTTCCAACTCTTTACGATAGCGCTCCGCGTCAATCTCAATACGGCGTTCTTTAAGGTTCAAATTTTTAATGGCAAGAATAATTCCGCCAACAGTGCCAACAGTTGTAATGCCAATTGCGCCAAATAATCCGGCGACGGTGAAAAGTGTTTGATAATCCATATGTGGAGCAAAATGATGTGGAGCAAAATGGTTAAGAAATACGCTTGTATGTGTTAAAGTGTATAGAAAGCAATTCTGCACTTAAGTACCGTACATATTTTGTAACGGGTCAGGTATCCTATCCTTTCTTAACGGTAGAACGGGTTTCAAAGAACAGCTTCTTTGTCGCTTTCTGGCTCTGTTTGTAGTGCATTGTACAGGTTTTCCCGTTCTACATTTAGGAAAGTGTAGGATGCGCAGACCTGAGCGATTACTCTCAAATAATCAACCGCACACCACCCAATTCACTGATTTTATACGGAAAGCGGTCACCCGGCGAGGAAATAAACATAAAGTTTTTCGGGATGTGCCATTCCTGCGACAGTGTGGTGATAATATCCGGTCCGAACGTGCCGACACGGGTAATAAACTCAATACAAATTTCCGGATATGCCCTGTCTAAAACAGCTAAATCATCCAAAAATCCTTGTTCTATCGTTTGTCCTTCTTTCAGAATAGCGACAATTTTGAGTTTGTTTGTTACTTCATTTTCTTGTACGTACATCATCACGCGGTTAAGTGTAGCGAGGTCGTGTCCTTTGGTGAAAAAGACAAATTCCTGATTGTGGAGTTTCTGTATACGTTGACGAATAGCTGTACGGCTGCGGAGTACCACAGTACGAATACTATCGGAGAATGAGCGTAGTATCAGCAGCATATAATTCATCAGCACTTGGCGTTTGAGAGCCGCATAAATCAAAAGCATGGCGGGAATGAAGTATTGCAAAAATACCACTAAATACTCAGGGTGGAGTTTGATATTACCATACAGTGCTATAACGACCGCCAAAAATGCCACCATAACCGTTGGAAGGCTTGCATAGATGGGGCGAGGAAGTTTGGCACGTTTGCTTTTTAAGAGGAAATTGCCCAATGCAAAGTATGCCATGACCAATAAAAACGAAATCGTATAGACGCCGGAGAGCGGTCCGATTTGCCCGCCTGTCAAAAACAAAATAGACAAACAGAGGAGAAAAAATCCCGTTAAAATCACGTAATTCGAGCCATGCCGTGTTTCCAAGAGAAAAAACTGCGGATAGATGCGGTCAAGTGCCATGCGTTTGATAAGCCCGCTTACACCGACAAACGAAGTCAGCACAGCACCGCTCAAAACAGCGACGGCATCAATAGAAATCAGCGCACCCAGCCATGTGCCGCCTGTTTTGTTGCCCAGATGCGATAGCAGCGTTTCTTTGTTCGCACCGACTTCTCCCGTGCTGAGCGCTGCCAACGCTAAAAACGCCAGAAGCGGATTGAATACACTCACCACCACCCACATATTGCGCAATGTTTTGGAAAAAACGCCTTGCGCCTGCTCTTCCACAAAATTTGCTGAACTTTCAAAGCCTGAAATACCGAGCATTGCGGCACTAAATCCAAAAAATAATGCTGTCGTAATACTGCCGCCTTGCACAGGAAGCGACATATTTGCCTGCAAAACGCCGAGGCCGTTGGTTGCGAAATACCACAGTGCCGCTAACACCAGCAGCGTCAGCGAAAACAAATGAAAGAGGAAAATAGCAACAGCAGCCTTTGCCGATTCCGAAATGCCGATAAGCGTCAGTACCAAAAATAGCCCCAAAAGACCAATCGTTGCACCAATCACGGGCAGTTGCGGGACGATATGATGAAGGTAGTGCATGGCTTCCGATGCCGACAGTACTGCTGTTGCCATATAGGATAAAATCGTCAAACAAGCAGCCACCGAAGCGTTGTTTTTGCTTGTTGTATTCAGAAGAACGTTGTACGCACCGCCATTCAAGGGCAATGCGCCGACAACTTCTCCGTAGATATTCCGAAAAAGCCACAGCACGGCTGCCACCATCAAGAGTGAAAGCCATGCGTACTGCCCTGCATAGACAATCGCCAATGCCGATACATACAGGCATGACGAAGAAATATCATTGCCGCAAATAGCTGTTGCTTCAAGTTCGCTAAGTTTTCGATTCATAACGGAATTTCCTTATGAAAGTTCTTGTGAAAGTGTCTGTTACAGCGTTGTGTAACGATACTGTGTAATCGGAACATGGCAAAAACCAATGATAGTTGCTCTCGATATTTCATAAAAATACTACGGACTGCATACATCGAGTGCCGATGTTATTAGGCTCGGCAGGCATTTTTACAAACTGTCCTTCGCAGATCCAAACTCTACAAGCGAGATATAATCTTGACTACAATGTTTTTGAGGGTTTTTGAGGCATAGGTGCTTTAGGTTTTTACGGTTACGGGATATTTGGCTCTCGTTCAAGGCGTTCAATAAGACGGTCATCTTCCCATCTACCATAGACTTTGACCGTACCGTGTTTATCATAGACTGTCCCGAAGCCGTTGCGTTTGCCGCCTTGCCACTGACCGTAGTAGCGATCGCCATTTTTCCAAAAGTATGTGCCTATGCCTGAGCGGTAATCCTGTGCAAATTCACCTTCGTAGCGAACACCGTCTTTCCACTGATGAACACCTTTGCCATGACGTTTGTTTTCTTGCCATTCTCCTTCATATACGCTTCCGCTTTCCCAAAGACCAACACCGAAGCCCGAAGCTATGTTATTGACAGCGTGACCGATATACGTTACTTTTTCATTATCCTTCGCACTACGGAATCGCAACGTAACGAGAGGAGTTTGTGCGGTCGTTTGGAGAATTTGCTGCTCTAATGTTGCAATGCGTTCGGTATATTCGGTCTTGCGGGTGTGAAAAAGAGCAAGTGAATCCCGCCAAATCTCTTGGAGCACAGAAAAATGATGCTCTCGTGCCTTGAGGATGATATGAAGTTTTTTGCGCTCGTTGTACATCATACGCAAAGAATCGCTTACAACTTGAAATTTTGCCGCAACCGAATCACGTATAACAGCCAAATCTTGCCGTGCAACCTGGCTGCGAAGCAATTCCAAATGATGCTCTTGCGCAGAAATTTTCTGTTCTGATAAAATACGCATGATGGAATGCAGAGCAAACAGCAAACCCATTGCCAGAACTGCAAGTGCAGATCCATACAGCAAATGAAGAGTAAGATTCTTTTTCATGGTTTGTAGTTTTGGGGTTGTTGGTTGCTTGTGATTTAATCGTAGAAACGAATTGGCAGGGCGTATTGGTCTTTGCCAAGACTGGAAAGTTGGTCAATATACACGCCCAGCATCAGCCCTTGTGAAGCATCGAACTCAAATCCTGTTGCACCGCGAGTGCGGTAGTGATTCACATAGCGCAATTCAACCCGCAAAGCATTAAACAAACGAATACCGATTCCGGCATATAAACGGTTTTGATTGAACGTATTCCAGACAACACTTTCACCGAAATTCAATCCAAATTCATTCGATACTGCAGCATAGACCGTATTGTCTTCGTAGAAGTCAGTTGAATTGAGCATAAAGCGAAGACGATATCGCAAGCGCAAGCGCTGAAAAAAACGGTACGTTTCTGCCGTAGGATTGTATTGCCAGCGTAATTCATGCCGATATCGCCATGTGTGCATCAAACGCCCGTCCATCTGCTTGAGGTGGTGAAAAAACTGGAACGTGGTGCGCAACTCATGATATTCCGGTCGTTGCCAATCTTCGGGTTTGCCGATAAATTCGTTTGTGGTAAAATATCCGAGCGGCGAAAGCGAAAATCGGGCATGAGGCGAAAATTGATAATGCACCCAAGGGCGAATACTTTCGCGCAATCGGTAATCGAACATAGTGCCCTCATTCAACGCATTTTTTGTGCGTATTACAAGGTCAAGTCCCACTCCGAGGATATCGGTGAACATTTCATTGGCTTCAATTTTCGACCAAAAAACCGTATGCGGGTATTCCACTTTTTGTTGCTGTGCTTGAAGTGGTAAAAAAATAATCAACACTGCAAGAAACAGCAACAGCGTCATTGATGCCGATACCAAGCTACTGTGCAGCCATAATCCGAATGAGGAAAGAAGGTGTTTAGGCATAAAAATTTTCAATACTTAATGTGACGTACTTCACAACACACCTCAAGTACCTATTGCATTAGGTGCAGAAAGTGTTTTTTGTAAAATTGTCCTTCGTATATCCAAACCCTGTATGCGAGATATCATATTGTGTTTAGGGCAAATGCGCATTCGATGCGCATTAGATTTGATGGAAACTACGCCTGTTCCAACGATGGAAAGAGCCTCCGCAAAGGTTTTTCTCCAATGCGCAAAAACACGAGCAAAACCGTTCCAATACTCAGATTAAACAGCAAATGTGCCCACGCAACCGCCATCGCAGGATTCTGAAACCACGTTATCATCGTCCACGAAAAGCCTTCCAAAAACGGGAAATACGCTGCAACACCGAGCGCATTGAAGGTTAGATTCGCTACCGCAGTCCGCCGCGCCGAAGCATTCATGCCGATTCCTGCCAAAAGTGCCGTGAAGGTCGAGCCGACATTTGCACCAATCACAATCGGAATCGCTGCCACAGCAGGCAGTACACCTTGCTGCACAAGCACAATCGCCAGTCCGGTGGTAACGCTGCTGGATTGAATCACGGCGGTCAGCACTAAACCCATCAGTACGCCCCGCCATGGCACATCGGCAAGAGCAAGAATCTCAAACATCAAGTCGTGTTGGTGCAAAGGTTTGAGCGAAGAACTGATGAGGTCAAGCGCGAAAAAAATAAAACCAAAGTAAAACAAGGCTTTGCCGATGACGTTCAAGCGAAACGGCACGGCTCCCACAATCGCTCCGGCAACAATACACCAAGGTCCGATGCCCGTTAGTTTGAACGATACCAGCCATGCCGTTGCTGTTGTGCCGACATTCGCGCCTAAAATCAATCCCAAACTTCCCCAAAAGGTAATTGCGCCGCTATCGACAAGTGCGACCGTGAGCGAGGTTGTTGCGCTGCTGGATTGGACAACGGCTGTGGTCAAAGCGCCTGCCAGAAAACCACGAAAACGGCTTGCTGTAAAGCGTCCAAGCCATGCTTGCAAACGCGCTCCGCCCAATGTCTGTATTTCACGGCTAAAGCCTTGCAATCCGTGAAGAAACAACACGACGGCGGCTAATGCGGCAATGAGTATTTGCAGAGTAGTCATAGTGGTTTGCGAGGTTGCTGTGAGATTGATTGGGCTGCAAGTGATGATTGTAAGGCAGCACCGGCTTCTTGAATGTACGTGTAATAATCGTAGTGCGAAAGCGTTGCATCGCTGACGCGCACGTGAAAAATCTGAAGTCTGCTTTTTCTTGTCCGCAAACGAAGACAGTACCGAAAGAGTGCCGGAAAGTCGTTTGCATACTTGTCAATACGGCGTATTTCGTAATGTTCCGACATTCCGTGTACGGATTCCATCACCACTATCGCGCTGAGTGCGCTATCCTCGAACACCAGTGTTTGAATATCGGTTTTGAATGAAGCAAGTGCTTCCTGGGGCGGTATCTGCTGTTTGGTTCGCAAAGAGCGTTTTTTGCGTGATGCTGCAAGGTTTGGTAAGATCTCGTCAATCTCGGTATCATATAGCGCACTTGTTTTAAAACAAATATCAAAATCCTGATGCAAAGCGTTCAGTTGATATCGCTCGTTGGAAAGATAGTGCGCTTGAAGCATTTCCGCAATACAGTAGGAGAAATAACCGATATTTTCTTCTCCGGCACTTGCCGGCGCGAGAACAAGTACGGAAGCTGACGGACGACGAATAGCCGCGCCATAATCGGTAATGCTTTGGTAAGCATAATGCTCTACCAAATTGGTATCGTTGTATTTCTCGTCGTCTGCCGAATAGACCGCACGGATACGAAATCCGGGCTTGGTTTCGAGCATTTTGTAGAAATGTGATTCTTGGATAAAGAGTGCATTTTGCAAGGTTAGCAGGGTGCGAGGTCGTTCAAATACTTCAATGCCGAGCGTGGGATTGAACTTTTTCCGAAATGCTTGCTTCAACAAGCGGTACTGCGATTCGATTTTGTTTTCTTCCAGTACTTCCAAAAAACCCGAAGCAATAATACCCGTCGGGATAATGACAATACCGATGTTCAAAAAACCAATCACCCATGCGATAAAGCGCCCAACGGACGTTGTCGGCAAAAGACCAATTTCCTGATATCCGATGGCATCATTGACAAACATCGAAAACGCCCACGCCAGTGTCGTGAAAATATCGGTAAAGGCGGTTTTTTGCGCTCCACCACCGAACTCAAAATCATTTTCGATTTCGTAGAGCAGCACCGATAAAAACACGGTGAAGGTAAAGACTAAAATTGCCGAATGAAGCAGTTCCGTACGTTTATTGATGACAGCTTTCAAAATCAATTCTATCGAATGGTCGTGTCGGAACGCCTTGAAAATTCTGAGGAGGCGTAAACTCAGGAAATAATCATGGTGAACGCCGTCGGGTGATAGCATGAAAATCAACGGCGGTACAACAGCTACGAGGTCAATTAGAAAATAGACAACCAAGAGAAATCGTTCCCAGAGCGACGTGTGTTTCTGAAAAAGGAGGTCTATAACGGCAGTCCGTAAGAGCAATTCTGCACAAAAAACAATCGTAACGAGAAGTTCTATCGCATAAAGATACGATAAATACTGCATTTTGAACGTTGGTATCGTCTCCAACATCACGATAACTGTACTCAAAATTATCAGAATGTAAATAGTACGGTTAACCATCGTGCTCAGGCGGTCTTCGTCGGGCGATAGGTCAAAGATGTTCGCAATCTTGTGTCGAATATCGTGCATAACTATTCTCCGAACAACGTAGAAGGGATACTTATTTTCTTTTTTACTTGTGCATCGGTACCACGCCTGCCATATCGCCAATCATATTCACCAGTTCTGTTCCCGTCGGCACGACCACTTTGGAATTGTTTTTGAGCGCAGATTCGGTTGCTTCGAGCTTTTTCAGCAGTTGTGCATTTCCGACAAAGTATTTATCTGCGGCTTCATTAACAAGACGAATGGCTTCAGCTGAGCCTTCGGCTTCGAGGATTTTGGATTGTTTCACGCCTTCGGCTTCTTTGATTTTTGCCCGTTTTGCGCCGTCTGCGGCGGTTTCGGCGGCGGTGGCGTAATCAATCGCTGCAATCTTCTCATTTTCTGCTTTTACGACTTTATTCATCGTTTCCTGCACATCTTTCGGCGGGTCTATTTCCTTCAATTCTGTGCGCACAATTTGGATTCCCCAATTTGCTGTTTCTTCCGCTAAGGTTTGGTGCAGCTCCGAGTTGATTTTCCCTCGCTCGCTGTTGGCAGATTTTAGTGTGAGTGTACCGATGATGTTCCTCAGTGTTGTACGAGCGAGATTTACGACTTGAAGCCGATAGTCGTTCACGTTGTACTGAGAGTTTTTGACATTATTTTCATCGGGAAACACGCGAAAATAGACAACGGCATCCACGCGGGCATTAAGGTTGTCGTTGGTGATGATTTCCTGCGGCTCGGCATCTACCATTTGTTCGGTTGTATTGACTTTGTACATTCGATCAATTACGGGAATAATCCAGTGAAATCCCGGCTCGGCAAAGCCTTTGTATTTTCCCAAGCGTTCAATCAAGCCGCGCTCGGTGGGACGGATAATACGTATGCCCAGAAAAAACAGGACAATGATCGCGACAACGACGACGAGGATAATAGGTTCCATGATGCTGCTCCTGAAAATGAAAAAGAAAGGATTGATTGACACTTAGTCTACATTTAGTCTAAACTCGCTCTACACAAGATATAGTCTTGCTTGTAGAGTATTCTTGCTCAAAGGTGACTGAAGTTGTTGTTGCGTGATGTTGTATGTCAAAATACTATTGTTTCTCGTTGCGAAAGATTGGTGTCGTGCTAAGGCGTTGGTATGTGCCGTTAAACGTAACATTCATGCCGCCGCAGTTACCTTCGTCGCCGCTTACAGTGATAATCGCTTTTTTGATTTTTTCGTCGGAGCCAAACGTAAGCGTCAGTTTGCAGGGCATATTTGGGTCGGTATAGACAGCTTGGAAATCCTTTATGCTGACGATGCCGCTAATGTCCCCCGTGTGAACGTTATCGTTATTGCCCATCCAATAGGCTTCACCTTCAATTTTGAGTTTCCCGTCGGAAAGCAGCCGAACATTGAGTTCCGCACTGTGCTTGCCCGGGCGTTTATATCGTCCCGAATAGAAATCAAACGGTGTGGGTGGTGCAACCTTTCCGGCGATGCGAAGCGCGAATGGTGTAGGTTTTGTGCCGTCGGGGCGCGACCAGATGCCCGTGATAGATTCTGGTGGCGTTCCCTTGCCGGTGTACCGTCCTTTGAATAGTCCTGTCTGGCGTTCTTGTTCGTCAAATTCTTTGAGGATAATACTGTCTTTTCCCCGCATAATTCCTTGTATATCGAGGTCTTTGCCGACCTTGGCATATTGGTATGTGCCGATAATCACATCGCTTTTGGACTGAAGCGTCATCCGCACGGATGCTTTGCCGATAGTACCTTCGTAGCGTGTTCGTGTGTCGTTGGATTGAGCGTTGATTGTACCCAAAGCAGTAACAATGACCGCAAGGAAGAGAAGCAAATATGTGCTCACTGATCGATGGGGCGGAAAAAGAATGTGCATAGATGTATGAAAAAAAATGGAAGAATAGCAACGTATTGAAATACAGGGTTTTGCAAGACTTTCTTTGCTAAATTTGTCTTACCAAGGTCCATTGAAACCTTCCGGATTTCGGGAGAAGGAATTGTCAATTAGATAAGTGCTGTCCGGCTGTTCAGCCAGTTGAAACGCCATTTGAAGGTAGTACTGTTTGGCGTTTTTTTTCAGTGTGCAACGAACTCCAATTTGCAATACTTCGGAGCCATCTACAAGGCTTTTGGATTGCTGCTCAATCTGAAACCCGGTATAATTTACGCTGCCTTTTTCATCGCGTATGCGTCGGTAGCTTTCCAAATAGACCTCCAAAGGATATTGCCTTTTAAATTTCTCGCTCGTAAAGCGTCGGTAAGCCTCTGCTTCTTTGCCTGCACTGACGAGTGCCATGTACGGCTTCACAAAACGCTCTTCCAGCCGCGTTTCCAATGCCTTGTTTGCTGAATAGCTTCTGTATACAAAATAGCCGACGACAAGGACTATTGCCAATATGATGAACGGAATAAGTCGTGTCATTTAGTAAAACTGACTAATGTTGATATATTTCTGAGCTTTTAATTCAGATCTTTGTCTGAAACTTCTGAACGCTTTTGATTCCACTACCACTCGGTGAAGAATTTGTCAGTCTGTATTGTACCGATTCCTCATACTGCTGATTATTCATGGTAAATCTACGGATCAGCATTTGCAAATGCTCCGTCAGGCGATTGAGGTCTTCGGCGGTTGTTGCGATTTGGGCAATGCCTTTGGCAGATTCGCTTGTAACGTCGGAAATGGTATTGATACTTTGTGCCATTTCGCTGCTGGTTATTGCTTGTTGTTCGCTGGCTGTAGCAATTTGCTTGACCATTTCGACAACTTCTTGCGAGCTTTGGACAATCGTTTCCAGTGATACGCCCGCCTTATGTGCCATAGAAATTCCTTCAACAACTTCCTGATTACCGACGTTCATTACGGTAACGGCTTGGGCAGTTTCCTGCTGAATGCTCTTGATAGTTCCTGCGATTTGTTTTGTCGCTTGCGTGGTTCGTTCAGCAAGTTTCCGTACCTCATCGGCAACTACTGCAAAGCCCCGTCCTTGGTCGCCTGCTCGGGCAGCTTCGATGGCGGCGTTCAATGCAAGCAGATTGGTTTGGTCGGCAATTTCGTCGATAACCGATACAATGTCTCCAATTTCCGTGCTCGAAGCACCGAGTCGCTCGACAGTAGCAACGGATTTTTCCATTGTTTGATTGATACGCTGAATCGTCGTAATCATAGAGCGTACCACATCGCCGCCTTCAAGAGCGGCTTTACCGTTATTTTGTGCCGCAGCAGATGTGCGCATAGCGTTTGAAGCATTTTCCGTAATAGTATGTGCCATTTCCTCCACAGATGCCGACACATCTTGTGCCTGATGAGACTGTTCTTCGGATGCAGCAGAGAGCTGCAGCGTTGAACTGCTGATCTGAGCAGAGGCGCTGGCGGTCGTCATTACAGCTTCTTGCACTTGTTCCATAAGTGTATGAATATTACCGACTGCATGATTGAACCCCTCAAACAATCGCCCGATGTCGTCATTTTCCTGCACAGGAATCCGAACGGTCAAATCACCGTTGGCAAACTGCCTCATTGCTTGCAGCATTGCATCGACGCTGTGTTCCAAATACTGCTTCTTTGCTTCCGAATCACGAACGGCTTCTTCAACCTTACGCTCCACGCTCGCTTTTTCTTCCGAAAGAGCACGTTGAGAGCTGATAATGTTCGTCACCATACTGTTAAACGATTTTGCCAAAATTCCCGCTTCATCGCGGCTATCAATAGCAACGAAAACGCTTGTGTTTCCGACGGCAATTTGCTCGGCTGCTTCGCGAAGTTGTGTGATGGGGCGCACAACAGCACCTGAAACAAGCGTCGCAAAGACAATACTAATGATAAGGGCAAATAATGTGACGCCCCCGATAGTATATCCGGCAAGTACAACTGTTCTATTCGCTATATCTGAATAGACTTGCTGTATGCGTTCTTGTTCTGTCGTTAATTCTGCTGCCACCATACGAATTTCATCCATTATCGCTTTAGTTTGCCCTTGTTTGAAAGCGGTAATCACATTTTGCACCGGTATAAGCCCTTGCTCTACATTCCGACGCATCTGAATACGCGGCTCAAAATAATCGTTCATTAAGCGCTGCTTTTTTTCTCTCATTGTTTCAATACGAGCAATCTGAGCAGGATCATCAAGCAGGTTCTTCAGAATGGTTGTTTGTTCATCAAACGCCTGAATACCTTTGGTATATGGCTCCAGATAGTTTTCTTCTCCACTCAGGAGGAAACCTCGATAACTCGTTTCCACATCTACCATAAGTTTTGTTGCCAGATTAATCTGGGCAATAGCTATTTGTGCTTCTTTTGCCAAAAGAAAACTTTCATTAACTCTTTGTAAACAGAGCTGACCGACCGACGAAATAACGATTAAAAAAAATAGAACCGCGCTGAATCCGATACCTATTTTAGTTCGGAATTTTAAGTTTGCCAGCAAATTTCGCATATTCATACTTTTATGTGGTTAGTGGTGAAAAAACTATAACGACCCAGGAATACATCTGAGAAATTGTCTGAAAATTGTCCGCGATAAAAAACCGTCAGCAAAAGGACGAAAAATTATGTATTATTGGGAGCGTGATATTCCAAAAGAATCGCGTCAACCTGCGTGTAGGTGATGCTGTCCATCGATATTCTGTTATTTTGAGCCCCTTACCGTCTGTGGGCTGAGAATCTGAAAAAATGTGCCTTGCTGAACATTATGGTTGAATATCATTAGGACTTTCTCAAACAAGTTATTCGGAATGCGGAATTTTAATTCCGCAAAAATCACTTCATGTATTGAAGCGGTCTTGCGTCAGTTGGCGGAATTAAAATTCCGCACTCCAAGTTTTTTTTTGCGAAAGTCCTAATCATATCAAACACCACCATGCTGAACATCATGCTGAGAAATGAGCTGCCCACAATGCGGACATGTTAAGGATGCTTGTGTTTGCGTCTCAAGCGAATGTTTACGGGTGGAAATTGCCTCTGCAAATCCTGATGCCAAAATACCTGCCGGAAGTGCGAACAGTCCTACGCCCATGACGGCAATCAAACCACCGAGTAATTTTCCCAAGCCCGTAATCGGATAAACATCCCCATAACCAACAGTCGTGAGCGTCGCAATGCCCCACCACATTGTTTCGGGAATGCTGGCGAATTTGTCCGGCTGTGCTTCATTCTCAACAAAATACACCAGTGACGAAGCAATCATGAGTAGGAAAAACGTGAAAATGAGCGATATGCCGAGTTCCTCCCGTTTCTGGCGAACAACCGAGGAAATCAGTGATAAAGCACGAATATACCGTGCCACCTTAAACAAACGAAAAAGGCGGAATACACGCAATATCCGCACGACGCGCAAATCTATTCCAATAAATGGTAAGTAAAACGGGGCAACCGCCAAAAGGTCAATCACGGCAAGCGGCGTGGCGGCATAGCGCAGATTGCCCCACAACGGTGTAGCAAAGCGTGGATTGACATTTGCAGTCCAAAGGCGTAAGAGATACTCCACAGAAAAAATTGCTACTGAGACGGTTTCAAAAAGGTGTAATTCCGCTTTGTAAAGCGCATGAAACCAAGAAACTGAATCCAGAATCATAGCAAACGTATTGAGCCCGATAAGCCCGATAATAAACATATCGAAATACCAACTTGCGTCGCCTTTGTGCTGTGAGACGGCAAGAATAGCATAGATGCGGTATTTAAGCGAGTTGTGTGTCATAAATATTCGTCATAGAAACGGTATGATAAAATACGGCAATGGAATGGATTGCGAGTAGTGCTTGTGCCCTACTACAGTTCTTCAAACATACCGTTTTCTCAACGTTTTGCCGAATGTTTCCGTGGGAAATTGCTCCTCCAATCCGCAATCAGGATGCTGTAATCAGAATGCCTTAATGCGGTGGCTCATAAATCAAGCGCAAAAACAGCCCTAAGCGTTCATTGGTGCGGCTGACAGGAATTCCCGCCACGATTCCAATCATCACATGGTCGTCAATGCCAACGCGCATTTGCGGGCGTAAGACCATATCCAGCGTGCCGTGTTGAACGAGTTTATTGACTTCCAGTCCGATAAAATTCCTTGTTCCGGTAATCATGTAATGGAAATTAGAGTTGATTTCCCATGCTGCCTGAAGATTGCCGCCAAAGGCTTGGTCTAAACGCGCACCGGTGTAGAGCAATGTATGAACGTTATTACCCCACCGTTTCGCCGCTATAAAAAACGGATTAAAGAGATTGCCTTTCAGCAGTGGTTTTCGTCCTATTTCGTTTAAATCTGTGAACTCCAATTCGTTGATATACCCGACGGCAAGCGATGTTGCGATTTCCTCCGATACAAAAAAACTGTACTGAGCAGCAAGTTTCAGGCTTTCCACGCGATTCGACGGAATATCCTTGCTGCCATTGATAGGGGAATACAACGTCATGGGGACTTCGATTTCCAAGCCTAAGCGATCAATCGGAGCCCATTCATATTCTACAAGCACAGAATAGCGGTCGTAGAGAGTACGGTCTGTAAGTCCAAAGCCGATATTCCATTCTGCTTCGCCTTTGCGTGCGCCGAGGTCGCGGATAAGGTCAATGAAGAGTGGCTCGGCATGAAGCACTTTGTCTGCACCTTTTCGGTCTTGGACTTCCGCAATAAAGAGCGAGTCAGCACGGCGATCGCTGTGCGCGGAAGAATCTTGCAGAGAATGGTGATGATGAATGTGCTGCGCAATGCTACTTTGAAGTGAACAAATGCCGGTAAAACAGCAGTATAGTATTACCCATACTATTACCGTCCGGCTAACAGATACTTGTCTTGGTACTGCTTGTTTTATTCCTACTTGTCTCATTCTTAATGGTTGCTTCATCAATCCTGCGGAAAAAGTTTATCGAAAACAATGCGTACTCCGGCGCTTCCCCAAAGCGACAGCGCGGGATTGCCGGAAATACCATTGCCAATGGTTGCGTCTATTTGTAACATATCACTGAAAAAATGTCGAAAGCCAAGTTGATACGACAATCCCACGCCTGGTATATACGGGTCACCGGAAAATACTTCGCCAACGACGTGAAAACCGTCAAGAAGGCGTATTTGCGTTCCCAGACCCCACGTAGGAATAATGGTATTGCTGCCGTCAATATGCAGATAGCTCGCGCCGATATTTCCATGGAAAAGAAACTGCTCGCCTTCACCTATGCACTGGGAAATAGTGAGAAAGCCAAATGTACCGTATCCGGGAGGGCGTAATAAACCGCTTCCGCCGGGAAGAAATGTGCCGATAACTGCTCCGATACCCGGAAATTCATTAGGGCGATACTCACGGAATAGAAATTTCGCTTGTAAAAGCGGCAGAGCGTAGGAAATATGCCGTTCGGCTATATCCCACCCGCCGACACCGCCGATAGTGAGTTCCAGCCACGGCGTTGGACCAAAAGCAAAAAGAAGCCATTGCTGAAAACTCTCTTTATCCAATCGTGCCCACGATTCCATTTGTCCCAACCGCAAGCCGACAACCCGTGCGTCGTCGGTAATAAACGGGCGGACATCATCGGAAGGGCTTTCCGCAAAAGCTGGGGTGCGCCAGCAAAGAATGGTGATAAGAATAATGCACAGAAAATACGATGTATGGTTATGAAAAAAATGCCTTAGCTGCATAATAAAAGACTTTAATTCAAAGTGTTAGGAGTTTTGCGCGATTGGAGTGCAAATGGAAGTTCGCCACAAATGACCCACACAAAACCCTGAAGAACAAACTTCCGTTCGTACTCCAAGACAGCATTTACGAACGTTCTAGGTCTGTTGCTTTAGCAAATTCTCATCGCCGAAAGAAGCGTTGAAGCCTTGTGTTGGCAATAAAATTCCAGAAACGATTGGTTTTTCTTGGAGTATCAGCCGGCGGCGTTGTTTCTGAGAACAAAATGTCCGAACGATATGGCGCAATACGGTCTTTAGCATGGGTTAAGACTTCCTGTACTTCTTTTTCGGTAAAATTGTGGAACGGCATAAAGTGATAAGGATGCCGTGCGGTTTGTGTTTGATATTGTGTAATGGCAGACCATTGGGATGAAAGTTCAGGCATAAGCTCCAAAACGGTTTTGAGTAAGTTTTTCAGCGAAAGATTATCACCAAAAGAGTAGGCGAGATACCGCTCTTCGATGAGCTGCCAAAATACTTCTGTTGCCTCGGTAATATCAACAGCATTGTACTCAAGAGCTGTACACATTAATCCCCATAGCACGTGTTTTTCTCGCCCTTCCAAGGAGCGAGTCGGCGAATCGGGGGCATCTTCCCAATGTCGTAAAAAACCGTTATTCATCATGTAGCCCGTCGGGTATCCCCAACGCCAAAGTCGCAAGTTCAATTCCGTCCATTCGCCCCAATATCGCCGACGAGGATTAAAGCCGCCTACATCAACGAGAAGTTTTCGATAACTTGCTATCATCATGCCTTGTACGGGCATAAAGCGAATATCGCCGATAGTAACAAAGGGCGTTGTTGTGCGGGGTTTAAACTGTTCTTCCGTCGCCCCGATTTTCGATGGAATACCGAGAATTGCCACATCGTGAGAACGAAAGAGTTGCAGCAAACTGGGAAAAATCTGTCCGTGTAAGGTAATATCATCATCAATAAACACAATCATCGGCGTTTTGCACAAATTCAACTGAAAATTTCTACCGCCGACAATACTGGTGTCAAACTGATTAAAGTAGAGTTCGAGAGGAAGATTGGGAGAATGTTGCTTCACCAGTTGCTCAATTTTTCGCTCTTCTTCTGCTGATACATGGCGATTATAGACAACTGTGATGCAGGCTGCATTGTAAAATTCTTGTTCGTTGAGCGATTGTAAAAGATGTATCAGGTATTGCTCCCGTCCGGGAATCGTCAGAATGCTCAGTGTCCATAGCATGGGGCGCGAAGCCATATCGGAAGGGGATGATACGTGATGCACATTCATATGGTTGGTAGATGCGTGTTGGTAAGGTGATAATCTGGTGAAAATGAGCTGTCCAGATAGTTAATCATTTCTATCCAGCCCATAACGCCTTCGGATTGAAGGAAATATCCGCCGGGTAAGTTTTCAAGAGCTTCAGCATATCCTGTAGGATTACGAATGACAAAAGGCATATCAACGGCATTGAGCATGGCGGCATCATTGCTTTCATTGCCAATTCCAGCCACGATGTTGTAGGAAATACCGTGAAAACGAAGAAAGCCTCGATACCAATGAACTGCTAAACCTTTATCGCTCCCTCGTGTCACATTGAGCCATTTTCCGCCTGATGACACCGAACACTCCAGTCTCTCTAAGGCTGCACTGAGTTTCTGAAGGTTATGTTGTTCCTGACCAATCGTTGATAACGCAAGACTGTAACGCCGTTTTTGAGCATAATAAGCATCGTGAGCGCTGTATTGACTGAGTTCTGCAATTGTTTCAAGCGGCATTTTGGCAATGTTTTCTGCGTATACGCCGCTTGTCGCTGATGCAGATTTAACAAAAGGGAGTATATCCAATGCGTGAAACCCCAATGGTACGATATACACTGATTCTCCAAGCAGTGTGATGCTGTGTCCGGATGATGTTTTTGCGCGAGATTCATCATAAAATACGATGACTCCTCCATTCTCCGCGATAAAGGGCGCACGATACAAGAGTGTCTGCTGCAAGAGAAGGATTTCTTCAATGGTGCGGCTGGAGGTAAAAATAACATCGTATCGCGTAAACACTTCTTGCAAAAACTCTGTTGAAAACGGACATCGATACTCCGCATTAACAAACGTACCGTCAATATCACTAAAAATAATACCGCGTTTCTCGCGTGCAGCATTTTTGCTCGCCGAATGTGTTTCTCTGTTGTATTCTGTGCTATGTATGGCATGTTGTTGCATTAGTACCTCACCTGTCCCTTGAGCGAATGAAAAAGTTGTCGTCGTAATGCAGTCCATCATAGCAAATATGGACAATGCTTATGCGTCTGGTCTTTGTTCTTGTAAGTTCGTCGGACGGCGGTGTAATGAATGAACAAGGAACGATACCGCGCTAATACTCACCAGGGCTGCACCCAATACCACCGCTAACAAGATCAAGCGTGTTGTACGGATTGTTTGTTCATACCACGCTAAACGTTCTTGCGCAGTTGCTGCCGTTGATTGTACAAGCGCTGCGAGCGTTTCACTAAGATTGTCATACTCTTTACGGAGTTCGCCGTACATCATGTTGAGGGCTTCGTCTTTCGTTACAGTTGTGCGTGAGAGCGAAAAAAATACGCTGCTTTGCTGTAAATAGCGTGTGAACAGTAACTCTGCTTTGAAACGGAGAGTATTTTCCGGCGCTGTAGGCGGAATTAGGGAGCGAAGTTCTGCCAAATGTACCATTGCACGGTTCATTTCTTCTTCGGCTGCCCATTCTTCTTTTCGGATGCTGTCGGGATGTTGTGCGATGTAGTGCCGCCATTCTCGAATACGATAATCGGAAACATTGGTGTTCATATCCGAAGCATGATACACACTGGGGATTGTTATTCGCGTTGTTTGAAGAAGGTCGTCTGTTAAGCGTGTAATATACCAGAGTGAGTATATGTTTGTTCCTGCCATGACGACAACAACCGTCAATAACAGAATGATAATTGTTTTGGCGGACATAATTTACCAGACATTATTGCGGTAAAACTGCAGCGTGTTTAATGATAAAATCCATCTCCACTTTGTATGGTGTTGACCCGACGCGAATCGGTAACAATAATTTAAGCTCTTTGCCAACGAGTGCATGGAGTTGTGATTGCAAGGATTTCACATTACCTAAAGTCCCACTGGGCAAGAGCGGGTAGAGGCTGTATGAACGCCCGTATTGTGCAATACATTTTGTCGGATAGCAACGTTCAATCACTGTTTGTCCGGGCTGTACAAGCGTTATGGGGTGTATATGGTCAGTAAATCGCGGATGAACATCATGACGAACAAGCCCAAATTCCTTCCCCTCTTCATCCACATATACGCCCGCTTTCCAATCAATTGTAATTGGTTCAGCGGATGTATTGGTTAGCGTGATTTGTATGTCATTTGTTGTTAAATGTGCTGTGACTCCAAAGGATTCATAGCGAAAATGCTCTATATCATCTGCCGCATCTAATTTTTGTGCGTGTGCCGGATTCGACATTGCTACTGCGTGCATATCGCTTACGTCAGTGAACGCACGAACATTTTTTAAGGGGATATTGTACGCGGCTTGATAACCTGTGCAAGAACTCATCCATGCTATCGTTGTGAATGCCATGCCGAGTACAGTAAAAGGACGAAAAATACTCATCGTTGTAACCCAAAATGTGGAAGAAAATCTCAGGATAGCTGCACGAAAAAAAACTACAAACCAAGAATCTTTTTGAAAATGGTACTGTTGAGGAGTACAGTAAACCATACAACGAACAACAAGGGCATTTTAGCATAATTTGGTGATTGCTCGCTCATTGTGGGAGTTACAAGTCCAATGAGATATGAGGCATTATGCAAGATTGCTTGGTTTGTAGAGTATTTTTTGAGGTCCATTATGCAAATGGTTATCACAAAATACCCTACGACCCTTAAATGCGCTTGAAAAGGAGATTAAAAGGAAATTAAATAGCCAGTAAGATGCTGAAATAAAAGCGTTTATTTTTTTTGAAAAAAATATCAATCTGCTACTGAGTGAGACTACGTTAAAGATGTTTTTCGATACATGGCAGTAGAATACGGACAATAGTTCCTTTCATTGGTGCGCTACTAATGCTAACGGAGCCTTGATGCGCTTCAATAATTGCTTTGACCAATGCAAGCCCTATGCCTGTTCCGGTAATCATAGAAGTTTCCGAAGCTCGATAAAACGGTGTGAAAATATGCTGGAGGTCATCATTGTTTATTCCTACGCCATAATCTTGTATCTGGCACTCAATACGGTATTTGTTCACAGCGATACTGAGATGGACAACTTCGGGGAAAGCTGAAAATTTGAGCGCATTATCCAACACATTGATAAACGCGGTTTCGAGTAAATCACGGTTACAGCGTACTTCCACATTGCTCAAAAGTTCGCTGTTGCTCAAAAGTTCATCGGAAGAACGAAGAAGAACTGTCCGTTCTGGGTACCGTACTTGGACGGCATCAATTGCGTGAAAGATAATTTCGTCAAAAAGTATTGGCTTAAAGGAATTTGTCTTTGTACCTGCTTCAATTTTTGCGAGGAGAAGCAAATTTGCTGTCAGTCGACTGAGGCGTTGAACGGTGAGTTGAAGTGAGGTCATTGTTTGCCGATATACCGCTTGAGGGCGTTCATGCAAAAGTGCAAGGCTAATTTCGCCTTCCATAATAGTCAGTGGTGTTCTTAGTTCGTGCGAAGCATGGTCAATAAACTGCCGTTGTGCTTGATAGGATGCTTCTAATCGGGTTAACATTCGGTTGAAGGCTTGTGCTAAAAAAGAAATCTCATCGTTGCCATTGCCTTCGGGTAAGCGTGTGCCGAGTTGTTGTAGGGAAACAGCATTGGCGGCATTGGTCATTGCACTAACTGGCGCAAGCGCGTTGCGGACAAACCACAAGCCAATCCCAAATGCTGCAAATGGTACCAATGCGGCAGCTACAATCAATACAAAACGCACGTCTGCCAGCAAATTCATGCCTGCTTCATCTTTGGCGTGAACGATGATAAGATAGTTGTTGTTTTCTTCGGGATGTAGTAGATAAACACTCTGTTCTTGCATGTTGGTAATGCGAGGAATATCTCCTGTTCTTGCCTTGATGATAGCTTCTTGTGAGATGAAAGAGTACATTGCCGAATCAAGTGCAATCGGTTGAAATAACGACAAACGTTCTGCAAAAGCAGAATCATTGATGTAAATACAGCGATTCAGCGAATCCAAAATCATTACTCGTGACGATGCAAGAACGCCTCGAAAACGTTTCTGGGCTTCTCCGAGAGCTGCTTTATCAAGTTCGTCCGCGTTAAAAAATACGTCTGCAACTGTAAGTGCTTGCGCCTCTAATTGTCCGAAATAATCACGTTCTCGGTCAGTCGAAACAGTCAGATAAAACACCAGAAATACTGTTCCCAAAAAGACTTCTACAACAATTGCAAAGAGAAGAGAAAGGCGTATTTGAATCGTCATTGTCAGTCCTTTCGGTAAGATTTTTTTTTCGGTAGCGAATAATAATGGATGACCGTAAGCTATTTAGACAACAATGTCCGCACTGTGCCATAAAATCAGACCCTGGTAGTTTAATCGTTATTTCCCTTCTTTCATGACATATCCCATGCCGACGACGGTATGAATGAGTTTGGGGGTAAATTCCTTATCAATTTTTCGACGAAGAAATGTGATAAATACTTCGATGGTGTTACTTTCAGCACGCTGTTCACTGTTCCAGACATTTTCTGCAATATTGTATCTTGACACGATGCGCCGTTGGTTGCGCATAAGATATTCTAACAGTGCATATTCTCGTGCTGTAAGTTCTATATCCTGTCCGGCACGAGTCACGCGCTTTGCATCAGTGTCGAGTTGTAAATCTGCAAGTGTGAGTAAATGTCCTTGTTCTTGAGAGCTTTTGCGGCGCACAAGTGCTTGTAGGCGAAGCAACAGCTCGCGCACATCGAACGGCTTGACGAGGTAATCGTCTGCGCCTGCGGTAAACCCTTCAGTTTTGTCCTCAATGCTGTCTAACGCCGTGAGCAGTAAAATTGGTACGCTTGCGTTGAACGTCCGAATGGTACGGCAGACAGCAAAACCGCTTTTACGAGGCAGCATCACGTCTATGATTAAAGCATCGTAATCATGCTTACGGGCAAGCTGCTCGCCTTCTAAGCCTGATTGCACGGCATCTACCGTAAAAGATTGTTCGCGTAATCCTTGAGTAATAAACGCTGCGACTTGCGCTTCGTCTTCGATAAGAAGAATACGATTCATGATGAAGGAAAAATAATGTGGACGATCTGAGCAAGCAAGCACCTTACCCGTCAAAAATACAATCCTGCGCAAGACTTCGGCGAATTTTTTTCATCAGCAGCGGAAAAATGTGAGATAATCTGCGCTTTTTGCTATATTCTCATTCGCGCTTTTATTGTCGTTGTTCACCTTGTTTTCCCCTACTTCATGCTATCCACGGCAGTCAATAGTTTCAAACTAAGTATGTATCGTGCCTTTACTGGTGCTGTATGGGTATTCGGTTGTATGATATTCTGCTGCGGCACGGTGTTGTTTTCTCAAAGTGCATCCGGTCAACAAAACAACACTCTCAATGCTACACAGGGAGGAGCGGCAAGACATATTGACCTCCATACACATTCTCCGCTGCGATACACCGCTTTGGATATATGGACGAGCGAAAATGGTCTGCCAAACAATTCTCTTCTCGAAATGCGTCAAACACGAGATGGATATTTGTGGTTTAGCACATTTAATGGCGTTGGGCGCTTTGATGGCAAAAATTTCACAATATTGCGTCGTACCAATGCACCACTTTTTCGGTCAAATGTTGTTTCTACCTTTTGGGAAGACCGCAATGAAAATCTTTGGTTTGGTGTACAAGCGGGCGGTATTGTCTGTCTTCGTAAGGATGGAACAATGTTCCGGCTCGATTCTGCTTTCGGATTTACCGATAAAATGATTCGCGGTTGGACGGAAAACCGTATACCGACAAGTTCTGATTACGGCACTATTTATCTTACGGCAAACAAGGGTATTTACGTCATAACGCCTGATTCTTCGGGAAAAACTTTTGCGATACGGCGAGACTCGGTGTATAACATCAACACACCAGAAGTCTCACAAGACATTGTACTCGATAAACGCGGTGGATTTTGGCAAGGAACGCGCATTGGTTTGTATTATCGTCCTTCTCGCTCAAATCCTCAAGATTTGCGTGTTTTTACTGCATCCAACGGTTTACCGAATCAAAGCGTAGAGTGCTTATTTGAAGATCGTGCAGGGACGATTTGGATTGGTACACGGAAGGGCGTTTGTCGATATGTCGGAGGGCGTATCATTCAAGATTCGGCATTGCGAAATCTTACTCCTGTACATGATTTTACGGAAGACCGCGATGGCAATTTGTGGATTGGGGCAGATAACGGTGTTTTACTTTGGACAAAATCTTCTCTGAATCCACAATTATACCGTTATTCAACGGAGGACGGCTTGTCGGATAATTCTGTGCGCTCGCTGGTCGAAGATACCGAAGGGAATATTTGGATTGGGACGTATTACGGCGGGTTGAACCGTCTGAAACGTGGTATGTTTAGCCGTCTTGAGCCGAGTATGGGTCTGGTGAACCCGATTGTCTATGCAACGCTGCAAACCCGCGATGGTGCTATGTGGGTAGCAACATTTAATGGTGTCCAGCGCATTACGCCCGAAAAAACAGTTACGTACACTACACAAAATGGGTTGGTCAGTGCATTAGCCAGGGCGCTTGCAGAAGACAGTTTGGGTAATGTCTGGATTGGTACTTACGGAGCCTTGCATAAAATTTCTCCACAAGGGCGGATTACGGCTTACACCATGCGAGATGGGCTCATCGATGATCAAATTCGTAGCCTCTGTACTGCTCGGGACGGGACGTTATGGGTTGGAACGGTCGGTGGTATAAGTACGTTCAAAAATAACATATTTACTTCAATGACCGTTAAAAGTGGAGATCTGCCTTCCAATAGCATCTTGGGGCTTATTCAAGACCGTTCCGGTAAAATATGGGTGAGTACTGATGGAGGTGGTGTTGTTATTATTAATCCTGACGATGGTTCACGAATGTATTTGAAGCCGAACATTGATTTGCCCAGCGGTACTGCTTTTCGCGTCATGCAATCGTCTAAGAGTGATGAAATCTGGATTCCCTGTAATGACGGCTTAGTGTGTTGGCGCAATGGCGTAGCAACAATATTCACGCAAAAAGACGGTTTGCCGGATGAGAATATCTTTCACGTTATGGAAGATGCTTCGGGAATGATATGGGTAACAAGTGATGGTGGAGTGGCGCGTATTGCAAAAGAAGATATTTTTC
>ERZ1066127.6-NODE-6-length-235942-cov-16.815645_pt1 | contig 235942 bp, 178 predicted proteins | sample MGYA00382774_ERZ1066127 | MGnify/ENA primary metagenome ERZ1066127 (study PRJEB33369, sample SAMEA5778357) | biofilm metagenome | biome: Industrial cooling water; feature: Water cooling tower basin; material: Biofilm | place: United Arab Emirates | collected...
TTTTTTTATGACTTTTCCAAGATTTACCAGATTATTTTTGTGAACAAACTTAGTTGCTCGCGCTTGACCACGTACCACCAAACAAAAAATACTCCTGCAATAACGCCATACCGCACAGTAAGAAAGATCAAAATAATTGACCATGTAAGCCAATAATTGTCAATATCGTAAAGCATAATTATTCCTAAAAATAAGGAACGTTGCATCATAAAGCAACGTTCCTTCAAAGTCAGTAATAATGCGGTTATTACGCAATATTATGAAATACATTCTGAACATCGTCATCTTCTTCGATGCGGTCAATCAACTTACCGACTTCATCCATTTGCTCTTCGCTGAGACTGGTTGTGGTGTTCGGAATGCGCTGTAACTCTGCGCTTTTTACATCCAAGCCCTTTTCTTCAAGTGTGCGCTGCATTTTTGCAAAGCCCTCAAATTCTGTGTAAGCAATGATAATACCTTCTTCTTCATCCACTTCAACGTCATCAGCTCCGGCATCAATTAAGTCCAATTCCAATTCGTCGAGAGGTTTCCCTGCAGGGTTAATTTTGAACACGCCTTTGCGCTGAAACATAAACTCCAATGCCCCTGCCGTCGCCAACGAACCGCCGAGTTTATTGAAGTAACTCCGAATATTCGCAACGGTACGTGTAGGATTATCAGTAGCGGTTTCGATAACAAGCGCTACACCATGCGGTCCGTAGCCCTCATATACTGCTTCCTGTAAATCCTCCGCGTCTTTGCCGGAAGCACGTTTGATTGCTGCTTCAACGCGGTCTTTCGGCATTGCATTTGCCTTCGCATTTTGCATAGCCGCTCTCAAACGCGGGTTAGAATCAGGATTTGTACCGCCTTGCTTTACCGCAATGGCAATCTCTTTACCAATGCGGGTAAATGTTTTTGCCATTTTATCGAATCGAGCAAACATCTTGTGTTTGCGCTTTTCAAAAATACGACCCATGACCGTTGGGAAAAATGTGAAACAAAATTTGTAACAAAGAGCAGCAAATTACAGAAATTTCGGGGATTAGTATGAAAAAAAACTCGTGCTCTACACTGATATCATTCTTGGAGAATGTCATCAAAACTTGTCATTACGCGGTCTGCACACTTAACAACATTCGTGCGATGAATATTTTCTGTCAGCACATAAAATGCTTCACACTCACCGCTTGCCCGAAGTTGATAATCACTGTATCCGTCCCCAATGATGAGACGCGGGCGCGGTAAATTCAGGTATCTCAGTAATTTTGTTTTACCGTCTTCTTGGGCAAGAAAGTTTGTTTGGTCTGCATCTATGATATTTTCTTGCTCATCACAAACGAATGTATTGGCAAAAATGTGGTCTGGCTTAAATCCGAGAGGTTCCATTACCGGAACAATAAATTCCCGAAACCCGCCTGAAACCACATACAAACGCTCACGATTCGCTTGAAACCACGCTTTATTGCGCAAAAGCGATGGTGTGATTTTTCCTTCTAATACCCTCACCAATGCTGACAAATGCTCTTTCCGAGCGCCCAAAAGCGGAATACGCTTTGACAATGCCTCGTCAAACCGTAACGCACCCGACATTGCTTGATTCGTCAAATCGGTGATAGCTTGTACACGCTCCGCACGATCAGACGCATCCGCTAAGGCAATCGAAGCAAGGTCTTCCAGTGATTCAACCTGCACAAGCGTTGAATCAAAATCAATAATAATAGTGGCAAATTGTTGCATATTCTCCGTTGCAAAAAAAAAACGACATCGTAGGAAAAAGTATTGTGCGCATCACTCCGCAAGCAAATCTTGAAGCGCTTTTTTAAATTTTGGGATTTCATTCTCATCCAACCCGTCAAAATAGCCACGAATCATACCGCGTTTATCAATCACAACAAACCGTGTGCTGTGAAGATTCGGATCATTTTCTGCGCCCTGAGCGAGCATAAATCCTTGTACGGCGACTGATTTTACTGAATCAAGCGGCATTTGTAGCATCGTCCAGCGTGTAGAATCAGCATGATAACGTGTAGCGTAAGCAGCAAGTGCTTCCGGTGTATCTGTTTCCGGATCCACACTGATACCGACAAATTTGAGATGTGATGAAGAAAACTCTTTTTGAAGCTCTTCCACTCTAGCATTCATAGCAGGACAAGGTCCGCCGCACGACGTAAAGAAAAAATACGCAAGCCAGACTGAACCTTGCATAGAAACGCTTTGAAACGTAGTATTTGCTTGCGAAGTACCGGAGAACGCCGGTGCTGACTTAATTTCCGGCAGTCCTGCTCGTTTTTGAGCGATTGCCGCTTGACCTTCCGAAGCAGGCTTTTCCGTTTTTGCACAAGCATGAAGCAAAAGCACAAGTGCAATAATGGCACTTAAGTGTGACAAATATCGTTGTGGTGACCGACGGTACAAGACAGAGATATTCATAACAAAAAAAATTTAGTGAGAGGTAATATAAAATCATACTTTAACAAGTATGCAACGCAAAGATACAAGGCTCTCGGCAGCTTTGCAACGGGAAAACTATGTGCCGCTTAAATCATTAACCGAAAAAGAGGAATTATCCCGATAGCGTTCCGGACGCAATTGCTCTAAATATCGCTTTAATACTTGCTCTTGCCCCATTGCGCTTGGCTTGTAAAACACCGTTTCTTCATTTGGGAAATAGGATTCTTCGACGAAATGCCCGGGAAAATCGTGCGGGTACTTGTACTCACGCCCATAACCTTCTTGTTTCATCAACTTCGTGGGCGCATTCCGCAAATGCAAGGGTATGCTCGTATCAGCACCGGAGCGCACAGCAGATAAAGCCTCCTCAATAGCTCGATACGAGGCATTTGACTTCGGACATGAAGCTAAGAATGTCACTCCTTGCGCAAGATTGATGCGGCACTCCGGCATTCCAATTATTTCTACGGCTTGAAAGACTGCCAACGCCAACGATAACGCTTCCGGCGCAGCATTACCAATATCCTCACTGGCAAAAATCACCATTCGCCGCGCAATAAACCGTGCGTCTTCGCCTGCTTCCAGCATTGTAGCCAACCAAAGCAGTGCTGCATCGGGATCAGAACCACGTAAAGACTTGATAAATGCAGAAATGGTGTCGTAATGTCCTTCGCTTTTTTTGTCGTAGCGGGGTGTTTTTTGTTGTAATGCTGCTTCAATACTTGCTTGCGTCAGCGATATTTCTCCCGAAGTGTCAGCACCGGACTGGGAAGAAGCGAGATTTGTAGCGCTTTCGAGGACATTCAGCACACCACGTGCATCACCGCCCGTCAGCCGATACAACAGCGGAATAAGGTGCGCTGCATCATCCAAACGAACGAATCTGTTCAAATCTTCTGATAGTCTCGCTAATGCTCGCTTCACAAGGATTTCCGTATGCTCTTCCGTGAAGGGTTTCAACGTATAAACGCGGCAACGCGAAAGCAACGCCGGATTCACCTCAAACGAAGGATTTTCTGTTGTTGCACCGATAAGCGTGATAATTCCTTGCTCCACTGCATGAAGCAAAGCATCTTGCTGATTTTTGTTAAAACGGTGAATTTCGTCAATAAACAGTACCGTCGCAATACCGTAATGATGACGTTTTCCAGCTTTTGCCAGCACTTCGCGTACCTCTTTTACCCCCGCTTCTACGGCAGAGAGCCTCACAAAATCTGCTTTGACAGACTGTGCAATAATCAATGCCAGTGTTGTTTTCCCAATGCCGGGCGCACCCCACAGTATCATAGAGGGAATAAGACCTTTTTCAGCAAAGACCCGCACTGGAGCGCCTTCAGCAACTAAATGTTCTTGTCCTACAATATCATCAAATACGCGCGGTCTCATACGCTCGGCAAGCGGTATAACGTGAGTATTTGCCTTTGGTGAATTGTTCCTGTCTTTCTTGGTTTCAAATTCTGCGTCAAATAACGTATTCATAACGAACAATATGGAAGGTGAAATACCGTATTTCACACAAAAGTACGGATTTTCTTTGGCATCGAATAGTATTGCTTTTTTGAAATTCAAACCACGGCAACAAACATAAAGTTCTGTTTTTATGGAGGAAATAATCGGTACTTTTTTCGATAATTGACAGAGCAGGCATCCAGCGTCAAAATCCTCGTTGAGACACTTGGGGTGGTTACATGACAGGAAAATTTGTATGGCTGATAAAGTTTTTGCAGATTACCGCCGTTACCTCCTTTACTCATTGCTTTCATCTATTATGCATCCCGCACTTCATCAATTTCTCCGGCAATTTCCCCTTCTGAATAATCAAGAACAATCCTTGATTGCCGAGCAATTATGCGTTGAGGAAACAAGGAAAGGAGAGGTCTTGCTGAAAGAGGGTGAGATTTCTTCGCGGTGCTATTTCATTCTGAAAGGCTGTATTCGACAATACTGCACAACCGATGACGGCGAGATAACACACGAAAAAACTGTCGAATTTTTTACCGAAGGACAAGCAGTGGTTCTGTTTTCAGACTACGGGCAGAATACACCGTCGAAGTTTGGTTTTATCTGCGCAGAAGATTGTACGCTGATTGTTGGCAATGTAGCGCATGAGCAAATCATGTATCAACAATTCCCCAAACTCCTCACTATTACTCGCTCTATGCTGGAAGCAAATTTCGGAAAAACACAGGAAGATTTTGCCGCCTTTATTACCTCCTCTCCCGAAGAACGGTATCAACGCTTGCTAACAACACGCCCTGAACTATTTCAACGTGTCCCGCAACACCAAATTGCAAGCTATCTCGGTATGACTCCTGAATCGCTGAGCAGAATTCGCCGACGGCTTGCTCACAAATAGCTATTGCAGAACTCTTCTATGGATATAGATTGACCGATAAATTCAGATGTAGCCCACCTCATAAACAACGGGCAGACTACATCTTCATCTCCGCCGCCGTTCAATTTAACATCCTTCCATGACGATCCAGGACGATACTAAATTTTTTGCCGTCATATTTACATAGTTGCCCATGATGATTATAAAACCATAATACACCCTGATTATCTTTTTCTATTCGGATGTAATGCTGCCTTGAAAATGTGTGATTCCCAAAAAATTAGATGTTTTGGTGTCGAAGCTACGAAAGAAGCTTACTTTGGATGAGAACATACGAATAACCAATGCTCACGGCACAGAATAATAAGTTGGAAATCTCCTGACAATCAGAATCGTTCCAGAACCTCACTATCGGGATTTCCCGCCTTTGGCGATAAGCCACAGAGCCAACACTAACTCCCCGATTGCCATTGGTGCGCTGATAAATTTTTCCACTATAGGTTTATATTGTCCATACTGCGCAAAAATGAGATTGGCGGTATCGTTCACCAAATAGCACAAGGCTGCAAGTATAACTAAAGAACCGACAATTTTCGGAATAAAACCTGATTTCAAAACAAGCATTCCCAATAGAAGCAAATGTATACCGAAAACAAGTAAACTGAGCGACCACATTGCGCCGAAACCACGCAGGAAGAGCATCATAAGAGCTTGACGGACTGTTTGCTCTATCGCACTCAAATCTATCACCTGCAACGCGAGCATCAAGCACAAAAAAGCAATCCCGAATACTGCCGCATAAACCAAACGAAGCCATGCCACAAGCCCTGAGAGACTCTTGTTTACGGGCTTCAGAACGTAGTATAGTCCCCATGCTACCACAACATCAAGGATAAGAACCAAGACAAACCCCAATATTCCGGCACGAAATAATGCCTCTGAAGCCTTGATATTTGCTATTGTGATAGCGATATTATCTTGCACAATAAGAGTGCTAAAAATATATCCATAGCTAAAACCTGCCACTACTGCCATCAAAATAAGAGATAGCCCTGCTACAAGAGCATACTGTCGTGGCGAAATAGTTATTGTTTTTTGTGCTGTCATTGTAGAATATAAATAGGGTAAAAAAACATCGAACCGTAAAAATTTGAATTGAATTAGCTTCCGCAGACTTAAGTACATACAAAAAAAAATTCGCAAAGGCAGGAAACATGATATGTTCACATTTCTCTACGCTATGCGAATTTTGCAATTCAATACCAAGGAAGAACGATGATCTTAGGACGATTTTACTATGCTCGGCGCCTACTCTGATTCAATCTCTTTCGGCTGTTGTTTGACCGTAATTATCAGCCCGAGCAGCATAAAACCGATGGCAATACCCTTTATTAGTCCATCCATCGTGTCACTAAGAGGTGCAAAACGCTGAAGCATGAAACTTGAACTCATGACCACCGTGCCAATAACGACAAGTATCAACGCACGTTGCTGAATACGTTTCATAATGACCTTCTGTGAAAATTATGTCGAAGAAGCAGTATATTAATGGTCATTACGACGCAAATCTACGGAAATAGTTACAAGCAGACCATTGACGAAAGATAAGAAATGCAAACCGCACAAAATATCCTGATTGAATATTTCTCACGTATCACCCCCCTTTCCAATGAGGAAATACAGGCAATTACGGCAAATATGCTTATCAAAACATTCCCCAAAGGCTCTGTATTACTGGAAGCAGGGCACATTGCCACTGAAGCGTATTTCGTTATCAAAGGTTGTGTGCGACAGTATTACGCGGTCGATGGCGAAGAGCGAATTACCAATTTTTTCACTGAAGAGGAGTGGATTGTTTCCTCAGAAAGTATGTCGGCAGGCGTGCCGGCACGCCATTACCTTGTTTGCTGTGAGGAAACAATACTGGTCATTGGGGATTACGAGCGTGAGGAAGAGCTTTTCAAGCGATTTCCCCGACTGGAGAGCATTTCGCGGAAAATTATGGAAATGATGCTGGCAGAGCAACAAGCACTAGCGGCATCCTACATGACCGATTCTCCAGAAATACGGTATCAAAAACTTCTGGAGCATCGACCGGATATTCTACAACGTGTACCGCAATACCAAATAGCGAGCTATATTGGTGTAAAACCGGAATCTTTGAGCAGAATTCGGAAACGCCTGGCAATAAAACACTGACGACGGATCAAAATTCATAAAGCATTGTCTGAAAAAACATCGCATTTACTGCTAACGCTGGAATTCCGACTGAACGGCATTCTGCCACTACAAAACCATCATCATCTATCATTAACGCGACATTATATTGACGACAGACTTTCGCCTTCCACAGCCCATGATTCTCCCGCTCATCATCAGGGCAAATTTCTACTCTTGCTTCGCGCCCTAAAACTTCTTCTGCCTGTGCCGGAGAAATAGACTTATTTAGCGTAATAATAACCACATTCGTAAATTTTGCGGCTAATAACCGTATTTCTTGTGGGAAGTGTGAAATCACACCATCCCAATCTAATCCGAGCGTATCATTCATAACAAATAACAGGAAATGTTCAAAAAATTGGCACTGAAATTGAATATGTGAAACCGAAGGCACAATATACGCAAATTGCGTCACTTGTGTTGATTCCAAAAACAGATTTTGGCTACTGTTGTTGTCCTTTGTTATGACCCCTCTATCATCATATCTATCCGTGCGACCAATACTGCCATTCGTAGTATTTGGCATTATGACATTAGTCGTTACCGGTTTTGCTCAAAAAGCACCCGTAAAAAAGACTTCCGTTCCGTCTGCAAATATGGCAACTACCGTGCAGGGCGGCAAAATCTGGCTTTCGCTGGATGTTGTGGAGCATCAATATAACAGCTCTGGCAACGAAATTGGGAAAGAAAAATATCGCTCCGATGTAGAAATTCAAATTATTGACAGCGCAACTAATCGTATGACTACGGTGCATTCAGGCGAAACAGTCCCACTGCAAGCACGACGGACCTACTTTATTTTGCTTCCAGAAGTACCACAAAGTTATGGTATGACGACTCGACTCGCGGGACCGCAAACACAGGTTTTACGGACACCTCGAACTGTTGGCGATGATGATGTCATGTTTGAGCGAAAATTTGTCTTGAATAGCCGTCAAGGCATGAGTGGAGCAACCGCCCGTGAAATCGGTGCAGGAACGGCAATTCCACCTAAAACATTCCCCAAAGCATTGACGAATACTTCAACTTTGCCTGTAAAACCCTTAAGTAATCTTGGCTCGACCGTTGGCGATCCGAACTATTATGTGATTCAGTATTGTTCTCTGAAAAATCAGGAAGATGCTCTGCAAGCACGGTCGTTCCTTATGCGCAATGGCATACGCGATGCGCGGGTCGAGGTCTATATCGATAAATTTGGTCAGTCATATTATCGTTTGCGCTCCGGTTCATATATTGATCCGGCACTCGCAAAATCTACTATCGAAGGCACTCTCTGGAAAAATCGTCAGGCATTGGGACTAAAACAAAAACCCATTGTTGTTAAAGCGGGGGTATAAATCTCCACGCAGTATTCGCGCAGTAGTAAACGTATCACCAACAACGCAGAACGAGTAAAATACCTCGGTTCTGCGTTTTTTTTATTGCCCGTGCTGGTTTTCAACGTGGCTGCCCTTTTACCCACGAATTTCATAGATTACTCTCCATACAATTCTTGTTTTTCATTGACAAGCTATCTTTACCGAGAACAACGTATGACCTACACTCTTTCTATCGCAGAAACAGCCGCACGACTGAGCGACATTGTTCATTGGTTGCGTGCCGAGAATAGAGTTGTGCTAGTAGGAAACAATATTCCGGTGGTAAAACTTTCAACATTACCTCACACGTCTCCTCAATCAAGCACTTCCGCGATGACGCTCAGGGAAGAATGATTGCGCTTGTTTGAGGAAATACGCTCTCTACCACAGAGCGCAGAGATTACAGACGAAGATATTCAAACAGATATAGATGCGTATCGGAGAGGTGAATGATCGTTGTACTTGACACGAACATTCTGATTTCTGCTGTAATCAGAGGTGGAATCACAGCGCACGGCAGTATTTGATGCAGGTTTATATCTCGTTACGATGAAAAATGACGTTGCTGTTATATCCACACCGCCACGTGGCTTTAAGGCTGCCTCGGACGGAGACGGTCTAAATCAAAAAAAACCTCACAAGACTTTTATCTTGCGAGGTTTTTTCTTTTGAAGCACTCAACCACTTTATCGTGGTTGGAAGCGCATCAAACGGAGTGTGGAGTGTGTGTGAATTTCCCCTTAGATCAATCTTCTGAATTCTTGAATACACATTGCCGGAAAAAGCGGTATCTGAACTCAAAGACTTTGAAATACAGCGTTATGAATCTACCGCCTCTGATACCAAAGCACGAGCCTTCTCTAACAAAGAATCATCCATATCACTCATTGTTTCGCCATGTTGACTCATATCAAGACCAACAGCTTCTTGGTCTTCACTAACACGAAGCGGTACGATAATATCAACAAGTTTGTAGAGCAAAAACGACCCGCCAAACGAGAACGTCCCGACAATTGCCAGTGCTGCAAGGTGCATGAGAAATGTTTGGGTTTGCCCCGCCATTAAACCGACACCCGACGCAAAAACACCAGTAGCAAGCATACCAAATGCACCGCCAATACCATGACACGGGAATACGTCAAGCGTATCATCAAGAGTCGATTGCGATTTAAAATACACCGCAATATTACTTACTACCGCCGCTAAGGCACCAATAAAAATACTTGCCCCCACACTCACATATCCTGCAGCAGGGGTAATGGCGACAAGCCCAACAACTGCACCAATACAAGCCCCAAGAGCCGAAGGCTTCCGACCACGCAAACCATCAAAAAATAGCCACGCAAGCGCAGCAGCAGCCGAGGCAGTATTTGTCGTCGTGAATGCCATTGCTGCTATTTCATTAGCAGCCAGTGCCGAGCCTGCATTAAAACCAAACCAACCAAACCACAGCATACCCGTTCCTAAAAGCACAAACGGGATATTTGCCGGAGAGTGTTGTTCGCTGTTAAGATGTACTTTACGCCGACCAAGCACCATTGCGCCTGCCAGAGCAGCAAATCCCGCAGACATATGAACAACCGTACCACCGGCAAAATCTAATACTCCCCATTTACGGAGAAAACCTTCCGGGTGCCATGTCCAATGTGCAAGCGGTGCATAGACAAACAAAGAAAACAGACAAATAAACAATAAATAACTGGAAAAGCGAACACGCTCTGCAAATGAGCCCGTAATAAGGGCAGGTGAAATAATGGCAAATTTTAGTTGGAACATTGAAAACAGTACCAGCGGAATTGTCGGAGATAAGGTGGGGTGAGTTGCTCCGCCAACATGACGAAACATAAAAAATGTCATCGGATTGCCAATTAACCCACCAATACTCTCGCCAAACGACAAACTAAACCCAAGAACTACCCACAATACACTAATGACACCCATAGCAATGAAACTCTGAAGCATGGTTGATATAACATTTTGACGACGAACCATACCACCATAAAAGAATGCCAGACCAGGTGTCATAAACAACACTAAACCCGATGCAGCGAGCATCCAAGCTACATCGCCGGTGTTAACTGCGCCTCCCTGTACAAGCGGAGCAGAAGGTGGCACAAAAACACCCATTAAACTGACAAGTATGAGTAAAGCAAAGGGAACAAACCATTTTCTATTAAAGGATGTTACCATGATGATTTTACCCTAAATAAATGAAACAAAATGTGTATCTATCGAAAATTTATTTTGCATCAACACAAAAACAACGCATATATGTTAAGTATTTTATCAATCAGATACAAATAAAATAAAAAAATTAGCCAATGTCAATTAAATAATAAAAAAAATTATACTTTTATCAGTAAAACCTAATATCATAATTCGCTCAGAGCGAAATTATTAACAAATCGCAAAAGGAGCATAAAAAAGCCCCGCCTTTTTCTAGAAAGGCAAGGCTTGGGAATGTCGCACATTATCTACCACAAGAGGAAGAATTTCTGCTTTAATCTTTTTTCTCCATAAGCACAAAATTTTGTACCAATCCAGCCAGAACACCGCCGACAATTGGTCCAACCCAATAAATAATATGATTTGCCCACATTCCCCCCGGTAATGCCGAACCAAAAACGCGCGCCGGGTTCAATGCGGCACCTGTTAAGGGACCAATAGACATCACTCCCAAGGCAACCGTAAAGCCGATAGCAAGCGGAGCCAAAGATTTTGGAGAACGTTCATCGAGTGCAGTACCAAAAAATACTAACACCAAAAAGAATGTACAAATTGCTTCAAGAATAATACCCGTCGTCGGCGATACCTGTGGTGCAAGGAAAGGTGTACCCGCTCCGACTGTTTGCTTTGTGAATAGCCCCAGAAGCAACCAGCCGGCAGCAGTTGCACCAACTGTTTGTGCAGTAATATACAGAAGTCCGGTAATCGGCGTCATTCGACCTGTCGCCATAAAGGCAGAAGTGACTGCGGGATTAAAATGTCCACCGGAAATTGCCCCCAAAGCAGCAACCATAACCGCAATAGTCAATCCTTGCGCAAGCCCTGTAGATGCAAGAGTCGCTAGTCCGTTTGGTGCTTGAGCAACATTTACTCCTTGCGTTGATAAAACAGCAATAAATACCAGGGCAAAGGTACCGATAAACTCAGCAATAAGTGGCTTTATAAGAGTATTCATAATGCCAATATCTCCGTGATTGTATAGTGGAACAAGGATGTTGTAAGTATTACGCAAAGTTACACGGCATTTCGGTTGCTGCAAGATTTTTTCTTATCTTTATCATGGCATTTTGGTCACGTTTTATACTCCTCTTAACTTCAAACACCAGTAATGACACAACATTCTGAAAACCTCATGAATCATTACGACTCCCAAACTTTTGGTCAGAGATTACACTCATTTTATACTACCCTTCAACTTGATGTCGAACTACCACATGGTATTCATGTGATGAATCCTTATCTTCGCTCCGAAACCTTAGAATGTGTTCAAGCATTTTGCACGCAGTATTACGCTGATAATGCAAAGCGTGTTTCTATTTGGGGTATCAATCCCGGACGGTTTGGTGGCGGTTTGACAGGGCTTTCGTTTACTGATCCCGTTGTTTTACGTGATATCTGTGGTATTGCGAATCCTTTGGGCACAAAAACCGAACTTTCCGCAGAATATGTTTGGAGTGTCATTGCGGAATTTGGTGGAGCAGCACGCTTTTTCAGCAACTTTTTCCTCACAGCACTTTGCCCTCTCGGATTTGTTCAAACAAGAGAGAATCGCGAAGTCAATTACAATTTTTATGATAGTTCTACCCTGTTTCAAGCAGTAAAACCTTTTATAGTGGCAACAATGCAACAACAGTTATCACTCGGAATCCGGCGCGATATAGCGTTGTGTCTGGGGACTGGAAAATTGCAACAGGCATTTGAATCAATCAACACCGAATATGGATTTTTCGGACAGATTATTGCTCTTGAACATCCACGATTCATTATGCAGTACCGCAGAAAGTACCTCCATGAATATCGCCAAAAGTATTGTGAAGTGCTCACAAAAACAATTACAGAGTAAGAGATACTTTAATGCGATTTTAATTTGATTTTAATCTTCTGTGCAGTATATTTGAACTGTGAATTATTTTGACATCTCATTACAACCCTGAAACGGCTTTGTCATAAGGGGACTAGGGCAGAGCCGTCTATTTTTTTATGCCGATTTTACCCATCTTCCCGGAACTCTCCGCTCATGGCTATCGGTCTCCGTTAAAGGGCTACAGTACCATTGGTAATTTCACGACAAAGTTCGCTCCCTGACCAAGTTCAGATTCGCACCAAATCTCCCCACGCATTGCCTCGACTAATTTTTTGACAATAGACAATCCCAAGCCCGTTGAATGCTCTCCGGCTGTCGGGCGTGCTGAAAGCCGCACAAATTTCCCGAATAATTTCCCTTTATCTTCTTCTGATAATCCGGGTCCTTCATCACGAACACTGATATACAATGCTGGTAATGTTGGAGCAATATTGTTCTTAACGCTTTGATGAGCATTATGTTGATGAGCATCATGCGTTGTTGCTAGGCTCAAATAGACATTTTTATTTGCAGGCGAAAATTTAATGGCATTGGAAAGAAGGTTTTCAATCACTTGTACGGTACGGTGTTTGTCGGCAACAGCGCTTAGATCCTCGCGTTCTGTGGCAAAATGGAGCGTAATATTTTTCGAGGCAGCTTTTGTTTGATAATCTTGCACTAAATGACGAATTTCCCCTACAAGAGGTACAGACTCTATACGCAATTCCATTTTTCCTGACTCAATCGCATTGGAATCTAACAGTTTTTCGATAATATCGTGCATTCGGCGTGATGTATTTTCAATACGGTCTAAAATCTCACTCCGCTTCTCTCCGTCAAGTTTTTCCGCATACCGCCGCATCATAGACGTATTCATAATAATCGTTTGGAGTGGATTTTTCAAATCATGCGCCGCTACGCCTAAAAACTCATTTTTCTCACGGTTCAGGCTTTCCAATTGAATATTTTTTTCGTTCAATTCTACATTTGTCATCTCAATTTCCACTGCCTGATTATTCAAAATCACCATCTGACGCTGCATTTCGGTATTGGTGCTTTCCAATTCATTCGTGCGTTCTTGCACCTTCCGCTCTAACTGCGCCTTTGCATCATGTTCAATACGCAATGCTTCTTGCTGTGCCTCTTCCTTCTCCAAACGTAACTGCCGATAGCGTTCTGCCAAAGAAAAAGCAAATAGTAAACCTTCCAATGTAAAACCAATTTCCACAATATGATTCGTAAAAGGCGTACTTGGCAGGATACCGACGGTTTTCAAGACAAAAATGATATTACCCGTCAGAAAAAGCGACACCGCAATAAAAAAATATCGCGCACTGGTATTACCACGCTTCCAAACAAGCGCCCCCGAAACCACCACAAACGAAATCGTGATAAAATTCACCGCAACGCCGAGTTGCACACCTGTTTGATAAGGCAAGACAATTGCAAGAAGCGATACCGCTGCACCTCCTATCATTGTCGCCAAAAGCGCTTTCGCCATAAATGGCGCATAACGCTTGGTTCGGAGAAACTCTCTGGCAAACAGCGATAAACAAAAGATGATCAGCCCGATTGTTCCGGCATTGAGATAATTGACAAAACGCGGTGAATTGCTCCACAAATACTGCGAAGCAAAACCATTCAGAACAGCTAAATATAATGTTCCGGCAAGAACGTAGAGCGTGTAAAGCCCATAGAATGGTGATTGCAAACTCACAAATAAAAACCCGTTATAGAGTGCTAATGCAACCATTGCTCCGAAAAACAATCCGTACGCAATACTCCCCAAGGCAACGTTCTCGGCAAACTCCGTACTATGCCGCAGTGTCATCGGCACAAGCATCGAACTTTGAGAGTTGATGCGTAGTACGATATGATGCGTCAGAGTATCATGCAAGGCAAGCGGTATGGCAAAAATTCGTGTCTGCACTACGCGCTGCGAAAACGGCATTAAATCACCAACCAGAACCGATGACCACACACCGGAACTGTCATGCGTAAAAACTTCAATAGAGTCTAATGGCGGATAGGCAAGTTCCAAAAGCCAGTCATCAACAAGCGGTGTTGTATTTTTCACTTTCAATACAAACCAATATGTTGGTTTGACTAGCCCAAAACTCGGAATATCCTGCTTGGAAGGCTGAAAACGAGAAGAGACGGAGTCTGTCAATACATCATTCAACGTAAGGTTTTTAGCAGAGTCAGCAAGAAAATAACAGGAAATACCAGCAGCAACAGAAGGTTTTTTCGGCGTAAGAGCGATAACAGGCGTGTTCGGGAAGGCATGGTGAAGTGCGTTTTTTGCAATGGGAATGTTTTGCCCATACGCATCCCCCGAAGCAGCTATAACGCAACAACATAGCAACACACAAACAAAACCTTGCATAACACACACACTTGCCAATAGATGTGAAAAAGGTGTTTAAGGAAGAATAGCAAATTTCCCAATTCTACGCAAGACATATCAGAAACCCCAGCATTTTACCAATGAAAAAGCCTGATGAGGAAAAACTTCATCAGGCTCTACATAAGATTCTGCCAGTACGCAAATCTACCCAAGCGATTGTTTACCGCGATTCAACCGCTGCTTTAACACGCTGATACACTTCTTCCACTTCCGCTTCGCCATCGATCGTTTTGATAAGCTCCGGCGTTTTGGCATAAAAATCCAGCAGTGGCGCTGTTTCTTTTTCATAGACCGTAAAGCGCTCACGAATAGTAGTTTCATTATCATCTTTGCGACCACGCGCAAGCAGGCGCTGAACAAGCGTTTCCTGATTCACGGTGATATTGACCACAACAGCGACGCGCTGACCTTTCGCGGCAAGAATTTTCTCCAATGCTTCCGCTTGCCCGATAGTACGCGGATAACCGTCCAAAATTGTTCCCGCTTGAAACTTTGGCAAAACCAAGGTTTCTTCGACAATTTTCGTAACAATTTCATCCGAAACGAGTTTGCCTTCATCAACAATTTGTTTTGCGAGTTTGCCGATTTCAGTTTGAGCGGCAATAGCATTGCGGAGCGCTTCTCCGGTGGAAAGATGCCCGTAACCCATACGCTCTGCAAAGAGCGCTGCTTGTGTTCCTTTTCCAACGCCGGGAGCGCCAAAGAAAATGATAATCATGGTTTGATTGTGATTGAAATGACCAAAGGAGGAATTTTTGAATGTACAACGTGCATTTACGATGTCAAAACTACGGCAATGACGAAAAATACCGTGCGAAAATACAAAAGCACAAACGTTTTACCAGCGAAATTTTGCTCATACCGCATTTTCGCTTGCTTAGAAGAAGATGCGCATTACAAAAATTCTTCCCAATCCCTCACAGAATCACTCGCAGAAGAGTCTGTATCGGCACCGTAAGCGCTTGGTAGGGTAAACTGTTTGTAAGAAGCATATTTTTCCAATGTCTGCAAAAGCGCCTTAAAATCTTTCGGATAAGGCGCTTCAAAACGCAATGATTCTTGCGTTGCGGGGTGGCGAAATTCCAAACTAAAGGCGTGAAGCGTTGTTCGGCTCATCAAGGGCTTTTCTTCCTGATTTTTCCCAACATTGTATTTGCGCTTGACCGTCGAAAGCATAAATTCTTCTAAACCACCATAATCCTTGTCAATCAAAAGCGGATGCCCAACGGCGGCACAGTGAACACGAATTTGGTGTTGTCGTCCTGTAATAAGCTCACATTCCAGCAGCGTCGCCATACGAAAGCGCTTCAATACGCGTACATTGGTGAGAGATTCTTTGCCCCGAACCGATGGAGCCATCAGCCCCGGACGTGCGGGGTCGGGCTGAAGCGGAATATCAATCGCTAATTCGTCCTGCTCGAAGCGCCCCTGCGCTATGGCATGATAAACCTTGCGAATGGAACGGGATTCAAATTGTTCACTCAAGATTTTATGCGCCTCGGCAGTTTTGCAGCACAGCAAAACGCCACTTGTTTCGCGGTCAATGCGATGAACGATAAAAATTTCCCCATATCGCTCTTGAAGCAATGCTCGAACATTGTGCAATTGCATATCAAAACGGTCAGGCAACGTCAGTAATCCTGCGGGTTTTGCCAAAACGACAATATGCTCATCCTCAAAAAGAATATCGGGTTTGAGCAAAGTTCTGGTGTTGCTTTGTGGAGAAGAGGATTGTTTATTGCGCTGTCGCAACGTTGCTTTAACGTGGGATTTCATGCGTTTTGGGAAAGAAAAACCATAAAAAAAACCTCACAAAATAGTCATTTTGCGAGGTTTTGCTCGAATATATTGTCGAATACATCGCCTACAAATATAGCACTTTTTTCAGTCTTGCGGGCATATTTGCCATTAAAGAGCGCTTGTGCGACCGCCGTCCACAGCAATACTTGTGCCTGTGATATAAGCAGCAAGCGGCGAAGCAAGAAATGTTGCCAAATTACCCAATTCTTCCGGCTCTCCGAAGCGCCCTGCGGGAATGGTTTGCAGCATGGATGCGCTCACTTCTTCTTTGCTTTTTCCTTGATTTTTAGCGGTGTTTGTGGTCAAAGAATCCAAACGCCCCGTTTTGATATAGCCCGGAAGAATGTTGTTTACCGTGATACCGTCCTGAGCAACTTCCATCGAAAGCGTTTTCGCCCAACTCGCCATTGCGCCGCGAATCGTGTTCGACACACCCAAATTCGGAATCGGCTGTTTGACCGATGTAGAAATGATATTGATAATGCGTCCGTACTGCTCTTGTTTCATGCCCGCCAGAAGCCGTCGCACGAGCATTTGGCTCACCAAAATATGCTGCGAAAATGTTGCAAGAAAACTTTCGGCTGTTGCTTCGGAAATGCGCCCCGGAGCGGGTCCACCTGTGTTATTAACAATGATGTGAATGGGAAGATTGCCTTTTGCTAAAAAGTCGGAGAGCGCTGTTTCAACATTCTGAACATTCACAAAGTCCGCACAAAAACTTGCGTGGTGAGCCGTCGGCGATTGCGGTAGTTCCTTGAGTGTACGTTGCAACGATTCTTCATTTCGTGCTGCAAGAATCACCGATGCGCCCGCTTCGGCAAATTTCATCGCAATCGCTCTGCCGATGCCTTGTGTACTGCCGCAAACAAGGGCGCGTTTGCCAGTGAGGTCGAGTGGTATCATAGTTATTTTGGAATGAAATTCAGTGTAAAATTCAGCTTGAAAAACGCTGCTTAAAATCCTCACGAACAGGCGTAAATACGTCAATCACACGGCAGTCTGTCAATGCTTTGCCGGAGTGAACAACATTCGACGGAATCACGACCACCTCGCCGGAGCGCACCACGACTATTTCCCCACCGATAGTGAGTTCTAATGCGCCTTCCAGAACAGTGGTCATTTGTTCGTTGTGGTGAGAATGTTCGGGAAGTGACTTCCCTTCTTCGATGCGGACAAACGTCATGGTCATTTGTTCGCTGTGAACAAACTTTGCATAAAAGCCGTCGAAGAGCGTATGTTCTTGCTCAGTGGCGAGTTGGATGTATTGCATACAGTTTTGAAAAAATCACAAAAACTTTATTGACGAAGTGCTGCCGTTACGGTCATTTCTACGCTTGCACCGACGGGTAAATCCAGCACCGCAATACACGTTCTTGTCGGGAAAGCCCCCGAAAAGTAGGTTTTATAGACCTCGTTCACTTGCGCATACTGCTTCATGTCTTTGAGGTAAATCGTTACACTGACAACATCATCAAATGTCAAGCCCGCCTCCTGCAAAATTGTACCGATATTCTTCATAACCTGATGCGTTTCGCTCTCGAAGGTTTCGGATTGCAATTTGCCTGTTTCGGGATTGCGCCCGACTTGTCCCGAAACGAAGAGAAAACCATTTGCTTTTATCGCGGTACTGATAGGCGCGACGGACTGACCGAATTTTGGTGAACGGACGATTTCTTTGGTTGTGTGTGGCATACAAGCGGAGAAACAGAATAATGAAAAAAGCATGAAGAAGAATAGAGATTTTATCGCTGTGCTGAAGGATGAAAGGGATTGACCGAATTTCGGTGAACGGGTGATTTTTTTGGTCGTGTGGGGCATGGTTTGATTTGGGTTACAAATACAATTATTCTGCAAAATAAAGAATACCACTGCAAATTACGCAATCTTCGACATATTCAAACAGATATAGATACTCTCATTTGTACCTTTTTCAACAAGCCCGTACGAGACATTTGGGGGATGGTCTTCCCGAAGCCCGCTATTCCCTCATTCCCTTTACCAGTAACCAAGCACCAAAGCCAATCTCACACAAACCGCCTGGCACAGAACATATCACACCTACCGAATACCCGAAAAATTCTAATATCACGCCCAAAAGCAAGACTATATATCCCACAAGCATCATCAATGCTAATGCCGCCGGAATAATATGGAATTTCCACAGTATCACACAAAAACCGATACTTCCCACACACAGCGCCATCATGGCTGTTTGATACAACCAGTAATTTGCTTTTTGTGCCAGCACCGCAAGCATTTCAGCCGCTCCAGAAAGCCCACCACTACTAGTATTGTCAGCAATCGTCATAATACAGAGCAAACTCACCACACCCACTGCTGCCAACATTGCTTCGGCAATCCGACCTATCATGTAACCATATGCAGTATTTTTACTGTGCTTTGCAATAAGAGGAAAAGATAACACACCAATCGCGGCAACATCAAGCGAATTTAAGAGCATGAGCAATGCGCCAAGAATGAACATATTTTTGTGCTGAGGTAGTACGCTGAGATAATTCGAGGCTTGAAGTACGGAATCTATCAACGCGTTCCCACCGCCGTAGAAAAAAAACGGCAGAATAAAGAGTATGCCGATCAGCCTTGTATGTATGCGGTTTGTCATCATAGTTTGTAAAAGAATAGGAAAATACTATCGAATTATTCAGCAGCAAAATTAGAGTAACTCTACCAAATGTGCATTGACTTGGGTTAAGAAGGTTTGACATCAAGCAATCTTTTTTGCAGATTGCAACTCTATGGCAGTTTTTTACATTCTTCATTGTTACTGTTATGCAATACCGTATTTTCCTTCTTATCCTTTGTTGTATTTTCTTGTGGTCTTGCGGGAAAGAGAATAATGTCCCAAGGACATCAGCAAATTCTACAGCCTCCTCTCTTTCTCTTGCGCAATACTTTCGGTACGATCTTCAGCAGAAGGATTCTGTCGAATCCGGCGGAGTGCGTATGATTCCCATTCAAACGCCTGTTGGTGAATTTAAGGTCTGGACAAAACGTTTTGGAACAAATCCAAACATCAAAATACTACTCTTGCATGGCGGACCCGCGATGACCCATGAATATATGGAATGTTTCGAGACATTTTTTCAGCGCGAAGGATTTGAGTTTTACGAATATGACCAACTCGGTTCATATTACAGCGACCAACCCAAAGACAGCAGTCTTTGGACAACCGCACGATTTGTGGAAGAAGTCGAGCAAGTTCGTAAAGCAATCGGCGCGGACAAAGAAAATTTCTACCTTCTTGGCAATTCTTGGGGTGGTTTGCTGGCAATGGAATATGCATTGAAATATCAAACAAACTTGAAGGGGGTTATTATTGCTAATATGATGGCAAGTGTGCCGGAATATGGAAAATATGCCAATGAAGTGCTTGCAAAGCAGATGAAACCAGAAATATTAGCAGAAATCCGTGCATTAGAAGCAAAAAAAGATTTTGCAAACCCGCGCTATATGGAGCTTCTTCTACCAAATTTTTACCGCGAACATTTGTGCCGTTTGAAAGAATGGCCCGACGGGTTTAATCGTACGATGAAACACGTTAACGGCGAAATTTATACTCTCATGCAAGGACCAAGTGAATTCGGCATCAGCGGTCGTTTGGAACAGTGGGATGTCAAAAATCGGTTGCATGAAATAGCTGTCCCAACGTTGATGATTGGTGCAAAATATGATACAATGAATCCCAAAGCAATGGAAGAACAAAGCAAACTCGTCCAAAAAGGACGATATCTTTACTGCCCGAATGGCAGTCATTTGGCAATGTGGGACGACCAAAGTGTCTTTATGAATGGTGTTATCAAGTTTATCAAGGACGTTCATACAAACACTTGGTAATTCGTTGGTTACTCCGTTACAAAACGCCTCTCTCTTAGTCAATACATCCTCTGTTCATGCACAAACGTGATAACTTGCATCAATGCAGCAGAACAAGTACATTCGACTTCAAAAGACTTTTGAAGTCACGAGTAGGCATTTTCAAGACATTTCTGCACGTTACTTTCTCCTTCTATGAAACTCTTCACGAATCATTCCTCGAAAACTACCTTACAGCATATTGCCGCAGAGCAAGCGGCGGCGGGCATTGTCATTGTTGCTCTCCCGATAGAATCTTCTCCAATGCCAACATACACCCGTATTCTTTTTGCAAATGATGCTTTTGCGCGTATCACCGACAGTAGCGTAGCGGCAGTATTCAATACAAATTTGCTGGATTTCATTGATGAACCCTATAATAGCGAGCTTGCCACGGCATTACAATCAGGCGTTCAGCATCTTCTTTATGTACGACTGACAAGTCATTCGGGAACACAGATGTATGCTCACGTTCACTGTACGCCGTTACAAGGGATAGAGACAATAAATGCAACAGAACATCATATTATCTGTACCTTTACCGATGTCACGGACTTGATGCAGACAAACGAGTCTTTGAGTGCAGAAATTGATAGTCTCGAAGACAATATGCACCGCCGCACTAATGAACTGCAAGAATTTATTGATGAAATTCGGAATGAGCTTCGACAGCGCGGTATATTGGAGCGTGAATTACAACGGGCTGAAAAACGGTATCGCTCGTTAGCGGAGAACTTCCCGAACGGAGCGGTTATTATGCTGGACAAACGTCGTCAATGCTTGCTTGTAGAAGGTACACAGGCGGAACGTATTCCTCTGCACGTTACCGATGAATCACGGACACTCGCCGAACCGCTTGCTTCTGCTGCCGAACCCGCCATTAGTCAAGCATTTGAGGGAAAGCACTGTTCATTTGAAACTATGCTCTCCGGCGAACCGTATTTGCTCCATGCCGTACCGCTGACAGCAGAACGGCAATTTATTGATGCCGTTATGCTCGTTTGCCAAAATATCACCGATTTCAAAACGCGGCAACACCTCGAAAAAGAGCAAGAAATGACTGAGCTCAAATATCGCTTTGTTACAATTGCTTCGCATGAATTACGCACCCCGCTTGCAGGTATGATGCTGGCTTCGGGTATTTTGCGGCGGTATTGGGAAACGACAAGCGATGAAGAAAAATGGGAAGCATTACAGGACATTATGGCAGGCTTAGACCGTATGTCGAATTTGCTTGATAATATCTTGGTTGTCGGCAAATCTGATTCCGGTAAACTGCCCTTTGAGCCACAGGAAATTGACCTCATTCACTTTTGCCGCGACCTTGTACGCGAACATGAAAAAAGTTTGGGACAAACACATACGACCATTGCTGAATATAACACCGATTCGCTAGCATTTTTAGGCGACCCCAAATTGCTGCGCTTGATTTTCGGGAATTTACTTTCCAACGCTTATAAATACTCGCCTGAAGCAACAACTGTACATTTTTTCCTGCACTGCACTCCCCAAAACGTTACCATTACGGTTCAAGATGCGGGTATTGGAATTCCCGCAGAAGATATACCGCATCTTTTCGACAGTTTTCACCGTGGAAAAAACGTTGGCGAAATACAAGGTACAGGCTTAGGACTTGCAATTGTCGAAAGAGCCGTGAAGATGCACGGCGGTGCTATCGCTGTCGAAAGTACCGTGAATGTCGGCACAACCTTCCGCGTCGTTTTACCGCTCTCTTTATCAAACACCTAGATTTCTTCCGCTTCACTTTTTATCTTTTCTCCTTTCATGTCTCAAACTACTTCGCCTTCCTCTCTCAGCGCTCATTTTGCGCGCTATGCTTCTCATTATTCCGCGACCATTACGCTGGCTGTACCGGTTATGTTCACACAAATCGGACATATGATTGTCCAGATAACCGATAATATCATGGTCGGACGTATTGGCACGGTGCCGCTTGCAGCCTCATCTTTCGGGCATAATGTTTTTATTGCCGGATTGCTGTTCTGTATTGGTTTTTCGGCTGCAATGACTCCGTTTGTCGGCGCTGCAAAAGGCAAAGGCGATATTCAAGAAGCTACATCGTGGTTAAAAAATGGCTTTATCGCTAATCTCCTCATTGGTACGGCGGTAACGCTATTGATGGCAATAGTGGGACTTTTTCTCGATAATATGGGACAAAAGCCCGACGTTGTGAGGCTTGCGCGACCATTTTATTTTTTGATGATTATCTCTATTCCGCCGGTGGTATTATTTCAAACACTCAAACAGTTCTCGGAAGGCATTGGTAATACAAGAGTTGCAGCAATCATCACCATTCAGGAAATCATCATCAATGTCGGGTTAAATTACATCCTGATTAACGGCAAATTTGGTTTTCCGGCACTGGGCGTAACCGGTTCGGGCGTAGCAACATTTATCGCACGCTGTTCGATGATACTCACCTTTGGTTCTATTTTTCGATGGAGTGATTTTTACGCACCATACAGAGCGGCACTCAGGGAAACACAGTTCAGCAAAGAGCAAGTTCTACGCTACATTCGTCTGGGGATTCCGCTTGGCGGACAGACCATTTTGGAAGTAGCAGCATTCGCACTGGGAGCAATTATGATGGGCTGGCTTGGTGCAACAGAACTTGCCGCGCACCAAATCGCCATGGGCGCAGCCGCATTGACTTTTATGGGCGCGACAGGCATATCCGCCGCAGCGACTATCCGTGTCAGTCAGTTTTACGGCGCAAAAGACCGTGTAAATATGCGCTCTGCCGGATTTGCGGCATCACACGTTGTCTTAGCGTATATGAGTTTGACAGCGTTGGGATTTATTCTCTTTCGATTCTGGATTCCGACTATTTACGTCCAAGACCCTGCTGTTATCGCAATGGCAGCCGGTTTGCTGATGATTGCGGCGTTGTTCCAACTTTTCGATGGCTTACAAACGGTAATGTTAGGTACGCTCCGCGCTCTTGCCGATGCAAAAACGCCCACGATTATTGCCTTTGTTGCTTACATTCTTGTTTCGTTGCCCATGAGTTACGGCGCAGCATTTTTGCTTGGCTGGCGCGAAACGGGCATTTGGACAGGATATTTAGCGGGATTATCCGTTGCTTCGACGTTGTTCTACGTCAGATTTTATCGGCGCAGCCGAACTATTCCTTTCGCATAACAACCATCACCAAATAAAAACGACAGGCGTGCAGTGAAGAATCACTACACGCCTGCTGCTTTTACGGATGTTTCTCTCAAGTATTACCGACGAATAACCACCCGTGTCACCCAACGTTTACCGCGTTCGGTGGAAAGTTCAACGCAATACACACCGGAAGCCAATCCACGAACATCAAAAGAACGCTCGCTGCGTGCTTCCTTCACGACTGCACCTTTCGCATCCAACAAACGAACATTAACAGGCTCATTGGTAAGCTCTTTCAAGCCTTCAATATGCACCATGTCGCTCGTGGGGTTCGGGAATATACGCACATTACCAAACATTTCCCGCGCGGCAATTTCATTGGCAATGAGCATATCAGCTAGTTGCTCTGTTGCGGAGGGAGTTTGGGTAGATGCAGCCGACGACGGCGACGACGTGAGTGAAGTACCCAACGAAGCATCTTTCGGCGAACTTGCTGTCGTAAAACTGCTTCTTGTAACAGGAACTTGTGTCGTTGCGCCGCAAGGACTACAAAGTTTACCGGCATCAATTGAAGCATTTGCACGAGCACCTGCCGGATTGGTGACGGCACAGGGCGTAGGAATACGGCAATCAAAGCCGCTTGGTGGTGTTTGAGCAAAAGCAACAATCACAGAATCATTGTTACCAATAATACGAGCAGGCAATCCTGCAATCGTTAGCGTTGGCGATGGTCCGAAGTTCGCACCATGAACAACAACCTGCATTCCCATTGGTGTCGGCAAATTTGTTATCGTCCACATTTCAGGAAGCGGGCGATTATCTATCCGCACCGGAATTGTTGCCGTTTGCCCGTCAGGATTGAGAGCGCGAAGCGTGCCGGTGCGAGGTGTATTGACAGAAGCGGGAACTTCGATGATAATTTCGCGTGGCGAAATATACCGTGTTATCGGCACCGGTACACCATCAATGATAATTTGTGTATTTGGCAAAAAGCCCGTACCGATAATAGGCACAGTAAATGGCTGCAACGTTGCTGTCGTGACAATCGCTTGTGGAATGTTCATCCGCAATTCACGCATTTCCGGCTGCATATTCGGGTCAGGGATAAGACCGTTGGTAATACCGCCGCGATTTTGGAACATAAATGGCGGCAAGACAATACCGTAAGACTGCCCGTCCGGGTTGGTCAGGATAATCGAAGCCGTTGAATTGTTTGGAATTGAGTAATTCAGAGGAACAAGCACATACACGATAGAATCAGGCGTAGTAGCCAAAACTCCGAGAGGTGTTCCACCCAAACTCACACTTGCGCCCGGCTGGAAATTCCGACCACGCAAGGCAATTTGCCAATTGCCTTGTATTGGTGTAGATTCTGCCGTACTGATAAATGGCGGCGGACGACGTGTTATTGTTACAGGAACAGAAGCAGACTGGCGGTCTGTATTGGTGATCAGCAGCGTACCTTGGCGCGAATCAGTGTTCATAGCACCGGGAATTTCGACCAATGCTGTTTGTGGAGAAAGAATTTGCGCACGAAGCGGAAAACCATCCAGCGTAAATTGCGAAGTCGGGAAAAATCCGCTACCGGTCAAACGTACCGTAAATGGGCTACCGGTCGCCATCGTTGAAATAGGCGGGTTTACCGAAAGTGTTGGTGCGGGTCCCGGTTCAACGCGGAAGGCAATAGAAGCCGATTGATTATCAGGATTGATAAACGTAATACGGCGGTCGCCCGGGAAACGCAATCCCGCAGGAAGCGTTACGGTTGCCTCAGTTCCACCTCGTACGGCGACAACCGGCAAAGGTGCATTCCCGTCAATAAACGCTCGTCCTTGCGGGCTGAGATTAAAACCTCGTAACGCCAATGTGGTGTCTGTGCCGGAAGAACGAACAGGATTTGGCACAACAGAGGTTAGTACCGGTGGTTGCTGACGAATGTATTCTGCACCAAGACCTCCTAACGTCGTTGGTACAGATTGGATATTCGGTCTATTCGTAAAGACTTGCACTTGATCACTTAGCGGAACACCACCGGCAATAGCGCGAATTGTACCGTCCGGGTCTTGAGTAAAGCTCTGCACCGGTACACCGCCAATCAATACTTGGGTCGCACCATCAAGATTCAACCCCGACAAAATAACTTCTGTCCCAAAAGTAAAACGCTGCGGTGCAAAACTGGTAACCGTCGCAGTAATCGGTGGCGGCGGACACATTGTAAAGCCGACTGCTTGCGTTACACCAAGCGGAGTAACTATTTCAATCGTATTACCATTGGTTGTATCTACCACTGCACGAATAAAGTTATCGTTAATGACCGTGAATGACTGAGCAGGAATTGTACCAAACCGCACAGCCGTTGTACCGGTAAAGCCCGAACCGCCAATCTGTACCGTAACGCCACGCGGTCCACATCCGGGGCTAAAACCAGAAATACGCAACGTCGGCGGAATAACCGGCACAACCGGAAAGGCAAGATTAAGGTTTTGACCATTTAAGCCTGTGATATTAGCCGGAACACCACCCGTCAATGCCGCCGGAGTAAAGGAAATCTGTACTCCTCCGACCGGACCGTTAGGAATGGGGCTTGCCGTACCGGTAAAGGTAACGATGACTTGTGTGGGAGAGATTTTTGTTACAACAGGTGTTAAACCCGGCGGAACACCGGTGATATTGTAATGCACACCCGGTGTCATTGTTGAGCCATTCGGAACACCGGCAGTGAAGGTATCGCCGGTAATATCAATTGGCAAATTCCCCGTTACGCCGCCTTCGGGAGTACCGGTTAGCGTCGTACCGCTAGCAAAAGTAGCTGTACCCGTGATATAGTTAATAGATAAATTTTGCCCGTTCAAACCAGTTACAGCACCCGCATTACCGCCTTGAACACTTGCATTCAAGAAGGTAATCAAAACGTTGCCCACGTTATCGGCGGTTGTGTGATTGGTTGCTGTACCGGTAAACGAAATTGTAGCTTGGGAAGGAGAATTTTTCGTAATAACCATCGTCAAGCCGGCAGGAACATTCGCTACGTTATAATGTGTTCCTGCGACAAGCGGCATACCATTGGCAACAGCAGCGACCCAAAGGTCATTACTTAAGGTAATGGTTTGCGTATTGGGAATTGTACCATTATTAACACCGGCTTCATTAAAGACTGTTCCTGAATATACTGCCGATGGCGGTGGCGAATTGACAAAGGTAATAGATAAACTCTGCCCATTCAAATCAGTAATTGCCCCCGCTACTCCACCTTGAACCGAAGCATTCAAAAATGTCGGTTGGACGTTAGTAATACTATTTGCAGCTGCGTGAGCAGCAGCATTGCCCGTAAAGCTAACAGTTGCCACGTTTGCAGAGGTTTTGGTAATGACCATTGTTAAACCTGCGGGAACGTTAGCAACATTATAATGTACACCTGCCGTGAGATTTCCACCGACAGGAATTGCAGCAGCCCACGTTTCACCGGTTAAAGTAACAGTGCGCGTCTGTGTGATAGAACCGTCATTAGCAGCAGCTTCATTAAATGTCAAACCCGACCAAGCAGCAGAGCCGGTCGGCGGTACATCTAAGAAATTCACACTCAGATTTTGTCCGTTGAGACCGGTTACCGCCGCTACCGCACCACCGGTAACAGCAGCATTTAAAAAGGTAAACTGCAAGTTATTCACGCTATTCGCTGCCAAATGTGGAGCGGCATTAGCCGTAAGCAAGACCGTTACTTGCGTTGGTGATGTTTTGACCAAAACAGGTGTAAGACCTGCGGGAAGATTAGCAACATTATAGTGCGTACCGTTTACCAATGCCCCTCCAATCGGCACACCTGCCGTCCATGTTTCTGCCGTCAATGTAATAGTGCGGGAATTGGCAATAGAACCGTCATTAGCAACTGATTCTGAGAATGTCGTACCGGAATATGCCGCCGATGCGGGGTCGTTGAAGTTTACTGCCAAATTTTGCCCGTTCAAGCCTGCTGTAGCAGCCGCATCCAAACTATTCACCGCAGAATTATCAAACGTAATCTGCATATTCGCTACACTATTTGCTACGGCATGGTTTGTTGCGGTGCCTGTCAGAGCGATTGTAACAACCGTCGGTGAGGTTTTTGTCAAAACCATCGTCATGCCGGGCGGAACATTGGCAACCGTATAATGTGTACCGGCTACAAGAGGCGTACCAACGGCAACCGCTGTAACCCATGTATCTCCCGTCAGCGTAATGGTGCGAGTGGTTGTGATTGTACCGTTGTTTAATGCCACTTCTGGGAATGTTGTTCCCGAATACGCCGCAGAGCCGGGCGTTGGATTATTAAAGTTAATAGTCAAATCCTGTCCGTTCAAACCTGCCAAATTACCACTCGCCACTGATGCCGGATTGAAGGTAATTTGAACATTATTGACGCTGTTGGCGACAAGGTGATTAGTTGCATTACCAGTAAAGCCAATAGTAAGAGTGTTTGCTGCCGTTTTGGTTAATACCATCGTCAAGCCCGGAGGAACATTCACTACCGTATAATCTGCTCCTGCTGTGAGCGTACCGCCAATCGGTACAGCCGTACGCCATTCTTCACCAGCCAGTGTGATAGTGTTTGTCATTGTTACAGAACCGTTGTTTGCACCCGCTTCAGTGAAAACCGTGCCGCCGTATGTGCCGCCTGCACCGGGATCGTTGAAATCAATGGTCAAGTTTTGACCGTTTAATCCCGTAACACCGACCACAGAGCCGCTTTGCAGCGCTGCATTGAGGAAGGTAAACTGCACGTTGGCAACATCATTAGCATCAGCATGAGCGGCAGCAGGACCTGTAAACGAGATTGTACCGACATTTGCAGAGGTTTTGGTAATAACTGCCGTTAATCCCGGAGGAACATTTGCTGCCGTAAAATGCGTACCGGACATAAGATTTGCACCAATGGCAACGGCGTTTGTCCATTGTTCACCAGTCAAAGTAATGGTACGAGTTTGCGTAACGCGACCATCGTTGCTGCTTGCTTCGGGAAAGGTTGTCCCGCTGTACGCTGCCGAACCTGCCCCAAAGTATGTTACCGACAATGCCTGCCCATTCAATCCTGTAACAGGTGCAACGTCGTTGCTTTGAAGCGCGGCATTATTAAATGTAATCTGCATATTGGTAATACTGTTACCGGGCAGATGTGCCGCAGCATTACCTGTAAGGCTCACAGTTGCTACGTTTGCAGAAGTTTTTGTTATCACCATCGTCAAACCAGCCGGAATGTTTACCACAGAAAAATGCGCTCCGGTAAAGTTTGCACCGATAGCAACACCAGTTGTCCAGACCTCATTGGTAAGAGTAATAGTGCGTGTTTGCGTGATGGAACCATCATTAGCCGCCGCTTCGGGGAAGTCGGTTGCCGAATATGCGGCAGAGCCGGGATTGTTGTAGTTAATCGCCAGATTAACACCATTTAATCCCGTCGCAATACTTCCGCTTTGAATCGCAGCACCATTCCAAGTAAATTGCACATTCGCAACACTATTGGCAGCCGCATGAGCAGCAGCCGTACCGGTAAAGCTAATGTCGGCGGTGTTTGTACCTGTTTTTGTTACCACTGCCGTTAAGCCTGCGGGAACGTTTGCAACAGTGTAATCAGCACCAGCTACAAAGGGAGAGCCATTGACAAGCGAGGTGCGCCATTGCTCGCCAGTCAGCGTAATAGTGCGTGTTTGGGTGATAGTGCCATTATTATCAGCCGCTTCGGCGAAGGTTGTACCGGAATATGCGGCAGTGCCGGGATTCAGGAAGTTGATGGGAAGATTGACCCCATTCAGCCCCGTAACACTCGCTGCAACAGCACCAACTTCCATAGCAGCATTCGTAAAAGTAAGATTGAAATTAGTGCTCTGCGCTGCGGTATGTGTTGTTGCCGTACCGGTTAGAGCAATCGTTGCCGTATTTGCCCCGGTTTTCGTAACAACCAAGGTCAAACCAGCAGGAATCGGACCGCCGCCTAATGTATAATGTGTTCCTCCTGCCGTAAGCACTGTACCATTCGCAATACCGGCATTGAATGTAACGTTGGTGAGAGTAATGGTGCGTACAATGCTGATGACACCATTATTGGCAGCATCTTCGTCGAATGTTGTGCCAGAATAGGCGGCAGTGCCTGGATCGCGGAAATCTACCGAATACCGGGTTGTGGCGGTGTTCAAATTTTCCACACCCGCAGCATTATTGCCAAGCAGTGCGGCGTTTTGCCACGTGATAATCACACCATTGATAACATCGTTTACATTAGCATGAGCCACCGCATTACCTGTCAGGCGAATGGTGGCGGTTTTATTGTTTGTTTTCTGAATTGCCATCGTCATACCAGTAGGTACGCCCGTAACCGTGTAGTGCGTACCCGCCGTGAAATCAGTACCATTGGCAACCGAAGCCGTCCATTCTTCCAGATCAAGCGGAGCCGTCGGGGCAGCCGGACCAAGCGTCAGCGTGAGTTGCGTACTGCTGGAACCGTCGTTGGCAGCAACTTCCGGGAAAACCAGTCCCGAAGGATATGCCGACGAAGCGTAGGCAAACCGCGCGATTCTGGCGCGGCTGGATGTGGTGTTGTATGTCGTAAAGCGTCCGCCCACGACCAATTTACCATCGGTTTGGTTCAAAACTTTATTCACAACGTTGTTAAAGCCTGAACCGGGGTTGAAGAGAATATCCAATGCACCGGCAGTTGTCAAGCGGGCAATATTGTTCCGTCCTGTTCCGGCGTAGTTCAAAAACCCACCGCCCGCCATAATTCGCCCTGCGCCATCAACGGCAATAGAGTTGACCGCGGCATCGAATCCCGCACCGGTTGTGAATGTAGCATCGTTTTGACCACGTGTTGCGCCCGCGCCGGCTACCAATCGAGCAATACGACCGCGTGCTGCTGCGCCAAATGCTGTAAAATTTCCACCGACCAATACGTTTGTTCCGACCATTTGGAGCGCAAGGACATCTCCATTGAAGCCTGTTCCGTTGTTCGTTCTAAATGTCGCATCAATGGCAGCAGTAGCAGCATTAATACGAACAATCCGACCAACAGAATTACCATTATAATCTGAAAAGTCGCCACCAATAATTAGACTTGTACCATCGACAACAACCGCCGATGCAAAATTCCCGCCCGTAAAGCCAGTACCGGGATTAAACCCTCCGACAGCAGTTCCGGTATTTGTTAAGCGAACAACACGATTAAAGGGTGCGGTGAAATCGCCAACGGCGACGACATCTGTCCCGACAACCGCAACAGCCCGTACCTGATTGTCAATAGCCGTTGTCGCAAATCCTGCATCGAGTGCACCGGTGGAAGTCAAACGCATCACATAATTTTGTGTCCCGTTATTAAACTGCCCGCCGATATAAAATCCCGTTCCATCCTGCGCAATCGAATTGACCTGACCATTGATAACACCTACGCCCGGCGGCACAAACGTACCATCCAGCGTACCATCGTCATTCAGTCGGGCAACACGATTGACTGCCGTACCACGATAATTAGTGAAATTCCCAACAACAACAAGTTGAGTTCCCACTTGAATAACATCACGCACCTCTGCGTTGAAGCCGTCCGGTGGACCGGTAAAAGTAAAGGTCGGGTCTAGAATTTGTGATTGGGCATACCGAACATTCACCACTAAGCATAACAACGTAAGCAGCGAAACAAATAATCCTTGTACAACACCGGAAAGGTGGTTCTTTGCAAGAGAGCCAAAGAACGCTCGACTTATGCGCCGATTTACAGAAGGTGGTTCAGAGAGAGGTAGAACTGTTTTCATAATACCAAGGAAAGCATAAAAAAATGAGAACTGGATTGCAATAAATTTTTAACACCATGATCACTCGTAAGTGAATTATGTTGCCAGTACATGTTCCGTGGTTTATCACAGAATAATGTTTTTCACAACGTAAACATGATGGACTGAAACTCAAGAGATGTTGAGAACTGAAGCAGAACTTCAACAAATTAATTGGGACGGTAGCGTAGGTGTTGGCGTGGGATATTGATTCTGTATTTATTTTTTGACTACTTGAACAACGAAGTATTCACATCTTAATATCCGAATTTCAGCGCTGTTAATGTTTATTTTACGCAACAAAGGTAGAGAAAAATGATACAGGAAAAAAGTGAGGAGGGTGCAGCTATTTTTGAGGTTTTTGTCACATTTTACCCCTTATCCAAAAACTCTCTCAAAAACAACGACAGAACGGAACACATATCTTAAGCATCTGGTGAAGGATTAAGCAAAAGAATATTGTGCGCTAAATCAGCGAGATCGGCTCGAACGGTTGTTCCTAATTTTTGATATAACGTTGTAAATACATTTCGCACAGTACCTTCCGAGAGATCAAGTGCTTCTGCAATTTCTGTGTTCGGTAGATGTGCCAAACGCAACACATTTAATTCACTTTGTGTGAAGTCATAACGACGGAGGTAGTTGCTGGCAGTATAAATTTTTTCCTGAAGTAGAGGACTGATCCACGTACCCTGAGTAGTATCCCATCCCAACGCTTGTTGAATAACTTGAGGATGATCTTCTTTGAGCAAACATCCATTGGCACCGGCATCTAATGCACCTTTTGCATAGGCGGGCTTTGCTGACATCGCAAAAATTTTCAGGGCTGGAAATTCTTTCCGAATCTCTTGAATAATATACACTCCATCCATGTCCGAAAGCATCATATCCTGTATCAACACATCCGGCTTATGCAATCGAACGGCTTCTATTGTTGCTTTTCCCGTTGTTGGTGTTGCCAATACTTCTACGTCTAATCCTAGCTGCTGGAACCAGATTTTGAACATCATAGACAACATTGCGTGGTCGTCAGAAATAATTACACGCTGCATACACACCCACTTGATTACTAAAAGAACAGATAAACGGTAGAGTCCTGCAAATCTACCATTCTACCTATACCCACCCAAATAAATTCTCCGTTATACTTCGGAAGACTTGTTTCGTAAGTGTATGTTATGCGAACAAATCCTTGACTCTCTTATGTACATCGCTTCCTTACAACATTTATCTATATCATATCTCCCTCATAAACGATACGCATTGCGTTATCTCTTATCGCAAGATTTCAATACGTAATGTTTTTTGCTCTTTTCCGGCTCGAATGTTTATCATATATGAACCACTCGGTAACGACCGAAGATTGGCATAGAAAAGATGTTCTCCTGTACGCTGCTCTTTTGGGATATTGTACAACACAACTTCTCCACGAGCATTGATGAGAGAAATTTCTACCGAGGCATCTTGCATAAGCGTATAAGCCACTTCCAAATCATCAGCAATGGGATTCGGCGCAAGCCGCGTTACACGCAATACAGGCTCGGCTACAATACTTCCCAAACTGCTTCCAATCAAACGTTTACCACCAGCTTGTGAAACAAGTGTACGGAAATTCCCCGATACCACATTACTGAGATGCACATTGCCATCCGCCCACTGTATTTGCTCAATAACAAGTGGGCTGGAATACGAATTTCCTGCAACGGCACGGCATGGGATACGCAAGAGAACATCGTCTCTACCGTTCCAAAATGCCGTCGGAATAGAATACGTTTGCATGGTACTTTTCGTTGCTGTGTTACGTAATGCCCGCAAAAGCGCCTGTGCACTTGCATCCGGGATAAGCACTTGACGATTGAACCGTACTGAAGCCGTAAAATACGGCGTACCGGAACGCAGCAATGCTTCACGATTTTCCCCTTCGATATTCGTCAAATATAATTCCAACATTACCTTTGCGCCCGGAGGAGCCTGCGGTGGGATTGCACGAAGCCCAATACCAACAAGCACGTCTCCCGAACGACGATTACGTCCGAACTGTAAAAGCGGCGTACTAACAGTATCGATATCCGCTTGACAAACAATGGTTTCCGGCGAAGCTGCTCCACTGCGCTCGGCAATAAATTTTAACAGAACTGCCGTCGTATCACCCACGCCAACAGGCAAACCACCATCCACATCAGCTCTGTATGTATATTCACGCGCCCCACGCCGCAAATCAACGCGAAGAAGTTCTGCTTCACGGTCACCCACATTCACAACCTGCACGGCAAGCAGTTTTGTTGTTCCTATCAAACTTGTATCAATCTCGGGAGCAATGAGCTTTAATGCGCCTCCGCGCCCCAAAAGACGATTACTCAAACTTTGTGTCTGTATTGTCGAAGAACCTTCGGCAACGAATCTCATCGTCAGCGAAGCGCTTACCGCCTGTAATATCGTGGGAATAAAGCGAACACGAACCGGAAGACTTTCACCCGGGGGAATCTCTCGACCACGAACATCCTCGCACACAAAAGCTGTAAGACTCGTCGTAATACCATCAATAAGTCTAATACGGCTTTGCGAGAGATTTCTTAGCACCAATGTTGAAAATGCCGTGTCAAAGCGGGGAACTTTGTCAAAATCTAGGCGCTGTGCACCCAAAGCATTAGCCGCAGCCGTTGTAAAGTTACCCACCGTCCAACGCCCAGCACCACGAATATTTTCAGCCCGAACGCGCCAGAAGTACCGTGTTTCCACCGCAAGCGGAAATCCCATCAAAAAGCGAGAATCTACTTCAACACGACCTGTTTGCACTGCCGTTGTTGTTTGAACAACCGTAACCGACGTTAGTGTTGAAACAAAATTCGCCTCACGGGAAAATTCCAATCTGTACTGCGCTGCACCTGAAATTGACGACCACTGCAATAACGGCAGTGTGGGAACATCAATCTCCGCTTGTACCGGCGCAATAATGACAACAGAATCAGGCACAGTATTCGGCAAGACACCCTGCACACGTACTGTTGCCGTCGAAACAACCAGTAATGGCAACAGCGTGTTGGTTATTTCACATCGGTATAAACCGGTATCGCGTTCTGCAAAGGCGGCAAATTCTAATGCGTCTGTGGTTGTAGGGAGCATCTCAATACTACTGCCATTTTTGAACCAACGAAAACGGTTATTTAATCCTTCTACCGGCACACGAAGCGCAAAAGGCGCATCAATAACAGCAAGAGTATCCCCCAAAATCGGTAATGACAGACGTTGCGGGGCGTACATAAATACCGGAACCGAAATAAGCCGCTCTAATTCTGCAAAGGGCAAACGATTACCACTGACATCTAACCACGCAAGGCGTGGTGAAGTCCGGGAAAGATTTGGCAGGCTCGTAATATTGTTTCCGGCAATTGTCATCATTTGCAAACTCGTCATATTCCCCAGCGAAGCCGGAATTGCGCCCACAAAACCATTAGAATCTAACAATAATTCTCTGATTGCCGTCAAATTGCCAAGTTCCGTCGGAAGTACACCGGTAAAATTATTTTTACCAATATCTAAGCGCTGCAACCCATCACCAACCGTCAAGGTCGCTTGCTTTTGAGACGAAGATTGCACGGCAAGTGCACTGGTACGAAGCCCAATAGACGACGGCAACGCACCGGAAAGCCGATTACCGCGCAAGTTCAGCACACGCATTTGCGGCATTTGGACTAACACACTTGGAAACCCACCAATAAATTGATTCCCACTCGCATCGAAACTCTGCAAGGCGCTTACACGACGCAAACACTCAGGAATAACACCCGATAAACGGTTATTACTAATGTTCAAACCAAGCAGTCCCGCCGGCAAACAACATAGAGCGTCAATACTTCCGTCAAAGCGGTTTCCCGACAAATCCAGTATTTGCAAAGCGGGCATTGAACAAACATTTTGCGGAATTGTACCACGCAATGTATTACCCGCCAGACGCAAAGTCCGAAGCGCTGTTAATTGCGCCAAAGCCTCCCAAGGTAAAGTAGAATCAAGATTGTTCTGAGGCAACGTCAGTTCCACCACACGACCACGCTCGACTTTCACACCAAAACGTAAAGCGACCGGAAAACCGTTTGTCCAGTTTGTGGAAGTTGTCCACAATGCTCCTTTGGTCGCTGTATAAAAAGCGTCAAGCGCCAACGAATCTGTTGCCGAAACAGGCTCGGCATCTAGCAGTGTATTAAACGTAAACGATGCCGATGTTGTGATGAAACCGCTTCCTGTCTGAATAGAAAGAGTTCCCGATGTTACCCGACCTACCAGCAATCGGATTTGGGTAGGAGAAAGAACCGTGAAAGACTGCACGGGCAGACCACCGATGAACACCGCTTGAATACTGCTTCTGGTGGAAATACCAAAGTTGACACCCGACACCAGCACCGTTGTTAAAGCACCACCAATATTGGGTGAAAACCCTCCTAATCGAGGAGCATCGGGCGCAAGAATTTTGATAGGAAGCGCTGCGCGAGCTGTTTGAACACCATTCGGAAAAGAAGCCTCGGCAATAATGGTCGCTAGAGTCGCGGATAGATTTTGCGGAATCAAGCCCGAAGGCGCATTTAACCGAATTTCGACAGGAATATTTTGAACTGTTGCCGAAGTCAATTGCTGGATAACCGACGATGTACTCAGCGTTGCAAACTGGCTTTGTAACCGAAATACTGCCGCATTTGGTACATTCACCCCTGAAACCGTTACCTGCTGCCCCTCCACTACTTCCGCCGGAGTGAAGCCCGTCAGCGTCATTATAGGGTCAGGCGGCTGCCGAAGGAGAACCTGTCGGCTGAAAGAAGCCGTGCCGGAGCGCGTTGTAACGCTGACCGTTGCTTGGCTTGTGGGCGAGAGAATACTTGGCGCGATTGCGGTAATACTCGTCGGGGAATTGACGGTAAACGTCGTGGGAATACCGCCAATACTGACAGTCTGGGTATTGATATAATTTGTACCGACAATTGTAATCGGGTCGCCTACCTGTACAGAAACAGGTGTTGCATTAGAGATTGTCGGTGATGGAATAACAACAATAGAAATTGTTGAAAGGACTGTCCCTGCAGGAGTAGTAACCACGAGAGGCGCATTAGCGCTTTGCGGGGCAACCACGGTCATTTGCGTCGGAGAATTGACCGTTGCAGAAAGCGGAACACCACCAAGACTGACTTGCGTTAGCCCTGACACAAAATTAGCCCCAAAGACCGTAAAAAGACCACCGGGAATAGGCTGCACGGTTGAAAACGTTGTGATAACGGGCGGAGCAAGCACCATAAATGGCTGCGCCCACGAAACTGTTCCACCACTGGCAACGATAGTCAAGATGCCCGTTGTTGCTTGGTTGAAACTGACACGAAGTTCCGTCAGCGAAGCCGCCGTTACAGACGATGCGCCTAAACCGCCGATAGTGACAATTGGAGTTGTGTGGAATTCCGCTCCGCGAATTGTTATCGTCTGCCCAATTGCACCAAGATTCGGTGTAACAGCAGTAATCGTCGGCGGACCAACCCAGGTAAAGGGAAGCGTTGCGGTAGCGGCTCCAAGAGAACTTTGTACTGAAAGCGCACCACTCGCTCCACTTGCACCGACAATTGCCGTTATCTGCGTAGGCGAGACAACGGTGAAACTTGCCGCAGGAACATTACCAAAGCTCACTCCTGTAACACTGCTAAGAAACTGTCCGTTTATCGTGACGGTTTGTCCCGGGCGAGCAACACGCGGTGTAAAACTGATGATGGAAGGCACTGCTCCGGCAAGCCCAAAATACGTCCCGTTGGCGCTTATGGTTGCGGCTTGCGGCAAGGAAGAACGCGGCTGCGACGTTTCATCTGCTCCGATGTCACTATATGAACCGCTTTGCGCAGAAGCACTTGCAACGCGCAGCCCAATCGGTGTCTGCGTTTGCGCAGTTCCTGCTTGAAATGTTCCTGTCAAAAAATTACCCGAAATGCTTTGGAGAAGCCAATTTTGAGGCAAACCGGCCGTCAAAGGCGAACTCCACATTGTAGCACCATTGGCAAACGATTGTGCTTGAATGACAGGCTGTACGCCTCCTGTCCGCACATTCGCCAAGGTCAACGGGCGATAGGCGTTATCGCCAACGGGAAAGGTGTACGAAGTTCCATCGCTCGTGATTCCGGCTTGCATCGTGCGCCGGAACGCCCCCCGAATGTAACTTGCTGAACTTCCCCCCGCTAACGCCGAAGAAATCGGATTATCCAGCGTGAGGCTATTTGGTTGGGAAACAGCAAGAATACCGTTTTGCAGTGTCAATGTGTTCAGAATGTTTACTTGCCCCGAAAGCTGCGGAAGAGGCGTTTGTGCGTGATTGAGCGTAAGCGCACCGAGCGTACCGAAGCCCGTTTCAAATGCTACATCGCCATTGATTGTGCCATTCAGCACTAATCCCGATAGCGTTGCTCCCCGAAAAGCACCACCTGTACTTGTATTGAGACCATTCAGTGTAAGATTGTAATTATTCAAATCAAGTTTTCCGCCCGAAGAGAGTGTTAATGCTGCTTGCAGGCTTTTTGTGTTATTCAGCGCGACAACCGTTGCGCTTGAAACCCAGACGGGAACAGGCATAGAAAGCGGAAAAATTTCGTCGTCGGTTGTGAATGTGCCGCCACCGGTGTAAGAAAGCATGGAAGCACCGGAATACCTCAATCTTGCCGAGCCGGCAATGACACCAGTTCCCGTACCTCCGCCTCCGTTTGGACCAACCATGGTCAAAAATCCATTTTCAATAATAATATCAGCACCATCACCACATTGAATGAAACCATTATTCCACAATTCCGCACCGTCTTTAACGGTCATAGTACAGCGTGGGAAAGGAAATGGAAAAAAGATTTGCGAAGTAAGGCTACTGTACAATGTTGTACGTCCTTTGAGAACAACTTCGCCCCCTCCACTAATGGAAATGTTCGAGTTTAAGCGCCTGGTTCCGGCACTTGCTCCGACATACAAGCCCAGCATAGAAAAAATGCCGTTTTTCCCACCTTGCTGCCGAAAATTCATATCGCGCTCTGCGCCCGGACTGGCAGAAGTAAATTCATAGGAGGCATTACTATTATATGAAGCTGTTGCTGTCTGAATCGCACCACCGCTCAGACTTGCGCCGTTAATACCGTCATCGCGCATTGTGGCTAAAAGCCCATATTGGTCAAGGAAAAAATCACCCGCACCAATCACAGCGCTATATTGGGTTTGAAGCGTTCCTTGCACCAGACAACGGCTTCCCGCAGCCACATCAAGCGCTATATTACTCGCCGGAGCGCCTAAATCCAGTCTCCCGCCATTTTCAATAATCGCCCCGTCCGGCATAGCCGTTACAGTAAGCCAATTTGTCGGGTTCGATGCCGCAAGAGTAACATTAGCGCCATTGCGGACGGTCAATTTGCTGATGGTTTGGTGCGGAACGTTTGTGGGCGTGTGTGTCCCCGCAGGAAATATGAGTTCATCAGTGACAGCAGGTGCATTTCGCGGTGGCGACCATGACAACGGCGATTGCCAATTTGCTCCGGAAGCGCCTACCCACGTATAGGGAGAAACAGGAGGTGGTGGCGCACCAGTTATACCGAGCCACTGCGTTCCTGCGGCAAACATAATAGGCGATGTTTCTATAAATTGACCGGAAATAATCCCGGCTGTGGGCAGCGATGTATATGCTGAAAGCGGCAAAGAATTTGCGCTTCCGGCAACACTGCCCCCAACTGCCGCCAAAGAAGAATACAAGCGTAGTCCGGCAACAGGTAACATCGCAACCATGCCCGAAACACGGCAGTAAATAACGTGTGAAGAAGTGATTGGTGTTGCCGGCGTGACATCTTCCGCGTATGCCATCAAATAGGCAGAACCACTATTGGTAAACGTAGGGTTCATCACATCACACCCAAAATATCCCGAAGCTGTCCCTACCGGTAAGCGATAATCCCCCCCCGGAGTCCCATTAGGGATCTCTCTGCGTAGATATCCCATAACGTTTGTCAGGATATAAGAATTTGCGCTCCCCCCGACAATAGCATTTGGGTTAGTATTCTGCACATAGATACTAGCACTGTTTGTAAGACAATCAATACTGCCACTTGATAAAGTGAGAGTGCTATTGATGGTTAAGCCAGAAATACCGAGAGTGAGAAGAGCACCCGGACGGTTCATCACAAGCTCATTAAGCGTATTACCAAAGGCAAAATCAAAATCACCCGATAATACACCTGAACCGGAAATTGTCAGTATGTTACCTCCTCCAAACTTTGCCAAACCAATAGCAACCGAAACAGGACCGGCAAAATTGAACGAATTTCCATTCATTAACCATATACCGGAAGTAAAAGTTGCCGAACCATTTATTTGCACATCTCCTTGAACTTTATAGCCAATTTGTACCGGTCCCGGCGGTGGAACATCCAAAAGCAAATCTCCGTTCATCACATTCGGCAAACTTGGTAACTCTCTTCCAGTATTCGGCAAAGCGGGACCACCGATAGCATATTGATATTTTAGAAGTGCACCGGCATTGTAAATCAGATCATTCAGACCACCAAAGACCGGATTGATAGAATTTGATTGGATCCAAATCGTCCCATTAACAATAAATGTCCCATCATTAATAAAGTTATTCCCTGACCCTAGCATTGGTGGTGAATACAGCGTTGCTGAAGCCGCTACCGTAGCTATCCCATTATTAACAATACTCAATGAACTTGCGATGGTAAAATCGGAGTTGACGGTAAATGCACTCGTGATGGTAATTGTTCCGCCTCCATCAAATGTCACAGGAGCCATAGCACTAATACTCAAGGTATTCAAAGCTATACCGGGAACATTGATGATATTCAGGTTCATGGTGCCAGCAATAATAACGTCATTTCCGGGCGCAGGAACGCCAGCTGACCAATTGGATGGATTTGTCCAATCATCATCAAAAGAGCCATTCCACGTAGTTTGTGACCAAAGGGATGATTGGCACAATACAAACAGAATAACAAAGAAACTAACACGATAAAAGCAGGTAAAACACCGCATAATAACTACCTTTTGAGAGTAAAGGAATACATAATAAGCGCTCATAAACGTATGGCGTAGCGTGCCGGTTAAAATACAGAGAATCAGGAATAACACAAAAGACTTTGGGGTGAAATGACGTACAGTAGGGGCGAGTGGGAAGTACCGAACTATGACGGGGTAGATAGTGAAGTCATCGCCTACCACTCACCGCCACATTCCCGTCATTCATCCCCCTATTTCCGCAACTCGTCGAAACACCCGCAACACCTTCCAAAACCGCACCGTATCTTGCGTATAGACAACAGCACACAAACGGTTTTGGAATACCTTTATGAAAACGCTTACCATTCTCGCAGCACTGACTCTGCAAAGTTTGACGCTCTTTGCCCAAACCCCAAGCAATCTAGCCACCAACAAACGTTACATCACAGGCACAGTGCTGAATGAACGTGGCGACAGCGTTGGGTTTATCAACGTGAAGGTCAAAGGTACGAAAACAGGCGGTGTAACGAATTCACGCGGCATTTTTACTATCACAACCGACCTCAAAGGCGCACAAAATCAGCGCGTAACGCTCGTTGTCAAAAATCTCGCCTATGAACCGTTTGAACGGGAAATTTTGCTCGAAAGCGACACAACACGCATCACAATTCAACTTCTGACAAAAGTTGTGAATTTGAAAGGCGCAACAGTCTCCGCAAGTGCCTTCACCTCAGGCGAGGTAGAAGGCGTAACGCTGAAACCGCTTGAAATCCTGACCACACCCGGTGCGGCGGCTGATATTTTCCGTGCATTGCAGACCTTTCCGGGTGTTACCTCGCCGGACGAAGGTTCGGGGCTGATTGTACGCGGGGGCGACATCACCGAAACCATTACACTTATTGACCAAGCAAGCGTAGCTGCGCCTTACCGCGCACAAGCTCCAAACGGCGGTACATTTGGCTTCATTCCACCCTTTTTTGTGAGTGGTACGTTCTTCTCAAGCGGCGGTATGCCTGCCCGCTACGGTAATGCCCTCTCCGGCGTGGTCGCGTTAGAAAGCCAGAATATGCCGACAGGACAGCAATTCAACGCAACACTTTCCACCGGCGGCATTTCTCTGGGAGGCGCAACAGAACTTGTTCCGGGAACGCTCGGTTTGCGCGTTTCGGGGAATTATACAAATACCGACGTGCTGTTTCGCTTGAATGGTTTACGCGAGAATTTTACCACACCGCCAACGTCACTTGATGCCAATGTGAGCCTTGTGTGGAAGTATTCCGCAACAGGAAAAATCAAGGTTTTCAACTATGGTTCGCAAAACGGTATGGAAACATTTTACGGCTTCGGCAATCAGCAAAACACCTTCAAAACCGCACAGCGTAATTCCGTTCACAACATTCAACTGACAGACATTCTGGACGAATGGATTATCAAATCCAGTATTTCCGCTAACAGTGTCCGCACAGAATTTTCCGATGCTTCTTTCGGCATTGTTTCCGAGCAGCTCAATCTCAAAACCCGCACCGATGTTGAGAAAGACGTGTCGGATTGGGTGCGAGTGCTTGCGGGCGTGGAAGCGGAATATGACGATTTCACGGCAACAAAAATTATCACCGAAGGTGGCATAAATACACGCTATTCCTCGCGTGGCGACGGTTTGCGCATTGGAGGCTATGCAGAAATGGAATGGAAACTAACGCGTAATCTGCTTGCAGGCTTGGGTGCAAGAAGCGATTACCACACGCTTTCGCGGAATTTGGTCTTCGACCCTCGTATTTCCTTGAAGTACGTTTTCACATCCAGTTTCAATGTCCGCGCCGCATGGGGAATTTTTCATCAGTTTGGTCGCCCTGACCAGTTAAATACGGCACTCGGTGGTAATCCGCATTTGACCGCACAACAAGCCACACACTACATTGTAGGTGCAGAATACAGCGAAGGCAATGCGCAAATTCGTGCCGAAGCGTACAACAAAACCTACGCGAATTTAATTCTCCCGACAAGCTCCGGCATCCCGCAAAATCTGGGTTATGGCTATGCTCGCGGCTTGGATTTCTTTGCAAAGTACGGCGAATATCTCAAAACCGATTTTAACGGATGGCTTTCCTACTCGTTTTTGGAGACGAATCGCTTGCAAGCACGCCGCACCGAGCAAGGAATTGTCTATGAAGAAGGCGCAACACCGTTTGACATTCGGCATAACGTCGTGCTTGTAGGCAAAATTCGCGTGTGGGAAGGACTCAGCATCGGCACAACGGCTCGATATTCGACCGGACGAGCAATTACGCCGATTGTAGGCGGTATCATGCGCACAGAAGGCGGTTACACGTGGTTTGAGCCGATAGATGGGAATGTAGGTGCAGAGCGGCTTCCAGACCAAATGCGCTTCGATGCTGATGTTTCCTATTTTCTCCCGTTTTCCGATAAAGCATTTATGGTCATTTTCGCTTCGTTATCCAATGCCACCGGACGCGCAAACGTGCTTGGATACACGTATTCGAGCGATTATGCAAAACGCGAACCGAATGTCAGTTTGAACAGGCAGTTTATGTTCCTCGGCGCGACAGCAACGGTGAAATTGTAAAGAGAAGTCTTGGGTTAGAGGTTTTTTGCGGTGGGCGGGGGAAGAAATCTGTTTTCGACAAGATAGTTACGAACCGCTTCAACGAGTCGTTGTGCTTCTTGTAGATGTAACGTTGCTTCTTCTTGCGTATAGGTTGCGAGATAGGAATAATCAGCATTTTGGCGTTCTTGGAATAATCTGGCGAGAGATTTATTTAATCCAGAAGGCATAATACCTGAATGAATAAATTCTCGATTAAACAAGACTTGAATAGACTTATGAGAAATTGCCGTAATACTACGTGTTATTAAGGCAGCTTCAATCGCATAAAAAGCAGCATAATACGCCCTTGAAACAGCAAATTCGAGCAAACCGTCATCTATCAAATTTGATGCGCCAAGCAAGGATTTATCAGCTTTTTCCAAAATCAGTTGAAGATGTTCCGGAGTATGAAACAAAGGATTCACAACTCAATTCCTTCCTTGCGAATGTTCATAAACATTGGCTCAAAGGGATATCGCTCAAGGCTATCCGCAGTAAAAGGAAAGAGCGATAAAACGGCTTCAAACTCTAAAAGACCTTCGACGGCAATATCAACAAGTATTTCACTGTCAGCTCTGGTACAGTTTTCCAGCAAAATCAGCACATCATAATCCGAATCCTCGTCTGCATCGCCTCGCGCGCGCGAGCCAAAAAGGATTATCTTCTTCAAACGCTCACCGAACCGCGCTTGAAGCTGTGTTTTCAGAAAAGATATGATGTTTTGATTGTAGCTCATAATGACAAATTATCAATTTTTCTCATTTTTTTCACTTTTCGGAGTTTATTTCAATGCCTACTATCCTCACAACCCTAGCAATAATGCTCTTTACAAGCGTTATTACTTTTGCTCAAAACGAAGAAACGCTTCTCAAAGCAAAAGAAGCCGTTCAAAAAGCTGCTATCATAGGCGATGTAACTGCCCTAAAAGCCGCACGGGAACTTGCACAAGCGGCTGCCACGCAAACAGCACAATCCAATAAAAAAGCTGCCGCTCTCTATTTTGTCGGCTATGCACAGTATAGCCTTGCGAACCTTCCAAGTGAGAAAGCAACGAGCGAACAAAACACCGACGCGGGAATTGCGGCGCTGGAAGAAGCGGTAAAACTTGAACCTGCGTTTGCTGATGCACACGCACTTTTGGGCAGTCTTTACGGACAGAAAGCTGCGGGCGGCATGATGGCAGGCATGAAATATGGTCAAAAATCTGCTGTTACGATAGAACGAGCAATCACACTACAACCTAAAAACCCGCGTATTCTCTTGCTGGAAGGCATATCACTTTTTTTCAAGCCAGCAATGTGGGGAGGCGATAAACAAAAAGCCCTCGGCAATCTTCAACGCGCCTGCGAACTTGCCGAGCAAGGAGCCTGTGCTGCAAAAGAAGCATTTATGCCGGATTGGGGACACGCTGACGTTTTTGCGTGGAAAGGGATGATGTTTGCGAAAAGCGAGGAAGCCGACACAGACAATGCAAAAGCCGCATACGAGCGTGCGTTGCAAATAGCACCGAACTACAACTGGGTTAAATACGTGCTTTTACCTAAACTGAGTGCGAAGTAGATTCTTTCAACAATAGGAGTTTTCATGCAAACCGCATCAACACAAGTATTTCGCTGTACAGTACGCATAGTATTGACCGCGATAATAGCCGCGATAATAGCATTGCACAGCATCAATACTTACGCCGAAACAGACTCGACAGATATTTCAGCCGATGCGCCGGAAAACAAGGTACTTGCAGGAACGCGCTGGTCGCCCTTTATTTCATCATCCCCTGAAACAAGCCTGATTCTTGGCGCACAGGCAACTCATTTTTGGCGACCACTCCTGCAAAGCTTTGATGAACGCCCTTCGAGCATAACACTGACGGGGCTTGTGAGTTTACGAGGTCAGTGGCGCATCGCTACTCAATACGATGTGTATTTCAACAATTTTTCGTGGCGACTCTTTGGAAATGTTGGTTTTGAGCGGTTTCCACTAGATTTTTTTGGTATTGGTGTGCAGTCGTTAAGCAGTCTGGGTGAACGCTACACGCCTGAAACATGGCGTGGAAGCGTGAATCTGGCATATCGTCTTTTGCGGACCCAGCAAGGTGCAGGATTGAGCGCAGGTGTGCGCTACGAAGTCCGTGCTGACCGTCTGGTAAGCCGTGTGGCGCAAGGAATACTAGAAAGTGACAATATTTCCGGTGCAAATGGCGGCGTAATGAGTGGTGCAGGTGTGTTCTTCTTACTCGACACACGAGATAATGTCTTTTCGTCATGGAGCGGCACGTATATTGAGGCACAAAGCACAGTATTTACGCCAATTTTGGGTTCATCATTTTCATTCTTTCGTCATTCGCTGGATGCACGGTATTTTCAACCACTCAGCCTTTTTTCAATGACGCATATTCTGGCGTTACAAGGCGGTTTAACCATGATTGACGACCGCAGGAATGGAGCAAATTCCGCTTACAATACACCATTTTATGCACTTCCGTCGCTCTCACCCCTACGCGGCATATTGATTGGACAATTCGCAGACCGCACGGTTGCCTTTGCTCAAGCGGAATATCGTGTACCATTTTTGGAAGTCTTTGAAGCAGTCGCCTTCGTCGGTGCAGGAACGAGCAGCGCAAGCCTTGAAACGCTTGCATCAAGCCGCTTGCAAGCGGTTGTCGGGGGTGGAGTACGATTCTTTTTCGACCCAAATGAACGTTTGGGAATCCGCTTCGATGTTGGTGTTCCGATTGTTTCGGGCGGTTTGCCGAGAATCTATTTTACGTTTGGTGAGGCGTTTTAAGGAAACTTACATTCAGAATAAAAAACTTGTCACCTCGCAACAAGAAAAATCTTCTTTGCGTATATGCAATGAAACCGTAGTTTTCTTCGATTTTTCATTTATCTATGAGCAACATTATGCAACGCTTTTTCCCACTGCTTTTCGTTATCGCAAGTATATTTGTTTCTTGTTCAGGGGATTTTTCTATTGGACAAAGCCTACCGCAAACATTACAGAGCGACCCCGCGAAGGTCAATATTGTCTATTCCGATATTGAAAATTTCTGGGCTGCTTACGATGCAGGAAAGCAGGAAAGCCATTTTGAACAGATTTATTTCGGAAAGGCGAGCAACGGACTCAAAGATTTTGTGCGTGTTCGCGCCAGTAGCGTCAATCCAACACGTATTGCAACGGTCGTAAGCCGCAAACCAAAATACTTTGCGTCTATTCGCCCCAACACCATGAAAGCGGCACAAGTAGCGGCAAGAGTTCGAGAGCTATTTGCCAAATTTAAAATAATGTTTCCCGAAGCGCAATTTTCTGATGTGTATTTGATGATGGGTGGGATGTCCACAGGCGGCACCATTGCGAATAATTCTATTTTGATTGGAACGGAACTTTACGCACGAGGCATAGATACTCCTACCGATGAACTTTCAGCATGGGAAAAAGCTGTAACTAAACCAATTGATGATTTACCGGCAATTATTTGCCATGAACTTATTCATATTGAGCAAAGCTATTTGGGTATGAATTACGGCAATACACTCTTGGGGAAGGCTCTTCAGGAAGGCGGAGCAGACTTTGTCAGCGAACTGTTTGTCGGTACGCATATTAACAAACATCTGCATGATTACGGAAATACCCGCCAAAAAGAACTTTGGGGAGAATTTTCGCAGGCGATGAACGGCACAGCCATTAACAAATGGCTTTACAATGCCAACGATGCATCACTTGACAATCGCCCCGCCGATATGGGTTATTACATCGGTTATAAAATTTGCGAAGCCTACTACGCTAAAGCAACCAATAAACAAGCGGCTTTGCGAGAAATTATGTCCATCAAAGACCCCCTAGCTTTTCTACAAGCAAGTGGCTATAATCCTTAACATGTACTCAAAACAGATGATTACCAAACGCTCCATAGTATTTCTTTGGTTGGGACTAATGTTCTATGCCGCTCTTCAAGCATTGCTTGTTGCAAAGTCAGGCTCTGCGCCATTTTGGGGCGTTTTTCTCTACAATCTTATTTCTGAAAACTTCCGGTTGATAAGCATTTGGGGGATATTGTGGCTTTCGGGACGATATATGCACCATTGGCATATAGGAAGGCAGATTCTCGGATATGCGATTTGGGTACATATCACATCGATGTTATTGATTGGTGCTAATTTGGGAGTTATCTTCGCATGGGGACGCATGGAAGCATTGCAAAGTATTTGGAATAATAAACATTGGATTTTTCTTCAAAACGTACTTGAAAACTCGCTTCTTATCGCAGGATTTGTCGTGATGCGGTTCCGACACGAAATCAAGGAACGAGAGGAACGGGAAAGAGAGCTACGACATCTGAATACTCAGATGGAACTTGCTGCCTTGCGTGCGCAGCTTAATCCTCATTTTCTCTTCAATGCCTTGAACACAGTCAATGCCCTCGTCGGTGCGGATCCCGACGAAGCACGACGGGTTTTGGAAATGCTGTCGGATTTACTCCGTTATACCTTGGAAAGCGATAAGCGAGAAATGGTGAGCCTTCAAGAGGAATTGGATTTTGTACAAAAGTATCTTTCTATTGAGCAAGCACGTTTCGGAAAACGCCTTCAGTACTATATCGAAGTTGATGATACCTTGTTTGGTGCGTTGATTCCACCAATGCTCTTACAGCCACTGGTAGAAAATGCCGTTAAACATGGTATTTCTCCGAAAGCAAGTGGTGGTGAGGTACGTGTGAGTATTGTTCGTGATAAAACGGGTAAAGATCTTGAGATAGAAGTGCATGATAATGGAGTTGGTATTCAGCCCAATTCCCACGCTCAATCAACGGGAATCGGGCTTGCGAATGTCAATTCTCGGCTACAAAAACTTTTTGGTGAGCATTTATCTTTTGATGTACACGACAATAAGAATGGCGTGAGCGTTAGATTTTCTCTGCCTTTGCAGACATCTACTTCGGTAACTTGATAACCGGCTGCTTCGGGCTTCTTAGTGAAACTCTTGCTGCACAATATTCCAATGAAAACAGGCGTAAAAAGTATTATCAATGAGTTTTGCAGAAATATATTTTCCATCAATGGCTTCCATACTGGAAACGCCAAAACTTGCGCCGACAATATCTGCGCAATTAGAAAGCCCGATACCATTACCGCCATCGGTAATTCCGCCCTTAAATAAATCGGACATATTTTCGCCAACAGTCCTTTGAAGCCATTCCACAGCATCCGGACGAACAGTATTTTCGACAACCCAACGTAAGATGTCACCGACAGGAAATATTGTTAGGACAACGGTATCCTGATAGGCGAAGCGCAAGGCATTATTGATGAGATTATACAATACCCTATCTAGGGCGGAGGCTTCTAAACAACAGGTCGTGATATTTCCCTCGTAGTAACATTGTACATGAACAGTAATGATGCGGTTGTTATAGTGGTATTCAAAATTATTCCATTTTTTGATATAATCGTAAATTGAGTGAACGCGCAAGCGTTCGTCGGCGGCGCGGGTAATTGGGTCTATATCATGGATTGCATTGCGCATCATTTTGGCATGGTCTCGTGCCAAAAACACAAAACTACGCATGATATCTACCCTGTTATAGAGATTTAGCATGGCAATGCGGGTCGCGTTGCTGACCATAGACATCAGCGCGCCGCCACGAATATCGTGAATAATTTTTTTCATATCGAGCGAAGGATATTCTGCATCGACACCGAGTTCTTTTCCTAAATTGATGAACGTATCCGACATAAACCATTGAACATTCTCTTCAAGAATAGCATAATTCGGTGCTTCTTTCATGTAAAGCCATACATCATAAATGGCTTTGATGTTATGATAAATCTTCAAAATCGCTTCTCTATCATTCGGAATGAAATCTTGTAATGAAGCGCTAAAGCCTGTACCGTCATACCGTTGAACTCTTTTATTCGGAAGATTTGCCGGTGCGAGCGAAAGATAAAGTGGATTCATGACGCAGATAAATAGATGAGAAAAAAGAACCGCCTTCGCATTGGCGAGGTTCATCCAGCTAAACACAGAATAATGAATTTTAGTTTTCATTTTGGCAATATTTTTTCACAGCTCAATTCTCTTCTCGCAATATGACCAATCTTCGCCTTCTTATCGCTGACGACGAACCACCGGCGCGAATGCTTCTGCGTGAGTATGTGCAAGGGATACAGAATGTCACACTCGTTGGCGAAGCAGAACATGGTGCAGAGGCTGTGACACTTATCAATGAAATGCAGCCCGATGCAGTGATTTTGGATGTACAAATGCCGGAATATACCGGTTTTGAAGTTTTGGAACGCTTGGACAAAATACCGCACGTCATTTTCTCAACAGCATTTAATGAGTTTGCAGTCAAAGCATTTGAAGAAAATGCAGTAGATTATCTCCTCAAACCTTACACGAAAGAGCGCTTTGATAAAGCAATCGTAAAATTACAAGAACGTGTCAACACGATGTCGGCAAATCTTACGCATATAGAGGCGCTATCACGACTTTTGACACAATTCCCTCATCTTTTGCCTCCGCACAATCAATCTACCAAACAAGCAAATATCCAGCTCTCCAATAAACAATTGCCCCTGTCTCGTTTGATGGTGCGTTCGGGAAGTCGCATCATTCCTTTGCCGGCGGACGATATCGTCTGGATAGAAGCAGCAGAAGACTATGCCCTTTTACACACCGAACAAGGGAAATTCACGGCTAGTACCGGAATTGGAGAATTAGAAAAGCGGCTCGACAGTCAAGTATTTATGCGCGTACATCGCTCAGCAATAATTAATGTCCAATACATCAAACACGCCGAAAGTGATACGTATGGGAATATCATGCTCATGATGTCCAACGGCGTAAAAGTCAAGGTCAGCCGCTCTTACACAGCCCAAATACGAGGATTAATTATCTGACACGTTGGCAAAAAAATCTTCACTCCAAAATTCCCAAAAATCGTATCTTGCTGTGTTATTTACGGCAGTTTATCCGCTAGACTTTAATTCTCAGAGTCTCTCAGCCGTATTTTGTTTTGATGATGCTTGTTTCATCCGCTCCAAGGCGCATAAAGCCTTGATTTTTGCACCTTATGAAAAAATTTACTCTTGCTGATATTCCCCTGAAGCCACGCACGCTCTTTCGCGCTATTCTGATTGGTCTTGCTACGGCAGTGGCTTTTCTTGTTATCTTTAGCATTTACGTTCTTTCCGAAGGCTTGCCTTCGTTGGAAGAACTCGAAAATCCGAAGCCGGAACTTGCTACCAGGGTTCTTTCGGCTGATGGCGAGGTAATAGATGAATTTTACCTCAAGCGGCGCACCTATATGCCTTTTGACAGTATTCCCCGTGCTTTTATTAACGGACTTATTGCAACGGAAGACCGTGAATTCTACAATCATTGGGGTATTCATGCTGTGCGTATTGTCAAAGCGGCAGTAAAAAATGTCGTGCGTGGTCGGCTTAGTCAAGGTGCTTCAACGATTACCCAGCAATTAGCTCGAAATCTTTATACAAACATTGGACAAGAACGTACGCTCAGCCGGAAAATTCGTGAAGCTGTAACAGCAATACAAATCGAGCGCACATACACAAAAAATGAAATTCTTGAACTGTACATTAATACCGTCTATTTCGGACGCGGCGCACACGGTTTACAAGTAGCAGCAGAGATGTATTTCAACAAATCGCCGCAAGAATTGAGCGTACCGGAGTGTGCATTTTTAGTAGGAATTTTACAGCGACCTGCACTTCATGAAAATTTGAAGAATCCTCAAGCATCCACGAATCGCCGTAATGTCGTCCTCTATTCAATGATGGTAGAAGGATTCATCAGTGAGGCTCAATACGATGGCTTTAAGACAGTACCGATTGTCTTAACCCAGCCGGAAGAAACAACAGTGGAGAAAAGTATTGCTCCCCACTTCGTCGAAATGATTCGTCAGCAACTCACGCGAGAAGATAACAAAGCCCTAGCAGTGGTGCGGCGTTTTGATCTTTTCCGTGATGGCTTGGTCATCTATACAACGCTCAATTCACGAATGCAGCAGTACGCAAATCAAGCTGTCGAAGACCATTTGAAGCAATTCCAAAAAGATTTCCAGCGCTCGTGGCGTTGGGAGGGCAAAGAAGAGTTGCTGAACGAACTGTTGGACAAAGCAATTAAAAGTCGCCCCAGCTACATAGCTGCTAATGCCGCCGATCGGAAGGCAATTGCGGCAAAACTCAAAAAAAATGCGGAATTTGTTGATTCTGTCAAACAAGAAGCAACTCGTATTCAAGTTGGCTTTTCTGCAGTTGAGGCAGGGACAGGTGAAATCCGTGCTATGGTTGGTTCCTCTATTTTTGGCAAACAATCTCGCTATACGCTCAACCGCGTCACACAAATTCGCCGTCAGCCGGGTTCGTCTTTCAAGCCTTTTGTATATGCCGCAGCGCTTGACAAAGGACTTTCGCCGTACACCAGTGTCGAGAGCGGCTGGCTGTCGTATAAACTACCCACCGGAAAAACATGGGATGTAGCAGGAAGTAAAAGCGGCGGTCCGATGTCCTTGGCAACAGCACTCAAATTTTCTATTAATACTGTCGCTGCACGGCTTATTACCGATTACACCACTCCAAATGAAGTTATTCGTCTTGCCAAACGCTGCGGTATCAAAACAGGATTAATGGCGGTCCCTTCCTTAGCATTGGGTTCGGGTGAAGTGTCTCCAATGGAGATGATTTCTGCCTTTACAGTCTTCCCGAATGAAGGCATGGCAGTTGAGCCGTACGCGATTGAACGCATTGAAGACCGTTTTGGCAATGTTCTTTACGACCATGCAAAACAAGGCTTGACTATCAGTGATGCTATGAATCCCCGTGTTGCCAAACAAATGACCGGGATGATGCGCAATGTCGTTAATGGCGGAACGGCTTCGCGGGTACGCAATTGGTTTCCCTATGAAGCAGCCGGAAAAACCGGCACGACCAATGACTTTGCTGATGCATGGTTTGTAGGATTTACACCACAACTGGTTGCCGGAATTTGGACGGGATTTGATGATCAGCGCGTGAAATTTACCGGCTGGTACGGACAAGGCGGTAGCGCCGCAGCCCCAATTTGGGGACGCTTTATGCAAAAAGTCTATAAAGACCCACTTCTACAGTATGATGCCAAACGCCGATTCAAAGGAGTGGAAAATATTGGTGCCGGCAGTATGAATGAGGACGGCACGGCGGCTGAGGAAGAAGGTGGCGTACCACTTGAAAATGTTGTTCCGTCCAGTCCTCCACCTGATTCTACCAAAAATGATGACCTGCACATGATGATGCACGACAAAAACAACAAATAAAATGTACCCGTTTTGTACGAAATTATCGTAAACTATCGGCACAGACAAGTTGAGTACCCCGCTTACGTTGCCTGTGTCGCTGGCTTTTAGTGTCCAGATATTTCTCTCTCTGTGTTGAACGCACTATCCAGACCTTGTCTTCGAGAAATAGCAGACTTTTTTGAGCGCAATAGGTGGCAGAGAACCCGAACTGGCATAAGGCTCAGTTTTCTCATTCATGAGGATTCCAGTAACTCTACTATGGCAGTCGTCAGATGCAGTCTTGCACTACTTTTCTCTATAAGTCGGAGTCGTGCATCGTTCTGTTGAGAATGTTGATACATTTCTTCAAGCTCAGGTCTATCCAACATTTTCCAGCGTGTATCCACCAAGCCAGAAAAAAGAATAAATGGCGTCTCTCGCAAATCAGGATTTTGCTGTACTGCCTTCCACACTTCATAGCCGTTCATTTCGGGCATTGTGTAATCGCAAATGATAATATCTGGTTGCACCTCTTCAATGCGATGAAGCCCCGAAACACCGTCGGTTGCTGTAAAACACTCAAAACCTAAAGAACGTACGGCTATTTGTGATAGCATCAGAAACGGAGACTCATCATCTATCACCACAACTTTTCGCTGTGCCATACTGTTTATTCGTTATCCAATTATCAATACTTCCCACCACAACACTCAATGATATGATATAACGTTCATGTTGTTGGGCTTGAATTACAATGTCTTTCTTCGATTTTTCTTCTTCCGTCTTTTTTCTTCAGTTTTTCTTCAGTTCTTCTTCAATTCTACTTCTTCCATCGTTCTTCTTCAGTTCGGTTTCGCTACTTCAGTTTTTCTTGCATGGTTCAATGATTCAAAAAATGCCGAAGCTCTTCTAATTCGTGCTGCTTGTGAAGAAGCTCCTGCTCCAACAGGCTTACAGAATGACCTTCAGACTGCACGATGTGTTGCAGAGCTTTGCTTTTTGATAAACCTTCTTTCACTGCAAGAAGTACTGCAATGTGATGTTCTAACTCTTTGCGGCGCGCCTGGTGGAATATATTCATGCTCATAAATATCTCCTTCAAAAAATAATCCGACAACGGAATACCCCGACGACGATGATAATCATCCACGGTCGGAAAAGAGAGGAAAAAATAATTCGTAAAATGCACTATTTTTTGCAAGGATTTTTTTGCATTTCATTCTTAATATGCAACAGAAGTACCCCAAACTGCAAATCCAATGTCCGAAACCTCAAAACAAATGTCCGAGACAAAAACAAATGTCCGAAACCCCAAAACAAATGTCCGAGCAATTTGGAAATATCCGAAAAATTTTGTATGAAAATCTGTGAAAAATCCCTCTTAAAACGTATCAAAATGAGAAAACAAATGTCCGAAACCCCAAAACAAATGTCCGAACAATTTGGAAATATCCGAAAAATTTTGTATAGAGCTAACAACCCAAAATTTCGGCAAAAAAAATAGCAAAATACACGGTAAGAAAAACACTCTCAAAATGCAACAACACCCCCAACTTCAAATAGTAACCCCAACTTAAAAATAGTAACGACACACCCAATACTCCATTTTTCGCAACATTTCGCATAAAAAAAATCGGTGTAACTTATGCTCCCGATGAGAACATCATTACACCGATTTCATATGTTTTCTTATATCTACTTTCAGGCAGGACAACCCCATGAAATCAGGATATAAATGCCTGGGCTTGAGCGCTACTGTTGAGTACGCGGCTATTTGTACACTACTATTAGTGTACTACTATTAGTGCGCTATTTGTACAGGAGCGAGGATAAACGGAACATTCTCTGCAAACGAAGCACCGCTTTCCGGCAAGGTACAACGAATTTCTACACGGTATTCGCCTGACGCAAGACGCTTACCCGCGTCATTTTTACCATTCCAAACCAGTGTTTGCGGCATTTCGCTGCCTTCAATTGTGACATTGTTCATCAACGTTACGACTTTGTTATTATTTGCATCAAGAACGACAACACTGACATTCATTTGACGAAGAACTTCAAATGATACCGACGCATGGCGTTCACCACGCGGTGCCGGGATAGATGCCGCATTCAAACCATTAGAGAATTTTGCTTGTACGGGGAAAACACCCTCCATTGAAGCCGGATAATGACCTTTGAATACGCGAACACCGGCAAAACCAAGGCTACGTGCGACGTTTCGCGGGAGTTCCGCATCGCGGTCCACAGGGAAGGTACGGATGCTGGCAATGTTTGTGCCTTTGGAGGAGGTAACGTGAGTAATGATAAGATTCAATGCACCATTGTCCATGCTGAAGCGTGTATCTGCGGCGAGAAATTTGTCCGCACGGCTGTGTGAGGTGAGGCTTTCATTTTCGCCGAGCATAACGCCACGGCACATACCACCGCCATTGCAATCGGGGCTACCAATATCACCAACTCCGCCGACAAAGGTAACGGTGCCGGGTTTGAGATTAAGTTTCAAGGGCTGCTGTGCCTGCGCAAATTGAACAGAGAAACTTGCGTGTATGGTGAAAACTGCAATAAAAGCTGCAGCAAGAGAAAGTACTTGTAGCGAGTAAATACGACGACCAACAGAAAAGTATGTAAAAACGTTCACAGAGAGTAACTCCAATTGAATGAAAAAAGATACGAATAATAATGTTTACACTTTGAGGTCACAAGAATAATGAATTTCTTGTAATAAAAGTATATTTTATCTTAAAATTTTGCGGCGCAAAATAGATATTTTTTGTATTAAAAACAATATATTTTTTTCTTTTGATTTATTACATTTCAGAATATGTCTCAAACGCTCTTCAATACTCATGCTATGAAATATACGTACTGGTAAAAAAAACATCATGCCGCACAGGAAACACAAAATTCTGACCCAAAGATTCCCATCTTTTTTCCTGATACGTATAGCGTCATTGTACGACGACAGTATCTTTTTCACTATATTGTCGTATCATCCCTGAGCGTCAGAATAAGCATCCTGCTTAGTATCGGAATAATATCGCAATACGGCAATACCAATCACTCTCTCAATACAGAATGATCAAGCCCAACCAAGAATAGTCAAAAACGTATGTTCAAAATTGCACGCTCCATTCTCTCGTTTGTCCTGCCCAGCCTTACAGCACTAGTACTGCTCACAAGTAATAGCACTGCAGAGCCGTTTTTGCTCCGCAAGCGCCTTACGCGTGCCGACGGGCTACCTTCCAATACGGCGCTCTCGATAGTATGTGATAAACAAGGTGCATTTTGGATTGTGACCGATAAAGGAATTTGCCTCTACGACGGGCAAACGCTTCACCGTATCCGTTTGCCGGAAAGTGCAGTGAAAGAGGAGGATATTGCGCAATTAGAGGAAAAGTTAACATCATGCGTTCAAGATTCCACAGGAGCATTGTGGTTTGGTTCAGCCTCCGGTGTAATCCGTTACATTCCCAGAACGGGCGTGTGGAAATGGTATAGATTCAAGGCACCAAATGCCAAGCCGCTTAATCAGATAACGAATCTTTGCTGCGACCAACAGGGAACAGTCTGGATAGGTACGCGCGGAGGATTGCTTCGGTACGATGCTCAAAAAGATTCCTGCCTCATCGCTTTTCAGGATGCACCGAAAGAAAGTGTGGGAGGAGTCAGCATAGACAAAATAGGGCGAATGTGGTTTGCTTTTGGGAAAACGACACTGACAATGTATCACCCACAGCATAAAACATATTTTTCGGCTGCGCTGAAAGAATTTCCCGACGGATTTTTCCCATATCAATCTTTGGGTAGCGACGGCGTTTGGATTTCTCCTGTTTCCGGTATCAAACAAATGCTGGACGTACCGCGTTTAGTGCGGTTTGACAGCGCCCGAAGGGCTTTTTCGGTTTCTCCGCCGGCGTTGCGGGTTGCGCCGACGTTTTTGCAGGGGATAGATATTTACCCGCTCGCCGAAGATGAACAAGGACATTGGTTAGTAAGCGTTAGGGACTATGCGGCGGGGCGCTGCGAAAATGGGCTATACCGAATGAAACCAAGCCTCACGGCACCACTCAATGTAGGCAGTGCAGCAAACGTAGCAGACAGCACACGCTTCGCCGCAAGAGCCGAATTTGCTGCAACAGCCGAAAACGAAGTCTTCCGTGAACAGATTTTGCGGGGAACCGTCTGGGCACTGAGCCGAAATGCCCGATCGGGCGTGGTGTGTGTCGGGGTGGTGAATCAAGGCGTAACGCTGCTCATACCAACGGGCGTACAACGGGTAGCCGAGCATAAGCGCATTGGTGATGTGCTGAGTGTGCGCACCGATACCAAAGGCAGAAACTGGTGCGGAACGTATTTTGGGGTGTTTTTGCAGCAAGACACAGGGTTTGTGGCTATTCCGTTTGTACAAGAGCCTCCCCCCACAGCTAATATGCGGCGCTCCAACGTGCAACGCTCCAAATCAACAAGCCCCAATACCCCAAACCGACAGCAAGCAGCAAATGTGAAAATTCCCGTTTATGATATTCAGGAAAGTGCCTCCGGCGGTATTTGTATTGCGTCGGCGGAGGGAATCTTTCGCTTTGACGAGCAGCAACGCACATTTGTTCCCTTGGCGGCGCTGAATGAAGCCGTCGGCAAAACAACTGTGCGAAAAATTGCCTTCGACACCACGCACCGCGAATTGTGGGCAATTATTCCCTCGCTGGGCGTAGTGCGCTGTCAGGAAAACGGAACGCCGTTGGGATATTTTCCCTTCAGCAAACAAACAAACGATAGCAGCGAACAATACTTAGGAGTATCCACGATCTTTTCACTGCGCTTCGATAGCTATGGTAATTTATGGATGGGCGGTCGGGAAACATTGTTACGCTGGCAACGGCAGACCGGCAGACTGGAGCGTCTGACAGAATTACCCACAACCTCTTTAACATTTACGCCTTTCCAATTTTTGGATGCTACCCCAAATTACCTTCTGACGTTATTCTGGGGTATTGGCTTGGGCATAATACACGTATCACTGCCGTCTTTGACCGATTCTTTATTGTCTCGCTTTATCCGGCTTGCTTCTTTGAACAGTAAACTGCCCGATACCAAATTAAGCGGCATCGGCACAACGGATACGACACTTTGGTGGACGACCTACTCCAACGGTGTGTACCGAGCAGGCTACATCATCAGCGATACGGCGGGTTTGCGGCTTACCGCCCCAAGATTGATATTACCTTCCGACATCAACACTTCGACCAAAGGAAACACGGAAGACGCAATAAACCAACAATCCGAGCGCGGTTGGAACGTCGGCGCGATGGCTTCCGACGACAAAGGTGGCATACTTTTTGACTATTTCGGCGACTTACTGCGAGCTGATGCCCGCGCACGAGCATTCACCGACACGGCACGGGTTATGTCTGTGAGGTATTTCCGCAATGATAGTGCTATGGCAAACGTCCCGCAGCACGGCGACACTCTGGTTTGTTCTTACAACGGTTCATTTTCTCTCGCGTGCGCAGTTGTGTCCATGATTCGCCCCGAACGCCACCGATTGGAATACTTTTTGGAGGATGTTGATAATCTTTGGAATAGTATGCAGGACGCTTCTTTGCGAACGGTGCGGTATTCGTCGCTCCCGCCGGGCAATTATCGGCTCTTTATTCGTACCAAAGCTCAAGACCCTACTGAAGATCAGCCGTTGTATAGTGAAAATGTCCTGACGCTGGTCATCAGTGTTCCTTATCCATGGTGGCGGCATCCTATAACGTTGGGACTTACCTTTGTTCTTTTGGCAAGCGGTTTTTCCGGTTTGGGATACGCAGTGCAGCATAAGCGCGCACTTCAGCGCATTCAGTTTTTGGCACGTGAAAAAGAGATATCGGATTTGCAGCGTTTAGTTGCCGAAGCACAGATGCAAACATTACGCTTGCAGATGAATCCTCATTTTCTGTACAATGTGCTGGCGGAAATTCAACTCTTGGTAAATAATAACGATGCTCTTGCAACGCATTATATCACAATTTTTAGTAAATTACTTGGTCGTGTCTTGCGTCAAGCCGGAAAAGATTTTGTCGCTGTTTCCGACGAAGTGAGTATTTTGAAGCAATATATGATGTTGGAAGAACTTCGCAATGCAGGAAAAATGCGCTGTTACATCACAATGATGCGGCGGGAAGATTTACAGACTGATGAAGAGAGCGAAGCCGACAATGAAGACTATGAAGCAGAGTATTGGCAACGGCGAGAAATTCCAACATTTGTTTTGCAGCCTTTTATCGAAAACGCCATTCGACATGGTATTCGTGGTCTCAAAGATCAAGATTGGACAATACGAGACCAAGGAATCGTTTCGGTACAAATGATCGAAGAAAATGATACTCTACGCTGCATTATCGAAGACAATGGAGTTGGGCGTGAAGAAGCAATGCGTCTCAAAGCTCTTCGTTCTCAAGAACAACATCTGTCAATTGCAACAACAATTACACAAGACCGGTTTCATCTTCTCAGAACAGCGTTTGGCGTTCAGGTATCGGTAACATATACTGATTTGTACGATGAACAAGGTAAAGCAGCAGGCACACAGGTAACAATCATTATACCTTTGAAGGTATATCCGGCAGAAAAACACGACACAAACATATAGCCTCTCACTATCACTGAATGTTCAAACAAACAATGGTAGAATTACTCCCAACCCCGGAACAAACAGCATCCATGATAGGAGCTGTCATCATTGACGATCATGTACATATTTGCGCCCTTGTAAAAAGCTATCTCGAGCGCTATTTTCCTCATCAGATCAATGTGGTCGGTATGGCACACCGCTTTCAATCTGCGGTAGATTTGCTCCAAACAACAACAGCGGAAATAGTGTTTTTGGATATTGACTTGAATGACGGCAACGGATTTGATGCGCTGATACAAGTTTCTGCCGAACAGCGAGAGCGCTTGCAGGTTATTATTATTTCCACCGAACAGCAACGCCCTTTAATGAAAAAAGCACTTCAATTAGGCGCGATTGATTATCTCGACAAACCACTGGTAGGGATTGAATTTGAAACTGCCGTAAAAAAAGCAATTCAGAATATCGCTAAAGTCCGCAGCATTACTGAACTCATTTCCACAAAAACACCCCAAAAGCGCCCGATGCCGACAGAGCAGACCGGCATTGTCGAAGTACGCGTCATCACACTCAATCAAGTTCGTTCCTATCGCTTTACGGTTGCGGAGGTTGCCTTTGCCGAAGCCGCACGAAACACCTGTACGATTGTGCTTCTTAATGGCGAGAGCTATATTTCATCGCTGCCGCTCAAACACTTCGAGCCGATATTACTTGACAATGGTTGCCTGCGCATTAGCCGTTCGTACATTATCAATCCCGTCCACGTTCCTTTGCGACGAAACCCGATAGAAATGGTCTTACAAGCATTTTTGCCAAGTGGCGAAATTGTCTCCGTTGAACCAAAGTATCAAGAAAGTGTCGAAGAATTACTGTAAAAAATTTCTTCGACCATAACAGAAAACAGGAAAAGGACTCCCGATACTTACGGCGCATCGCAAAGTCCTTTTCAATTCTTTCTCAGTAGCAGAGCGAAGTATCAATCTTTCTTCATCCGATCAATTTGTGTCATCGGCGCTTCCAAAAGCTTCAACTGCACTGTGCAATTCTAAAACGCCAGCAATTGTTTAAGCCGTGCCACAATAACGCCAACAGAAGGTACAACCCCGTCAATAAGATGCGGACTGTATGGTATCGGGCAATCAGCCGTCGAAAGCCGCTCTACCGGCGCATCCAAAAAGCGAAAACACTCCTGCGCGACAAATGCTGCGATTTCTCCGCCAAAACCTGCTGTGTGCGTGTCTTCATGCAGCACCAAACAACGCCCTGTTTTTCGTACCGATGCAATAACGGCATCTTTATCCCAAGGAATAATCGTCCGTAAATCCAAAACGTCAATATTTCCACTCGCTTCCTCTGCGGCTTCCAACGCCCGATAGACCATTTCGCCCCAAGAGATAATCGTCGCTCGTTCACCGCTCGCCAGCACATTTGCCACACCGAAAGGCACGGTAAAGCCGCTATTCACCGGATATGCTGCTCTGCCCTGTGCGGTATCCAAAAGCGCTCGATGTTCCAAGAAAAATGTAGGGTCGTCGCCGCGCAAGGCTGTTCGTAGCAATCCTGCAGCATCACGGGCGTTTGACGGAAAAGCAATCTTCCACCCGACCGAATGGGCAAAGACAGCTTCACCGCTCACGCTGTGCCAAGGGTCTCCGGTGCGTTTGCCGTATCCGACCGGAATACGCACGACCATCGGCGCAGCAAAATCCCCATTGGTACGCCAACGAATTGTTCCGCAGTCGTTTAACTGTTCGGTTGCGGGGTCAGCATATTTCCGAAATTGTATCTCCGGCACCGGCACTAAGCCCGCAATTGCCATCCCGACCGCCCTGCCGATAATCCCCTCCTCCGAAAGCGACGTATCAAACACACGCTGAACGCCGTATTTCCGTTGCAAATCTACCGTTGCGCCGTGTACACCGCCTTTCACGCCGACATCTTCTCCAAAAACTACCACGCGCGGATTCGATTGCAATTCTTCATCCAATACCCGCTTGACCGCTTCAATCAAATTCACACGTGCCTCCGAAACGTCCGGTGCAGAACCTACTGCGGCTTTTGCCTGTATTCCATCAGCCTCTATTCCCTCTGCTCGCATTCCGCCGCGTAGGGGCGTTTTACCGTCAAAAAACGCATAACGGCGAGCATCCTCAGGATTCGGCTCGGCATCTGCCAGCGCAATAGCAAGCTCTTCCCGCACTGAGCGCTCCACATCTTGTTCCAGCGAGGCAAGCTCGGCTTTTGTGACAATCTTCTTTTTCACCAAATACTCCCGAAGTTTCGGAAGCGGGTCGCGGGATTCTTCGTTTTTGCGCTCTTCCGGCGTTTTATAGGCTTGATTATCAGCGCCGGAGTGTCCGCAAAGGCGCGGCACGGAAAAACGCAGCAAAACGGGTTTATGGCGTTTTCTGGCGCTTAAAACGGCTTTTTCGGCGAGCGTAGCAACGGTTGCAGGGTCAGTACCATCACCGTCCAAAACAAGAAGGTTCTGAAAACTCGCCAAATTTGCCGCAATGTTGCGCCCGGGCGTTTGATAGACCGACGGCACGGAAATACCATAGCCATTGTCCTCGACACAAAAAATCATCGGTAAGTTCTGCGTTGTGGCGATGACCAAAGCCGCCCAAAAGCCATTTGTCGCTGTCGCACCTTCACCCGAAAATGCAACGGCGCAGGCTGCGTCCCATTCGCGCTCCTGCATTACTTCGCTTCTATACACGGCAGCTTGCGCCCAGCCAACCGCCGGAGTAAATTGCGCCCCGACATCACCACTTGCGGGCAATGCCGTTAGCCCGTGCGTGCCTTTGGGAAGATGATGTACCACGCCAATATCCCGCCCGCCGCTCCGCGAACTTGATTTGCCGAGCGGTCCGGCAAATCCCTGACGAATACTCATACCAGCGCCCAAGACAAACGGACGAGAACGATAATACACCGTCGCTCCGTCGTGCGGATGCGTTAGCAATGCAGAGAACACCGCCTGCGGGAGTTCATGCCCTCGTGCTGAAAATTGATAGGTGATTTTCCCTGCGGGGACAAGCTCTGTTTCTTCAATTGTGTCAATAAGCCGCGATGCAAAAGCAGTTCGGGCAATATGCAGCCAATCATGTTTGGTCATGGAAAGGAAAATTTCAATGGTGGGAAAAGAAAACCGTTGGTATCACACAAAAATACGCCCTTAGCGAAATATTACCGCATAAAAAAAACGCCGCCTGTTCCGAAGAACAAGCGGCGCTTTTGAAATACCATCTAAAAGGTTTGTCTTTTGGAGACCTACCGATTAGTTCTTAACAATTTTCTCAACCGAGCGGCGTGTGCCATCGGTGATTTCAACCATATACGCACCTGTCGGCAAGTTGCCAATGTTGAGGTTGCGGCTGAAGAATCCAGCTGCTGCGGTATGCTCCTCAACAATAACACGCTGACCGAGCGAGTTTGTTACCGTGATAACAACTTTCGCTGCACGCTCGATGTTCGCGCTTACTGTTACTTGCTCTACTACCGGGTTCGGATAAACACGAACACCTGCGAGAGGTTCGTTAGAAACGCTCGTGATAACCAAGGTTTGTGTAGCAACTTGACCATCAGGGTTAGTAACGGTCAAGGTGTATGTACCCGGTGTCAAGCCAGCTGCAAGACCAGCAACGATTTGTGTTGCGTTCAATGACGAGACTGTCAATTGTGTGCTACCGAGTGCTACACGAGCGCCTGTTGCAAAACCTGTACCAATAATGGTAAGGTTGTTAGCACTTGTATTAACGCGAGTGATAGCCGGCGGCGGTGTTGTCGTATTCGGATTGATGGTGAGCATCAATGCGTTTGAAGAAACACCTGACGGATTCACAACCTGAACAGCGTACACGGTCGGTGAAAGACCTGTTTGGTTCAAGCTACCAGGAACAATCGCGGTAAGGCGAGTATCGCTGGTGCTTGCAACAGTGATTGACTGACCACCAACGAAGACGCGCGGTGTACCTGCAAAACCTGTACCGTTGATAGTAATAGTGAATGCAGAACCGGAAGCAGTCGTTACGTTAGGTGTCAAACCACCTGTCAAACTCAAGCTAACGCTACCAGGAGCAGCCGTCGTAATCGGCAAGCGATAACCGATAGACTGACCATCAGGATTGGTGATGGTAAGTACAGCGAGGTCAGGATTGGTCAAGAGAGCAGCCGGAATGGTTACTGTAAAGACCGAATCACCAACAAGAACACCACCAGAAAGCGGCTGACCATTGAAGGTAGCTGTAGCACCGGGGATGAGGAAGCGACCACGAACGGTAACAACGACATCAGGTGATCCCGGCGGAATAAGCGGCGGATTGACGCTGGAAATAACCGGACGCGGCAATGCGTTCACTTGGAACGGCAAGGAAGCGGACTGACCATTAACGTTTGTTACAGTAAGGTTACCTGTTTGAACACCAACCGGAGCTTCAACACGAGCGGTAAGCGTACCGTCAGCATTTTGAGTTACACCCAAAACGCGAAGGCGAGCGCTACCGATAGTGAATGCCGATTGAGCAGAGAAGCTACTACCACTAACTTCAATCGCAAACGGATTCAAGTTACCGGTGGTCGAAGAAGGTGTGATGCTAGCCAAAGCGATAGGTGGCGCAACAATAATAGTTACGTTGGTCGAAACAGGCAAGCGCTCAACGCTTGTCAGTGTCAATTGCAACGTACCCGGGTTACGAACAAGTTCTGCCGGAACATTCACCGTAATGCTGGTGAGTGAGTTAGCAGTCGGAACCAATGTTGCTGTTAAACCATTACCAACAGCGACAACGCGCGGTGTATTCAAGCCAAACGCTGCACCGGTAATAGTGGTAATAACGTCACCAATACCAGCCGGAATTGGGCTTGGGAGTACACGGAAGATTGTCGGTTGTTGAGCCGGAGCACCTAACATGATGAAACCAGCCAATGTTGAATTACCACCTGCTTGCGTAACAACGACATCACCGGAACGTGCTGTTGATGGAACAGTTACAACAAGTGTGTCAAGTGCGCCACCTGAACCTGCGCGGAGCAGAACACCGGAAGCAGGAACAGCTATACCACCGAGGCTAACCGCTGCTGTAGAAACGAAGCGGCTACCAATAATACGGATGGTATTACCGGATGATTGTGCTGTCGGGGTGAAGAACGAAATAGCCGGCGAAGGCTGCGATGTAACAAGTACGGAAGTACCGTTGAGCAAGTTACTTGCAGTTTGTGAAATAGTAACCGATGAACGGAAGAAGCCCGGGAAAATCGGATCACTTACTGCAGGAGCAGGAGATGAAGAAACAGGTGTCGTCGGGTATGCTGTTGTTACAGCTACTGTACGATTAAAGCCTGCGCCTTCTTGACCAGCTACCCATGACGGGGAGATCGAAACTGCTGAACCGGCAATAACGTTGTTTACTTGTGTAACTGTCCATTGTTGATTTACATTGGACAGACGAAGTGTTGTGCTGCCTGTTGCAAATGCCGTAGCTTGAGTAACTGCTGTCAATGCACGTGCACCGAAGGTAGCCGGAGTACCGTTATTAACAATTGTTACAGGAGCAAATACTGTTGCGCTCGGTCCAACGTAGAAGCTATTGCTACCTACGTTTGCCAAACGCAATTCACCTGAACCGTTCGTCACAAAGTATTGTGTTGAAGTTTGGTTCGACACAGTACCGTTAAAGGTAGCAGTATTGTTACCCAAAATAAGGTCATTACCTGTACCACCGTTACCAGTCAAGTCAAACTGACCTGTTGCAGCAACAGTCAATGGTGCGCTCAAGGTCAATGTGCTACCAAGGTTCAAACGACCACCAAAACCTGGTGTTGTACCACCCGGCTGGAATTTATTACCATCCAAGATGCCTGCATTGAAGCCAGCACCAAAGTTTACAACGCTGTTGGTTGCACTTGTACCAAGGATGATACCTGTACCAGTCAAGGTATTAGCACCGGTGTTATTCAAGTTCAAGATAGAACTTGCAACGTTTGCCAAACTGAGGTACGGACCGCAAAGATCCAATGTACCGGAAGGAGCAATTGCTACTGTAACACCACTGATAACTGTACCGGGGTTTGTTGTACCGTTTACACGGACACGACCGGTAAAGCCTGTTGCACCAGCACCCAAGATCGGGAACGCTGTGTTGATCAATGCGTTTGAAGGCATATTAAATGTACCTGTCGGATCAATAGCAGAAATGCGACCACGGTTTGCAACGTCAATGTTTTGAACAGAGGTTGCACTCAATGTAGCGCCTGTAGCGATAACAAGGTTACCTGCTGCACTCGCACCAGCAATATTACCAAATTGTAATGTACCATTAACATCAAGGCTAGTATTCGTGTTGGCGTTAAAACCACCGTTGATCATCTGCAATGCAGAAGGACCAAGGATGTTCAATTGACCATTACCGATACCACCACCCAAACGTTGTGCATTGTAAGCAGCGCCACAAGTCGGGGTAATAGCAGTATTAGCGCCAAAGTACGTTACAGGGAAGTAACCACCGTTAAAGCCATTTGCCAATGTAATAGAAGAACCACCTGTTAACATATTGATGGTAGCTTCAGCAGGCGTACCTGTGGTAATGTCGTGCGAGAGTTTACCTGTGCTTGAGCGGTAGGTTGTATTGTTGAGTGTAAGCGCAACAGCAGCACCCAAACGCAACGGACCACCGATTTCCAATGTACCTGTTGTAGCAGCTACACCGGCAGCATCCGGAGTACCCATCACCAAGTTACCACCGCTAATGGTTGCTGTACCTGTAGAGGTAATAAGCGCACCATTAAAGGTAGGTGTCAAGACAGGGTTTGCACCTTGTGCGATTGTTGTTGTAGCAAGAGCACCGGTACCAAAACCAGGTCCAAGCATAACAACAGCCGGATTGATAAAGTTCGGTACGAGCGGGTTACCAGCGTTTGTACCACCGAATGCACCGGCAGCAGGGATAACACCAGCAAGAACAGTACCTGCACCGGTCAAGTTATTGTAAACATCAAGTCTTGCACCTGCAGCAACAGTCAATGTACCACCAAGCTGCAAAGAAGCACCCGTTGTCATAGCAAAACTGTATGCAGGAGCCAAACGTAAGTTACCGTTCAAGGTCATTACACTATTCGTGTAGATTTGACCAAGATAGTGCTGACCAAAGTTGTTACCTGGAATAATGCTGTTATTTGCAGCAGCACCAAAAACTACTTGTGAGTTCACGCCTGTACCTTGAACAACACCTGCACCACCCAATGCACCAGCCTCAGTAGCCAATACATTCAATGTTGCAGACTGACCAAGGAGAACTTGGTTGCTGGTTGAGAAGACGGTATTTGAACCGAATGTACCAGAAACTTCACCCGCAACGCGCAATGCGCCGCTCGGAGCAGAAATAACAAGAGTACCGGTTGTAATAAGAGCCGTACCGGTCGAAGAAGCAACTGTACCGGTAAAGCCACCGCTATTCACGGAGAAAGCAGTACCAATGCGGCTGTTCGGAATAACAGCAACGTTAGCGGTTGTAGAAAGTGCGCTCGGACCAATGGTCAAACGTCCGTTTTGGTTGTTAGCAGCACCGCCAGCAACACCAACAGGGTTGATAGGTTGCAAGCCTGGGAGAACGATAAAGTCGGGGTTGCGGTTGTTGATAACGAGGTTACCACCAGCTTGACCAGCACCACCTTGTGTCAGTGTCAATGTACCACCTAAGTTCAATACACCATCGAATGAACCCGGAGCGCCAAGAACAAGGCGGCAGTTCGGGCTGATAGCCATAGCACTGTTGGTGATCATCGTACCTGTCCACGGATTAGCAAAGATACAACCGTTAATATCGCCACCGTTAGCATTTGCACCGAAGGTGAAGCGTGAGGTTGTCGGGTCAGCAGCGCGAATGGAACCTGCACCGGAAGCAATCAAACGACCTGCTGTCGTGTTATTGAAGGTGAAGTTTGCATTAGCACCGATAGCAACCGGACCGCCTGCAGTAAAGCGAGCATCGTCTGCCAAACCTGTACCCATGGTGATACCAGGCTGAGTCAAGGTCATTTCCGGACCAGCCGATGTGACCAAGCTACCAATAAACGGATTAGAGAACACACCACCCGGGATAGTAGCACCAAGAGCGCCAGGACCAAGGGTAATAGTTGAGTTCGGACCCGCACCACGAATGTTACCACCGCCCGGAAGCGAAGCACCGGTTGCAGAAACGTTATTGATAACGAGGTTAGCACCGTCTTGTACGACAAACACTGCTGATGTTGCAATGTTCAAGACACCATTTGCTGAACTGACAGCACCGAAGGTCATTGTAGCACCTGCAGGAACGTTCGGCAATGAGAATGCAACCGCATCAGGAGCAATTGGCAATGCAACATTGAGCGGATTTGTCGAACCGAGAGACAAGCGACCGTTAAATGGTGATTGGAATGTTCCAGCAGTAATTGCAGGATATGATGTACCAAATGCCGATACCGGAACGATAACTTCAGATTGATTGGTTGCACCTTGCAAACCACCGCCAGCCGTTGCAGTGATACGTGGTGTACCAACAGACGCTGCTGGTGCTTGCTGTGCAGAAAGGACAAGCTGAATAGCATCGTCGATCAACAATGTAGAACCATTCAACTGAATTTCACCGGCAATTGCATTACCATCAGCTGCAACAATAGCAGCAGGAACTGTTGCTGTTGTCAAGGAAGCTGACAAGCGGAATGTGCCACTTGCAGGGAAACGCAATGAACCAACAAACGGAACACGCTGGGGTGTTGTCGGGCCGAAGCGGCGACCATCAATGATACCACCGTTAAAGCCTGTACCGATGTTAATAGCAACAGCGACGCTTGCACCGGTTACTGTACCAAGTGTTGTACCGGACAAGGAACCTGCAGCGGTCATGTTTAAGTTAATTGAACTTGGTGTCGGCACCGTAGCGTCTGTTACAACGATCGGACCAAAGAGGTTCAAAATACTGTTCGGGGCAAAGGTAAAGTTACCACTCGTAATGTAGACCGGACGATTTGTGTTTACCGGAGGTGCTGCAATGTTCATCGTACCAACAAACGGTTGTACGAATTGTGTAGCATTGATACCCGTAGCACCCTGCTGGCTAGCAGCACTATTTGGACCGGCAGTCAAACCATAACCGCTTGAAGCAGAGTTAAAGCCGTTACCATTACCGAGATTAAACTGTGATGTTAAATCTGTACCAGCCAAACGACCACCACCCCAAATTGCGTTAGCATTTGTAGTGAAAGTAATCGAAGAGCCGCTGAGTACGGTCAGTGTACCAGGTGCTTGTGTGTACAATGTAGCACGTGTTGTACCCATTGTCAATGCACCAGTCAAATTCAACGGAGAAATCGGCAATGCCAAACCTACGTTCAAAGGTGAAGTAAAGTTTGCGGCATTGACAGTACCACCGTTAAAGCCAGGACCGAGAGTCACTTGTGAGTTACCAAAGAGAATTTGCAACGCTTCTTGTGAAAGCGGGGCAACCGGACCACCAATACGACCTGTGCCATTCAAGGAGCCAGCCGCTTGGTTATTCAAAACAAGGTTTGCACCCGGAGCAAGAGCAATATCATCATTCAAGGTCAAGCAACCTGTTTGACCAATGGTCAAGGATGCGCGTGTAACCTGCATTGGGAATGTCAAGCCACCACGACCATTGATAACAAGACCACCATTAAACGGCTGTGCAATAACGCCAGCAGCAGTAATGACACCGTTATTGAATTGCGGTCCTAAAACGAGGCGTGAAGTGCAATCAATACCCTGAATGAACCCAGGCAATGTTGCGTCAGTTACTACCGATGCCGTTGTATTGCTGATACGGGTTGTACCATTCAATGTAAGGCTGGAGTTTTGAGCAATAGTAAGCTGAGTAGGTCCAAGGAAAAGATTAGAACCTTGGCTGAGCGGCGCACCGATAACCAAATTACCTTGCATGGTGAGCGCCGTCGCTGTCGAGACGTTCAACATACCAAAGAATGGATTTGCAATACGCGCCGTATTCAAAATACCATTAGAGAAGGTCGGTCCAAGAGCAACGATACCCGGAGTATTGTTGCCCGTTGGGTTACGCTCGGTACCTTGCAAGAAACCTGTACCGGTCAAAGAACCAGCACCTTGGTTATTCAAGACAAGTACCGTACCAGAGCTAACGGTCAAATTACCGCCCGCCAAATCCAAGATACTACCAACGTCCATCGTCAAAGGACGCGCAAGAATTTGGTTACTTTCCACAACCAAACGGCCCTTAAATGCTGTTGCACCCGTTGATATAATAAACGGATTTGGAGCAACAGGCAATGTACCAGCATTAAAGCCAGCACTCAAGCGGACAACACCGGTGTTATTGAGTGCCACAATACCTACTGTAGTACTTGCGAATGGGCGTCCGGTTACAGATGCCGGAGCATTGCTGGAAAGACGCAACTCAGAATTTGAAGTCAGTGTAAGCAGACCGTTTAATTGCAACGGACCACCAACGCAAAGCGTATTTGTCACGTCAAAATTAGCGCCCGTCGAAACCGCAAAGGTTCCGTTAAAAGCACATGCAAAGTTATTACCGTTAATAACACCGTTGTTAAAACCGGGGCGAACTTCAACGATTGACTGCTGATTTGTTGCCGTAATGCGACCAGTACCGATGATAGCGTTTGCACCAAGCGGTGTCAAACGAAGTGTACCTGCATTCGCCAAGGTCAAATCGCCACCCAAATCCAACACGCTGGTAAAGCTGGTTGTTGGGAAAGGAGTAAGTGCTGTATTAACACCTAAAAGATTCAAGGTCATCGGACCACTGGTTTGTACCGTACCGTTAGCATTTGTTACCGCAGCAAACGGAAGAATACTTGCATTAGCGCCAGGACCGAAGGACAATGTACCACCTGCATTTACTTGGATAAAGCCTTGTGTGGGTGCAGCACCTTGCTGGATAGCATTTGGTGAAGTGTTGTTCACACGAATTGTTGCACCAGCAAGAACTGTCAAAGGAGCAGCAGCACGACCACCGGAAAGGTTCAATACGCCATTATTACCGATGGTAATGGTACCGGAAACGTTACCAGTAGTTACGTTCAACTGACCAGTAAATGGGTTTTGGATGCTAGCACCAGGAACGACACCGCCGTTAAAGATACTTGTACCCGGGATACCAAATGTTACTTGACCGCCCGGCTGTGCACCGAGAAGACCTGTACCTTGCAAAGAGTTTACAACTGTTTGACGAAGTTGCAAATTACCAAGCGGGTTGACGGACAAATTGCCATTCAAAATAAGCGGACCACTTGTCATGGTAAATGTACCAGGCATGGTCATGTTACCGCCAATTTCGATACCATTAAATGAGGTGTTGTTCAAAAAGAGTGAAGTCGGGAAAACACCACCGTTGAAGCCGTTTGCCAAACGGATAGTACCGCTTGAACTGCTCGGGTTACCAGCTGCAGGCGTACCATCATTGATGGTAAGCGTACCTTGGATAGCCGTTGGGGAGGTGTTATTCAGCGTCAAGGACGCACCCGTCGAAACGAAAATTTGTGAACCACCACGGAGTACACCATTAACAACAACGTTAAAACCTTGACCAATAACAATATTGTTATTGACAGTCAAGTCGCCGTTGATGGTAAGTGTACCTGTACCATTCAAAATGACGGTGAATGTACCACCAGCATTTTGAATATCTACGTTACCAACCGCGAAAGCTGGCGCAGAGTTATTCATCGTTAAAGCGGCATTCGGATTAATGATCACGGCGCTGTTGTTGTTCAACTGCCCGGGCCATGTTCCAGGAATACCCCAGTTCGCTGACTGCCAGTTACCAGGATTGGTATTGTTCCATGTTTGCGCTTGTGCAACACCGGAGAAAACCACCAGCGCCGCCACAAGGGCAAGAACGAAAGAAGATACCTTTTTCATAGAAAAATGTTTTGTTTTGAGAAATGGTTGTGAATTGATTAACCATCGTAAAAAATATAACCGAAACGAAGTTACAGGGTATGAAGTATTGTTCTCGCAGTTTACATTAAATAATAATGCTTCATTACTAATGTAGAACCAAATGGGGGGTATTCATGTTATTCAAGAACATACATCAAAGAACGTGTAACAGTGGACAACAGAACGTGCAGGATAACGAAGGGGGTCGTTATGGGAGTGTTGTCATGCTTGTATATCCTGCGCTGACTTATGTGCGTGAACCTCGTGCGCTTCGTTCATCAAGGGGCAGATGCGTGTGCTTGCTTGTCATTGGGGACTTACCGCAAAAACCACGATGTGAGCGCCGTACAACGGGGTTACATACAACCTCCCGGAAATTTGTGAATAAACATTTGCTTGTGAATTACATGCTTGCTGTTATGGGGTCTCATTGAAGTACAGTGTTAAACTGCAAACTGTACGTGCTAAGTGCTAAAGTTACTACGTCACTTTTTACTGTCAAAAAATGCTACAAAGCCTCGCAAATTACGAAAAGCCTCAGACATACGAAAAAGGTTTTTTTGTATGCGTCGGTTGTCTTGTTCACGTTTTGTGTTTGTATGTATTTTTTTTATGAGAGTAACTACAACAAAAATGAAAAAAAAACGAGATAAATGCTAGTGCTTGAAAGTATGATTTTTGAATGACTAAAAGTCATTAACAAGTATTTTACAGTATTATGAAAGATGGGAGAAATTTGCAAGCGAAGTATATATCATGGGTAGAAGTAACCTTTACGGCAACACATTGCACAACACATAACTATAGTTTGTGCAAAAAGATTACGAAAGAAAGAAGCGCCCTGTCTGGAATGCTTAGAAGATGTTGTTATGCTTATAATAATCGCGTGTACCAAGGAACAGATCGATAGTTCAACAAAATGCAAGGCTTGGCTTGCTTATATTGTGCTTGCTTGTAGGGTATGTTGTTGTTAGGGTAGCGCAAATATACACTTTGTTTGGATTCCTGCAAAGTTACTTGAAGTAATTTTCTTTTATGACCAAAAGTCATAGAGCAAAGAACAAACAATTGATTTTTCAATACTTATTAAACTATTTTACCTAGCAATCAAATTGCACACAGAAAAAAAGCCCCACAAACAAAAAGTTGGAATAGTTGCAGAGCTTTTTTTTTGGAAGAGTAATTTTGTTGCTACCTTAATACGCCACAGCAAAGAGTACACGCTGCTTCGAGGGCTTGCCGGAATACATACATTTTCCGTCTTCTTCCGCAGAATCTAGCGGAATACAGCGAATCGTAGCTTTGGTTTCTTCCTTGATTTTGAGTTCGGTTTCGGTTGTGCCGTCCCAGTGTGCCAGCGCAAAGCCGCCTTTTTCTGCCATCATTGCTTTGAAATCATCGTAGGAATCCACTTTGCGCGTGTTTGCCGTGCGGAAATTCAATGCTTTGTTGTAAAGATTGGTTTGAATTTCTTCCAAGAGCGCTGCAACCGTGTTTTCAATGCCGTCAATCTGCGCAACGGTCTTTGCGCCTTCTTCACCGCGCTCTTTGTCGCGGCGGGAAACTTCAATCGTGCCGTTTTGCAAGTCGCGCTCGCCCAGTGCCAAGCGCACCGGTACACCGCGCATTTCCCAATCGGCAAATTTGAAGCCGGGTGTGAGACTATCTCGCGTATCGTACTTCACCGAAATTCCCTTTGCACGAAGCGCCTTCACGATTTCGTCCACTTTTGCGGAGATTATTTGAAGCTGCTCTGCATTTTTGTAAATCGGAACAATGACCGCTTGAATCGGTGCAAGACGCGGCGGCACAACCAAGCCGTTATCGTCGGAATGTGCCATGATGAGCGCTCCCATGAGGCGTGTGCTTACGCCCCACGACGTTCCCCAGACATATTCAAGTTTGTTTTCTTTGTTGGAGAACTGCACATCGAATGCTTTGGCAAAGTTCTGCCCCAAAAAGTGCGATGTGCCGGCTTGCAGAGCCTTTCCGTCCTGCATCATTGCCTCGATACAGTAGGTTTCTTCAGCTCCGGCAAAGCGCTCATTGGCTGTTTTCACGCCTTTGATAACTGGCACAGCCATCACCGTTTCAGCAAACTCGGCATACACTTCCAGCATTTGCTTGGTTTCGGCGATAGCTTCCTCGGCACTTGCATGGGCGGTGTGTCCTTCCTGCCAGAGAAACTCGGTTGTGCGCAAAAACAAACGTGTACGCATTTCCCAGCGCACCACGTTTGCCCATTGGTTAATGAGAAGTGGCAAATCACGGTAGGACTGAATCCAATTTTTGTACGTGTTCCAAATCACCGCCTCCGATGTGGGGCGCACGATGAGTTCTTCTTCCAAACGGGATTCAGGGTCGGCGATGAGCGCACCTTTTTTGTTCGGGTCAGCTTTTAAGCGGTAATGCGTTACCACCGCACATTCTTTCGCAAAGCCTTCGGCATGACCTTCTTCTTTTTCGAGAAAACTTTTCGGGACGAAGAGTGGAAAGTAAGCATTGGTATGTCCGGTGTCTTTGAACATTTTGTCCAAAGACTGTTGCATCTTTTCCCAAATAGAGTAGCCATAAGGCTTAATCACCATACAGCCACGCACAGCAGAATTTTCCGCTAAATCGGCGCGTTTTACAAGGTCATTATACCATTCGGAGTAGTTTTCACTGCGTTTCGGAAGGGCGGCTTTATTGCTCATTGTTATAGATTGAAGGTTAAAGTAATTGGTTATTGCGAAATATAATTCGTACTACCTGCTCACAGATAAGTTTTTGAGCATTCTTGAGCATTGGAAGTTCTGAAAAAAGAAGAAGTTGCAGCCCATCATTGAGAAGAGACTACAACTTAATGTCCGACAAAAATAGTCTAATCAAACTATTTCTCCAATCGCTTCTTCAAATTCTCCGCTATCGTCTTTGCTGTATCTGCCGCAGAACCCGCTATATCACTGACTTTGACAGCAAGTGGGTCGCTGGAGTTTGTGAATTCTTCTTTGTATTTTTTTGCGGCTGATTTGATATTATCCACAACGCTTTCCTGCTTTATATCCTCAGGTGTGGCGTAATGTGGTGCGTTGTATGCACGCGGAGCAGCATCGTTGTCTTGGGCAAAGCCTCCACTCAGTATGCGTGCGTATTCGCCCGAATCCACCCATTTTTTGAGTTCAACTAATCGCAAAACGGGGAAAGGATGCGTTTCGCCGAGCAAATTCAAGATTTTATGAACGCTGTCCACCATCGTTCCGCCGGATTCGTATTCATACGCTTGTGCAAAGAACTCATTGATATTCATTTCCGATACTTGTCGCCCTCCGGCTAACTTCATTTCGAGTGTATAGCACACCTCAGGGTCTTGAACTACCAGCAGCCCAGCACGGTCGCAAGAAAGCTCACTCTTACGATACCATTCCATCAGTGCCATCCGAATAGCCATTACTGCTGCTCCACCAAGCGGAATGCTCGACAAAATCGGCATGGTAAAATTCGTCAAAAGTACCAACAACGTTGAATACAGCAAATGCCCAGACAAGCAGTGTCCCAATTCATGCGCTATCACCGAAAGTAATTCTTCCTCCGTAAGCGTTTCCAACAGTGAAGAATTAAGCATAATAAATGGTCGTTCCATTCCAACAGCGCGGGCATTCACAAACGGACTTGCTGAAACGTATAATTCCGGTACGTTCTTGACGTCCAAGATATGGCACGCCTCGCGGAAAAGCGTATTGACTTTAGCAAATTGTCTTTCTGAAACCCGAACTGCCGATGACAAAGCAACCAGACGCAAGGAGCGCTCCGTTGTCGCACCAATCATCTTTTGCAGCAGCGTGTCCAAACCGGGAACGGATTGTAACGTGGAAAGTGCCGCACGGTCGGCAGGATGCTCCCACGCACGAGGACTGATATTCGGAAAAATTACTTTAGAACGGCGCATAATGGTATTTCAAAAAATGAGGAAAGACAAAAATATCAGATGAAATGTGCAGCAGAGCCTCAAATATCCATAAAAACAGAGAGACGCTGCACCTGCAACGTCTCTACGAATTAAGCATTCAAAATGTTACGAATATGGGCAAATCCTCAGAGAATTTACGATGCAACACCTACTTCAAGAGGCTGTGCAGATGAATTCGTTGTTTGATATTTTTCTGCTTCTTTGCGAGCGAGCCGCATAGAATTTGTTCCTAAACGTGGAAAAAGTGGCGCAAGGAAATATACACGGAACATATACCACCAAAAACTACGCTCATTTAAGCTAGGGTCAATATTTTTAACTATAGCATTGTGTGCTTCTGGTGTTTGACTCCAATGGATATTCGCACGCTCGTGATGAATGGTGTGGAAACCATTATTAAATAACAAGGTGTTCAAACCCATTCCAACGAAATTGCGTGAGTGATTCCATTCGGATTCCTCGTCCGCATGAACATGCTGGACATAATTAAAAATCATAATAAAATACAAAGCAACTTGCTGAGGAATAATCACGTACAGCACTGCTTTTTGCCAATCTAATGCTAATGCCCCGCCAATAAAAACGGCTAAGGCAACATATTGCAAAACAGATTCCCAAAAGCGTGAGGAGTTACGCTTGCGAAGGTCTTTCAAGTACGAAAAAATTGCCTGCTGTTGATAAAACGCACTAATAGTAGGATAAATAACCAATGTAAAAAGATTATTCCGTTCACTAACACGATAGGTAATGGTATGGTCACCTTCACGATTATTGAGGTGATGATGATTACGGTTGTGCGTCGGAATCCACGCAAAAGCAGGAAAACCATAGAATAAGGTAATCCAATAATCTAATAACGTATTGAGCGTTTTGTTTTGGAACGTCGGTACGTGATTGTGATTATGTGCAATAACTGCTACCGATGTCGCCATAAATAACGACAAAATAAACAACGCTATATTAAACCCAAGATTCCACTGGACTAGTAATAACGCTGTTGTTAAGGTCATATAGAACAATGTTCTCAGGTCGGCGCTATACCGCAAACCAAACAGTTGGGAAAGTGTATTTGCCATAAAGACTCTCGAAAAAAAATAAGAAAAAAGACGTTGCAAACCGCTCAATTACCTAACTGCACTGATTCTCTATACTTTTCGTGTATTCCTCTTGGAGTATTCCTAATTCTAGGTATTTCTCTTTAGATGTTTCTTTAGCGATTCCGACGTGTGGTGTGTTACAAAAAAATTAATATACTTGCTGGACCTGCTATTGCAATAACCAGGTTGTGAATTTATTTACTTATCCTACCAAACTAGACATTGCATAAGCAAAGCCACCCGTCAACATAAGGGTAATAATAAGGGCGGTCGCGCCAATGGCAAAACCTTGCGTTTTGGACATTCCAACGTGCCGAGCGACAACAAACCCAGCAACCAGATATTCCCATATAGTGAAAGGATTGATACGTCCCAAAAACTGTAAAAGGTACGGACTTTCTTCAGCATTGATAAACAATGTGGGCGAAGGTGATGTTGCGATTGAATTCGCACCATATTGCATAAACGCCGTAATAAGCGTGCCAATAACTGCAATTGAAGCAGTATAATTTGCCAAAGCAATGATAATACTCACCGGAGGAGGCTCGCTATTAAATAATCGTTGCAATACCCAAAAAAGTAACCCATATAAAAATGCCGAAAGGAGTGTAAAAACCAGACTGACTCCCAGGGTTTTGGGGAGGGAAAACTCCTGTTGCTTTCGCAACTGGTCTAACTGTTCTTCTACTTGCTTTTCCGAAACTCCTTGTTTTTCAGCCATTTTTTCTAACCCACGTGCCTGCATCGCAAACATTTGGTTACGGATAGTATCATTCCTTGAATAGAGAAATTGGACGAGTGTTGCAGCAAACGTGATTAATAGTGCCGAAAACACAATGACCCGAGCCGGATAAACAACACGCCGCAAAGCAAGTTCTGAAGGAGCAGTAAGAATGTCTATGAAGCCTGATAACCAGTTTGTGGCTTCCGGCTCATTGGCAGAGTCTTGTGGTATTGAAGTAAATTGTTCTTCGCTCATACTTAAACAGGGTACTTAACAATTTGTGGTTAAGAAGCAATTGCGGTGCAATCTGCAAAGATACAAATGTTTCCCCCCAGAGACAAGAATTTATGCGATGGAAAAAAAATCTGTGTCTAAAAAAGAATTTTGTGTAGATTTAATTTTTGTGTAATAACGCTGAAAACTTGAGAAATCAGGCATATTGTTTGTTCTTATTTTTATCGAATTCCGTCATCATTTAATGATCAGCATTTTCGTACTACATTTAATTATTCATGGGGTTTGCGATGAAACGCACCGACACGATAGCCTTCCGCATATTCGTTCCAATTACTGCTACTGTTCTAGTTGTGATTGCTCTTGTCGTTATCGCGCTTCGCTTTGCTGTCAGCGACCGCATCGAACATGATGCAAAAGTGCAAACACACAATGTCATTCAACTCGTCAGCTCCGAGCTTGATGTTACCGAATCGCTTATGCTGGAGCGTGTACGCTCTGCCATGACCATGCTCATGGCGGAAGGAAAAAAAATGGGCGTACCTAATCTCGGCGCACTTTCACAAGTCGGCGAAGAAACAGTTCCCACACTCCGCTTCGGCACACAAGACCAAAATAATGTCTTTGCTTTAGTAGATTTTGTCAAATCCTACATGGGTGGTACGGCAACATTATTTGTCAAAAAAGATGAAAATTTTGTTCGTGTTAGCACCAATGTTCTTAAACCCGATGGTACTCGGGCGATTGGTACCAAACTTGACCCTAAGGGACTTGCTATCGCTGCCATCCGAGAAAATAAAGCCTTCTACGGCGTAGTAGATATTCTTGGTAAAAAATATATTAGCGGTTACGAGCCAATGCGTGATTCAGCCGGTGCTGTCGTCGGCGTTTGGTATGTCGGTTTTGCTGTTACTAGTCTAGAGCGACTCGCTGAAATGATTTCGCGGGAACGTTTTATGAAAGATGGAGTGATTCTCCTCGTGGATAACTATCAAAATCGCAACACCGTCAGTTTCCATTCCGCCAATGCGAACGAGGAAACCATGAAAGCAATCCTGTTACAAGATAGTATTAATACCGCAGCAGAAACACTTGTGCAAGATGAATTTGTGATTAACAAAGAAAAAATTGATTCTTGGCGCTACACACTCGTGACAGCATATCGAAAACAGGAAGTAACGGGTGAGCTTGTTCGCATAACACTTATGACTGCTGGAGCCGGATTAATCGTAGTTCTCTTACTACTTGGTATCATTAGTTTTATCGTTCGCAATGGAGTAATTGCCCCATTGCAAGATCTTGCCGAAGCTGCACAAAAACTTGCCAAAGGAGACATCGGAACGACCGTTGCTATCAAACGCAATGATGAAATCGGTACACTGGCTAATGCTTTTAATGCTATGATTGCAGGTATACGTGAGGGTATTGAAAAACTTCGTGCCGAAAAAGCCAGCGTCCAGCGACGTGTTGACGAAGCCGTACAAGAATCCGAAAAGCAACGAGAATACCTCGCTCAAAGCGTTGAAGAAATGCTTTTAGTCGTGCAGCGTTTCGCAGCAGGAGATTTAACAGTACGTTTAACGGTACGAAATAATGATGATATCGGCAGACTGTATCGCGGCTTTAACGAAGCAATAGACAAAATTCGCGAGCTGATTATTCGCGTTGTTCATACAGTCAATTCTACGGCAACCTCCAGTTCCCAAATCCTCGCTAATGCGACAATGATGACCGCGGGCATTAACCGTCAATCCGACGAAACAACCCAAATTGCCGGTGCAATGGAAGAAATGACCAAAACAATTCAAGAAACAACTTCGCAAGCCTCAACCGTTTCTCATCAAGCCGAAGAAGCGAGCAAAGATGCAATTAATGGTGGAGAAGTCGTACGCGAGACTATTATTGGTATGACTGCTATTGCTGCCTCAGTTATGAAATCTGCACAAACAATCGAAGAACTGGGTAAATCCAGTGAACAAATCGGAAACGTTATTGCAGTTATTGATGAAATCGCAGACCAAACCAATCTTCTGGCACTCAATGCAGCAATTGAAGCGGCTCGCGCAGGGGAATCCGGCAAGGGATTTGCCGTTGTTGCCGATGAAGTCCGTAAACTTGCCGAGCGTACACAAAAAGCCACAAAAGAAATAGCGACGACCATTGAACGTATCCAGAATGATACTCGTGAAGCAGTCAGTGCGATGACACAGGGACGCGAAGAAGTAGAGCGCGGAACACAAGCCGCTCAACGTGCTCAACAAGCATTAGAACGCATCATCGAACGCTCTTCTTCGGTTTCAATGATTATTTCTCATATCGCCGCCGCCAGCGAAGAACAAGCTGCCACAAGCAGTGAAATTTCACAGAACGTCGATACCATCAGCAAAGTCGCTGGCGAATCCGCTCAGATGACCAAAGAAATTGAACACGCTATCTATGATTTAAAACGCCTGACTGCTGAATTACAACAACTTGTCGGACAATTCCATATCGCATTACCAAATAGCACAGGAGCTTCACCAACACAAACTGGTACGCTATCTGCTCCGCAATCGCCTAAACTCCAAGCATCAGCCATCCGCGATGCTCAGTATCAACACGTAGAATCTCCACAGCAATCAAGAACACTTGACCACAACTCTACCGGACGCTTGTTGCTCTAACCGGATAATTTCTTCATGTGTTGTACAACAGTAGCAACAGATGAACCATACACTAAAATCGTTGGTAATCGTCTGTAAAGGCGCACCCGAACTCTTACAATCATATCTCGTTCTTTGTTTTTTTTCACCCTCTTCCAAACCATGAACAAAAACCTGCACCTTTTCGGCATTGGCGCCGCTATTGTGGATATTCAACTCCAAATCCAAGATCATGAATTTGCGGAATTAGGCTTGATCAAAGGCACGATGAATCTTGTTGATGCTGCACGGCAAAGCGAGTTACTTCGTAAATTTTCGCATTATGATCCACATTGGAAAAGCGGTGGCTCAGCAGCAAACACCGTTATCGGTTTTGCGCAAATGGGTGGAAAAGCGGGTCTTGGCTCTATGCTGGGAAAGGATCATTTAGGTGAATTTTACGCTAATGAGTTTCGAGAACTCGGCATTGAGTTACACGCTCCTATGCTTGAAGATGAGGCAACCGGAACATCGCTTATTGTTATTACGCCTGATTCGGAACGCACCATGAATACCGCTCTAGCCGTTAATGCTGGTTATGATAAGCATCATGTCCCGGAAGATGCAATTAAACGCTCGGAATGGCTCTATTTCGAGAGTTTCAAATTTACGGAAGAAACAGGAGCAGCAGCAATCGAAGAAGCCTTATTTTACGCCAAGAAGCACGACACCAAAATTGCTGTTAGCTTTTCCGATACCTTTGTGATCAATGTTTTTGGTAGTCATGTTCGCAAAGCAGTATTAAAGAGCGACCTCATTTTCTGTAATCAAGCCGAAGCACAAGCCTTTGCCGATACCGATGATGCGGACGAAGCATTTCATTTTCTGCGCAAAGAAGCCAAACACGTTGCAATGACACTTGGTGGCGATGGTTCGCGTATTCTCTGGGAAGGTCACACTTATACCATCCCTCCCGCTCACGCTACCCCCGTTGATACAACCGGAGCAGGCGACATGTACGCTGCGGGTGTGCTGTATGGGCTGTCGCACGGATACTCACCCGAAGAAGCCGGATCTATCGGCTCTCATGCTGCTGCTCGCGTCATTTCCCGCATGGGCGCTCGTTTGCCGTTGGATGAAATTCACGCCGCGAAGGGCGCTGCACTCAAAAAACAATAACGAGCGAACACAAATAAAAATTGCATATCGTAATCGGTCGTCGGGTCATGTCACACTCCATGCTACGGCTGAAGAGCGGAAGTACGTTACCGTGGCATGAATTGGTACTCAAGAGTAAAAAGCACATGACAAAACTTCTTCTTGTACGAAATTTCTTCTTTCATGGCACAGGTACGAGTTTCTGCGCCACGAAATCTGGATTGTATTCGATATTCAAGGGTTTTGTCGTATAATTGGGAAGATTATACAAAAACGATTCCGAAACTGCATATCCACAAATTGCTCTTTTCCCTTTTTCTTTTCTTCTGTGTCAGGAATTCCCTCTTTCCCGCAAGACGCTCAAACGCCGCTTCTTAGCGACGGAGCAAGTGTTGAAGCCTTTGTTCGCAACGCCCTCCGACATCATGATTCAGGGCAAAGCGCCGACGAAGGCAACGCTCATGCGCTCATAGCGCTCTACCGCCGTTTATTAGAGCGAAATGAAGGATTAGAGCGCTCTTTGAAGCAATTTCAAGCCGAACGGGCAGAGCGGGAACGTGCGATAGAAGCCCGATACAATCAACTGCTAAGTGCTACCACCGATTATACATTCACTGTTACCGTTCAGCATGGCGAACCCGTTCATACCAAGCATAGTGCCAATTGTGTAGCAATTACAGGTTACACTTCAGAAGAATATGAAACCAACACGATGCTGTGGTTTAACATGATTTTCCCCGATGACCGCGAACTTACCCTTAAACACGCACAAATGCTCCTTCAAGAGCGCAAAGCTGCGCCCTTAGAACATCGCATTATCCATAAAAACGGAAGTATCCGCTGGGTGAAAAATACACCTGTTTTGCGATTCTCCGATTCTGGCGAACTCATCGGTTACGACGGTTTAATTAGTGATATTACAGAACGTAAAGAAACGGAATTAGCCTTAAAAGAAAGCGAAGAGCGATTTCGCTTTATTGTTGAACAATCACCTATCGGCATAAAACTCGTCTCGCTGAATAATCGCATTCTCAAAGCAAACACCACGCTTTGCAAACTTCTTGGCTATTCCGAACAAGAGTTAGCACGGTTTTACTCCCAAGACATCACACTGCCCGAAGATTTCCGCCGCGAAAAAGAGCAAATAAAACGCTTGATGGATGGTGAACTTGACGAAATTGAATTGGAAAAGCGGTATTATACCAAATCCGGCGACGTAATTTGGGCAAACGTCCATAGCAGAATCCTCCGTGACAAAGACGGCAAGCCGCTTGTACGGGTTGCTATTGTGGAAAATCTCACACCGCGCAAAAAAGCCGAAGAAGCCCTACGTACTAGCGAAGAACGCCTTCGCGCCCTTATGCACAATGCCAGCGACGCTGTTGTGATAACTGATGTGGACGGGAATTTTACCTATCTCAGCCCTTCAGTAGCACGAATGTTTTACTACTCGCCTGAAATGCTTATCGGGAAAAATGCGTATTCATATATACATCCCGACGATTTGGAGCGTATCATGGCTGAATTTACACGACTTGTGGAATTACCGCTTAACGCGATGAAAACGATGCATTATCGCTTCCGTCGTGCAGACGGCTCTTGGGCTGAATTAGAAGCCGTTTCGACAAATTTGCTCAAACACAGAATTATTCGAGGAATTGTTACTAATGCACGCGATATTTCTAAGCGCCACCGCGACGGACAAGATAACGATGAAGAATAATGATAGTGTGATGTGCTAAGTTTGAGACCGCAACGATGCCGACATTTTCTTTTAAAATGCAGCAACTAAATGTGTTATTTCGGGTTCGGTATGAAAAAGACGAATGGCAATAACATCAAACCGACACTCCCGATTCGTGATACCGTGCGTGTAAAGATACCCCTCAGCGACCTTCCGAATTGCACGTTGTTTGCTTGGGGTAATCGCTTCTTCCGGTGAACCATACATCATTGAAGCACGGGCTTTTACTTCCACAAATACCAGAATTTCACCATCTTCTGCAATAATGTCAATTTCACCAACACGCCCAAAATGAAAATTTCGCTTCACAATCGTCATCCCCTTTGCACGAAGGAACTCTGCTGCAAGGTCTTCGGCACTTGCGCCGGAAGCACGATGATTAGTGGACTGTTCAGGCATTTGAGGAACATCCTAACTAAAAATACTGACGCTGTTCGTTTTTTTCAATGCCGCGTCCAGTGCCTTTTCTGCTTGCTGTAAAAGTTCATCAAGCGAACGCTGCTTGCGGTATTCTGCCAAACCAATGCTGACTGTCACGCTGTATTGCTTGCCACCAACGCTAAGGCTTGTCGCGGCGACATCACGACGAATCCGTTCTGCCCACATCTGCGCGGCTTGTGTGTCTTTTTCAATCAGACAAACAGCAAGTGTCGTTCCGTGATACCGTGCAATAATGTCATAAAACCGAAGGTTTTTGCGTAAAATCTGTACAAGCGCGTGGTTCAACTCATCCCAAAGCGCCAGATTATTACTGAACGCCGCATATTTATCAAGACTGATAAGCGCAATCGTCATGGCTAACTCAACATCTTCCGCCCGCACAATTTCTTCATTCATACGCTGTTTTAAGACCGCCGCGCCGACAATTGTATTATCACTTGCCTCTTGCAAAAGGGCGTGTGTTTGAACATAATCCTGCAACTGCATTTGCTCAAGCGCTGTTCCAGCGTATTCGGCGACCGTTTCGATAATTTCAATATCTTGTTTTGTCAGTCGCGTTTCGCCGGACTCCTCAATAAACAGCGCCCCGTAGCACCGCGAAACAGACACCAACGGGACAGCAGTAAATGCCAATTTAGTCGGTTTCTGCTCATTTTGCGTTACGCGCACAAAGTTCGCCGCAGGATTAGCAAAACGGTACGTGCGTCCATTGGTAACGGATTTCCCAACCAAGGAATTATCCAAAAACACCTCTCCGCCCAGAATTTCCCGCGCAGCCACTTCTTTAGTATGGAGATTTGAAACATACCACAGGGAACGCTCTTCACTGTAAATACACGTCCCCATCGTCGTATAAGGCACAAGTCGCATCAGTGAGCGAATAAGCGCCGTACAGACATCTTCGCTTGTACGGTCGGGCTTCAGTGTTAATTGACGGAAGGTATCAATTGCATCGAGTGTTCGTGCGGATTGTAGGAGGTCGTATTTTTCGGTGTAGCTTTGAATTAAGCCCCCGATAAGTTTAGTAAAATGTCCCAAGAAGCTCACCGTTGCGTTGTCGTAGGCATCGTCATCGGTAGAATCTGCCATCAATACACCAACAACGGCTTTATCAAAATACACCGGCACACCGACAAAAGAACGTGTTTGTGCAGAAGCGGTATAATACGGCAAAAGTTGTAGCTCCGCATCGCGGCTAATTTCTGTAAGAATTTCGGGTGAGCCTGTTTCGGCAATATGGCTGAGAACGTTTTCACCGGACAAGTTCGGCAATGCTAAGGTTTTGTGTATCTGTTCCGGCACATCGGAAATCTTTGCTTCCAGCGTTAATTGCTTGCGGTCTGCGGCATACCACCAAAACACTGTTGTACGGGCACTCATCGCAGAACGAATCGCCAGCAAAATCCGTTGCAAAAGATACTCGAATTCCCTTCGCGGCTCATTTTTTGCTGTATCGGGAGTTTCTTCGACGATATCCTCCATTTGCACCGTCAGTTTTTTCCGCCGATGACTCACGGCTTCTTCCGAAAGTTCGGTAGAGGCTTTGTTAGGCTGTTTTGCAGGAGATTGGCTTGTTTGCTTGGAACTTTGGTATTCCTCTTTTCGCAGTGCCGCTTTTGCCGCACGGGTAACTTTATCTTGTATGTCTTCGTCTGCCGTAAGTTCTTGCGGTTCACGAACACTCATACCCACATTCTGCATTGCCGTTTCAGCAGGAACATTGGTCTGCGCTGGATTCTCTTTTGCAATAACATCTTGAGCAAATTCTAACGCAACATCATCTTTACTTTCAATATTACGGACAGAATTGCTATCTATATTGGCTCCAGCGTGAACTTTGTCATGTGTTGCACTTACTGTTGTTGCTTCGGCAAATGGCTTTTCAGCCCCTTCACTATTCGTGATAGTGCTATTTCCCTCATCTTTTTTTTTTGCGTCTGATTTCCCCCCAATCTCTTCGGAGGCGACCGTAAGAGGCACAGGCTGCGTAAGCGGTGCAGATTTCCCGACAATACGAAATTCTGCGCCATCTTCATCGTCAAACTCCGCACCAAGCAAGGCATCATCAAGTTTCGGAGCATTATATGTTCCGGGAACCAACTCACCCAAAGTAACCGGCGGCGGGACAGGCGTTACCGGTGGTGGCGCAGGTTTTGCTTGCAAATCGCTTGGAAGTGCGGTTTGTCCGACGGCAATGGTTGGTGTGAAATCGTTTTGCAAACCGGCAAATTCATCGCTATCATCAAACACCAGTACCTTTGGATTCGATGACGTTCCCAAAGCAGTTCCCGAGACAGCATCAGCATTGTGCGCGGTGGCTAAGGTTTGCTGAACGGTGCTTGGCGGCGTTGGGATGACAGGAGGCGGCTCAGTTGGAACAAATTTCTCCGGTGCAGTACGCAAGGTTACTTCATTCACATCATCGAACCCTGCTGTATCATCAAAATCATCAAAGACCAACGTTTTCGGCAACGAAGGAGCCTGCAATGATGACTTAGACGGGCTTGGCACAGACGCTTGTGTATTTGATTGAACAGATGGTTGTTCAGAAGATTGCGCAGCAGGAATTTTTGCAACAATATCGTCATCATCCACCGCACCGAATGATTCAGCAAAATCATCGAACACAAGGCGCTTAGAGCCGAGTTCTTGTTTCATGGTCGTCTTAAAATCAGCAACATCGGAAACGATCTTTACGGCTGGTCGTTGAGCCGCAAATTCTTGCAATGCTGATAAATCCTTGATGCGTTGGTTATACAAAACCACAACGCCAATTGTCCCCAACACAGCGACACAAACACCAATCAGGCGTACAGGCAAATCACCCAGAAAAAGTGCAATTGCCAATCCCAAGACGATGACCAAAAATGCAGGGACATCGGTAGGTGCATTAAATAGCCGCGAGAACGAAGGTTGCTGATTATTACTCATGGTTTTCTACTTGATTGCAACAATGAAGGTTTATCAATCATTCATTTGCTAAAAACATCTGCCATGCGGCAAGCGTCATTCCATCCCAAAGTTCATTCGACCGAATCAGAGCCATAATCTCTGCCCGACTGAGGCGTAATCGAATAAATTCTTCGGAATCGTCAGGACGTGCTTCTGGTGCGGGTTGGAGACTGGTTGCTAAAAAAACAGAACTGAGTTCATCGGTAATGCCGTTACAAGGATTAAACACGCCTAAAAAGCGTAATTCGCCCGAAAAGCCTGATTCTTCTTGCAATTCGCGCTGCGCCTGCTCTTCCGCGCTGAGATGAGGTACTTGCCCGCCACCGGGAAACTCCAAACTCACTCGACGATTCAAATAGCGGTATTGCTTGGTCAGCAAAAACGTATCATCATCGAAACGAGGAACAATCATCACCGAACCGGGTGTATGCACATAATAATAGTTTCCGTGCGTTCCGTCGGGCTTCTCATATACGTCAAACCCGTACTGCCAGTACGGGTTTGATTCTTTAATGCTATGCGATATTTGCTTGAGTTCTTTAAGCATTGGTACTCATAGAGTGAGTATTAGCGAGCATTTGCTGCAATTTCAGCCTCGCTAAAGAAAAATGCAGTTTCAATTTTACCGTTTTCAACAGAGTCAGAACCATGAACAGCATTTTCGCCTTTGGAAGAAGCAAACTTCTTGCGAATTGTTCCTTCTGCTGCTTCTGCGGGGTCGGTTGCACCGATAAGCGTACGATAATCTGCTACGGCGTTTTCTTTTTCGAGAGCAATCACAACGGAAGGACCGCTACTCATAAAATCAACAAGCTCGCCATAAAACGGACGTTCTTTGTGAACAGCATAAAATGCGCCTGCTTGCTCTTTTGTAATGCGTATCATTTTCACGCCTAGAATTTTGAAACCTGCTTGGGTCATCATAGCGAGAATTTCACCGATAACATTTTTGCGAACTGCATCGGGTTTAATCATTGCAAATGTGCGTTCCATCGTGCCTTTCAGAATAATTTTGTGATGAAGGAAGATATTGGAAAAGTAAGTAAAGTTAAGTCTAGTCAGCTTTTCTTGCTGACTAGACCATCAACAACATTATTGTTATTTTTTCTTTGTCGGTGCTTTCGCAGCAGGCTTTACTTCAGCTTTTGGGGTGGCTTTTGCCGGTGCTGCTTTTGGAGTTGCCGCCTTAGAAGCAGCCGCTTTTGGAGCAGCCGCTTTCGCCGGTGCCTTTGCTGCGGGTTTTGCCTCAGCTTTCGGTGCAGCAACTTTTGCAGGTGCTTTCACATCAAGCCCGAGCGCTTTTGCAACCGTTACACCGATAGTTGCCGGAGATTCCACGACATGGATACCCGCTTTGCGCATTGCAGCCATTTTCTCTTTTGCCGTGCCTTTGCCACCGGAAATAATCGCTCCGGCGTGTCCCATACGGCGACCCGGAGGCGCTGTTTGACCGGCAATAAAGCCAACCACTGGCTTTTTCACATGCTTTTTGATGTATTCCGCAGCCTCTTCTTCTGCTGAACCACCAATTTCGCCAATCATCACGATAGCCTTTGTTTCGGGGTCTTCGTTGAAAAGTTTAATTGCATCAATAAAGCGTGTGCCGATAATCGGGTCGCCACCGATACCGATCGCTGTTGATTGCGCGATGCCCAAATCGCTCATTTGCTTCACGGCTTCGTAGGTAAGCGTTCCGGAGCGAGAAACCAAACCCACACCGCCTTTATTACCTGCTGCGGTGAATTTGTCGGGCGTAAAAATAAAGCCGGGCATAATACCAATTTTGCACTCACCGGGCGTAATAATGCCGGGGCAATTTGGACCGATAAGACGCGCTTGGGAGTTTTTCAATGCCGCATGAACAACCGTCATATCGCGCACCGGAATACCTTCGGTGATGCAGATGATAAGGCTGATACCGCCTTCGATTGCTTCCAAAATAGCTTCTCCGGCAAGCGAAGCCGGAACAAAAATAATCGAAGTGTCAGCTTTCGTGGCAGCAACAGCATCTTTGACGGTATTGAAAACGGGAACGGGACGGGTGAACGTGTCTTCGCCTTTGCCGGAATAGGTCGTGCCGCCTTTACCGGGCGTTACACCGCCAACGACGTTTGTGCCGTAAGCGAGCATTTGCGAAGCGTGGAATGTGCCTTCGTTGCCCGTGAGACCTTGCACGAGGACTTTTGTGTTTTTATTGACCAAAACGCTCATAGTGCAAAAAACTTGAAAGTGAAATGAGGAAAAAATTATTGGCAGTCAGATGAAATGCTATAAATTATGTATCTGTGATACTTTTGCAAGATTTAATCGTTTTTTGCTTTTGCATTGAACACAGACTTGCAAAAATAGGAAAAATTCTTGTGCTGCGAAAAAAGAAACGTCTTTTTTACCAGAAGTTCACCGTGCCTCTAATTCTATTACTACCACGGTGACTTATGTTTTGCCGAGAGGCAATACAGAAAATTTTCTCGCCATAAACTTGCTGTCAGAAAAAATTTCCCTAATTTGTCGTAAATATGACCATTTTTTTGACACATCAACCATCTTGATTGCCAAGATAATGACACACTCAGTATCGTTTACCAATGCACGCTATACAAATCTTCAAACGCTGAATCTCTCTGAACATTCTCATTTATTGCGCAGTTTCGACACAGAACGCAATGAACATGTCTTAATTCGGATCTTCCGAACAAGCAACGAAGCGGAACAATCGTATATTCTCACTGAGGCAGCAGCACTCGCAAAACTTGCTTCGCCTCACGTGGCAACACTGTACGATGTCAATATTACGGCACATAATGAACCATATATCGCTTTTGAGAATCTCCAGCATATTCCACTCGATACCGTACCACGACCGCAATTTAGTTCGCCACAGTTTATCGTACAGATGGCGGCATCGCTGCTGAGCGCACTTGCACCACTCCATGCCCAAATGCGAGCCTTGCTCTGTTTGTCCCCTGCATCGGTGCGGCTTGCTGATGAAGAAAGTCCTGTGGCACGCATAGCGCTTGATAATTGGCGACCGATTGCCGGAGATGAAGAAACCAGAACTATTTATGGTGCTCACAACCCATACGCCGCACCAGAACTTGCTTTGCATCTTCCACCCGATGCAAGAGCAGATTTGTACAGCATCGGCATTATCCTCTACGAAATTATTACCGGTCAACCATTTCAAGACATGGCTTTTGTTGATTCGGCAGGAATGTTATCGCACCTTGTCTTAAAATCGCTCCGCGACCATGCACCGGCACTACCGGATGCACTGGTACAATGGATTTATGGGCTTTTGGAACACGACCGCTCTATGCGATTTTTCTCAGTACGCGAGGCACTGGAATACTTGGCAGCACACGGTTTATTGCCCAATGAAGTCATAAACGGTATTGAAACAAGCCCGGTCAGCCTCATTCCCGTGAATGCTATCGGTATGGAAACAGCCTTTGCAGCCGTTGTCAACGTCCAATCTCCTTTTGTTGAAGCGCCTGTACTGGAAATTTCCGGTGAACCGGGGCTTGGTAAGACCATGCTTCTACGCTCACTCCTCCAATCACGGATGCAATCCACCACGCTGCTAAGGCATAAAATCGTGTACTGTTCCGCAAAAAATGCAGAATCGCTACCCGTGCAAATTACCGAGGCGCTTGCGAAACAAGAACCAACTCTCTTTTTGGTAGATGATGCGGAGCAAATACCCGAAAATGCTCGCCTCCGCGCAAAAGACCTTTTAGCACAAGAAGAAACGCTGCTGGCAGGAATTCGCCTTGTAGCGACGCACCGCTCACAACTACCACGATTAGCAGCCAAACCAACCATGCTGACATTAGCCCACTTTGGTTCTTCGCATATTCCACTTTTTTGTGCTGAGCTTCTGGGGCGCTGTGCATTCACACCAGAATTTTACCGCCATCTTTACGCACAAACCAAAGGGCATCCTCTCACTTTATCACTGACGCTCAGAAGAATGGTCAAAGATGGCACAGTCAAGCGGCGGAATCGAATTTGGACGCATCACGAACTTACGCCGGAACATGATATTGTGCATACATCACCCGGCAACGCAGCACTTGAAGAATTACGTGGGTTACAGGCAGATGCTCAGATGATGCTTTGCGCTGTTGCAGCCTCGTTACACGTTACAGAGCAATTATTGCTACCGAAAGCGTTCCCTGTATCACTGCATCTTTTGGCAGAAATGCTTGACACTTCCACTCAAAGTGCCCTTCGGCGTTTGCTGCCACTTATCTTTGACGGGTATGTGCAATTGCATAATTCCGCTATTGAATGGACGCACGAAATTTTCCGCGAGGCTGCACATTCAATCTTCAACAATGACGATTTCCAACGCTTTACAAAAGCAGCACAAGAATTAGTACGTCATCGTTTTGCGCAACATTTTCCTACGCAAGCCGCTTCTCATCAAGAAGTAGAAGCAATACATCAAATACGGAATCCTCACAAGGACCAGAACATCACTATCTCGCCAGCAATTACCGAGCAAACATCCCCTGTTCCTGCGGCAAGTATAGACAAGGATTCTGCGATAATACCAGCATCTACATTGGTATTATCCACCCAAAACCAAGACATAGCAACACACCCTAATACTGATACGATTACCGATTCAGCACCATTGCCAACGGAGACGGAGCCTATACAGGAAATTCCAACTTCGCAAGAGCCATCTCAACCGCTCTTCTTGATAGGTAATTCATCGGTAACAGCGCTTTTTCGGAAAAACGTACAATTAGCTGCCCAGCACGATGTTCCCTGCTTGATTGAAAGTGTATACGGAAGCGAGCGAGAAGAAATAGCTGCGTTTATTCATGCGCATAGTCTCCGCCGCCAGAGACCATTTCACGCCATTTCCTGCTCTGACTTCGAGGCGGGAGAGTTGGAGGAATATCTTTTCGGAACGAATGCTGAACAAGGATTATTCGCTGCTTCGGAAGGCGGAACTATTCTGCTGGACGAAATAAGCGCCGTTCCGACGACGCTCCAAACCAGGCTTGCACGCTTCACGCAAGCGCAGCGCAAACATGGGAAAATCATCCCACCGGCGCGACAACAAGCCATTGCCGATGTACGATTACTGGTGGGATTTACCATCAATGGCGGGATTCGCGCCGACACGGCAATGCGTTCCGGCTTGGTTGCCAATGAACTCTTTTTCGCATTTTCAGGAATGCGCGTTCTTGTGCCGTCTCTGGCAGAACGTTCCTCAGATGCACCATTGATTGCACAAGCCTTCGCCGAAAGTATTGCCGAAGAATACGGGATTACTATTTCAGTAACACAGATTCCAAGCGCATTTTGGCAACAATTCGCTACAAAATCGTGGATAGCCGACATGACGGAATTAGAAGCAAATTGCCGTTCGCTGGTGCTGCAATTCGACGCAAACCGTGCAGAGGATTCACTACGCAGTGTATCAGAGGCGATTTTCGCATCCGCTCTTACCCCTGTTTCCGCGATACACAGCCCTTCGCAAAGGGCTACGCCCACTACTTCAGAGCCTAGGATTGACCTTGCGGGCGCTGCTGAAGATGACCAAGACAATCTTTTATCTATTGACGACGCACAAAAGGAGCATATTCTCCGCGCATTGGACCTTACGGGCGGAAATAAAACCAAAGCGGCAGAAATGCTTAAAATCAAGCGTACAACGCTGCTAGCGCGGATGAAGAAATTTGGTTTGATGCCGTAAGTAAAAAAGCAATAGGAAAAAGGAACTAAAGAGAAACAGAAATAGCGGGAATCGAATAATTTTTACGGCAGTTGGCAATATTGACTGGGCGGGTTATGCCGAAATTCGGGCGGGTTGGTCTTTGGGCTTGCATTAAGAGGGAAAAATGTGGTAAGTTTGTATGCCATTCATAAAAGCGGAATAGCCTACATCCTTTTTGCCCATTGGTAGGCTGCACAGGAAGCGCTTGGAACGTCGCTTCGGATGCATTATAGCTCACACATTGGGTTCATGCAGGGCTATACAACGGACGGTCTCATTTTTCTTTTTTTTGTTCTATGATACAACGTTTTTTTCTGCTTACCCTAGCGGTAGGCGCAATCACAACTTTGTCGCTTTCGGCGCAAGGTGCTTCAGAGGGGAATCGTATTACAGTTCCCTATCAATTTCCCAAAGTAGCCGTTACAGAAAAAGTGAGCGTCTATGATGCTTGGAAACAGTCGCAAATACCCGAAAACGTGTTACAACGCATGACGACGGAAGCGCTATTGCAATCCTGTTTGAAGTTTCCCTTTCTGCTGGAGATCTATGCCTCCAATAGCATCCAAAGGGGCTTCACTTTTCAGCACGATAACTTTAATGGTTTGCAAGAACTTTTCAAACGCCCCGATGCTGCCGTAACGATGCTTAAACTCTACCAACGCCTCCGGACTGCCGATGCGGCAACGAAAGCAAGCCCCGTAGAGGGTGGGCGCTTTTCCTTTGAACTCAGTTTTGTAGAGATATTTTTGGCACAGCGTGAAATAGTACGCCGATTGAGTGGAATTGAACGGAAGGCTCTTGCGGCGGAGTGCATCGCAAAATACGACGGCAAACAGCTCGTTCCAAAGGCATATGGTGGACTTAGCCTTGTCAGCACAGGGTTTGTTATGGCAAGACTTTTGGAATCGCAGCAGCGTACCTCATCCTTGCCGAATATCCGTTCATTGCTTGAGCTGGGAACAATGGATAACATCAATGGGTTGACAGAAATTTATAACCAAACAAAACTGTTTGCTGAAGGGAAATAATGACATTATGCGTACACTACAGTATCATTTAACTGTATTTGCCCAGAATACAAAGGTCAGGCGTGAGAGAACATTACTTTATGTGCTTTACGCTTGCTGTTGTCTTCAATGTATCGCTTGCAGTACAGCACAGATGCCCATAATCAAACCAAATACGGATAGCTCAACTATTCAACCGCCTATTGTTCAGCAGCCTATTGTTCAACCGCCTGTTGTTCAACAGCCACAGCAGGACACGGCACGAGATAAACGACTGTTAGCATTGCTGGAACTTCGCCCGGACCCCATGCTTGACTCGGCAACCTGCGAGGCAATATACGCTTTGGACAGCCCGGACAGGTATATCTACAAGCGTGTGCAGGATGATCCCCCTGGAACACCCCGTTTCGAGTATGACGTACCGGATACTATTCTGAATACAATGTCCACGCGAGGTTTGCTGGAAACTGGACTGGGGCATCCAAGAAATGCCGAATTAGCACCTCTGACTGTCTGCTCCTCTATTTGGCGTTGTCGGGAATCAATGTTTAGCTTCTTAATGAACGTCTGGCCTGCCTTCGAGAAGCGCCCCGATGCTTTAGAAGAATGCCTCAAGCGCTATGACAAACTGAGTGTTTCTTGTGAACCTCTCACGCGAAATGTTCCGCCTGTCCTTGGCAGGAGAGCCATTTTTTATGTACCGATGCAAATAACATTGATAGAAGTAGTTCTTACCCGTCCCGCCTTTTTGAATCAATTAAGCCCCAAAGTTCAACGCAAATTAGCCGCTAAAGTTCTTGCAAAACTTCGGCAAGCCGATATGTTCTATAGTAGTGAGTTAGGCAAAACTCAGGGATTATGGCTTCTCGGTGCGCTCATGCTCTTTGCAAAAGATTCTGCCTTTACGGAAGAAACCCGTCAGAATGAGGTAGTTGCTTTAATTGCGCGGGGGCTTGTAGGTGGACATTCTTTGCAGGCAAAAGCAGTTATCCTTGCTCACGCGGAGCGGTTTGCTGCCGCTCAATAATTCATTTCGTTTTTTTATACCTTGAATTTCAACCTCCATTATGCAAACACATAACACAACAACACGGCGATTTGTCGCCATTTGTATTGTTATTCTGACTTTGACGAGTTGGCACACTATCTTTGCACAACTCCCAATACCAACAACTGTCTATACTTGTAAAAACACTCCCGTTCTTGCATCTATTGAACCAGAGTTATCCGATATGCAAAAAGCAGCAATACTGACTGAAGTGGCTCAAGTTTATCCAAACGCGCAAGTGCTATCAGGTCCGACGAATTATTACAATTGTCACAGCTACGCCTATCATTTGACCGAAGGTTGGTCGAATCAGGTTTGGATTAATCATTATGACAACTCATATGTCCCCAACAGCAACATTCAAAAATACTGGAATGACTGCTATCAAGTAACGAGTAATCCTGCTGCTGCGGTCAAAATTTATTACACAGGGGATCATTCTGCAGTTGCTTCGGTAAATGGGAAATACGATTCTAAATGGGGGGCATATCCTCTCATGCGCCATGACCCACATGATGCTCCAGCAATTTACCAACCCTATTCACGAGTGTATTACCAAAGACCTATCTCCGTTACTATCAGCGGACCGGATAATCTCTATTCGGGATAAGTAGGCAATTATACAGCCATCCTGACAAACGGCACCGGTTCGGAAACGTATTCATGGGAAATTCAAGAACAATACACCAATGGTCAAATATCCTCTTGGATGCCCCTTTACGGCGGCATTCCTAATACTCGGTCTGTCCTCATGCCGTCCTCGTTGCGAAGTTTTACGTTGAAAGTTATTGCTGCAAATAGCACACATACGGCGGAGAACACTCTACGAGTAGGCAATAATGATAACGGTGCATTTCGCCTTGCTTCCGGTCTGACTGCCGCTCCTAATCCCTTTAGCGGAACAACGCTTATTTCCTATACACTCGCTAATGATGCAAGAATTGTTGCTGAAATTTATAGCGCAGACCGCCGACAAATGGCTGTTTTGGCAAATGGTGCTTTCAGAGCCGGAAGGTATGAACATCGTGTAGATGCTTCCCGTTGGACGAATGGTACTTACACTATGGAACTAACCATCACCGAAGGGAACAATCCTCCACGCCGAGAAAGCCTGACATTGGTCGTCTCTCGCTAATACCGCACTTGTATAGTCTATACCCAAACCCGCTTTCCGACGCAATCGGAAGCGGGTTTTTGTCTTGTGCGAAGAGAGCGTTTGTTGTACATTTGAAATCGCAGTAAAGACCTCTGCCATTCAAGTGTGTCGCTCACTCATCAACTGAGCATGACACACTGAACCCCGAACATTAACACACTCTTTCCTGCAATTATCCCTTTTTCCCATTCAATCTTTCGCGTACATCTCTCACAGAATCCCGATGAAACCTCAAACGATTATTCTTCTCGAAACCGAAGGCACTACTCATTCTAATCTCTACCCCTTCAATATCTTGCACCCAAGTTTTGAAGTACGGTGCGGTGCTTTGCGGTTATTTGAAAAAGTGCAAGCACGCTTTCCCGCATCAAATCTCATGTTTCACACTGAAACCCCGGAACGTTCATTACATCTGGCTTCTTTCAAAGCGCGGTTTGGTTTTTCAGAAACGGCTTCGTTGGAAAGCGCAGGCAATACACTTGTTTTGCAGGGGAATGTTATGCTGGATTCAGCACTACGGCAAAGTCTCGAAACCGCATGGGAACAAACCTTGCGGCAACTTGGCGACGAGACCGTTTTGCGTTTTACGCATAATTCCATACCTTTTGCGGCATACATACCTGAACGGGTTGCCCGTCAAACGCAGATGCAGGATATAGCACATTTAGACAGCCCGTTCTACCATTCTGCTCTGCAAATTGCAATCCCTACCATCAAGCAAATACGCTATTTGTGGGATGCTTTGGGATATAATGCGGCTGCTATTGAAGATGACGCGCAACTGCTCAAACCAAGTATTCAAGGGGATTCCGAAATTTTAACCGTGCCGGGTGTGTTTGCCCAACAAGCAGACCGTATCATCGTCGGCGAAGGTACACAGATAGCTCCCTGCGTGGTCTTGGATGCTCGGAAAGGAGCGATTATTATTGGTCGGAATGTCGAAATACAGCCACACGTGAGTATTGTCGGACCGTGTTTTATTGATGATGATGTGCTGATTAAAGCCGGAACGCGGATGTATGAAGGTACATCGCTTGGCATTGCTTCCAAAGTTGCCGGAGAAATTAAAAACACCATTTTTCAGGGCTTCGGGAACAAACAGCACGACGGATGTTTGGGGTATTCGTTCATCGGAGAATGGGTGAATTTAGGAGCAGGAACGGATGTTTCGGACTTAAAAAACAATTACAGCACGATTCGTGTGCGCTTTTCCCACGACAAAGCGCGTGAAATCTCAACGGGCAAAACGTCGCTGGGTTTACTTGCAGGCGACCATACCAAAAGTGCCATCAATACATCCTTCAATACCGGCACCGTTACAGGCGTAAGCGCAAATGTCTTCGACAGAGCGCCCGACAAATATGTCTCGTCGTTTTCATGGGGTGGACAGCCGGATTCACCATTTTTTGAAGAAGAAAAAGCTATCGAACTCGCACGAACAGTCATGTCGCGTCGCAAGCGGGAATTGTTAGCGGAAGAAGAACTATTGCTTCGCAACGAGTACAAACGCAGCACGAAAAACGACGAGTAACCAAACAGCCAATTGCTAATCAACCAATGGCTAATCAACGAATAACTAATCACCTAAACGATACGTCACGCCAATCCCCGTGAACGTCGGGTAAACCAGTACCTGTGAGCCTTCTGAGATAGCCTTCATGCGCTCTCGCTCTAAATGCGTTACCAAAAGTCCTGCTCCTGCACCAATCGCCGCTCCCAAAACCACGTCCGAAGCCCAATGCTGCGTATGATACAGCCTCGAAACAGCAGTTAAGCCTGCTAATGCGTACAAACCCGCTCCAATCCAAGGATTCCCGATGCGCTCCGCCAAGACTGCCGACAAGGCAAATGCGACTGTTGTGTGTCCCGAAGGAAATGCCATACGACTGTCGGTAATCTGCACAGGGCGGAAGACAAACGCACCTTCTTCCAAATACGGGCGGCTGCGACCAAAGAGCGCTTTCAGCGTGATATTGAGCGCTCCGCCAAATGCTAATGCTTCCAACGCCAGTCTGCCGGTAATGCGTACATCGGGATTTTGTGTTGCCAGACCGATTGCGTACAAGCCCGCACCGAGACTTGTTCCGACCCACAATTCACCATATAAACGTCCGATTTCTGAGGCTGTTCCGGCTGCTTGTGAACGATTGCGCAGCATGAAGAAATTGATGGACTCGTCCAATGGCAAAAGTGCCGCCGAAGTGCCTAATGTTCCCGCAGCAATCAGCCAGTCATGGGACTGAAAGCGTATCGGCTGTGTGAAATACACGCCTGCATCATTCAAAGCAATACTAAAATCCTTGAGAATGATGGAGCCAATATCTGCCTGCTGGGTGACTATTTGTTGGGTATCTGCCTGAGTAGGTGAAGCAAGGATTTCAGTCTTTACGACGGACAGTAACGATGTGCTCGTAGAATCTTGTACCCAACAAGCACGCGGCTTACTTTCAAGTGATAACGAAAAAAGAAGAGAAACAGTAATGAAACAGAAAAGAAATATAGTTTTTGAACATTGATTTAACATGACTCTCCAAGCTTTACGGTCTAGCGTGATGCGTGTAATGGTTAAACATCGGTATTGAGCAGCCATTAGGAACAGGATAAAAAAGTTTAAGCGAAATTAAATTCCAAGAATTTTGCTATATTTTGTTGAAAGCAATATACACGTAACGTAAGAAAGTGCGCTATGCCCACAACTTTTGCCGTCCGCATTATTCAAGTCCATGTTGCTCGGCGTGAGCATTCGTCAGGTGTTTGGCGTTTTTTGACATTACGTCGTTCACCAGAAGAAACCGTATTCCCGAATATTTGGCAAGTAGTGACAGGGAGCATCGAAGATGGTGAAACTCCTCAACAAACAGCCTTCCGCGAACTTCAAGAAGAATCAGGCTTGATGGCTGAATCCCTGTGGGTACTGCCGTTTGTAGGAAATTATTTTGATACCACGCGCAATATCATGAATTTTGTGCCGTGTTTTGGAGCAATTGTTGAGGAAAATGCAGAAGTCATCCTATCCCACGAACACAGTGATTATGCTTGGCTTACGAAAGAAGAACTGCAAAGCCGCCTCGTTATTCCTTCGCACAAAGAAGCCTGCGAGCATTTTTATCACAGTATTCTTCTGCCGATAGAACAAGGCGAAACACCAGTATTTGTCAGCGTTTTGAACGATGCTACGAAATAACGATTAATGCCGTACAACAAAAGAGCGCACCGTTACACCTTTCGCAGTCGCTATCCGGCACGAATAGACACCGCTTCCTATCGTGCTTGCGTCCAGCATCACCGTTACATTGCCTTCTTGCTCTTGACCACTTACGGGGGTAGCAATAATGCGCCCTGTGGCATCATGCAGCGTGATTGTGACGCGCTCTTTTTGCGGCATGACATAGTTGAGATACCCCACACTGCCAACAGGATTCGGATAAAAGCCCAGAAGCATGATAGATTCTTGGTTATTTGCTTTACCTTTCTGCGGCAAGCGCTCTTCTTCGAGCATTTGCGCGGAGTTTCCGGAATTATCCGGCACACCTGCTGCAAGCGTTACGCGAAGCGGTCTTGCGGGCGCGGGAATGGCTTGCTGCGCTTTCGGAGGCGCTGGAGTATTCGAGCGGGTTAGGTTACTTTGCCCGTTTACTGTGAAAAAACCACCGCCAAAGCGCTCTCTGGTTGAAGGGACAAGAATTGTATCGACATACCAATAGTCACCTTGCGCCCGTTCAGGCGTAATATCCAAAATCGTGTAGCCGTGGTCGGTAAGATTGATATTTTTCAAATGACGATTTTGTTCGCGGAGTGCATCACCTAAGATGCTCAAAAGTTCGTAAGTATCGCGCTGTGCCATGTTTTCGGCAAATGCTTCACGCTGCGGGCTTGGGAAACCGAGCGTCCGCAATGCAGAGTTGATCACGCCAAACAATCCCCCGGAAACGTTTTCATCAAAATTGCCCGACGAAATACTTGCACACATAAATTCCACCGCCACAGCGCCTTGTCCCGTTGTGGGGTTGTACCGCGCCGGATTAGCAGCTTCCGCCGTTACATCCATCGAAAAAGCCGTGTGAAAATCCCCCGTTGCAATAACAACGTTGCGAATATTATTTCTGGCAATCGTATCAATAATTTTATTCCGCTCTGCGGGATAATTCGTCCATACATCCCCATAGAACGCTTCTTGAAGCGTATTCATCAACGTCGGGGCGAGAAAACTCAGGATAAGCGAATACCGCCGCACTCTGTCCATATCTACTCTGTCCACCACAATCGGCGCAAACATCACTTGATTCCCCAAAACTTTCCACGTCGCACGGGAAGTCCGCAAGCCGCTTGTAAGCCATGCAAACTGCCGTGCGCCGAGCATTGTGCGATTGGGATTGTTGATAGAATCTTTCGAGGCTTGCGGTGCCGACGGTAAGACATTGATAACCTGCTCTTCGCGCCCTTCCAAACGTGTGTCGAGCATAAACAAATCCACCAAATTACCCCATGCAAAACGGCGATAGATAATCGTATCAGCGTTCTCCCGCGTGGGAAGCCATTCGTAAGCAACCCGCTTGGATATTGCTTTGCGGACATCCCACCGACCTTCGGTTGCTGGTTGATGATTCTCTGCACCATTCATATGGGAATCATTGGTAGATTCGTGGTCGTCCCAAACGTGAATCATCGGGTGTTGCTGATGCAAACGGCGCAAATTCTCATCTAAACGGTATTGACTGTACCGCGTCCGATAATCCGCCAATGAAACAATCTCATTGGCAGGTTCGCTGACGCGCCCAATCTTCATGCCCGTTCTACCGCCATACGAGGTTTCCGAAGCGTTATACTCATAAATATAATCGCCCAAATGCAGCACGGCATCTAGGTCATTACGGTCAGCAATACGCCCGTAGGCATTAAAAAATCCGTGCGGATAGCTGCTACACGAGGTAACAACGAAACGCACCTGACGAACAGTAGCATTAGGCGCAGGAAGAGTCTTTGTGCGCCCGACTAGTGAATTTGCACCTTCTGCCGTAAACATATAGTAGTACGTCCGGTCAGCTTCCAAGCCACTAACATCGACTTTTACTGTATAATCACGCTGTGGAGTTGCCGTAACAGTGCCGGAAGTAACCAAATTTTGCATCGCTGTATCGGTTGCAACTCGCCAGCGCACTTGTACCGGACCATCGGTTACAGATGTTACCCGCGTCCAGATGATGACGCGGTCATGCAAAGGATCGCCTGATGCCACACCGTGATAAAACGGACGCAACGTTGGGTCGAGTGCGGTCAATTCGGCTTCACCTTTGCGTTTCGATTGAATCACCATAACATTTTCTGCCAAATGCGTGTCTTCGCGCGGCACGCCGTATTTTTTATCCAGAAAACGCACGGCTGAAAGATTCTTGAGCGCTTGCCAATCGCTTGGCGTGAGCCGTGTCAAATCGTTTTCGGTTGGAGTAGTGAATTGAGTACGGTTTTGAGCGGATATCACCGTAGAAAAGGAGACAGCTATAACGCAAATGACACAAAGAAAGCGCATAAATACTGTGTTTGGTAAGTGGTAGATACAAGAATACCGCCCAAAACAATGGACAGTACAATAACGCTACAAAGCTAGTAAAAAAGGGCTTGTTAGCAAAATCCTCTCCGTAAAATTGCATATTATACATTCATAATGTGAAGCATAATACTCAGGTAAAACCTCATGCGTACTTTTGTGAAGATACATTACTGAACTTCACCCAAGAGCAATGGATCTGCCGTTGTTCAACTAATTCCTCCTACGATGAAAACATCTTTTTCAAGCCGCAGTATGACATGGTTCAAAGGCAGTGTGCGCAACAAAATTCTGGGCATGGCGCTGCTTTTGCTGCTTCTGAGCGGCATTGTTGTCTCATTTATGCGTTTAGAAATTCGTGCCTACGCAAAGCGAGATTCCATGCGCCAAATGAGTGTCGCCTTGCTGAATGCACACCGCTTCGAACGAGACTTCCTCACCACGCGCAACAGCGCATATATCCAGCGTTTTGAACAGGCGCTCGCACGCTTTGACGAATACCTTGCGGAACTCACGGATAGCGATGAACAGGTAGAAGTCCTGGCGCGACAAACAAAAGGCTACACAATTTCGTTTCAAAATCTTGCCGTCGCTCTCAAACAACGCGGATTACATGAAAAAGTTGGCGCAGAAGGAGCGTTTCGTGCCAGCGTTCATGCGATTGAGAACATTGTAACTCAAGCCAATGAAATGCAGCTTTTGAATACCATGCTCCAAATACGTCGGAATGAAAAAGATTTTTTGCTCCGCCGTCAGGAAAAGTACGTTATTTCCGTACAAGAGCTTATCCAAAAACTACGCGAGCAAACGCAGGCGACAAAAATGGACGAGGCAAGCCGAAAAAAAATTGAGGCACTTGCTGACGAGTACAGCACAAAGTTTCTTGCCTTGGTTGCTCTCTTAAAACGAGTAGATATGCTGGATTCGCGGCTGAACAATGAATTTTCCGCAATGAATGTGATCTTAGACGAACTGGTCAACGCACAAGAGCAGACAGCTCTTGCGTATCGTTCAGCATCATTACTGGTCTTGGTGATTGCACTCATTCTTTGTGTTGTGTTGGCTTGGCGCATCTCTCGTAATATCGCCCAACCAATTATTCGCCTCAATAATGCTGCACGACGTGTTGCTGCCGGAGATTTTGAAACCGTGCTCACCACCCGCACAAATGATGAAATCAGCGATTTGGCAGAAAGTTTCAATAGTATGATACAAAGCCTCCGCACAAGCCGTGATGAACTTCACGCAGAAAAACAAGGAGTAGAGCAAAAGGTACAAGAAGCTACAGCCACAATTGAAGCAGAGCGATCAAGCCTTGTTCAGCATGTTGAGACGCTCTTGGAAGGCATTGAACGCTTTGCCGAGGGGGATTTAACGATGCGGTTTGCTGAAGTTCATACTGACGAGGGAAACAATGTTATGGCAAATTTGTATCGGGGATTTAATTATGCACTGGAAAATGTCCGACACTTGCTTTTGACAACGCATGAAGCCGTTGTCGAGGCAGCACAAGCAGGCGTTATTATTTCCGAAAAGGCAGAGCAATTCGCGCGGGGAGCGCAAACACAAAGCCAACAAGCAGAAATTGCCGCGAAGTCCGTTGATGAAATGGTACGTACTATTAACCAAATGTTAGATTTTATCAATCTCGCAGCGCTGAATTCTGTTCACGCCGGAGACAACGCCCGCAAAGGCGTAGAAACGGTCGAACACACTGCAAGCGGTATCAATGCTATTATCACTGCTACGCAAGAAATGGAGCGACAAATTCTTCGCTTGACTGAACGGATTGGAAAAATTGACGAAATTGCCGGAACAATCCGCGAAATTGCTGATTTGACAAACCTCCTTTCGCTGAATGCCTCGATTGAAGCAGCCCGCGCAGGCGAGCAAGGGCGCGGTTTTGCGGTTGTCGCAGGAGAAGTCAAAAAACTTGCCGACCGCACCAGCGAAGCGACCAAAGAAATTACTGCCACCATTAACGGTATTCACGATGAAGCCAAAGGCGCAAACAAAGTGATGACACAAGCACGGAAGAGCGTTTCACAGGGGATAGAACTCACACAGAGTATTACCTATATGTTCGAGGAAATTTTGAATGATGCGCTGCAAGTTTCCGGCGCTATGAATGATATTCAAGAACAAAGCCACTCGCAGCGTACTATGAGCGAACAGGTTAATGCCAATGTGCAAAATATCACGACTATCGCTATGGAAACCGAACACAGCATTACGCATTTAACCAATATAGCCCGTGAACTCAAGACTTCAATGGCAGCAGTGTATGGGAGTTTACAACAATTTACTCTGGCGAGTTCAGTGCAGTATACCGCACCCGCCACCCGTTTTGACAATGACATTACAACAGCAGTAAAAAAAGAATCACCAAGAGAGCAGGATGAATGGGCTTTAGGATTCGCTCCTGACCGTGCGTTTGAGTTCAGGAGTAGTATGATTGCTGAACGGAACGGTGGCACGAGCCATTTTCTCCGACGTTCTTTGTCCGCACGCAACACGGAAACTCGTATGATTGAACCACGCTTGGACGCGCAGAGTATCGCAGCACAAAAAGTCTTACAAGAAATTGCTTTGGGTACGGTGAGTAGCGGAAAGCACACTCTCTCGGTATAAGTACGTCATACTTTTTGGTTGAAAACTCTATTTACCTCATTTACAAGGGGAACACACACAGGAAGCCCGCATGGATATTGTTCGGAACAATGTTCACTGTGGGCTTTATTTTACCTGTAAGAGCCATTCCGCCCAGCGAAAATCCAATGGCGTGGTAATTTTGATATTTTCCTCCATGCCCGGCACAACAACAACAGGAAAGCCTGCAAATTCGACCACGCTGGCATCATCCGTACCGACAAAGCACTGTTCATGCGCTTTCTGATATGCCTCAAGCAAAATTTCACGGCGAAAACCCTGCGGCGTTTGAATTGCCCTGAGTCGTGAACGTTCATGAGTTTTGACGACGGCAGCGTTATCGGGGGAGTTTGGCAGAATATCGCACTCTTTGATGGTTTCTTTGGGAACAAGTCCGGGAATGGCAGAGCCGTGTAGTGAAGCGGCTTCTACGATACGTGTGACAAAAGCAGGCGTAATCATCGGACGCACGGCATCATGCACCAGTACAATGTCGGATGCAGCACAAACAGGAGTTTGCAAGGCATTGAGAATGGAGTGCTGGCGCTCTTTACCGCCTTCGACAACAGCAGCAATTTTCTCAAGGCGAAATGTCTGCTTGAGTTCTGTAATATGGTCGTGAAAATCCGGCGAAGCCGCAATAACGACAGTATCAATCGAAGGCGTTTGCTCAAAAACTTGCAAAGTTCGGACAATAATCGGCACATCAAGGAGAGAAACAAATTGCTTCGGTAAAGCAGCACCGAAGCGCGTACCGGAGCCGGCAGCAGGCACGATGAGCGTCGTCCGCAGAGTAGATTGTTGCGACATGTGTGCTTATTCCTCCGATAAGCGCGATTGTTTCCCCAAATTCACATCCAATAGCCCACGACCGCTTTTCATAACTTTTCCTTGCGCGGTCAGTTCTTCCAAAGCAGAATCTAAGACACCATTAACGAACATACTGCTTTTTTCGGTGGAATATTTTTTAACAATCTCAATTGCCTCGTTAATACTCACTTTGGTAGGGATTTCAGAAAAAGTCATTAACTCCGTAATAGCAATCTTGAGTACAATACGGTCAATATGCGCCAAGCGCCCAACTTCCCAATTTTGCGAAAATTTTTCGATAAGTTCGAGGGTGTACTCTGCGTGAAATTCAGTGCGTTCCAGCAAATCCAGTGCAAAACGCTTTGTGTCGTCGTCCCACTCAATAAAGAAATCTGCTTCAAGGTTCTCGCGCTCTTCTTCCGTCAACAGACGATTGGGAGCATCTACTTCATCTATGCGGTATTCGTAATTGAAGACATGCGGAAAATTTTCGCGCCAATGAACTTCGGAGACTTCCTGTGCGGCGAGCAACTGCATCACTTTTTCACGGGCGATGCGGCGTGTGCCTTTGATAACGGGAGGAATAATCGGCGTGGAATCGCTGGTACGAGGTGAGCCGGAGGAATTTCTATTCGGCATATATGCTACTTTCTCAAAAAACGAACTATTCTTGCTCTGCTGTTATTCTGCAAGAACTATGGGTTGCCTAGAAAACAACTGATAGTCACTATGTAATTCTTTAAGGCGCTATGCAGAGTTGCGCAAATTTAGAAGGAAAGCACCAGAAAACAAAATCGGATTTTCGAGACGAATGATCGAATCGCATGAAGCCTTATTTTTGGACGTTTACTGCTTGCATTGCCCGTGCTGCACCAAGTTCAATCAGCGTTTCAATAGCCACAACAGACTTTTCTATCATTGCGTCCCGCTCTACAATCTCATCCGGCGCAAACGGCTTCAAAACGTACTCGACAAGTTCTCCGGGACCAAATTTTTTATCAATACCGCAGCGCAGGCGGAAAAATGATTCCGTGCGAAGTTCCGTAATCATCGAAGCCGTGCCGTTGTGTCCACCGTTAGAACCGGAGTTTTTAAGGTGGATGCGTCCGACGGGGAAATTATATTCGTCCACGACAGCAATCATGCGCCCGACGGGAATTTTGAACAAGCGCCCCGCCTCGACAGCTGCTTTGCCGGAAAGATTCATGTATGTCGTTGGTAATATCACCAACACATCTGCATCACGAAACGCGCACCGCGCCTCATACCAATCGCCCTTACCGGCAGTAAATGGCGCTTCGCGCGACGCTGTTTTTACAGTATGTTTACGGGCAAATGCTTCCGCGACCATCCATCCGATATTATGCCGCGTTTCCGCATAGCGTTCGCCCGGATTTCCTAAACCGATAATCATCCAATCCATAAGTATTCGTGTCTCCGATTCATGTAATCAAGAATTTTCCTTGCTATGTCCTTTCGTACTTCCATTTGATGCGCTCTGCGGCGTACCATTTGTTGCGGTATGATGCGCAGAGCCGCTTTGCTGCTCTTCGGCAAAAAGTGTCGGAGAAAACAGCAACACTTGTACGTCATCCAAACTCGCACCCCCCGTAGCTGCACCTTTAGATTGCAAACGTAGTTCATTCAAAAAATGCTGTTGCGACGAAAATGCCTGCTTCTCTTTTGTTTTATTGCGCGAGGAAAGTTTTTCATACCGCCCATCTGGCAAGAGAATACGCGATTTGACGGTATCACTCCAATAGACATTAAGAAAATGCTTGATTTGCGTTTTCGCGCTTGGCTCCGGCACAGGGAACATCACTTCCACACGACGGTAGAGATTACGCGGCATCCAATCGGCACTGGAAAGGTAAATTTCCTCATCGCCGCTATTTTTGAAATACATAATGCGGCTATGTTCGAGAAAACGTCCCACAATGCTTCGCACTTCGATATTATCACTAACTCCCGGTACACCCGGACGCAAGCAACAGACACCTCTGACGAGCAATTTAATTTTCACGCCTTTTTGCGAAGCGCGGTACAGTGCGCGAATAATTTTATCATCCACGAGCGCATTTAATTTCGCAACAATCTCGCCCGGATTTTCCGGTGTGTGCGATTCGGTTTCGCGCCGAATCAGCATCAGCAAAGCATCGGAGAGCGTTATCGGAGCAACGGCAAATTGCCGCCACGTCTTGCATTGGGAATACCCAGTCAGAAAATTGAATAAATTGATAGCATCCGAACCAAAATCTTCCCGCGCGGTAAAATAGCCGATATCCGTATAAATCCTTGCGGTTACTTGATTGTAATTGCCGGTGGAAAGATGAACATAGGTACGGATTTTATCTTCGTCTTTGCGGACGACCATCATAATTTTCGCGTGCGTTTTTAAGCCCATAATCCCATAAACCACATGAACGCCAGCTCGCTCCAATTCTCTCGCCCATTGGATGTTATTCTCCTCGTCGAATCGCGCTTTGAGTTCGACAAATGCCGTTACTTGTTTGCCGTTTTGTGCAGCCTTGATAAGCGCATCCACGACGGGAGATTTACGCCCTGCACGGTAGAGCGTTACTTTAATCGCCAGCACAGCCGGATCGGTCGCAGCTGCCAGAGCAAATTTTACCACGTGATTGGAAAAAGAATCAAATGGGTGATGAACAACAATATCTTGCTGACGAATTGCGTTAAAAAGCGCCGCAGGATTCGTCGCTTCGGCATTGAAACGGGGTAAAATACGACTACTATATGAGGAATAGCGTAATTGCCGCACATCCAAACTCGTCAAGCCCATGAAATCCGAGATATTACGAGGTCCATTGACAGCATACACATCATCGTCGCTCAAATCCAAGAGCGTCATCAGAAGTTCGCGCAAATGCTCCGGTGTACGCTCGTCCAATTCCAAGCGCACAGCAGCACCCCAACGGCGCTTGCGGACTTGTTCTTCCATTTCGGTCAGTAAATCGCCTGCTTCATCTTCGGCAATTTCAATATCGGCATCACGTGAAACACGGAAATTAAACGATTCCACCACCTGTAAACCCGGAAAAAGTGCCTCTGAATGCGCCTGAATGACCTCTTCCATCAAAACAAAATGATAGCCTTGCTTGCGTTGAAGCGGAACAAAACGCGACAACACTTGCGGCAGTTGCAAGACGGCAGCACGGCGTTCATCGGGTTCGTCGGGGCTTTGAATCGTAAAAAGAATATTCAAACTCCTGTTTAATACTTGCGGGAATGGATGTCCGGAATCAATCGCAAGTGGAGTCAGAAGTGGGAACACCGTTTGATAAAAATATTCTTCCAAATGCGCACGGTCGCGGGAATTCAGTTTGTCGTAGGGATGAATCACAATCCCCGCATCAGCAAGCTGCGGCAAAAGTTCTCGCAACAGTGTTGATTGTTTGGCAATAAGCGGTACAAGACGCTCTCGAATAAGGCGTAATTGCTCGCTTGCCGACATTTCATCTACGGCTAAATTCACCACACCCGCATCCAACTGCTCTTTTAAGCCCGCCACACGAATCATAAAAAATTCGTCCAGATTCGAGCTAAAAATCGCAAGAAACTTCAAGCGCTCTAAAAGGGGATTTGTCGGGTCTTCCGCTTCTTCCAAGACTCGATGATTAAAAGCGATCCAACTCAGTTCACGGTTGATATAATACGACGGATCGCTTAAATCAAAACGCTTTGTTTCTTGGCGCTCGGTTTTATCAGCTTTTGCAGGCATAAAAACATACAAAAAGGGTGATAGAAAGAAGTCTTATGCGCGTTGGTAGTTTTGCCTTCGCACATTCGAGTAATGAGGCTGATGTTCTCACGATACAGCAGTGCAAATTTGGCAAATATTTCTCGACAACTTAGAGGACGACGAAGTAACCATTTGGTAATATCGGAGTTGCAGCCTGAATATTCCAAGCAACAACTCCGCATTACCCACTTATTGTGCTTATTAACCTTTAGCTTTAGCAATTTCTTCCTGCATTTTCTTGTGATCTGCGATGAACGCCGCCAGCCCCTTGTCGGTAAGCGGATGCTGTAAGGATTGCATCAGCGCTTTGTAAGGACACGTCGCAATGTCCGCACCGGCTTTTGCTGCTTCCAAAATATGCACGGGATGACGAATAGAAGCCGCTAAAATCAGGGACGAAAGACCTTGTGTATCCCAAATATCACGCACATCGCGTACAACTTCCATACCGTCAGCACCGACATCATCCAAGCGTCCAACAAAGACACTCACATATGTCGCACCGGCATTATTAGCCGCCAAAGCCTGTGTGGGGCTAAAAATTAGGGTTACATTGGTATCAACATCTTGGTCGGAAAGTTTACGAACAGCTTTTAAGCCTTCGGGAATCATGGGAATTTTAATGGTTGCTTCGGGAAACCATGATAAAATCTCGTCTGCTTCGCGGAGCATACCATCGGCATCCGTAGAAATTACTTCGACCGACAAATGCCCGCCAACCATACTGTGAATTTCCAAAATGCGCTTGCGCACATCTACTTTCGGGTCTTCTTTTGCTAACAGTGAAGGGTTCGTCGTTACGCCGCTAATGATACCAAGCGCGGCTGCATGGCGAATTTCCTCGATATTTGCTGAGTCTAAATAGAGTTCCATGATTGTATAATAAAGTGTAAAAAGAACAATGTGTACTTCCGTTCTATTGAACGCGGCTTCCACGTGTTTACTCACGCAGAAGCCGCATAAAACTTACTTCCCTTCGATTTCTTTTGCCAGTTTTTCCGCGTCATAGACTTTACGCATTGCTTCCATCATAAATGCCGGATGCACCACGACAGAACGCGCAGCGTCAGAATTATAAACAAAACGATTCGGCAGCGATTCAATATTCCCGTCAAAAATCAACCCGACCAGTTCGCCTTTCGTATTAACAACGGGCGAACCGGAGTTTCCGCCGATAATATCACACGTCGTAACGTAGTTCACGGGCGTTGTCATAGTGAGTTTGTCTTTTCTATCCCAAAAACGTTTCGGGAGCATAAAATCGCCTTTGTTATCGAAACTTGCCGCACGGTCGAACAAGCCGTAGAGCGTGGTTTTCCAAGGTGCAAGCGTACCGTTCATGGCATAGCCTTTGACCGTTCCGTAGGAAAGACGCAGCGTAAAGGTTGCATCGGGATATTGATTTTTGCCATAGACCGCAAACCGCGCTTGTGCTATTTTACGAAGCGCTTCGGCGCGAGGAGCGCTTACTTCCTGACCAAATTGACCGTTCATTGCTCGTAAAGCAGGCATCACGCGGCGAATCATAGCAAAAACCGAATCCGGTGCTTCGTTCACTGCTTTTGCGCGTCCTTCAAAGAGTTTCGTGCGGTAAGCGAGGTCATAGAGTTTGGAATTACCGATAATATCCTTTGCAGCCAGTTCCGGTGTGCGTCCGCAAAGAATTGCCGAAACAACCGCATGAGTAGAACCGAGTTCTTGAACGGCAAATTTCAGCATCCCCGTCATCAAGGCTTCTTCAAGATCAGGATATACCGGAGCGGGTGAAAGCAAAGAAAACTTGAGTTCGTTCAATTGATTTTCGTGATAACCGTCATTACGAAGTGAGTCGGGCTTTGCCATTTCTGTTGCAAACCGCATAAAACTTTGGGCGTAGGTAGCTTGACCAATCAAGCCCACCAGCGAAGAAGCAACGGGATTATTGAGCATTGTTTTTTCTTTGGCAATGGTGTTTTCGACCATACCCCACGCATCGGCGTATTGCGCTTGTGCTTCAGATTGCATTGCGGAAACGGCTTTGCGCAAGGCTTCTTCATTGCGGCGGCACTGTTCGGCAATCGCTTTATTATTCAATCCCTCGTATTCGCCTTTCGACGCTTTTTCTGCATTGGAAATGCTGAAGTACAAATCCTGTGAACGGCGCTTGGATTCATCATTTTTGCCACCAAATTCGCGTAAAATTTCCAGAATTTTTCCAAATCGCTTCAACCGCGCGGGGTAGAAATAATCACGATTAAACTCGAATTGCGCAAATGTATTGAGACGGTTTGTCGAACCCGGATGCCCCGAAACAAAGACCAAATCGTTCTCCTGCGGTCCTGCGTTATTCCATTTCAAAAAACGCTCCGGTTTGACGGGTTTGCCATTCTCATATACACGGAAAAAGGTACAATCAAGGTCGAAGCGGGGATAGGTAAAATTATCAGGGTCGCCGCCGTAGTAGGCAATTTGTTTTTCCGGTGCGAAGACCAAACGAACATCCGTATATTTTTTATACCGATACAGCCAGTATTCGCCGCCACGATACAAATCTACGACATCAGAGCGCAAGCCGGTTTTATCGGTGCTTTCTTTCTGAATTTTTTCAATTTCCGCATTGCGGGCGCGGAGTGCTTCTTGAGCATTCGCAGCACTTTTAGCAGCAGCAGATACGCGCTCGGTAACGTTTTCCATTGAAATAAGAACGTTCAATTCAAGGTCGGCGCATTTCAATTCTTTTTCGGGCGTGTCAGCATAATAGCCCGTCGCCAATAAATCGCGCTCTTTGGTGGAAAGTTTTGCCAATTGCCCTGAAGCAACGTGATGATTCGTCATCACCAAGCCATTTGCACTGACAAATGATCCTGAGCCACCGTCATTAAAGCGAACACTCGATAAACGCACGTTATCAAGCCATTCTTGGGTTGGCGTAAAGCCAAATTTTTCTTTGAGAATTTTCAGCGGTACGTTATCGTATGTCCACATACCTTCATCGGCTTTTGCCGCAAAAGGGGAGACGTAGGGCGCTTTCGCCGAAGGATATTTTGCAGCAAAAGAATATGTCGTCATAAGACAACAATACAGCAGCGCAAAGGCAGTCGTAAAGCGGTTGAGCAGGTTCATGGGTGAGCAAAAATACAGTGAAAAAACAGGAATTCGAGAAATAGCTTCAACGGTCATTGAAAAAGCGAAACGAGACTCTCGCTGTAAAACGAGAGCCTCGTGCAGTTGCCTCAGGCAACCGTTTTGATTGTGCAATGTATCGCGTAATTACCTTCCAAACTGGAAGTGAAAGCGCCAGCCTGGTGATGTCCCGTTTTGGTCGCCGACCGGAGTTCCGTCTAAGCCCAAAATACGGTCAAACCCGTAGGCGTAGTCAAAGCCTAAAAGACCAATCGGGTTAATCAAAAATCGCACACCAACACCTGCAGAGCGCTTCAAATCGAAGGGATTAACCTGATTGATTCTGTCCCACACGTTCCCAGCCTCCACAAAAGCCATTGCGTAAATCGGCACGGGATTAAGCGTAACAGCAAATCGCAATTCTGCATTTAAGAGCATCAAGGCTCGCCCACCTTGAGGGTTTGCACCTTGTGGATTACCTTCAACCGGCAAACGAGGACCGATGAGACGGTCAGGATACCCACGAAGCGGCGTAATAGCAAAGCCTCCGAGCACCGTGCCGCCCATGTAATACAATTCCAACGGCGGAATAAGCTCTGTTGCGGGATTCAAGCCAGTTACATATCCCAACTCAGCATTGAGACGAAGCGTTAAACGATTTTGTTCGGCAATTTGCAAGAGCGGCGTATAACTTTCCAATGATAGTTGATTTTTGAAATAGTCCATTTGACCAACTCCCAAAGCACCACCGGAAATCTTACTTGCCAAGACGAAGCGTGAACCTTCGGTCGGGAACAAACCATTGTCAATACTGATACGAGAAATTGTTTGGCTCAAACTAAATTCCAAACCTTGCGCAAAAAACAACTGCGTCTGAGGATTAATAGCCAATGCACCATTGGACAAAATTTGATTATTCAAGCCTTGAAATACCCAATCAGCACGGAAATAATCGTCGGGCCAGCGCAAACGGCGACCGATATTCAATGAAGCACCTGTACGCTGATTGCTAAAGAAAAAGTTTTGTGTATCGAAGATATTAAAACCAAGTGTCGTTGGTTCGTCAAAAAGCCATGGCTCCGTCAAACCAAGCGTAAAGGTACTCAGCGCGCCACCCAAAAAGCTGTTATTGAAATTCGCTGCGCCAACACCGCCTGCACCTCCGAAGCCACCGCCACGTTCATAGTTTAAGTTGAAAATTTGTCCGCCACCGCCTTGAAGCGGCTCAGTAACGGAAAAATTATTGAGCGTAATACCGACAGAACCTGTAAAACCAAACGCACCGGCATAGCCAAACGAGGCATTGAATGTATCGTTAGAACGCTCTTCGACTTTGAACGTAACATCCACTTGAGAGTTATCGGCGAGTTTTACGTCAGGACGTAATTTTTCAGGATTGAAAAAGTTCAACTGTCCCAAAAAGCGTACAGAACGAATAATAGCCGCACGGTTGAAATAATCGCCCGGACGAACAAAAAGTTCACGACGAATGACCTTATCTTTTGTTTTTGTATTACCCTCAATTTCCACACGGCGAATCGTAAACTGATTCCGTTCATAGACTTTGACAATAATATCTACAGAATCCGGAGCAACGCGCTTTTCTTCCTTTTCAACGCGGGCTGTCAAGTAGCCATTATTCATGTATAGCGAAGCAACATCTGTTTGCTCTTCGTTGCCCTGTAAGTTTTTATCAAATTTATCCGCATTGTAAAGGTCGCCTTTTTGCATTTGTAAGCGATACTCAAGGAAAATGGTCGGGAAAACAAGATTGCCCTCGAAGGTGATGTTACGAATATAGACTTTCTGTCCTTCGTCCACCTTGATACGAATATCAACTGACTCAAGAGAATCATTAAAGGACAATGAATCCCCCAAGACCTGAGCATCGATATAACCATTTTTACGATAGAAGGTTATAAGCCGCTCATTACGGTCTTTCTCATATTTTTTCTGCTCAAACTTGTTATTTTTCCAAATTTCCCACCATTGTTTTGTTTTTGTATCTTCCAAAGCATTAGCGATTTCTGCATCGCTAAAGGCTTTTGCCCCCGGAAATGTTACCGAATTAACGTAAAAAGTAACACTTTCTTTAATGTCGAGAATGATGTTATAGTAATTGAGTGTATCGGTATCCTCTTTGCGTACTTCCACTTTTGCGAACGGCTTACTTTCTTTATCGTAGAGCTGCTTTACGGCTTTGCGTCCGAGTTCAAGGTCATAGGGCGTAAAGGCATCACCATCTTTTTTGTCAAATGCTTTTAAGATATCTTTATTGCTGACAGCAGAATTACCCTTGATTTTGATAGTACCGATGTGTGTAGCTTCTTGAACTTTAATGGTAAGATAAATCCCAGTACCGTCCACCGTCAGCCTGTCAACGACAACATCCACATTGGCGTATTCACGGCGCTTCCAAAGGTTTTTGATAGCATCTTGGATGCGTCCGCCACGCGCATCGAGATAATCCCCGACCTGTAAACCTGAATAAAATAATACCGTAGCGGTATCTATCGGCGTTGGAGATTCCACACGCAAACCGAGGATTTTAATAGGGACGGGACGTTGCTGTTGGCGTGGCAATGCTTGTGCAGGAGACTCTGCATAACAACAAAGACAAACTACTGCTGAAATAACCAAAACGAATGCAAGACGGGATTGAAAACGCGACATAACAAAAGAAAACATACGTAATGCTGTGCAATTGAGAAAAACGGTTATCGGTGAATACACCTGCTGAATACATCAGCACATACATTCACAAGACACATCAACAAGAAAAATTGTGCAATTTTATTCACAATTGAAAAATCACATGAGAACTTCAATGAGAAATATCAGCAAGAACTCATGACCGTAGCGCATTCAAAATGCGCTTGAGTGAGCCGGTTTCGGTGTTCTGTTCATCAACAATTTGTTGCGAGGTTTTACCGAAGCGCCGTTCACGTTTCATATAATTGTGGAGTGCTTCATACAAATCATTACGGCGGAAATCGGGCCAGAATTTATCGGTAACGTAAATTTCCGAATATGCTAATTCCCAAAGAAGAAAATTGCTAATACGCATCTCACCACTTGTGCGAATGAGCAGATCCGGATCAGGCATAGAGTGCGTTTGCAAATATGTAGCAAAGCGCTCTTCGGTGATATCTTCAGGAGAAAGTTTCCCTCGCCGAACATCCAATGAAGCCATTTGGACAGCTCTGACCATATCCCATCGGGAACTGTAACTGAGGGCAAGCGTCAGCGTGAGACCGGTATTGTTTTTCATGGTCTCAATACACTCAAATAATTGTTTTTGAACATTTTTAGGGAGGGCGTTCACTTTGCCGATAGCCTGCAAACGTACATTATTACGGTGGAGTTCTTCTAGTTCGGAGCGGAGATAATGCAACAGTAAATCCATCAGCACGGTAACTTCCATACGTGGTCTGCGCCAATTTTCCATTGAAAAGGCATACAGTGTCAAATACTTCACACCGAGGAGTGACGAGGCTTCAACAATATCACGCACCGAACTAATACCTTCGCGATGTCCTTGAGTGCGCGTCAGAGAGCGCTCTTCCGCCCAACGACCATTTCCGTCCATGATAATTGCCACATGCTGCGGCAGTTTGCCCGATGCACACAACTGATGTTGAAGCAGTTTGTCATCGGCGGTTTGCGATGCTAACCAACTCACTCGGTTTCTCCTAAAAATTTGACAAAAAGAGACTTGCAAGATACAAAGATTTTTTGAGCAAAAGAGGAGAAATTTTCAATACGCAAGTGTTGTATGATGTGGGACAAAATGAATTATTGAACTTAAAGCACTAAAATACAACATTTTTGCTGTTTTTCACGGATATTTCTCGCACGCGATTGTTAAAAAATTGTCAAATTATTTCTTCTCAAAGAGTTTTTTTGGAAGAATGTCAAATCTGTTTCAAAAATCCCCGAAGTATCGTATCTTGTGACACGTCATGGGTTGCTTCTGTTCGATGCGTTTGCGACACAATCACTATTATGGGAAAAAGCAAGAGCAGCACCAAGAACAGGATCGTACTTTAAACGTAATTTACCGAACTTGCAGCATCCATACTAAAGCATCAATATTGAATTTATGGTTAATGTTCTTTTTGTTTGTCTAGGGAATATCTGCCGTTCACCTATGGCAGAAGGTATTTTTGAACATTTAGTGAAAGAACGCGCGTTACAAGATAAGATTTCATGGGATTCAGCAGGGACCTCAGGTTTTCATGCCGGAGAGCAAGCAGACCCACGCATGATGGAAACAGCACGCACACACAACATTGAGCTGACACACCGGTCTCGAAAATTGATTATCGAGGATTTCTCGCGCTTTCACTATATTATTTCTATGGACAGCGCCAACCTTGACATCATACTAGCTCTTCAGAAAAAAGCAGTTCAAGCGGGCTTGCAAACATTCCCCAAAGTTCTCATGATGCGCTCATTTGACCCCGATGCTGGCGAAGCAGACGAAGATGTACCCGACCCGTATTATGGCGGTCAAGACGGCTTCGAGAACGTCTATCAAATGCTGTATAGAGCTTGCGATAATTTTTTGGATTTTCTGCAAAACACAGAACTCAAAAACAGCGCAAAACATTCGTAACGAGGAGCGTCACGAGAAATTTATTCAAATGTAGATGCACGCACGTATTTACGCTTGTTGTACGACATCACAATCAAAAATTAAAAAATAGCATACAGAACCATTTCACCTTCTCCTTCATTTATTTCCCTCATGTGATTGTTATGGATTCAATTTTTATGAAAATTATTCGCCGCGAAATTCCTGCGACGATTGAGTATGAAGATGACGAACTTATTGCTATTAAAGATATTAATCCTGTTGCTCCAGTTCATATTTTAATTATTCCGAAAAAGTTTATCCCAACAGTGAACGAAGCCTCTGAGACCGACGCTATCTTACTTGGCAAAATGATTCTGACCGCAAAGCGCATTGCCGCAGAAAAAGGCATTGCTGACGACGGATATCGCCTTGTAATGAACGTAGGAAACAATGGCGGACAAACAGTATTCCACATTCATTTACATCTTATCGGTGGAAAAAAACTCACCTTTGAAACGGCGTAGAAATTTGTATCTTTGCCGACAATCCAAGAATATATCTTCTACTTTTTTAGACTTATCTTTTCAGATTCCGGGAGGAATATATCATGTCGCCTTTACAGAAATATACAGCGGAAGAGTTGTTCACGCTTAACCTTGTTCCACTCTGGGTGTTTTATGCGGTTGCGGGGGCGGATAGCGTTATTGACCAACGAGAAATCAGCGCTTTTAAGGGTATGCTTAAAGAAGCCAATAACCTCAAAGATGCCTTTTCACGGGAAATTTTAACATCGCTTCATGACCGTTTTGACGAAGTTGTATTGAAGTCCAAAAGCGAGCAACCAATTCCGGGTATCGAAAAAGCGATGGACATTATCTCTCAAAAATCTTCTCCCTCGGAGTGTGAAGAATTCAAACTCGTCGTCTTTTCGATGGGATGGTCGGTTGCAGCAGCTTCAGGGGATTTCACCGAAACAGGGGAAGGATCGAACATCTCTGATGAAGAAATTGAAAACCTGACACATATAGCTGATGCCCTCAGTCTGAGTATGGCAAAATTACGCAAAGTGATTACTTCAACCGACGCTTCAAAAATTTGGAGTGTTTTCTTGCAATAATACTATCCCCTCACAAAAAGAAGCGCTATCAATATTGCAATTCAACTTTTTCCCCTTTTACGTTATTTTCGGCAAGGAGCAAGAACGCCATGAACGACCAACAATTGACTCCCTTTTCTGTTGAGGAACTTGCAACTATTTATATGGTTCCCTTTTGGGTATTTTATCAAGTAGCCGGAGCAGACAGCGTATTCGACGAACAAGAAACTGAAGCATTTCAATCTATGCTCGATACCGCACCACGCCTCAGGGATAACTTTGCACGAGCGATTTTTAGTAATATGAATGCTTCTTTCATCGATATTCTCCACCGTGCGAAAAATAATCCGACTAAAGCCTACGAAGGATTACGAGAAGCGGTCTCAGTACTTGACAAACTGCCTCCCGACATTACGAATGAATTCAAAACTCTCGTTTTTGTTATGGGTTGGTCGGTCGCAGCCGCTTCCGGCGATTTTTCTGATACTGGCACAGGTTCGAATATTTCTGAAGACGAAATTGAGAACTTAGTCGTCGTTGCAGAGGTATTAGGATTGAGTTTCCCCAAACTTCAAAAAGTCATCACCTCCAGCGACGGTGATAAAATTTGGTCCTCATTCTTGATAAATTAACGTCCCAGAGAATGTATTGATTGTCACGACACTGTTTTCTGCTTCTAATACGGCTTCAATAACGAACATAGTTCATCACCACACTAGTATTCTTCAGGCTTTTGCCGAAGCACCTGTTCAGGAAAGGTTTTGTGTATGCTTTTTGATGTTACACATCTCGAAAAAGTCTATCCCAATGGTACGTACGCACTGAAAGGTGTGAGTTTATCAGTCGAAGAAAGAGAATTTCTCGTTGTTATCGGATTAAGCGGCTCAGGCAAATCTACACTATTACGTTGTTTGAGCCGCCTTCATGAACCGACAAGTGGTACTATCCGTTTTGACAATCGTGATATCACTCACATCAAAGGCAATGACTTACGGGCATATCGGCAACAAATCGGTATGGTATTTCAGCATTTTAATCTTATTAAACGCCGTACTGTACTAGATAACGTCATTGCAGGGCGTTTGGGCAGTCTACCCATCATACAGTCTGTTTTGGGAAAATTTCCCTCGCATGTACGAGATGAAGCAATGGAAAAACTTAGTATTGTCGGACTTGCCGATAAATCACACGCCCGAGCTGACGCCTTAAGTGGTGGTCAGCAACAGCGTGTAGCTATCGCTCGTACACTCATGCAGCGCCCCAAAGTCCTTCTCGCTGATGAGCCGGTTGCCAGTCTTGATCCAGCCACATCTCATTCCGTTATGCAGTATTTGGAATACATCAATAAAGAGTACGGTACAACCGTCATCTGTAATCTACATTTTCTTAGTCTTGTGCGGCAGTATGCCTCGCGCGTTGTCGCTCTCAAAGGTGGAGAACTTATGTTTGAAGGTGGACCGAATGAAATAGACCGCGCTTGGTTTGCCCGTATTTACGGCGAAGAAGCTGTGGAAGTGGAAATCGAATAAATTCTTTTTGTATATCGGCTTAGACATCACTCTATGCTGCGTTCTCGGCTTGCCCCTACTCCAAGCGGTTTTCTGCATTTAGGAAATATTTTTTCTTTTATTTTGACATGGCTTATTGTCCGTAAAGCAGACGGGCACCTGCATTTGCGTATAGATGATCTCGATGCGGAACGTGCAAAACCCGCCTATTACGATGATATTTTTTCCACATTGGATTGGCTTGGCTTAGACTATGACTCCGGTCCTCGCTCGCGGGAAGATTGCCTCACTCATTGGTCACAACGTCATCGTCAAGCAGCCTACAATCAAGCATTAGAGCGCCTTGTGCAACAAGGAGTGGTATTTGCCTGTGAATGCTCACGCTCACTCCTCGCCGAACAAGCTCCTTCGGGCATATATCCGGGGAACTGCCGGTATAAAAATCTCCCTCTAACATCACCCAATCTAGCTTGGCGAATACGTCTTTCGGAAGACTCTTTCGTTACATTTCAAGATACGCGGCTCGGCGAATGTCGTATTGATGTAGCTTCCAATCAAGGAGATATCATTATACGTCGCCGCGACGGAATTCCTGCATATCACATTGCATCGCTTGTGGATGACCTTGAACAGCGCATCACAACTATCGTGCGGGGAGAAGATTTGCTTCCTTCGACAGCGGTCCAACTTGCCATTGCAGAACGATTGGGAGAACATCATTTTTGCCGTGTGCATTTTCTCCACCATCATTTAGTTCAAGAAGATTCCGGCAAAAAACTTTCTAAGTCGCATGATTCCTTGTCGCTCAAGGCATTACGCGAACAAGGAATCACGCAAGAAGAAGTCTATAAGCGCTGTGCAGATTTTTTAGGACTATCGCTTCTAACACCAAGTTTACAAGGGCTTTTGGAGGCTTTTTCGTTGGAATCAGTGACAAAATAAGGACGCTGAAGTAAGAGGGACTATACGGGAAAACTATCATCCAATCTTCACCGAAAGCGAGAGTGTATGCGCTGCGGCGAGAATGCCTTCCGTCGGCTTCATTATCGCCGCCAACGTATCTCCCGACACAACTTGCCCAACACCTTCCGGCGTTCCGGTAAATATACAATCACCTTTGCGCAGCGTAAAGACAGAAGACAGATACTCAATCAACGTCTCCACACTTCGTTCCATAAACGTTGTGTTACTTTTTTGTCGCAGCATACCGTTAACATTCAACTCCAACTCAAAATCAGGAATATGCGTAAAAAGCGAACTGGGAAGGATGCGTGAAATTGGCGCAGAAGTACGGAATCCCTTTGCGACTGCCCAAGGAGAGCCTTGCTGTTTTGCAGCGTTTTGAATATCACGCAGCGTCATATCCAGCCCCAAGCCGTATCCTGCAATGACACTTTGCGCCTTGCTTGCCGACACATCGGCACAATCTTCCCCGATAACAACGACCATTTCTACTTCGTGATGTAAATTCGTCGAAAAATTCGGATAGACAACCGTTCCGCCGTCAGGTAATAACGAAGCAGGCGGTTTCAAAAAAACCATCGGTGATTGCGGTACTTCTCCGCCCATTTCGCGGGCATGAGCGGCATAATTTTTGCCGATACCGTAAATTGTTCCGGCTTCCAGAGTTGAGCCATCGGTAAATACAAAGGCTGTGTGTTGCATGGTCAGGTGGGTTTGAAATTCTAGATTGGTGAGTTGTGAAAAATAGCTCTTTCATGCTGCTTCTCAGAAACTGTTTGAAAACTCACGAATTTATGCTTTTTTTGCCCTCATCCGCCATCGTTACGATGGCATCTTCTCCCAGAGGGAGAAAGAGGAAAAAAATGGCTTCATATTTTGCTTCCTCTCCCAAGCGCTTCGCTCGGAGAGGATTGAGGTGAGGGGGTCAGAGTTTTCCAACAGTCTCTTAGGCTGGTTTTTCTAATTTCACGTGAAATTTTCTTTCGGCAATTTCCTGAACAATTTCCTGCACGTGCGCGTGTCCTTTAGTCTCAAGCAGAAACTCTATTTCCGTCTCACGCAAACTTGCTGCTGTAAAGACACGGTCATGAGCAATATTCAAGATATTTGCACGATGTTTAGCGACAATGGCAGCGATTTCGGCGATACTTCCGGGTTTGTCCGGCACAATCACTTTCAAACTCGCCAAGCGCCCATCTTTTGCTAAACCGCGTTCCAAAATCTTCGAGAGAATGGTAATATCAATGTTGCCACCGGTAACGACGACAGCAACACGCTTGCCGTCAATACCAGAAATTTTATGATTATAAACGGCGGCAAATCCCGCAGCACCGGAGCCTTCTACTAATGTTTTTTCGCGCTCCAGCAAAATCATAATAGCATTAGCGATTTCTTCTTCATTCACGGTAACAATATCATCCACATACTTTTGTACAATCGGGAATGTATGCCGTCCTACCTTTGCAACCGCAATCCCATCTGCAATTGTGCTTGCACGCTCAACTTCCGTGATTTTACCTTTAGCAACACTTGTTTTCATACTGGGAACTTGCTCTGCTTCCACACCAATCAAACGAATTTTCGGATTGATTTCTTTCATAGCAATTGCAATACCGGCAATTAAACCACCGCCACCAACAGGAACAATCACGGTATCTAAATAGGGATTTTGCTCCAAAAGCTCCAATCCCACCGTACCTTGTCCGGCAATAATCAGCGGGTCATCAAACGCATGAATAAACGAATAACCATGCTCTTTCTGAAGCTCCATTGCCCTTCCAAATGCGTCATCATAACTGCTTCCATGCAAGATAACCTCCGCATTAAATTCTTGTGTACCGCGTACTTTCGCCAAAGGTGTAGTTTCAGGCATGACAATCGTTGCTTTAATACCATTACGCTGTGCTGCATAGGCAACACCTTGCGCATGATTACCAGCCGAAGCGGCAATAACGCCCGCTTTGCGCTCTTTATCAGTTAGCCGTAAAATTTTATTCAACGAACCACGCTCTTTGTACGAAGCCGTCATTTGGAGATTTTCCAATTTCAAATGCAGTTTACACCCCGTCATCATGGATAAACGTTCTGACATCTCACAAGGTGTAACATGCACGTAACGCTGAATAGCTTCTCGGGCATTTTCAATGTCCTTAAAGCTTACTGTTATTGGTAACTGCTCGGTATTGTCAGAAAGAGAATGTTTCGCTGATAGAGTCTTCTTTGTGTGTGACGAAGCCATTGTCCGCGAAGCATTGTGACGCAAAGAATTTGTCGCAGTACTTTTTGCCGAAGCAGTTTTTTTTGCAGAGGAACGTGCCATAATACCATGCTCGAAAGGATGTGAAACAAGAAAGAACACAACGAAGAAAAAATACTGTGTTTTATGGGTAATACTGAACACAACACCGCGAAAATACACAAGAAAGTACTTGCAAAGGAGAAAAAAAAGCGCAAGTTTGTCAGCAAACACCCTTCACAAAGTATTTCACAACATTTACAGACAGACATGAACTGTCGTATCGGCTGCGGCGCTTGCTGCATTGCGCCTTCCATTTCTACCCCAATTCCCGGAATGCCCGACGGTAAGCCCGCCGGAGTACGGTGCGTACAGCTCACGGAGGATAATCGCTGTAGTCTTTTCGGTAAACCGGAACGCCCCCATGTCTGCCGAAGCCTCATACCAACAGAAGAAATGTGTGGAAAAAATGATGAAGAGGCGTTGCAAATTCTTCTGCACTGGGAAGATGCAACAAAACCTGGGTAAATTAAGTTCAAGCCCAACCAACTGCATCATTCCAATACTCACCAAACTACAACAGACTACACCCAATAAAAAAGGCTGCCTTAACGAAAGCAGCCTTTTTTTCAAAAGCGAACTTTTTTGTGATGTGGCATCACAAAACAAAACAATTACCGAATAGCAATCGGATCGGGTGTGCCGTCAGGGTCATTTTTAACAAAACCACCTGTACGAATAGCCCCCCCCGTTACCAGCAACAATCCAGCAAAGTGAGGCGTAGCCATTGAAGTACCGCTAATGGTATTATAGCCCCCGTTTATCCATGTTGATTTGATATTGACACCAGGCGCACAATAATCAATCGGCGGATTACCAAAATTTGAGAATGATGCCCATGAATCAGTATTATTCATCGCAGAAATGGTAAAAATATTCGCACCGTTCACACGACCGGGCGAAACATTGTTTGTATTTTGCGATTCATTACCTGCGGCAACAGCAAAAAGAATACCTTTGCTTGCTGCGTTCAACACTGCATTATCAAGTGCAGTCGAAGCACCGCCACCCAAACTCATGTTTGCAACATCGCCGGGTTTACCATTAGCAGCAACAAAATCAACCCCTGCAATTACACCGGAATTACTACCACTACCACGAGAGTCTAATACTTTAATCGGAATAACTTTTGCTCCCGCAGCCACACCTACTACACCGATAGAGTTGTTAATTGCTGCAATCGTCCCTGCAACGTGCGTACCATGACCATTACCGTCATCTGGCGCTCCGGCATCACGACCACTGGTGAATGCATTAAAACCACGAGCCGCATCCACATTCAAATCCGGATGATCAATATCAATACCCGTATCAATAACCCAAGCAACTGCAGTGCCTGTATAATTGACAGAACCGCCTACACGAGTAATTCCCCAAGGAGTTTCTTGTGTTGGTTGCGTAGAACCGCCGCCACCAGGACGACGCAACGCAATAATTTGGTCGCGTTCTATCAACACAACATTCGGGTCATTTCTCAAATCATTTAACTGCTTTGCATTCAAGCGCGCAGAAAAACCCTTGAGGGCTTTACTATACACTTTGTCTAGCGCCTCATTACCAACACCATACTTACCAACAAGTCGCGCCACAGCGCTACGCATTACTTGTCCGCGTCCTTGATACGACGGCTGCGCATCTAAATCAGCATCACTGACAGATTCATTTTTCAATACCACAATATAGGTATCATCTGCTGCCATCAACGATGCTCCGTCTTTACCGGAACTCAAGGTTTGTTCAGCTACCTCGCTCAAAGGAGCTGGAGTATTAAGGACAGTTTGGCAGGAAGTAAATGCCAAAGCGCAAGCAGCGAATACTGCTACCGACAACGAACCAAATTTTGTTACCATAGATATGGAACGAATAAAAGATGGGGTAAAGTGTAATTGCGTTGGCAACTTAGAGAAAAAATTACATTTCCAAAAAATATTTGTTAAAACTTCAGCAAAGCCGCATTAAATCTTGTTAACAAAAAGCATATTATTTCTTTTTTGACTCTACTGTACTTAAGCACACTTATTTGTTATTACACCAAAATATATTTTATCAGCACTGCACGCTTAATCAACAATTTAATTGTATCTACAATTATAAATATTTCAACATTAAGTCATTTATCAACAACACTTACAATTGTTATTTTAGTTGCTATATCAATTATTGACATCACAAATATTGACACATATACAGAATCAAAAATATCTATACCGTAAAAATATGATGAACTTTTTCACACCTTTCACGTGTTAATGCGGTTGATTACGCAAAAAGTCCTATTTTTGCATGACGACATTGCACAATTATTGAACAATTCTTGTTGTACAAAACCTCCACAACCCCGATGAACTCTACACTTCGCCCTACCCAACCGCCTGCACCGCTCGTAAACCCACTTTCTTCTCCCAATGGCAAACACGCTCACAATCCGGTTTTGAGCAATTTCGATATTTTTGCCAATCGCCATATTGGACCCAATGCCGAAGAGCAAGCCGCCATGTGTACGGCTATCGGCGTGGATTCTCTTGAAACCCTGATTCGAGAGACCGTCCCGGAAAGTATCCGCCTCCGGCAACCGCTTCGCCTTCATCCTCCGCAAACTGAACATGAGTTTTTAGCTGATTTGAAAAACATTGCGCAGGAAAATAAAATTTACAAATCGTATATCGGTATGGGCTATTACGATTGTATTACACCGCCTGTCATTTTACGCAATGTTCTGGAAAATCCGGGTTGGTACACCCAATACACTCCGTATCAAGCGGAAATTGCTCAAGGACGCTTGGAATCGCTCCTGAACTTTCAAACGATGATTATTGACCTCACGAAATTAGAAATTGCCAACGCATCACTGTTAGATGAAGCAACGGCGGCAGCAGAAGCTATGCACCTGATGTTTGCCGCTCGCTCGAAAGAATCTGTTCAAAATAATGCTAATGTTCTTTTTGTGTCGGAAGAATGTTTACCGCAAACAATTGATGTCCTTAAAACTCGCTGTGAACCTCTTGAGATTGAGATTCTTATAGGCGACCACACAACATTGAAGTGGGAGAAAAATCCCCGCATTTTCGGGGCTGTGCTGCAATACCCGACAGTAAATGGCGAAGTCTATGATTACCGTGCTTTTTGCGAAGCGGCACATGCACATCATGCAATGGTTTGCGTGGCAGCAGATTTGATGAGCCTTGCACTGCTTACTCCGCCTGGTGAATTTGGTGCTGATATTGCCGTTGGCTCGGCACAGCGTTTTGGCGTACCGATGGGTTATGGCGGACCGCACGCGGCATATTTTGCCACGAAGGAAGAACACAAGCGCCTTTTGCCCGGACGTATCATTGGCGTTTCGATTGACGCACAAGGCGGCGTAGCATATCGCATGGCACTCCAAACCCGCGAGCAGCATATCAAACGCGATAAAGCTACGAGCAATATCTGTACAGCGCAGGCGCTGTTAGCAAACATGGCAGCGATGTACGCGGTCTATCACGGCGCAAGCGGTATTAAATCTATTGCTTCGAGGATTCACGCTTTAACAACGCTCTTGGGAAAAAGCCTTGTTAAGCTGGGCTTCACGCTGGCAAACGAGCATTGGTTTGACACGCTCACCGTTTCTTTCGAGTACGCAAGCACTAAAGACAACATCCGTAAATTCGCCCTCACGCACGGTATGAACTTCCGCTACTCGCCGGACGAAGCCCCCAAACCATTTGTTGGCATCTCGCTTGATGAGACAACCACACTCAACGATATTCAAATTATCTTAGTGTGTTTTGCCAAAGCCACCGGACGCGATTTGTCGCGCATTGGCTTCGACGAACTCGCTCAACAGGCAGATTTAACGCACATTCCCGCCATGCTCAAACGCGAATCAAGCTATTTGACACATCCCGTTTTCAATCGCTATCATTCTGAACACGAGATGCTGCGCTATTTGAAGCATTTGGAAAACAAAGATTTATCGCTCGCTCATTCCATGATTGCGCTTGGTTCATGCACGATGAAACTCAATGCCACAACCGAGATGATTCCTGTAACGTGGGCAGAATTTGGTGCATTACACCCATTTGCTCCGCTCGACCAGGCACAAGGCTACCAGCGTATTTTTCAAGAGCTTGAAAATGCACTATGTGAAATTACGGGCTTTGCAGATGTATCTCTCCAGCCTAATGCCGGAGCGCAAGGTGAATATGCAGGCTTGCTAACCATTCGTGCCTATCACCGCTCACGCGGACAATCCCACCGCAATATTGCACTTATCCCGTCGTCTGCTCACGGCACTAATCCTGCTTCGGCAGTGATGGCAGGAATGCACGTTGTAGTTGTCAGCGTGGATGAACGAGGAAATATCAACATGGACGACCTTCGTGCTAAAGCTGAACAACATAAGGACAATCTTGCAGCGCTTATGGTAACATACCCTTCCACGCATGGTGTGTTTGAATCAACCATTAAAGAAATCTGTGAAATTATCCATAGCTACGGCGGGCAAGTGTATATGGATGGTGCAAATATGAATGCACAGGTAGGATTAACCAGCCCTGCAATGATTGGCGCGGATGTTTGCCATTTGAATTTGCACAAGACCTTCTGTATCCCGCACGGTGGTGGCGGTCCGGGTATGGGACCGATTTGCGTAGCGGCACATTTAGCACCGTTTTTGCCCGGTCATGCTGTTGTAAGTATCGGTAATGACAGCGCTATTCCGGCGGTTTCGGCTGCACCTTGGGGCAGCGCTTCGATTTTACTGATTTCCTTTGCCTATATTCGCATGATGGGTGGATCTGGCTTAACACGAGCAACGGAAGTGGCTATTTTGAATGCAAATTATATCAAGGCACGTTTAGAGAAGGCTTTTCCCGTTTTGTATTCCGGCGAAAACGGACGCGCCGCACACGAACTTATCTTTGATTTACGCGAATTTAAGCGAACTGCCGGAGTAGAAGCAGAAGACGTTGCAAAGCGCCTTATGGATTACGGTTTTCATGCACCGACGCTTTCCTTCCCTGTTCCGGGAACAATTATGGTCGAACCGACCGAAAGCGAGTCATTGGAAGAACTAGACCGTTTCTGCGAAGCAATGTTGTCTATTCGTCGGGAAATTGCAGCACTCGAAGAAGGTAAAGCCGACAAAGCCGACAATGTTCTCAAAAACGCACCGCACACGGCGTTTGTGGTTTCGGGTGATACATGGTCGCATAATTACACTCGCCAAGAAGCCGCATATCCACTTGCTTGGGTGCGCGAACGCAAGTTTTGGCCCACCGTCGGTCGCATTAACAGTACCTACGGTGACCGTAATTTAGTCTGCGCTTGCCCTCCGATGGAAAGTTACATGGAACACCACGCAGAAAGCCTTGCGGCACAACAAACAGCATAAATGTATTGTTGATGTTTACTTTGTAGCCCATTGGAGATAAGGCTTTCTTAAACAATGGGCTACTTTTCTTTTGAGAATCAATAAGCAACATTTATGAAATAGTAATACACAAGCAGTAATGCTATGTCCGGCAAAATCATTATACTGCACTTGCCGAATTAACGCTTTTTTTCATTTTCTTGTCCCTGTATGATGGCAAGTACGCTTCTTCATCCAAGTCCTGATGCGGGTATTTTGCAAAAAACCGTGTATTATGCATCAGTGCTGGTTTCTGCCGTGTTTAGTCCGGTCGTTTTGCCGGTTTTTACCTTTTCTGCCATTATGCTCCGCGACACCACGCTTCCGGCAGATCGCAAATGGCTTATTTGGGGAATATGTCTTCTGACAACAACAATCATTATTTCCGTATATGTTGTATATCTCAAAGCCTCCGGTGCAGTAGGTTCACTCGACCTTGATTTACGCCAAGAGCGCACAAAACCGTTTATCGTCGGTCTTACAAGTAACTGCGTGGGCTTTGCCCTTGTCTATTGGCTGGACGCACCGCCATTAGCTACTTGGTTGATGTTTTGCTTTATTACCAATACGCTTCTGGTGCAAATTATCACGCATTGGTGGAAAGTCAGTATTCACGCGACCGGAGTCGGGGGAGCGGTAGTATCATGGGCATTCTTATTCGGTGCATCTGCCTTTCCTTGGTTTGCCTTAGTGCCAATTGTAGGATTTTCTCGTGTAGTTTTGCGCAAACACACCACAGCACAGGTTATTGTCGGTTCGCTTATCGGATTATGTCTGACAGCAGTGCAATTACGTTATTTGCTGCGCTAAACCGAATGTGGTGTTACGATTGAACCCTCGACCCAATTACAAATCGCATAGAATCTTCAGAAAAACAATAAACCCTCAAACAAGCTCTGTTCTTGTTTTGAGGGCTTTTTATTAGCGCCATTCTCTTTCTACAACACTCTTTCCAAGAAAACCTTCAGGAAAAATCGCTGATGATTAAACTTTTTTTCACACAGAATCATCGAAATTGATGTAAATTACCCATGTTTAACACAGTTCGCTGAATTACCCATGAGTTACGTCCTTTCTGTGAAGCCTGAAGATGCACTTTTGACAGCTTTGCGCGAAGCAACCGAGAGCAATAGCGCTGCGGCAAATGAGTTCGTGCGGAAATATCAAAAATTCGTCTATGCAACGGCACTCCGCTATCTCAAGTCTTCCGATGATGCTTACGATGCAACGCAGGAAGTCTTTATTAAAGCACTGAAAAATATCAAAAATTTTCGCGGTGACAGTTCCGTAACAACATGGCTTTATCGTATCACTATGAATGTGTGTTCCGGGATGAAGCGGAAAGAAAAAGTCCGCCAATTCGTCGGTCTGGATGTGGTCGAGGAAATGGAACCAGACCACGGTATCACCCCCGCCCAAGCTACCGAAAACAATGATTTCAAAGCCCGCTTTGAAGCGATGCTGGAGCAATTGCCCGAAAAACAGCGCCAAACCTTCGTGATGCGCTATTTCGATGAACTCTCCTACGAAGAAATCTCGAAAATCTCCGGCACCAGCGTCGGCGGACTCAAAGCAAACTATTTCCAAGCAGCAAAAAAACTTGCCGAATTACTCAAAGCAGAAAAAAAATAGCAAGTTTTCGCGCTAGGGTTACAATTTTTTAGCGGATTTTTCTCGTCCTATCACCATGAATACCGAATTTGTTCCATCTTCGCAAGACGCATCAGCACTTGCACGAGCAGAGGTCGAAGCCCTTTTGCCCGATTATGCCTTTGGCACATTGGAATCGGCAGAAGACAAAGCTCGATTTGAAGCTGCGCTGCCGCTTTATCCTGATCTTGCTGAGGAATTACGACTTATCCAAAATAGTTTTGACACCGTGACCTCAGAATTTGAGGCGATAGACCGCGCTCAATCGCAGCGTCTCAAGAACCTCAGTGTTCACATTCAAGAGCGCCTTCAGCGAGATGCGGAGCGCCGTGCGCATTGGTTTCGGATGATGAAATTTTTTGTTCCGGCACTGGCAATGTGCGTGATATTAGCGGTTATTTCCATCCCACAAGCATTTCAATCTGATTGGATGATGTTTTCTTCCAGTCGCAACGAGAGTGCTATTTTAACTCCGGCAGATATTGAACGGCTGGCAAATCTTGAGATTGACGCAAATGCACTCTCAAATGGTGCATTTACCGACAATCTTGTCGCTGCACCGCATCCGGCGGATGATGACAAAACTGCCGCAATGGTTGCTCGTAAGATGCTGGACAAGGAAACATTGCGGGCAATTGCTGCCAATCGCTCGGCGTTTCAAGATTATTTTGATAATTCCGCCGTTCTTGACAATATTAGTGAGGAAGATGCTGCAGGGATTGCAGCAGCAATAAGTGAAATGAGTGAAATGACACAAATGTAAATCACTAATCACCTCTCAACAACTAACGTTTTGTAACGACTGCCCATTCCCTTTTCATTTCTCGGAGACCGTATGACTTTTGCCAGACTTTGTTGCCGTTCAGCGTTTGCAGCGCTTGTTTGTCTTTTCGGCATAACGGCTTTTAGCACCTTTTCGGCAGACGCCGCCCCAAGTACGCCCAAGCAAGACGGCGGCAAAGCAAAAAAACAAATAGACCAACTCAAAAAACTAAAACTGATTGAAGCACTGAATTTGGATGATGCCACTGCAGAGAAATTTTTTGTTCGCTACAATGCTGAACAAAAAAAGGTCGAAGAATCTCGTAAAGCGCTGGAGGATGCAACAAATGAACTTGAAAAAGCTAAAAGTTCCGGCAATAGCGACAAAATCAAGCAATTAACACAGGTGATGCTTGACAAGCATAAACACTTACAAGACGCAAACAATGAGTTTTTACGCTCTATCCGTGAAGTGCTGAACGAAAAACAATATGCTGATTTTCTGGTCTTTGAGTCAAAGTTTCAAAAACAGCTCACAGAAATTCTCTCGAAGATGAATGCAAAGCGGGATTCAGTGAAAAAATAATCGGTGTTACTGAGAAACAAAAAAGCCCTTTCGTTAGCATAATTGCTGAACAAAAGGGCTTTTGCTTTGTTGTGACAGGCAAGATTATGACAGCAGACGCAAGTTTCTCGTTTTGCTGTACAAATTCTGAACAAATTCCGAACAATTATGTTTTTCGTCTCTCGTAAGCATTGTATTTTTGCGCTCGAAGAACGTTTCTCAATACTCCAACAAAACCGTTTTTCTGAACGGCTTTTTTCTTTCTATACCGCATGAACACTCGCAATAAAGGTATTATTCTCGCCGGAGGAAGCGGCACACGCCTCTACCCGCTTACATCGCTTTTCAGCAAACAACTCCAGCCCATCTATGACAAACCGATGATTTATTATCCGCTTGCAACACTGATGTTAGCAGGGATTCGAGACATTTTGATTATTTCCACACCGATAGACACGCCCAATTTCGAGCGTCTTTTGGGGAACGGTGCACAATGGGGCATCAACATTCAATACAAAGTACAACCCGAACCCAAAGGCATCGCCCAAGCATTCGTTTACGGACGAGAATTTATCGGTAGCGACCAAGTATGCTTGATTTTAGGCGATAATCTCTTTTACGGGAAACTCAATTTTCTTCGCCAAGCTCTTGAAACCAACACTGGCGGTACAATTTTCGGTTATCCGGTCAATGACCCTGAGCGCTATGGTGTGGTGGAATTCGGCGCAGACAAACGAGTCTTGAGCATTGAAGAAAAACCGAAAAAACCGAAGTCCAATTATGCTGTTCCGGGATTGTATGTGTATTCATCGGATGTCTGTGAGATTGCGGCAAATCTTCAACCGAGCGCACGGGGCGAATTGGAGATTACCGACGTGAATAACACCTACTTACGGCAAAACCGTTTGCAAGTTGAAGTTATGGGACGCGGTTTAGCGTGGTTGGATACCGGCACACCGAAAAGTCTTTTGGAAGCGAGTATGTTCATTCATACGATTGAAGAGCGCCAGGGCTATAAAATTGCGTGTTTGGAAGAGATTGCCCTGCAACAGCGATTTCTTGCGCCCGACGAGTGGATGACGGTGATTGACCGCCTCCCGAAAAGCCCCTACAAAGAGTATTGCCTCAGAATTTATGAGGAGTTTCGCAGCCAGCAATAATGCGGCTACAACAATGCGGCTAAAACGCTAGGGATTCTTGTGTAGTAAACTGCATCGCAAAACGAGGGTTTTCCAGCGTAAGAAGGTTCTTTTTTGCCACAAGACCGCCTGCATAGCCAACTAACGAGCCATCAGAGCCGATAATCCGGTGACAGGGAACAATAATCGAAATAGCATTTGCCCCGTTTGCTGAGGCGACAGCCCTAATTGCATCAGGGTTGCCGAGTTTTTGGGAAAGTTTCAGATACGTCGAAGTTTCGCCAAATGGTATCAAGCGCAGTTCCTGCCAAACGCGCTGCTGAAATTCCGTTCCCGCAAAAGCAAGTTCTACGGTAAATTCCTGCCGCTCTCCCGACCAATACTCACGGAGTTGCTCGCGTGTTTCTGCCAAAACATCATTATCTTCCTCGCGGTATTCAGCAGCAAAGTGCTTTTGCAGCCGTTTATCAACGGCAGAGCGCATTTTGCGGTATCGCCAATCGCAAAGGCAGAGTTTACCGTCAAAAGAGCCGATGAGCAGTTCGCCCCAAGGCGTCGGAAATACTTGTGTTTGGATAGTGTCCATGGTATAAACGTTGCCCTGTTATTTATCAAAAACTCTGGTAGAATGGAGTTGAGCAATCTTCCATTCGCTGTTTATTTTCTCCAAAATAGCACTTTCCAGCCAGCGAATATCCTGTTTTTTGCCATCCGGACGATGAAAAATTCCCGTATTCCAATAACTCACCCACGCGATATTTCCTCGAACATTGAACTTGAGGAAATCCAATTTGTTCTCCCGTTTGAAAGGTTTCGTGTTTTTGGTGATGTAGGTTTTGACACTATCGGCATTCCACACAAGTCCGACATCGTAGAGTTCAAAGCCTTTGGTGGTGGTGCGTTCAAGGTATTTCGCATCAAATTCAGAAAAAACCTCGAAAAAGTCTTGTATCACAGCTTTGATAACGGTGGAATCAGCAGTTTGAGCGTGTAAAGCAGCAGTGCTGGGTACAGAAACGATCGCAAGAAAGAACAACGAGAAGATACACTTTTTCATAGTTGGTAAGAATAAATGTTTAACGCCAATCAGGTTTCAAGATAATAGTCAACAGCAAAAACAGCCCATACAAGAGCGCCGGAACAGCAATAATGCCGAGTAAAATAACCGCCCATGTTTCATAACCATTGCTGCGTAGCGCCCACCCGCCGAACAGAACTCCGACGAGTACAACGAAGATTCCCAGCCACAAAGCAATGTTTTTACCGGAAACAGAACCGTCATTCAGCCCGATGACAAAAAACACCAACGCAATGACGGCAACGATAACGTCTGTTCCCCAAAATATCCAAAAAATACTCATGGTATCCTTCTTACAATGACAGATTGTTGTACATCACACGGTCCAGAATGTTCCAACGGAATATGTTCTTGCATTGCCTTGCAGATGAACTCGTGATTCATTATCAGTACAAAGAAGTTTCCCCAATCGTGCAGAAACTTGTTGAGCTGTGAGCGTCTTTTTGCCTAGGCGTTTGCTCCAGAAAGGCGTTAGCGTACAATGCGCAGAACCAGTAACAGGGTCTTCCAAAATGGATGCTTGCGGCGTAAAAAAGCGGGAAACAAAATCACAATGGTTGCCGGGAGCAGTAACAATCACGCCTCCGGGGTCGATATTGATTTGGTCGAACGTTTGGCGGTCAATCGTTATATCCAGAACATCTTGTTCCGTTTCGTACACCAGCATAAAATCTCGTGCCTGATAGACTTCTTTGGGCTGCTTATTGAGGGATTGCCTAATAATGCTCGGTAATTCTGAGGCAACAGGCGGACGCGAAGGCAAATCAAGTGTATAGGAGCCTTCCGACTCCCATACAGTAAGAATACCGCTTTGTATTGAAAATTGCATTGTCTTTTGGGGATAGTGCAAATGCGCCTGCAGCACGTGAGCGGCTGCCAAGGTTGCATGACCGCACAAATCCATTTCAATTTCCGGTGTAAACCACCGCAAGTCAATTATTTCATCACGAAGAATAAAAAACGCGGTCTCTGCAACGGCATTTTCCCGTGCAATCGCGAGCATAGTATCAACGGGCAACCATGTTTGCAAAGGCACAACACAAGCGGGATTCCCGCTAAAGATTGTATCCGTGAAAGCATCTACCTGAAAGAGATTGAGTTGCATTGTTAAAACAAGATGTGGTAAGAAATTCCGACTCATAAAATAATCAGCAGAGGGGCTTTCAAGCAATCAACTATTACGCCTTCAGCACTAAGAATTGATGCACCTATTCAATATTCAACCTCAGTTGTTTTCCCAAGCCATTTTCGATTATCCGAAAGAGCGTTGTGAGCTGAATATCGCTTTGTCCGTTTTCAATACGCGAGATATAGGTTTTCTTTGTACCTGCTTTTTCGGCAAGCTCTGTTTGCGTCATATTTGCTTGTTTTCGTGCTTCTTTAATGAGTTCACCGATGGCAAAAGCTTTGGAATTTTTTTCAAATTCATTACGCGGTTCTGTGCCGATTGCGCCGTAGCGTTTAGCTAAATGCTGTTCAAATGTGGTAATCTTGCTCATCGTTTCTTTTCCTCGAAATATTGGTGTTTTAATCGTTCTGCTTTGAGAAGTTCGTTCCGTGGTGTTTTGGCGGATTTCTTTTGGAAGCCTTGCAACACCACAACAAGTTTTCCGGCATCAAAAAAACAAAAGAGCCTGAAAATATCAGACCCAACCTTGACGCGAATTTCATACAGCCCGTCCGTACCTTCCAAATACTTGAGAAATTTCTCCGGTACTCGCTCTACATTCGCAATCAAATCAAGCACATAGTCTATCTTTTCTTGGACGCTTGGGGGCTGTGCATCGTAAAAATCAAAGAAATGATGCTCGTAAAAGATGACTTCTCGTATCATAGAAAAGTTATCGAATTAGATAACAAAATACAAATTTTTGTCGTACAAATGCAGGGTTTTCGTGTGCGTCAGGAATGGTCTGGGAATCAGAGATGGTTATGGGTTTTGGAAAGAATATATTTGGTATGTTCAAGGACGATACAAATCCCAGTATTCACGCGGCGTAGCAATGCGTGTTTGCTCAAATTGCTGCATCGGAAAATCTTGCGTATTGCCTGTGATAAGAATATCTGCTGCGCTTGCCATTGCCAAATCTAAGAACATATCGTCATCAGCATCGGGCAGAATGGCAAGGCGGTTGCTTGGCTCGTAAAACTCTGCAATATCGGCGAGTTTCTTGAGGACAATGCTTGACTTCGCGGCAAAATTGGGAATCTTGCTGAATTTGTCTCGCGCAAGCACTTCAACAAATTCTTCGTACACTTGCTGCGAAAGGCATAATTGCACGGCTTTTGTCAAAATGTACTCATTAACAATGCGCGTTGGAATGGAATTGCCGATGAGTGCCGAAACCACAACATTAGTATCAAGAATGACGCTTTGCACCGCGCACCGCCTTGATTTCCGCGTTAATGTCGTCCAGTGTCATTGCCGAAAGACCGTGCTTTTCTGCGATAGCTGTGCATTCCGCCAGTGCCTTACGCGCTTCGACAAGGCTGATTTTCTCGACTAACTCTTGAAAGCTTATGTCGTGGTCGGTGCTGAGGTTGTAGAATGCGGCTTCGTGGTCGCTGATGTGGAGATGGAGGGTGTGCATGGTGTTTCAAAATTTTTGTGAGAAGAAAAATGCTTCACTACAAGCTATTCGATATGTAACGTAAGTTGTTTTCCCAAGCCATGCTCTTTGCCGAAAGCATCGGTTATGATGCTGCTCTCGAAGTACAAGAGCGTACTCATGCGCTTTACTTCGCTCACAAACGCTGCCCACTCTTCGGCGGGAAGCTGCACAAATGCGGGATTGCCGTGCGCGTCAGGAATGGTCTGGGGTTGGGGGATGGTCATGGTTGAAAAAAGATTTTGTTAAAATATTGCCTCACCACAAGCAATAGTGGGGCTTTTAAGCAATGACAACTTACGCCTTCCCACGCCAAAAACTGACGTGAGCGAATACGACACAATGACTTGATAATTACCGTCCGGTGCTGATATACTCCATTGCTCTTTCTATTATGGCATCTTGATTTCGGTTCGCAAGTTGTAATTGAACGAATATATCAACCGGAACACCTTCCTCGAAATTGTAACCAAATTCTTTATCAAACTCATGATTACGGTTCGGTGCAAGGCGAAGAGCCGTTTCCATTGAAACACGTCCGGGAGGAATAAATGCTTTTGTTGTCGAGAAGCGATATGTCCAACCGTTGGGAAGTTGAGCATCAACAGGGGAGCCGCTTCCACCGCCCGTGTGGTCGCCGATAAGCCGAACATGATTCAATTCCGGTGCTTTCATCCATGCAGCAAAATAGGACGTCGCGCTGTAACATTTGCGATTAGTGAGAAGAGCAATGCGTTTTTCTGTCCAACGTTCTCCTTGCTTAGACGGCTCAATCATCACCTTAAATGGCGCATCAAAGTCTTTGCGACCTGGACCAAATTTGCGCATTTCGAGCATCACAAATGCCGGAGATTGAACAAAATGTGCTGCGAGCCGCATACCGTTCAGCGAAGCTCCGCCGCCGTTGTCACGGATGTCAAGAATGATACCGTCTGCATTTGCTTCACGAAATCGCCGCAAAACATAATTGATTGTTTCTTCGCTCAATGACTGGGCGAAACTTGAGTACCGAATATAGCCATAGACCTTTCCGTCGCGTCGAATAAGTGCATGAACAAGCGGTCTGGTATTCCATTCTGTACCTTGCAAATACTTTGTCCGCACAAGCGTATAGTCAAACGACGCACTGTCAAAATAGAAATTATCCGCCGCAGACCGATTGAATTTTGTGAAGATATTCACGTGGTCATCGCGTAATTCTTTGAGTGCAAGCGAGAGTACGCCAAAAAGCTCTTCGTCTGTTTTTGCGGCAATGGCAAGGTCTCTGTAGGTTGTTCTGATGGTATGCCAGTCTATATTTTTGAACTCAAACATGGAATATTTTTCATTCACATTATTCCACATTGCATCGAAAACGGCGGCATTATTGCTTGACGGAACAGCAGTAAAAAAGAGTGTTTCGCAGGATGTGAGGGCTAATAAAATGACAGAAAAACAGCGTTTGAGAATAGTTGAATATGACATTTGAGCTAGAGTTTGGTTTGCAAAAAGATGTATGCACCGTGCCGCGCTGCTTGCACAAGATTACGATACTGTGTGGAGTAAAATTCCCATTCATAGCCAACTCCCAGCGAATTGCCGTTGCTCAAGGGGCAGAGTATATCTGTCCGAATCGTCATCATGGGAAATATTCCGAACCACATAACGCGATTGTCCAGCCCGACAAGGCTTATATCGCCTTGATTTCGTAAATCAGTCGTTACCGTTGAATAATATGGACGCGCCATCCAACCCAGAAGTGGCATAGTTACTTGGCTTGAAAGCGTAAACGGAGAACCGCCGACTGCAATATCTTTTTCTATGCGACCAAGTGCAGCAATGCTTGCATAGACATCAAAGGATATCGCATTGTTGGAGTATTGAGAGTGCGTTTTGAGGTTGCCCGTAAAGTGCAGAGTCGGACCAACAAACAAGCGCGAAGATAGGTCTTCGCCAGAGAAAATACGCCATCCGTAGCCGATACTTCCATTGACCAGCAATGCTAAATTCAGTGTCGAAGAACTTTTATCCACCGTTGTGGCAGTAAATGTACCGCTTGGGCAGAACGAAAGGGTAACAAAAAATCTTCTATCGGCGACAATGCTTGAGTATGCGGCACTCGCACCGTAGGAAAGTCCTGCATAAGGGAGGGGGGAAATTGCCTTGTCGTGATAGACGTGATAATTGACATTTGCCCCCAAACTCACATAATATCTTTCGTTGGAGGCTATTTGCCCGAATACAATGAAAGGATAGCAGTGTATTAGGAATATGCCAAACAAGTAAAAAAATCGAACCATAAAGCAGTATAATAAATATGAAGAATATCAAAGCCCCACCACAAGCAGTAGCGGGGCTTTCAGACAATCAATTACTTCCGCGCCAAAAACTGACGCAACACATACTGCAAAATGCCGCCGTGCTTGTAGTATTCCACTTCGATTTTGTTATCAATGCGGGAATCTACCTGAAACTCGAAACTCGTGCCGTCCTCGCGTGTGGCTTTGATAGTCAAGGTTTCAAGCGGTACTAAGCCTTTCGAGATGCCTTGAATATCAAACGTCTCGCGTCCCGTTAGCCCCAACGACGCAGCATTTTGACCCGGTTTGAACTGCAACGGCAGAACGCCCATGCCGACAAGGTTTGCGCGGTGGATGCGCTCGTAGCTTTCGGCAATCACGGTTTTTACGCCCAAAAGGAACGTGCCTTTTGCTGCCCAGTCGCGCGAAGAGCCGCTTCCGTACTCTTTCCCTGCCAAAATAATCACGGGAATTCCCGCCGCTTTGTACTTCACCGATGCTTCATAGACCGTCGTTGCTTCGTTGGTGGGCAGATACGTGGTGAAGCCGCCTTCTTTTTCCGCGAGTGCATTTTTGATGCGAACATTCGCAAACGTGCCGCGAATCATCACTTCATCGTGTCCGCGACGTGCGCCGTAGGAGTTGAAATCTTCCTTTTTTACACCGCGTTCAATGAGGTATTTCCCGGCAGGAGTGCCTTCTTTGAAGCCGCCTGCGGGTGAGATGTGGTCGGTCGTAATCATGTCGCCCAGCACGAGCAATGCCCGTGCGCCCGTGATGTCTTTGGGGTCGGTCGGTTTTTCGGGCAAATCCTTGAAGAAGGGTGATTCTTTGATATAAGTTGAACTGTCTTCCCATTCAAAGACTTGTCCTGTCGGGGCTTGGAGCTGCTGCCATTCCGGACCACCCGCAAAGACGCTTCCGTACTGGGTTTTGAAGTCTTCGGTTTTGAGAGCCGCACTTACGGCAGCGTGAATTTCATCGTTTGAGGGCCAAATGTCTTTGAGGAACACAGGCTTACCGTCTTTGCCCGTGCCGAGCGGTTCAGCCTCCATGTCAATATCTACGCGCCCTGCAAGCGCAAATGCCACAACGAGCATCGGCGACATGAGGAAGTTCATTTTGACTTGGTTATGCACACGCGCCTCGAAGTTACGATTGCCCGAAAGCGTTGCCGCTACTGCCAAATCGCCTTTGTCAATCGTCGTTGCAATCGGCGTGTCGAGTGGTCCCGAATTGCCGATACACGTCGTGCAGCCGTAGCCCGTAACGTGGAAGCGGAGTTTTTCCAAATCGCCCAAAACATTTGCGCGTTTCAGATATTCCGTAACGACCTTCGAGCCGGGAGCAAGACTGGTTTTCACCCAAGGCTTCACTTCCAAGCCCAACGCAACAGCCTTTTTCGCCACCAAACCCGCACCAATCATAACGTCGGGGTTGGAGGTGTTGGTGCAGCTTGTGATAGCCGCAATCACTACCGAACCGTCCTCCAAAGCGTAATCTGTACCATCCACCTTGAGCGAGCGCACGTGTCCGTTCAGTTCGCCCGTTTTGCGGTCTTTCGGCTCAACATATTTGCGCGAGAAGGTTTTGTCCATTGTGGAAGCAACGGTACTTTTCAAATTGCGCATGAGAACTTTGTCCTGCGGACGTTTCGGACCGGCAACCGTCGGCTCAACGGTACTCATGTCGAGTTCCAAGACGTGCGTATAAACGATTGCATCTTCATTTTCGCGCCAGAGCAGATTTGCTTTTGCGTACTTTTCGACCAAATCAACCTGCTCTTTCGAGCGACCCGATTTGTCCAAGAACTCCAGCGTGCGAGTGTCAATCGGGAAGTAGGTAATCGTACAACCGAACTCCGGCGACATATTGCTAATCGTCGCGCGGTCGGTAACGGAGAGGTTGTCCAAGCCCGGACCAAAGACTTCCACGAACTTATTCACCACGCCGTAATCACGCAAAAGGCGTGTAATCGTGAGAACAAGGTCGGTAGCGGTTGTGCCGAGCGGCATTTTGCCCGTGAGTTTGAGACCAATCACTTCGGGAATAAGGAAGAACGAGGGCTGACCGAGCAATGCGGCTTCTGCTTCAATCCCGCCAACGCCCCACCCCACAACGCCGATACCGTTCACCATCGGTGTATGCGAGTCCGTGCCGACAAGCGTGTCGGGGAAGGCGTAGCCGTCGCGTGCAATCACGCCGTGTGCGAGGTATTCAAGATTTACTTGGTGGCAAATGCCCATGCCGGGCGGCACAACGGAGAAATTACGGAAGCCTTTTTGCGCCCATTTCAGGAAGCGGTAACGCTCCATATTGCGCTCGTACTCGACTTCCACGTTCTTGGAAAGCGCGTCGGGTGTGCCGTAGTAATCCACCATCACGGAGTGGTCAATGACCAAATCCACGGGAATAAGCGGGTTCACATCGTCAGGATTGCCGCCTTTGCGGGCGTATTCCGCGCGAATAGAGGCAATATCCACGACCGCCGGAACGCCCGTGAAATCTTGCATTAGCACGCGCGCGGGCATATAGGGAATTTCCTCTTCGGGCGGCTTGGGCTGCCAGTTGAGAATGGTTTCGATGTGCGTGTTGGTGGTAGAAAGGTCGTCGAAATTGCGAATGGCATTTTCGAGCAAAATGCGAATCGAAAAGGGCAGTTTCGCAATTTTACCGCCGTACTTCGCATCCAACGCCTTCAAATCGAAGTAGTTGTGCGATTTTCCGCCTGCTTGAAGCGAAGCGGGAATGCGGTAGGGAGAGTTTGGTTGGCTCATAGTAAAAAAAGCTGGAAAGGTTGATAAAATGGTGTGTTTAGGGAATAATTATGGACTCTAATCGACAACAATTGGACGATACAAAAAATCTCCATCAATAATCAACAACTGCACTTTCTCTGTACAGCGCGAGCGGTGCGAACTCATATCATCGGAGACAATATAGGTCATTCCGGCGCGAAGTTCGTGCGCGGTACCGTCTTCCATTTCGCTCGTGAGCATTCCCGAAAGGCAATGAACAATATGCCCTTTCTGACACCAATGGTCAGCAAGATACCCTTCGGAATACTCCACCAAACGCACCCGCAAGCCGTCAAACTGAAGAGTATGCCAAAGCGCTTCACCGCTTGTTCCGGGATGTTTGCTTGGGATAATATCTTCCCAGCGAATGGTTTGAAAAGGAATAGGCTGTGGCATACATCAATGCGGGATAGATGAGAATTTTTGACCGACACAAAAGTTACGAAAAAAAAACGTTGGAAACTACTTCTGAAGCGGTTTCCAACGGAAAAATTACAATTTTATCGAATAGGTCTTTATTGTAGAATTGACTGTATTTCCGACAAAACCTCCTCCGCTTCCGGCGTTGGCATTATCATCCAATCGTGCAGCATTTCTGCGACTTCATGGTATTCTATCGGAATTTTTTGTACGGCGAGTTGACGATAAAAAGCGCGGCAGTCTGCTAAAAATAAATCTCGCGTACCGATAAAAAGCGACATCGGCGCAAGATTCGTACAATCGCCAAAGATTGGACTAACACGCGGGTCTTTCACCGAAAGGTCTCCTGCGTACATTTCTCCAGCAGCTTTCAGCCCGTGAATATCCAAAATCGGGTCGCGTTTGTCGAGTTCGGGAAGCACAGGATTGCTCATACTTACATCCAACCACGGCGAAAGCAAAATCAGTCGCTCCGGCTGCGGCAATCCTTCTGCACGGAAGACCTGTGCCAAGGCAAGCGCCATGCCGCCTCCGGCTGAATCACCAATAATTGCTATATTTTCCGCACTAAAGCCCTCAACCATTTCACGGTAGAGCGGCAGCATTTGGGTAAAAACGTCTCGCACGGTGAACTGAGGAGCAAGCGGATAATCCGGCGCAATCACAGTGCGGTTTGTCGCCGTTATGAGCTTGGCAATAAATCGCCAATGCGCTCCGAGAAACTGCGCCACATATGCCCCGCCATGAAGATACAAAATAGCCTTCGTCGGTGTTTGTGTGCTTTTGGGGGAGAGCGTCCATACATTGCGCCCCTGTGCTTGCTTTGAAGAAATATCAAACCGACGATAATAGCTTTTATGCGGTGCGCCGGGTTTCATTGACAACGGTCGTTCTTTAAGACGGGAAAGCGAATGGCAAAAGTGCTTTACTCTGCCAAGGCGCATGGCAACAATCATTAAACGACTTTGTATGCTTGGTTTCAAGTGTTTTTCCTTTATGACTCCAACAATGTTTTTTGCCCTGCAAGCCGCAAATTTTCGTCAATCTCGCGGAATGATTCCACAAACCGCATGGCGATAAGAATTTCACATTACATTTGCGCAATTATGAGCAGGCGAATATACGAAAGAAACAGCAAATATGCCGCTTCTCACGGAAATTTTGATGCGAGAAATTCAGAAGAACAGCAAAAAGAAACAACCCTGCCAAGGCTCAAAAAATATGCGCAAGCTGCGCTCCATACAGCACCACGCCGTAGCGTAAAATTCGCATTGCAAAAACAATCCCGACAAACCATAGAACGCGCACACGGGCTGTTCCCGCGACGACTGTTAAGGGGTCTCCCACAAACGGCAACCACGACGCAAACAAACTCCACACTCCCCAGCGCTCCATCCAACGCAGCGCTCGTTGTCCGCTTTTACTGGCTTGCAAGCGTGGTAACATTGCGGGGCGCAAAGCTGCACCAAGACTGTAATTACACGCACAGGCAACACAGTTCGCCACTGCACAAACAACAAAAGCAGGAGCTATCGGCAATCCCGCCGCAATGCCTGCCAGCATAATTGCTTCTGAGCTAAGTGGAATCAGCGTTGCCGAAACAAACGATGCCCCGCCTAACCCCCACAAACCGTAGGTCAAAACGAAATTATGCCAGTTAAAATCCATTTTCTGCGTGCAAAAGAATGTTCAACGACTAAGTATGCGATGAAAAAATGTGCAGTGAAACAATGCTCATTTAACGCGGCAAATCATTACCTAAGCGCACCGAGGCGCTTGCATTTACCGTCGAAAAACGATTGCCGATGTTTAATTCCACACCAATATCCACAAGATACAGAATTCGTGCGCTCAGACCAAGAATAATGCGGCTTGTATTTTCGCCAATAACATCAAATTTTATCGGGACAGGCGCAATCGGGCGACCGTCAATATCAACAGCAATTTGTCCCGAAGCCGTGCGCGGTTGATACCCATAATCAACACTGAGCCGCGTTGATTCGAGGATAAAACCACCATACGGGCTAAACGAAAACACCGCGCCACCAAATGTCCAACTCGCCGAAACACCATACGCAATGCCGTTTGCACGAATAGCACTGGTCAGACTGTACGATTGATTATAGTAATTCAAAGCCAGATTAAACGGCAAGGCATTGGAATCGTTAGCAAACCACGTAAGCGGATTGTGCTGTACGCCCCAGCCAAACATTCCGATTTCACCCAATGAACCCAATCCCAGCCAATTTGCTACATTCGGCACAAATCGCAGGACACCGCGCGTTCCCATAATCGTACCAATAGTAAGTTGCGGTGCGGCAAAAGGAACAGCACCAAAGATGTAATCCCGCGAATCCAGCAACCCACGAACGTCCAAAGCAATGCTCTCATTCGCAGGCAACACAACCGTTGCCGTGCGCCCTCCAATGCTTGTGGTAAAGGTGCGTTGCGCATCATTCGCAATAATGCCAATACGAACATTCATGTTTTTATCACCAATCGCCGTCGGTCCGCTTATTTCTACTGGCAAACTCCGCCCCACAACAGCCCGCAAAATGTCATTTTGTGCGCTTTGTGGCAGTGCCGAATAGCCATTTGCGCGGGTTAAAATTGCGGAGGCTTGCTCCGGCGTTAAGCTATATTCTGAGGCGACGCTAAAGGTTTGATTTACCGGAACACCGGCAAACATCGCTACTCCGCCCAATTCAATCATCAGCGCTGCGCTGCGTGCCGGAGGCGCTTCGTGAAACCACGCGCCGTTGATATTGGTGGTGAAACCCGCCGCAAGCGGCTGAATGTACGCCCGTGCGCCTGTTTCGACAAGCCGTTGCAAACTGGTTTGGACGGTTGATTGAGCGTGTGATTCCGCTATTGAACAAAGAACAACAGTAGTAATGATAAGGGTTTGAAAGAATCTGCTTTTTTGCATAAAGGTCGAAGAATAGGTGTAAAAATCTACTTAATCATCGCCGCGCCGCATAGAGCGCTCTACGTCTCGTTGTTTGATAGATTCGCGCTTGTCGTATTTTGCTTTGCCTTTGGCAATACCAAGTTCGACTTTCGCGTAAGGACCGGAAAAATAGATAGCAAGCGGCACAAGCGTAGCACCTTTCTCCTGCACTCGTGAATAGAGCTTTTGCAGTTGATTCCGTTTAAGCAAGAGTTTACGCGGACGGACGGGTTGGTGATTGTTGATATTGCCTTGTTCGTAATGACTGATATGGATACCAAGTGCGAAAAGTTCGGGGTCGTTGTCCTTTTTTCCTTCAAACATTGCATAACTGTCTTGAAGATTACACTTTCCGGCGCGGAGAGATTTTACTTCCGTTCCTTGTAGCACAATTCCGGCTTCCATTGTATCGGTGATAAAGTAATCATGCCGTGCTTTACGATTTTGTGCGACGTTTTTGATTGGTCGGTTTTTGTAATCCGGCGGCGTTGGTTGTTCGCGTTGATGTTGTGGTGTGGTTTTTGCCATGTAAAAATAAGTAAACGTGTTCGTAAAATGCTGAATGGTGAGCGCCGTAAGCGGGTGTTCAGAGGATTACTGTAAAATTTGGCTAATCAAACTGACGCTGAAAATGGACAACAAAAACCAGCCCAGCGCACCTTCTAAAACTGCCAAATACCGCGCCAAACCTCGTGCCTGAATTTCTCCGTAACCAAGAGTGACAAAGGCATTCAGGCTTAGCGCGGCAGCATTAATCCCTCGAATAACCGCAGCAACAATTAATAATCCGGTAAAATAGCCGCTTGCCTTTGCAATAACGCCAAATTTAGCACCGCTGTTCGCTTCCGACTCTTCCCAGCGCTTTTGCAAGGTTTGGGCATATTCGCTTTGTCGGATACGCCAAAGTTTGAGTTGATATGACATCAAATGCCCATAATAAAACGGCGCTCCAATAACTCTTACAAGCGTCGGCGCTTTATCGTGAGAATTTCGCAACGCATCTATTTCTTTACCAATCTTTAAGACCTGACGAATACGCTCTTCCTTATGCGTCGCTAAATCGTAGAACGTGTGCGTAAAGCGTACACCATTGACATCTTCGGGTTGGCTGGGAAAAATGAAGTATAGTGCAGCAAAAAAGAATAATATCCAGAGCGAATACTGAATCGCCATAACCGGCTCTGTACCATATTTGCAGAAAGTTTCGAGGAAGATATTGAGTTGCCAAACCATCCAATTGGTAAACGTAGGATTACGCTTGTAGGTAATACCAAGCCAGCGTGTTTGCACGGTCTTCATCTCGACATAACAATCATTTTTCGATTCATCTTGCCAATTTTTTCCGTAGATATTGTAAAAGAAACTGTATGTTTTTAATAACATCTCGTAATCATCTAACTCCGTCACGTTTTTGCCCGTAACAGTGTCACGGACGGTAATTTTATATCCGGCGAATTGATCCCACCGCAGCGTTGTTGCCCGTTCCGGCGTGTTGAAAGCATCGTAGAGAATTGCGCCATTAAATGCACAACGCTCAATTGTCAGCAAATTCAACACAACAGGGCTGATATTGAGCGCACCAAAGGTCGTATCTTCGCTTATCACGCAAGTCCGAATATACCCACCGATTTGGAATGTTGCTGCACTGTCTAAGATACATTTTGTCAAAGTAAAATTATTCAACGGCTGAGAAAACGGCGCAAAGATTTGGGAAAAACCATTGGAAAATCTGGTTCTTTCAAAGTTCACGCTGTTAATGTCATTCGAGGCAAATGCGCATCCGCCAACCACACATCGGTCTAACTCAAAATTCACCAGACCTTCCACTTCCACGTCAGTCTGAATCGCCGTTTTGGAAATACCCAAACTGTTAATGACACATTTTTCAAAGCCTAAGTATTCATCAATTACACAGCCGTTAAACATGATACCCTTTTCAAAATGAAAACCGGTAATTTTCATCGGGGCAATGGTACAAGAATCAAGCTGCAACTTGGAATCCACAAAAATACGCCCGTCTTTATTACTAGCTTTGAGCAAGGTTGCACGCCATTCTGCTTCGCGTACGGGGTCAGCAAGCAAAGAATCCGTGCGAATAGTGCAATGCCGCAAGACTAAATCTCCTTGCGCAAGCGTAATCATCGTCAAAATTTCCCGAAAAGAAAGAATTTGACGATCTAGGACAGTCGTCGAAGAAGAGGTGAATTGAGCAAGTATTGATGAGGTGTTTAGGGACAATGCCATAAACGTAACAAAAAGGTATCGAAAACCCCTGCGATTCAAAAACATCATAACACCACAAAAAAGTAAAACTGACAAAAAGCTCATATTTCCTTACGTTGGCGGTTGAGAATAGCGAGTCGTTAGCTAAACAATTTTCTCACGCACACGTAAAATACGCATCCATGCTGTTTTATCAAAACCTATCCGACAAGAAGCCTACAAAGGCAATAAACAAGCACAAAAAAAGCCATAGTTCCCCTTGAATCTGAACTATGGCTTGGAGATGTAATGCAATCTCTGTGTTATACTTTCCCCTTTATTGGTAGTCTGCTTTTCCGTATCATTTTCTTGTTATTATGACGATTTTTTCAAGCTTGTATACCTGCATCTCCAAAAATCAAAACCGAATTTCGTGAACTATGGGTCAATCTTGAGAACAGCGTTTTTGCAACCTCTACCACATTGTCTCATGTATCTGATACAAAAATGCACGATTCTGCTTTGGAAAACATGATGCCGATAGTCATTATTTTCTATGCCCAAAAGTCATACTTTGCTTTCTGCCTCCCGGATTATTTCTTGATTTTGACAAGCTCGACTCGCCGACACCGCGCTCGGTAAAGGTCAGCATTTTCACCTGTTTTGCGCGGCAATACTTGTTTTTCGCCTTGAGAACTCGCTTGCAAGCGGTCTGCGGGAATGCCGCGTTTGACAAGTTCGCTCACAACAAATTCCGCACGACGCTGCCCCAGTTGAAGATTATACTCATCTGACGACACATCGTCGGTGTGTCCGGTAATTGTCAAAGTACCCAAGAAGTTTTTGAAGAGTAGCAAATTCGCGGCAACGCGGTCTATTTCGTCTTGCCAACGTACCGCACTTGGTAATCCGTTAGAATCAAGCACAAAGGGGCTTGGATTGGCATATTCATTACTGGGAAAGTTAATACGCAAAGTCAGAGCTTCGGGCAAGCGGAAATTCCGCACAACAGCGAGAGTATCAGTTTTGCGGTAAAGTGCGTTTTGCGAGGTAAAAAAATACTCGCCCGATTGCGCGGTAAGACGCAAGGGTACGTCCTTCGGGACAATCATTTTGTATGTTCCATTTGGCTCAGTTGTTACCTGTACAATGGTCGAATCGGTGTTGTCCTTTTGCGTAACGACGAGCGCCGATGGCACAGGCAGACCGCTTTTTTCTGCTTGGACGCTTCCCACAACAATCACATTTTTCCAGATGAGCGGAACATTCAGTTCACGCCTTGTTGTGGTATCGCGCTTAGGAAGTTGTACGAATGTCGTATCGGCGTAGTAATCCGGCGCTTGAACGCTAATGCCAACGCTTCGACCTTTTGGAACAGTGAGATTATATGAGCCTTCGCGGTCGGTGCGTGTTTCCGCGATTTTCGTATTCGTCGCCACGTCATTTGCCGTTACAATCGCATTTTCAATCGGTTTGGCGTCGGGTTGTGTCGTGGTAACTTTACCAAATACCGTAATTTCTTTCGGCATCGGGTTCAACACGAAATCCCGCACAATAGTATCGCCCTGCCTTGCAGACCGAATATCGAGTTCCGAAGCAAGCGGAATGTAGTCATCCTGCAAAGCAGGGTCAACATAGACCGAAAGGCTTTTTCCATAGGCATAACGGCGCGAATAGCGAGCATCTAAGCCGTTTGTCGGTATTACGTCCGGTACGCCTTGCGTGTTCTCATCAATGTTTTCGGTTAAGCTAATATCGGCTTGCACCGCCTTACCCTTGTTGTCTTTAATTGTTCCCGTCAAAATAATCGGTCGGGCAATACGGCGAAGTTTTATTGTGGGCATCATAATCGTATCGCCCTTTTGCGCTGTTGTCGCATCAAGCATTTTGGTTTCAATCATGTAATTCACCGTATCGGCAGGCTCAATCCGTACAGCATAGCGCTTGCCTTCTGCAATTGGTGTGGTGAAAACCCCTGCAACCGGCTCTGCTTCGACAGGTCCGATGCTATTCCCACTCTGGTCGGTGAACGTTACCTCAGCCGCAAGCGGCACACCTGCTTCGCTTTGAACCGTTCCCTTCACAACGGTCACTTTCGGCTCTGCGCGGCGATAGGTGATGGAATAGGTGGTCGTGATTTCACGCCCAATATCGTCCAAAATGCGCTCAAAACGGTCTTTGATGTTGTATTCGCGCCCAAGCGTCAAATACGCCGTCGCAGAGCCGTTATTATCGCAAGGCTTAACAATTTTGTTCACCTTGATGCGATTATTCCAGAGTTTTTCGATGATTTGTGGCTCGACTTCATTGCGGCGAGCAGTGTAGCTGACTTCATCAGTAACGACAATACCGATGCGCTCTGCATTCGGGCGGAATTTCATTTGGGCGAGTTCTTCCAGCGCATTGGGTAAATACTCATCGGGCTGATTCGCACTTGCTTTGGCAATAAAGGCTTCAAAGCGATCGAAATTATCGGTCGGCTGCAACACATCCACCGTTACCAATCCGTAAAGAATCCCGCCGATACGATAATCCGCGCCGCGCCGACGCATTTCTTCGGCAAAACGCCGAGCATTTTCGCGGGTTTCTTTGATTTTATTTGCCATGCTGCCCGAACAATCAATAATCAAAACTACATCCACCGGTGTAGAAGCGGTGCTGTCGGCAGGCTTTACCGAAACAATACTCGCCTGCTTATCTTTCAAAAGGAAGTCCGCCTCGCCAAGCCCACGCACACTTCGCCCTTCAGCATCCACCGCACGGACAATCACGGTTGTTTGCGGAAAACGGCTATTGTCCACATTCAAGACTTGAAGCGGATACCCCTGCCGTGAACTGACATCAACAGACTCGCCGGTAATTGATGTAACAGGCTTTTTGGGTTTGTAATACTGCTCTTGAATGGCATTGTACAGTTCCTGTGTTTGTGGAGAGAGTTTATCAAGTTCTTTCGCAAAGTCGGGATTGGAATTGCGGAGAAACGAAGCCATGAGTGTTGGCTTTGCAAGTAAGGAATCAACAGGCACACGGCATCCATCGTCATCGGCTCTATACCCCACCAATTGTCCCGTATTGCGCACGGGGTCGCTTGTGAAACGCACCAGCGCTGTTAGCCCAGCATCGCCGCTTGCAGGCATTGTGCGAATCAGCCCCAGACCAATTGGAGCGATATTCACTTCCACGCCAAGCCTGAAGGCACTTGCCGCAAGATTGTAATTTCCCGAAACAACAAAAGGATTGCCCAAAATGCTGACTTGCGCACTTGCTCCAATGTCTAACCCCAGCGCTTCGGGCGCAATCGCTATTGGTAATCCCACAACGCCGTTATTGGGCGCGGTTGTGTAATTGACATTGACGGTAAAAAATTCTATGGGCGAGTACGACGCGCTTGCTGTCCAAAATATGATATTCGGTGAAGTTCGGACATGCTGTAATTCCGTTCCAACGCGCTGCGTTTGAAAGACATCCGCTCCCATCGTCGTTGCGGAAAGCCCAAGAAATAAGCCGTTCAAAGGCTTTGCAACAAGCGAAGCATTCCAACGCAATGTTTCCAAGGAAATTTTCTGAACATCTCCCGGATTCACCAGCCTTGCACTGCCCCCAAGCCAGAGAATATCATCCAGAACATTAAACCCCAATCCTGCATAGAACTCACCTGTTGCAAGGCTACTATCGGCGTTTAGCGTATAACCAACGGCGAGCGGAGCGAGTTTTGCGAAAAAACCATATTGGCGCTGAAGGGAAAAATCCTGCCCGATGGGTGCGGCAACGAGCAATTCCGAACCGGAACGCATCCCCAACATAGCCGGATTCCAGCCGACAGCACTGGCATCGGTTAGAAAGCCCAAGCGCCTGTTACTCAAATTTTCGGGAGAAAACAAACGACTTTGTGCAAAAGCGAGGTTGCCCAAAGCGCATAAACACAGCAAACCCCCTGCAAAAACGCGAAAAAGCGGCATCATATCGCAACAAAAAAGAGTGAGAAAAACTTCGTAAAAATTGTAACAATCAGTCTCTACAAGAACGTTTAGAAGCGGTCTGTATGGCATTTCACAGCATCCCCTCCGCACCAAACACCAAAGCAAATATACACAAATTTTTTCGGGATATTTTGCCCTTGATTATTCAACTATGCTGATTCACCCATTTGCTGCTGCGCCCGTTCTACCAAAAGAGAAACCCGCACTGCGCCTTAGAAAGGAACGCAATGCGGGCTTTATCGAATGGGTAACAAATTCTTTAGCGAATATACAACATCTGCCGCGAGAGAATACGCCCATGAGAAACAAGCCGATACGAATACACACCTGACGGCAAAGTATTCATCAACACCATGTACCGATGCTGCCCTGCATTTATGCGCCCTTTGGCAATCTCCATCACCATACGCCCGAAGGTATCATGCACAAACAAAGAAACCTCACTTGCTTCTGGGAGAGTGAAGCCGATGCTGGTTTCGTCGTTGAAGGGATTCGGGATGTTTTGCTCTAGGGCAAATGCCGCGCCGTCCACCACCTCTTCACGTACAGAGGTTTCCCGAAGCGTGGTGAATTTTATAGTGTTGGAGGGAAATGAGTTAAACGCAACATCATTACCAGCAGGACCGCCGTAGCGCAAACAGCGCGTACACGCTCGGGCAAAGTATTGTGTATTCGGTTTAAGATTTCTCACTCTAATTCTCGCTGTAAATGCAGAATCTATATGCGGGATTTCTGGTGGTAGAGGGCGGAGGATGGAGATAAAGTAGTCTAAAAGTGATGAGCAAAGCATATTTCGTGTTATTGAGTCCACCCTAGCAGTTCCGATGACATCACGAGTAAATAAACTATCCGATGCCATTTGATAACAAATACTCATATCCCATCTTTTTTGATATGATGTCGGGATATTACTAACCACATCTTTTCCTGTACTGTCAAAGAAAAAAGTGGCACGAGGTAAACTAATAGGGAGTATCACACTATTTGTAGATAAGGAATCGACCCTAAAAATAAATGGTCTGTCCCAAGAACCTGAAAGTGTTTGGGCGGTTATATTATACTCGGTTATTTTCAATAAGCATAGAAAAATGCTTGCGGAGCGTAGGAAAATAATGAGGAATTTCATAGCAAATATCAAAAGTCATGATGAGAAATTAGTGAATAAGCGTCATCTGCCGCGTATAAACGCCTTCTTCGGTACTAAGCCGATATGAGTATGTACCAGAAGGGAGTGAGTCCATCAGAACGACAAAACTGTGTTTTCCGGCATTGAGGCGCTGCCTTTCGATAACATTCATGACTACTCGCCCGAAAATATCATAAATCGTCAGAGAAACGGTGCTGGATTTTGATAACCCGAAATGAAGCATGGTCTCATGCTCAAATGGGTTGGGGGTGTTTTGCTCTAATCTTGTAACGCTGGAAATCTCGTCATTGTCCTTCTCTTGACCCATATTCATTTGCGATTCAGTCCAGGAACCTTGCACAAAACTTTGTGTTGTACTGGTTCCTTTCAAACGATTACTTGCTGTGGTCGAATTTACTCCCGTTCTGCAAGAGAATCCTGAGGAAAATTAGCGCAGCCGTTGAAGTAAAGCCCGCACTGCGCCTTAGAAAGGAACGCAATGCGGGCTTTTTTGAGATACGTCAAAAACGCGCTTGGGAACTACCGTTAATTCGCCGCGAGTTCCGGTGAGTCCGGCTCCAAGAGCAACAGTTGATAATTGTAGAGGCGGGTACGCTCCTCGCGCTTTGCAGCGTGATTCCGCTTTGCACTCCGTTTTTCTGCGCGGACTTGTTTTTGCAAGGTTTTATCGGTCTTGCGTTGTAATTCTTCAAAGGCAATTTGCTCTTCGGGCTTACGCTGCGGCACGAGATAAACAATATCGCCGTGCTTTTTCCGAAGGTTTTGCCATGCTTTGAGCGCATCATTAAAATTATCGCTTTCATAGACAATCGAAAACGTTCCGGCATCCACGACAAGCGGCTGCATATCGTGTGCAAATGCTGTTGTGGTCAGCAAGTCTTTGATAGCGGCAAATTCGTAATTGTGGCTTAGCACATTCTGCGTCAGCGCACTGTCGGTAAGGCGAATTCCTTCGACTACTTCGACCTTCACATTCGCGGTACCGTTCCCAAGAACACCAAGCGCTTTTGCAGCGCTGTAGGAAAGGTCGAGAATACGCCCTTCGATGTAGGGTCCTCGGTCATTCACCCGCACAAGAGTTGTGCGGTCGTTTTCAACATTGGTCACGCGAATAACCGTTCCAAGCGGCAAAGTCAGATGCGCAGCTGTAAAATCGTGCATATCATAAATCTCGCCGTTTGCCGTTTTACGACCGTGAAAACGCGGACCATACCACGAAGCTACACCATGCTGAACCATTGAGGAAGTGGCATTAACTAGCACTTCATTCAACGCCACAGGCGTATCCAAAAAGAACGTGCGCAATTTTGCTTGCACTCCGAAACTGTACATTGCGCCAACAAGCACGATAAGAATAAATGCCGGAATTCGTGCTACCCGCAACACTCTTTTTGAGCGTTGCAAAACGAAAGGCATTACAAAGAAAAGTGTACGAAATATCATGTAACAGACTATCCATAGTTTTACAAACTAACGGCGCGAAATTACAACGAGAAAAATCACTACTCAATGACAGAACGATGAAAATAAATTCATTTTCTCCTTCATTTTCATTGAGTTGCACTGTTGACATATCAACTATCAAGGTTTGAAGCGGTGTTCCTAGGAACACGGGGAAACGAAGAAAGGAGCTAGAAAGTTTCCCACACGTCAAAAAATATCCATAATGAGCGCACCAGCAAGAATAATTATGGGCAAAGTTGCCGAAAAAATGCTATGTTTGAGTCGCAATTACTTGAGATAGCGAGCATGAGCATCTTTCCTTATGCACATCCAACTATCGCATTATTCACTTGATTTCCGCTTGCTTTTGCAGCATAGAACTATGAACATAGCTGACGTTACCGTTTCTTTTCTCGAAACCATTCCTTACAAACAGCACTCCACCATGAACGGCGCGACAATTCATGGGGTGAAATTCAAAGCGCTGAAAACCATTGTGGATGGGCGCGGTGATGTGATTGAACTTTGGAGTCTGCCTTGGGTGGAACGCGAAAGCGTGATTGTCCCACAGCACGTCTATCAATCCGCTACCGATTACGGCGTTGTTAAGGCATGGCATCTACACGCCATTCATACCGACCAGTTCACCGTTACTCGTGGGAAAATGCAGGTTGTGTGCGTGGATATTCGGAAAGAATCCCCAACATTTGGACAGGTTAATTCTTTTATCATCGGTATTCAAAACCCCGCAATGATTCTTATTCCGCCCGGCGTTATGCACGGTTGGAAAGCACTTTCCCAGCCGGAAACAATTGTCGTCAATCTCCAATCACATCCCTACGACGCAAGCGATGAACTCAAATTCGCATGGGATTGCGTTTTGAAGGAAGTGTGGGAGCCGAAATTTGGGTAATGTGCCAGACATTCATCGCCGAAAAGCAGACAAAACCCCACTGTCCTTTCAGACCTCATTGCCCTATCCAGCGCACACAGTAACGATGACGATAAGTTTTCAACCACGCATTTTCTTCCTTGCTGTTCATGCCCGAACACCCGACGACATCTACGCTCAATGAACGTCTTGCTCTGACACTACTTCGGCAATATTTTGGTTATACCAATTTCCGAGCCGGACAAAGTGAGATTATTGATAGTATTGTGCGCTGCCGTGATACCTTTGTCGTCATGCCCACCGGTGGCGGGAAATCGCTCTGCTACCAAATTCCGGCTCTTATGCAAGACGGTACGGCACTCGTCATTTCCCCGCTTATCGCACTGATGCACGATCAAGTGCGAACACTGGAAAAAGCGGGTATTCCGGGCTGTTTTATCAATTCCTCCTTGCCTTTTGAAGAAATCCGCCGACGGCTGCAAGCCGCACGGGAAGGTGCATACAAACTCATTTACGTTGCACCGGAGCGCCTCGAAAGCAAACAGTTTTTGGAAGAAATGCAGCGCGTGGAATGGTCATTTTTAGCGGTGGACGAAGCACACTGCGTCTCGGAGTGGGGGCACGATTTCCGTCCAGCCTATGTCCGCATCCACGAAGCAAACGAAGCACTGGGGCGCTTACCGATTATCGCTCTGACCGCCACGGCTACATCTGAAGTACAAGAGGATATTGTCGTACAACTCCAAATGCGCGAACCGGAGCGCTTTATACGCGGTTTTGACCGACCCAATTTACGCTATACCGTCGAACACGAAAGCGATAAAACAAGCCGTGTGGCTGATATTTGCTCGTCTGTGTCCAAAAGCGGCTCACAAAAAGGCGGCTCGAACATTGTCTATTGCGGCTCCCGCAAGCGTGTGGAGCAGTTTGCGCAAGCGCTTCGCGGTTATAATTTACCGGTGGTTGCCTATCATGGCGGCATGGGAGATAATTTCCGGCGTTCAGCATTAGAGCGCTTTTTGAACGGTGAAATCCAAACTATTGTTGCCACGAACGCCTTTGGTATGGGCGTGGACAAACCGGATGTACGGAACGTCATTCACTGCGATTTAACGCTCACACCCGAAGCCTATTATCAAGAAGCCGGACGTGCCGGACGCGACGGCGAAAGCGCTGATTGTACGATGCTGTACACACCAAATGACCGCCGCTTGATGGAATTTTTTGTGCAATGTGCCTTCCCGCCGTTGGAATTAGTACAAAAAGTGTACGGTCTGCTCTACGATAGTATTCAAGCGGGCTTGGGAGCAAAGCCGCTTGAAACCTCAACCTTACGAGCAGAACGTATTGCTGCAATGCTTTCTGTCCATGCTGCGGAAGCCGATGCTGTTATCAGCCTTTTGGAACGAGCAAATGTGCTACGGCGCGGCACTCCGGGCAATATGGCGCGTGTGCAGTTTTTGGCAACAAGGGAGCGGCTCCGAGAGTATTACAGCAATGTGCCGGAACGCAGGCGGAATGCGCTCAATGCGCTGATGCGGCTTGTAGGCAGCGCAGCTTTCCACGAACCGACCGAGTTTGATATGCTGGATGTATGGCGGAAACATAATGTTCCGACAGAAGAATTTTTGGAAGCAATTAGAGCATTTGAATACGGACGCTTGGTGAAGTTCGACCCACCCGGAATACGCGATGGAATCACGCTATTGCTGGAGCGCTTCCCGACGGAACATTTGATGAATTATTTACCGTTTGATTGGCAAAAACACATTTTGCGACGAGAGAGAGCTATTCAAAAGCTGGAAACCGTCGAGCGCTATGCGACCACATCAGATTGCAAGCGGGATTTTCTTTTGCGTTATTTCGGCGAAGAAGACGTAGAGCCGCATTGCGGGCGCTGTTCGTCATGCAAACAAGCGGAGAAGGCATCTGAAGAACGTGCGTATCAATCAGAACGAAAGCAATTTTTAATTCAACAAGTCCTTAGTGCAACGGCAGAATTAGACGGACGATTCGGAAAAACCGTTCTTGTGGATGTGCTGGCAGGAAAACGTTCATCGGAAAAAGTGCGGAAATTCGGTTTGCATCGGTTAGCAAGTTTTGATGCGGCGGGAAAATTTTCTGAACAAGAAATCACCGAGACCGTGCAACATTGCCTCAGCGCTCAATGGCTGAGTACGACCGAAGAGCGCTTTCCAACGCTCTTTCTCACGCCACTTGGTGCAGCACGGCTGCCGGAAGTACCGGAGCCATATATCTTGGACGGCTATAACCGCGACACGTGTTCGTATCCCGAACTTTTGGAGAAAACAAAACGGCTTCGCTACGACCTTGCTTCGCTGCACCGCATTGCGCAGCACATCATCATTGACGACCGTTCTTTGATTGCCCTTGTCAATGCTCTTCCCCGCACAGTCCACGATATGAAGCGGGAGGTGCGGTATTTAAGCGACGTGTGTTTATACCGCTTTGCACCGCAGTTTTTGAAACTTGTACAAGAATACATACGGCAAAGAGCAACTCACAACAGCACAGACACCGCAATTTTGCCGGATAATGTCCAACGGAGTTTGGAAATGCTGCGTTCCGGCTTGGGAGTGGAAGAAGTCGCCGAGAAGCGGAATTTGAATGTCGGAACAATTGCCCAGCACATTCAAATTGCCATAGAACAAGGCGTAATGCTACCCCGCGAGCGCTACGTGCGGGAAGAACTCTATGCGACGGTGAAAGAATTTCTGGCGATTCGCCCCGAAGCCTTTTTGAAAGACCTTCGCCAAGCAGTTCATGGCGAGGTAGAATGGTGGGAACTACGCATAGCAGCTGCGTTTGTGAGGGCAGAGAATAACTGAGGACAGAGAATAACAGGTAAACCTCTATGCGAGGTTTTATCTCACGCCTTTGATAGGTGTTTGACACGTCTTGTACGGATTACACAAGTTTCGCGGATATTAGGAATGAGCTGGGGCTTAATTACTTACTCGGCGATATTGTGGCAGAATCTTCCTTTGAAAACAACCACCAAAACATCCCACAACAGCACAGTACAATTCCACCTTGCCACAAAAACGCCGTCATGCTCATCCAGGGACCGTGATTCATAAAATACCACTGAAGCGGAAACGCTGAAAACGAGCCGTTTTGAATGTTTGCGGCTTGTTCTTGCATTCCGGTGAAATTCATTGTCAGCCAAATTTTCGAGCAAACAACACTGGTCAGGCTTATCAATGCTACTGCCCAAGGTTTGAGCGCCATTTTATCCATCATCAAAGCAATAACGACAACGGCAAACGGCAGAAAATTCATCAATTGGCGTGTTTCGGTCATTATTGTTAGTAAGAGCGCAAAGAGTGTCATCACGGCAAAAAATCCCAAACCAAGATCCCGTGCGGTTTGCAGAACTTCCCGAAAACGCATTACTCCTATCAGCATCATCGGACCAAAATAGACCGACAGCGCCACAATCGTCAAAAGAGGTTTGCTCAAAGCAGCAGAAAAACTACCTCCCAAAAACAAATCCGTATTCATCGGCGCGGCAAGCGAGGAGTCTTGTATTTGCTGCTTCCAAATCGTCAATCCGCTCCACAAAACCAAGCAGATGACCGCTCTGAGTGCATAGCTTACCAATTCTTTGCGTGAGTTCAAAAGCCGCATAATTGCTGCTGTTGGGAAAGCAAGGAGAATTTTTTCTACCATAAAAAAGAATTGTACCAAAAGAAGCGGTATTGTGAGCGGCAAAAGCATCATGTACAGAGGCTCTACTTCAGGGAAACGCACTTCGGCAATAAGGACGAAATAGACACTCAAAAGCAGCACCAGTACGCTTGCTCCGGCGGCAATCTTTCGGGCAGTCGCTTGGGTAAAGGATGCAGTTTCCAAGGATGTATTGTCAAAGGATGTGCCTTCGGAACTCGCAATTGCTTGTTTTTCAGCGTCTCGCGGCAGAATAAACAGGATCATCGCAATAAAAAACGCCGTCGGAAAGGTAAAAAAGCCAATCGCTGCAACGATAGGTAATATCCATTGTTGCCGTGCAAGATACCCGTAGAGCATAGCTGCACCAAGAAAGAGTGCGCTTGTGTCGGTCAATGTAGGGTAATAAAAACTCATTTTCATCACGGCGACATTCACAAAGAGCGCCGTAAAACCAAGCCACCGCGCAACAGCGTTCAGTGTGAGAGCGCGTGCAATCAACGCCCAAAATACAGCCGTACCGAGCAGCATAAACAAGTTGTGAAAAACGAAATAGCCGGCAACAAAACTGTCAATGTTCAGCGCGACGCTTTGTTGTGCGCTTCCCACATCTTTCGCAAACCACCGAAAAAACCACAAAGGAATCGGGTATTGCTGATAACTCCATTCCAACCAAGCCGGAAGGCGCTCAAACATTGGTACGATGCTTTGGTAGAGATATTTCGCCACCTGCATTTCCCCATACACAGCTACGCTAGGCGCTATGCGCTGCGCACGGTAGGGGTCAATGCGCAATCGCCCGCGCTCTTGCAATTCAGCGCTGGATTTATTCCACTGCAAACTCCACACAACGTTTTTATAGGTTACGCCATCCCATCCGCAGCCACTATTGAGCGCGATAACTTCGCCCTTTTCAAAATAAAACAACCCAAAAACAAGAACGAAAAGCGGCATCAAAACAAGATACCACGAGCGTTTCCGTTGCGTAGTGAACAGGGTAGTAAACGGTGCAGTACGCGAGGCATTTGCCGACTGTTTGGAGTTTTTTTTAGAAGGACGCGAAACGTTTTTTGCGGCAGCCATAATCAACGCAATAAAATGAACGAGAGACGAACTCAAGAGTTTGCTTCAACAAGCAACATTTAATACACTTCGCCAGCCGCAGAGCGGTAGGTATTGAGCATCAGCATGGCAATCGTCATCGGTCCTACGCCACCCGGCACAGGAGTAATCGCAGAAGCCTTCGCTGAGGCGCTTTCGTAATGCACATCGCCGACAAGACGTGTTCCTTTGGGGGCTGCGGGGTCATCAATGCGGTTGATGCCCACGTCAATTACCACAACGCCTTCTTTCAAATCTTTGCCGTGAATGGCTTCCGGTACACCAACAGCAGCCACTACAATATCAGCTTGGCGTGTGTAATAGGAAATATCAGGCGCGGCGGTGTGGCAAATCGTTACAATAGCATTAGCATTGGGGGCTTTTTGATACAGCAAATTTGCCATTGGTTTACCAACGATATTACTCCGCCCGACAACGACAGCGTGTTTCCCTTTGGTTTCAATCTGAGAACGTTTCAAAATTTCCATTACTCCCGCAGGCGTACACGGCGCATAACACGGCAATCCCGCAACTAAACGCCCGACATTCTCAGGATGAAAGCCGTCCACATCCTTCGCCGGATGCACCGCCAGCAACACGCGCTGTTCGTCAATATGCGCCGGAAGCGGCAATTGTACCAAAATCCCGTGAATGCGCGGGTCGGCATTCCATGTGTGAATTTGTTCCAAGACCTCTTTTTCACTGATATTTGCCGGTTTTTCCAACACAATCGAATAAAAACCAAGTTCCTCACAGGCTTTTGCTTTCGAGCGTACATACACGTGCGAAGCAGGATTATCCCCAATCAGCAATACCGCCAACCCAGGCTGAATGCCACGCCCGGTGGTAAGAAGTTTTGTTTTTTCGGCAATTTCGCTGCGCACATCCTGTGCAATGGCTTTTCCGTCAAGAATCTGAGTCATAATCACCGTTTCGATTGGTTGAAAAAATTATTGCTGTATTCGTTATTTCACTCTTCGGTACTTATCACCGAACACCTCTGAGAGACTGTTTGAAAACTCAACAATGCGTCACTTTTCCCTCATCCCAACCTTCTCCCAAAGGGAGAAGGAGAAGAAAAAGCCGTCCTGCATCTTTCTTCTTCTCCCTTTGGGAGAGGAAGCCATCGTAACGATGGCAGGTGAGGGAAAAAAAGATTTCAAAACAGTCGCTGAGAACATTACCTAAATGTTAATCTTCCCCGCTCTACGCCTTGCGCGGAAGATTGCGACGGCTTGTTGATGCTCTGCGCCATTACGGGTGAAAGTATGCGTGTTTGTGCCGTCCAATTTCGCCACGAAATAGTAGAAACTGTGCCCTTCAGGAGAAAGTGCTGCTTTAATGGCGGCGCGACCGGGAGAGTTAATCGGTGCCGGCGGCAAACCGGCGTATTTGTACGTGTTAAAAGGACTGTCAATTTCCAAATCCGCGAAAAGCAGGCGGCGACTGGTGCGATTGGGATTTTTAATGTCATACACATACTGCACCGTCGGGTCAGCTTCCAATTTCATCCCAATTTTGAAGCGATTCCAATATACCCCCGAAACACGAGGTTTTTCGTCATCTACGGGCGTTTCTGCTTCGACAATCGAAGCCAAGGTGAGCGTTTGATGACGGTCTAACGTTGTTGTCGAAGTGCTTGAAACCTCGCGCCAGAATTCGTCTTGTTCATCCAACAATTTGTCCAAGACTTCGTTTGCAGGAGTTTTTTTGTAAAATTCGTAGGTGTTTGGCATCAGATAGCCTTCAATCGTCGCGGTCGTGATTCCACGCGCCTTACGGAGCGAGTCGGAATAGGCAATCCGTAAAAATTCCCCTTTGTCACAGCCTATTTTTTCCGCCGCAATTTCTGCATATTTGCGAAGTGTGATTCCTTCTTGGAAGGTAACGGTTGCTGTTTGTAAATTACGCTTGGAAAAAAGCCGCATAATAACCATAAATTGCGGCATATTCGGTTCAATCGTAAAAATACCGCGCTGAATCGCACGGTCTTGATACCATGCCACAGCCCGCGCAAATAGTCGGGCAAGCGTTGGTGAGGTAATGACGGAACGATTCTCAAGCTGAGCAATCGCAGTATTGACGCTCATTTTAGGGCTGACGTAAAATTCCGTCGGTGTAGCAATTTCCACCGGCTTAACAAGTTGTACAAAGCTGTACCCTGCAAGACTGAGAACAATGACGATTGGAAGCCCGATAATAAGGGCGATTCGCTGACCACGAGTCATAGAAAACACGATGTATTCAATAATTTGATGAACTTTCAAGTTGCTAATATGCGAAATTTCCTTCAGGCGACAAAGCGCCTTTCTCGAAAACACGCTTCAAATAATCTTCTTCGTAGCACAGACATTCTTGTCTGTACCACTAACGCCGTCAGGCGTAATACCGAAAGTACAAGAATAATAACCTTTGGAAGACGATACGCTTCGCGTATTGATGGCACAAACAGGAATGTCCGTGCTACGGTGCTGATAATCTTCCTTCTTTGCCTCTCAACTTCCCTCCAAGCCCAGACTACAAGCGGCTTCCCCGCAAACCTCGAAGAGCGCTTAAAGCAAGAGCGCCTCGCCGGACTTGTCCACACAATGAATGTAACGGTGAATGATGACGATTACACCTTCAAAGGCACGTCGCGCGTGGAGTTCACGAATAACACGCCCGACACGCTGCGCCAAATCTTCTTCCACGCTCATTTTAACGCCTTCCAACCGAACAGTCTCACGCACAAGCGCGTAGCGGCTATTGGTCCAAACCGCTTAAGACCTGAGACCTTTGCCAATTTGAAACCCAACGAAATCGGGAAACTTGATATTCTTCCCGGAACGAGCAATGGCGCGGCGTTCACAGTAGAGCGCTTGGGAACGATTATCCGCTTGGATTTATCCAAGCCGCTTCTGCCCGGGAAGCGTACCACGCTTGAGTTTGAATTTACGGGGCAAATTCCTGTGCAGGTGCGGCGCTCCGGGCGCAATAATGCTCAAGGGGTGCGGTATTCGATGGCGCAGTGGTTTCCGAAACTCTGCCAATACGACCAGCACGGCTGGCAAAATAACCAGTTCGTTCTGCGCGAGTTCTACGGCGTGTGGGGCAAATACGACGTGAAAATCACGCTGCCTGCAAAGTACATCGTCGGTGCATCGGGCGACCTCCAAAACCCGCTTGAAGTCGGGCATGGCTACGAATTTGACCGCGACTCCGTGAAAATGCCCGCTCCCGACGCTGAAAAGCCGCAAGGTGTGAAAACATGGCACTTTGTCGCTTATCCCGTGCATGATTTCGCGTGGGTTGCCGATGCGGATTACATTCACCGCGTCGTAAAAATGCCCGCTTCTTCGCCTGTTTCCGCAGGAATGACCTTTCACATTCTCACCAAACCCAAGTACGATGCGGTCTGGAAGAATGCCGTCGAATGGCTTCCCCGCGTGTTTCGCTTTATGGGCGAGAAATATTTGCCCTATCCCTACAAGCAATTTACCTGTTCGCAAGCGGGCGACGGCGGTATGGAATATCCGAACCTTGTTATGGTGCGCTCTTCGGACTACAACGGCACACTTGGTACGGTTGCTCACGAGGCGATTCACCAGTGGTTTTACGGCATGGCGGCGAATAACGAAACCAAACACGCATGGATGGACGAAGGCATCACCGATTACCTCACCGACCGGATTATGGCTGAGGAGTTCAAAATTGATGAGCAAATTCGCCCAACATGGCTTGAAAATACGCTTATTCCGCGCCGCAAAGATGCTCTCGAATCCAACCGCGCCTTTTTGCGTGTTCATGCGCTCGGCTACGACGAACCGCTCTCTATCCCGCATGACCGCTTTAACGAGGACATGACCGCCGTGATGGTTTATCGAAAAGGTTCGGCGTGGATGCGGCAGTTTGAGTATAGTTTCGGGAAGGAGAAAATTGACGAACTGCTCAGGAATTATCAGGCGCAGTGGCGCTTTCGTCACCCTTACCCGCCGGATTTCGAGAAATTGGCAAGCGAAACCTTCGGGCAGCGTATGGATGAAGTCTTTGACACATTTTTGCGCGGAACGGAATTGCCCGACTACACGCTTCAATCCTTGCGTTCAGAGCCGACTTCGGACGGGAAATTCAAGAACACTCTGCAACTCACCAAACGGGAACGCGCTCACGTACCGCTTCGGCTTTTTGTGACTGATGCAACCGGACAACAACAGGCGCTCTCTATTCCGAGTGATATGTTGAATGCGCCCAACCGCGACACAACCCGCCTTGCGCCTTGGTTCTGGGCAGCAGGCGATTACACGGCGGAATTTATCACCCAAAACCCACTACGAGAAGTTCGGCTGGACACCGCAGGGAATCTACTCCGCTCAGACCTTTTGAAAAACAGCATTCAAGCGGGTAGCTTGTTTCCTGCCTTGCCTGAAGTAAAATTCGGCTTTATGACACGCTTCGACGAAGCCACACCGCTTGATTACTACGGCGTGTCGGTGCGTCCGTCGGTGTGGTTCGACCCGCTTGGCGGCTTGCAACTTGGCATAAGGGCGGACGGCGTTGGGAGCTACAACACGCCGAAATTCACGCTTGGTGCGTATTACAATTTGGGAAATCGGCGGTTTGATTGGCAGGTGGGAATGCAGCAAACGCTTGGTGGGAATGGGATTATCAATACGATTAGCGGTAAAATTTTTAGTATGGATGGAGTAACGGGTGTGAGTATTCGCGGACTGGACGACATTCGACCTGTGCGGTATGCGCGCGAGGAATTTTCATTGCGAACTCTCATGTTTGATTCCTTTGTTATGTCGGATACTTCCTATTTAGCACCGAATTCGTTTTTTATTGGTACGAGGAATCCCTCAATAGTATTCCGCGTCGGCATAATGGGAGAACAGCGCTGGAAAACAGGTTATTTTCAAACAGAAGGAAATATTTACACCGCCTTCAATGCTGTTGGTATTCAAGCACGCATTGAATGGGCGCATACTATTTTTGATACGCCGTATTTCAGCATAGTTCCACGCCTTTTCGGATATTTTGCAACAGGCTTTGCAAATGAGTTTGCCTACACCCTCCAAAGTGGTACTGCTGTGGAGCGTTTTGAGAATATTCCCGCACGATTTACTCGTTTTGCAGCATATAATTTTAACCTTCCAGTGTTTACTCCCGGTGGTGGTGGTTTGATTCGTGCAGACAATGAGACACGCAGTTTGATTGCCGCCGGAAACCTGTTTTTGGGTAACAAGACGCTTAACAGCATGGGTTTGAATGTACCTATTTTGCAAGCGCTCAAGCCGGGAGCGTGGGTTAGCGGCTCATTTTCAAGTGGAATTAGAGTACAAAATCGTGGAGTTGAGTTTTTCTCCTTCGACTCCGGCATTTCCCTTAGCATCAATCTTGCTGACATCGCACCGGAAAGCCGCTTGCTCTGGACATTCAAAGACGAAATGTCTCTGACTGCCTACGTACCGCTTGTTTCCTACGTTCCCGGGCGGAATTGGATTATCGGCTACGACGGTGTGCGCATTGGTGTCAGCACGACGATTCCACGATAGAACAACGATTTTCTCACTTTATTTCTCTCAAACCATGACTATTTCTCTCGAATCATTAGGAACAAACCTTGCGGTACGGCTTCCACAAGCAATCACCGAAGAACTGCATCTTACGCAAGGTACGACATTGCGGATTGTCAGAAAAGATAACACCATCATTCTGGAGCCGACCAATACGGCTTTAGATGAGATGCTTTCTCGCATCACGCCAGAGAACCTCCATACAGAAACGGATTGGTAAGTTTTGGCTGGTCAGAAGTTGCAGGTATTGGCGTAAGCACAAGCACGACGATTCCGCGATAAAGTACAGTCCATTAAGCATTCTTGAACACAGCACATACTTACACTCCATTTTTCTTCTTCCCATGAATCTTCGCATAGAACAACCACACATTTTCCCTTCGCATATCGTCGCCGGAGTTACCGAGCGCAACACGAGCCTTTTTCCCGAAACGGGATTATCATTGCTGAAAGCCCAGATTCTGAGCGAACCCGAAGCCGAAGAGCATCGTATTCATCTCGCTAAGGCAATCGGCGTAGAGCGGGATGCGCTCAAATTCCAAAGGCAAGTGCATGGAACAGGATTACGCTTTCTCGCACACGATAATCACGAGCGCAATACCTACGAACCCTTCAACGAATCCGACGGCATGATGACGGCAACAAAAGGTTTTGTGCTGTGTGTGGGGATTGCTGATTGCGCGGGCGTACTGCTGTATGACCCCGAACACGAGGCAATTGCCGGCTTGCACTCCGGTTGGAAAGGCACACACGGAAACATCGTGCGGGGCGGAATTGAAGAAATGCACAAACGCTTCGGCTCAAAACCCGCTTCATTGCTTGCGTATATTTCCCCGTGTGCGTCGGGCGAGCGCTATATCGTACGGGAAGATGTCGCCGGACTTTTTCATGCCTCAGGAATGAGTACAGAATCCCTTCAGCGCCTCAATGACGAGGAATATACGTTTGATAACCGCCTTCGCATCAAAGAACAACTCTTGGAATGTGGCTTGACCGCAGACCATATCGAAACTGCGCCCGGCTGTACGATAAGCGAAGAACGGTATCACTCGCATCGCCGTGATGGTGCGCGTGCAGGGCGCATGGTAGCCTTTATCGGGATGAAGTAAATTATCTATTAGCGACACATTAAATGATTGGCTGAGAAAGCACGACTTGCATTCAAGGAGTAGGTAGGAAGAATGGTGCGAAGAGTTGGTATGCTTCAAATTACCGGAATCGACACAACAAAAAAATATGGTAAAAAAAAACGCCTAATCCGATGGAGCTACACAAAGGATTAGGCGAAAAATGATGCGCCTTCAGGGCATCGTCAAGCAGGTGTATTGAACGATCTCATTACATAAAGAGCATCAATACTTTGCCCAGCGAACCGATAAAACCTTCTGCTTTGCTGAGGACATCGGAAAGATGCAAAAAGCGGACAACGCTAAAAGCAAAGAGCGTAATACCGAAGGTTTCCATAAAACGTTGTAAATTCGGGAACAATCCTGCACTATTAGAAAAAGCGCCCGTCAAAATACCCACCACACCAAGAGCAATGCCGGTAGCAAAGCGCGGCGCATGGAGAGCAGAGGTGAGAATAATGGTGATAAACCAAGCGGCTGCAAACGCTGCAACAACACCGATGGTCGTCATAAGCGGATTCGGATGCAAATCTTCTGCGTGTGCGTGAGACATAGTACAATCCTTCCAAAAATTGATTGAAGAGAAAAATAAGTGATGAATTGCCAATGAAGAATACGCAAGGCGGAATGAACAGCAACGAAAGTACGCAAGGTTGAGCGATTGGGCAAGAAATTTTTTTTGCCCGATGAGATTCTGTGCTTGCTTTACACCGTTGGTTTTTGGGGTCGCTCCATAACGGTTCCGCAGTGTTTACATGTGGAATGTTCCGCGTTACCGTAAAATCGCTCAAAAATCGGTGGTAGTTGCTCAACAATATTGCTGATGTAGTGATATTCTTCGTAGAGCTTTGTTCCGCACTGTTCGCAAAACCACAAAAATCCGTCTAACTCTTGGGTTGCACGTTTGCGCTCCATGACCAGACCTACGGTATTGGCTTTGCGCTGCGGTGAATGAGGTGTTTTTGGAGGTAATAAAAAAATCTCTCCTTCCCGAATTGGAACATCAATAACCTTTTCACCATCGTGTAATTTTAGCACCATGTCGCCTTCCAATTGATAGAAAAATTCTTCACCTTCGTTGTAGTGAAAATCTTTCCGCGCGTTGGGTCCGCCAACGACCATCACAATAAAATCATCAGTTTCATCATAAACAACAGCATTACCCACGGGCGGCTTAAGCAAATGTCGGTGTTCGTCAATCCATGCACGAAAATTCAGAGGTTTGCTAATACGAGTATTCATGTGGCATAAAAAAAATGAGATAAGAAAAAAACATCCACGAATGGTGATATTTCCAAGCATCCGAACAATAACCTCACCACGAAATTAGCGCCGGACAAGTACAGGAGCGGTTATGACGCCGCTTTGTGTACGAATGCGGCATGAATAGAAGCCATTGGAAAGAGCCTCAATCGGCAGCAAAATCTCGTGCTCTCCGGCGCTTTGAAGCATTTCTGTGCGGCGAATATGCTCGTTGCCCAGTACATCTACGAGAGAAACCGTGATTTCTTCGGCAGTATCCGTCCGGATACGCAAAAGCACCGCGTCAGAGGCAGGCTGCGGAGCGAGATGTATCCCTAAAACTGCCTCTTTGTGCCTGACGGAAGTACTTTGTAAGGTACAAAATGCACGGCGAGGATTGGTCTGATTATCGCACTGAAACTGCGCTCGTGGTGCTGTCGGGATAGGACTTGGACGGTCAGTTACGCCAAGCGGCTTTACAGCACGACCTGCCGCGCTGCCCATAAACACTTGCTCGGCGCTGCCATTACCCAAAGCAACATTTTTTGCACGAGAATTGCTGTTGTCAAAAGTGTATTGCATGAGTGCATCTAAAAGACGGAAAACCCCGTAGTAGTCATAAGCATCGAATGGTGACACGCCCGCGCTGGTGCAGACATTATGTCCTGCGCCATACACGTAGTTTTGAACAGTATCAGCAAAGACCGTGACAAAATCTTTTTCTTCATTCGGAATGGCAATGTTCAAAAATACGTCCATTGCCATTCTATGGTCATTGGTGGCATCGTCGGCGTAGATTTGCATGATAAGTTTCGTATCGCGGGGGAACGTGCGAAGTTGCTCTTGAGAAGTTTCCAGCGCATACCAGGGTGCCATCGGGAACAAAAATTTGCCGTTTGCACCCCAGCGACGCTGCGTAAAGGCTTTGTGTGCGATACCGGGGATAGCACCACCTCCAAAGGAATGTCCGGCAAAACCAATGCGGGTGGAATCTATCACATTCGGAAAACGACGAACAGCTTCAGCAAAGCCACTATCTAACGTCCGATACAGCGAGGCAAAATTGATAGAAATGGGATATGGGACAAACACAACCGCATTACCTCGCGAGACGCAATTGCGGATAAGATCTCCATAGAATCGTGGGTCATTTCCTCCAAAACCATGAGCAAACATCATTGTTGGGCGGGGAGACGTTGTACCGCGAGGAAAATACACTTCTACCATACGGCTGGCATTGGGAAGTGCTATCGAAGCGCTGTCCCAGCCAATAGCAGGAAAGCGCACCGTATCAACAGCAAATGTTCCGTCGGCTCCAAAACCTGTGGTAATGCGGGGTATGGGTCCTCGATACACAGCATCTTGAGCAAAAGATACGGCTGTCACTATTGTCATAGCGCAACAGAATATCAACAAAAAGCGCATAGAACCTCGTTAGTGGTGAAATGAGCAAAAACGTGAACGACAAGATGTACATATAGTGACATCATCAGCGTTACATGAACTTTACATCGGTGCAAGGGTAATATCAATCTGTAAAGCGCTTGATTGCTTGCTTGCCGGCACGGAAATCGTCCGCTCTACTTCCTTGAATCCGGGGGCGGAGATAATTTGCCGATACGTTTTTCCGACGTTCAAAACGGCAGAATATGTACCGTCTGCATGGCTGCTTAACTCGTCTGCTTCGCTGTCCAAAGAAGCATTGACAGGGCGCAACACTATCTTTGCCTGCACTGGTGCACCAGTTGTTTTGTTGCGGACTGTTCCGGTGAGAATAGAGACGGGAAGCGGCTTCAGGGCATCCATAGCGCTGGTGAGTTTTGCCATGTAGATGTCGCCATTGCGCACAAAATATGCCTCGTCGCCTTTGGCACTCACGACAAACCCATAGTCATTTGCTTTGGTATTAAAAGGTTCACCGATATTGACGACGTTTGTTACTTTGCCGTCGTCGCTCAACGTAGCTTTAAAAATATCTAATCCACCAAAGCCTCCCAAACCATCGGAGGCGAAATATAGCGTTTTCCCGTCTGCCGCAAGGAATACCGAGCGTTCATTACCATCGGTGCTAATGTCGAGTTTTTGGCAATAAAGCCAACCTGCTTTGCCGACTTTCCGACTAAAATACAAGTCCATGGCTCCATCATAATCCGGTCCGCAAGCGACAACAAATAATTTCCCGTTTGCGGAAAAAGCTGCCCCATCTGTTCCATACAGGTCTTGGGTTTGTTTCCGCATTTGCGTAAAAAAAAGATTGATTCCACCTCCTAACCCCAATGGCTTTTCCCACATATTACCCTTCAGGGTCGCACTGTAATATGGTCCGCCATTATCTTGCCAGCCCGGTTGCCAACTTTGAAAAATGACCGTTTGACCATCCGGCATGATATTCGGTTCGTCTTCCCCACGTCCTGTATTCACCGTCGCGTCCAGACATTGTGCGCTTTGCCACTCGCCGTTTATCCGCTCCGATGTCCAAATATCGCCGTCGAATCGTTCCGTTGAGTCGGGACGGCGCGACCAAGCCTGGCCGCCTCTGTCTGAAAGAAAATACATCCGTTTGCCGTCGGGTGTAAGTGAAAGATTGGCTTCTTGGAACGAGGTGTTAATTTGGTTGAGTCGGGTTATCGTCACATTCCCTTTGAATTTAAGCGTCGGGATTTTTGCGCGGTCGAGCGTCGAAGGCTGGGCAAAATTGCTTTTTGGCAGAGAAATCATTCCGAAAGTCATCCAAATAAGCCATAATGCCAAGACATTTTTTGTCGGCAGTATCCGTCGTTCCCACGCAAACAAAGTGTCAGAGGATATGTTCATAAACGTAGAAAGTGCAATAAAGAGAGAGAGGTTTATTTCTTATTGTACCAAATGATACGAAACGAAGGCAGCATCAGTGCTGCACAAAATTTCACCACAGAATGAAAATACTTCGTAAAATACGCATTTTTCACCTTCTTCGTACTTTTTTCACATATTTTTTTGCAACGAAGCCTTCTTTATCGCAATTTACATGCTAAAAAAAATTCAGTGTAATCAATACATCACGCAACATTTCTTTACCGTTTGTTTCCAACGTTATTATGAAAGCTCTCGTCCTTCATGAGCAAGTACCGCATCAGCAAACAACACCAGAACTAGCATTGCAAAAACAAGCGGGAAGTTCGTCGCAAATCGGTCTGTCCTCATATAGCTCTTCCAGCCATAACGCTTCAAAACATGATGGTCAAAAACACGGCATTTCCTCTGCACAGACAAAGCACTACCGCGTGAGTATTGACGACGTACCGAAGCCGATACCGAAAGAAGGCGAAGTGCTTGTACGGATGAGCGCTGCGGCACTGAATCACCGCGATGAATGGATTCGCAAAGGGCAATACGCACGAATTCGTCCCGGGGTGATTTTGGGTTCTGACGGCTGTGGTGTTGTGGAAGAAGTCGCTTCTAAAGCTGACGAACACTTGCTTGGAAAGGAAGTAGTGCTTAATCCTTCGATTGGCTGGGGGGCAAATCCTCGCGTCCAAGACCGCGATTATACCATTCTCGGCTTGCCGGTAAACGGCACGTTTGCTGAATACTGCGCTATTCCCGCACAAAACTGTTTTCCGAAACCCCAGCATCTACGCGCTGTGGAAGCTGCTGCCGTGCCGCTTGCCGGTCTGACCGCTTACCGTGCAGTTCGCCGACACGGCGAGATTCAAGAAGGCTCACGTGTACTGGTTACGGGAATTGGCGGAGGCGTGGCACAATTCGCCGCACAATTTGCTGTGGCTTTGGGCGCACGTGTTTATGCGACTTCCGGTGATGATGACAAACTTGCAACGGCAATTGAGCGCATCGGTTTGGACGGCGGGGCGAATTACCGCACTCCCGAATGGTATAAAACCTTGGTGCAAAAGGCAGGAGAATTTGATTGCGTCATTGACAGCGCCGCCGGAAATAGCATTGACACGCTTTTGGCGATGCTGACTATGGGTGGTCGTTATGTTTTTTATGGGGCAACCATGGGGCGACCGTCTTCGCTCAATGTGCAGATGATTTTTTGGAAACAACTCCGTTTACAAGGCTCAACAATGGGTAATGATGAAGAGTTTGGGGACATGTTACGATTTATAGAAAAGCATCATATTATGCCGATTATTGATTCAGTGCGCCCTTTTGACGAAATTGGCACTGCATTTGAAGCTATGTCCGAAGGCAGACAGTTAGGTAAACTTGTCCTTACGTTTGCGCCTTTCTCATAACGTTGATAGCGCTGACGAAAGGACGATAAACACCGGATTTCTTCTTACGTTCAATGATACTTTCATGCAACTTCCCTCGCTTCTTGGTCATTCTGCACAGCTTTTACGGCTGATAGAACATTCTCAGCGCCCCGCCGATGTTCTTGCGTCGGAATATTTCCGTGCGAAAAAATACATTGGTGCCAAAGAGCGTCGTTTTATCTCGGCACTTGTTTTTGCTTCCTTACGCGGACGCTCTGCCTTTGAATATTGCTCAAAAGCTGCATCAGCGGGAATTATGGATGAAATCACCAAGGCTCAGGAACGTGCGCACGAGGCGCATCAGGGCAAAAAAACAAGTGCAGAGGTGTTATTTTCTGAATTAGGTATCATTACCGCATGTGCGCTCATTGGCAATCCTGTTGGTGTAGGCAATATGTTTGAATTTGTTGACGATGCACTTGGAATTGCCTACGAAGACCTCGAAGGTCGTATTATTGTTGTGGGCGAAGCATATTCAGCACGACTTGGAATAAGCAATGATGCAGGAATTCAGTTTGCTCTGGAGATACATGAAACATGGTCGCAAATAGCGGAGACCGTGGAAGAGATTCTTTCCCATGAAACCTTCACTCCTGAAGCGCAAGAACTTCTTGCGATGCGTTATGCCACTCCACGTTGGATGCTTTCGGCATGGCAGGAAGGTACATTAGAGGAAGGCGATTGGTTCTCTTCGGTGGAATTAGCAGCGTCATTACTGGGCGCTGCCCCTATTCCCGTGCGAGTCAATAGGATGGCTGCCGAGCGTGAAATTGTGCTGTCGGTATTACGTGGAGATAGCATTCTTGCACGCCCGGGAAGACTTTCGCCAGATGCAGTCTTGATTGATAAGCGAGTGAATCTTTTGGGAACAAATTTGTATAAAGAAGGAATCATTGAAATTCAAGACGAAGCCAGTCAACTAGCAGGTTTTGCGCTTTCCCCTCAAGCGGGATGGCGGACGCTTGATGCTTGTGCCGGAGCAGGCGGAAAAGCTCTTCATATTGGGGCTTTACAAAAAAATCGCGGGGAAATTATTGCTTCCGACATTGAGTACCAACGCCTGAAAGAGTTACCATTGCGGGCAAAACGCAATGGGCTTTCGCTGATTTCTACCATACAACTGCGTGAGAAAAAAGCCTCGACGGGACTTCCCGAACAGCTGGCACACCTGAAAGGTACGTGTGATGCGGTTGTCGTAGATGCTCCTTGTTCAGGCATTGGAACGGTCAGGCGTATGCCAATGGCGAAATGGCGGCTAACAGAAGAAATGTTGCAGAAGCACGCACAAAAACAGTTGGCTATTCTCAGTTCGTTTTCTCATGCCGTCAAACCGGGCGGCGTTCTGCTGTATCTTACCTGTTCGCTTATGCCGCAAGAAAATACCCACGTCGTCGAGGCATTTTTGTCGGCAAATCCGGATTTTACGCCGGAAGCGCTCGCTCCTGTCTTTGCTGAACATGGCGTTGTCATTCCGAGTTTGAGCGCAGACGCTCCTTGGGTAACGCTTAGTCCTGCTCGGCATGGCACGGACGGATTTTTTATCGCACGGATGCGGAAAACATCATGAATAGTGCAGCATGAAATACAAGAATAGCGGGTGTTTTTTCTTGAAAAAAGCGGACAAAAATTGTAAGTTGAATTCATCGGAACACCTGCTTTTGTCTCGTTCTCCCACAAAAGAAATCATGCGAAAACTATCCCGTAATAGTTAGGTCATATCAGGCATCAAGTACATAGGACTTTCACAAACAAGCATTCGGGTATGTATTCCATAATACACCGGAGGAATCAGTATGAGAAATGTAATTTCGCATTCTGCATATTTTGCAAAAATCTTATACATCACCGGCGCCCCTACTATCATTCCGTTGCGAGAGCAGTGTTGAACGAATCTCAATTCAATCCGTTTTTTTATCCTTTCATCCCTCACCGTCATGCCGTATATTCTTAACCCACAGCAAGTAACGATTGCTCCATTTAAGGGAATAACACCGCGCATTCATGATTCCGTAACGATATTTGACGGCGTGCGCATTACAGGCGATGTGGAAATTGGTGAAGATTGTACGATTTGGTATAACACCGTCATTCGCGGTGATGTGAATTTTATTCGCATTGGAAAGCGGACAAATGTGCAGGATTTATCCATGCTGCACGTTACGCACGAAAAGCATCCTTTGCACATCGGTAACGATGTTACACTCGGACACTCGGTTGTTGTGCATGGCTGCACTATTCATGACCACGCGCTTATCGGTATGGGCGCTCGTGTTTTGGATGGGGTCGTGGTAAACTCACACTCTATCGTTGCTGCCGGAGCGATTGTTCGTGAGCGGTTTATCGTGCCGGAAGGCGTATTGGTAGCGGGGATTCCGGCAAAAATTATTCGTGATTTAACGGACGACGACCGAAAAATGATAGCAATGATTCCACCACGCTATGTGGATGTTGCGGAAGTGTATCGGAATGATGCCGGTTTATAGTTTTTTCCTCAGAATACTTCGGAATACGATGACGATAGTGTATTTCGTTTTTCCATTCTTCTTTCGGCTGAATTTCACAAGGCTTTACCATGAAACTTTCCCTTGGAACATTTAATGTTCAAAACCTTACCCGTGCCGATAAACCTATCTATGATGAACGCCGTGCGCTGTATTCGCCGCGGGAATACGCCCGAAAATGCAAATGGATTCAGGGGCAATTAGAAAAAATGAGTGTGGACGTATGCGGTTTTCAGGAAATTATTGAAGAAGAAGCACTGCGAGAGTGCGTACAAGGTACCGAGCGAGAACATTGGCACATTGCTATTGCTGAACCCAACGGAAAAACGCCTGTGAATGCACTTCTGAGCCGTTTTCCGATTATCCGTACAGAGTACCTGCGCGATATTCCCTTCGCCTTTGAATTCTTTGATGACCGTGCATCATTGGCTCAATCCCCTACAAATACGCCTGCGGAATCCATCGTACTCCCTATTCATCAGTTTTCACGCCCTATTCTCAAAGCAGAGCTGGCTTTAACACAAAAGTTGTCGGTGGTGGTATGTGTGTTGCACTTGAAATCGAAGCGCCCAACTTTACCCGAAGGGCTTGACCGCGACGAAGCAACGCTGGTTGATTTGGCACAAGGCAGTGTGCGGTCATTGATACGACGCGCCATAGAGGCATCCGGCGTACGAGCTATTGTCTCGCAACATTTAGAAGAACGTCCCGACACACCCGTGTTTGTCATGGGCGATTTGAATGACAGCGATACTGCGGTGACGAACCAAATCATGCTCGGAGAACCGCCGTTCCACAGGCTTTCGCCGGACGAAAAAATTGAACGCTGGAAATATGTTCTCCAAAACAGCCGAGATGTACAGGCACGGCGCAGCATGGAAAATTTTTATTACACCTACATTCACAACGGGCATTACGAAAGTTTGGACAATATTTTCGTCAGCAATCACTTCGCAGACCGAAATAAAGAGCGTTTGGGGCGCATCATTGACGTACGCTTATTCAATGACCACCTTTTTGACCAGACGCTTTCTTTCGACCGAAAACCGCCTCACGTCAGCGATCACGGACAAGTTGTCACCAACATTGAAGTTTTTGATTAACGCGTGGCAGCACGTTTTTGCCGACCAAAATACCAATAGAACGGCAATCCCATAGCAACCAGCACCAAGCCGAGTACCGACGTAATCACAGGGCTTACGCCACTCTGAAAAGAAGTAATATCATTGTACAGCGTGACAGCAACAAAACCAAAGGCAAAGATGCAGAATACGGCAGGAATAACCGGATAACCCCAAACCCTATATGGACGGGCAGTTTGAGGCATTTTCTTCCGAAGCACAAAGACCCCGAATGCACCGAGAGCGTAAAAAATCCACGAAACAAAAATGAGCATATCGGTCAGCATATCAAACGAACCGCTTATCACCAAAACGCTCGTCCAAAGTGCCTGTGCTACAAGCGAAAAAGCAGGTGTCCGAAATGTATGATGCAGATACCCCACTCGGCGAAAAAACATTCCGTCTCGTGCCATCGCGTAATAGAGCCTCGCTCCGGCAAGGATATTGCCATTCGTTGTACCGAAAGTCGAAATCATGACGGCAAGGGCAATAAATCCACCCCCAATATTTCCCATTACAGCTTGTGCGGTTTCTGATGCAACAAGCGGTGAAGCAGCAATACGCTCAATCGGCAAAACGAACAGATAGGCAAGATTGATAAGCACGTACACGCCGGTCGTTATGAGCAGTCCCATCCATAAAGCTCGTGGTATAGTGCGTTGCGGCTCTTTCACTTCACCGGCAATATAGGTGATATTATTCCACCCATCATATGCCCAAAATGCGCCCGAAAGCGCTCCCACACACGCAGCAATAAGCCCCCAAGGAGAATGGTTATCCCCCGGCGAAAGCGCGTGGTGCGGGGCGTTATGCACCAAATTACTCCAAGAGCCTTCTTTTGCCGAGAGCGCAAAGACGATAAGTGCCAAAATCGCCAGAATCTTCAATGCCGTGAAAATATTTTGCACGGCACCGCCCGCATCAACACTGCGATAATTCACAGCCGTCAAAAGACCAATAATGGCAATTGTCAGTATCTTAACACCGATATTAGCAAGCGGGAAAATATTACCGATAAACGGCAGAGGAACGACAAGCGTTCGTTCAATCTCAGGCGGAAAGCGGTATAGCACGACAAAATGCTGGAGGTATTCACTGAATCCGTAGGCAATCGAAGCCACACCACCGGTAAAAATCACAGCAAACATCGCCCAACCGTAAAAAAATGCCACCAGATTACCGTACATTTTCTGAAAAAAGATGTATTGACCGCCTGTTTGCGGTATCATCGCCGCAATCTCCGCATTAGTCAAAGCACCAAAAAGCGTCATTACTCCGGCAAAAATCCACACTCCCAAAAGAAGCATTGGCGAACCAAGTTGCAGAGCCATCTGTGCAGGTTTGAGAAAAATCCCCGAACCAATCACACCACCAACGACCAGCGCAACCGTTGTCCAAAGCCCCAGACGTGGAAGAAGGCTCGCCTCAGGATTAGTAGCGCTATCGGGTAATTGATTGCTTGGCTCTGTCGTTAAATTCATGCTGTGAGTTTCAAAAGATGAGAAGAACCTTACATCGTGAGGAATTCAGCGAGAAGGCGGTGGAAATGGTGCGTTCCGGTTTCACGTGCAGGCGAATAACGACCATGATTGTAGAAACGTGAACGAATACCACGCTGCACATTCTCAACAATTGCTTCATCCTCACGCTCTACGCGGTCTAAACCTGCTCCTGCACCGCGCTCTAACTTGGTTTCATCCCAAATATATGTCAAAAACGACACTTTTGTGCGGTCTATAGCCAATGGGCGCACGATATTGACCGACAAACCCCAAGGGTAGAAATTAAACATCATATTCGGGAATACCCAGAAATAATATGCAGCCACACGTTTTCCGTAATCAGGAGAGTTTTTCGGGAGGTCGAAACAATCCTCTGCGCCTGAAGCGAGACCGAGCTGAAGGTTTGCATAGCGGTATAATTCCGTTGAATAGCCTTCGTAACTCAACGCGGCATTCAGCCCGGCATGAACATAAGGAATATGAAATCCCTCTAAATAGTTCTCACAATACAATGCCCAATGCGCTTGAACGAGATAATCTCTCGAAAGCGAAGGTGCAAGAACGAAGTCTTGAAGCGGCATCCAACCAATACGCTGCTTCATATCACCGAAAAAGTCTTCTGCACCGGTAAGAGGGGAAAGTGCTGTAAAAAGGAGATTACCTATTTGATGAAGCGGAAGCGCAGCCAGATTATCGGCTTCGGCAGGAAAGTTTGCCACGCCATCAAACTCCGGCATATATTGAAAACGTCCGTCCAACCCAAAGCGCCGCCCGTGATAACGGCATTTGATATTCTGAAGCATACACCCGTGTTCAACCAAGATATTACCCCGATGCGTACAAACATTTGACAAACACCGTAGTACATCGTTTTTATCACGTGTCAGAACAAGGGGTTCAACAAGAAAACCATCTAGCAAGGTTACAGGAAAGAGTTGATTCGGCACAGAAACATGTGCCGTATCACAAAGGAACTGCCAAGAACGAGCAAATATGCGCTCTTTCGAGAGGTCGAATATTTCTTTGCTCAGATAAACATCGGTAGAAATGGTCTCAGCGTGTGTAATATCAGGATGAACAAAAAGAGTCATCAAACAAGTTTGAAAAAGTAGAACAACTTTGTTTCTGTGGAGAGATTGAATTCAAAGGTGTATTGCCCGAACAAAATACAAAAAAGCGACAACGCAGCAAATATGCGCATTGTCGCTTGAAAAAGAGGGGAGATTTTTTAGACGTTAAATGTAATTACCCACTTACCAAGCCCTTTAATGCTTGATTTGTTACTTTAGAGTAACAAGAAAGTAACAAAAAGTAAAAATCTCACTATCTTGTGAAGTTTTCGAGCTTGTTGCTTTTGCACAAGCAAACACCATGTTGTCGTTTTCTGCCGAAATCTGAAATATAACTTTTTATATTTTAAGAAAAGGCGTTTTTCTAAAATATACGCTTCCGCTATCTCACGCAACCATCAATCGTCGTCCCTTAGGCTCCGGCACGATACGACCAAGTTCCCGTGCTGTCTCTAGCCACTCACGGATAATAATTTCGGCATTCTGAAGAGCGGTGGCGTAGGTTTCGCCATCTGCCATACAGCCCGGAAGTTCGGACACTTCTGCGATATACGCGTAGTCTTCGGCACTCCAATAGAGAATGATTTCATAGTGGAGCGTTTCATACTCAGAGTTCATTGGTATCCCCTAAATGATATTTCACAATGAGGTTACACCGCACAATGCCTCAAAATCTACTGTTGAATTTGCGTTTTATTCATGGATGCTGCGTTGTAATTCATTCTCAATTTCTTCGATACTTGGCAATGTATTTTTGAATGTATCGGGTAAATCTTTCACAATCAAGGCTTCCCAGTTTGCTACTCCGATTGGATTTTGGTTGTTCATCAAACTGTATTCCACCAGCACTCTATTCTTTTCTTTGACCAGCAAAAGCCCTATGGTTGGCATATCGGTCTCATGCTTCAGTACGTCATTCACGACGTTTTGATACATATTCAGTTTACTGACGTATTCCGGTTTGAACTCCCCTGATTTGAGTTCTATGACCACATAGCACCGTAATTTGAGGTGATAAAAGAGCAGGTCAATGTAAAAGTCCTGATTGCCAAGCTCCAAATGTACTTGCCGCCCGACAAAGGCAAATCCTTGTCCCAATTCCAATAAAAACTTCTGAATATGCTCTATCAATTTCCGTTCAAGCTCTGCTTCACGCCGAGGGGCATCCGTGCCTAAAAAATCAAAAATGTACGGGTCTTTGAACGCTTGACGGCTAAAATCCGAATGGAGAGCCGGAAGCGTTTGCTCAAAATTGTTGACGCTGTTGCCTTCTCGCAGATGCAGTTTGCTTTCAATCTGAATAACGAGCATATTTTTCCCCCAACCGTTTTCGATGACCTTTTGAGCGTACCAAAGTCGCGTCTCGCGGTCGCCCAGCTTCTCCAAGAGGGTGATATTGCTGCGCCAAGGAATTAGTGCAACGGTGCGTTGCACTATTTCGATGTCGGGATAAGCATCGGCAAATTTTTTCATGTACGTCAGATTGCGCGAAGAAAAGCCACCCATATCGGGAAATGCTTCTTTGAGGTCGTAGCCCAAGCGGTCTATGACTTTGCTGCCCCAGCCTTCATGCTCCTGCTTGATGCCGATAGCGCGTCCAATCTGCCAATACAACACCGTCATTGCGCTGTTTGCCTGCACAACGGCGTTCAAGCGCTGCCGCCCTATCTGCTCTTTGAGCTGACCGATAAAAGCCTCGTAGCTTTCTGGCATCGCAAGCAATCCTTCAGGCTGCGGAAAAACTACCTGCGCTTTTGGTTTGCCGCGCTGTTTTCGTTGTTCTTTACTCATTTTTTTTTGCCTCCCCCCGCCCCCGCGTACTCTTCCGCCGTTAAAGGAGATTCCGAATTGATGTTTTCAAAAGTTTGATGGTAATCATCTGCGCTCAAGACCGTATCATAAAGACCAACATTTTTATTACCATGCTTATTGATTCCAATATATTCTAAGCTCGAATCTTCGTATCGCTTAAATTTGTACACTGCATCATTCATCAATGCACTGTTGAAAACACCAAGACTCACCAACAGTTCAAAATCTTTGACTTGCAATCCCGTTACTTTCTGGAACAGTCCTTGCTCAAGTTGCATGATAACATCTTTCAAACTATGCTCTCGGTAATCCGTCAGGTACATAAATACGGGAATGCGGGTTGCAAACTTGATGAGTTTTTCCTGAATCTCTTTCCTCTTGCTTTTGAACTCTTTTTCTGCATCCGTTAATTCTTTCTTGTCTTTTTTTGACGGCTCAGATGTATTGGCATTTTGTTTTGCTTGTTTAACGGCTTCGGATTTATTGATGATGGTCGTAATGTCCTGATTCAAATTCCGAAAACCTTCAATACTCATTAGAGCCTTCATGGCTTCTTCATTATTCATCAATCGTTGGAGGGTGTTGTTATCAACATTTACTAACAAAGCACTTTCCCAGCGTCGTGCCAAAAGTGTTGCAGTTGTACCGCTCATTGCCATATCCAGAATCCCTGCGGCATCCACTTCTTTCATAGAACTGCCGTCATACGCCAGAACAGGCAGAAAATTGATAAACTCCGCTACTTTGGCTTCAGGGTTCGATTCATTGGCATTCAAACGACAGCTATAATCGGCAATCTGACGTAAGGCTCTGTCCGGTGCGAAATCAAACACATAGCATTCTTCTTTGAGAATGGTTTCCTTGTTAGGTGAGTTGCTATCAGGATTTTTTACCGTCCATGGCGTTTGAACACGAAATGCTGCTTGAAAATATGTTTCAGGACTTGAGCAATTTCTCAACATAAATATTCCTGTCCACGGCTTTACCGAAACGCCTGTGGTGAGCTTTCCGCACGAGAGGGTAATGGTTTTGGATGCTAACGGATTATCGGTCATTGCTTGCTGTACGGGCGGTAATGCTTCTACACCGATTCCCGCATTCGTTCCTGCTGCTATAACGACTTTGTAAGCGTGATAAAAGATATTCTGACGCTCAGCTAAGAGGTTCGCCATTGCCTGACACGATGCCACGCTTGGTAAAAACCAAAACGTGTGATTCAGCACGTTCAGCAACGGAGCGTGGGAAAAGGGCAGGGGAGGTTTTTGTGCGCCCATTTTCAAATTGTCTTGCGTCGTTTCGGTGAAGGCACCACGAATCAAATCCAGCCATTTTTGCACCTCGTTTTTGTACGTGAACACTGCATTTCTCCCCGTTCCTTGTGCAGAAAAAAAGACATTCAGGTCGAACTCGTTAAACTCGCCCTTCATGGCAATCTCACGAATAGAATCGGGTAATTGGTACGTCAGCAAGACCATACGCGGCAAGGAACGATAAGGGTTTGGCTCTTTTCCCTGCCACTCTGCTTTGGCGCGTTGTTCGTCGGTGTACGTCCAATCAAAAATCTGTTCTTCAATAAATTCACCCGTCGCAATCGCTCTGAAGGGTGTGCCGGACAGATAAAGATAATGCCTTGTTGTAATCGGCATATTGCCTTCATCAACCTGTTCCATAACCTTGCTTTCACCTAACTCAGCTTCCTTATCATCTCCTTCCGTTTCAAATAAATCTTTCGCGTTTTCGCGCCACGCGCCATAGTGATATTCGTCGAACACGACACAATCCCAGTTCATCGTGTGAATCCATTCATTTTTGGGTTTGATGCCGCCGACGGAATTTGTTCCCAACAAATCTTGAAATGAACCAAAACAGACAATGGGCTTTTTATGGTCTGCATTACCAAACTGGTTTTCGCTGTCCCGTGAAAGAAACTGCCAGCCCTGAAAATCTACGTGCGTTGCCAAGTCCTCTTTCCATGCGCTTTGTACGGCGGGTTTGAAGGTCAGCACAAGGATTTTTGTCCACTTTGCACGCTTGGCAAGGTGATAGGTCGTGAACGTCTTGCCGAAACGCATCTTCGCGTTCCAGAGAAAATGCGGGCTTTTGCCCGGGTTTTCTTTAGCAAAACTTTCAAAATACCGCAAGGTTTTAACGATTGCGGCTTCCTGTTCGGGGCGCAAACCAAAGGTTGAGGTGCGTTGCTCCTCATTCGCAATACCGCTTTTGAGTTCAATGAGTGCCGCTTGCACCTTCTCCGGCGAACACCGAAACCACTCGCCTTCAGGGTTCGGAATCTCCCACTTGCGCAACAGACGGTGAACATCGTGGTCGGTGAACGCGCTGCCGTCGCTTTTCATGGCAGATTCTTCCAGCACAATTTCATAGTTTAATCTGCCTGTTTTGAGCTGTTCCGCCACGCGCGTTTTGGCATTGCGCTCGGTGTAGCCGATTTTTAACAAGCCTTCATGTGAAGCAACATCTACGAGTCGGTACGCATAAATCGTCGGGGTCGCTGCCGGACGCGTCGGAAAAAAGTCATGTTTACTCATCGTCGTCTCCCTCGCTTTCCGACGTGCTATCGTCTGTCTCTGCTGCATTTGTATCCATCGGGCGTATCATCGTCTCAATAAATGCCTGCTCTTCCGGCGTTATGCCGTATTTTGCGTAGAGCTTTTCGTCTGTCCATGTTTCATCGTAGTTTTGTATTGGAACAAATGAAAACCTATCCTTAGGATTATCCTGAGAAACCTTTCGTAAAAAAACAAGAAACCTAAAAAACTTTGTAGCAATATATTCTCGGAGATTTTGTGCCTGTTGAGCATTTTGAACTATATCACAAACAATATAGGTTTCGGTACAACAACTACCTTTTGGTGCAAATATTGGTTTGTTAATTATTTGATGTGGATAGCTGTACCCTCCGTTGTATGAACGACTTATTATCACTTTATCTTTGTCTATCCAATCTGGGTTGATTTCAATTTTATTACGTTCTATCCAACCAGTTTCCCCACGAGCATAGATTTTTATTGCACCATCAAAATAATCCTTCTTATAACTTTTGAAATTTGTCCTGAAGCCAAATGGTTTTTGGGACGACATATTATTGCTAAATACTTCCTCTTTTTGAGAAAGAACTTTTTCTAAAATCGGAATAGATTCATTTAATCGTACAAGAACATCGTATTTACCAATGTTGCGTATCATTGGCTTTTGAAATTCTGATTTAACTACTGAAGTTACCTCGCAATCACCATTGTGGTCTTTATCCCAAAGGAAGTAACAAACTCCGCCCTTTATCTCAACATTAGGAAAACAGTCGGCTGCATCAAGAAAATCTACTACTTTTTTGATTCTATTGTCTTGTAGCATCGTTGCTCTGAAATTATCAAGTCCTTTGCCGCCAGCAAACCAACGAGAAGGAATAATCATAGATAAATACTTCGGATTCAGTTTTTTAGCCTGTTCGACAAAAAGATGATAAATTGGTGAAGCACTCGCTTGAGCACCTCCATCACTCAACTGATACGGGGGGTTTCCGATAATAACATCAAATTTCATATTTTTTTGAGAAAAGAGTGAACGGGGATTGGCGAGGTGAATAAAGTTGTAGGCATAGGATTCGAGGGCTGTATCGCGGTCGTAGGCGGCTTGGTTTGCGCCGCAGTGTGTACATTTTCCACGTTCCCACGTATGCCTCATGGGTTTGAAGCGGATATTTCCTTGTTCGTCGCTGAAGGAAGTACAGAGCGAATACTTGCTGTTAGCGTGTTTGGAGCAATAAACGCTGCGCCGCGAGAGCAATGAAGTGAGTTCGGTAATGGCAATACCGAAAAGCTGTTTGGTAAAAATGTGGTTGGCGCGTTCCTGTTTGTCGGGGAAGCGTTCTTCCAAGCCATTCATCAGGCGTTTCGCCATTTCGCGCAAGAATACCCCGGATTTGCACACAGGGTCAAGAAAGGTTGCATCGGGATTACTCCAAAGTTCCTGCGGGAGCAGATTCAGCATATCGTTCACCACATTCGGCGGCGTAAAGACCTCATCGTTGCTGAGATTGGCAAGGCAGGTGAGAACATCGGGGTTATAGGCTGTTTGGTGTATCATAGTGCAGTTGTATGATGCAGTTTTATGGTTCAGTATCAGCAAGTGCGAGAAAATAGACAAGCGGAAAATCCCCGACGGGCTTGGGGATAAATGCTTTATCGCCTAAATCGGAAAAAAGATTTTGGTCTTCCAAAGGCTGACTTTGGAGAAGGTTTGCTAAGGTGAAATCGCGTCGTTTTATCATCGTTCCGTTCACAGGACTCCATTCGGAAAAGATGATTGGTTTTGCATCGGCATCGGGCGTGTTCAAACTGAGTGCGTCGCCCCAGAGGATATTTTTGCCGAGAACAAAACGAATACTGTTGCGGCATTCCTCTTTGCAGGCTGCTCTAAAAAGCTCGGTGTAGTCGGCATCAAAAAGAGCAAAGAGGCGTTCTCGGCACTCGCGGACATTATCGGCAAGAATATCAACACCGTAAAGGCTCGTAACGGCGAGAACGGCGTAACGTTCCCATTCCACCTGACTTTTGGCGTAGCGTTCGCGGACAACGGCTAATTTTCTTCGCAACACTTCCGCAAGAAAATTACCCGTTCCACAGGCAGGCTCAAGGAAGCGAGAATCAATGCGCTCGGTTTCTTGCTTCACAAGGTCGAGCATAGCATTTACCTCGCGCTCGGACGTAAAGACTTCTCCATGGTCGGCGACACGCTGTTTTGAGCGGAATTGTCTGGAAGTATCGAATTGTTCTGATGATTGTTCGGGCATAAATCTCATAGGAAAATAACTTCACACTTTTTTGAATTCAAGATACACAAAACAGGCAAAGTGCCAAAATATACAGCACAGCACGGAAAAAAGCAAAAAAACTGCCTCTGCAAGACCGACTAAAAGGAGCTGTGTCATTTCACTCCCTTTCTTCCGAAAGGCTACAAGGATGTCTGAAAACCCCTTGTTGGTGGAGCATTTTTTGTTCATTAAAAACATCTCCAAGAAAAGTTTCATCTTGCTCGTTTACGCAATTCAGTGTGCAGCCGCTATTGAGCAGGGTATCTACTCGTTTGAAATCTAACGATAACACTGCTTCGTGAAGTTGGGAGTATTGTTCGGGGGGCATTGGGGGCAAAAATAACGTGAAGACCCAAAAACAAAAAGCTACCGGCGGGTACGCAACCTTCCCGAACCTCGGACGTAAAGGACGAACCTACGAAGGGTACACCTACTACAAGAGCCGAAGGCGGTTTCGGTAGCTTTTTACAAATATACGGATTTTGGGGCTTTTATGCGCAACGTCATGCGCTATGCTTGGAGCGGTGAACAGCCTTACTTTTTCTTCGGCAAACTGCTTGCCCGATACTTTTCGTCAATCGAAATTTCAATGCCTTCACCGACGTTTTTCAACGCCCTGCCGACAATACGCCAAAGATTGTCGCGCCAGTCCATTCTGGTTGTGGCTACTGTTACTGATGGTGAACTGGTGCTGACGATTGCCATTTGTTGGGGCGGTATGCGTTCTATTGCCGTTGACGATTGCTCCACTTTCTGTGGAAGCAGCGAGTTGTTTGGGGTTGGTTTCATGGTTTATTCCTGCGGACTTGTTACAAAAATGTCGTCGTTTTCATTGCTTATCGGTTGTGTAGGGCTTATCGGTTGTGCAGGCGTAGAAAACGGTGGTATGGGTGATGCTTGCGGTGCGGTAAATGAAAATTGCGTCGGCTTCGGCGGTGCGGGTGCAACAGGCATACCGCGCAGTTTCAGCAGTCCGTCGGTAATGCTCGTCAAAATTGCCGGGGCGTGCGCCATTGCTTGTCCCAGCAATTCTGCGGTCATTTCATCTTTTTTTAGCGTTGTGTCGGCATTACGCTTGAATTCTTCCAGTTTGTCGCCGAGTGTCGTTTTGACTTCTATCTGCGAAAGCAGTTTTTCACACTCGTGAATTTCCTGTGTGGCTTCTTCCAAGCGGCGCTGTAAATCGCTGTTTTGGGCTTTGACTACCTGCAATTCTGCCGATAAGTCGGCACAACGGCGCTCAAAATAAAATAGCTTTCCCCCATCATTGCCGGAAGCGCCCGCAGCATGGGGAAATTGCTGCGCAAGATGCGACTGCGCAAGGTGCGGTGTACCGTAGGCTGTTTGCTGGAACGAGGGAGATTCTGTGCTGTGGGCGGCGGATGACGCTTGTGCCAGAGATGTCCGCGCACTATCGGCACACTGCGGACACAAGCCGTAGAGCGCTCCCACCAGCGTTTCGGGAAGCGGACTGTCGCTTGTTTCCAGCATGGATATTTTACGTCTGTCCATACCGGAACGCTTTGCCAATGCCTCTTGCGAAATATCGTGCATACGGCGCAACGTCTTGAGTTGCGAGCCTTTTAAGGGTGTCGGTGTGGGAGTGGCATAATTCATGGGGTCTCCTTCAAATGATTCAGAAATAGTGTGTTCTCGTGAGGAATGAAGAAAAACGGGTATTTGGTGAACAGTCGGACTAAAGCGGCTTTTGTGGATAGTAGCAAGGCGTGTTTCTGTTCCTTGACCGCTTACCAAAATGCTGGCATCTACATCGTGTTCGAGCGATGCTGCTCCGGCGTATTGGGTGCGTCCTTTCGTGGCTTGGGAGACAAAAAAGAAGCCAATGTGCGGAAAGCGTTTAGCGAGGTGAATAATTTCACGCGGGTCAGCACGTTCATCGCCGTCGGTCATAGTGGTAATTGAATCAACAAAGCAAAAGTCATACTCACCGCGCCGTAAGATGCGGAGTAGTTCATCCAAATCAGTTTCGTCCAGAAGGTCAATTCCGCCCGAAATGCTGAGTTGCTTGGCGCGGAGTTGGATTGTGCCATTGGCAACGGCTTCTTCCGCGCAGACATAGAGAACATTGCCCAAACGGCGCATTTCGGCGGCAAGTTGCAGGCAAAGCGAGGACTTTGCCGAGCCTGCACCACCGAAAATGAGAAAGGAAAAGCCGGAATCGGCGGGCAGTTTGCCTAAAAATGGTGCAAAGCGCGGCGAGAGTGTCAAAAAATCTTGTTCGAGCGAAAGGGCTTCTTCAAGGGGGATTGGTCGGGTACTCATTGGAGAAAAGAAAAATGGGTGTCGCTCTGAAGTTGGAAAAAATTTTAGGCATTTAGGCTGTAAAAACAATCGTCGTTATTTTACAACGGCTTATGAGCCAAAAATCTGGATAAATCGCCAAAAACATTTTAGGACAAACCGAAAATATTTAGGACAAACTGTGATACTTGAAGCTGCGGGGGTGTTTTTGTCCTAAATTGCCTAAATCTGCCTAAAATCATTTTTTGAATTTTAGGCAGAACAAACCAAGCAATGGTGCGGTGTTTGGGCGTTCTGCCTAAATGCCTAAAAATTTTCTCACTTCCGAGTGGACACTGTGTTTACAAAAGTGAAGAGTTAGGATTTTGTCAAGGTAAACCAGTTCCGCTTTTCAGAGCCTAAGCGGTCTTGACCCTCTACATACTTGATGCCGTAAATGCTTGCGTACTGTTTGAGCCAACGTGTCATTTTCTGACTCGTCAGTCCGCGCGAACTGCCAACAGGCTTGAAATCGGGATATTCGTTCTGAAAATCCTCCAGAACCTGCTTTTTGTCAAGCGTGTCGCCGAATGACAGAGTGCCGACAAATTGTGCAAACTCCTCGCAAGTGGCGGCAATGAGTTTGCGCTCACGCAGATTGACAGGCTCATACGCAATCAAGCCGCGCTCCAGATACAGAGCCACGCAACCAAACAAAAACCAATAAAATTTCGCCCATTCCGCGTTGTCCCATTCCTCGAAAAAGCGGTGTCCGAAATATTGCAATGGGGTGAGAACATCGTTAAAGAACGGCGCAAACTCGACTTCGTAGCGCCGTGCGCGGTGCGAGGCACTAGAGCCAAGCACCGCATAATTTGTGGTCATCACAAGTTTTGGCGCGTCGGCAAATGGAATCCTGAACGGCGTTTGACCTTTTCGCTCGACGGTGATACCTTCAGTCAAAACACTGAAAAATTGTTCAAACGGAAAATTCTTCGGTATATCGTCCAGCGCATAGATTCTCGTATCAAGGCTTATGCGTTGAAAAGCAAAGCGGCTATCAAGGTGGAAGTTTTTACCATCTTCGGTAACAGTTTTTCGCAGTTTACCAAGCCCTTGCACAAGCAGACCTTTACCTGTGCGCCCGCTCGGTTCGTGAGAAAGCTGTTCATCGCAAAGAATCACCGCGCGAGTATTGGCAGGGTCGTTGTAGTTATGCAGTAAATAACCGACTGCGCTGCACAGTGCCTGCCAGCGAAGCGGGTTTGCAACCCATTTGCCTTCACGATACTCTGAAGTGATATTTGCGAGAAATCGTGCAAAAAAGCAGCCGTTTTGATGTGCAACATCGTCTAAACTCAGGTCGGGTAAGTGAAAATCAATGATTTGCGACTTCCAAATTGGCGCGTCCAACTCGCTATAAAGTCGCGTTACTACTGTGTGGGCGCTTACTTCAACAAAGCAACTTTTGAAGTAAAAGAATGCTTTCTGAGCCGTGTCGCGCTTAAAGACAATGTTTTTTGCAGACAAAAGCCGTAAGGGAACATCGGCGAAATAGACGTTTGCACCTTTGATGAGCAGGGCTTTGAGTTCGGTGCTAATATCAAGCGGCAGTGTTCCCACTGCCGCATATACAAAATCTGCAATCCGTTCGTTCGTAAGCACTTCCGCAACATTGCCCTCTGTTCGGATAAATAATGATTTTTCGCCCGTCCACAGTTTGCCGAAGCCGTGGAAAGCGAGAAAATCGTGCAGTTTTCGGCGGTCAAGAGCAATTTCTTCTGATTCGTCGTGCTTTTGCTTATAGTACCAAAATTCGTAGTCGGGCAACGGGAAAAAGCGCTTGGCTTCTTGGCTCCAGCCCGGTCTATTGACTAACGTTTCGAGTTTATCAATACTCAACATATTGCCCTCCTTTCATAAGCCAGATTCTGCCTTTTGTTGAGCCGTAGAAGGTTTGGACTACTGCCGATGTCGCTGGGTCGGCGGAGTAATGCTGTTGTAATGCTGTAACCATGCTCTTGTATCGCGTAGCATCAGTTTCGATAAAGGGTAAAGCAAAAATAACACGGAAGCGATGCTGTTCGGACGTATGACTTGCTGTTGTGTATATCAACAGTGCGTCTTGTGTCGTTCTATCTGCAAATGCTTGCTCAAGTGTTATTTCTCCATCAACGTCAATAAACACAAGTTGTGAGCTTTGAAAGTTTGCATTACATCGCCGAACACTACTCAGTTTTGCGTTGCATAACGCCCAGCCAAGCCTTACTGCACTTGCTATTTCTTCAGCCGATAACATTTTGTTTTCAAAACCGCGATTGAGAATGTCGTAGTCCCAATTTTTATCTTTCCCGTGCGGATTTATCGAAAGCTCATAAACAGATGTTGTCGCGGCAGAAGGGTTGTCTAACAAGATGAGTCGTTGAGCATCAAAGCGAGAGAGTTGATACCCTTCTTGTATTTCAGTACGCAATTTTTCTAGCTTCTCATCATCGAAACGCACAAAATACTGTCGTTGATTGCGCACATCATCGAAAGAAATGCGATGATTGCGGGTATTTTTCGGCAACTTGCGCGACAGCGTTGGGCTGTTAGCATAGAACTCTGTAGTTGGCACAAATCCGCGTTGTTTAGCCAGCCAGACCAGCGTCGCAAAGGTTATGTTGCGAAGGCGGTGTCGGAGTTGATACAAGTGTTCGCCGGGTTTTTCATCCTGAAAAAATTTTAACAAGAGCTCTAATGCAGTCTGTTCGTCAAACGTGTTCCCTATCGCTGACACAGTGCGCAGCCACGTATCGTAGTCGGGACGCAGCTCAATGTAACTGAGCAGTGTTCGAGCTTGTTCAATGGTCGGGCGGTGCAAGACCGCCCCCACATTGTTCGTTTTATGATTGGAAAAACCATGTTTTTGATGTAAATTCGGCATAGAAAATCCTCTCCTTTTATGGGAAAAGGGTTAGTAAAAGTAAGCATTGACGCAAAGTTTCTCAGGCTCAAGCGTTAGTGCTTTTTTATTTTGTTGTACCTTGCTGCCGCTATATAGTCAGCAGCTTCGTTTTCGGTTTCTTGTGCAGATTTGCGTTTGCCTTCTAAAATCCACGCGGTCAATTCTTGTCGGTCAAAGTACAAGCGCTTGCCCCGCTTTGCGTGAGGGATTTTACGCGCGGATGTAAGTCCGTAGAGCGTTGCTAGCGATACGCCGATAAAGTCTGCTGCTTCTTGGGCAGACAAAATCTCAGTTTTCGAGCTGCCAACTGATGTTGAAAGAGACAATCTTTTTTCGATTGCTATTGCTATACTACGTTCAAGAATCGGGACTAAAAAATCGGTCAGAGCTTGTTGAATTTGCTGCGATTCCATACTTTTTTTGCGAATGATGGTAAAAAACTTTTATGCAATATCATCAAACTGTTAGCAGCGCAAATCCTACTTGTATCCTAGTAGGATAAGATTTTTTATAATTACTTATTGTTTTTATGTTGTTTTTCAGCTTTGGCATCTCTTTGTTTCTCAAACGCCTTCTCTAACTCACCAAATATCTCAGGCATATAATCAGCATTTCTCTCGATATAGCTTTTTGATAAATTTGAAATCCAGTGTTCGCTGAGTTTCACATTAAATACTTGTGCAAACTCCTTAACTATTTGGGTGATTTTTCCTTCTGCGTTGGTAATGTAACCCGCATCATAGAGCGCATAAATTAGCTGTATAAATTCTGTCTGATTTTCTTTCTTCCATTGTAGCGTGGTCTGCTGTGTTTTCTGTGTGCTATCTTTGGGGTTCAGATTTTGCTCGTGTTGCCTCAGCTTCTCTATAAAGTCAGAAAGCGCTTGATATTCGGCAAGTCGTTCGATAATTTCTTCGTCGCTAAAGTCGGTTTTTGCTGTGTCCGCAAATTTTTCTCTTAAACCAGTAATATACTTTCTGAATAATCTGGCAATCGTTATTTTTCTACCTTCCTGATTTTCTTGACTTCTTGGGCTTCCAAAAAAAATATCTCTGATGCTGAGTAAAAAGTCATTCATTGTATGCTGGCTTACTTTGTCTGTAATGAGGAGGCAGGCTTTACGATTTCTAAGAATTATTTGAAAATCTTGATTAATAAGTTCTAAATCATCAGGTGCTTCATTGCGAAGAAATTCCTGATACTCTATCTCAATGCTCTCAAAAAATTTCTTGACCATTTGCTCATACAGCGAATTGTAGCTCTGCAGGGATTCTTGAGATGTACTGTTAATCATGGTGGATTGTATTTTAGAGTGAAACATCCAATCGTGGGAGCAAATCGACGGCATTACGTTTCTTTTCGTCCACGATTTTTGCATAGATTTCGGTTGTGCGTATATCTTTGTGTCCTAATAGTTTACTCACGGTGTAAAGGTCTGCGCCTTGTGTGAGCAGTAACGTTGCATAGGTATGGCGCGAAATGTGGAAACTCAGGTGTTTTTGTATTCCGGCATCCCTCGACCATTTGACCAGTGCAACACCAATCGCATTTCGTGTAGGCAAGCTGAAAGCATATTGATTCGGTTGCCTTCGTTCGCCCAAAAGTTCTTGCGCCTGTGCTGATAAAGGTACATAAAGCGTTTCTTGTGTTTTTTGTTGAATAATTTCAACCTTCCAATCGTCGGTAATCTGCTTCCATTTGAGCGCCTGCACGTCGCTTAAACGCAAGCCGCAAAAGCACGAAAAGAGAAATGCACGTTTGATTTCAGGATTGTGGCAAGGCGTATCAGCAAGGCGTTTAAGGTCATCAAGACTAAGATACGTGCGCAAACTTTGGCGAAACTTTATTCCTTCAACATTGATTGCAGGATTCACAGTAAGAATTTTCTCCCGAACGGCTTTATGCAGGGCAGCTTTCAATTTAGAGAAGTAAAGAAAAGCGGTGTTTTCTGATACATTCTCCAATAAGTAATCTCGAAATGCCCCGCACCATGTCTCTGTTACTGCGGAGAATGGCAAGACACCTTTAGTAAATCGCTTGAGATGCGTCAGAGTGTGCATCCATCCATGATTGGTGCTTTTTTTTCCGCTAACAATCGCTTCAAAAAATGCTACGAAGTTTTCTTTTCGACGATGCACAGGCACAACACCATAAGCACCGCTTTGAATCTCAATCTGCCGCTTACTCCGAATCTGCTCCGCAAGTGCTAGAGTCTCACGGTCAGTTTGTTTATTGCGGTCGGTATTTTCCAGATAGAGATTGAGAAATTCGTATGTCCGCCGCTGATTGTAGTAAATATCAAGGTAGAGCGAAGAGCCTCCATTTTTAAGGGGTTTTTCGCGGAGTTTCACAGCTCCTGAATAGGATAGCTTTCGGCGTGTCATTGGTAAAGTAATTGTTACTCAAAAACGTGTTACTTTCCAATATAAGCAACAAAGTAACAACAAACAAATGCTAACTGAGCAACAATATATGATGTATAAGAGCAAAAGAAAAAGCCGTTAAGTGTTTATTAAAATTCACTTAACGGCTTTTTGATTTTTGTTACTTTGGGATATTACATTTAGACGTTAAACCGGAAATACATAATATCCCCATCCTGCGTAACGTACTCTTTGCCTTCCACACGGTACAAACCCGCTTCTTTCACCGCCGCTTCACTGCCGAGCCGCACCAAATCATCATATTTCATCACTTCCGCACGAATAAAGCCTTTCTCGAAGTCGGTGTGAATCGCCGCTGCAGCCTTCGGTGCTTTTACGTCGCGTTCCACCGTCCAAGCGCGCACTTCCTTCTTTCCGGCGGTGAAATAGGTAATGAGGTTAAGTAGCTTGTAGCCTTCGCGTATGACGCGGTGCAAGCCCGGCTCGGTCATACCCATATCGCTCAAAAACGCAGCGCGGTCTTCCTCTTCCAACTCCGCAATTTCTGCTTCTATGTTTGCACAAATTGGCACGACAAGCGAACCGTCGCGCTTGGCGATTTCCCGCACGGCATCAATGTACTTGTTACCGTTTTTCATGCCGTCTTCATCAGTGTTCGTAATGAACATAACGGGCTTATCAGTGATAAGGTACAGTTGCGAGAGAACGGCGGCATTTTCGTCCGAATGCGGGAAGTTTTTCGCTAATTTTCCTGAATCAAGATGAGTGTGAAGCTCTTGCAAAATCTTGATTTCCGCAAGCGCTTCTTTGTCACCGGAGCGGGATTTTTTCTCGACTGTTTGAATGCGCTTTTCGACAGAATCAAGATCTTTTAGTACAAGTTCTGTTTCGATAATTTCAATGTCCCGTGCCGGATCTACATCGCCTTGCACGTGAATCACGTTATCGTTTTGAAAGCAACGCACTACATGAGCAATAGCACTCACTTGACGGATATGCGATAAAAACTGATTTCCCAGCCCTTCGCCCGAAGCCGCACCCTTGACCAAGCCCGCAATATCCACGAACTCAATCGTCGTGGGAACAGTGCGCTCGGTCTCGTACATGGCGGAGAGTTTGTCCAGACGCGGGTCAGGGACATTTACGATGCCGACATTCGGGTCAATCGTACAAAAAGGATAGTTTGATGCTTCCACGCCGCTTGCTGTCAGTGCATTAAAAAGCGTTGATTTTCCAACGTTGGGCAGCCCAACGATACCACAATTAAAGCCCATACTTCGTGTTTGAAAAAGAAATGAAAAAATTGATTGACAATGGAGTAAAACATCAGAATAAAAAAAACGGCGGCAGAGCGCACACAATCTGCCTCTACCGCCGCGTAAGCTAATACACAAGCATTAGCGGGAAATATTCAAAATTTCGTAATCGGTAACACCTGCCGGAACTTTAACCGTCGCAATCTCACCGACAGTTTTCCCCAACAAAGCACGTCCAAGCGGAGAATTGACCGCAATTTTGTTTTTCTCAAAATCGGCTTCTTCCTCGCTTACCAAAATATATTCGAGCGTAGCGTTATTTTTCTTGTTTTTGAGTTTCACTTTCGCAAGAATATAGACTTTATCGGCGGGATAATCACCCGGCTCAACCGTGCGAGCGCGTCCAAGCGTTGCTTGAATTTTGTTAATCCGCAATTCCAGCAAGCCTTGCTCTTCTTTGGCAGCATCATAATCGCCATTTTCCTTCAAATCCCCGTGAGAACGTGCTTCGGCGATTTTACGAGCAATTTCAGCGCGACCTTTGGTTGTCAATTCGTTTAATTCTGTTTCCAACTCAGCTAAACGCTCTTTGCTGAGGTAAATTGGTTGTGTACTCATGATTTGTGTGAAAAAACAGGATAAAAACAGTCGAAGGAAAAGAATCCGGTCGAGAAAAATGCCGGCTGGAACGTTCCCAAAAACAACAAAAAAAACAAAGCCATAACCGCGTCGGGGAATGGCTTTGCCGTAAAATGGACTACAAATATACAGAAATAGACAATCTTTGCCAAAGAGTTTTTTAGCAACGCGAAAGAATCATAAATGCTGAAGCAAATGCCCCATTTTGGTCTTTTTCGTACGCAAATAATCAATGTTTCGGTCATTATGCGGCACTTCAATTGGTACACGCTCGACAACCTCTAAGCCAAAGCTCTCAATACCGACGCGCTTTGTGGGATTATTCGTCAGAAGGCGCATTTTGCGTACCCCCAAATCCACCAAAATCTGTGCACCAATGCCGTAATCGCGTGCGTCCGGTAAAAAACCCAAAGCCTCATTTGCCTGCACAGTGTCCATACCCTGTTCCTGCAAAGCATACGCACGGAGTTTGTTCAAAAGCCCGATTCCACGACCTTCTTGGCGCATATAGAGCAACACACCTTTTCCGGCTTCGTTGATTTGCTTCATAGCGGCATCAAGTTGCAAACCACAATCGCACCGCATGGAATGGAACACATCGCCTGTCAGACATTCCGAATGAACGCGAACTAAAATCGGTTCGCCCTCTTCCCATGAGCCTTTGACAAGTGCAACGTGTTCTTTACCGTCCACAACGTTTTGATAACCAACAATCTTAAATTCACCAGCATCGGTCGGCATTTCCGCTTCAGCAATTTTTTTGACAAGACGGTCTGTCTGCAAACGGTATGCAATCAAGTCTTTGACCGTGATAATTTTCATCGAATGTTTTTTCGCAAACTCAATCAGCGCATCACGGCGTTTCATTGTTCCGTCGTCATCCAAAATTTCACACAAAACCCCACACGGCTTCAATCCCGCAAGGCGCATCAAATCTACGGTTGCTTCGGTGTGTCCGGCTCTTCGCAAAACGCCCTCGGCGGCGGCAACAAGCGGAAAAATATGCCCCGGTCTGCCTAAATCCGATGGTTTTGTAGCAGGGTCTGCCAAAGAGCGCACCGTTGCTGCACGGTCAAAGGTGGAAATACCGGAACTGGTATTATGCAAATAATCCACCGACACGGTAAATTTGGTGCCATGAAGCGCTGTATTCGAGCGCACCATACTGTCAAGTTCAAGTTCTTGCGCCCGCTCCGGCGTTATCGAAACGCAGACCAAACCGCGTCCTTCGGTTGCCATGAAATTAATCATCTCCGGCGTACAGAGTTCGGAAGCGCAAATAAGATCGCCTTCATTTTCGCGGTCTTCGTCGTCCAGAACGATAATCATTCTGCCGTTTTTCAGTTCGTCAAGTGCTTCGGGAATGGTGTTAAATGCTGGATGTGTAGCCATAGAAGGATACTCGGTAAAAAAGAATCGTATAAATCAGCCTATCGGCAAAACAACACAATAGGATGAACAAAAATTATAGAGAATTTATGACAATGCGCAAGAACCACGTGCTATCTTTTTCACATTGCGTCGGCAATGACTGATTCTACGGGCATTTCCGGTGCTTCTTCGGCGGCAAGTTTTGCCGTCAGCCAATCATTGAAAAACATCATCATACTCGCCATCAATGGCACAGCCATCAGCAAACCGGCAATTCCCCAGAAATGACCGAACATTAAGAGCGAGGCAATCATCACAAGCGGATGCAAACCCACGCGCTGCCCGACAATACGAGGCTGCAAGACATAATTATCTACCAAATGTAAGCCCAAGACAGTCGTTGTAATAACAGCTAACGAGAACATGATAGCATCACCCGAACCAACCACGACGACCGTAATCAAACCAATAATGATGCTAGAAAACATCCCGATATAAGGAATCGGATTGAGTAAGCCGCAAACCGTCCCAATTACGCCGGCGTAAGGGATACCGAAAGCAAAGAAAATCAAACTGGATGCCGTGCCAATCATTACCGCTGCAATCGCTTGACCACTAATGTATGCTTTGACGATGCCGTTAATGCGATACAGGTCAAAGAGCAGTTTTGATTGCTTTCCGCTTAACACTTTGACAATAAATGCTTTCACTTTATCAAAATCTTTGGTAAAGTAAAACATCAAAATTGGCGTGAGAATAATGTTCACAACCTGCGTAACAACATCCGACAAACTGCTTAAAAACGTCAACAATGTCCGCAAAATCAGGTTAAATGAGCCTTCCAAACGTGGCACAAGTTCGCGCTGGATAAGTTCACGTGTTTGGGGGGAATTAAGTCCGTAACTCGAAAGCAAACGGAAAAATTGGCGGCTTTCCAAATATGCCGTAGCGCGGGTTATCAACGATGACATTTCCCGAATAATATCATTGAGTTGTGCCAGAATAATCGGGAACACGAAGATAACGATTGACGATAACAAGCTAATGAATAGCACAACCAAAAGCCCCGCCGAAAGCCAACGCGGGAATTTTTTCCGTTGCAAAAACTGTACAATCGGCTCAAACAAATACGCAAAGGCAAATGCAACAAAAAACGGTGCAAAAAGGCTTCCTACCTCGCGGAAAAGCCACACTGCAAAAGTCAGGCAGAGCAAAACCATCATGCGTTTGACATGAACAGATTCATTCCGAAAGGGAAAAAGCAAAAAGACAGATGAAACAAACAGGACAAAGGGACTTGCTGCAAGTTGTGTCATCACCAAAAATGAACCGTAGGCAACAAAAAATGCTGCCGCGATAACAAACACCAAAAACGGTGATGATGGAAAATTTTTCAGAAGATTCATATTTGGTGTCATTTCAACTTGATTCAAAAGACCGAAAAGAGAGGTGTTTGTACAACATTATTGCTGCTATACATCGTTTTACCATTATTTGCCATAACAAACGAAAAATGCGGCGTTGCGAACACAATACATCAGCAACGCCGCATAGAACCGAATCGAAATTTATGCTACTGTTTCCTTAGCGCAGAATTCAGTAAAAATACCTTCAATTGCATCGGCAATTGTTTCGGGCATTCTGCCTTCGATGTGATGGCGGTGAATCATTGCCACAGGCTGACCATCGCGGAATAAGACCATTGAGGGCGACGACGGCGGAATACCTTGGAGATACTGAGCGCGTAGATGCTGTGTTGCGGCGGTATCTTGTCCGGCAAAAACAGTAGCAAGGCGGTCAGGCAAAACTTCATTATTCAGTGCTTTTGCTACAGCCGGACGGGCGCTGCCAGCAGCACAACCGCAAACAGAGTTTACAACGACAAAGGTTGTTCCCGGTTGCGAAAGTACGCTATCAACAGCCTCGGGTGTAAGCATTTCCTGAAAACCAATTCGCGTAAGTTCTTCGCGCATCGGTTTTACCAGCATAGGGTCGTATGCCATTACAAATCCTTTGGTTTGGTGGGAAAAGAACATGGACTGCACTGATAAAATTGTTGTTAGTAGCGCAGCCCATTACAAAATTAGCAAGAATACGCGAAATTCAAGGCGCAAAAACGCGGCATTGTTATTTCTCGCTCTTTTCACTTTTCTCTGTTTTGGGAACAATATTTGCCACAGCTACACGATTGACGCGCACGCGGACATTATCGGCAATTTGAACAACGACAACATCTGATTCAACATGAGAAACAGAACCGTGAATCCCTGACGAAAGAATAACTTTGTCGCCTTGCTTCAGGCTTTCCATCATTTTTTTATGCTCATCTTCGCGCTTTTTTTGCGGGCGCAAAATCATAAAGTAAAAAATCAAAATGACCGAGCCAAACGTCAAAACGGTGGTAAAAAGTTGACTGGTCGGGTCTCCGCCTTGCGAGGGAGCCATTGCGAAAAGAAAGTTCATAAAGACTGTATCAGTTTGAAAAATAATGAGAAAACTACTGTGCAAAAATTCTACAAGTAAGTTTTTATTTTACTACAATATAACACAACGGCAAACATCAGCGCTTCTTGTCCTCCGGGCGGAACTCTTGCATCCCTAAGCCCTGTCCGGCATCATTTGTGCCAGACGATCCTGTTTCTTGACGCGGTATGCTTTGTTGTGGCTGGCTCTGCTGTTGATTAGGTCGGGAAGAAGGCTTGGCACTTGGTTTGGTGATAAGTTTGCGTTTGGGTGCGCTAAGACGCTCGCTGGGGTCTTGTTGGAAAATACCCAACGCCAGAGAAACAGGACGCGCACCACCGATTGCCGCATTAACATCACCCCGCACAACCATTGATGACGATGCACCACCGTCTAAATTCAGTGCGTGATACGCTCCTATTTGCCGCATTCCTTCAGAAAGTTCTTGAAGTGTCATACCCGTTGTGCCGGCTTCCGGATCGGTTGGGTCGGTTGTGACGAAATAGAGGATTGTTCCGTTAGAATTTGTCCCAATAGCTGTACGTGGAAGTTTTTGCGTAATAAAATTCTTTCCCGTCGTACCCTCTTGCGTCGCCTCATGCTTCGGAATACCACTTCGGACAAGACGCGGTGTACCGCCAACAGCGTGAACAAACGGAACGCTTGAATACACATTTGTTTTGAACATGAGCGTAACTTTGTCGCCTGGGCGCGGCAATTCACTTTCGTCAATATTTCGTCCGAAGGAAATAACCACGCCATTTTGCGGCATTGCCACAGCACCAGTATCTACTTCCACCACGCGGCAAACAACTTCCTCGTTAATCATTGGCGGGGAAGCATAAAGCAGGGTTGCTTTGTAGAGCGGACGCTCAGCAGTAGCCATACGGCTTTGCATATCAAATGTGCGTTGAATTTGAGATTGTGTTGGAGTATCGTCTGTCGGTAGTGTCGAAGCAGCAGTATTTTTGTTTTTTGATGATTTTGCTCCGAGAGTTCCCGTTTCGATATTTTCTATTGGAAGAGTGGGTTGCACGGGAACTTCTTTACCGCCATAACGATTGTACAAAACCACGCCGTTAGCATTGATGCGGGAATTAACAGTCTCAATCGGGAAACTGGTTTCACGTGTACGCAGTGTTGCACTCATACTAAAACGCTCAATGTACATCCTGTTTTGGCGGTCAAAAAAACACGATGACCAGCTTTTGTATTGTCCCATTTCCACAACTTCGCCATTGACCACTGCGTGACCAAGTGGTGTGTTGTAGTAAGAGCGCCAGAAATTTGCATTAATCATCCCCTGCAAAACGCCGTTCTTGACCGAATCTACATGATTAGCTATTGCCGGGAGAGATTCCAAGCCAGAAGAAAGATTCTGCGCTTTCCACAGCCCGACGGCAACGTCCGGTTTGGTGCGATCTACTTCCAAAACATGGATAGAATGTTTGCTTCCCGTACTAATAATGTAATGTTTGTAGCGTACACCCGGCATAAGTTCTTCGTCGCGCAGGGTTTCATGCCATGTCTCAGCAAATGACTTCATTGGCTTGAGTGTTGCTTCTGTACTCACTTTGCGAGTGGATGCACGTCGTGTTGAAGCATAATAGCGCTTTGATTTTGTACGGCGATGATAACGGCTGGAATACTTGCGAGAAGAGCGTTTTTTAGCAGACGAATAGGCGTATTTCTTATGATAGCGCGATGAACGATAGCGGCTAGAAGAAATTTTACGGGATGTAGATTTTTTTCTCGCTTTTACTGAGGCTATTGGTGAGTTAGTGCTTGCTTTCTTCTGAGAAGTTTTTTGAGCAGAAGATTTGTTGCCGGACCGTTGTGATGACACCCCGGTATTCTGTGATACCACAACAGGGGAGTACATCGCGGAAGCGCTGCTGGGAGCAGCAATTTCGGCAGGGTCTAGAAAAGTAAGGCTTTGAGCGGCTTCCAGAGCATCAGCACTAATAAGTGCACCACACAAAAATCCTGCAATGACGCGAAACGAGGAAACATACTTCATACTTCCAATCCTTCTTCGAGGCAATTTATCTTTCGTCTCAGTCCGGTTATCATGACAATTCTTTGGAAGAATTGTCTTGCTTTGCGGAGGATTTGAAAACGAGAGGTTTTGAGGGAGAGTTGCGGAAAATACTGCGCAAATAGCGCACATTATACGGGAAAATTACGGAACGATTCAGATTTATCACATAGTTTACTTTGTGTTCAAGGTCATAGCGAGGAAAAATGCGGCTTGCCCACCACATTTCCCCTATAAATGAGCCGAGGAAATATGCCAAAATTGTCATAGAAAGATAGGTCATCATTACAGCGACACCGATAGTAAACCACCGAGCAGCAATAAGCGCCAATGCCATCAAGAGAGCTATACCAAAAGATTCTATTGTATCGCCCAAAAGCCTCTTTGTATCGTGCTGCCCTAGTGTTCGGCGTTTTTCGCGGATTTGCGCAAGCATCCATGCAGCAGCAAAAACTATAGGCATTGCCGTAAATGAAAGCGTCAGGGCGGTTGAGTGTACAAGACCGGCAGCCAAGAAACCCTGCATAGCCGTTAGCGAAGCATATTCGATAAAACGCTGACGACGTTTCATTTCATGTAAGCGCTCAATATCGCGGACGGTCAGAAGCGGTGACTCACCCATAGGATGAGTACCTGCTAGACGTGAATTGATGCGACCTGACTCAGACACGAGAAAATACTTCAAACAATGATACAAAAGAACTTCACGGTAAATATTAATGATTTACGGCGAAATATATGATTTTCTTAAAACTAAGCAAGTTGCAAAATTACACAGAAACACTGCTTTGACCAAAAAAAATCTCCCGTCAGCATCAATCCTGCTATATCCACCCCCCATATTCTCGCCACAAACACTTGCAAATACCAAAGATTTTTTGCAAATTCTTCTCGTACCTAACATAAGGGGTAAAATTTGTATCTTCTTCATAATTCTTGTAGTACCTTATGCCTATTTTGAAGCCTGAAGCTGACTGGCAACATCTTCTTTCCCAAGTAAAATCCCTTATCCCCGAAGCCTTTGCTTCCAATGGCAACCCACTCAATCTTAAAGGCGGAGAATGGCGGAATCCCGGTAACGGCAAACTATTTTTATCTCCAGTGGACGGATCTCCTCTTGGATATTACCCGATGCTCGACCTCGAATCCGGCAAAAAAGCTACGCTGGCTGCTAAAGAAGAATTTATCGCATGGTCAAAAACCGACCTCGACACTCGCAAAGCCCTTGTCAGTGCTTGTTTGGACGAACTCAAAAAACACCATGAACTTTTAGCATATTTGTTAGTCTGGGAAATTGGGAAGCCCTTCCAGCAAGCGATGGTAAGCGTTGAGCGCTGCATTAGCGGTGTACAATGGTACATTGATAACATTGAGGTTATGCTTCATGGACGCGCTCGTAAACCCCTGGGTCTTATCTCAAATATTGCGTCATGGAATTACCCCATGTCTGTGCTGTTTCATGCTGTGCTTGTACAAGCTCTTGCAGGCAATGCTGTTATCGCTAAAACGCCTTCGGACGGTGGTTTATTCACATTAACGCTTGCTTTCGCTTTTGGGCGACGTGTGGGACTGCCCATTTCGCTGATTTCCGGTTCGGGTGGGGAGCTGAGTGAAGCGCTCGTGCGGAATGACAATGTTGATTGTTTGGCATTTGTAGGTGGAAAATCCAATGGGCGTGATATTGCGGCAGCATTTTATGATCGCAATAAACGTTATATGCTCGAGATGGAAGGCTTAAATGCTTATGGCGTATGGAATTTCTCAGATTGGAGCGGACTTGCTTCACAGTTAAAGAAAGGTTACGAATACGGAAAACAGCGCTGTACAGCATATCCGCGCTTTGTTGTACAACGGTCGCTTGTGCCGGATTTTCTTGACACCTATTTATCCGTCGTCAAATCGCTTACCTTCGGGCATCCGCTTCTTGTTGAAAAAGCTGAAGATCCAGTACCAAAGCTGGATTTTGGTCCGGTCATTAACAGCAGAAAAGTCGGAGAATTACAAGTTATGTTTAGCGATGCTTTGGCGCACGGTGCTGTCTGCATCTATCAAGGAAAACTCGACGAATCGCGTTTTTTTGCCGGGCAGGATATTTCCTCATACTTCGCGCCTCGTGCTTTGATGAATCTCCCTCGCAAAGCAAAACTTTACCAAAATGAACCATTCGGACCGATGGATAGTATTGTTGTTGTAGACACACCAGAAGAATTGGTCGAAGAAATGAACGTTTCCAATGGTTCGCTAGTTTGCTCGGTCGCAACAGACGACGAATCTTTTGTCAAGCGCATTACACCTGAATTACGCGGCTTTAAAGTCGGGCATAATGCCGTACGGTCACGAGGCGACAAAGATGAAGTTTTTGGCGGTATTGGTCAATCGTGGAAAGGATGTTTTGTCGGTGGGAAATATCTGGTGGAAGCAGTAACAGTCGGTATGCCGGGGGAACGCTTGTATGGAAATTTCCCTGACTATACACTTGTCCCAGAAACACGGTAACAAAGATAAAAAAGATTTTTTTTGTTTTTCTCAAAAAAGAGCGCTACCTTTGCTGGTTACACAACCTCGTAAATGCAGTGGTAAATTTTTATCGTAACTTTCCACTGTATTTCAGCGATTATCCCGTGTGCATGGAACATACATAATTCTTGTATCTGAAGCCTGTACACTGAAGCATTTGCCACTCAATACGAGCAATGCACAATTGTTACATCAGAAATGTTATCAAAGGATTTCCCGAATTATGCCGAACTCCGGCATAATTCGGGAAATCCTCTCTTTGTCTAAACCCCATCTGTCTGTAACGAGGGTTAACAATCTTACCATAAGTCTATCAAACATAAATTTTTAACTCAATTTCAAAGGTATTCTACCATGAGTTCGATGAACGGTAAAAACGGCACGAATGGTCATCTTGGCAACGGGCAAGCATTGGAACGTATTTCCTTTGCAGAATTTCCTACGCGCAATAGTCCGGCAGACCTCCTTTCAGTACAGATGCAGTCCTATGAGGAATTTTTACAAGACGGAGTTGATGCTTCCAAACGCAAAAATACCGGTTTGCAGCAGGCTTTTTTGACGAATTTCCCAATCACCGATGCACGGGAAATTTATGAATTAGAGTTTATTGAGTATTACATTGAACGACCGAAATACACTGAGAATGAGTGCCGCGAGCGCGAACTTACCTACGCACGTCCGCTCAAAGCCAAACTTCGTTTGTCGTCCAAAGCTGATCCCAAATCGGAAGATTATATCGAAACCATTGAACAAGACGTATATTTGGGCAATGTTCCGGCGATGACTCCTCGCGGGACATTCATCATCAACGGCGCAGAGCGCGTGATTGTATCACAATTACACCGCTCACCGGGCGTGTTTTTCTCCGATGCTATGCACCCGAACGGTACGCGCGTCTTTTCGGCACGGATTATTCCTTTTCGCGGCTCATGGGTGGAATTTACAACAGACATTCATCAAGTAATGTATGTCTATATTGACCGCAAGAAAAAGTTCCCCGTAACGATGCTTCTCCGTGCTCTCGGATATTCTTCCGACGAGCAGATTCTCGACCTGTTCAGTCTCACAGAAACTTTGAGAGCAAAAGAAGTAAATGATGAGTGTCAAGGTCGCCGTGTTGCTGCTGACATTGTAGATTTCAATACAGGTGAAATCGTTGCCGGACGTGATACCATTTTGGACGAAAGTATGATTTTGTCTATTCGCGCCTCCAAAGGTATCCAAGAAGTAAAACTCTTCAAATACACCGGCGCAAGCGATGAGCCAATTATCGCTCGGACATTAGCAAAAGACCCTTCGCGTACCAAAGAAGACGCGCTGGAGGGCATTTATCGCCAACTTCGCTCTGGCGAAGCTCCTGACCTCGACACCGCAGTTGCACTGTTAGATAAACTCTTTTTCAATCCAAAACGCTATGACTTGGGCTTAGTTGGTCGTTATCGCATGAACAATAAGCTCGGTATTGAGATTGACCCCGAAACAACCACACTGACGATTGACGATATTATCGCTATCATCAAGTATTTGATTGACCTTCGTGCAGGTAAAAAACCGGTGGACGATATTGACCACTTGGGCAATCGCCGTGTGCGTACTGTTGGCGAGCAGCTTGGAGCACAGCTGAATGTGGGCTTGGCTCGTATGGCGCGTACCATCAAAGAACGATTGAACATCCACGACACGGAAACACTCACTCCGGCAGATTTGGTCAATGCTCGCACAATTTCCAGCGTGATTAACCAATTCTTCGGTACAAATCAGCTTTCTCAGTTCATGGACCAGACCAACCCGCTTTCGGAAATGACACACAAACGCCGTATGTCGGCGCTTGGTCCGGGCGGTCTTACCCGTGAACGCGCCGGTTTCGAGGTGCGTGACGTTCACTATACGCACTATGGTCGCCTTTGCCCGATTGAAACACCGGAAGGTCCGAACATCGGTCTTATTTCTTCGCTTTCGATTCACGCTCGCATTGATGCTTTTGGTTTTATCGAAACACCATATTTGAAAGTGAAAAACGGCGTTGTAACGAATGAACTAGAATTTTTGACCGCTGAACGTGAAGAAGACCGTATTATAGCTCCTGCCTCCACGCCAATGGACGAAAACAATCGCCTGGTTGGAGAACGTATTAAAGCTCGCCGTTCCGGTGACTTCGTAATTGTCACACCGGAAGACGTAGAATATCTCGACGTTGCGACCAATCAAATCGCCAGCGTCGCGGCTTCGCTTATTCCATTCTTGGAACATGATGACGCGAATCGTGCGCTCATGGGTTCAAACATGCAACGCCAAGCAGTGCCACTTCTGCGCCCGAAAGCGCCCGTTGTTGGTACAGGAATGGAACACCTTGTAGCAAAAGATTCCCGCGCTATTATCGTTGCTGAATACGACGGCGTTGTCGAGTATTCTTGCGCTGATTACATCCGTGTTCGCTATGATGACCAACTTCCCGAAGACGAGCGTCTTGTAACGTACGATTATAACCCCGTTGTTAGCTATCCACTTATCAAATTTTTCCGCACAAACCAAGATACCTGTGTTAATCAACGCCCCAGCGTTGTTTCCGGTCAGCGTGTAAAAAAAGGCGATGTGCTTGCCGACAGCTCTTCCACCGAGCATGGGGAGTTAGCACTTGGTCGCAATGTCCTTGTTGCCTTCATGCCTTGGAGCGGATATAACTTCGAGGACGCTATTGTTATCTCGGAAAAAGTTGTTGCAGAAGACGTTTTCACCTCAATTCACATTGAAGAATTTTCCCTGCAAGTCCGCGATACAAAGCGTGGCGAGGAAGAACTTACCAAAGAAATTCCCAATGTCAGCGAAGAAGCTACCAAAGACCTTGATGAAGACGGTATTGTTCGCGTTGGCGCGAATGTCCGCGAAGGCGATATTCTCATCGGGAAAATCACACCCAAAGGCGAAACAGACCCGACACCGGAGGAAAAACTTCTCCGTGCAATTTTTGGTGATAAAGCCGGCGATGTAAAAGACGCTTCGATGAAATCACCCCCAGGTTTGAAGGGTGTAGTTATCAACACCAAACTCTTCACACGCCGTCTGATGACACGTGAACAAGATTTGCGCCGCCAAGAAAAAGAACGTCAGGATGAACTGAACGCACGAGAAGGTAAGAATTTGAATGACCATGCACAGGATTCGGCAAAGCGTATTGCGCAATTGCTCGACGGTGAAAAGGTCATGGGAGGTATGCGTACTGTGTCGGGCGAGGTCATTTTCCGCGCTGGTACGGCACTCAAACACGACGAAGTATTCAAGAAATTTAGCGAGAATCATCAATATTTCTTGGAACTTGACGTAGAGGAGCAGTGCATTGAAAACAAAGGGAAAATGGCTTTATTACACCGTCTATCGGAAGGATACAAACAAAAAGTTGCTCGCATCAAAGATGATATTCGTATTGAACGACAGAAAGTCATGACAGGCGACGAATTGCAGCCCGGCATTATGAAAATGGCGAAAGTCTATGTTGCGAAAAAACGTAAACTCCAAGTTGGTGATAAAATGGCTGGTCGCCACGGAAACAAAGGTATTGTAGCGAATATCGTTCCGGTAGAAGATATGCCATTTTTGCCCGATGGAACATCAGTGGACATCGTTTTGAATCCGCTTGGCGTACCGTCACGTATGAACTTGGGTCAGCTCTACGAGACAGCTCTCGGTTGGGCGGCTTCCAAACTCGGTACAAAATTCGCCTCGCCGATTTTTGACGGTGCTTCGTGGGATGAAGTCGGTGATTATCTCGAAAAAGCAGGTTTGCCACGCGATGGTAAAACCGTTCTCTATGACGGACGTACAGGCGATGCTTTCGACAACCGCGTAACAGTAGGCATGATTTATATGCTCAAACTCTCGCACTTGGTGGACGATAAGATTCACGCACGCTCCATCGGACCGTACTCGCTCATTACGCAGCAACCGCTCGGCGGTAAGGCGCAATTCGGTGGTCAGCGTTTCGGAGAGATGGAAGTGTGGGCGCTTGAGGCTTACGGCGCTGCACACACACTCCAAGAAATTCTTACACTGAAATCCGACGACGTACAAGGTCGTGCAAAAGCATATGAAGCCGTTGTCAAAGGCGACAATATGCCGCAGCCGCACTTGCCGGAATCCTTCAACGTTCTTATCCGCGAGTTGCAAGGTCTGGCGCTGGAAGTGCGCGTGGAGGAGTAAACAATCGTGTTGAAGGATGAGTGTTGAGTTTTAGATGATGTTTCAAGACTCAACACTCGCTTTCGCATAATCCTCAATTATTGTCCTTAAACTATGAAGTACCGCGTTCTTTGTCATATTCTTGTGTTTTTGTTCTGTGTGGGTGGTTCATCTGCGCAGACAGTGGCACAGGATTCGGCTCAGGTGGTGCAATCTACGCAAGCTAGTGTTCAAGCGGAACGCACGGCTTGGAATACTATTCATGTTGAACTTTTGGGTATGGGTGGATCTTGGTCAGTGGGCTATGAAGGCGCAATTGCAAGATATCTTACCATTCGCCTTGGAGCAAGTGTGAACTCTTTAGGTATTGTCATCCCATTCACTCTCAATGGCTTCATCGGTGGAGAAGAACATCTCTGCGAAGTAGGCGGTGGAGTTGTATTTGTTGGTTCATATGGGCAAGATGGTAGAACAGGGTTTGATGCTGCATTACGACTCGGTTATAGGTATCAACCCTTGCACGGTGGTTTCAATTTTGCAGCTACATTCACCCCTCATATTTTCTTAGCTGAGTATGATAGCCCTCATTTCCAACCTTGGGGCGGCATCAGCCTCGGCTGGGGCTTTTGAACAACAAAAACAGACCTGAGTAACCTCGCTGTTGAGTATGGATGCTTTGGTAGATGTAGTATGTATGAATTTGAGGAGAAACTGAAAGAATAGATAAGAATGAAAATCATCAACGTTGATAGCGAAATTATGAGCGGAACGCCCGTTTTTAACGGCACTCGCGTTCCAATTCAAAACCTGTTCGATTATCTCGAAACAGGCGAATCTATTGATGAATTTTTAGATGATTTTCCGTCTGTTCGGCACGAACAAGTTGTTGCGCTGCTAGAAATTTCACAAACACAAATACGTCTGGCTGTAAATGATGTTATATGAGAAAAGTTAATTTCTACAAAACATCGTCTGGCAATTCTCCTGTTGAAGAGTTTTTGTTAAATCTTCCTGAACAAGTACGACGCAAGGTTTTGTGGACATTGAATGTAATTCAAGAACCCGAATGAACGCGGACGGACGTATCGTTTCCCTGAAACGCAAGGTTTTGTGGACATTGAATGTAATTCAAGAACTAGACCGAGTACCTGTTGAATATCTCAAAAAACTTGTCGGCACAGACGATATTTGGGAAGTACGAGTAGAATCTGCTGGTTTAGCAGTGAGAATTCTTGGATTTTTTGAGCAAGGTAATTTTGTCATACTAACCAACGGTTTTGTGAAGAAAAGTAACAAAACTCCGCACCAAGAAATCGAAATCGCCGAACATCGCAAACAAGAGTATTTGAAATGGAAGAAAATATCATGAGCGACCTTGATATATTCATTACAAAAGAGAAAGCACGCGATTCCATCTTCGCAGCAGAATATGATGCAGGCTATGAACGCTTCAAACTCGGCGTTCTTTTGCAAATTGCCCGTGAAGATGCAGGCTTGACAAAGCAGTCTGTTGCCGAAGCAATGAATACCAGTGCTTCAGCGATAACACGCATCGAACAACACGCAGAAAAAGTTTCGTTAGAAATTCTTCAGCGTTATGCAACAACACTTGGAAAGCGCATCAGTATTGGCGTTTACTAATGTGTACAACAACATCGAACAATCACATTTTCCAATTTCAAACAAGCAGAGGGCATACGCTTTATGCAATCACGTTCCATTCCTCGTAAAGGCTTTTCGCGGGTTTCCATCCGCATCGCTTCCTCCGACGAAATTTTGCATTGGTCAAAAGGAGAAGTTACCAAGCCCGAAACGATTAACTACCGCTCCTTCCGTCCCGAAAAAGACGGTCTTTTTTGCGAAAAAATCTTTGGTCCCGTCCGTGACTGGGAATGTGCTTGCGGTAAGTACAAGCGCATTCGCTACAAAGGCATTGTCTGCGACCGTTGCGGCGTGGAAGTAACACAAAAATCTGTTCGCCGTGAACGCATGGGGCACATCACGCTTGCCGTGCCTGTTGTTCACGTGTGGTTTTTGCGCTCGCAGCCCAGCAAAATTGCGGCTGTTATCGGGCTTCCGGCAAAAGACATTGAGCGCATCGTCTATTACGAGTCCTACATCGTCGTACAGCCCGGCACAACCGGCTTGCAGATGAAGGATTTGCTCACGGAAGAAGAATATCTGCGCATTATGGATTCGCTCAAACCCGAAGAGCGTAATTTGGATGATGATGATCCGAAAAAATTTATCGCTCTTATCGGCGGCGAAGCAGTAAAAGAGCTTCTGAAGCGCGTTAATCCTGACAAAGACGCAGGTGAACTCCGCGAAATGGTCAAAGAAGAAACATCGCAACAGAAAAAAGCTGACCAATTGAAGCGCCTCCGTATCTTGGAAGCATTCCGTGACCGTGGCGACGGACGTGTTCCGAATGACCCGTCGTGGATGGTACTGGACGTTGTGCCGGTTATTCCGCCGGAGCTTCGCCCGCTTGTACCGCTCGAAGGTGGACGTTTTGCTACGTCGGATTTGAATGACCTGTACCGCCGTGTGATTATCCGCAATAACCGCCTCAAGCGCCTTATTGACATCAAAGCACCGGAAGTAATTTTGCGCAACGAAAAGCGTATGTTGCAAGAAGCCGTAGATTCGCTCTTCGACAACAGCCGCCGCTCTACAGCACGCGCAGAATCACAGCGCACGCTTAAATCGCTTTCCGATATGCTCAAAGGCAAAACCGGACGTTTCCGTCAGAACCTTTTGGGTAAGCGCGTGGATTATTCCGGTCGTTCGGTTATCGTGGTTGGTCCAACGCTTAAAATCTGGGAATGCGGTCTGCCGAAAGATATGGCGGTCGAACTCTTCAAGCCCTTCATTATTCGCCGTTTGATTGAGCGCGGGCACGTCAAAACCGTGAAAAGCGCAAAGAAAATGGTTGAACGCAAAACAACCGAAGTATGGGACATCTTGGAACACGTAATTCAGGGTCACCCCGTCCTTCTGAACCGCGCTCCCACGCTGCACCGCTTGGGTATTCAAGCATTCCAGCCGCGTCTTATCGAAGGTAAAGCGATTCGCCTGCACCCGCTTGTTTGTACGGCGTTCAACGCGGACTTCGACGGTGACCAAATGGCTGTTCACGTACCGCTTTCGCACGAAGCACAGTTGGAAGCCATCTTGCTTATGCTTGCTTCGCATAACATCTTGCACACCCAGAACGGCGCACCGATTACCGTACCGTCGCAGGACATGGTGTTGGGCTGCTACTATCTAACCAAGATGCGCCGCTCGCACGATGATGAGAAAATCAAAGGTGAAGGTATGATTTTCTATGGCACCGAAGACGTTATCATGGCGTTTAACAACGGTATTGCCGATATGCACGCGAAAATCAAAGTTCGTCTGGACGGTCAAATTATCGAAACAACCGTTGGTCGTGTTATTTTCAACCAAATCGTTCCGAAAGAAGTTGGCTTCTTGAATGAAGCCCTTGGTAAAGGACGTTTGCGGCAAATTATCGGTCTTTGCTTCCAAAAGGCGGGCATGGCGAAAACAGTTGAATTCTTGGACGCACTCAAAGAAACGGGTTTCCGTACAGCGACACGCGGCGGACTCTCGGTAAGCATCCAAGATTTGATTATCCCCGACGAAAAAGCAAAACTGATCGACACCGCACAAGGTGAAGTTGATAAGATTGAAAGCTACTATCAAGCAGGTGTGATTACAAGCGGTGAGCGCTACAACAAAATTGTTGATATTTGGTCATCCGCTACCAACCGCATCGCTGATAAACTTTACAATGAACTTCAAAAGCACAAACAAGGCTTCAACACTTTCTGGATGATGATGGATTCGCAGGCTCGCGGCTCGAAAGAGCAGATTCGCCAGCTTGCCGGTATGCGCGGTCTTATGGCAAAACCGAAAAAATCCGTTACCGGTTCGACGGGCGAACTTATTGAAAATCCGATTATCTCGAACTTCAAAGAAGGTCTTTCGATTTTGGAATACTTCATCTCCACGCACGGTGCGAGGAAAGGTCTTGCCGATACAGCACTCAAAACTGCTGATGCGGGCTACCTCACACGCCGTCTGCACGACGTAGCGCAGGATGTAATTATTTCGGAAGACGATTGCGGTACGATTCGCGGCATGGAACTTCGCGCACTCAAAGACGGTGAAGAAGTGAAAGAATCGCTCTACGAGCGCATTTTGGGGCGTGTGTCGCTCTACGACGTTACCGACCCGCTTTCCGGCGAACTTATTGCGAAAAAAGGCGATTTGCTGGATGAAATCGTGTCGCGTAAAATTGAAGATACTGCCATTGAAAGCGTGTATGTGCGCTCGGTGCTTACCTGCGAATCCCGTCAGGGTATTTGCGCGAAATGTTACGGTCGCAACCTCGCAACAGCACGTATGGTGGACACAGGCGAAGCAGTCGGTACGATTGCAGCACAGTCCATCGGCGAACCGGGTACACAGCTTACGCTCCGTACCTTCCACACCGGCGGTACAGCATCGCTTATCACAGCACAAAGCAACATCACGGCGAAGTTCGATGGTCTTATCCAATTCGACCGCGTAAAAACGATTAATGCGGAAACCGAAGACGATTCCGGCATGACGGTCAGCAAAGAACTTGTTGTCAATCGTGGTGGTATCATCAACATCATTGAGCCAGATTCTAACCGCATTTTGACGAAGTACGAAACCATGTACGGCGCGCAAATGCACGTCAAAGACGGTCAAATGGTGAAAAAAGGCGAACTCATTTACGAATGGGACCCATACAATGCGGTCATCATCACCGAGCGCGAAGGATACGTGCGCTACCGTGATATGATCGAAAACGTTACCTTCCGTGAGGAAATTGACGAACAAACAGGACACATCTCGAAAACAATTATGGAGTCCCGTGACCGTACAAGATCGCCTCAGCTCGTCATTACCAACGAAAAAGGCGAAGAACTCAAAGCATACAGCTTGCCGACGAATGCGCAGCTTACCGTTGAGGAAAACGACTATGTTACCATTGGTATGTCGCTTGCGAAAATTCCGCGCGATTCCGGCAAAACTCGTGATATTACGGGCGGTTTGCCTCGTGTAACGGAGCTATTTGAGGCGCGTTCACCGCAAAAAGCGGCTGTCGTATCGGAAATTGACGGTACAGTAGCCTTTGAAAGCAAGATGAAACGCGGCTCACGCTCTATTCGTGTTATCAGTTTTGATGGTGTTACTGAAAAAACGTATGCAGTTTCGCTGAATAAATATGTGGTTGTTCAAGATGGTGATACTGTGCGCGCAGGCGACCGCCTCACCGACGGTTCGATTGACCCGCATGACATCTTGCGTATCAAAGGTCCGGCTGCCGTACAGGAATACCTTGTAAACGAGATTCAAGAAGTTTATCGTATGCAAGGCGTGAAATTGAATGATAAACACATCGAGGTTATCGTCCGCCAGATGCTTCAAAAGAGCCGCGTGATTGACCCGGGTGATTCACAGTTCTTGGAAGGTGACCAAATTGACCGTATCAAATTCTTGGACGAAAACGACCGTTTGAAAGATATGGTCGTTGTGGAAGACAAGGGTGATACGAAATTTAATATCAATCAAATTGTCCATAAGAAGCGATTCCGCGAAGTGAATAGCGAAATGAAGAAAAAAGACAAAGCTCTTGCTGTTTCGCGGAACAGCGAGCCGGCAATTGCCGAGCCGATTTTGCTGGGTATTACCCAAGCAGCGCTCAATACGGAGAGCTTCATTTCGGCAGCGTCCTTCCAAGAGACCACGCGCGTTTTGACGGAAGCGGCGATTGCAGCGAAAGCGGATAATCTCGTGGGATTGAAAGAAAACATTATCTTGGGGCAGCTTATCCCTGCCGGAACGGGCTTGCGCCGTTGCCAAGATATTGTCATTCACACCGAAGTCGGCAATATTTTCGACCACGAAGAATATCAGTTGAACTTGCCGGAACGCCTCTCGGCTCCACCGCCACCGCCACCGACGAAAGGTCGTCGTCGTGCGAAAGAGACGGCATAACAGCAGCGAGAATGATGATTATGAGCAAAGCCCCACAACAAGCAATAATGCGGTTGTGGGGCTTTTTGCATGACACTTTCAATTTGGCAGTAATCATTGAGAGCGTTACCGAGGTCAGATATGCTCTTGTGGACTGTACGATTCCGCGTCCTTACGCGGTCTCCAGGCAATCTCGCTTCCTCCGTTGAAGCCATACAAACCCACAATTAATACAGTGCCACGTGGTACCCAAGGCGTACCCAAACATTTATACACGAACAAGCATTTGCGACAAATGCAAAATTTTGTATCTTGTGAGCGGGTGTATTCTAGGATTTCTCCAACGTATTTTTCAGATTCGACTATGAAATGCCGTCTCAATCTCGCTGCTGCTTTCGTGCTGGTTTTTGCCTCAATAACGCTGCCAGCCGCACCAACAACTACCAACACTCATAATACCGTCAATGCCCCATTCTCGGAGAATAACCATGAGCACAATTACCATTACTATCCCCGATATCATTTGCAATAAAATCAAAGAGTTAGTAGCGCGAGACCACAGCTCTATTGAGCAATTTGCCGTTCTTGCAGCAGCGGAAAAGATGTCCGGCATCGTTACCAGTGATTATCTGGAAGAGCGTGCTCATCGTGCGAAACCCGGTCGCTTACGCGAGTTACTAAAAAAGGCTCCCGAAAATATCCCCCATGATGAGGATATTATCAGCACAATTTCGCACAACGCTCACAAATAAGTCTTCTCAATACCTTTAAGAATGTCCCATAGATTCTTGTTCTTCAAGCATTTTTGTGCTGAATCCTGATGCAGAGTGAATCGCAATACAACCCTCGCCAATTCTTGCTTCAAAAGCACCCTGCATTAAAACTTCTTTGTACAGGCGCTATCGGCTTTTTGGGTGCAAGTGCTTTCCCGCCGCCTGATGTGGTACTGCTTTACGGTATTGTTGTTGCTCTTGGCGTTGGTTTGACCGTTGTGTCGGCAGGAAAAACAACGCTACTGACCAAACAATCTGAAGCCCTTACCATTGCTCACACCATTGCCTATTTCAGTATGGTACTGGTTTTGGGCGCTCTGATTTCCCGCGAAGCCTCGCAAAACCGCATTCTTCCTCAAGCCACCATTTTTACCGACAGCAATTCTTACACGCCATTACCTGCAATGCCGGCAATAGTACGAGGCGAAGTGCAGCGCGTCGTCAAGCAGGATTCCGCTTCAGCGCTGGTGTTGGTGCAAGGCGAAATAGACACCAAAGCCTTTCCGCGTCTGTATTCGACAGGTATTTTGCTTCGCATCCGCACTCCGGTAAAACCTGTTCAAATGCCTGCTCTGCTTCCCCGCCTTAGCGATGTGCGCCCGGGGGTGCAGGTGTATGCTGTTGTCCGTGCAAAAATTCCGCAAGCCGCCTTGCTCCCAACCGATATGGACGAAATACGCTATGCCGATGCGCAAGGCGCTTCGTTCTTTGCATTCACTGATACTCGCTCTTTGGCAATTCTTGAGGAAACGTGGTCGCTCCAAGCGACATTTGCTTTGCTTGCAAGAGCGGTAGAACGGCGCATTATGGAACTTTTTCCCAGCGCGACTGCCCCTTTTGCGCTGGCTCTTCTTACGGGGAACACTGCGCATTTGCCCCCGCAAACCCAACACGCCTACACCCGCACCGGCACTGTTCACGTGCTGGCAGTAAGCGGTTTGCATATTGTCTTGCTGCTCGGAATGACGTTTGTTCCGCTTGGTTTTGTGCGCTCTCGGTGGCTTCAGTGGATATTGGCGCTTATCGTCGTCTTTACGTTTATCGAACTAACGGGTAATGCTCCTTCCGCGCTCAGAGCAGGAATAATGGCGGCTCTCGTGCTGTTGGCAAAAAATGTACAGCGAAAAGCATCATTGCTGAACGTGGTCGCATTTGCTGTGGTTCTGCTTCTTGTTTGGCAGCCTTCGTTGGTATATTCTCCGGGTTTTCAGATGTCTGCCGGTGCAGTATTGGGCATTGCTCTGACATTTCATTCGTTTGAACAAGGTTTTTTGCGACTTTTGGGAATAAAGCGTATTGAATTTGCTAACGAATATCCTGTGCGTAAAAGCCTTGCGGCAGCATTCGCGGTAACGTGTTCTGCATCGGTGATTGTTGCACCGATTGCAGCGTGGTATTTTGGCACGGTTTCGCTTATTTCCGTATTTACCAATCTGCTGATTGTTCCGATGAGTTCGGCGGCGATGTTTTATGCACTTATTGCCTTGCTGTGTTCAACAGTGTGGTTCGGCGGTGGAGAACTTTTTGCTCAAACAGCGCATCTGCTCTTGCTTGGGATGAATACCGTGAATGAATACGCAGCTTTACCGCGCTTTGCTGCCGTGCATGGACGCTGGGCATTCGGTGTAGCGGTTGTGCTGTCATTGGGCTTCCTCTATGCCTTGCGTGCAGCCGCTCCGCGTGTCATACTGGCGAGAATCGTTGTTGCATCGGTGCTGGGAGTGTTGGTCTTGCGTTGGAGTATGCTTGTTCAAAAGGAAGCAGAGCAAACGCGAGGAGCGGAAATTCTTCCCAGAGAGCAAGTCGTCGCTGTGCTGATGCCGTCAAAGCAACATTCTTTGCTGCTGTTACAAGACCGAAAAGTGTTTGAAGGAAATGCAGCGCAGCATGACGTGGGTTTGGAGCGTTTTCTTGCAGAATATGCTTTCGCGGGCAGCGATTCTTTGACGGTCTGCACCACAGGGGCAGCATCAATGCTCATTGCTTCAGGGCTTGAACGACAATTCCGCGATACGCTTGGGCGAAGTTTTGCCGGAAAACCGCCCCAAATGCGCATTTTGGCAACAACACTGGTGAATAAATCTCCACGTTTTTTCGCAGCGTTGGATTCGCTTGACAAGTACAAGATTCGGATTCTTTCGACGGAACAACATTTCAAACGCGATAGCAGCGCTGTTTCGCTTGTCGGTAATCATCTTTGGTGGAACGTATGGCGTTCGGAATTGTGCATACGCGCAGAAGGGCGAGACACGTGTTTTATATTGCCGAAAGTTTTGGAGCGCTGGACATTACGGAGCGAGTAGTAGTGTTTTCACATCCTTGGTTCGGAACATAACACGGAGAGGCGATACGGAAGCGAGCGTTAAACTTTTTCATGGAATTGAGTTATCAAATCGGTAAAATAGTACGGAAATATTTGGCAAAGCGCTTTTGAAATTGTAAATTAGAAGTCTTTGATAATTCGTACTTACTTCATTTATTGTTCACTGTTTTCATTTCACTATGAAATATTTTGTAAGCGCAGCACTTTTGGCTGCTGTGGCATTTGTTTCTCCAAGTTTCGCACAAAAAGCAGCATCCGGCGCTTCATCGGGCGGCGTGAAAATTGGCGTTGTTGATTCGCAAAAAATTGTCGCACAACTTCCCGAAGCGAAAGAAGCACAAGAAAAACTTCAAGAATCCGGTAAAAAATACCGCGATACGCTCGAAATCATTCAAAAAGACTACGTTCAAGCGCTTGAAAGCTACGACAAGCAAAAAGGTATGATGTCGGCTGACGCAAAAACTAAAGAAGAGGATCGTTTAAAAGCTATTCAAGAACGCTTTTTGCGTTACCGCGAAGAAAAACTCGGTAATCAGGGTGAACTCGCGCAATTGCAAGAAGAACTTCTCGCACCAATCCGCAAGCGCGTTCAAGCAGCCATCAAAGAAGTTGCTAAAGGCGAAAAACTTTCCGCCGTTATGGAAACGCCTGCATTTGTCTATTTCGATGAAGAATTGGACATTACCTTCCGCGTTTTAGATAAACTCAAGCGCAACAAATAATTAAGTGCTGAGTTTTAAGTGTTGAGTTTTAAGTGGTACATTTCCAGATTCTTTCTTCGTCGTCACTCAAGATTTGACACAAAGCACTCAAAAACGTAGTAATTAGCACTGTAAAAATTTCATTGTAGAACGGTTTCAAGACTTTATCGAAACACCTGCTACACAGTTCAAAGCCAAAGCCGATGCAATCTCTATTGCCGCGCTTTGGCTTTTCTGTCGTTTACGGGTTCTTGTTTCACTTTTTTGCGAGTAGATATAATGAAGAATTCTTGGAAAATGCGTGGCTTTGTTGTATTATGCAAAGCACTTTGTGTCGTGTGTGGAAGCCTGTTTGGGGGAATAATCGGTGCAGACAACAATGGTATGCTTTGGGCGCAAGTGCCAAAGGTAGCCTTTGTCAATTCCAACACGATTCGGGAGCGTTTCCCCGATTATCAAACAGCGAAACAGCGCTTGGAATCGCTGGTGGCGGATTGGAAGCGGCAATCTGAAGACCAACTCGCACAAATTCAAACACTGGAAGCCGAAATCCAGAAAAAACGCCTTGTTTGGAGCGAAGCCGAGTTAAAAGACCGCGAAACGCTGTTACAAAAGCGCCGTCAAGACAGGGAGGATTTTATTCGGAAGACATTTAATTCCGGTGGAACGTTCGACACGGAAGCTGCTAACATCATGCGTCCAGTCGAAGCAAAGATTGCCGCAGCGATTCAAGAAGTCGCTATTACCGAAAATTACGATTACGTCTGGGATAAAAGCTCGCAGCCTTTGCTCTATGCGAATCCGCGCTTTGACATTACAGCGAAAGTGATGGACAAATTAGGCTTGTTCACCGATGACATCAAAGCAAAACTCAACGAAGCAATTGACAAAATTGAGCGTGAAATCAGCAAAGCACGACAAGAGCTTTCGCCTTCCAATATTCGCCGCCGCCTTAGCAAAATGGCGGATGATGCGAAAAAAGCGGCAGAAGACACAATAAAAGAAGCAGAAAAAGAATTCAAAGATGCGACAAAAGACCTGAACTTAGGACAGAAGCAAGATTCAACGAAAAAAGTAACACCGCCGCCCGCTCCACAGCAAGATTCAACGAAAAAAGAACCGCCGAAAAAGTAGCAACCGCCGGAAAAGTAACGACGGCATACTTTCGGCATACCGTTTTACTGTAACCGAACCAAACAATGACAACACGCCCCCGCCTCAGTTTTTGGCAAATCTGGAATATGAGTTTCGGATTTCTCGGCATCCAATTCGGGTTTGCCCTGCAAAATGCCAATGTCAGCCGCATTTTTGCGACGCTTGGCGCAAACCCTGACGAAATACCGATTCTCTGGATAGCTGCACCAACAACAGGGCTTATCGTGCAGCCCATTATCGGGTACATGAGCGACCGTACGTGGGGGCGTTTAGGACGGCGCAGACCGTACTTTCTTATTGGAGCGATATTAGCATCATTAGCACTTATCGCCATGCCGAATTCTACGGCTCTTTGGGTGGCAGCCGGTTTGCTTTGGATTATGGATGCGTCTATCAATATCTCAATGGAACCGTTTCGTGCGCTTGTCGGAGATATGCTGCCTTCGGAGCAGCGTACAACGGGCTTTGCACTGCAAAGTTTTTTTATCGGCACGGGAGCCGTAGTTGCATCTGCCCTGCCATATATGCTCACCAATTGGTTTGGCGTAGCAAATACAGCCGCACAAGGAGCGATACCGCCTTCGGTCGTGTGGTCGTTTTATTTAGGAGCGATAGCCTTTATTGCTGCCGTAACGTGGACAGTCGCTACAACACGAGAATACCCACCGGACAATCCGGCTGAATTTGAGCGGGAAAAACAGCAACAAAATGGCTTTGTAGCGAGCCTTTTACACGGCGCACGAGAAATTCTGGACTCGTTTGGTGCAATGCCTAAAACAATGGTACAACTTGCTGTGGTGCAGTATTTTTCATGGTTTGCGCTCTTTTCCATGTGGATTTATACGACCAGTGCCGTTACAAGCCGTATTTACGGCACAAGCGACACGAATTCTCTTGCTTACAATCAAGGTGCAGACTGGGTTGGTGTGTGTTTTGCCGTGTATAATGGTGCTGCTGCTCTTTTTGCATTTATTATTCCGATTATAGCCGCAAGAACAAGCCGTAAAGCCGTTCATGCACTGGCACTGCTTGCGGGAGCCGCCGGACTTGCATCGGTTTATGTGATTTCCAATCCAACAATGTTGCTGCTCTCTATGCTCGGCATTGGATTTGCGTGGGCAAGTATTCTTTCGATGCCGTATGCAATACTCGCCGGAGCACTGCCACCGGAGAAAATGGGTGTGTATATGGGCATTTTTAACTTTTTTATCGTTATTCCGCAAATTACCGCCGCAGGAATTTTAGGCTTTTTTATGCGTTCACTGTTTGGGAATCAAGCCGTGTTTGCGTTGATATTAGGCGGTGTTTCGATGGTGCTGGCTGCCGTGATGACAATGTTTGTGCAGGATGAACACTAAAAGAAAGAGCCTTTGTTATTCGGAAACTGACGATGAGAATTTTGTATAACCTTCTATTTGAATTCAAGTTATTGGGACATTCTATGCGTACCATCACCCTATCCTCCCTTTGTGTGGTTTTACTGCTTACCATTCCTCAGTCTGTTTTTTCACAAGCATTACCAATAAAGGATTTAAGCATTGGCAATCGTTTTTATTATATCCGTTCCAGCGAATCAGTACAAACAGTATCAGGTCCTCTTGTAAATAGGAATGGCTTTACACAATACACATTAGAAAAAGTTCTTGACACCGTATGGAGAGAAGGCAAACGTTATTCCGCTGTAAGGATACTTAACTGGGATAATACACAGTTCACTACATCAATAAGTCTTCAGCGCTCTGACAGCACGTCAATATATGTTTTTGATGCGACTTCACGGTCTGAAAGAAGAATTTTTAAAGTTGAGGGAGAATTTGCTTCACCTCTTACAAGTTTAAATGTATATTTTAACTCCTCAACACCCATAGAGTTATTTGGCAAAAAATTAATGCAATATCAGTATGGAGCATTTACAATTTCACTTTGCACACCAGTTAAAGAAATTCATATTCAAACACTCGGTTTTTATAGCTCACAATATGGCTGTTCATCGCATGGAGGTCTAAGATCTAGCAGTACTCGTGTATTATTAGGTGCAATTATTGGTAAGGACACTCTCAATGACGTACCGGATCCAAAGATTGCCACCGTTGCCCTTCCACCAATAACTCAGATTCTACCACGAGAGACTGTTATGATTCCTATTACGCTTTCGGGTATTGATAGTTTGGGGGAGGTCTTTTCTGAAGCACCACGATTAACGGTATTGTTTAACAAAAGGATGCTTGCATTAACCAATCTTCCGCCGAATTATGTAATAGATTCAACAGTACAAAACGACACAGTACGTTTATCCATCACTCCTCCATTAAACAGCAGTACGTTGGCAACACTACAATTTCGCATGAATCCAAACACGGAATTATCTGAAACAACAGTAGCGTTGTCATTAGAACGAAAAGCAACAAAAACACTAGCATTTCTTATTCCTGAAGCGGGGCGAATAATGATTGCGCCTCGTAAAACAGCGACAATTTTTCGCTTTCTGGTTGCTGATTCTTTGAATGTGCACGGTGATACGGCAACAATTGGAGCGTATCTTACAGGTACGAGAGATATTGCAGAATCCGGAATAAGGCTCATTCAAGCAACGATACCGATACCACTTACTGTTGCACAACCTTTGGCAACATTTGCATCCATGAATGGTTATGCAATGGTACCAATGGAATTTATTCTTTCGACTAATAGCAACGCCGCTTCAACTTCTGCACGAGTACGTATTATCACGACATCCAGCATCAGTGTCCCACTGGAATTAACAAATCTCAAAGCCATTCCTAACGCAATCAATTTTGATACATTTGGCAATACAGCATTTTTGCGCGTTACCGGCTCATCTCGGTCTCCATTGCCACAAGCAGTCGATACTTTTACACATCCTCATATTATCAGCATTGCACCCAATCCTACTCACTATGATATTTCCATATCATATTCTCTCCCGAGAGACAGTTTCGTTTCCATTGCCGTTTATGATATGCAGGGAAATATTGTGCAAACGTTGATGAGAACAATGCGACAGTCGAGCGGGGAACACACGGAAAAATTTCTGATATATGATTTACCACCAAATGAGTATCGTCTTGTTCTACAAACAGATGATAAGATCATACATTCAAGAATCATGCTTTCTGATTAGGAAGAAATGTAACGCGTCTGTTTGATTTGAGCCACTTATTTTCACATTTTTTAGATGTTAGTCATGCAAAACCTCTGGTCGCCTTGGCGCTCGCAGTATATTCAATCCGTCGTAGCGGCGGATTCATCCGAAAACGAGTGTTTTTTGTGTGCAGCAGGAGGACATCCGACGACAACATCTGAGCGCGACGCAGAATTGCTTGTTGTGGCTCGTCGGGAGCATTGTTTCGTCATAATGAATCGTTTCCCCTACAATGCCGGACATATTATGGTCGCGCCAAACCGCCATTGCGGGGAATTGCGCTTGCTGAACGACGTAGAACTGATGCACCTTTTCCAGACAGTGCAGGAAGCGGAAGATGTGCTGCATCGTGTTTTTACGCCACACGGAATCAATGTCGGCATTAATCTTGGCAGTGCTGCCGGAGCAGGTGTGCCGGGGCATTTGCACGTGCATTTAGTTCCTCGATGGAATGGGGATGTCAATTTTATGCCGGTATTCGCGGAAGTGAAAGTTATTTCGCAGAGGCTTGAAGAGACCTATACAAAATTGAAAACAGCTTTTAATGCTACAATGTAAAGTCTCCACAAAGCAGGGGCAAGGTATCGAATTTTTTCGTAACTTACCGTCGTCAATGTAGTGAACACAGGTCTGCTGAGATACATATACCTGAGCGCCTCTTAAAACCTGTCTTTTCCTACAAAGCCCAAAATTGTAATTAGTTTCGGCTAATTCTTGTGAATCCATTTTTATTCTTCGTATCACACGCTTCAATACTATCTTGAGGGTACAATAGCACCATTGTAGCGCCGTGTGATAGTTTTTATGTGCATTTTTCTATGATTCCTGACCGTACACACATTATTGACCTTTTGAAAAAATCTGCTCCTGCCACACTCAGGCTGCACGATATTGCCAAGCACTTTCACTTACGCTCGGATTCTGCTGATTACGAGCAATTGCGGATTTTACTTACCCAACTTGCTGACGACAAAGTAATTTACCGCTCTACGCGTCGCAAATACGGCATAGAAATACCTTCCGGTGCAACAACGGTGAAGAAAAAACAGGTATTGCGCGAAGTCCAAGTTGCGGCAGCGACATTTGAAGGTATTTTGACCATTGACGGCTACAACGGCGTTGTAGCGACCGATTCCGAAGAATTTCCCACTATTATTGTCAAACGCCCAAATCTCAGTACAGCATTCAACGGCGATCGTGTACGGTTGAAATTACTCGCACTCCGCAAAGAAGGAAAAGTTTCCGGCGAGGTGATCGAAATTTTGGAACGCGCCCCAACGCGCTTTGTCGGCAAATTAGAAAGCAACGGCGATTTTACGTTTTTTATTCCCGACGACGACCACATTCACGTTGATTTTCTTGTTCATACAAGCCGTATGCTTGATGCACGCGACGGTGACAAAGTTGTCGTTGAACTTCACCGTTGGGATGACCCGATGAAATCACCCGAAGCTCGTGTTGTCGAGATTTTGGGACGGGCAGGCATGACAAGCGTTGAGTATTCATCGGTCTTGCGAGAGTTTAAGTTAGTGCGCGAATTTTCTCCCAAAGTTGAAGCAGAAGCAAAAGCAGTTGCCGTACCGATTTCTAAAAAAGAGATTGCTCGGCGCTTGGATTTGCGGGAATCCACTATCATAACCATTGACCCAATTGATGCGAAGGATTTTGACGATGCTCTGTCGCTGGAGCATCTGGACGACGGCAATATCCGCGTTGGTGTGCATATCGCCGATGTGAGCCATTACGTCCAAGAACAAGGCGCATTGGACGAAGAAGCTCTCCAGCGCGGTAATAGCACATATTTGGTGGATGGCGTTGTTCCCATGCTTCCTCACACACTGTCCAGCAATATGTGTTCGCTTGTACCACACGAAGACCGCTTGGCGTATTCGGTGATAATGGATTTTTCTCCGCGTGGAGCGCTGAAATCCTACGACATTCGTGAAATTGTTATGCACAGCAAACGCCGTTTTACCTACGAAGAAGTGCAGGACATTATTGACGGCAAAGCCCAAGACCCGCATCAAGACTTAATTTTCGAGTTAAATCGCTTCGCCGGAATTCTCCGAAAAAAACGGTATGCTTCGGGTGGCATTGATTTTGAGACCAGTGAAATTCGCTTTATGCTGGATGAAAACAAGCAACCCGTCAAAGCAATTCTCAAAACCCGCACCGATGCTACCTCGCTGGTTGAAGAATATATGCTTGCCGCGAACCGCGTTGTGGCGGAACACGTCAAAAAACTCTCCGTAAAATACCGCCTCAAAAAGACGCTGCCTTTTCTGTACCGTATTCACGACCAACCCGACCAAAACAAGCTCGGCATGGCATTTAGTCTCGTGCGCTCTTTCGGTGTGCCGGCACCGCACGGCGAGCGCATTACATCGAAAGACATCAATGCCTTTTTGCAAACACTGGAAGAACATCCGGCACGCGGCGCGATGAATCAAGTATTGCTGCGGTCTATGGCAAAGGCAGTCTATGCAGAATATAACATCGGGCATTATGGCTTGGGGTTTGAGTATTATTCCCATTTTACGTCGCCTATTCGCCGTTATCCCGATTTGGTCATTCATCGCCTTTTGAAAGAATTTGCTGTTCAAAAACCCGATGACAAACGCCTTCACGAACTTGCCGAACTTCTGCCGGAAGTCAGTACGCACTGTTCCTCAACGGAGCGACTTTCCGTTGAAGCAGAACGCGCTTCCAACAAACTCACACAAACAGCGCTTGCAATGGCACATCTTGGTGAGGAGTTCAATGGTACGATTACCGGTGTTACGCATTTTGGTATTTTTGTTATGGTGGACGAACTCTACGCTGAAGGTTTGGTGCGGGTTTTAGATTTACCGACCGACTATTATTACCACAATGAGCGCGAGTTTTCGCTTGTCGGGCGGTACACGAAAAAGAAATTCCAAATGGGAATGAGAGTGCGGGTGCGGATTGCAAAGGTCAATATGCAAAAACGCGAGTTGGATTATCTCTACACCGGAGACCCCCTCGACGCGGAAGCACTTGCCGCACTCAATGAACGCCGCGCCAAAGCATCGCTTTTGGATAAAAGCAATTCTGCCGATGGCGACTCACCCAGCCTTGAGAGCATCCTCAAAACCGTCCAGCGCAAAGAGAACAAGGCACGCAAAAAGGCTGCTGATGCGCACACCGCACGACAAGCGTCATCGGGCAAGAGCAAACAGAAAGGTACTTCTGCACAATCCGGCGGAAAAGCCACTAAGTCCGGTCAAAAATCAACGACCAAAGCCGGTATTACGCGTAAGGCACTTACATCGCTCAAAACCCAGCCCCAAAGCGCTTCTAAAGGGAAACCCCAAGGCAAAGGTGGAAAGAAAAAGAAGCGGTAAGAAAAAATGATAGAAAAAATGATAGAAAAGAAGCGATACTAACGGTCAATGGCATTAAGTTAAGACCCTCACCCTGCCCTCTCCCAAAGGGAGAGGGTTCCAGAAACGACTCTGTGTCTTGCCCCTCTACCTCTGGGAGAGGGGATCGGGTGAGGGACTATGCCGACAACATGATGCTCTCAATCCACGTTCAAAGCAATTGAATGAAACCTCGACAACAACACGCTTTCGGCAGTGAATCGCACACACAGGAAAGGCTTAAACCGCGCAAGGATTTAGGGCAAAATTTCCTTAAAGACCGCAATATTGCTCGGAATATCGTAAAAGCGCTGGAACTGAATGCAGAAGAAACGGTCATTGAAATTGGTCCTGGTGAAGGCGCATTGACATCGCTGTTGCTCGAAACCGACGCAAAACGTATCATTGCTGTTGAATATGACGCGCGGGCTGTTGAGCTCTTGCAAACACGCTTCCAGACGGAAATTTCCTCAGAGCGCTTACGAATTATTCACAGTGATGTGCTGAAACTTACCATAGAGAGTATTTTCCCGGAACACTTTTCGCGCCCAGATAATATCAGCATTGTCGGCAATATCCCGTATTACATTACAAGCGATATTCTTTTTTGGCTTTTTGACGAATGGGCAAAAGGCACTTTATCAAATGCTTCAGCGCAATTCCCAACAAGACCTCTGCTCACCAAAGCCGTGATTATGATGCAAAAAGAAGTCGCCGAGCGTATTACGGCGAAGCCTCGCACAAAAGAATACGGTATTTTGAGTGTCGCATCATTACTTGTTTCTGAGCCCAAAATTTTGTTTCATGTCCCGCCGCAGTGCTTTTTTCCGCCGCCTAAAGTAACATCGTCCGTCGTTGAATTTCGGATGAAATCGGGAAAAGAAGCCGCCACGCAGTTTCGCGCTGTTCATCCTCTTGTACGTGTTGCCTTTAATCAGCGTCGAAAGGTACTTTCTAATGCGCTTTCGAGTGTTTTACCCAAAGAACGTTTGCCGGAACTCCTTGCTGCTGCGGAAATGCGGAAAATTTCGTATTTTCGTTCTCGCGCGGAAGAATTAACCCCGCAAGATTTTATGCGTTTGTACGAACTTATTGCAGAATTTCGCTAACGACGTTGTCCGTCGAAAGCATTATTGAAGCATCATTATTGTCTCGATTGTCTCGCACCGTTCCTCGCTTCATGAATACTTCGCCGTCATCACGCTCTCCTCGCCATCGCGCTCGTACCCGCTTGGGTGTACGAGGGCAATCCGAATTGCAAGAAAACGTTTCGCCCCAATCCTCTCAGTCGGAAAAGCAGCAGACAAGCGGCTTCCAAGTGTTGCAGCAAATTCGCATTACGCCTCGTCGCCTGAAAGAAAATCTGACCACCGCAGAAGTGCTTACGCTAACGATGTTGAGTTTTTATACCGTCTTGGGGTGTATCTTTCTGACGACAGTGGATAACGCGCCGATGTACGTGGTTGTGAATTGCTGTTTTATTTGGATGCAATGTGCTTTGGCAGTCAGCGTTTCAGAAACAGAGACGGGGCGCGTCTTCCGTTCATTGCTCATTGCGCGGCGCTTTTTTCTGCTTCCGGCGATTTACTTTATTTATTCGCAATCGCATTTGTACATTACCCACGTTAATCCGCATGACTACGATGCAGTCTTGGCAGAATGGGATGTTGCGCTTTTTGGTGTGTATCCGACGCGCTGGATATATCAATTTGCGCATCCCGTATTGACCGAATTTCTGCAAATCTGTTATTTCCTCTATTTCTGGATTCCCGTTGGTTTAGGAGCAGAATTTTACGCCTCGCGCCCGACAATTTACTACATTCGTTACGCAATGTACGTTGCTTGCGTGAGTTATGCGCTGTATGTGGGCTATTTTTTTATGCCGGCTATTGGTCCGTGCTTTACACTACACAATTTTTCCGCGTGGAATACCGAATTACCCGGACTCTTCTTCACCGAACCGCTTCGGGCGATTGTCAATAACGGCTCAGGTGCCGGGACAGCAACACCTCATTTGACGGCGCACCGTAATTGTATGCCGAGCGGACACACTATGGTAACGCTCTTGAATATGTTCATTGCTTTTCGTTGGAAATCGCGTTTCCGTTGGGGATATTTCGTAATTGGCTGTGGTATCATTGTTTCGACCATTTATTTGCGCTATCATTACGTCGTAGATTTGCTCGCGGGAGCAGTGGTAACGGTTCTTGCCTTGCTGGGTGGGCGACTCTTGGAACGGACATTAAAGCGCGTAGGTTTTCCGCAAGCCTAAGTTTTATCCAAGCTGCGGGCACGTGCATCAGATTTACCACCCCTCCTTCGGTCTACAGTCGAACGCCTATGTGGAAATCTCCTCTACGTAAAAACGCTTGTTTTGTGCTATATTGCGGGCTGTTTTTGATATACTTTCCGAGTCGTTTTTATTCCTGAAATACAATGGCAGACAAGCAAACACCGCTTATGCGGCAATACAGCCAAATCAAGAAAAAATATCCCGATACTATTCTCCTGTTCCGTTTGGGTGATTTTTTCGAGACCTTCGAGGACGATGCCATCATCACCGCCAAAGCCTGCGGAATAACGCTGACTAAACGCAATAACGGCGGCGCGGACGAAACCCCGCTTGCGGGATTCCCACACCATCAGCTTGACAATTACCTTCCGAAACTTGTCCGCGCAGGCTACCGCGTGGCTGTCTGCGAACAGCTCGAAGACCCCAAACAAGCGCGTGGAATCGTGCGCCGCGATGTGGTCGAAGTCGTTACGCCCGGTGTGGCATTTAACGAAAAATTACTTGATGCGCGGCGGAATAACTACGTTGCAGGCTTGGTATTGCTTGAAAGCCGCACGGGGACTAAAGCATCAGTGGTGATTGGCGTAAGCTGTGCCGATATTTCCACCGGAGAATTCTTTACCACCGAAACCGACGAAGAGCATCTCGCCACACTTCTCGAAACCCTGCAACCCGCAGAAATCCTCATTCCCAAAGGCAAAACCGATGTGCTTACACCACATATTCGCAGAGCCTTTCCCGCTAATGCCGAACCTGCTTTGACACGGCTTGAAGACTGGGTTTTCGAGGAACGTTTCGGTCGAGATACACTTTTGCGCCATTTCAAAACGCAGAATCTGAAAGGCTTCGGCATTGAGGAATTAAGCGCCGGTGTAGCTGCGGCAGGCGTGGTGCTGCATTACATCCAAGAAGCACAAAAAGGGCAACTGCCGCATATTCAGCGTGTTGCGCTCTTTAATCCGAGCGAATACATGACGCTGGATTTTGCTACCAAACGCAATCTTGAAATCACCTTCAGCATGAATGACGCTTCGCGCGAAGGAACGCTTATCGGCATTCTCGACAAGACCGAAACCCCAATGGGAAGCCGTCTTTTCAAGAAGTGGATAACACGACCGCTTCGCCGCCTCGCGCAAATTCACCAGCGTCAAAATGCGGTCGATGCACTCACCCGCAGCGACAGCACTCGTGCGGCACTCAGAGCGGAACTCGGTCAGATGGGCGATATTGAGCGGCTTATCGCCAAAATTTCGACGGGACGCGCCACGCCTCGTGATGTGGTTGCGCTGGGCAAGACGCTTGCGCGGCTGCCGCGTGTGAAGGAACTTTGTATGAGCATTTCTTCTGAAAGCCCTCTCTCTCGGGGAGAGGGTTTGGGTGAGGGAAAATCAGATAACAATAGTTTGGCAAAAGTAGTAGCAGGGCTTCACGACACAAACAAGGTCGTAGAGCTCATCCAATCTGCCTTTGTGGAAGAACCTCCCGCACAGGTTGGTAACGGCGGGGTGTTCCGCGAGGGATTTGCGCCTGAGTTGGATGAGATTGTGAATGTGATGTATTCGGGCAAAAATTGGATTGCGGAGTATCAGGAGCGGGAGCGCACTGCTACGGGTATTTCTTCGCTGAAGGTCGGTTTTACGGGCGTTTTCGGATATTATATTGAAATTTCCAACGCCCACAAAAACAAAGCACCCGAACATTATCAACGCAAGCAGACACTTACGGGCGGCGAGCGCTATACCACACCCGAACTCAAGGAAATGGAAGCGAAAATCCTCACTGCCGAAGAACGCTTGGCAGATGCGGAACGGGCGATCTTTCAGCGCTTACGCACGGAGATTGCGGCGTTTGCGGCGGATATTCAGCACAATGCCCAGCTTGTGGCGGCGCTGGATTGCTTACAAAGTTTCGCTCAGGCAGCACGGGAATATGATTACGTCTGCCCGAAAGTGGACGAATCCGACACGCTTCACATCGAAGACGGCAGACATCCGGTCGTGGAGCGACTTTTGCCCATTGGTGAAAAATATGTTCCTAACTCAACCCGCATGGATACTCACTCCGAACAGATGCACATTATCACCGGTCCGAATATGTCGGGGAAATCCAGCTATCTCCGGCAAATCGGCTTAATCACGCTTTTGGCGCACATCGGCGCATTTGTTCCGGCAAAAAAAGCACACGTGGGGCTGACAGACCGGATATTTACTCGCGTCGGAGCGCAGGACAATATCACCGCCGGCGAAAGCACATTTTTGGTGGAAATGCAGGAAGCCGCAAACATCATCAATAACGCCACGCGGCAAAGCCTGATTCTTCTGGACGAAGTAGGACGCGGCACGGCAACCTTCGACGGAATTGCCATTGCGTGGGCGATTGCGGAATATCTGCATGACCGCATCAGCGCAAAGACGCTCTTTGCGACGCACTACCACGAGATGACTTCCATCACCGAGCGCCTCCCGAAAGCACGGAATTACAAGGCGGACGTGCAGGAAGTGGGGCAAAGCATTATTTTCACACGGCGCGTCGTAGAAGGCACTGCTAACCACAGTTTCGGTATTCACGTAGCGGAAATGGCAGGCTTGCCCAAAGACCTCACCGAAAGGGCGCGAGTAGTAATGCGGGCGCTGGAGGAAGATGGTCATTTGTCATTGGAGATTGGTCATTTGTCAAACGGTGCGCGTCAGACGAATATACCAATGACTCATATACCAATGACCAATGACCAAGCAGAGCCGCAATTTTCCTTGTTCGAGATTCGGGATGATAAAATTCGTGAGCGGATTCGGAAAATTGATGTCAATGCACTGACACCTTTGCAAGCATTAACACTGCTTGCGGAATTACGGGCAATGGTGGATGCGGGATAATACGGAGCTTGGCTGCGGGTACAAAATTTATGGGTTACTCCGGCGATTGTACACAATCGAATATGCCATTTCGATAGCTTCTACCGTGCTTCCGGGGTTAGCAACTCCCTTTCCGGCAATTCCAAACGCCGTGCCGTGGTCGGGCGATGTGCGGACAATCGGCAAACCGGCAGAGAAATTCACTCCCCCGCCGCCAGCCAAGAGTTTAAGCGGTATCAAGCCTTGGTCGTGATACATTGCAATAATACCGTCAAAATTTCGGAATTCCCCGTGTGCAAAAAATCCATCCGCCGGAAACGCTCCAAATACTGCAATTCCTTGATTTTGTGCGCTCTTGATGGCAGGCTCAATTATTTCCTCCTCTTCTTTTCCTAATGCTCCCTGCTCTCCGGCATGAGGATTTACGCCAAGCACGGCAATTTTTGGTTTCAGAAGCCCGAAATCTTGTTTGAGCGAATGATTCATTGCCGTAATACGCTCCAACACACGTTCCTGCGTGATTGCTTGGGCAACGTTCTGCAAAGGAATATGCACCGTTGCTAGTCCAACACGCACCGCAGAGCGCTTGGGGTCTAATTCGGCGGCTTCTGTGGCAAGAATCATCAAGGGCTTTTCTACGCCAAAACGCTCGGCAAAAAATTCCGTTTGTCCGGGAAATGTTGCTCCGGCAAGGTACAGAGCATGTTTCGAGACAGGCATCGTACAAACCGCATCGGCACGACCTTCACGGAGTTCTCGCGCCGCAATTTCTAATGCCTCCAGCGCAAGACTGCCGCCGGAGCGGTTTTCCACACCAAACTCAAGGTGATGTTTTGAAGCGCAAGGAATAATGCGGTACTCCCGTCCATACAGCACAAAGCCTGATGCCGTGCGCTCCAGGGGCAATTGAAGATTGCGAACATACTCCCAAAATGTGTCGGGTGCGGCAATTAGGCGTACTTCAGCATCAAAGCGCTTTGGTGCTGAAGGTTCAAAAAGCCGCATCAATGCTTTGATGCAGACTTCCAGCCCGATTCCATTCGGGTCGCCGCAAGTAAGAAGAATGGTCATACTATGCGAAAAAACAGGTTTTTCTATCGTGCAGTCCGCACACGTAAGAAGGTGAAAGCTGACAGCCCGTACCGTAAAAAACTTTTGGGGTCGTGTACTTGAAATAAACCGAACATTACGTTGCTCATTGCTTCAAAAACAGCGTCACAGAGAACTTCACAAATGCCATTACAGCCAATGTGGGCGCTGAAACTTCGGAAATACATCGCTCAGATACCGAATAATACTACTCGCCGTTACATTTTGTTGCCCGAGCGCTGCTGCGGCAAAGTCCCCGGCTAGACCATGACAATACGCCGCCATAGCAACCGTTTCTGTAAAATCCCATCCGTGAATGTTGCGCTGTGCAAGAAATGCACCAATAATTCCTGCCAAGACATCTCCGCTTCCGGCAGTTGCCATACCCGCATTACCGCTTGTATTCCAAAACGAAGTTGTACCGTTACTGATAATAGTCGGCACATTTTTGAGCAATACGGTACAGCCGAGTTTCGCAGCCCATTGAGAGGCGAGTGTGTGAGCGTTATCGGGAATTGACGTATAATTTATCCCCGTCATTCGTGCAAACTCCCCTCGGTGAGGCGTAAGCACAGTATGAGGGTGTAAAGGCAAAAACATATCGGTATCCATTTGCACTGCTCGCAGCCCATCAGCATCAATCACAAGCGATTGTTCCTCGCGCACACGAGCGATAATTTCCCGGATTACCGCAAGTGTTTCCTCATCTTTCCCCAGCCCCGGACCAATAACAAACACGGAATGCTTTTCGAGCGACCGTTGTAGAATTTCTATATTTTCACGAGCAATCGAACCATTCGTATGGACACGGAGCAGTTCAGTCATTACTTCAGGAAATACTGCCGAATGGGCGCTGGGTGTAAACATTTTGACTAAGCCCGCTCCGGCAGCTATACAGGCATTTGCAGCAAGCGCCGGAGCGCCGGGCATAGAAAGCGTACCCCCGATGATTGCAACCGAACCAAAATCATGCTTTGTGGCATTGCGTGGGCGTGCCTGAAACATCCGCTCTTTATCTTGTTCTTCTATAACCCGCACAGTTGCTTGTTTGTTCAAAAAATCTGCGGGAATACCGATAGGAACGGTTATACACTGTCCGACATATTCAGGCGCATTATTGAGTAATAATCCTGTTTTGAGCGCCGCTAAACTAACGGTTATCTCTGCGCGAAAACAGTTCACATGAGCTTTTCCTGTTTCAGCATTTAATCCAGTCGGTATATCAATCGCAATATCGAGTCTGTCAGAACGGCGAGTAGCATTGATTTCACGCAAAATATCCACCACAACTCCGCGCAAATGTTCTGTTCCACCATTGCCAATCAACGCATCTAACACACAATCCGCGTCACGCAGCAGACGTTGTAACTCTCCTTTAGCAAGTATTGTTTCGGATGTACAGTGAAGTGTCGGAATTGTATGGGTAGCCAAAAGGTCAAAATTCATGCGGGTTTCAGGAGTCATCTTTTCTTTTGCTCCTATCCATACAACACGTACATCAGCATAATGTGAGAAAAGCCGTGCCAGCGCAAAGCCGTCGCCACCATTATTCCCCGAACCACAAAGAATGACGATACTAAGCTGCGAACGATGAGACAAAGCAGCATGACTTTTCATGTGGGGATAGATACGCTCAAAAGCAGCACGGGCAGCACCTTCCATAAGAATTGCCGGCGAGATATGAAGCGTTTCGATAGCATACCGATCGGCAAAGCGCATTTGCTCCGGTGTAAGAATTGGCAACATAGATTGAGAGAATCAATCGTGAAGATGATGTATTTCTACAGTAGCGGCAAGATACAAAAAGATACAAAAAAGGCGAACATTTGTTCGCCTATGATGATACCTATTTGTCGTGTATGGTAACGATACCATTACTCGGTATTGACTCTGTTTGTCAATTTGTCATGTTATTTGCTGCCATGCTTCGCGGCTGTTTTTCGCCGACGCTCACACTGTATTCAGCGACCGATTTCACCGAACAACCAACAACTTCACCGGAAGAACCATGCTCACGAATATATTCCGTTGCAGTGATTTCTAGTTTATACGCACCATCAGCAGGAAATTTAACATAAACCGTGAATTTACGTCCATCGCGGCTTGTTTTGACAATCGAGCGCTGGTCTTTTGCATTTTTATCAGCATATGTCCGTGCGCCAAGTTGCAAGCCTGGCGGAGCATCAAAACTCAATGTAAGAGAACGTTGTTTACTGGAAATGTGATATTCACGGTGTGAAACAGGCATTAACAAATAACCATGCAATGCACCAAAACACTGGACACTATTAATAAACTGCTCTTTCGTAACGGGTTCGAACAAAAACTGCCAACGTTTATCATCAGGAAAACTGGTATAAATCATTTGCTCTGGCGGAATGCAAAAAAATGCATCAGCATATGCGAGTTTATAGGAACCATCGGTTTCAACTTCTTTGTATACCGGTAAATCGACCAAATACGAGCGCCCACCGGTACGAAAAGCATTCCATGTGTGGCGTTTTAATGTCGAAGCATCGCCGGGTTGAAAGTTGAAGCCTTTTTTGACACCGTTGATCACAAATGCCTCCACTCCGGCAATGTGCATCATACGAACAAAAAGTGCGGCAAAACCAACGGCAAGCCCCTTACGATACTGGAAAACGCTGTCAGGATGCTCTAGAATGCTGTGTCTATCGGCTACAGAAGCAGATTCAAAATCATAACTGACATTGGAAGTAATCCAACGGGCAATAGCACGAGCTTTTTCGACGTCATTTGTAGCAGGTTTGGTGAGATATGCAACAAGTTTTGCCATCGACTGCATGGCAATATGCTGTGGTACACGCTGCGCGTACATATCAATTGCTGCAAAATTTGCTGATTCTTTATGCACCGATTCTTTGTGTGTACTTTCTTTGGAAAAAAGCTCTTTGCTTGGATATTCTAAGGACAATAGTACAGACGGCATATCCACAAAGATTCCTGCTGAAAGGCGCTCATCACGAGCAAAACCTCTAGTTACAACGCAACAAATAACAATGCTCGACAGCAAAATGAACGAGATTGTACGAGAAAAGGAAAAGAAATTCATAGCGTGAGAATAAAGTACATTCTGCATTGCGAACATTATTTTTGAACCCTGCACAGATGCCGGATAATACAACATTGTTAAATATTACATCTGTGCAGGAAAAAAAATATATGTCGGTTTTGCAAGTATGAAAGATTGTGCTTGCCTTGTGCAAGCATATCTCTTTTTGCTCAATTTACGTGCCAAACTTTTGCTTTACTAGTTATTGTCTCAGTAATGACTCATAGAACCGACAGCAACAACCGAGTAAAGCAATGTTAATTATCGACTTAAACGAATATTTTTTCGCATAAAAAAAACAAAAAAGCACATAACACCTTGGCAAATACAAATTCAAGGAACAAAAATACAAGATTTGACAGGAGAAACAAGGCTTTTTCCATAACAACTAGGTGCATCATTTGTTTCATAATTTCTCAAAACAAAACACACTGCTCTTCACAGAGCGAAAACTACTTCACATTACGTGAGAATTTTCTAAGAAAAAACCTTGCTTGGATGAATCCATCGGAGTATATTTGTGTATATCACAGTTTGTGAAGCCGCGCTGTTACTCTACTTTATTGTATTGTTTTTAATCAACCCTTTCTGCCATTGCTTGTTTCCGCAGAACTATGACCAAACATTCTCCCGCCCGTGAAATTCTCCAACGGGTTAAAGACCTGTATGACATTTCCACTGATGCTGATCTCGCAGAATTTTTCGGCATTACTCCGTCGGCACTTTCCAATTGGAAATACCGCAACACAGTAGATTACCGTTTACTGTTCGAGAAATGTTATGGCTTTAACTATCATTTTATTATCACAGGCGAAGGTGAAAAATACGCTCCCGATGAAGATGAGATCCTCGAAATTCAGCGCGGGAACAAGGATTTGCGCTCGTTACTGCTGGAAGACGGCGGCATGACGCAAAAGAAAATTTTGATTATCGAAGATCATGTGCAAATGCGTCAACTGATCGAACGCCATTTGAAAAAAGAAGGATATACGGTGCTTGGTGCCGGTGATGGCACAGAGGGACTGGCACTAGCAAAAGAGCACGTCCCCGATGTTATTATCTCTGACATTGTCATGCCGGGACTAAGCGGATATGAGGTTTTGCGGGAGATTCGGGCGGATTTACAAACGACACATATTCCTTTGCTTTTCATTTCCAGCAAAGCTGATGTGGCAGAAATTCGTCATGCTATGAATCTGGGCGCGGATGATTACCTCACCAAACCCATTCAAATCAAAGAACTTTTGCAAGCTGTTCATGCACGTTTACATAAAAGTGCGCTTGTACAACGCCAGATGGATTCAGTCTTACAAAAAATCCGCTCAGGATTTGTACGGGTTTTACCACATGAATTCCGTACACCACTTTCTACCATTATCGGTGGTACAAAGTATATTATTGATTCCTTTGAATCGCTCTCTAAACCTGAGATTCTCGAACTCTTGAAAATGGTCAACAGCTCAACCAATAATCTCAATCGTTTATTGGAAAAAATTCTGCTCTATGCAAAGTTGGAATCCATTGCTCAAGAAGGCGAAGAAGGATTGGAACAACTTGGCAAGCGGGTTACGGAAAATGCAGGTGATGTGATTTCGGACATTGTTTTAGACGCAGCTCAAGCACATAACCGTATGAAAGACATTGAACTTGCCATTACCGAAGAAAATCTTGCTGTGCATATCAATCCGGTGTATTTAACCACACTCGTAACAGAAATCATGGAAAATGCCATCAAATTCTCTCAGGCAGGCTCACCTATCGCTATTGGTTTCAAACAAGAGGACGGTGTGGCAGTGCTATCGGTAAAGGATGAAGGTCGCGGGATGAGCCCATCACAAATTAAAAGTATTGGTGCATTTACACAATTCGATCGAGAAATGTACGAACAACAAGGTATCGGACTTGGATTTTCTATTATTGCGCGTATTATTGACCTCTTCAAAGGTAAACTCACCATTAAAAGTGAGCCGGCACGCGGAACACAGGTGTTTGTTAATTTGAGTATTGCTCCACAAGCAAAGACAAAAAAAAGTGACTAAACATCGCATATATTCGTATCTGCGCTCGTGTTGAAAATATGGTGAACGAAAAATTTCTGTAAGAAAATTTACAAGTGAAACTCTTTTGTGTGTTTTGCGTTGGAAGAAGCAAAGAATCTTTCGTAAATTACCATAAATCTACTATCGGAGCGGACAGATGAACCGGTATCAACAATCCCCTTACCCGCACGATACCATGCGTTTCGCAAGGAATAGCGTTATGAGCAGTTTTTCCAATAATAATTGGGACAAATACAACACCGGCGGCAATCGCGGTCGGCAGCAACACGATTGGCAAGAAGAATTTGCCGATATGCGTGATAAAATGCGCCGCCGCCGCCGCGAACGCTTTGAGCGTGATTTCGAGCGCGGTAAAGAATATCGCACCAAAGCCGGTGAAATTGTCGGCGAAATCATTGACAGCGTAATGGACGCTGTTGATGCCGCAATGGAAACTTCCAAAAGCCATCGCGCCCGCGTCGAACAACAACGCGCCGCCTCGCCTACGGCTGTGGATAGATACCGCGAAGAAACGTACAAACGCCTCGTCAAAAAACTTCAGCAAGCCGAGCGTAAATTAGAAAGCAGCAAACGCGGCGTAGTTTTCAGCACGATTATGTCCGTCTGTTTTTCAATTGGGATGATTGTCGGCGATGCAGATTTGGGCGTTCCGGCACTGGTCTTTGCGGGTATGGCTGCTATGACTGCGTACAGCGTCCGTGAAAATCGGCAGAAATTTTATCGTCTGCAAGACGAACACCGTGAGTTTCTTGCTCTTGGACCAGCCTCGCCATCAGCACCGATGTCGCCTGCTGCTCCGGCAAATTTTGTTTTAATGGAAAAATCTGTTTTGCGCTATGCCTATCAGCATAACGGCAAGGTCTATCCGGAATTGCTCGTTATCGAGTCCGACTTTTCGTTAGCTGAAGTAGAACAATTTTTGAAGCACGCTGTGGAAAAGCGTATCGCTGCAATGGAAATTGATGCCAACGGTCGCACGTTTTACTATTTCAGCAGCCTCGACAATTCCGACCCTTATTCGGCACTAAATCAAAATCTGCCGCCGACCTGACATTGGTTGAGCCTCTATAGATGATAAAAATACATTTTGCAAAAGTCTGTGTTATCAAGAATTTTCGATAGCGCAGACTTTTTGTTTTTTACTGATATTTTTCATAGTAGTTTTGTGCGACAATATACGCTACCACGTAGCACCCCTGAACCGTACCACTTTACTAGCACGTAGCACAAGAACCAATGAGTAATGACCTTCAACAAGAAATCAAGCGCCGACGCACTTTGGCAATTATTTCTCACCCCGACGCAGGCAAAACCACACTCACAGAAAAACTTCTGTTGTATTCCGGTGCCATTCGCTCTGCCGGAAACGTTATGGTCGGCAAACATAAAGCAACCGTATCCGACTGGATGGCAATTGAGCAACAGCGCGGTATTTCTGTTTCATCCAGCGCTGCACGAGTAGAATACGACGATTTCATTTTGAACATCCTCGACACGCCCGGACACCAAGATTTTAGCGAAGACACCTACCGCACACTCATGGCGGTGGATAGCGCAATCATGCTCCTTGATGCCGGTAAAGGCGTAGAAGAGCAAACCGTTAAACTCTTCAAAGTTTGCCGCGACCGAGGGATTCCGATTATCACATTCATCAATAAAATGGATCGTCCGGCAATGAATCCCTTTGAATTGCTGGATAACGTCGAAAAAGTGCTTGGTATCACGTCCGTTCCTATGACATGGCCCGTCGGAGACGGTTCGGATTTTCGCGGTGTCTATGAACGCGAAGGCAAACGATTCCATTTTTTTGAGCGTACCACAGGCGGTATGCACAAAGCCCCTGTGCGACTTGCTGATGTCCATGATGAGCAAATACGCTCTTCGCTGGGAGAAACGGCTCACGCAAAATTGATTGAAGATTTAGAAATGGTCGAAGTCGTACTGCCGCAATTCACCCAAGAAGATTTCCTTGCGGAGCGCATCACACCTGTCTTTTTCGGAAGTGCGATTACCAATTTCGGTGTAGAGACATTTTTGCAACGGCTCATTGACCTTGCACCCGAACCGCAAGGTATGAAGACCTCCACAGGAATCATCACACCCGAAAGTGGCTTTTTCTCAGGCTTTATGTACAAAATGCAAGCGAACATGAATAAAGCGCACCGCGACCGCATTGCGTTTTTCCGCATTGTTTCCGGTAAATTTGAGCGCGGCATGACCGCAAAACATTTTCGCTCCGGCAAAGAAGTCAAACTGAACTACCCCTTTCAAATTTTCGGACAAGACCGCGAAATCATTGACGAAGCCTTTCCGGGCGATGTTATCGGTTTATCGAATCCGGGCGTATTTCGCGTTGGCGATGCTCTTTCGACGGGAGCCGATTTCACGATTCCCCAATTTCCACGATTCGCACCCGAAATTTACGCAAAAGTTGTCCCGAAAACTGGCTCGTTCTCGAAGTCTTTCCGCAAAGGCGTAGAGCAGCTTGGCGAAGAAGGTGTTGTCCAAATTTTTGGTGATATGCAAGGCAGCCCGATTCCCCTTATCGCCGCCGTCGGTGAACTGCAATTGCAAGTCTTCCAATCCCGCATGGAATCTGAGTACAACGAAATTATCATCCTAGAGCGTCTGCCCTTTACGCGCACACGCTGGCTCGGCAGCGACGTTATGCCGTCATCCTCCACGCTCACGTACGCATTGGACGACCAAGGGCGTAAAGTCGTTCTGTTCCGCAGCGAATGGGAAATGAATTATCACGTAGAGCAAACAAAAGGCTTGATTTTGCTGGAAAAGCCGCCCGAAGAAGCCTTTGCGTAAGACTTAAAGCATAAAACTTGCAGCATAAACTTAGAGACAATGTCATTAAGTTAAGCCCCACGCCCAGCTAAGAAGCAGGTTTACGGACATA